>JAESGV010000068.1_pt1 | contig 244384 bp, 235 predicted proteins | sample 9269781 | NCBI WGS metagenome assembly JAESGV01 (sample SAMN15741586, study PRJNA653496) | algae metagenome | isolation source: Tildeniella torsiva UHER 1998/13D and co-occurring heterotrophs from... | place: Slovakia: Slovak Paradise National Park, Hrabusice, Kosice Region | collected 2000-01-01 | reverse complement strand
AGGTCTTCTACAACCGTCAACGCCACCAGGTCGGACTTGCCGACCGCACCCCGGCCGAGACCTACGCTGCCAGCCGAGCAGCCTGATCTGTCACAACAACGTGTCTACGGAACCCTGGCAACTCCACCAACCAACACGACTCCCGCGATTCCACACAAGCGCATCCTCACGGTTCTCCCCCTGCGCCCCCGACTTCCAGTCTCACCTGGGAACGGCTGTCACCCCAAGCTAACAACCCCCATCAGTAGGTGACCCAGAACGCCGGGTGCGTGAGGTTCGCGATGGTCGTCGGCGGGTGGTTCAGCTCGGGGTGACCGTGTCGGCTTCGCGCCAGCACCACCACGCGAGCACGGAGCGGTACGGGGTGAACGGTGCACCGAGTGCGAGCATCTCGCGTTCGGTGGGCATCTCGTGCAGACCGAAGGCCTTCGCGTAGCCGGCGCGGACGCCGTAATCGCCGGTGGGCCACACATCGAGGCGCCGGAGGTCGAACAGCAGGAACATCTGCGCTGTCCAACGCCCGATGCCGCGCACCACGATCAGGTGCTCGATGACGGCCTCGTCGTCGAGGCGTCCGATCCGGTCGAGGCGCAGCGTGCCGTCGGCCGACTTGGCCGCCAGGTCGAGCAGGGACGCCGTCTTGGCACCCGACAGTCCTGCGCCCCGGAGCGCCTCGGGATCGCTCGCCAGCACGGCCTCGGGCGTGAACGGCTCGCCGACGACCGCCTCGACCCGCGCCCAGATCGTCGCGGCGGCGCGCCCGGCGAGCTGCTGGTAGGCGATCGAGGAGGCCAGCGCAGCGAACCGTGCGTTCGCTGCGGCACCCCTGCCGAGTCGTGGTGCGCCGTGACGGGCGTACATGCCGGCGAGCACCTCGTGACGTGTCGCCAGATCCTCTGCAGCTGCGCGCCAGGCCGGCCGGGTGGAGGGGGCGGGCATCAGCGGTTCCGGTAGACGGGCGGACGCTTGGACAGGAAGGCGGTGACCGCCTCGCCCATGTCCTCGGTGAACGACGTCATGATCTGCGTGCGGTTCTCCAGGTCGATGCCGGCCTGGAGGCTGCCGACCTCGAGCTGGCTCCACATGACCTCCTTGGTCATCCAGACGCCGGTGGGGGAGTTCGCGCAGATCTGGCGTGCGGTCACCAGGGCGGCGTCGAGCAGCTCGTCGTCCTCGACGACCCTCGTGACCAGCCCGATGTCGGCGGCCTCGTCGGATTCGACGATCCTGCCGGTGAGCAGCAGCTCGAAGGCGCGTGACGCGCCGATCCAGCGGGGCAGGAGCCAGGACACGCCGATGTCGCAACCCGACAGGCCGATGCGCACGAACGCGACGTTGAAGCGCGCGGCGCGTGCGGCGATCCGGACGTCGGCCGCCAGCGCGAGCGCCAGGCCGCCGCCCGCCGCGGCTCCGTTGACCGCGGCGATCACCGGGACGCGCAGTCCTCGGAGCGTGGGCACCAACGACGCGATGCGCTGCTGGAGGTCCATGCCGCGCTGCACCCGTCCACGACCTTCGGGGGAGCCCGAGCCGTCCGGTGCCAGGTCGATCAGGTCCAGCCCGGCGCAGAAGCCGCGGCCCTCGCCGGTCAGGATCAGCACCCGGAGGTCCGCGTCGTCGGCGACCTCGGCCAGCGCGTCGTGCAGCTCGTCGATGAGGGGGAGGTTCATCGCGTTGAGCCGCTCGGGGCGGGCGAGTGTGAGGACCGCCACGCCGGCGTCGTCGCCGTCGAGGCGGTCGAGGCGCAGGGTCGAGTACGGACCGGTCGATGGGGTCGCTGACATGCCGCGAGCCTGCCACGGCGGGTCCCGCCGTCGCGCCGACGGGGAGGGGTGGCTCAGGCGGTGCGGGCCTGCGCGGCGTCCGTCGCCGGAGCGGTGCGGCGGGCCTTCACCACCGGGGTGGTGTCGACGGGGCCGTGGGGCTCACCGGCGAGCTCGTAGCAGGGCGCGTGGAAGTGCTCGACGCGGTTCCACTTGCCGTCCTCGTACACGTTGCAGATCACCTGCTTGTGACGAACCTTGGCCTGGAACTTCACGCGCTCGTCGCAGTGGATGCACTCGACGGTGCTCCCCGGCTCGACGTCACGCAGCACGGCGCGGCTGCCCGTGCTCTTGGTGGTCCTGGACTTGGTCGTGGTGCTCCCCATGTCCTTCAACATCGGGTCGTCCACGCGAGGGCTGAAACAAACGAGCGCGGCATGGGCCGTTCGGCCCATGCCGCGCATGCCGATCAGCGCGTGAGCGGCTTGTACTTGATGCGGTGCGGCTGTGCGGCGTCGGCGCCGAGCTCCTTGCGTCGCATGGCCTCGTACTCGCTGAAGTTGCCCTCGAACCACCGCACCTGCGAGTCGCCCTCGAACGCGAGCATGTGCGTGGCGATGCGGTCCAGGAACCAGCGATCGTGGGAGATGACCACGGCACAGCCGGGGAACGTCTCCAGGGCGTCCTCGAGCGCTCGCAGCGTGTCGACGTCCAGGTCGTTGGTCGGCTCGTCCAGGAGCAGCACGTTGCCGCCGGAGCGCAGCAGCTTGGCCAGGTGCACCCGGTTCCGCTCGCCGCCCGACAGGTCGCCGACGCGCTTCTGCTGGTCGGGGCCCCGGAAGTTGAAGCTGGCGCAGTACGCCCGCCCGTTCACCTCGCGGTTGCCGACCTTCAGCACGTCCTGGCCGTCGGTGATCTCCTCGTACACGGTGCGCGACGCGTCGAGCGTGTCACGCGACTGGTCGACGTAGGCCAGGTCGACCGTCGAGCCGATCGTCAGCGTGCCGTCGTCGGGGCCATCCTGCTGGGCGCCGTTCGCGGCGTCGACCATCATGCGGAACAGCGTCGTCTTGCCGGCGCCGTTGGGACCGATCACGCCGACGATCCCCGCCGGGGGAAGCATGAACGTCAGGTCCTCGATGAGCAGGCGATCGTCGTAGCCCTTGCGGAGGTGATCGGCCGAGATGACCTGGTCGCCGAGGCGCGGCCCCGGCGGGATGGTGATCTCCAGCTTGTTCGACTGGTCCCGCGCGGCCTCGGCCTCGTTCTGGAGCTTCTCGTACGCCTGCAGGCGGGCCTTGCTCTTCGCCTGGCGAGCCTTGGGTGCCATGCGCACCCACTCGAGCTCACGCTCGAGGGTCTTGCGGCGCGATTCGCTCTGCTTCTCGTCGAGTGACAGGCGTCGTTCCTTCTGCTCGAGCCAGCCCGAGTAGTTGCCCTCGAAGGGCATGCCGCGTCCGTGGTCGAGCTCCAGGATCCACTGGGCGACGTTGTCGAGGAAGTAGCGATCGTGGGTGATCGCGACGACGGTGCCGGCGTAGTCCTGCAGGAACCGCTCCAGCCACGCCACCGACTCGGCGTCGAGGTGGTTCGTCGGCTCGTCGAGCAGCAGCAGGTCCGGTGCGGACAGCAGCAGACGGCAGAGCGCGACCCGCCGACGCTCACCGCCGGAGAGCACCGTGACGTCGGCGTCCGCAGGGGGGAGGCGCAGCGCGTCCATTGCGATGTCGATCGTGCGCTGCAGGTCCCAGGCGTTCGCCGCTTCGATCTTTGCCTCGATCTCGGCCTGCTGCGCGCCGAGCTTCTCGTAGTCGGCGTCGGGGTCGCTCCACTGCGCCATCAGCGCGTCGTACTCGCCGAGGAGTCCGGCGACCTCCGCGACGCCGTCCATGACGTTGCCGAGCACGTCCTTGTCGGGGTCGAGCTGCGGCTCCTGCTCGAGCAGGCCGACGGTGAAGCCGGGGGTCAGTCGCGCCTCGCCGGTGTACTCGTCGTCGCGTCCCGCCATGATGCGCAGCAGCGTGGACTTGCCCGAGCCGTTCGCGCCGAGCACGCCGATCTTGGCGCCAGGGAAGAACGACAGGGAGATGTCCTTCAGCACGTCGCGGTCGGGCGGGACGAACTTGCCCACGCGGTGCATGGTGAAGATGTACTGGGCGCTCATGGGGCCCGATCGTACCGGTCGCCAGCAGTGCGCCCGAGCGGCCCGACGGCCGTGCCCGGACGCGTCGAGGGCCCGGGCGCATGGCCCGGGCCCTCGTGACGATGTCGTTGCACTCAGCGCTTGGCAGGCGCCTTCTTGGCCGGTGCCTTGCGTGCGGGTGCCTTCTTGGCGGGAGCCTTGCGTGCGGGTGCCTTCTTGGCAGGCGCCTTCTTGGCCGGTGCCTTGCGTGCGGGTGCCTTCTTGGCAGGCGCCTTCTTGGCGGGAGCCTTGCGTGCGGGTGCCTTCTTGGCAGGCGCCTTCTTGGCCGGTGCCTTGCGTGCGGGTGCCTTCTTGGCAGGCGCCTTCTTGGCGGGAGCCTTGCGTGCGGGTGCCTTCTTTGCAGGCGCCTTCTTCGCTGGCGCCTTCTTCTTGGCGGGTGCCTTCTTCGCTGGGGCCTTCTTGGCCGGTGCCTTCTTGGTTGCCACAGTTGCCTCCTCGGCGGACTCGTTCGAGACCAGTGGGTGTGTGTTGCCGTCCCCGTCGTTGACGGTCGAGTCATCGGACCCGTCGTCGGACGCCGAGGTGGACGTGTCGGCTTCGAGCTCTTCGAAGCCGGGGAGTGCAAGGTCGATGCCGCGTCGCGGCGTATCGAATCCCTGCACGATGAAGGAGCGGACCTCGCCCATCGTCAGCACTTCACGTGCGCTGCGAGGAGCGGGTTCACCCATCGATCTGAGTGCGATGTAGCACCGGGCACCGTCGACATCGACGTACGCGCCGTGCGAGGAGAACTCCGTGACCGTGGCGTCCACGGTCGAGCCGAGGTGGTGGTTCGTGACGAACCCCAGGAACGACGACGGCGTGTTGATCGGCTCGGTGGCCTTGGACCGCGCCCGGCTCCCGCCGCGCCCGCTGCCCGACGAGGCGGAGGCGGACGAACGGGTCGAGGTCTGCTTCGTGGACTGCTTGGTCGACTGCCTCGCGGACTGCTTCGCCGGGGTCGCTGACCCGGTCTTGGCCGCGGCGCGCTTGGTGGCGCCGCGTCCCTTGGGTGCATCCGACGTGGTCGGCGCGTCCTTGGCTCGTCCCCCCGCGGACTGCTTGGCCGGACGGCGTGACGATCCCGACGAGCGGGTCGACGCAGCGGCGTCGCCGGGCGACTTCTTGGCAGCACGCGTCGCTCTGCGACTCACCGGACCGCGTACCGGCATGCGGGCGACGAAGACCCATCCGATGCCGGGCACCGGCTTGCCACCCCAGAGGCGGCCGTCGTCGAAGAGCCACTCGTGGGTCGCGTGGAACTCCTGGAAGGAATCGTTGGACAACACGGTCGCGCCGGAGCGCTCCGCGATCTGCAGCACGAACGCGTCGCCGCGCCCGACGGCGCCGGCCGGTGGCGTCAGCAGCTCACCCGCGAGGATCGCCTGCTCGTACGTCTCGCGCTCGGCCTGGTCGATGCGGTTCGGGAACGTCGCGTCGACGACGACCACGACGTTGTCGAACGCGTGCTCCTTGAGGAAGTCGCGCACCGCTTCGTCGAGCTGCGCGAGCGAGGGCGCGGTTCGACCTTCGGTCGCGATGTTGGATCCGTCGACGACGAGTTGTGAGGAGGCCATCTCGATGCATCAGTGAAGCAGGGTTTGTCGCGAAAGCGGCGGAAATCACCCGCGAGTTGTGAAGGCGCGTCGACGTGTCGTGTGGCGCGCGACGTGCCCGATACCCCCAGGGGGTGTACAGCTCCTACGCTGCGCGCATGATCTCGGCGGTGCTGTTCGACTTCGGTGGCGTGATCCTGACGAGCCCGTTCGACGAGTTCGCGGCCTACGAGCGACGTGAGGGATTGCCCGAGGGATTCCTCCGCAGCGTCAACGCGACGAACGCCGACTCGAACGCATGGGCGCGACTCGAGCGCAGCGAATCGAGCATCGAGCAGTTCGTCGTCGAGTTCGAGGCAGAGGCGCAGGCGCTCGGTCATCGCGTCGACGGTCGACAGGTGCTCGCCTGCCTCTCCGGCGAGCTGCGTCCGGAGATGGTTCGCGCGGTCGAGCAGTGCGCGCAGCACTTCGCGACCGGGTTGCTGACGAACAACGTGCTGAGCGACGAGCCCGCGACCACGAGCGGTGGCAGCTTCGCCGAGCTGCTCGACCTCTTCGACGTGGTCGTCGAGTCGTCGCGTGTGGGCGTGCGCAAACCCGAGCCGCGGTTCTACGAGATCGCGCTCGCGGAGCTCGGCGTGCGCGCGGACCAGTCCGTCTTCCTCGACGACCTGGGCGTGAACCTCAAGCCGGCGCGGGCCATGGGGATGCAGACCATCAAGGTGACCGATCCGGCGATCGCGATCGCGGAGCTCGAGTCGATCACCGGCATCTCGATGCGCTGAGCCGTCGGTCCTCGGGCGGACCGCCGCCCGACGACGGGCTCAGATGGTCCAGGCCGGCTTCTCGTCCAGGGGGGCGAACGCCGCGGCCAGGATCATGTTCTGCTCCTGGGCATGGATGGCGTGGCTGCCCGTCGCGGGGCTGGCTTCGTCGGGGCGGCTGATGCGACGGATCTCGTAGTCGTCGCCGAGCGCCTCGTAGAGGCGGCCCTTGATCGAGTTCCATGCGCCCATGTTCTCGGGCTCCTCCTGGAGCCAGACGATCTCCCGGGCGTTCGGGAAGCGGGCGAGCTCCTTGGCGATGGCCTCGTAGGGCCACGGGTACAGCTGCTCCACCCGCGCCACCGCGACGTCGAGCCCGAGCTCGTCGCGCATGGTCGTCGCCTCCTGGCCGATCTTGCCGGAGGCCAGCACGAGGCGTTCGACCCGGGAGGGGTCGAGCGCCGACGACGCGTCGCCGAGCAGCTCCTCGAACGAGCCGTGGGTGAGCGCCTCGACGCTCGAGCGGAAGCGCTTGTCGCGCAGACCCGACTTCGGGGTCGACACGATCAGCGGCTTGCGGACACTGCGTCGGACCTGGCGACGGAGCAGGTGGAAGTACTGCGCTGCGGTCGTCGGCTGGGCGACCTGGATGTTGTCCTCGGCGCACAGCGTGAGGAAGCGCTCGAGACGGGCCGAGGAGTGCTCCGGACCCTGACCCTCGTAGCCGTGGGGGAGCAGCATGACCAGCCCGGAGGTCTGCCCCCACTTGTCCTCCGCCGCGACGATGTACTGGTCGATGATGATCTGCGCGCCGTTCATGAAGTCGCCGAACTGCGCCTCCCACATGACCAGCGCGTCGGGGTTCTTCACCGTGTAGCCGTACTCGAATCCGAGCGCCGCGTACTCGCTCAGCAGCGAGTCGTAGATCCACAGCTCGGTGCGCGGCGGGTCGGCGAGCTGCGAGAGCGGGACGAACTCCGTCCCGTTGTGGTAGTCGAACAGCGTCGAGTGCCGGTGCGAGAACGTGCCGCGACGTGAGTCCTGCCCGGCGAGGCGCACCGAGGTGCCCTCGGCGAGCAGCGTGCCGAACGCCAGCGACTCGGCCAGGGCCCAGTCGACCTCGCCGCCGGAGAACATCTTGTCGCGGGCGTCGAGCTGCTTGGCCAGCTTCGGGTGGATGCTGAAGTCGTCGGGCCGGGTGCTGATCGCCGCGTACACGCGGTCGAGCTGGTCCTGGTCGACACCGGTCGGGACGTGGGGGAGCACGCCCTTGTTCGGCGGGTGCGGTGCCGCGACGTGCTCCTGGTCGGGAGCGGCCTGGCGCGTCTCGTCGAGCGCCTGCTGGAGGCGTCCCTGGAAGTCGGCGAGCGCCTGCTCGGCCTCGTCCATCGTGAAGTCGCCGCGGCGCACCAGCGTCTCGACGAAGCGCTTGCGCACGCCGCGCAGCTCCTCGATCGTGCGGTACATCTGCGGCTGGGTGTAGCTGGGGTCGTCGCCCTCGTTGTGACCGTGGCGGCGGTAGCACACCATGTCGATGACGATGTCCTTGTGGAACCGCTGCCGGTAGGCGTAGGCGAGGCGGGCGACGCGCACGCACGCCTCCGGGTCGTCGCCGTTCACGTGGATGATCGGTGCCTGGACCGCCTTGGCGATGTCGGTGCAGTACTCGGAGCTGCGCGCGGACTCGGGCGGCGTCGTGAAGCCGAGCTGGTTGTTCACGATCACGTGGATCGTGCCACCCACGCGGTAGCCCTTGATGAGCGACAGGTTGAGCGTCTCGGCCACGACGCCCTGGCCGGCGAACGCGGCGTCGCCGTGCATGAGGATCGGGAGCACGGGGAAACGACGGTTCGGGTCGTAGGGGATCTGGTCCATCCGGGCGCGGGCCATGCCCTCGACGACCGGGTTGACCGCCTCGAGGTGCGACGGGTTGGCCGCCAGGCTGACCGGCAGCTCGGTCCCGGAGCGGGCCTCGAACACGCCCTCCTCGCCCAGGTGGTACTTGACGTCGCCCGATCCCTGGATCGAGTCGGGATCGACGTAGCCCTCGAACTCGCGGAAGAGCTGCGCGTAGGACTTGCCGACGATGTTGGCGAGCACGTTCAGTCGGCCGCGGTGCGACATGCCGAGCACGGCGGAGTCGAGGCCCTCGTCCGCGGCTTCCTCGAGGATCGCGTCGAGGATCGGGATGAGCGACTCCGCGCCCTCCAGGCCGAACCGCTTCTGGCCCAGGTACTTGGTCGCCAGGAACTTCTCGAGCGCCTCGGCGGAGTTCAGCCGGCCGAGGATGTGACGCTGGTCGTCGACGGGCAGCTTGGTCGGTGCACCCTCGACCTGCTCCTGGATCCAGCGCTTCTCCTCCGGCTCCTGGATGTGCATGTACTCGATGCCGACGGTCCGGCAGTACGCGTCACGCAGGATGCCGAGGATGTCGCCGAGCGGGAGACGGCGGGTGCCGCCGACCGACGCGTAGATGCCGACGTCGCCGCCGGTCAGGAACTCGCGGTCGAGGTCCCAGATGGTCAGCCCGTAGGTGGCGGGGTCCAGCTCCGGGTGCATCTCGGGTGGCTTGGCCGACAGCGGGTCGAGGTCCGCGATGAGGTGGCCGCGGACCCGGTGCATGTTGATGAGGGTCGAGACCTGCATCTGCTTGAGGACCTGTGAGCTCTCGTGGTCGACCGGGTTGGAGTCCTGGCGCCAACGCACGGCCTCGTACGGCACGCCGATCGAGCGGAACACGTTCTCGTAGAAGTCGTCCGCGCCGAGCAGCAGCTCGTGGAGCTTCTTGAGCAGCAGCCCGGACTCGGCACCCTGGATGATGCGATGGTCGTAGGTCGACGAGATCGTGATGACCTTCGAGAGCCCGAGGTCCGCGATCGTGTGGGGGTCCGCACCTGCGAACGCGGTGGGGAACGTGAGCGATCCGACGCCGATGATGGCGCCCTGTCCGGGCATCAGCCGGGGCACCGAGCGCTCGGTGCCGATCGTGCCCGGGTTGGTGAGGGTCACCGTGACACCCGAGAAGTCGTCCATGGTCAGCTTGTTGGTCTTGGCCTTGCGGACCAGGTCGTCGTAGACCGCCATGAACGCGGCGAAGTCGAGCGTGTCCGCATCGGGGATGCACGGCACGAGCAGCGAGCGCGAGCCGTCGCGCTTCTCCTGGTCGATCGCGATGCCCAGACCCACGTGCTCGCTGCGGACCAGGCGGGGCTTGCCGTCGGGTCCCTCCAGGTACGAGTTGTTCAGCGCCGGGAGGTGATCGGCGATGGCGCGCACGAGCGCGTAGCCGATCAGGTGCGTGAAGCTGACCTTGCCGCCGCGGGTGCGACCCAGGTAGCCGTTGATGACGTTGCGGTTGACCTCGAGCAGCTTGGCCGGGACCTCTCGGTACGACGTGGCCGTGGGGACCTCGAGGGAGGCCTCCATGTTCGCGACGATGCGTGCGCCGACACCGCGGATCGGGTCACCGGGCGGATCGTCCTGGACCTGGCCGGCGTCGTTCGACGCCTCGGGCGCAGCTGCGGTGCTGGGGGGAGCGGTCGTCGCCGGAGCCGGCGCGGGGGCGGCCGTCGTGGCCGGCGCCGAGGGGGTCGCCGCGGCACGGCTGGGCACGCCGGGGCGGTAGTCGGCGAAGAACTCGCGCCAGCTCTCGCTCACCGAGCTCGGATCGCTCGTGTACTGCTCGTGCATCTCCTCGACCAACCATGCGTTGGGTCCGAGGGGTTCTGGGGGGTGCTCGTCGGCCACGAACGCTCATCCTACCGCCGGGCGCCCTCGCCATCCGTGCACGTCTCGGTGCCGACGGGGTGCGCGCGACGCCTAGATTCGCCGGCGTGCTGATCGCCACGTGGAACGTGAACTCGCTCAACGCCCGGATGCCCCGGGTCCAGGAGTGGATCTCCGAGGTCCAGCCCGACGTCCTGTGCCTCCAGGAGACGAAGATGTCGGACGCGCAGTTCCCGGCGATGGACTTCCAGCACCTCGGCTACGACAGCGTGCACCACGGCCAGGGCCGCTGGAACGGCGTGGCGATCCTGTCCAGGGTCGGCATCGAGGACCCCGTGTACGGCTTCGAGGACGGCGCCGAGCCCGACCCCGACGCCCGGATCGTCTGGGCGCGCTGCAACGGCGTGCGGATCTGCTCCGTCTACGTGCCCAACGGTCGGGCCCTCGACGACGACCACTACCAGTACAAGCTGGCCTGGCTCGCAAGGCTGCGCGCGGTGCTCGACGAGCGCCACTCGCCCGAGGAGCTGCTCGTGATCCTCGGTGACTGGAACGTCACCCCGGCCGACGACGACGTCTGGAGCCCCGCGGCGTTCGAGGGCAGCACGCACGTGAGCGCGCCCGAACGCGACGCGATCGCCGCGCTGCGCGAGTGGGGTCTGGTCGACACGCTGCGGGAGCGCTACCCCGAGCCGGGCATCTACAGCTACTGGGACTACCGCAACGGCGACTTCCACAAGCGGCGGGGGATGCGCATCGACTACCTGCTGTCGACCCCGGCGCTCGCACGGCACGGCCGGGCCGACCTGATCGACCGCAACGCCCGCAAGGGCACCAAGCCGTCGGACCACGCACCCGTGCTGGCCGACTTCGACCTCTGAGGCGCGACGAGCGAGCTCGCTCCGCCTCACCACCACCGGGGGAACGACGATGACCGATGACGCCACGCCGCAGACGAAGGTGAGCCCGCGGATCGAAGGGCTGGCCGGGCTCGCCCCCACGCCGCGCCGCACCGAGGAGCGTCGCCTCGCGGCGGCCATGCGGGAGGTGATCGACCAGCTCGTGTCGACCACCGCGAGCACCGAGGAGCTCGCCAGCGCCGCCGACGACCTGGAGGCGCTGGCCGACGTGTTGCGGGCGCTGCCGGCGGGGCAGACCTACCGCGGGTTCGCCGAGTCCGCGAACGCCGGACAGGAGACCGCGGGGCTGCAGCCGGGCGACCCCGAGTGGTACGCGTTCTTCGACCACAGCCCGTTCATCGGGTTGGCCAACCCGCTCTCGCCCCCGGTGCACCTCGAGTACCGCGACGACCGGGTGTACGGCACGGTCACCTTCGGCGCGGCCTACGAGGGTCCTCCCGGGTGTGTGCACGGCGGGTACGTGGCAGCCGTGTTCGACGAGCTCCTGGGCGCGACGCAGTCGCTGTCGGGGGACCAGGGCATGACGGCGCACCTGGGGGTCGACTACCGACGTCCGACGCCGCTGGGGGTGCCGCTCACGCTCGAGGGGTGGTTCGACCGTCGCGACGGTCGCAAGATCTACGCCAGCGCCGCCATGTACGCCGACGGCGAACTGACCGCCGAGGCGAACGGGCTGTTCATCGCCTTCGACCGTGGGAAGTTCGCCGCGCTGCTGGCGGCGCGCGACGAGGGCGCTGCGAGCTGACGTCATGGCGCACCCGAAGATGTTCGACGACGACGACCCGGTGCTCGCCCGGGTCCGCGAGCTCGCCCTGGCCAAGCCCTCGGCGGCAGAGAAGGTCTCGCACGGTCGCCCGGCGTTCTTCACCAGGAAGGTGTTCGCCTACTACGGCGGGTCGGTGCGCGTCGACGGGGAGTGGGTCCAGCATCCTCACGCCGTGCTGATCCTGCCCGAGCCCGACGAGCGCCCCGCGCTCGAACAGGACGATCGGGTGTTCGTGCCGGCCTACCTCGGCCCGTCGGGCTGGTTGGGGCTGGACCTCGACGACGCGACCGACTGGGACGAGGTCGCCGAGCTGCTCGACGCGTCGTACCTGTTGACGACCACTCGCCGCTGAGCCGGCCGGCGCCCGTCGGTTTTCCCGACGAGTCCGCAGGGGGTCCACGTAGTGTCGCCCCTCGACGCGGCGCCGCCGCTGAAGGAGGCTCCGGTGGACACGACACGGTCCCGCACCAGAACGTTGAGCATCGCCGGCCTGATCGTGTTGGTCGTGGTCTACCTGGTGCTGCTGCAGGGCGGCGGACTGCTGCTCGCGAACATCCTCGGCGTCGACGCGGAGTACGGAAAGTTCCCGGATCTCGACGCCCTGCTCGCCGGAGTGACGATCCCGGTGGCGCTGTCGGTCGCGCTGTTGATCGTGGTGGTCTCCTACCTTCGCTGGTGGCCCCGCGTGCTGCACGACGAACACCGCGTCAACCGATGGGTGTGGTGCGTGCCGGTGGTCATGGTGGTCGCGTCGCTGGCGATGATCGACTACGGCAACCTCGGCCGGATCGACACGTCGCTGCTGATCTTCCTTGCCCTCGGATCGTTGTGCGTCGGAATCGGCGAGGAGTTGATGTTCCGCGGGATCAGCGTGAACGCCATGCGCGAGCACGGGATGCGCGAGACCCAGGTCGCCCTGTGGTCGTCGGTGCTCTTCGGCGCCGTGCACATCACGAACATCATCACCGAGGGCCCCGGCGCCATCGTCCAGGTGATCGTCGTGTCGGTGTCCGGCTTCTTCTTCTACCTGGTGCTTCGGGTGTCCGGCACGCTCCTGCTGGGCATGTTCATCCACGCCCTGTGGGACTTCTCGCTCTTCTCGGCTTCGATCGGTCCGGACGGCGAGACGAACCCGCTCAGCATCGTCGGCATCCTGGTCAACATCGTCCTGGGCCTCGTGCTGCTCGTTCGACGGCACCACATCGGCGTGTCGAACGGCGACACCGCTGCGGTACCCGCCTGACGCTCACCCGGCAGGTGACCCGAGCGGACATCACTCGAGTGAGTCGCGAGCGGATCAGCTCGACTCGCGCATGGCGAAGTCCCGCATGCGGGCCCGCTCGTCGGGCGACATGTTCTCGTCGGTCAGGCGATGGGCGACGGCGGCGGGGATCGCCTGCCGGGCGCGGTCGACGTCGACACGGCTCAGGAAGGAGCGCAGCAGGACCCGACGCCCGATCGGGACGATCCATCGGTCGATGCCGCGCACGGGCGGTTCGGCACAAGCGAAGAGCACCCAGGTGTCGGCGACGTCGAACGCAGGATCGCCGGCCGACGCGTTCGCCCAGTCGATGACCACCGGCCCGTCCGAGGTGATCATCACGTTCAACGGGTGCAGGTCGCGGTGCACGACCCGGTCGCCGGGCAGCGGCGCGTCGTCGAGGCCCGGCGGCGCAGGGATCTGGTGCAACCGCTGGTGCAGGTCGGCGAGCAGGTGCCCGGAGCGGCGCAGCGGGAACGGCGGCCTGCCGACGACCTCCATCATCGTGGGCCCCTCGAGTCGGTCCATCACCAGGTACCCGTCACCGGCGTCGTGCACCTCCGGGCACGGGTAGCCGTGCGACCGGACGTGGCGCATGATCTCGGCCTCGGGCACGAGCGACCGCCGGTCGCGCGACCGGCGCAGCACCTTGCCGGGTCCGTGCTCGAAGATCTCGTTGTCGCGACCCTCGGCGATCTTCGGCCCGATCGGCTCCACGCCGCTCATCCTGGCAGCCGGCGCCGCGGCGGACGAGCAGAACGGGAACCGACTCCGGTCACCGATCCAGCGTCCGGCGCATGCAGACCCTCGTCGTGGGGTCGAGACCCTGTGCCGCCTCGTGCTCCCTCACCGCCCGGAGCTCGGGCCCGACCTCGGCCTCGGCCAGGTCGACGAAGCCCAGGTGCCGGTAGAGGGGCGCGTTCCACGGGACGTCCGTGAACGTGGTGAGGGTGATCGCCGACAGCCCGGCGTCCGCCGCCCACACGCGCACGCGTTCCAGCAGCGCTCGGCCGACGCCCGCTCCCTGGTGATCAGGTCGGACGCTCAGCTGCTCGACGTGCGCGCACCCGTCGACGACTCCACGAGCACGTAGCCGATCGGGACGTCCTGCTCGTCGATCGCGACCCAGCTGCGCCCATCGTCGGCGTACCGCGTGAGTACCTCGACCGGGGCGGGCTCGTCGTCCGCCACCTCGGGACGGCCGACCTCCCGGAATCGAACGCCCGCGAGTCGTTCGATCTGGCGGAGGGCCCTGCCGTCGTCCGGCCGGGCCTGTCGGACGGCCGTGGTCACGGAGCCACCTGGGCGGGGAACCGGCGCACGGTCGGTCAGCCGGACTCGGCGACGATGCGCAGCAGGTCGTCGCCGAAGCGTTGCGCCTTGACGGGACCGACGCCCGAGACGCGCAGGAGCTCGGACCGGTTTCTGGGTCGCGCCGCGGCGACCGCGATGAGCGTCGCGTCGTTGAAGATGACGAATGCCGCGACGTCGGCCTGCTTGGCCTGCGTGCGGCGCCACGCCCGCAGTGCCTCGAACAGCTCCCGGTCGTGCTCGGGGAGATCCTTCGCCGCACCCTTCTTCGGGAGCGCCGCTCGCGCCGCCCGTGCGCGGTCCGCACCGCTGCGCCGGTCGACCTGCATCGGCGCGATGCCGACGGTCGACGCGACGACCTCGAGCCACGGCGACGGCGAGCGGTTGGCGGTCCTGGAACCGAACGTCCGCGTGCGTGCCCACGAGCAGTGCAGCTCGTCGCGTGCGCGGGTGAGCGCCACGTAGAGCAGGCGTCGCTCCTCGTCGAGGTCGTCCTCGCTGTCCTTGGCGTGGTGGATCGGCACGAACCCCTCCTCGAGCCCGGCCAGGTGGACCACTGGCCACTCGAGGCCCTTGGCGGCGTGGAAGGTCACGAGCTCGACCGCGTCGCCGCCGGAGCGGTCCTCGCCGCGCAGCGCGGAGGTCAGCCATCCGAGGAAGCCGGCGATGCCGCCGTCGGGATCCAGGGCCAGGTACTCCCGCCCGAGTCGCACCAGCTCGTTCAGGTTGGCGGCGCGCTCCTCTGTGAGCTGCGCGTTGCCCGACGCCATGCGCGCCGGGTCGTCCGTGGTGGCGGACCCGGACGCATCCGAGTCGGACGACGACGGTGGAGCGACACGCAGCACCTCGGCCTCGAGGTCGCCCAGGGCCATCTGCAACGACGACGCCCGCCGCAGCGCGCCGATCGCCTGTCGGACCTCTGGTTGCTCCATGAGGTCGCCGCCGCCACGCACGCGGTGGGGGATCTTGGCCCGGGTGAACGCCTCCGACAGGACCGCGGCCTGGGCGTTGGTGCGCACCAGCACCGCATGCGCCGACCACGGGGTGCCCGGTGCCCGACCGTCGCGGACACGGCGTGCGACGGCGTTCGCCTCGGCGGTCTCGTCGGGGTGGTCGGTGACGGTGGGCATCGGCCCCGCAGGACGGTGCGGGCGGAGGCGGATGGGCACGTTGGTGCCCGAGGCGAGCACGGCGTTGGCCACGGTCAGGATCTGGGGTGTGGAGCGGTAGTTGTCCTCGAGCGTCACCGTCTGGCCACCGGGGAACCAGCGGTCGAAGTCCGTCAGGTAGCGCGCGTCGGCACCGTTCCACGCGTAGATGGCCTGGTTCGGGTCGCCGACGACGCACAGGTCGGACTCGGGCCCCGACCAGGCACTGAGCAGTGCGTACTGCAGTGGGTTGACGTCCTGGAACTCGTCGACGAAGAGGTGGCGGAACCGCCACTGGCGCGCGGCGGCGTACACCGGGTCGGCGGCGAGGTCCCGGGCGGCCAGGCGGAGCAGGTCGTCGAAGTCGACCAGTCGGCGACGCCGCTTCTCGGTCATGAAGCGGTCGTAGACCTCCGCGACGCGTGCGAGCTCCATCGGCGGGCGACGGCGGGCCTTGGTGGCCTCGGCCACATAGGTCTCCGGGGTGACCCGGCGGGCGGCCGCCCACTCGATCTCGGCGACGACGTCGAGCGGCGCGGTGGAGTTGCGGCTCGACGACATGAGCCGCGCCACGAACCCGACCTTGCGGTCGAGCAGCTCGGGCGGGCGCACACCACGCTCCTGCCAGCGTTGGCGCAGCTGCGCGTAGGCGATCGAGTGGAAGGTGCCGGCGTGCACGCCGCTGCGCAGCCCGAGCCGGCCGAGGCGCTCACGCAGCTCGCCAGCAGCCTTGCGGGTGAAGGTGACCGCGAGGACGCGGTTGGGGTCGAGCGTGCCGAGCTCGGCACGGTGCGCGATGCGGTGCGTGAGGACGCGGGTCTTGCCCGAACCCGCACCGGCGAGGATGCGCAGCGGGGAGGCCTCGGACGTGACGGCCTCGTACTGCGCGGCGTTCAGCCCTCGCAGCAGCGGGCCCTCGGCGCGCGACTCGGGTGCCGTGGTCGAGCCGGTGCGCCCGGAGCGGGAGGAGCGGCTCGTCGAGGGGGTCGGGTCCACTCGGCCGACGGTACCAGCGCCCGGTGACAGCCTGGCCGGGCCACACGCCCCGTCGCACCGGAGGCCCGGCGCCGGGCGTCGGGGACGGCGCACGAGGCGCGGGCGGTACCCTGCCGTCGTGGTGCAGCTCAGCGAGGCCGAGTTCGAGGAGCTGGTGGCGGACGCATTGGACCAGGTGCCCGACGGGCTGGCGCAGCTCGTCGACAACGTCGCGGTCGTGGTGGAGGACCGCCACCCCACCGAGGACCTGCTCGGTCTGTACGACGGCGTCCCGCTGACCGAGCGCGACGACTACGGGGGTCTGGTCATGCCGGATCGCATCAGCATCTACCGACTGCCGATCTGCGAGATGTGCTCGACGGTCGACGAGGTCGTCGAGGAGGTGCTGGTCACCGTGGTGCACGAGCTGGCGCACCACTTCGGCATCGACGACGACGAGCTGCACCGACTCGGCTGGGACTGACCGCACCGGACCGCTCGGATCGCCGCCACGGAGGGCCACGGCGGTACGCTGCACCCGTGGCGTTCGACTCGAGCAACCTGCACCGCGACGAGAAGGTCGTGCTGGACCTGCATCCGCACTGGATCATGCTGGTCAAGGGCGTGGTGATCCTGCTCGTCACGATCGTGATCGGCATCTGGGTCCTGACGTGGGACCTGGAGGGCACGACGGAGCAGATCGTCAAGGCCGCGGCCGGCCTGGCGATCATCGCGAGCCTGCTCTACATGCTGCAGCGATGGATCGCGTGGGTCTCGACCAACTTCGTCGTCACCACCGACCGCTGCATCTACCGCGAGGGCATCGTGTCCAAGCGCGGCGTCGAGATCCCCCTCGAGCGCATCAACACGGTGTTCTTCAACCAGAGCGTGGTGGACCGCATGATCGGCGCGGGCACCCTGACCATCGAGTCGGCGGGTGAGAACGGCGTGCAGACCTTCGAGGACGTGCGTGACCCCATCGGGGTGCAGCAGGTGCTGTACCAGGAGATGGAGGACAACGAGAACCGCAAGTTCGACCGGGTCCGCGCGCCGGCGCAGCAGATGTCCGTCGCCGACGAGATCGCGAAGCTCGCCCAGCTGCACGACCAGGGTCACCTGAGCGACGCGGAGTTCGCGGCGCAGAAGTCGCGCCTGCTGGGCGACGCCGGCACCCCACCGCCCGTCTGAGCGACGCCGGTCAGTCGATCGGTGTGACGCGGGCGCCCTCGGCGGCGATGACGCGCCATCCGTCGAGGAGCGTGCCGGGCTCGGTGAGCGCCACGACGCATCCGCCGAAACCCGCCCCGGTCAACCGCGCACCGTGCACGCCCGGTGTGGACAGGAGTGACTCGACCACGGAGTCCAGGCGATCGGTCGAGACCTCGAAATCGTCACGCAGCGACCGGTGGCTCGCGACCATCAGCTCGCCGGCACGCGCGAGGTCGTCGCGTGCGAGCGCCTGGACGAACGACCGCACCCGTGCGCACTCGCTGCGCACGTGGCGGGCGCGGGCGCGCAGCACCGGGTCGACGAGCCCCTCGATCCGCTCCGGTGGCGCGGTCGGCAGCGCACCGACGATCGCCGCAGCCGCTTCGCACTCGGCCCGACGTCGTGCGTACTCGGACCCGTCCAGCGTCCGCTCCTGACCGGAGTGCACCACCCAGACCCAGGCGTCCTCGGGCACCACGACCTGGTCGACGTCGAGGGTGGCGCAGTCGATGAGCATCGCGTGGCCGGCGCGCCCGGCGGCGACGGCCAGCTGGTCCATGATCCCGCACGGCACGCCGGTCGCCCGCTGCTCGGCCCGCTGACACCGCTGCGCAACCTCGAGCGGGGTGCCGGTGTCGCCCAACGCGAGTGCGGTCGCGACCTCGAGCGATGCGCTCGACGACAGCCCGCTGCCGAGCGGGAGGTCGGAGCGAACCACGCCGCGAACGCCCTCGGTCCGACCGAGCTCGGCGGCGACGCCGGCGACGTAGCGGCCCCATGCCGGTGTCGTCGACGCGGCGTCGTCGACCGGCAGGGCCAGATCGAGTGCGCCGTCGACCTGCTCGGAGCGCAGCTCGATCCGGTCGCCGCCGACCTCGACGTCGATCGTCGTGCCCATCTGCACCGCCATGGGCAGCACGAGCCCGCCCATGTAGTCCGTGTGGTCACCGATCAGGTTGACCCGTCCCGGTGCGAACGCCACGCGACGGACGGGTGCCGTGCGCTCCGGGCTCATGCGGTGGGGCGGGTCATGTCGGGACGCCGGGCTGTGCTCGCAGCGCCGCCGCGGCGTCTCGCGGGTCGACCGGGTTGAAGTACAGGCCGGCGCCGAGCTCCGCGGCGGCCATGAACCGCTGGACCCCGGGTCCCCGGTTCAGGGGCGTGATGTGCACGTGGAGCCGCGCGGACGGCCACGCCCGACCGTCCGTGGGACGCTGGTGGATCCACATCATGTAGGGCATCGGCGCGTCGAAGAGCTGGTCGAGTCTGGCCAGGACCTGCACCATCGTCGATGCCAGGCCCCGGCGGTCGCACTCGTCGTCGGTCAGGGCACCGACCTCGCCCAGGTGGGCGAGGCGCAGCTCGTAGGGCCACGTCGCCGCCTCGGGCACCCAGGCGACCCAGGCACCCTCACGGTGCACGACGAGGTCGGGCGCCACCCCGGCGGGATCCGCGCCCGCGGCCCCGGCGGCCCCACGGTCCAGCTCGGCCATCGGCTCGGGCGGCACGTCCTCGTAGGCGTAGATCTGGCCGTGCGGATGCGCGATCGTCGCGCCCACCTGCGGTCCGCGGTTCTCGAACACGAGCACGTAGTCGACGTCGTCGCGTGCGCCGAGGACCCGGGTGCGTTCGGTCCACAGCTCCACCACCCGGAGCGCGCCCGCCGCGCCGAGGGTCCAGAACTCGGCGTCGTGCTCGGGCGTGTAGAGCACCAGCTCGCACCGCTCGTCGGGCATCGCCGGCCAGCGGTTGACGAACCACCGCACGTCGTACGCGTCGGGTGCCTCCAAGCCGCCCGGGCAGAACGGGCACCCCTGGGACGGCAGGTTCGGACGGGACTGGCGCGAACCGACGATGACGCTGCGGCGGCCCGTGAGGTCGTCGATCCGTTCGTCCATCGTCGCGTCCTCGTTCGTGGTGGGCGGCACGGATCGCCGCCCCGGTCGTCTCGGCCGACGCTAGCGGCCGCACCCGGCGCCGCCGCCAGCGGTACCCTCCGCCGGATGACCGTCCGCATCGGGATCCTCGGCGCCGGCTTCATCGCCCGCTACCACGCCATGCAGCTGCGACTCGCGGACGAGCCCAACGAGATCGTGGCGGTGTTCGACCCCGACCGGGAGCGGGCCGAGGCGTTCTGCGCGGACGAGGGCGGTGCGGTGGCGACGAGCGCGGCCGAGGTCGTCGAACGCAGCGATGCCGTGTTCGTGTGCACGTGGACCGCGGCGCATGCCGAGGGGGTGCGGCTGGTGACCGACGCCGGCCGTGCGCTGTTCTGCGAGAAGCCGCTCGACACCGACCTGGACGGTGCGCGGTCGATCGTCGAGGTCGTCGAGCGCGCCGGGGTCGCCAACATGGTCGGCCTGGTGCTGCGCTCCAGCCCCGCGCTGCTCGCCATGCGCGAGGTGCTGGGGGACCCCGACGTCGGGCGGGTCATGAACGTCGTGTTCCGCGACGACCAGTACCTGCCCACCCAGGGCATGTATGCGTCGTCGTGGCGCGGCGATGCCGACCTCGCCGGCTCCGGCACGCTGCTCGAGCACTCGATCCACGACGTCGACATCCTGGAGTGGCTGATCGGCGACGTCGCATCGGTCGGCGCGCTGCAGTCGCACGTGCACGGCATCGAGGGCATCGAGGACGTCGTGGGCGTGCTCGCCCGTTTCGCCGGTGGCGCGACTGCGAGCCTCTCGTCGATCTGGCACGACGTGCTCAGCCGCCCGAGCCAGCGCCGCATGGAGGTGTTCTGCGAACGGGCGGTCGTGACGCTCGAGGGGGAGTACTTCGGCCCGATCCGCGTCCAGCGCACCGAGGGGGAGACGGTGCTCGACGGCGACGAGCTGGTGCGCTGGCTGGTCGATCGCGGCATCCCGCTGGCGAGCGCCGAGCAGGAGTTCCTCGTCGAGGTGCGTCGTGGGATCGACGGCGAGCCGGTGTCGCGGCTGCGCCCGGACGTCCGCGACGCGCTGCGTGCGCACGAGCTGGTGGACGCGGTGTACCGCTCCGCACGCGACGGCGGCGCCGTCGTCGAGGTGCCCGCCCGGTCCGCTTGACCGACCGGTCAAGGCCGAGAACACTGCGACGATGCCGACGACACGGGTCCGCGACGTGGAGCTCTTCTTCGAGACGTTCGGCGACCCCACGGGGCCGACGATGCTGCTCGTCTGCGGTCTGGGCGCGCAGTGCGTCGTCTACGAGGACGAGATGTGCGAGCGGATCGCTGCGGCGGGCTTCCACGTGGTCCGCTTCGACAACCGCGACGTCGGGTTGTCGACGCACCTCGACGACGCCCCCGGCGACCCCATGGCGGCGCTGGCGGCTGCCGGCGCGGGCGAGGTGGTCGATGCCGCCTACACCCTGAGCGACATGGCGGCCGACGGCGTCGGGCTGCTCGACAGCCTGGGCGTGGACACCGCGCACGTGCTGGGCTCGTCCATGGGCGGCATGATCGCCCAGACGGTCGCGATCGAGCACCCGCAGCGTGTGCGCTCGCTCACGTCGCTCTACTCGACCACGGGCGAGCCCGAGGTCGGCAGCCCCGACCCTGAGGTCCTGGTGTCCTTGCTGTCGATCATGGTGCCCCAGACCACCCGCGAGGGTCGGATCGACAGCGGTGTCGCGCTGGCACGACTCATCGGCAGTCCCGACGTGTTCGACGAGGCCCGCGCACGGACCCGCACGGCGCTGACCGTCGACCGCTGCCACGACCCGGCCGGCGTGTCGCGACAGATGGTGGCGATCCTGGCATCCGGCTCACGCGCCGAGGGGCTCGCCCAGCTGCGCCTCCCGACGATGGTGCTGCACGGCGACCGCGACCCCCTGGTGAACATCTCGGGAGGGCGCCGCACGGCCGAGCTCGTGCCCGGCGCCGAGCTCCGGGTGCTGGAGGGCATGGGCCACGACATGCCGCCCAGCTACTGGGACCGCATCATCGCCGGGGCGACCGACGTGGCCGCAGCGGCGTCGGCCTGACCGGGCCGGCCGCATCGACCACAGCCCGACCGGCGACCACGATCACCATCCGACACGACCGAACGACGAACACGATCAACCGAGGAGCATCACCAGTGGGACCGCTGCAGGGCATCAGGATCATCGAGGTGGCGGGCATCGGCCCCGGGCCGTTCGCCGCCATGATGCTGTCCGACATGGGTGCGGACGTGATCCGCGTCGACCGCTCCGCCCACGTGTCCGGCGGCGATCCCGAGACGCCCCCGGCGGACATCTTCAACCGTGGCCGCCGATCGATCGCCCTGGACCTCAAGTCGCCGGCGGGCGTGGCGACGCTGCTCGAGCTGGTCGAGCACGCGGATGCGCTCATTGAGGGGTTCCGGCCGGGTGTGGCGGAGCGGCTCGGGTTCGGACCCGACGTCTGCGCCGAGCGCAACTCGAAGCTGGTCTTCGGACGCATGACCGGCTGGGGTCAGGACGGTCCCTACGCGCCGACCGCCGGCCACGACATCAACTACATCGCCCTCGCCGGCGTGCTCGCCCATCTCGGTCGCGAGGGCGAGAAGCCCACACCACCGATCAACCTGGTGGGCGACTTCGGCGGAGGCGGCATGCTGCTCGCCTTCGGCGTGGTGTGCGCATTGCTCGAGGCGAGGACCTCGGGCGCGGGACAGGTCGTCGACGCCGCGATGGTCGACGGGTCCGCGGCGCTCATGTCGATGATCTGGGGCTTCAAGGCCATGGGCATCTGGAACGACGAGCGCGGCACCAACCTGCTCGACACCGCCGCGCACTTCTACGACACCTACGAGTGCGCCGACGGCCAGTTCGTCTCGATCGGCGCCATCGAGCCCCAGTTCTACGCCGAGCTGCTCACCCACACCGGCCTGGCCGAGCTCTACGCGGCGAAGGGCGAGGAGCTGCCGCATCAGATGGACCGTGCACGGTGGCCCGAGCTGAAGGACCGTCTGACCGAGATCTTCCTGACGAAGACCCGCGACGAGTGGAGCTCGATCATGGAGGGCACCGACATCTGCTTCGCCCCGGTGCTCACCATGGACGAGGCGGCCCAGCACCCCCACAACGTCGAGCGGCAGACCTTCATCGAGGTGGCCGGCATCACGCAGCCGGCGCCCGCCCCCCGCTTCGACCGCACACCCCCTGCGGTCCAGCGCCCCCCGGCGCACACGGGCCAGCACACCGACGAGATCCTCGCCGACTGGCTCGGCGCCGACGCCGAGCGCATCGCCGCCATGCGTGTCGAGGGGACCGTGGCCTGACAGGAACGTCGCCCGCCAGGACCACGCGCCGAGGCTGCCTCGGCCGATCCTGTCGCCATGGTGCCGCGGGTAGCGTGAGTCGCCGTGAGCACCCTGGTCAGCTTCCACGCCCATCCCGACGACGAGTCCATCGGCACCGGCGGCACGATCGCCCGCGCCGCAGCGGCCGGTCACCGCGTGGTGCTCGTGATCGCAACCCGTGGGGAACGGGGTGAGCCGACCCCCGGCGTGCTCGCCGACGGGGAGATGCTGTGGGAGCGGCGCATCGTCGAGACCATGGAGTCGGCGCGCATCCTCGGGGTGCAGCGCGTCGAGTTCCTCGGCTACGTGGACTCGGGGATGATGGGGGAGCCGAGCAACGACTTCCCGTACTGCTTCTGGCAGGCCGACGTGGAGCATGCCGCGAACCGACTCGCGGCGATCCTGCGCGAGGAGTCGGCCGACGTGCTCACCGTGTACGACGACAACGGCGGCTACGGGCACCCGGATCACATCCAGGTGCATCGCGTCGGTCTGCGGGCGGCGCAGCTCGCCGGCGTGGCGGACGTGTACCAGGGCACGATGAACCAGGACCACATCCGGCGGTCCATCGAGGCCATCCGGGCGCAGATGGACGCCGACGGCCTGGAGCCGCCCGAGGGCGCCCCCGACGTCGAGGAGCTCGATCGGACCACCTTCGGCAAGCCCGAGGTGGAGCTCACCCACGCGGTGGACGTGTCCGACCTGCTCGAGGTGAAGCGCGCCTCGATGGTGGCCCACGCGAGCCAGATCGCGGACGACTCCTGGTTCCTGACCATGCCGGAGGATGCCTTCGCCGACGCGTTCGGCACGGAGTGGTTCATCCGCACCGGTCACACACGCGCGGCCGACGCGCCGTTCGGGACGAGTCTCTGGGACGACGAGTGATCCTGGACCTCCACGACGCCTGGTCGTGGGTGGTGGTGCTCGGCAACGCGATCGCAGGACTCTGGTGCCTCGGGGCCCACTGGATCCCTGCGCTGCGCGTGCGGGCGATCTGGGCCGCGGTGGTGCTCGTGCAGCTGACGGTCTTCGTGCAGGTGGCACTCGGCGTCTACATGGTCGCCGTCGAGGACATCTCGGCGCCGGGCATGCACATGTTCTACGGCTTCATCTCGCTGGTCACGGTGGGCATCCTCTACGCCTACCGCACCCAGCTCCGCGCCCAGCAGTTCCTGCTCTACGGGTTCGGCGGCCTGTTCCTCATGGGCCTGGGCATCCGGGCCATGTTCCTGGCCTGAACCGCTCGGGTCGGCGCCGCCCGTCACGGTCGGCACCGTCCGTCACGGTCGGCACCGTCCGTCACGGACGGGCGTCGGTCCACGCACGGACGCGACGACGGCCCCGCCAATGGTGGCTCGGCAGGGCCGTCGACAGCTTCCCCACGGCCGGAACGGGGGGAGGAGGGAGAGGGACCGGCCGTGGGGGAGGACTCAGTTCGCGCTGGGCGCCTCGGCGTCGTCGCGCTCGATCGCGGCGGCCTCGACCATCGGCGAGGCGCCGACGGCGATCTCGACCTTGTGCGGCTGGGCCGTCTCGGCGACGGGCACCCGGACGAGCAGCACGCCGTTGTCGAAGCTGGCCTCGATGCCCGACAGGTCGAGCGAGTCGGAGAGTCGGAGCTGGCGCCGGACCCGCCCGACGCTGCGCTCGGCCACCACGAGGGTGGCGCCGTCGGCCACGGACCGGGTCCGCTCGGCGGTGAGGGTCAGCACGTTGCGATCCACCGACAGCTCGACGTCGCCGGGGGCGTAGCCGGGCAGGTCGAAGCGCAGCTCCACGGCGGCGTCGGTGCGCACCGCGTCGAAGGGCACGCTGGCGGCCAGGAGACCGGACGTCACCCGGGGTCGCATGGCCAGGTCGAGCTCACGGAAGGGGGAGAAGCGGGTGGTCATCGTGTGCCTCCATGTGTGGTCGGTGGAGATCGGGAACACGAATGACCCTACAGGAAACCTGAGTGTTGAGCACTCAGATCCTCTGATGGGCTGTGATGCACCTCAGCCAGCCCACCCGCTCTGCGAACGGACACCGTCCCGGCGTTCGGGAGGCCCGAGACGCATCTGGCGCGCACGGGCGACGCGACAGGTCGTCGGGGCGCTCCAGTAGGCGCGGTCACGCATCCGCGGAGTCGCGCAGCGCAATTCTTGGGCTGGAGATCGACACATCGTGTCGATGACGACCCCAATGTCGCGCGGCTGGCCGTCGGCACGACTCGGGACGCGACGAGGGCGGGGCCCTTCGGCCCCGCCCTCGCTCGGACGTCGGAATCGCTCGGCGGCGTCAGCCGGCCAGGCGCTTCTCCAGGTCTTCCAACTCGTCGCGCATGGCCTGCGGCAGCGCCTCGCCGATGAAGTCGAAGTGGCCGTTGATCAGCTCGACCTCGCCACGCCAGGCGTCGTTGTCGACCGACAGCAGTTCGGCCAGCGTCGCCTCGTCGAGGTCGAGGCCGCTGGTGTCGAGCGCCTCCGGCGTCGGCACATGGCCGATCGCCGTCTCGGTGGCGTCGCCGGTGCCGGTGACGCGCTCGAGCACCCACTTGAGCACGCGGCTGTTGTCGCCGAACCCGGGCCAGAGGAACTTGCCCTCGTCGGACTTGCGGAACCAGTTGACCCAGAACAGCTTGGGCAGCTTGTCGGCATCGGTCGCCTCGCCGACGTCCAGCCAGTGCTGGATGTAGTCGCCGACGTTGTAGCCCATGAAGGGCAGCATCGCGAACGGGTCGAAGCGCACGTCGCCGACCTTGCCGGCGGCCGCAGCGGTCTTCTCCGAGCTCATGATCGAGCCCAGGAACGTACCGTGCTGCCAGTCGAAGGACTGCGTCACGAGCGGGACGTTCGATGCCCGGCGGCCGCCGAAGAGGATCGCCGAGATCGGGACGCCCTTGGGGTCCTGCCACTCGGGGGCGATCGAGGGGCACTGCGAGGCGGGCGTGGTGAAGCGGGCGTTGGGGTGCGCAGCGGGGGTGCCGGACTCGGGGGTCCAGTCGTTGCCCTTCCAGTCGATCAGGTGCGCCGGCGCCTCATCGGTCATGTCCTCCCACCACACATCGCCGTCGTCGGTCTTGGCGACGTTGGTGAAGATGGAGTTGCCCCACATCGTGTCCATGGCGTTCTTGTTGGTCTCGTCCGAGGTTCCCGGTGCCACGCCGAAGAAGCCCGCTTCGGGGTTGATCGCGTAGAGCCGGCCGTCCTCGCCGAACTTCATCCAGGCGATGTCGTCGCCGACGGTCTCGACCTTCCAGCCCGGCAGCGACGGGATGAGCATGGCCATGTTGGTCTTGCCGCACGCGGAGGGGAACGCCGCGGCGATGTAGCGCTTCTCGCCCTCGGGCGAGGTGATGCCGAGGATCAACATGTGCTCGGCCATCCAGCCCTCGTCGCGGGCCATCGTCGAGGCGATGCGCAGCGCGAAGCACTTCTTGCCGAGCAGGGCGTTGCCGCCGTAGCCCGAGCCGTACGACCAGATCTCACGGGTCTCGGGGAAGTGCGAGATGTACTTCTCCGAGTTGCAGGGCCACGGGACGTCGGCACGGGTGGTGCCGTCCGCATCGACGAGCGGAGCGCCCACGGAGTGCAGGCACGGCACGAACCGGCCGTCGGCGCCGAGGACGTCGAGCGCGCCCTGGCCCATGCGGGTCATGATCCGCATGGAGACCGCGACGTAGGGGGAGTCGGTGAGCTGCACGCCGATGTGCGCGATCGGCGAGCCGAGCGGCCCCATCGAGAAGGGCACCACGTACATGGTGCGGCCCTTCATCGTTCCCCGGTACAGCTCGAGCATCTCGGCCTTGAGCTCGGACGGCTCACGCCAGTGGTTGGTCGGACCTGCGTCGGACTCCTTCTCGGAGGCGATGAAGGTGCGGTCCTCGACGCGAGCGACGTCGTCGGGGTCCGACAGCGCAAGGTAGCTGTTCGGGCGCTTGGCCTCGGACAGCTTCTCGAAGGTGCCGTTGTCCACGAGCAGCTGGCACAGGCGGTCGTACTCCTCGACCGTCCCGTCGCACCACTCGACCGAGTCGGGCTGGAAGATCTCCCGCCACTCCTCGACCCAGTCCTTCAGCTGTTGGTTGCTGGTGGTCCCTGCCATGGTTCCTCGATTCGCTTGCTCACGGTCGACCGGAGGGTCGACCGTCGTGACCCGTGTGCTCGTGCTCTGTGTGGCTGGTGTTCGAACTGCTCGACGATCCGACGTGGTGCCGGTTCAGGACTCCGGCGCCGGCTCTGCGTTCCCGGCGAACGCCGGGGTGCCCATGTCGACCTCCGAGCCCATGCTGAGCTCGATCGCCCGGCCCGAGGGGTCGAGCTCGAAGCACACGCGCTGGCCCTGGCGCAGCATCCGGAACAGCGATCCGTCGAGCGCAGCGGGACTCAGGTCGAACTCGCCCAGGTCGGTGTCCCGCACGACGATGCCGTCCTTGGTGGCGGGGTCGTAGGACTTGATGACGCCTTGCACCAGATTGCTCCCAGTGTGTTCCTGTGGATCAGGGCCCTTGCGGACGCTCCGCCACGCCTCGAGCCAGGTCGACCCGACAGCGAACAGAGCGTAAACGCTGCGGCCCGAGCGCGGCAAAGCGCCGGATCACGACGATCCGGAGCGGTTGCGCCGGCGAGATGCCGACCCGTGGGGCCGCCCGGTGGGCGGAACCTCCCGCTCAGCGGGTGGGTCGGGCGACGGGGTGGCTCAGGCCGAGGTGCGCACGGTCGGCTTGGTCACCTTGCCGGCCTTGATGCAGCGCGTGCACACGTTCATGCGCTTGGTGCTCGAGCCGACCTGCACACGGATGCGCTGGATGTTCGGGTTCCAGCGACGCTTGGTGCGACGGTGCGAGTGGCTGAGGCTCATGCCGAAGATCGGCTTCTTGTCACAGACTTCACATACGGCGGCCATGGGTGCTTCTCTCGCTGCGTCGGCGTGCTGGTCGCCACGAAGGCGGGCCAGCGGGTCGGGGTGTCTCGGTCGCTGCGCCGCCGGTCCGGTCGGCATGCAGACCAGCCGACGACGATAGCGCATCGGCGCTCCCGGTCCAAGCAGCGAGGTCGAGACCGGTGTGCTGCGACCGGGGGAGCCGGTCCGCCCCACTCGGTAGGCTCGGCGTCGTGGATCTCCGTGCACAGCTCGACGTCGCCGGGATGCGGACCGCGCTGCGGGCCGCCGCCGACGTCATGGTCGAGCACCGCGCGGCGCTCGACCGACTCGAGCTGGCGGCGACCGGCCGAGAGGACATGACGGCCGAGGAGCTGGTGGCGGAGACGGCCGAGCTCGAGGGGCAGCTGTCCGGGGACGCCTCGGGTGGGTTCGAGCCGGACGCCGTCCCGGCGCCGGATGCTGGCGTGCTCGCGGGCGCCGACCTCGAGGCCACGCTCGGCGCCACCGCGTCGGCGCTCGACGGGGCGGTCACGTTCGCCGAGGTGGCGTCCGTGCTCGAGCGGGTGCCGGCCGGTGCCGCAACGGGCGCTGCGGGCGGTGGCGTGGCCCTGCTGCTCGCGGGGTTGGCGGAGTCGGTGCGCAACGCGGACTCGCTCGATGCCGGGCGCTTCGCGATCGGCCTGGAGATCGGCGCTGAGCGGCTGGCCGAACGCGACCAGGGCGTGCGGCCGGGACGGCTCGCGGCGGTGGTCGCCGCGGCGGCCGACGCGGCGCTCGCCGCCGTGGACGACGGTGCCGATCTGGCCGAGGCGATCATCTCCGCGGCCGACGACGGGCTCGTCGAGCTCGAGTGCGGGCCGCAGGTCGACCCGGTGCTCGCCGAGCGCGGCGTCGTCGAGGCCGGCGCCGCCGGGGTCCTGCTGCTGCTCGACGTGCTGGCGAGCGTGGTGACCGGCGAGCCGCTGCCGGCCGCGCCGTCGGAGACGTCGAGACCACCCGCTGGCGCAGGGTCGGGTGCGCAGCGCTACCGCGTCGCGTGTCGTGTCGAGCCCTACGACGGCAACGGCCTCGAATCGTCGAACTGGTTGGAGTCGACCTGGCACGAGATGGGTGAGCTCGAGGAGTTCCGGCGGGGCAGCGCCTGGCAGGTGGCGCTGGTCACCGTCGTGCCGGGGGCCGCGATCGAGGCCATCCACGACGTCGGGCGGCCCCGCGAGCTGCACATCGCCGTCGTGACGGACGACTGAGGTCGTGTCGGCGACGACGGAGACCGCACGGCCTCCGATCACCCTGGTCGAGCTCGCGGGCATGGACGTCGCCCGGCTGTCCGGTGTCGGTCCGAAGAAGCTCGAGGGCCTGCACCGCCTCGGCATCGAGGACCTCTACGGACTGCTGACGCACTACCCGCGGCGCTACGTCGACCGCACCCGGGAGGCCCAGGTCGCCGGCCTGACGCCCGGCGAGGAGGCGCTGGTCATCGGACGGGTCTCCTCGGTGTCGTCGCGGCGCGTCCGCGGTGGCCGGGTCATGGTGACCGCGACGCTGCGCGACGAGACCGGATCCCTGCGGTGCACCTTCTTCAACCAGCCGTGGCGCGAACGTCAGCTCGGTTCCAGCGCCCAGGAGCTGGCGGTGTTCGGCAAGGTCGAGGTGTTCGGCGGTGTGCGCCAGATGACCAATCCGGTCGTCGACCTCATCGGCGACCGGACCGGCAAGATCGTCGCGATCTACCCGTTGACCGAAGCGTCCAAGCTCAGCACCTGGGACCTCGGCGACTGGGTCGACCAGGTGCTGCGACGGTGCGCACCCCGCGGTCTCGCCGACCCCGTTCCCGACGAGATCCTGACCCGCCACGACCTGCTCGCCCGCGACGCGGCCTACGCCGGCATCCACTCGCCGGAGTCGATGGCCCACATGACGCTGGCGCGCCGCCGTCTGGTCTACGACGAGCTGCTGCGGCTGCAGGTCGCGCTCGTGCAGCGCAAGGTCGACATGGAGCGATCCGCGGTCGGCATCGCCCATGCTGTCGGCGACGACGAGGGTCCCGCCCCGGGCCTGGTCCGGTCGTTCCTGGCAGCGTTGCCCTATGACCTGACCGCGGCGCAGGCTCGCGTGATCGCCGAGATCCGCGGTGACCTGGCCTCGCCGGTGCCGATGCACCGGTTGCTGCAGGGCGACGTGGGCGCCGGCAAGACCGTGGTCGCGGTGGCTGCCCTGCTGGCTTCGGTGCAGGGCGGGCACCAGGGCGTGCTCATGGCACCGACGGAGGTGCTCGCCGAGCAGCACGCCGTGTCGGTGCGCAGCGTGCTGGAAGGGCTGGTGGTGAGCGAGCCGGGCTCGCTGCTCGGCGAGCGCCCGTTGCACGTCGCGCTGCTCACCAACCGAACCCGCGCCGCCGAACGCCGTCGGATCCTGGCCGGCCTCGCCGACGGGACGGTCGACCTGGCGATCGGCACGCACGCGCTCATCCAGGACGGCATCGCGTTCCACTCGCTGGGCGTCGTCGTCGTCGACGAGCAGCACCGCTTCGGGGTGGAGCAGCGCTCCGCCCTGCGCACCGCCAACGCCGACGGGCGTGAGCCCGACATGCTGGTGATGACCGCGACGCCGATCCCGCGGACCGCCGCGATGACGGTCTACGGCGACCTCGACGTCTCGGTGCTCGACGAGCTCCCGCCGGGCCGCACGCCGATCCGCACGACCTGGGCCCGCGACGAGTCCGAGGAGGCCGCGGCGTGGGAGCTGGTGCGCCGTGAGGTCGCCGACGGACACCGCGCGTACGTCGTGTGCCCACTGATCGAGCAGTCGGACAAGCTCCAGGCGGCCTCGGCCGAGGAGACCTACGAGCAGCTCGCGCACGGCGAGCTCGCCGGCCTGCGCCTCGGCCTCCTGCACGGCCGGGTCGCCCCGGACGACAAGGAGGCGGTCATGGCCGCCTTCCGCTCCGGGGACCTCGACGTGCTGGTCGCCACGACCGTGATCGAGGTGGGTGTGGATGTGCCGGACGCGACGGTGATGGTGATCCTCGACGCCGACCGCTTCGGCATCGCGCAGCTGCACCAGCTGCGCGGACGCGTCGGGCGGGGAACCGCGGCGAGCGAGTGCGTGCTCGTCGCGACGGGGGAGCTGACCCCCGACGGCGAGGCGAGGCTCGAGGCGATGGTCCGCAGCACCGACGGCTTCGAGCTCGCCGAGGTCGACCTGGACCTCCGCGGTGAGGGCACCGTGCTCGGACAGCGCCAGAAGGGTCGCAACGACCTGCTCCTGGCGTCGCTGCGTCGGGACCGCGAGTGGGTGGAGCGCGCCCGGGAGGACGCCGTCGCACTGGTGGGTGACGGCGCCGGTATGGCCGCGCACCCGCTGCTCGCGGAGGAGGTCGGGTTCCTGCTCGCCGAACAGGACCAGGACTTCCTGCTCAAGTCCTGACCGAGCCGTGCGCCTGGTTCAGCCCGCCATCGCGGAGGGCGGCAGCGTCGGCAGCGACGACTCGGGCGTCAACGCGATCACCACGGCCATGCCGTCCTCGGCGAAGGGGACCGCGGCGGGGTTCTGGGTCACGACCATGATGCCGTCGCCGGTGCGCGCTGCCTCCTCGGAGTAGACCCAGACCTGCACCTCGGCAGCGGTGTCGCCACAGGTGTCGCCGGTCCGGAAGGTGGCGCCCGCGACGGGTGTGGGCGGCTCGGTGTTGTCGAGCTCGGGCGGGGTGACGTCGCTCGGCATCGTGAGTCGACCGGCCTCGAGCTCGACGCCGACGGACGCCGCGTAGTCGCCGACCGTCGGCGCCTCGCCGTCCTCGCTCCCGCTGACCGCCGCGACGCCGGCGTCGCCCGCGACACCGTCCACCGGCTCGCCGGCGGGCACGTCGACGAACCGCCCGCAGATGCTGACGCCCATGGGGACCGTCCACTGCTCACCCGGGCCGGGTCCATCGCCCAGGGCCTGGACCTCGGCGACGTCCACCCGCGCCACGCCCATCGACGAACCGAACTGCGACGCCGGCTCCGTCGTGCTCGACGACGTGGCGGACCCCTGGGACTCGTCGGCGTCCTGGCCGCCCGAGCAGGCGCCCAGCGCGAGCACCGTGAGCGCGCACGCCGCGATCCGCGCTCGGCGGCGGACGCGGGTTCGTCGTGTCGTCGCCATCGTCGGCGACCCTACCGGTCCGACCCGCGGGGCCCGGCGGCCGTGCGGCCGGCCCAGAGCATCCACGAGCCGTAGGCCACGGTGGACACCGCGAGCACCACCCAGACCCCGCGCAGCAGGTGGTTGAGCCACATCGGCGCGCCCAGCTCCACCAGGTAGAGCACCGGGGCGAGTCCGAGCGAGCACCACAGCAGCGCGTTCAGGTTCCGCCGTCGGGTCGCGGTGCGGGTCGACCGACGAGGGGGGCGTGGAGCGTCCGACACGCCGACAGGGTAGGTCCCGACCGCGTCCGGTCCCTAGAGTGCCCGGCGATGGAGCCGCTCCGCTGATGCGCATCGTGGCGGGAACGGCCCGGGGTCGCCGACTGGTGACGCCCACCGGTGACGAGGTCCGACCGACGACCGACCGGGTGCGCGAGGCGGTCTTCAACGCCCTGGGGTCCATGGGCGCGGTGGTGGGGACCAGCGTGCTCGACCTGTTCGCGGGCTCTGGCGCGCTGGGCATCGAGGCGCTGTCACGCGGCGCCGCGTCGGCGACCTTCGTGGACTCGTCGTCCGCGGCGACCCGATCGATCGCCGAGAACCTCCGGGCCACCGGGCTCGATGGTGCGGCCACGGTGGTGCGGTCCGACGCGTGGTCCTACCTGGCCGGTCGGGTCGACGGTGTGGTCGACGTGGCGCTGCTCGACCCGCCGTACCGCTTCGACCGCTGGAACGAGCTGCTCGCGGTCGTGCCCGCACGCCTCGTCGTCATCGAGTCGGATCGCGCGGTGGAGGTGGGCCCCGACGCGGTGGTGCAGAGGCAACGGCGCTACGGCGGTACGGTGGTCACCATCGCTGCCCTGCAGGACCGTGACGAGCACGGCCGACGAGACACGGAGGACCGTTCGTGACGGTGGTGCTCTATCCCGGATCCTTCGATCCGATCCACAACGGCCACGTCGAGATCGTCGAGACCGCCTCGCGGCTGTTCGACCGGGTCGTCGTCGCCGCCATGCGCAACCCCCAGAAGGGCGAGCCGCTGTTCAGCCTGGACGAGCGCCAGGAGCTGATCGAGGACTCGCTGGCGCACCTCGACAACGTCGAGGTGACCATGTTCTCGTCGCTCGTCGTCGACCTGGCCCGCGAGGTCGACGCGCACTTCATCGTCAAGGGCCTCCGGGCGGTGTCGGACTTCGAGTCCGAGCTCCAGATGGCGCAGATGAACCGGTCGATCTCGGGTGTCGACACGCTGTTCATCCCCTCTGCGTCCCGCAATTCGTTCCTGGCCTCAAAACTGATCCGCGAAGTGGCACGATTCGGGGGTGACGTCACCACCATGGTGCCGGCCCCCGTCGCCAACCGCCTCAAGGCCAGGTTCGACTGAGTCGACGGGCCGGTCGCAGCTCGGCCCGGTCGACGCCACGGTCCGGTCACCCACTCGCGGTCCCCGGGCCATCAGAATTCGGAACGGGTCGTGACGACGACCCTGCCCCGGCTGCTCCCCAGGCATCCGGCGGAGAACGGAGACCTCCCGTCATGAACCACCCTCCTGTCATGAACGACAGCGCACCTGCGCCCGTCCGGACCCGCTGCGACGAGGTCGGGCGATGACGCCCCGGGACCACGAGGACCACGGCGACGAGCGGGTCGGGGCACCGGCGCCCCGGCGTGCCGCCGAGGGCCAGTACCGCGTGCCCGAGACCGAGGTGATCCTGCGACGCGTCATCGACATCATCGACAGCTCCCCCGGCATGCCCATGTCGGCCTCGGTCCGGGTGAACAAGGAAGAGGTGCTGGAGCTGCTCGACGACGCGGTGTCGCGGCTGCCCGACGAGCTCCGCTCGGCGCGTTGGCTGCTGAAGGAGCGCGAGGAGTTCCTCGCCCGCTCGCGCCGCGACGGCGACGAGCTCATCGCGGACGCCAAGTCCCGCGTCGCCCACATGGTGCAGCGCACCGAGGTCGTGAAGGCCGCGGAGCTGCGGGCCGCGCAGATCGTCGAGGAGGCCGAGGCGACCGCGACGCGCATGCGGCGTGAGACCGAGGACTACTGCGACCAGAAGCTCGCCAGCTTCGAGAACGTCCTGGCGAAGGTCGCCAAGGCGGTCGCCGCGGGCCGGAGCCGGCTCGCCGCGCCGACGATCGAGGAGGCCGAACTGGGCGAGCGGGAGGATCCGCCGACCGGAGCCACCGGCGTGGTGCCGGTGTTCGACCAGGACCTGTGACCGTCGAGCGCTCCGGCGCTGGCCATTCGGGCGAGCCGTCCGGCGCGACCGCGCCCTTCGAGCTGCGCATCGGCATCTCGGAGCTCCGGCGCCGGCCGGGCAATCGCCAGCACGTGCAGCGCACGGTGGCGCTCGGCGAGGTCGCGACGTCGACGGCGACCGTGGCGGCGCCCGGCGACGTCGAGCTCGACCTGCACATGGAGTCGCTCACCGACGGCGTGACCGTCGCCGGCGTGGTGCGGGTGCCGTGGACGGGGGAGTGCCGCCGGTGTCTCGATCGGACGTCCGGGGTGGCCGACGCCGAGGTGCTGGAGGTCTACAAGGACCGTCCGGAGGACGGAGAGATCCTGGGCATCGACGGCGACGCCCTGGACCTGGGCCCCGTGGTGCACGATGCGGCGGTGATGGCGCTGCCCGTCGCACCGCTGTGCCGTGAGGACTGCCCCGGCCCCGAGCCCGAGAACTTCCCGGTGCGGACCGCCACCGAACCCGCCGAACCCCCACGCGACCCGCGCTGGGGAGCGCTCGACGAGCTCCGCTTCGACTCGGACCCACCCGAGTCGCTAAGCTGATCGACCTTGCCCACGCACGTGCGCGTCCGCCCCCACGTCGCCGGCGACCCTGATCCTTCCGCCCCCTCACAGTAGAGACGACCATGGCTGTTCCGAAGAAGAAGACCTCCAAGTCCAAGAGCCGTAGCCGCCGGGCCTCCAACTGGACCCTCGCACCCGCCGCGCGCAGCACCTGCCCGCGCTGCAACGCGAGCAAGCTGCCCCACGTCGTGTGCGGCAACTGCGGCTGGTACGCCGGTCGCCAGGCGATCGACGTCGACTGACGCCCGCCGGGCCCCGACATCGGCTGACCTGGGGTCAGTCGGCATCGCCGCCCCGCCCTGCTCCAGCCGGTACAGTGACCCGCACTTCGTCGCGGTCAGGGGCCGCTGGGCGCCATCCGCGTCGCCCGTCGACGACCACGAGCCGATCGAGGAGAGCACGTGCCTGCCGAGACCGATGCCCAAGCGGGTCAGATCGACCGAGCCGAGGTGCTCAAGGTCATCACGGACCAGCTGGCCGACATCCTGGAGATCGACCAGACCTCGATCAACGAGGGCGATTCGTTCGCGGAGGACCTCCACCTCGGGTCCCTCGAGCTGATCGAGCTGGTCGAGGCCATCGAGGAGGAGTTCGGCGAGCGACGCCCGGACTTCCGCGTCGAGGACGAGGACCTCGAGGACCTGAAGTCGGTTCGTGATGCCGTCGACTACGTCATCGCACGGCTCTGAGGCCGACGACGTCGACCCCCGCGACGACCTCTGCCGGCACCTCGGCTATCGCTTCACCGACGCGTCCCTGCTCGAGCTGGCGCTCCGCCACCGATCGTGGTGCTCGGAGAACGGCTCGGTCGAGTCGAACGAGCGCCTCGAGTTCCTCGGCGACGCCATCCTGGGCCTGGTGGTCACCGACCACCTCTTCCGCGCGGCGCCCGACATGAGCGAGGGCGTGCTCGCTCGGCATCGCTCGGAACTGGTCAGCGCCGCAGCGCTCGCCGGCGTCGCTCGCTCCGTCAGCCTCGGCGACGCCCTGTCGCTGGGCAAGGGCGAGGAGTCGACGGGTGGACGCGACAAGACGTCGATCCTGGCCGACGGCATGGAGGCGGTGATCGGCGCGGTGTACCTCGACGGGGGCATCGGTGCCGCGACGACGCTCGTGCTGCACCTGCTGGACGAGCGCATCGACGACGTCCTGCGCGGCGGCCTGGAGAGCGACCACAAGTCGCGCCTGCAGGAGTACGCCGCACGACGATTCGGTCATCTGCCGCGCTACGACCTGTCCGAGGACGGACCCGAGCACGAGAAGCACTTCTCGGCCCGGGTGGAGCTGGGGGGCTCCGTGTGGGGCGAGGGCGAGGGTCGCACCAAGAAGGAAGCCGAGCAGGCCGCTGCACGGCGAGCCGTCCAACGACTGACCGAGGCCGACGCCGAGCACGGGGACGACACGTCGCCCGCGCTCGACGCGGTCGACGAGCGGGAGAGCACGCCGGAGCCGGCGGGAACGAACCGAGGGGGACCCCATGCCTGAGCTGCCAGAGCTCGAGCTGTTGCGCAGAGATCTCGAGCGAGAGATCGGTGAACGGAAGATCAAGGCGGTCGAGGTGCCGGTGGCCGGCGTCGTCGCGACGCCGACCAAGAAGCAGCTCATCGCGGCCCTCGAGGGGGCGAAGCTCTCCGGGGTGACCCGCCGGGGCACGCTGATCCTCATCGGCATCGAGGGCACCCACCTGCTGGTCGTCTCGCTGGGGGAGCGGTCGCGCCTGACGCGCAACCAGCCGAAGGAGGACCTGGCGACCGGAACGGCGCTCGTGCTGACCTTCACCCAGGGGGGTCAGCTGCGACTGGTCGATCCGAAGAAGGAGGCCAAGGTCGAGTACATCGCCCGTGACGACCTCGACGAGGTCCATCCGGAGCTCGCCTCGCTCGGGCTCGACAGCGTCGACGAGCCCATCTCCTGGACGACCTTCGGTGAGATGATCCTGCGACGGGACGGCAAGCTGAAGTCGGTGCTCATGGACCCGACGTTCCTGGTGGGGATCGGGCCGATCTACTCCGACGAGATCCTCTTCCACTCGGGGTTGCGCTACGACCGGAACCCGTCGAGCCTCTCGGCACAGGAGATCCGCCGCCTCTACCGCGCCGTCGTGGAAACCGTGCACGAAGCGGTCAAGTACGGTGGCACCTCGCTCGGCGCCGACGGTTGGGTCGGCCTGTCGGGCGAACCTGGCGAGTACCAGCAGTACATCACCGTCTACAAGCGGGACGGAGAGATGAGCCCCCGAGCCCGTGGGCCCATCGTGAAGGCCCGCTTCGGCAGCGGGTACACGTACTACTGCGAACAGACCCAGGTCTGATCCTCGCCCCGGGGCACCGGGGACGCCCACCCAGCGACCGACCGCAGGAGCGCCGTGTTCCTCAAGACACTCCAGATCAAGGGCTTCAAGTCCTTCGCGGAGGCAGCCGAGCTGACCCTCGAGCCGGGGGTCACCGTGGTGGTCGGCCCCAACGGCTCGGGCAAGTCCAACGTCGTCGATGCCATCGGCTGGGTGCTGGGCGCGCAGGCGCCCTCCATCGTCCGCTCCCAGAAGATGGACGACGTCATCTTCGCCGGCACCTCCAAGCGTCCGGCGCTGGGCCGCGCCGAGGTGTCGCTGACGATCGACAACTCCGCCGGCCACCTCCCGATCGACTTCACCGAGGTCACGATCACGCGGCTGCTGTTCCGCTCCGGCGACAGCGAGTACGCGATCAACGGCGTGCCGTGCCGGCTGCTGGACATCCAGGAGCTGTTGTCCGACTCCGGCGTCGGTCGCCAGCAGCACGTCATCATCTCCCAGGGCAACATCGACGGGGTGCTCAACGCACGGCCCGAGGAACGCCGCCTCATCATCGAGGAGGCGGCCGGGGTGCTCAAGTACCGCCGCCGCAAGGAGCGCGCCGAGCGTCGGCTGTCGGCGACCGAGGCGAACCTGACCCGGATCCAGGACCTGTTGCGTGAGGTCCGCCGCCAGCTGCGACCCCTCGAGCGCCAGGCGGACGCGGCGCGACGCCACGGCGACCTGGTCGCCGAGCTCACCGCCTTCCGGCTGCACGTCGCCGGACGTGAGCTCTCCCGCCTGCGCACCCAACTCGAGTCGAGCTCACGCTCCCAGTCCGAGCTGCGCATCGAGGACCAGCAGCTGCGCGCGCAGCTCGCGGACCTCGACGCGCAGGTCCTGGCCGCCGAGGCCGAGCTGTCGGCGCTCGGGGGGCGCGACGTGGGCGACGCCCTGTCGCGCTACGAGACCCTGCGGGAGCGGGCCCGAGGGCTGCTGGCGCTGCTCGCCGAGCGTCGCCGCGGCGTGGATCGGGAGCTGGCGTCGTCGGTGGACGCCGGCGTCATCGCGTCGCTCGAGGCGGAGCAGGCGCAGCTGCGTGCCGATGCCGAGCAGGTCGAACGGGACCTCGCGGCCATCGCCGACGTGGCCGAACAGCTCGTCGAGGCCGAGGGAGAGCTCGCCGAGGAACGGGCCCGCTTCGAGGCCGACTGGGGCGACGGCGTGCCCGTCCCCACCGGTGAGGCTGCCGGCGTGCGCGGGGAGCTCGCCGCGTTGCGCTCGGCGATCGAACGGACCACGAACGACCGGAGCCGTCTGGACACCCGGCGCACGTCGCTCGCCGAGCGGGTGCAGCGCCTCGAGACCGAGGCGGCGGAGAACCTCCGCGCCGCCGAGGCCGCGTCGTCGACCGCACCCGAGCTCGACGCGGCGGTCGAGGCCGCCGCCGCAGCACGGGCGGTGGCCGAGGCGGGGCTGGTCGAGCGCGAGCAGCTCGCGATCGACGCCGAGGCCGCGCACTCGGCCTGGTCGGCACGTGTCGAGGCGCTCACGCTCGCCCTGGACGAGGCGCGCCAGCGCGCCGGTGCGGAGCACCTCGCCGGGCTCGACGGCGTGCTCGGCACCCTGCTGGACCTGGTCGAGGTGGACCCCGGCTGGGAGGAGTCCTTCGAGGCGGCAGCCGGCGAAGCGCTGGGTGCCGTCGTGGTCGCCGACGTCCATGCCGCGCAGCGGTCGCTGGCAGCGCTGACACAGGGCGACCACCGCGGCGCGGTCCTCGCGCTCGACGGTGTCGCCGGGACCTCGGCGGCACCGCCGCCGGTGGGGGAGCCGGTCCGGCGCCACGTCCGCGCGCTGCGCCATCACGACGCGTCGTCCGCAGCGGGCATCGAGCGGGTGCTCGACGCGCTGGTGTCGCGAGCGGTCGCGATCGACGGCGGGTGGGAGCAGGCGGTGCCGATCGCGGCGCAGCACCCCGACGCCGTCGTGGTGACCCGCACCGGCGATCGATTCGGTGTGGCCGGCTGGCGTCTGGGGGCCGCGCGCTCCGGCGCGACCGGCGCAGCACTCGACGAGGCGCGCACCCGGTCGGAGTCCTCGTCCGCCGACCGCGACCGTGCTCGCAGCGCCGTCGAGGCCGCCCGTGACGCCGTCGCCTCGGCACGCCAGCAGGAGCAGGCGAGCCTCCGGGCCCGCGACGACAACGAGTCGCGGCGACGGACGCTCGCCGACGCAGGTCGTCGTGCCGAGGGAGACGCCGAGGAGGCGCGCAGCGAGCTCGCCTCGCTGGGCGCGCACCTGGGCGAGCTCTCCGAGCGGCTGGAGCGCGAGTCGACCCGGGTCGTCGAGCTCGAGCAGCTCCTGCCGCAGCTGGAGGCCGCCGAGACCGAGCTGTCGGCCCGGGCGCGGTCGATGGCCGAGGCCCGCCAGCGTCTCGAGGACCACAGTGGACGGGTGGGCGCCATGCGCACCGACCTCGAGGTCCGCTCCGCGGGCATCGAGGAGCGTCGCCGCTACGTCGGCGAGCGTCTCGCGCAGGTGTCCGAGCGTCTGGAGCGCAACATCGCGGAACGCGACGCCGCAGCGAACCGCCGCATCGAGCTGTCCGCTCGGGCGGGGGCGACCGACCGTCTGGCACGGTTCGTGACGGCACGGATGGGCGTGATCGACGACAACCTGTCGACGCTGCGCGACGAGCGGCGCCGTCAGTCCGACCAGGCCAGGGGCGTCACGACCCGGCTCGACACGATGCGCCAGGAACGTGCCGAGCGCGAGCGACGCCTCGAGGAGGTGCGCGCCCGACTGCAGAAGGCCGAGATCGCCGACGCCGAGGCCAGGATGCGACTCGAGGCGGCGACCGAGTCGCTGCGCCACGATCTCGACGCCGAGCCCGACGTCGCCATCGCGGCATCGTGCCCGGACCTCCCCGAGGGCGTGACCCCGAACGCACGGGTGCGCGAGCTCGAGCGGGAGCTGCGGATCATGGGCCCGATCAACCCGCTGGCGCTCCAGGAGTTCGACGAGCTGTCGCAGCGCCACACGTTCCTCGAGGGCCAGCTCGAGGACATCCGCCAGACCCGGCGTGAGCTGTCGAAGGTCATCCGCGCGGTCGACGAGGAGATCGTCAAGGTGTTCTCGGCGGCCTTCGCCGACGTCAGCCAGAACTTCACGCTGCTGTTCGAGACGCTGTTCCCGGGGGGTCAGGGCCGCCTGCGGCTCACCGACCCGAACAACCTGCTCGAGACCGGTATCGAGATCGAGGCGAAGCCATCGGGCAAGAACGTGCGCAAGCTGTCGTTGCTGTCGGGCGGGGAGCGGTCGCTGACGGCGCTCGCCTACCTGTTCGCCGTGTTCCGCTCACGTCCGTCGCCGTTCTACGTGATGGACGAGGTCGAGGCCGCCCTCGACGACGTCAACCTGCACCGCTTCCTGGACCTGGTGGCGGAGTTCCGTCGCAGCGCGCAGCTGATCATCGTCAGCCACCAGAAGCGCACGATGGAGGCAGCCGACGTTCTCTACGGCGTCACGATGGAGCCGGGTGGGTCCTCCAAGGTGGTGTCGGAGAAGGCGACCGCCGTCCTCGACGGCTGAACCCGTCGGCCCGGGCACCCCGACGTGAGAGAGACCCGTAGGTCGGGGAGCGTCGTCAGGGGAGGCGGCTGAACCAGCGCAGCGACAGCCCGGCCGCCACCAGCATCACGAGCAGGCCCGCTCCGATGAAGCGGTACGCGACGTCCTGGGACTCCTCCTCGAAGCCGATGGCGGAGCCCAGCTGGTCGTAGACCGACTGCAGGTCGGTGGCGGACTCGGCGGTGAACGCCGTGCCGCCGGTCTCCTCGGCGAGCGTGCGCAGCTCCTCGACGTTGACGGGCACGCCGGTCAGCTGTCCGATGCCGTCACCGTCCTCGTCCACCATGATCTCGCCGTCGGGGGTGCCGTAGGCGATGGTGGAGACGGCGACGCCGGCCTGCTGCGCGAGCGGGATCGCCTCCTCGGTCGGCAGCCCCACGGTGGTCTCGCCGTCGGAGATCAGGACGATCGCGGCGTCGGCGCTGCCCTCCTCGACGTCCTGGGCGTGGTCCTCGATGACGTCGAGCGACAGCCGGACCGCGTCGCCGATGGCGGTGGCCTTGTCGAGCTCGAGGTTGTCGATCGCCGCGCTCACGTCCGCGTGGTCCTGCGTCGGCGGCACCAGGAGCTGGGCGGTGCCGGCGAAGCTGACCAGGCCGACGTTGAGCCGGTCGGGCAGCTCGTCGATGAACTCCTTCGCGGCGCTCTGGGCGGCCTCGAATCGGTTGGGGCTGACGTCCTCGGCCGCCATCGACAGGGAGGTGTCGAACGCGAGCATGACGGTGGTGCGCTCCTGGGGCACCCGCACGGTCATGACCGGCTGGGCGAAGGCGACGACGAGCAGCACCACGGCGAGCAGGAACGTCGCTGCGGTGACGTGGCGACGCCAGCCGGGCCGCTTCGGGGCGACCTTGTCGAGCAGCTCCAGGTTGGAGAAGCGCACGGTGTAGCGCGGACGGGTGAACTGCAGCGCGACGTACAGACCGATCAGGCCGACGACCACCACCAGCAGCCACAGCCGTGCCGGCTCGAGGAACCACTCGGTCATCGTGTGCGCCTTCCTGCGGTGACCTCGGCGCGGTGGCGACGTCGCGAGACGTGGCGTGCCAGGTCCATCAGCCAGTCCCCGTCGGTGCGCAGGGTCATGTGGTCCGCGCCGGCACCCTGGATCGCTGCCGCGATCGCGGCGTGCTGGCGGCCGGCCGCCTCGGCGTAGCGCTCGCGCAGCTTGCGGTCGTCGGTGTTGACCTCACGGGTCGCGCCCGTGGCTGGGTCGACGAAGTGCAGCACGCCGACCGGCGGCAGCTCGAGGTCGCGCGGGTCCACCACCTGCACGCACAGCACCGAGTGGCGCAGCGAGAGGGCGCCCAGCGCCGTGCGCCAGCTGTCGGGATCGGTGAGGAAGTCGGAGATGACGGCGATGAGCCCACGGCGCGGCGCCATCGAGCCGGCGGATCGCAGCGCGGCGCCGAGTGCTACCGGGCCGGAACCGTCGGTGCGCGGCGAGGCCAGCACGCGGTCGAGGATGCCGAGGAGGTTGCGCCGGCCCTGGCGTGGCGGCACGGTGACCGTGCGGTCCCCGCGGACGACCAGTGCGCCGACCCGGTTGCCGCCCCTGGCGGTCAAGAGGCCGATGCCGGCCGCGGCGCCCAGCACCAGATCGCGCTTCTCGCAGGACGCGGTGCCGAAGTCCAGGCGGGCCGAGCGGTCGATGACCATCCACGTCTCGAGCTCGCGGTCCGCGATCGTCTCGCGCAGGTAGGGCTCCTGCATGCGGGCGGTCACGTTCCAGTCGATGTGTCGCACGTCGTCGCCGGCCTGGTACTGGCGGGTCTCTCCGGGCTCGCTGCCGCGTCCGGGCACGATCCCCATGAAGTCGCCGTGCAGCATGCCGTCCAGCCGGTTCGAGACGTCGAGCGTGAGGCGCCGGATGATCTCGTCGGCCGGTCGGTCACCGACCAGCCCGAGCGTGTCGGACAGTCCAGCCACGTGCTCAGGCCCCCCAGGGCCGGGAGTCGCTCTGCGCACCCAGGTAGGGATCGCCGGTGTGACCGTTCTGGGAGGGGCTGACGCGCGGCGCGGGCACCGTCGAGAGGATGCGGGAGAGCACCTGCTCGACGTCGACGTCCTGGGCCAACGCCTCGTAGGACAACAGCATGCGGTGACGCAGCACCTCGGGCGCCACGTCGAACACGTCCTGGGGCGTCAGGTAGTTGCGGCCACGCAGCAGTGCGAGTGCGCGGCCGCCGCGGACCAGTCCGATCGAGGCACGAGGGCTGGCGCCGAGCTCGATGAACGTGCGCAGCTCCGGCAGTCCGTAGTTCTCCGGCGTACGTGTGCAGAGCACCAGGTTCACGGCGTACTCGAGCACGCTGCGGTCCACGTAGACGCGCTTGGCCGCGTCCTGGAGCGCAGCGACCTGCTCGAGCTCGACGACCTGGCGGGCGACCGGGGGCGTCGTGCCCATGCGCTGGACGATCTCGACCTCCTCGGCGGGCGACGGGTAGCCGAGCACGACCTTCATCAGGAACCGATCCCGCTGCGCCTCGGGAAGGGGATACACGCCCTCGGACTCGATCGGGTTCTGCGTGGCCATGACCAGGAAGGGGTCGTCCACCTTGTGGCTCACGCCACCGATGGTGACCTGCTGCTCGGCCATGACCTCGAGCAGCGCCGACTGGACCTTGGCGGGGGCCCGGTTGATCTCGTCCGCGAGCAGGAAGTTGGCGAACACCGGGCCGAGCTCGACGTCGAAGGTCTCGGTCGAGGCACGGTAGATGCGCGTGCCGATGACGTCGGCGGGCAGCAGGTCGGGGGTGAACTGCACACGCGAGAAGGTGCCGCCGACGGCGGTCGCGAGCGTCTCGACGGTGAGCGTCTTGGCCAGGCCGGGCACGCTCTCGAGCAGGCAGTGCCCGCCGGCGATCAGACAGGCGAGCATGCGCTCGATCGCTCGGTCCTGTCCGACGATGACCTTCTTGACCTCGAACAGGAGCTGCTCCAGCACGGCGGCCTCGGGCGGGGGAGCACTGCCGGGCGCTCCGGGAGCGGACCCCGTGGCCGGTGCGCCGGTCGCGTTCGCAGGTGCGGTGGTGGGGGCTGGCAGTTCCATTGCTCTCCTGCGGCGGATGCGGTGCCGGACGTTCGATCGGGGGTGGTCGGGGCGGTCGGTGTGCTCGGTGTCGGTGCGGTCGGCGGGACGACCGTGTGCCGGGCCCCTGGCTCCGACGATGAGCACGGTACGGCCAGCACGACGATCGCGCTCGTCGACGGCGTCGCCAAGCTGATCCACCGTTCAGGTCAGACAGCTTGCCCGACCTGTGCCGCAGTGCGGTGTGACCCTCGTCGGCGGAGGGCCGCGGCGCACCGCGCACCCACCGCTCGCGGCGACCGCACCACCCTGGAGGTCGGGCCGACCCTTGTAGGATCGGCCCGCTATGGAGATCATCATCATCGCCGTCGTCGTCCTGGTGGTCGTCGCGGTCGGCTTCGTCGCCGTCCGTCGACCCTCGCGCGGCGAGGTGCTCGAGCCGCCTCCCGTCGACCTCGGCACCGTCACGCCGCCGGACCGCGTCGGTCCCGACGAGCGCACCGACGACGAGCTGGTCGAACCCGAGGTCGAGGTCGTCGACCCCCTCACGGGCATCCTGCCGCCCGAGGTCGTCATCACCGGGCCCGACCTCACGCCCGAGGAGGAGGCGGCGAACATCGCCGCCGCCGAGGCTGCGGAGCTCGAGAGCGAGGACGCGCTGCTCGAGGAGGTCCGGCCCTCGTTCCGCGATCGCCTGTCGAGGGCCCGTTCCGCGTTCTCCGGCTACGTGGGCTCGATCCTGTCGCGCACCGACATCGACGCGGACACCTGGGACGAGCTGGAGGAGGCGCTGATCCGCGCCGACGTGGGCATCGGTCCCGCGACCGAGCTGCTCGACGCGGTCAAGGCCACGGTCAAGGCTCAGGGCATCACCACCTCGGTCGAGCTGATCGACGCGGTGAAGGACGAGATGAAGCTGCGCCTCGCCGGTCTGATCGACCTGCGGCGAGCGGACGCGCCCCCGTCGGTGTGGCTGTTCGTCGGCGTCAACGGCGTCGGCAAGACGACGACGATCGGCAAGGTCGGCAAGCGCCTGACCGACGAGGGCGCGAGCGTGGTGATGGCGGCAGGGGACACGTTCCGAGCCGCCGCGGCGGAGCAGCTGGGCACGTGGGCCGACCGTTGCGGCGCCGACCTGGTGCGCGGTGCCGAGGGTGGTGACCCGTCCGCGGTGATCTTCGACGCGATCTCCTCGGCCTCGTCACGAGGCGCTGACGTCGTGCTCGCCGACACCGCCGGGCGGCTGCACACCAAGACGAACCTCATGGAGGAGCTGGCGAAGGTCCGCCGGGTCGCCGACAAGGGCGAGGGCACGGTGACCGAGGTGCTGCTGGTGCTCGACGCCACGACCGGTCAGAACGGACTGCAGCAGGCCCGTCAGTTCACCGAGGCGACCGACGTGACGGGCGTCGTGCTGACCAAGCTCGACGGCTCCGCCAAGGGCGGCATCGTGTTCGCGATCCGCTCGGAGCTCGGCATCCCGGTCAAGCTCGTGGGTCTCGGCGAGTCGGCCCAGGACCTGGTCGACTTCGACGCGAACCAGTTCGTCGACGCGCTCTTCGACCAGGACTGACCCCGGCGGCCGCCGACGGCGTCGGTGGACCCGCGGATGCGGGACCCCCGATCCCGTCCGGTAGCCTCTCCCCCCGATGTTCGAGTCACTCAGCGATCGTTTCGACGGAATCTTCACCCGGCTGCGCGGCAAGGGCCGCCTCTCCGACGCGGACGTCGACGAGGTCCTGCGCGAGATCCGGCTCGCCCTGCTGGAGGCCGACGTCAACCTGACGGTGGTCAAGTCCCTGCAGGCACGCATCCGCGAGCGCGCCGTCGGCGAGGAGCTGTCCCGGGCGCTCAACCCGGCGTTGCAGGTCAAGAAGATCGTGCTGGAGGAGCTCACCGAGACCCTCGGTGGCGAGACCCTGCGCATCACCTACGCCTCCAAGCCGCCGACCGTGGTGCTCATGGCCGGCCTCCAGGGCTCGGGCAAGACCACCAACTCCGCCAAGCTCGCCCGGTGGTTCAAGGCCCAGGGTCGCAACCCGCTGATGGTCGGCGCGGACCTACAACGCCCCGCGGCGGTCGAGCAGTTGCGCACCCTCGGTCGCCAGATCGACGTGCCGGTCTTCTCCGCGCCCGACGACGTCGTCGCGGGCGGCCAGGGCGACCCGGTCGACGTCGCCCGTGGTGCCGTCGCCGAGGCGCGACGACTGGGCCGCGACGTGCTCATCGTCGACACCGCCGGCCGACTCGCCATCGATGCCGAGCTGATGGACCAGGTCCGTCGCATCTCGGCCGAGGTGGAACCCGACTACACGTTCCTGGTCATCGATGCGATGACCGGCCAGGACGCGGTCGGCGTCGCCGAGTCGTTCCACGCAACGCTCGAGCTCGACGGCGTGATCCTGACCAAGCTCGACGGCGACGCCCGTGGCGGCGCCGCGCTGTCGGTCAAGGAGGTCGTCGGACGACCGATCGCCTTCGCCTCGACCGGCGAGAAGCTCGAGGACTTCGACCTGTTCCACCCGGACCGCCTGGCCGGGCGGATACTCGGCGAGGGCGACCTCGCGACGCTCATCGAGAAGGCCGAGGAGGCCTTCGAGAAGGACGAGGCCGAGGCCGCAGCGGCGCGTCTCATGGACGGCACCTTCACCTTCGAGGACTTCCTCGACCAGATGCAGGCGCTCAAGAAGATGGGCCCGCTGTCGGGGGTCATGAGCATGCTGCCGGGCGTGCCCAAGGAGGTGCGCGACGTCGAGATCGACGACCGCCAGATCGCACGCATCGAGGGCATCATCCGCTCGATGACGACCGAGGAGCGGGCCAAGCCCGACGTCATCGACAACTCACGGCGCGACCGCATCGCGCGTGGCTCGGGCACGTCCGCGTCCGAGGTCACCCAGCTCGTGGCGCAGTTCAAGCAGATGCGCCAGATGATGCAGCAGATGGGCGGCAACAAGTTCGCCAAGCGCAAGGCGAAGAAGAACAAGAAGAAGGGCAAGGGCGGCGGCCGGGTCACTCCGAAGGGCTCGCCCGCCGTCGCGAAGCAGGCGTTCGCCCTGCCGACGCTCGAGGAGATGGAGGCCCAGATCCCGGGTCGGAAGGGCCCGAGCGGGCTCCCCGGCATCGACTGATCGGTCCTTCGGCCGCCCTGCGGATCACCCCTCGACGGATGCGTGGTTTGCCGCGGCGGCGCGCAGCGACCATCATGGGTCCCCGCCCGAGAGGGCATGCTGCGCCGTGCGGTGCAGCGAGAGAACTGATCGGCACCGGCGACCCCGCTGCGGTGCCACAACGACCGAAGGAAGACACACACGTGGCCGTCCGACTCCGCCTCACCCGCGTGGGCAAGAAGAAGCAGCCGTCCTATCGCATCGTCGCGGCGGATTCCCGTTCGCCGCGCGACGGCAAGTACCTCGAGATCGTGGGCACCTACGACCCGCGCCGCGAGCCCTCGGCCATCACCGTCGACAACGAGAAGGCCGTGAGCTGGCTCCAGAAGGGCGCCCTGCCCTCGGAGCGCGTCGAGAAGCTGCTGAAGATCTCGGGCGCATGGGACGAGTTCGAGGCCTCGAAGGCGTCGAAGTGAGTGACGCGGACGTCGCCAGCGGCGACACCGCCACCCCCGAGCATGCCAGCGCCGTGCTGGAGCACATCGCCAAGTCCCTGGTCGAGCAGCCCGAGGGCGTGCGGGTCGAGGTCGTCGACGGCACCAACCGGGCGCAGCTCAACCTCTACGTCGCCGACGGCGACATGGGACGCATCATCGGCAAGCGCGGTCGCATGGCCTCGGCCATCCGCACCGTGACCCGGGCGGCCGCTGCCCGCGACGGCGTCGAGATCGACGTCGAGTTCGTCGACTGATCGACGCATGACGTCTGCGCCGAACGGCGCTGCGGGCGACGCGGCGGACCTGCTCGAGGTCGGGCGCATCACCAAGTCCCACGGGTTGCGAGGCGAGGTCGTCGTGCTGCTCAGCTCCGACCGCTCCGAGCGCGTCGCGCCCGGCGCTCGGCTGCACACCGACCAGGGGTGGCTCGTCGTGGTCGCCTCGCGCCCCCACCAGGACCGTTGGGTCGTCGCCTTCGAGGGCGTCGGCGGGCGCGAGGACGCCGACCTGCTGCGTGGCCTGGTGTTGCGCGGCACGCCGATCGAGGACCCGGACGCGCTCTGGGTGCACGAGCTGATCGGCTGCACCGTGCGCGGCGCCGACGGCGTCGACCGCGGCGTGATCGAGGCGGTCCAGGACAACCCTGCGTCCGATCTGCTGGTGCTCGACACCGGCGCGCTCGTCCCGGTGGTGTTCGTCGTCGACGGCCCGACCGACGGGGTCGTCCGGGTGGAGACCCCGGACGGCCTGTTCGAGCTGACGGAGTGACCTCCCGGTGCGCATCGACGTCCTGACGATCTTCCCGGACCTGGTCACGGGGTTCTCCGACGAGAGCCTGATCGGTCGGGCGCGGCGCAACGGGTTGCTGGACCTACGGGTGCACGACCTGCGCGATGCCGCCACCGACGTGCACCGCACCGTCGACGACGCACCGTTCGGCGGCGGCGCCGGCATGGTGATGATGCCCGGGCCGATCTTCGACACCGTCGAGCGGGTCGACCCGCCGCGCCCGCTGTTCCTGCTGGGTCCGGGCGGCCGGCGCCTGGACCAGCGATTCGCCCGGGAGCTCGCCGAGGGCGACGGCTTCACCCTGTTGTGCGGTCGCTACGAGGGGATCGACGAGCGCGTGCACGAGCACCTGGTCGACGACGAGCTGTCCATCGGCGACTACGTGCTCTCCGGCGGCGAGGTCGCTGCGCTCGTGGTCATCGAGGCGGTCGGCCGGCTGGTCCCCGGCGTCATGGGCAACGAAGCCTCCGCCAGCGAGGAGTCCTTCTCCTCCGGCCTGCTCGAGTACCCGCAGTACACCCGCCCCGCCGAGTTCCGGGGCTGGGAGGTGCCCGACGTGCTGCGCTCCGGGGACCACGCGCGTGTGGCCCGATGGCGCGCCGCCATGGCGCTGCGACGCACCGTCGAACGTCGCCCGGACCTCATCGAGGCCCGCGGCGGACTGAGCGCGCAGGACCGGGCGCTGCTCGAGGAGTTCCCACCCGGGGCCTGAGCGCACCCATGGGGTCGGTCGACCCGTTTTCACCCGGGGCTCGTGAGCAACTAACATCGTCGAGCCGTACGTCCGGCACCCCACGTCGGCCCTCCCGGGGCCACGGCGGAGGGCTCGGACCACGTCCGAGCGACACGGACCGCCGACCGAACCGTCGCGGCGCCGCCCGAGGAGACCCACGCATGAAGCCCACCGACATCATCGACAACGACAGCCTGCGGGACGACGTCCCCGACTTCGCCCCCGGCGACACGCTGAAGGTCCACGTGAAGGTGGTCGAGGGCAACAAGGAGCGCGTCCAGCTCTTCCAGGGTGCGGTGATCCGGCGTCAGGGCGGGGGTCTCCAGGAGACCTTCACCGTGCGCAAGGTGTCCTACGGCGTCGGCGTCGAGCGCACGTTCCCCGTGCACTCGCCCATCATCGACAAGATCGAGCGGGTCAGCCGGGGCGACGTCCGTCGCGCCAAGCTGTACTACCAGCGCGATCGCATCGGCAAGGCCGCGAAGATCAAGGAGAAGCGGGACTGAGCTTCCGCTGACGGGCCCTCCGCCCGTCGATCGCCCCGCTCGGCCCAGCTCGAACCTTCCCCCTCGTCACCGCCGGACCCTGGCGGTGATCGGTACGGGAGGAGTGGTGATGGCCGGTTCCCGGTTCGATCCGTTGATCCTCGGTCGCGACGGCGAGGACGTCGTCGCCCGTTGGTACGAGGCCAGGGACTATCGGGTGCTGGCGCGCAACTGGCGCTGCAGCGACGGTGAGCTCGACCTGGTGCTCGGGCGCGGTGACACGGTCGTGGTGTGCGAGGTCAAGACCCGCTCGAGCGACCGCTTCGGGTCGCCGTTCGACGCGGTCGACCACCGCAAGCAGCGACGACTGCGACGGCTCGCTGCACGTTGGCTGCAGGAGTCCCCGCTCCGGCCGGCGATCGTCCGCTTCGACGTCGCCGGGGTGGTGTCGCGTCGCGTCGAGGTGATCGAGGACGCGTTCTGACCGATGCTGCCGCGTTCTGACCGATGTCCCGTGTTCTGAGCGATGCTGCCGCGTTCTGATGCCGCGGCGGCGACTCAGCGGCGGGGTTCGCGTCGATGCCTCGCCGCCCAGCACCCGTGGTGCCAGTGGCGACGCAGGTCCGGTGCATCGAACGGCACGGCGACCACATGTCCGGTGCCCCGTGCGACGTCCTGGTGGCAGCCCGGGCAGAGGTACGACTTGGTCGCCTCGTAGGGCTGGACGCGACGCACCTCGCATGCAGCGGTGGCGGTGTAGTCCGGCACCGCTCGTTCAGCCGATCAGGGCCCAGGTCAGCGCCGCTGCGGCGACCACGATCGCGGCGGCGACGAACACGTAGTCCCATCCGGATCGCCGGTGCTGTCGCTCGGGGTTGAAGCCCATGGGACCAGTATCGCCGTGGTGGCGCGGCCGTGCGGCATCACGAGTCGTCGCTCGCCACCTCCCGCGGTGCTCAGCTGCCGACCGACGGTGCTCGGTCCACGCCGCTCCGGCTGAGCAGCCAGCCCATCAGGGGCGCGAGGACCAGCCAGCTGAGCAGCATGTAGGTGGGGCTGACGAAGGCGATGGGGATCGTGATCAGGAACATGACCGCCGGCTGGATGGAGCCGAGCGCCTCGTGGCGGAACTGGACGTCGGTCAACGGTCGGATGAGCAGCTTCGCCCGGTGTGCGTGGGCCAGGAGCACGGTCTCCATCAGGCTGACGGTCGCGAGCGCCACTGCGAACGCCACACCGGAGATGGGGTTGCTCTCGTACTCGCCGATCAGGGCGGTGGGGAACGGCAGGAGGGCGACGAACCCCAGGTAGGTGAGGTTGAGCCCCATGAACCGACCATCGATCGCGCCGATCCTCGACATGAACCGATGGTGCGCCAGCCAGTACTTGGCGAGCAGGAGGAAGCCGACGCCGTAGGCGATCAGCTGCGGGACCAGGTCGTCGAGCGCTGCCAGCATCGACGCCGGCGCATCCTGGTCGCCACGCAGGTCGGTCACCCGCAGGTCGAGCGCCAGCAGCGTCAGGGCGATCGCGAAGACTGCGTCCGAGAAGAACACCACCCGGCCGAACTCCGGCTCGTCGCCTCGGCGCCAGTAGACGCCGGCGCGGGACGCATCGACCTGGTCGTCGTCGGACATCGGCGAACGCTACCGCGCCGCTCCGGCCGGCCGGTCGACGTGGCATCGCCCTCGTCACCGGGTTCGTCGGCCCGGACCGAGCCCTGTTCGGTGTCCCTGTGGTTCCCTACGGTGGCCGCACCACCCGGGACCCGGGTCGGCCTCGCAGCGTGTGCTGCCGCTCGTTGAACCGGCTGCTCCTCGGAGCCCCGGCGCATCGTTCCGCTTGCGAGCACGGCTGAGCCCGGAGGTCCCATGAGCGCACACGTGCAGTCGTCGACGGTGCTCGGCGTGGAGGGCCATCGCGTCACCGTCGAGGTCCACGTCGCCAACGGCCTCCCGTCGTTCACCGTCGTGGGTCTGCCCGACGTGTCGTGCCGGGAGGCGCGCGACCGTGTGCGCGCCGCGGTGCAGACCAGCGGGTTCACGTGGCCGCAGCGTCGGGTCACCGTGAACCTGGCACCGACGAACCTGCGAAAGGTCGGGTCGTCGCTCGACCTGGCGATCGCCGTCGCCGTGCTGGTCGCGACGGAGGAGCTGCGGGCCCGACAGGTCGAAGGCATGGGCTTCATCGGCGAGCTCGGCCTGGACGGCTCCCTCCGGGTCGTGCCCGGGATCCTGCCCGCGGTGGATGCGCTGGAGGGCCTCCGACCGGTGGTGCCGCTCGGCTGCCTGGACGAGGCGCAGCTCGTCCGGCCAGACGCCCGGGGTGCGCGGTCGCTCGCGGAGCTGGTCGCCGTGCTCAGGGGCGACCAGCCCTGGCCGGCACCACCACCGTCACCGCAGGCGCCGGTGACGGTGCACGAGCCGGACCTGGCCGACGTGCAGGGCCAACTCGTCGCGCGGGCGGCGCTCGAGGTCGCGGCGGCCGGTGGCCATCACCTCCTGATGACGGGTCCACCCGGCGCCGGCAAGACGATGCTCGCGGCCCGGCTCTGCGGGCTGCTGCCCGACCTCGACGAACGAGACGCGCTCGACGTGTCCCGGGTCCACTCGGCCGCCGGACTGCTCAGCGCGCATGGGGGGCTCCGACGCCGTCCGCCGTTCCGGTCGCCGCACCACACCGCGTCACTGGTCGCGCTCGTCGGTGGCGGCTCGAGCATGCTGCGCCCGGGCGAGGTCTCGCTGGCCTCCGGAGGCGTGCTCTTCCTCGACGAGATGGGGGAGTTCCCCGCGGGACACCTCGACGCGCTCCGCCAACCGCTCGAGGAGGGGCTCATCCGGGTGGCCAGGGCGAACACGAACGTCACCCTGCCCGCTCGCTTCCTGCTGGTGGGCGCGACCAACCCGTGTCCGTGCGGTATGGGTCGATGGGGGGACTGCATCTGCACGCCGAACCAGATCGCGCGGTACCGACGGCGGCTGTCGGGTCCGCTGCTCGACCGGTTCGACCTGCGCATCCCCGTCGACCCGCCGGCAGCGGACGCCGTGCTCGGCGTCGGCTCGGGAGGTGAGTCGAGCGTGGTCGTCCGCCAGCGTGTGGCCGCGGCGCGCCAGCGCGCCGCGGATCGGGGGGTGAGCGCCAACCGGGCGCTCGACGCGGCGTCGCTGGATCGCCACGCCCCGCTCCGGCCCGATGGGCGTGCGCTGCTGCGCGAGGCGCTCGAGGCGGGCACCCTGTCCATGCGGGGCGCGCAACGGGTCCGTGCCGTGGCGCTCACCCTCGGCGACCTCGCCGGGATCGAAGGCCCCCTCGACGCGTCCCGCCTGGGCCAGGCGCTGTCCCTGCGCAGCACGGTGCGCCGCTCCGAGGCGCTGGCATGAGCACTCCGTCCGTCCGATCGGACGAGCTGCCCCACGAGGCGTACGTCGCCGCGCTCGCCTCGCTCGTCGGGGTCGGCCCGGCCCGACTCCGCTGGCTGCTGTCGCACGGGTCACCGCACGAGGTCTGGGACGCGGTCCGTTCGGGTCGGATCGGTGCTGACAGGGCATCGGGCCGACGCCCCCCTGGGGTCGACGCGCGTGTCCTGCGCACCTGGCAGGACGGCGCGAGCACGCTGGAGCCGGCGCGGCTCTGGCAGGAGTGCGTGCGACTCGGGGTCGGTGTGGTGGCCCTCGGCTCGGCCGGCTACCCCGCGGCGCTGGCGGAGGACGTCGAGCCCCCGGTGGTCCTGTTCCACCGTGGTGATCCCGACGTGATCCAGGGGCCCCGTGTCGCGGTGGTCGGCACCCGGCGCGCCACCGGCTACGGGCTGCGCACGGCACGACAGCTCGGACTCGACCTGACCGAGGCGGGTGTGGCCGTCGTGTCCGGCCTGGCGCTCGGGATCGACGCGGCGGCCCACCTGGGGGCAGTCGCCGCACTCGACTCGGCGACGGCGACGGCGGGGGAGCGAGCGGCCGCGCCGATCGCGGTCGTGGCGGCGGGCCACGACGCGCCCTGTCCGGCTCGCAACCGGTCGCTCGCAGGCCAGGTGGCGCAGCTCGGTCTCGTGCTGTCGGAGGTGCCGCCCGGGGTCCGGGGCGTGCCGTGGCGGTTCCCGGTCCGCAACCGGATCATCGCTGCGCTCGCCGACGCCGTCGTGGTGGTGGAATCGGCCGGCGCGGGCGGGTCCATGCACACGGTCAGGGAGGCCCTCGAGCGCGATCGGCCGGTGCTCGCCGTGCCGGGTCCGGTCGACAGCCGCGCCTCGGAGGGCGCCAACGAGCTGCTGCGCGACGGCGCCGCGCCGTGCCTCGACGCGCAGGACGTGCTGTTGGCGATCGGTCACGTCGCCCCGCGTGCCGGCGACGCCGAGCAGGTGCCCGTGGGGTCCCGGGAGACCCGTCCCGCGCCGAGCGGTGCGGCGGCGGCGCTGCTCGACGAGCTGGGCTGGCGTCCGTCGTCGATCGAGGAGCTGGCGCGGCGCAGCGGGCTGGACTTCCCGGGGGCGGCCGCCGCCGTCGTCGAGCTCGAGCGCAGCGGGTGGGTCGAGCGCAACGACGGGTGGATCGAACGGGTCGCGCAGGTCCCCGAGCCACGCCGGAGCGGTGCCTAGGGTGGGAGGTGCAGGGAGTCTGGGAAAAACTCCTCGCAGTCACGGTGCGTGGTCAGTAGGCTACGCAAAGAGGTATTCGGCGAAGCGGCGGTGCGCATGGTGCAGACGGATGCGGGCGGAGCAGCAGACACCGTCGCCGTCGCGCGATGGCACCTGGACGAGTTCCTCGGGTCGACCTCGCTCTCGCCGGCGACGCTCGACGTCTACGGACGTGATCTCCGCCAGGTCGTGCAGTGGGCCCTGGGCCTCGGGCTGACGACGCCGGCGCAGCTCACCCGCCAGCACGTCCGTCGGTACCTGGCCCACATGTCGAGCCGTGGCCTGGCAGCGTCGACGATCGCTCGCCGTGTCGCCGCGATGCGCCGCTACTTCGGATGGGCCCTCCGTCGAGGTGTCGTGGACACCGACCCCACCCTCGGCGTGCACGCGCCGAGCGGCCCGTCCCGACTTCCCCGGGTCCTCCGGGCGGACGAGCTGACCCAGATCCTGGACGAGGGTGAGCCCCACCCCGACGAGGACGAGGACCGCGTGGCGCGGGACGACGTCGTGCTCGAGCTGCTCTACGGGTCCGGTCTGCGGGTGTCGGAGCTGTGCGGACTGGACGTCGACGCGGTCGACGTCGGTCGTGCGCGGCTGCACGTCTGGGGCAAGGGCGACAAGGAGCGGGTCGTGCCGCTGAGCGCGGCGAGCGTCGCCGCACTGCGGACGTGGCTGGCCGGGCCCCGCTCGCGTTGGATGACGGCGGCTGCCGCAGCGATCGATCCGAGCTCGGCCGACGGTGCTGCGCTGCTGCACAACGGAGCGGGCAAGCGGCTCGCGCCACGGGACGTGCGACGCATCCTGGACCGTCGCTCACCGGTGCCGACGCACCCCCACGCACTTCGTCACAGCTTCGCCACTCATCTTCTGGACGGAGGTGCCGATCTGAGAGTCGTCCAGGAGCTGCTCGGGCATTCCGACCTGGCCACCACGCAGATCTACACGCACGTGAGTCGCGAGCGACTTCGCAACGTGTTCGACGCCGCTCATCCGAGGGCGTAGGCCACGATCGAACCTGGGGAACGAGTTTGAGAACCACCGAGCCGACCGACATCGAACTGCAGGACCTCTGGTCCGAGTACAAGGCCTCGACCTCGTCGACGTCGCGTGACGCACTGATCGTGCACTACTCGCCGTTGGTGAAGTACGTCGCGGGCCGTGTCGCGGTGGGCCTGCCCCAGAACGTCGAGCAGTCCGACCTGGTGAGCTACGGCATGTTCGGGCTCATCGACGCGATCGACAAGTTCGAGCCCGACCGCGGCTTCAAGTTCGAGACGTACGCGATCTCGCGGATCAAGGGTGCGATCCTCGACGAGCTGCGCTCGATCGACTGGGTCCCCCGATCGGTCCGGGCGAAGGTCCGTCAGATCGAGAAGGCGTACGCCAAGCTCGAGAGCCGCCACCACCGGCCACCCTCCGACGGCGAGCTCGCCGCCGAGCTGCGCTGGACCGACGAGCAGCTGCAGCAGGCCCTGACGCAGATCTCGACGGTCGGACTCGCCGCCCTGGACGAGATCCTCTCGGTCGGCGGTGATCGCGGGGAGTCGATCACGTTGGGCGACACGATCGCCGACACGTCGACGCACGGCCCCATGGGCGCCTTCGAGATCACCGAGACCCGCCAGCTGCTCGCCCAGGCGATCAACGGGTTGCCCGAGCGGGAGAAGATCGTGCTCACGCTCTACTACTACGAGAGCCTGACGCTGCAGGAGATCGGCAGGGTGCTCGGCGTGACCGAGTCCCGGGTCTGCCAGATCCACACCAAGGCCGTGCTGCACCTGCGGTCGCGCTTCTCGAGCATGGACCGGGAACCGGTCTGAGTTTGACCGACCGGGAACCGGTCCGAGTTTGACCGACCGGGAACCGGTCCGAGTCTGACCGACCGGAAACCGGTCCGAACCTGAGCGACGGCCGGCACGCCACTTCCCCCGCACGACGACGACGAGGGATGTGATGGGCGTGGGTCGATCGACGCAGGTGGGTGTTGTGGCCGTGGTGGTGCTGGCGTTCGGCGTCGCGGACGCGGGCCGTGCCGGCGCGGTGGTGGACGGAGGCGGCCGTGCCGTGCCCTCCGGTCGTGTCGGGACGCCGCAGCGGTACACGCCGCCGGTCGACGCGGTGGTCACGGACCCGTTCCGGTTGCCCCTGGGTCACTACGGACCGGGCAACCGGGGCCTCGAGTACCGGACGGTGCCCGGGACGCCGGTGCGTGCGATCGGCGACGGCATCGTCGTGTTCGCCGGGCTGGTCGCAGGTCGTCGGGTGGTGAGCATCGACCATCCCGACGGGTTGCGGTCGTCGTTGGTGGGTCTGGCGGTGATCTCGGTCCGTGCGGGTCGACAGGTGTCGAGGGGCGAGATGGTCGGATCCGCTGGGCCGACCCTGCACCTCGGGGTGCGCCGCAACGGCCGCTACCTGGATCCGGCGACGTTGTTCGCACGACGCGGTCCCGCACGGCTCGTGCCGATCCCGCGGTGACGGCCCCGACCCGCCGCCCTCGTCGGTCGCCCGAATTCGGTGGGTCCGGCGCTGCGGACTAGAGTCGTCCGTCGGCTCGTCGCACGGGCCGACCCGTCGCCACCGGTCCGCCCGGGGTGACCGGGGCCGTCCGGCCCCACCGAGCACACTCATCCGCCCGGGGACTCCCTCGGTCGCCGACCCCTCGGGGTGGGCGTCGTCCCCTGGGTTTCGACGAACCGAGGGGAAGGAGCACACCGTGACTGCAGTCGTCACCATGAAGCAGCTGCTGGAGGCGGGCGTCCACTTCGGGCACCAGACCCGCCGTTGGAACCCGAAGATGAAGCGGTTCATCCACGGGGACCGTGGCGGCATCTACCTGATCGATCTCCACCAGACGCTGTCCGGCATCGAGAAGTCCTACACGTTCGTGCGCGACCTGGTCGCCGACGGCGGGACCATCCTGTTCATCGGCACCAAGAAGCAGGCCCAGGACTCGATCCAGGGCTACGCGATGAAGTGCGGGATGCCGTACATCAACCAGCGCTGGCTGGGCGGCATGCTCACCAACTTCGAGACCATCTCCAAGCGGGTCGCGAAGATGAAGGAGTACCAGCGCATGCGCGACTCCGGTGAGTTCGAGGTCATGCCCAAGAAGGAAGCGCTGCTGCTGTCGCGTGAGCTCGACAAGCTGGAGCGGAACCTCAACGGCATCCGGAACCTGGAGCGCCTCCCCGACGCGGTGTTCATCCTGGACACCAAGAAGGAGGACATCGCGGTGACCGAGGCCAACAAGCTCGGCATCCCGGTCGTCGCCGTGGTCGACACGAACTGCGATCCCGACGTCATCCAGTACGTGATCCCCGGCAACGACGATGCGATCCGCTCCGGTGACCTGCTCACGCGCGTCATCGCGGACGCGGTGCTCGAGGGTCGCCTCATGCGCTCCAAGAAGTTCCCCGAGGCCGCTGCGCCCAAGCAGCGCACCGCCGAGGAGGAGGCCGAGCGTCGCAACCAGCAGGACCGCGCCCGCGTCGAGGCGGCTGCCGCCCAGGCTGCGCGCGAGGCCCGCCTGGCCGCGGTGAAGGACGCCGAGCCGGCCGTCGCCGCCGACCCCGCTCCCGAGGCTGCGGCCCCCGAGGCTGCGGCCGACGAGGCCCCCGCCGCCGACCCCGCCCCCGAGGCGCCCGCTGCCGAGGCGGCGCCGAGCACCGAGGAGACCAACTGATGGCAGCCATCACCGCCCAGGACGTCAAGGGGCTGCGCGACGCGACCGGCGCCGGCATGAAGGACGCGAAGAACGCGCTCGTCGAGGCCGATGGCGATCGTGACAAGGCCGCGCAGATCCTCCGCCAGAAGGGCCTGAGCAAGGTCGCGACCCTCGAGGACCGCGAGAACAACCAGGGTTCGGTGGCGATCGCCCGTGACGGCAACGTCGCCGCCATGGTGCAGCTCAAGTCGGAGACCGACTTCGCCGGCAAGTCGGAGGACTTCGTCGCATTCGTCCAGCGCATGGCCGACGTGGTGCTCGCCGACGGCGAGGACGCGCTCGACCAGCTGGCCGACGAGCTGGACACGCTCAAGGTCGCCAAGCGCGAGAACATCGAGGTCGGCGCGGTCGTGCGCTTCGAGGCCGCCGAGGGCAACGTCCTGGACGCCTACCTGCACAAGCAGGACGGGCGTGGTGTCAACGGTGTGCTGCTCGAGGTCCAGGGTGCCGACGCGGACGCCGTGCGCGAGATCGCCCTGCACATCGCCTTCGCCAAGCCGGACGCGCTCACCCGCGATGAGATCGACGCAGAGCTCGTCGACAAGGCACGTGCATCGTTCGAGGAGCTGACCCGCAAGGAGGGCAAGCCCGAACAGGCCGTGCCCAAGATCGTGGAGGGTCGCCTGAACTCCTGGTACGGCGAGCGCGTGCTGCCCGAGCAGGGCGTGTTCGGCGAGAAGGAGACCGTCCAGCAGCGACTGGGCGACGCCCACATCGTCCGTTTCGCCCAAGCCGTCATCGGCAGCTGAGGCCGCCGGGTGCAGGACGTGGACGCTTCGAGCATCGAGGGGGCGCCCCGGCGCCCCGGTCGGTGGTCCCGGGTGCTGGTCAAGCTGTCCGGCGAGGCGTTCGCCGGTGATGCCGGCGTCGGCATCGACGGCGAGGTCGTGACCGCGCTGGCGTCGGAGATCGTCGACGTCAAGGCGCGCTTCGACGTCGACATCGCCGTCGTGGTCGGCGGCGGGAACATCTGGCGTGGCATGACCGGTGAGGGCGCGGGCATGGACCGTGCCCAGGCTGACTACATGGGCATGCTCGCCACGGTCATCAACGGCCTCGGCCTGCAGGAGACGCTCGAGCGTCTCGGCCAGCCGACCCGTGTGCAGACCGCGATCCACATGTCGCAGGTCGCGGAGCCCTACATCCGTCGCCGCGCGATCCGCCACCTCGACAAGGGGCGGGTCGTGATCTTCGCGGCGGGGACGGGCAACCCGTTCTTCACCACCGACACGACCGCTGCGCTGCGTGCGGTCGAGATCGACGCCGACGCGATCCTGATGGGCAAGAACGGCACCGACGGGGTGTACACCGGCGACCCCCGGACCGATCCCGACGCGGAGCTGCTGCCGGAGGTGAGCTACATCGACGTGCTGAACCGCGGGCTCAAGGTGATGGACTCCACGGCGATCACGCTGTGCATGGACAACCGGCTCCCCATCTGCGTGTTCGACCTGATGGGCGAGAACCTCGCGGGCCTGCTCGCCGGCGAGCGCATCGGCACCGTCGTCTCCTGATCGGAGGCGGTGTCGGCAGCGATCCGACGGGCTCCGGTGTCGCGCGCTGTCCTGCTGCATGTGGAAGGCTGAGCGACGATGAGTGACGAGTTGATCGAAGCAGTACGGGAGGACACCGCGGAGCGGATGTCGAAGGCCGTGACGCACGCCAAGAGCGAGTTCGCCGGCATCCGGACCGGGCGGGCGACGCCAGCGCTGGTCGAGAAGCTGCCGGTGGAGTACTACGGCAGCACGGTGCCGCTGCGGCAGCTCGCGAGCTTCTCGGTGCCCGATGCGCGCATGCTCATGATCACCCCGTTCGACAAGGGCTCGATGTCGTCGATCGAGCGGGCGATCCAGGACTCCAACCTCGGGCTCAACCCGTCGAACGACGGGATCTCGATCCGATTGGCGTTCCCGCCGCTGACCGAGGAGCGCCGCAAGGAGTTCGTCAAGCTCGTCAAGGGCAAGGCGGAGGACGGCCGCACCGCGGTGCGTGGCGCCCGGCGCGACGCACGCAAGGACCTCGAGGCGCTCGAGAAGGACGGCGACATCTCGACCGACGATCTCCGTCGGGCCGAGTCCGAGCTGGACCGGATGACCAAGTCCCACGAGGCCGAGATCGACGAGGCGCTCGACGCGAAGACCGTCGAGCTGATGGAAGGATGATCGTCGGAGCGGCCCTCGCTGCGCCCTCGGGTGCCGGCGGTCGGTCGGATCGAGGAGGGCAGCGATGAGCGACAACGACGAGCCGACGGATCGGCGCACCGAAGGGGTGCGCATCATCGGTGCCCAGGAGGCCGCTGAGGCGGCTGGCCGACCCGACGTGGTGCGGCGGCGCCGCGGCGGCGAGAAGCGCTACGGCGACCGTCCCGACACGCCCGAGCCGGCATCGGACCTCCCGAAGATCACCATCTCGACGACCGAGAGCGACTCGCATGCCGACCGCTTCGGGGCGGTGCCGGTGGTCCAGCCTGGGGCGGACTCCCAGGACGCCGAGCCCCGCTGGTCGTCGGGTGACGACCTCCCGCCGGCCTACGGCGAGCACTCCGAGCGTGGTGGGTTCGGCCACGCACGCATCGTCGACGACGCGCCGAGCGCCGCGGACGCCCCCGACGGCGGACCCGTGGCGGCCGACGACACCTTCGACCCTGCCACCTACGAACCGGATCCGTCGGCGTACGAGCCGGGGTCCTTCGATCCGGCGTCCTACGAGCCGGGATCGTTCGATCCGGCCGCCTACGAGCCGGGGTCCTTCGACCCGGCGGCCTACGAGCCAGGATCGGTGGGTGGCCCCGACGTGGAGTCCGACACCGTCGTGTCGGCAGCTGCGATGGACGACCCGCCCGGACCCGGCGGACGCGGAGCGCTCGACGACGACGGGATCGACGACGACTCGTTCGTGCTCCCGCACTGGACCGAGCCGCCCACGGGGCAGGTCCCCAAGGTCGTCATCGGCGAGGACGCGCCCGAACCCGAGCCGCTGGCCACCTACGGCAGCCAGCCGCGCTGGCGCGAAGAGGGCGAGCGAACCTCGGTGACCGACTTCGACGACCTCGCCGACGACGGTCCTGCGCTCGGTGCGCTCGGCTCGGTGGAGGACGACTTCTTCGCCGACGGCCCGTACCGCGACGACGACTTCGTCCCCGAGGACGCCGACGAGCTCGAGGACGACCTCGAGCCGGCGGGCGACCGTCGGGAGCGCCCCCGCGGGGATCGGCGCGCAGCGAGGCCACGGCCGCGCGAGGACGGCGCGCCGCCACCCTCGGGAGGCGGCGACCGGCCGCTCGGCGTCGCGGTCGGCGTCGGCGTGGGTCTGGTGGCGATCGGTCTGCTCTGCTTCTGGTTGGGCGGGCTGGCGACCACGGTGCTGGCGACGGTGGTCGTCACCATCGCCGCCTTCGAGTACTTCACCGCCGTGCGCGAGCGCGGCAACAACCCGGCGACCCTGCTCGGCATCGTCGCCGTCGCGGCGATGATGATCGCCGCGTACGCCGCAGCGCTGGCGGCAGCCCCCGTCGTCATCGGTCTGACGGTCATGTTCGGTCTGCTGTGGTACCTGTGGGTCGCGCCGGGGGAGCGGTCGGTGCAGAACCTGGGCCTGACCCTGCTCGGCGTGCTCTGGATCGGATTCCTCGGCTCGTTCGCCACGCTGTTCCTGGGCCTGGGGCGCGTGCTCGAGTCCGCCGGGGGCCTGGACTCCAACCCGGGCATCGGCGTGCTGATCGCCGCGGTCCTCGTGGCCGTGAGCCACGACGTCGGCGCCTACTTCATCGGCAAGTACGCCGGGCGCACCCCGCTGTCGGCCGCCAGCCCGAACAAGACCCAGGAGGGTCTGATCGGCGGTGTCCTCTGCTCGCTGGTGGTGACCTTCGTGGTGGTCGGGCTCGTGGGCGTCTCGCCGATCGGTGACGGCCTGGCGCAGGCGTTCGTGTTCGCCCTGCTGTGCGCCCTCGTCGCCCCGCTGGGCGACCTCTGCGAGTCGTTCATCAAGCGCGACCTGGGCATCAAGGACATGGGCACGGTGCTGCCGGGCCACGGTGGCGTGCTCGACCGCTTCGACGCCCTGCTGTTCGTGCTGCCGGTGGCGTACTTCGTCACCGTGCTGTTCGACATCTGGGGCAGCGTCGCCTGATCCGGTGCGACCACGGCGGTCCAACGGTCGGCTGAGAAGGCTGTGCGGGGCGCCGAGGTGCATCGGCCGCGGGTCGGTACGATGACGCGGTCATGACCACGGTCGCCGTGCTCGGCTCCACCGGCTCCATCGGGACCCAGACGATCGAGGTCGTCGAGGCCGAGGCGGATCGCTACGAGATCGTCGCGCTCGCCGCGGGGTCTTCTGTCCGTGAGCTCGCCGAACAGGCCAATCGGGTCCGCCCGGCCGTCGTCGGCCTGGCCGATGACGCCCGCGCCGGTGAGCTGAAGGAGCTGCTCGATCCCGGCATCGAGATCGAGGCCGGTCCCGACGCACTGGCCGCGCTGTCGTCGGTGTCCGACGTCGTGGTGAACGGCGTGGTGGGCTTCGCGGGGCTCCCCGTCACCATGGCCGCCCTGTCGAGCGGTCGTCGGCTGGCGTTGGCGAACAAAGAGTCGCTGATCGCGGCGGGGCCGGTCGTGCGGTCCGTGCGCGACACCCCGGGTGCCGAACTGGTGCCCGTCGACAGCGAGCACTGCGCGGTCCACCAGTGCCTGCGCGCGGGCGAGGGCACCCGTCGCCTCTCGCGGATCGTGCTGACCGCGTCCGGCGGACCCTTCCGCGGGCGCAGCGCCGACGACCTGGCGTCGGTGACCGTGGACGCCGCGCTGGAGCACCCGACCTGGAGCATGGGCCCCAAGATCACCGTCGACTCCTCGACGCTCATGAACAAGGGCCTCGAGGTGATCGAGGCGCACGAGCTGTTCGACGCCGACTACGACGACATCGACGTGGTCGTGCATCCGCAGTCGATCGTGCACTCCATGGCCGAGTTCACCGACGGCACGACGATCGCCCAGCTGTCGATGCCCGACATGCGTCTGCCGATCGGGTACGCACTGGCCTACCCGGACCGGATCGCCACAGCGTTCGGCTCCATGGACTGGACCGCGCCCCGCACCCTCGAGTTCGAACCGCCGGACCGCGCGACGTTCCGCTGCCTGGACCTGGCCTACCAGGCCGGCCGGGCGGGCCGGACGGCCCCGGCATGGCTGTCCGCCGCGAACGAGGTGGCGGTCGACGCCTTCCTCGAGGGACGCATCGGTTGGTCCGCCATCGCGGACGTGGTCGAGGCCGCTCTGGCGGACTGGGACCAGAGCGACGCGGACTCGTTGGAGGCCGTGCTCGCTGCGGACGCAGGCGGTCGGGCCAGTGCCGCACGGCTGCTCGCCTCGGGGGCGTTCGACCGATCCGGAGGAGCATGAGATGAGCCTCGAGACCCCGCCCGCGGCGGACCAGGATCCTCCGGTCCCCGCCGGGGGCGAGCCGACCGGGCCGTCCCGCGATCCGGTGGACCTCCAGCGCGAGCGTGCGGACATGGCCGGCGTCGTCGGCAGCCCGCTCGGTCGGGCGCTGCGGCTCGGCGCGCTGATCGCGGCCATCGTCGTGCTCGGCGTCACCCAAGGCATGTCGATGCTGATCGTCGTCGCCGCCATCGTGGTGATGATCTTCCTGCACGAGCTCGGCCACTACGTGATGGCCAAGCGTGCGGGCATGCTGGTCACCGAGTTCTTCATCGGCTTCGGGCCCCGGATCTGGTCGTTCCAGCGCGGCGAGACCGAGTACGGCATCAAGGCCATCCCGGCCGGCGCCTACGTGAAGATCATCGGCATGTCGAACATGGAGGAGGTCGACCCGGCGCTCGAGTCGCGGACCTACCGCCAGAAGTCGTTCGGCCAACGTGTGGGCGTCGCCGTTGCCGGGTCGACGATGCACTTCCTGATCGCGATCGTGCTGCTGGTCGTGCAGTTCACGCTCATCGGCGACCCCACGACCGAGCGGTGGTCGGTCGGCCAGGTCGTGCCGGGCAGCGCCGCGGACGAGGCCGGGCTCGAACAGGGCGACCAGATCCGCTCGGTGGGCGGGGAGCCCGTCGCGAGCTTCGCGGACTTCCGGGAGCTGCTCCCGGCGCTCGGCGCCGGCGAGGTCGAGCTCGTGGTCGAGCGCGGTGGCGAGGAGCTCGTGGTCCCGGTCGTGCTCTCCCAGCGCATGAAGCTGATCGGCACCGTCGGAGAGGACGTCGACGTGCTCGACAACGGGGAGCAGGTCGTGCTCGCGGAGCCCCTGCCGGGTGGACGGGCAGAGGAGGCCGGCCTGGTCGCCGGCGCCACGCTCACGGAGGTGAACGGCGAGCCGGTCGCCGATCTGTCCCAGGTGGCGACCGCGGTCGCCGGCTCGGACGACGGCGTGGTCACGATGCGCATCGATGCGGACGGCGCGACCAGCGAGCACGACGTGGATCTCGGCACGGACGTCGCGACGACCGAGCCCGGCTCGTTCGTGGGTGTCGGTCAGCAGCTCGAGCTCGAGCCACAGGGACTCCCCACCGCGGTCGTCGGAGCGGCGAGCACCTTCGGTGAGGTGGCGGGTGCGAGCGTGGCCGGCGTCGGCAAGTTCCTGTGGCCGCCGAACATGGCGTCGTTCATCACCGACGCAGTGAGCGGCGGCCCGGGGGAGAACACGACCGACACCCCCACGAGCGCCGCCGACGGGCCCTCGGCGATCGACGAGACACGTCCGATCTCGATCGTCGGCATCGCGATGCTCGGCAGCGACCTCTCGTCGCAGAACATCTCGAACCTCGTGCTCTTCCTCGCGACGCTGAACATCTTCATCGGCATCTTCAACCTGTTCCCGCTGCTGCCCTTCGACGGCGGCCACGTGGTGATCGCGATGTACGAGAAGGCCCAGGAGATGCGCCGACGGACCAGCCAGCGGTACCTGGCCGACATCTCACGCATGCTGCCGGTGGCCTACGGGGTGATCCTCGTGCTGGTGGTGGTCGGCGTGCTGGCCATCTTCGTGGACGTCACCCGCGGCGTGAGCCTGTGAGCCCGGCGACCGCGCTCCCGGACGGCAGCACGGGGCGTCACGTGGCGCAGCGGCACGGCGAGGCTGTGGGAAGGTGGGGCACGTGGACGCCGGCGCACTGACCTTCCCCCGCCGCGACACGCGGCGCATCGACGTCGGTGGCGTCGCGGTCGGCGGAGGTGCGCCGATCAGCATCCAGTCGATGACGACGACGAAGACCGCTGACGTCGAGGGCACGCTCCAGCAGATCTACGCCCTCGACATGGCGGGCGTCGACATCGTGCGCTGCACCTGCAACGAGATGGAGGCGGCCGAGGGGCTCGCCCGCATCGTGCCCCGCAGCCCGGTGCCGATCATCGCCGACATCCACCACCAGTACCGGATGGCGCTCGCGGCGATGGAGGCCGGCGTGCACGGCCTGCGGCTCAACCCGGGCAACATCCGCAAGCCCGAGCACATCAAGGCGGTCGCCGCCGAGGCCCGCGACCGCGGGATCCCGATCCGCATCGGCGTCAACGGCGGCTCGCTCGATCCTGCGCTGTACGAGAAGTACGGCGGCAAGGTGACGCCCGAGGCGATGGTCGAGTCCGCGCTCGCGGAGATCGCCTACTTCGACGAGGTCGGCTTCGACCTGATCAAGATCTCCGTCAAGGCGTCGAACGTGCCGCTGATGATCGAGGCGTACCGCCAGCTGTCCGAGGTCACCGACCACCCGCTGCACCTGGGGGTGACCGAGGCGGGTCCGCTGCCCGACGGCCTGATCAAGGCCACGGCCGGCATCGCGACGTTGCTCGCCGAGGGCATCGGCGACACCATCCGGTACTCGTTGACGGCGGACCCGGTCGAGGAGGTCAAGGCGGCACGTGTCCTGCTCGAGTCCTACGGCCTGCGCGAGCGCACCAACGTGGACCTGATCGCCTGCCCCAGCTGTGGGCGCGCCGAGGTGGACGTGATCGCGGTTGCCGAGCAGGCGCGTGACGCGTTCGCCGACCGGGAGATCCCGCTGCAGATCGCCGTCATGGGCTGCGTGGTCAACGGACCGGGCGAGGCACGCGACGCGGACCTGGGCATCGCTGCAGGTCGCCGACGTGGCCACCTGTTCGTCAAGGGCCAGAACGTGGCGGTCGTGCCGGAGGACGAGATGGTGCCGACCCTCGTCGAGTGGGCCGAGTTCATCGCCGAGCACGGCACCGACGCCGCGCTGGCGCGTGTGGACACCGAGAAGGCCGCCCGGGAGGCCGAGAAGGACCGCGCTGCGCTGCTGGCGGAGCAGGGTGACGACGCCAACGCGAGCGAGCAGCGGGTGGACCTGATCCACAAGAAGTTCGACTGAGGGCCTCGTCGTGCGCAGGCCCCGACCTGCTCGGTCGGCGGCGTGCTCAGGCCGGGGCGGTCGCCCTCAGCAGATCCTCGATGACCTCGACCAGGTCCTCGGGTGCTTCCTGCATCACCTGGTGGCCGATGCCGTCGAGCACGTGCAGCTCGGCGCCGTCGATCTCCTGTGCGATCACCTTGGCGTGGCGCACCGACGTCAGGCGGTCCGCAGATCCGACCACGACGGCCGTCGGTGTCCGGACGTGGGCGAGCTCCGAGCGGACGTCGTGGGTCGCGATGCTGCGCCCGACCGCGGTCGCGACCTCGGGGGGCAGCTCCGACATCATCCGTCGGACGTCGTCGACCGCCTGACCGCTGGGACGTCGTCCGAACGCGGCGCGCACCAGCAGCGCCGACAGGTTCGTGTCGCGCCAGCCGTAGTGGAACCTGCTGCCGTCGCGGCTCACCCGGGTCACCATGTTGGAGAGCCCCACGACCGCGCCGATGGTCGTGTCGGCGTCGATCGTCGCGGCGCTGGTCGACAGGAAGACCATCGCTGCGACGCGCTCGGCGAGCACCGAGGGATGCGCCGCGCAGAAGCGGGCGAGGGCCATGCCGCCCATGGAGTGGCCCACCACCACCGCATCGCGCAGGTCCAGCTGCTCCAGCAGCGCCGCCAGGTCGTCCGCGATGGCCTCCAGGGTCATGCCCTCGTCGCCGACCGTGGAGTCGCCGTGACCGCGCATGTCCCAGGCGAGCACGCGTGCGCGCCCGGCGAGCAGGCGGAACTGGGCCGAGTAGGCCCACCACTGCAGTCCGACGCCGTGCAGCAGCACCACGGGTCGACCGTCGCCCTGCTCGGCCACGTGGATGGACGCACCGTCTGGCGCGGCGAGGTGGTGGTGTGCGACCGCCCCGGGCACGCCGCGCAGGGCGTCCATCGCCGGATCGCTGTGGCCGCGCACGCGACGTCCCGCCAGGTGCACCGCCGCGGTGCCGGCCAGTGCGAGCAGGCCCGCCCCGATCGCGGAGGCGGCGATGGCACGGACGGGTCGGTCGGCGCTCGCCACGTTCAGCGCTCGGCGCGGTCGGTCCGCAGGCCCGGATGGCGAGCGGCCAGGAGCGGCACGAGCACCCGCTTGGGGGCGAGGTGCGCCGCCGTGGCCGCGACCCGGTTGGCGGTGCCCGGGATCACCACGGGCCGGCCGGCCTCGAGTCCATCGAGGGCCGCTCGGGCGACCGACGCAGCGTCCTCCCACATGAACGCCGGCAGCGCGGCCTCCGCGTCTTCCTTGGCGAACCCGGCTGCCTCGCCGAACCCGGTGTCGACCGGGCCCGGGCACACGGCGGTCGCACGCACGCCCGTGCCTCGCAGCTCGCCCCCGAGGGAGCGCGTGTAGGAGAGGACGAACGCCTTGCACGCGCCGTAGCCGGCTTGGCCGGGCAGCGGCTGGAAGGCGGCGGTGGAGGCGACGTTGAGCACGGATCCACGACCTCGTTCGACCATGCCCGGCAGCACGCGAGCGCACAGGTCGACCACGGCGACGACGTCGAGCTCGACCATGCGCAGCTCGGCGACGGGGTCGCTGCGGTGCACGGGCCCCATCGTCGAGGCCCCCGCGTTGTTCACGAGCACGTCGACGGCCAACCCGAGCCGGTCGACCTGCGCGAGCAGCTCGGTCCGGGCATCGGGGTCCGTCAGGTCGGTCGGCAGGACCTCCACCCGCACACCGAGGTGGCGCAACTCGTCCGCCAGGCGCTCCATCTCGGGACGGCGTCGGGCGACGAGGGTGACGCCGTGGCCGCGACGGGCCAGCTCTCGGGCGAGCTCTGCGCCGATGCCCGACGACGCGCCGGTGACCAGGGCGGTGAGCTCGGGTGCGGGGGAGCGGGGTGCCACAACGGCTCCTCGGTGGTCGGGCCCGGTTCGGGGCGTCCGGCTCGCCGTCGGCGAGGGGTGGCGAAACAGTAGCGGGGGAGTGTCGGGCGCCCCGGTACGATCACCGCCCATGGCCAAGCCCCCGATCCTCACTCCTCGCGCCGAGGACTTCCCCCGCTGGTACCAGGACGTGCTGAACAAGGCGCAGCTGGCCGAGAGCGGGCCGGTGCGTGGGACGATGGTCATCCGGCCGTACGCGTATGCGATCTGGGAGCGGATGGTCGCCGAGGTGGACCGTCGCATCAAGGACGCGGGCGCGCAGAACGCCTACTTCCCGCTCTTCATCCCCGAGAGCTACCTCCAGCGCGAGGCGGAGCACGTCGAGGGGTTCAGCCCCGAGCTGGCGGTCGTGACCGTCGCCGGCGGCAAGGAGCTCGACGAGCCGGTCGTCGTCCGCCCCACGTCCGAGACGGTCATCGGCGAGTACATGGCCAAGTGGATCCAGTCCTACCGGGACCTGCCGTTGCTGCTCAACCAGTGGGCCAACGTCGTGCGGTGGGAGCTGCGGCCACGCACGTTCCTGCGCACGACCGAGTTCCTGTGGCAGGAGGGGCACTGCGCGCACGCCAGCGAGGCCGACGCGCACGACTACGCGGCGCGCATCCTGCTCGACGTCTACCGCGACTTCATGGTCGAGGTCCTGGCCATGCCGGTGCTGATCGGCGTGAAGATCCCCGAGGAGCGCTTCGCCGGGGCGACCAACACGCTCGCGTGCGAGGCGATGATGGGCGACGGCAAGGCCCTCCAGATGGGCACGAGCCACGAGCTCGGCCAGAACTTCGCCCGTGCGTTCGACATCTCCTACCAGGACGAGGCGGGGGAGCGGCAGCTGTGCTGGACCACCTCGTGGGGCGTCTCCACCCGCATGATGGGCGGGCTGATCATGGCCCACGGCGACGACCGTGGGCTGCGGGTGCCTCCGCGACTGGCGGCGGTGCAGGCCGTGGTCGTGGTGGTGAAGGACGACGACGGGTCGGCGACCGAGGCCGCCCGGCGCCTGTGCGACGAGCTCCGGGCCGCCGGGGTGCGCGTCCAGCTCGACGACCAGGTCGCGACGGCGTTCGGCCGCCGGGCCACCGACTGGGAGCTCAAGGGCGTGCCCGTGCGCATCGAGGTCGGTCCCCGTGACCTCGTCGAGGGGATGGCCACCGTGGTGCGCCGCGACACGGGCGACAAGCAGCCGATGCCGCTCGCGGAGATCGCCGCAGCGCTGCCCGTGACGCTCGAGGACATCCAGCGCGAGCTGCACGACGGGGCGCTCGCGGAGCGTGACCGTCGCACCGTGGACTGCTCGACGCTCGACGAGGTCGTCGAGGCCGCCTCGAACGGGTTCGCCAGGGTGCCGTGGGCGACGCTCGATGCGCCGGCGCTCGAGCTGCTGGGCCGCGACGCTCTCACGGTGCGCTGTGTGCAGACCACCGAGGGTGGTCTCCCGGACACGCTCGACGCGGCCGGCAACGTGGCGATCGTCGCTCGCGCGTACTGATCGCCTATACTCACGACGTTCCGGTTCGCCGGGAGGCGTGGGCGCTGCCCACGCCTTTTGTTTGGTGCCGTCGCGTCTGTCGCGCCGACACCCGACGACGACCACTGACGACGAACGACGACCCAGGAGGTGTGATGAGCGCGATCGAGCAACGTGTGCGAGAGCTCGTCCTGCCCCTGATCGAGGATCCCGCCACCGAGCTGTACGACGTCGAGTACCAGGGCGGGGTGCTGCGGATCGTGCTGGACCGGCCCGGTGGCGTCGACATGGCCACGATCACGGCGGTCACCCGAGCGGTGTCGGCCGCGCTCGACGCCGCCGACCCGCTGCCGAGCGCCTACACGCTCGAGGTCTCCAGCCCCGGGCTGGAGCGGACGCTGCGCACCCCGGCGCACTTCGCCGGTGCGGTGGGCTCGGCCGTGAAGCTCAAGCTCCGGCCCGGCGTCGAGGGCGATCGACGCATCCAGGGCGAGCTGACGGCGGCCGACGAGCAGACCGTCACCGTGACCACCGACGGCGACGTCCGCGTCGTGCGCATCGACGACGTGACCAAGGCGAACGTCCACGTCGACTGGTCCCCACCGGCCAAGCCGGGCAGCAAGAAGAAGACCGCCGCAGGTGCGAGCCGTCCCGACGACGCCGACACCGCGACCACCGACACCCCACGGAGTGAGGCCACCTCATGAACCCAGAGATGATGGAGGCGCTGCAGGCGCTCGCCGCCGACCGCGGCATCACCGTCGACACGCTGTTCTCGGCGCTCGCCGAAGCCCTGGAGGCGGCCTACAAGAAGCAGCCGGGCGCCAAGGAGTTCGCCTGGGTGAACATCGACACCGAGACCGGTGAGATCCGCGTCTTCGCCCAGGACCTCGACGAGGACGGCGAGCCCGTCGGACCCGAGCTGGACGTCACGCCCGACGACTTCGGCCGCATCGCCGCCACCACGACGCGCCAGGTCATGACCCAGCGGATCCGCGAGGCCGAGCGGGAGCTCAAGTACGAGGAGTACGCCGGTCGCGAGGGCGACATCGTCACGGGCATCATCCAGCAGTCGGACTCGCGCTACACGCTGTTGGACCTGGGTCGGGTCGAGGCACTGCTGCCGCAGTCCGAGCAGGTCAACTACGAGCGCCCCGATCCGGGTGAGCGCGTCAAGGCCTACATCGTGGAGGTCCGTCGCACCGCGAAGGGCCCCCAGATCGTCGTGTCGCGGACCCACCCGGGGCTCATCCGGCGGCTGTTCGAGCTCGAGGTGCCCGAGATCGCCGACGGCGTCGTCGAGATCAAGGCGTGCGCCCGTGAGCCAGGACAGCGCACCAAGATCGCCGTCTGGTCGAACGACCCCAACGTCGACCCCGTCGGGTCCTGCGTCGGCGCACGCGGCGCCCGTGTGCGCATGGTCGTCAACGAGCTGCGCGGCGAGAAGATCGACATCGTGCCCTTCTCCGACGACCACAACGACTTCGTGATGAAGGCGCTGCAGCCGGCCAAGGTGAAGGAGGTGCGGATCAACTACGAGACCCGCGTCGCCGAGGTCATCGTGCCCGACTTCCAGCTCTCGCTCGCCATCGGCAAGGAGGGCCAGAACGCCCGACTGGCCACGCGCCTGACCGGCTTCCGCATCGACATCCGCTCGGAGACGGAGATCGCCGAGCAGGAGGCCTACGAGCGGACCTACGGCACCGATGCCTACGCCGAGGGCGCGTGGGTCGTCGATCCGGACACCGGCGAGCAGATGTGGCAGCCCAACGACGGCTCCGCGCCCATGACCCTCGAGCAGTGGGAGGCCGCCCAGGCCAGCGTCGCTGCCGAGGAGGTCGAGGAGGTCGTCGCGGAGGCACTGGACGCCGACGTCGCCGAGGCGGTCGAGGAGGCCGACGAGGCGATCGCCGAAGCACAGGTCGACGTCGAGGAGTCGCCCGCGCTCGAGATCGACCAGGCGGACATGAGCCTGGGCGGCGAAGCGGTCGAGGGTGACGATCCCGAGGCGTCGGACGCGGCTGCAGCCGATGGGGGCGACGACACGGGTGACGCCGACCCGGAGCCGGCCCCCTGAGCTGATCGGGCCCGCGACGTGTGACGCTCGTCGTGAGGGCCCTGGGCGGTTCGTACGGCGCCCGGATCCGTGCGAGGATGGATGGCTGTCGAGACCGCCGTCGCCCGCGTTCGGCGCGCCATGGCGAGCGGTCCCGACTGGAACACGACACGAAACGAACGGAACGTCTTGGCAAAGCTACGGGTGTACGAGCTGGCGAAAGAGCTCGGCCTGACCAACAAGGAGTGCATCGACCTCTGCAACGCGCTCGGGTACGGCGTGAAGAGTCACTCCTCCTCCCTCGACGGCGCGTACGCGGACCAGGTCCGTCGCAAGGCCGAACGAGAGGGGCTGATCCGGGATCAGCAGCCCGAGGAGCCGGCGAAGAAGGGCTCAAAGAAGGCGGCCGCCGAGAAGCCCGCCGAGCCCGCGCCCGAGCCGGCGCCGGCCCCCGAGCCGCCCGCGCCCGAGCCGGCCCCCGTCGCCGAGGCGCCCCCGGCCCCCGCCCCGGCGCCCGAGCCCACACCGGATGCGCCGCCGGTCGAGCAGCCGACCAAGAAGGTCATCTCCTCCAAGCCGACGAGCGGTCGCCCCGCGCCCCGTCCGGTCGACCCGCCGCCGGCAGCGCCACGTCCCGCGACGGCGCCGCCGCGCCCCGCTGCGCCTGCAGCCGGTCCGGCCCCTGCTCCGGCGGCGCCCGCGCCGCCGGCCGCTCCTGCGGCTCCGGCCCCCGCTGCGGCCCAGGAGGCCGCCGCGCCCGCCGCATCGTCGAGCGGGGCCGCGGCCGGCCCTGCGCCGTCGTCCGACGCGCCGCCGGCACCTCCGGGTCCGCCGCTGTCCAGCTCGGGCAAGCCGATCCCGCCGCCGCCCGGCCCGCCCCTGTCGCGGTCCGGCAAGCCGATCCCGCCGCCGCCCGGCATGGGTGGTCGCGGTCCCGCGCCCAGCGGGCGCGGCCCGTCCGGTCCCGGGCGTCCCGGGAGCCGTCCCGGTGGTGGCCCCGGCCGCCCCGGTGGAGGTCCCGGTGGTGGATTCAACCGTGCGCCAGGTGGGGGCCCCGCGTTCCCGCCGCCCGGCGGTGCGCCCGGTGGCGGCCCCGGTGGACGTGGCCGTCCCGGTGGCGGTCCGCAGCGACCGCCGCGCCGCAAGGGCCGTCGTCGTCGCAACCGCGAAGAGCTCCAGCCGATGGACATGCCGAGCTACACGCCGGCAACCGCTCCGGTGCCCGAGGGCGTCGTGGTCATCGAGCGCGGCTCGACACCCCAGGACCTCGGTGCCCGACTGAACCGCACCGCGGCCGACGTCGTTCGCTTCCTGCTCCAGCAGGGCGAGATGGTCACCGCGACCCAGTCGCTGTCCGATGAGATGATCGAGCTCTTCGCCGCCGAGATCGGCGCCGAGATCTCCCTCGTCGACCTCGGTCAGGAGCAGGAGGTCGAGCTCCAGAAGGTGCTCGAGGTCCCCGAGGACGAAGAGGGCGAGTACGAGACCCTCCCGCACCGGGCGCCGGTCATCACCGTCATGGGTCACGTCGACCACGGCAAGACCAAGCTCCTCGACCGCATCCGCAACGCCAACGTCGTCGCAGGTGAGGCCGGCGGCATTACTCAGCACATCGGTGCGTACCAGGTGGAGAAGGACGGCCGCCCGCTGACCTTCATCGACACCCCGGGCCACGAGGCGTTCACCGCCATGCGCGCCCGTGGCGCCGAGGCCACCGACATCGTGGTCCTCGTGGTCGCGGCCGACGACGGCGTGATGCCCCAGACGCTGGAGGCCATCGCCCACTCCAAGGCTGCCGAGGTGCCGATCGTGGTCGCGATCAACAAGATCGACCGCGAGAACGCCGATCCCAACCGGGTCCTCCAGCAGCTCTCCGAGCACGGCCTGGTGCCCGAGTCCTGGGGCGGTGACACCATCGTGTGCGAGGTCTCCGCGCTGCAGGGGATCGGCATCGACGAGCTGCTCGAGAACCTGCTGATCGTGGCAGAGGTCGAGGACCTGCGTGCCAACCCCGACGGTCGCGCCCGCGGCGTGGTCGTCGAGGCGCACCTGGACATCGGTCGTGGCCCCGTGGCCTCGGTGCTCGTCCAGCGAGGCACCCTGCGGGTCGGTGACCCCTTGGTCGCCGGCGCCGCGTGGGGTCGCATCCGTGCCCTCATCAACGACAAGGGTGAGCAGGTCAAGGAGGCGGGTCCGTCCACGCCGGTCGAGGTGCTCGGCCTGTCCGACGTGCCGCTCGCCGGTGACGACTTCGTCGTCGCTCCCGACGAGCGCAAGGCCCGTTCGGTGGCCGAGACCCGCGAGCGCTGGGTCCGAGAGGCCGCCCGTGGTCGGGACGCCTCGGTGGTGTCCCAGGGTGCCCGCCTCGAGGACATCTTCGCCCAGATCCAGGCCGGCGAGCAGGCGATGCTCAACCTCATCGTCAAGGCCGACGTGCAGGGCTCGCTCGAGGCCGTGACCGAGAGCCTCAAGAAGCTCGAGCGTCCCGAGGTCAAGGTCGGCTTCGTGCTCCGCGGCGTCGGTGGCATCTCCGAGTCCGACATCCAGCTCGCGGCCACCTCGAGCGCCACGATCATCGGCTTCAACGTCCGACCCGGTCGACAGGCACGGGAGATGGCCGACGCCGAGGGTGTCGAGATCCGTACGTACGAGATCATCTACAAGCTGATCGAGGACGTCGAGTCGGCGCTCATCGGCATGCTCGAGCCGGAGTTCGAGGAGATCGTGACGGGTGACGCCGAGGTCCGCGAGGTCTTCAAGGTCCCCAAGATCGGTTCCGTCGCCGGCTGCATGGTCCAGTCGGGTGTCATCACCCGTGGGTCCAAGGTCCGCTTCCTGCGGGACGGCACCATCATCTGGAAGGGCGAGATCAGCTCGCTGCGTCGGTTCAAGGACGACGTCCGAGAGGTCGCTGCGGGCTTCGAGTGCGGCATCGGCCTGTCGGACTTCCAGGACCTCAAGCCCGGTGACATCATCGAGACCTACGAGCTCCGGGAGATCCCCCGGACCTGACGAGGTCCCGACCCGAGCACCTCGGGTCCGACACGCACCGTCCGACATCAGGACGTCCGACGTTCCCGGCCCCCGTGGCCGGGAACGTCCGCGTCCGGCCCCTCGTGCGACGTCCCGGGGCTCGCCGTCGGCCCGTCCTCCGCGCGAGGCACGGAGTCGGACCCGTCGTTCGCACCCGGGCTCGCGGTCGCACCCACCGCGCCTTGCCCGGGCCCGCGGTCACACCGACCGAACCTCTCGCCCGCTCGGACAGCTGGTGCCGGGGCAGGCGCTGACCGCCGTCGGCGCACCCGCGGCGCAAGGGCCCACGGCAGCGTCGACCCGGTCCCGACCTCGCGGTGCACCCGGTGCCCCCGGTGCAGCACCGACCGGTGTCAGGGCGCCGGGAGCGAGCGTCGGGATCCGGTCGGCACTCGATCCGTGCCCGGGCGCGAAGATGCCGGGTGCGCACGATGTGCACACCCGGCAGCCTCGAGATCAGATCAGCTGATGGTGATGAGGGCGGTCGCCTCGCCGGTGCAACCGGAGTCGGTGGCGATGACGTTCCAGTCGCCAGCCGTCATCGGGTCCGGCAGGGTCACCGAGGTGGACCAGGAGCCACCGGGGCCGACCGGCGTGCTCACGCCCGGATCCTCGACGGTGTTGTCGTTTACGTTGCGCAACGTGATGACGACGGTCCGGCCCTCGACGCCGTTGCCCGACACGGTGATCGTGTCACCGGCAGCTGCGGTCGAGGTGCTCAGGCCGACGGCCGTGGGCAGGTACTCGTCGCAGTCGTCGTCGATCGTGGTCGACGAGGTGGACCCCGTGGTCGACGTCGACGCGGTCGTGGTCGGTCCGGTCGGACCTCCCGGACATGCGGTTGCGACGAACGCAACCGTCAGGACCGTAGCGGCCTTCAAGATCTGCTTCATGGTCTTCGACAACCCCAACACGGCAGTTCGCCCCCCCTAGTGTGCCGGCGCGCCAGCCGGCACCGGTGTGAAGCGCCATTCTCTGCTGAAAGCTGAACGATGTCCAGTACCTCCGGGCAACGTTTTCTCCCGGCCACGTCAGGGCCACCTCCCGGCCCGGTCCCGGACGGCTCCGCGCGACCCGATCTGCGCCCCCGTTCAGGGGTCGACGGTGAGGAGCTCGTCCTCACGTCCGTCGTGTCGGACGGTCACCTCGCCGCCGCTGCCACCGGTCCGCTCGACCCGGACGTCGACCTGGTGGTCGAGCGCTGTGGCCTGTCCCACGAGCTGGAGGAGGTAGGGAACCCCACCGGCACCCAGCTCGCCCTGCAGGTCGACCACGACCTCCCGCGTGGCGCCGGGGGGCAGGTCGACCAGGAGGTTGTGGCGACGGATGCCGCGCAGCTCCTGCTGGGTGCCGACGGCCGCGGGTTCGCCGTCGAGCGTGGCCTTCCCGACGGACCAGGGGCTCAGCACCGACACCATGGTCCGATTGCTGCCCTCGGCCAGACCGTCGACCGGCTGGCCGACCACGCCGGGCAGACCTCCCTCGGGCGCGGTGTTGTGCAGCGTCACCGTCAGGCGGGCCTCGACCTCACCCGTGTCGGGGTCCCAGCGCACGTCGTAGCGGCTCGCCCGCTCGAGGTACGCGTCGATCTTGGACGGGTTGGCGTTGCGGGTCAGCACGGCGAGCACGTCGCCCGACCCGGGCCGCTCGACCTCTCCGGTGAGGTCGAGTCGTTCGAGGAGCGCAGCATCGCCGGGATCGAAGGCGACGAACTGGAGGCCACCGCGCGCCACGACCGGACCGAGGATCTCGGCGAGCGTGGTCGGGCGGGGGAGCTGGGCGGAGGCGAACCGACGCAGCGTGTCGTCGATGATCGACGACACGGCCTCGTCCGCAGCGGTCTCCTGCTCGAAGACCTCGAACTGGCCGGTGGTCAGGAACCGCTCGGCGTTCTCCGGCGTGAGCACCACGTCGGTGCCGGCGACGGGCTGGTCGCCCGTGAGCTGCAGCAGCGCAGCGAACGCCGCGGGGTCGGCGTAGATGACGCCGTCCAGCGGTGCGCCCGGTCGTGCCTGGGGGTACAGCTCCGCGGCGAGGCGCGCGACGGTGGGGAAGTCCGCCGTCGCACCCCAGTTCTGCGGGAAGTACTGCGGGCGCATCTCGACCAGCGACTGGGGGTACGCCCCGGGGGTCAGCTCGAGCGCCGGCGACCTCGGACCTGCCAGGTCGTACGGCGCCCCGACCTCCACCAGCTCGAAGCGTCCGTCGACCGTGACGAGCTCGGCCCAGTTGCCGATGTGGCCACCCAGGTCGCGGGCCTCGGCCGGGTTGCCCAGCAGCAGCAGGTAGCGGCGAGGTCCGTCGCCGCCGAGCAGGTGGGGAAGTCGCTCGGCCGCCAAACTGGCGGTCACGGCGGTGTCCTCCGCGCCATCGAGCTCCACGAGCAGCGAGTCGAGCTCGGAGCGCACCATCGGCAGCAGCCACGGCGAGTCGGCGGCCGAGAGCGCGGCGTTCGACTCGCGGATCCGTTCGCTGGCGTGACGGGCCTCGGGGCCGATCGCGGCGACTGCCGCGAGGTCGATGCCGCCCCCCTGTGCACGGATCTCGTCCGCGTCCACGGTCGTGGCGACCTCGGCGGCCGCCAGGTTGAGGTCCGTGCCCGCCGAGGCCGCGGCGCGCACCAGCTCCACGTGGTGTCCCAGCACCGGCACGGCACGGGCCGGGAGCAGCCACCAGGCGTCCGCGGCGCGTCCCACCGTCTCGAACTGCACAGCAGCGGCGGCGAAGCGGGTCGTGGCTGCGTCGGGATCCTCGCCAGCCTGGTCGACGGCGGAGCGGCTCTCGGCGATCGCGGATTCGATGGCGGCGCGTTGGGCGAGCCCCAGTGCGGCGGCAGCAGCGGTGCCCATCACGCACAGGAGCGCGACCGCACCGAGGCCGACGCGAGTCGCGGTGCGGGCACGGTGCAACGACCGTCGGTAGCCGGACACCAGGAGCGGCAGGAGGGCGACCGCGGCGATGGCCGCGGTGGCGCCCGTCGGCGTGGGCCGCACCAGCGTCAGCGCGCCGACCCCGATGGCCGCGCCGATGGCGCCACCGAGCAGGCGCTTGCGGAGCCCGACCACCATCGTCGTGATCGCCGCTGCCAGTGCGGCGCCGGACGCGACCACCTCGGGCAGTGCGCCGCCGGCCGTCACGAGCGCTGCGCCCCACACCAGGGTCCAACGGCGGGCGCGTGTGCCCAGGAGTGCGCACGCAGCGGCCAGGCCGGCGCGGTACGCGGCATCCGCAGGCGCCCAGCCGGTCGGGGCGGCGTCGGAGAGCACCACTGCGCACCCTGCGGCCACCAGCGCGATCACCACGGTGCCGACCTGCTCGGTCCGCGTCGCTCGTCGGCGCGGACGCCAGACCGGCCCGTCGATCACCGGATGGGTTGTGGCGTCGACCGGCACGGCGGTCAAGTGTGCACCATCGCCCTCTGGGGGTGAAGCCTCCGTCGGCGCAGGCTTCGGAGTCTCACAGGGTGGCGCCCGGCGGGCCGGCGGTGGGCGGACAACCCACTCGGACGAGGGCCCGAGACGTGGTACCAATGGCGCGTATGGCCGCACGACGACGCCCCTCCGCGCCCCGCCAGTTCAGTCGCACCGACCGCGTGGCGGAGCTGGTCCGCGAGATCGTCGCGTCCGAGCTCGAGCGCATCGGCGACGAGCGACTCGAGATGGTCACGATCACCGCCGTCAACGTCGACGGAGCACTCGAGCACGCCGACGTCTTCTACTCGTCGCTGTCCGCCGAGGAGGAGGGTCGCGACGAGGAGGTCGCCGAGGCGCTCGAGGAGCGACGCTGGAAGGTCCAACAGGTCGTGAACCGCGACGTGCGTGCCCGCCGGACCCCCCAGATCCGCTTCGAGAAGGACACGGTCCTGTCCTCGGCGCTGCGCATCGACGAGATCCTGCGTGAGATCGGTGAGACCGGGACGTCCAGTGCCGAGGCCGACGATCCGTCCACGGCCGGCGACGACGGTGCCGCCGGCCCGACCGGATGAGCCGACGCGATCCCGCGACCGGTCCGAACGGCATCTGCATCGTCGACAAGCCGTCCGGTTGGACGAGCCACGATGTCGTGGCTCGGGCCCGCAAGCTCCTGGGGACCCGCAAGGTGGGCCATGCCGGCACGCTCGACCCCATGGCGACCGGGGTGCTGGTGCTCGGCGTCGGACGGGCGACCCGCCTCCTGACCTTCATCACCGGCGTGGACAAGGACTACGAGGCGGTGATCCGCTTCGGGATCGAGACCGACTCGCTCGACGCCGACGGCGAGGTGACGGTGCGCCACGACGTGGACCACGTCGACGCCGCTGCGGTGACCGCGGCGGCCAGCGGTCTCACCGGCGCGCTGTCGCAGGTGCCGCCGATGGTCTCGGCGATCAAGGTCGACGGCCGGCGGCTGCACCAGCTGGCCCGCGAGGGGGTCGAGGTGGAGCGGGCGCCGCGCCCGGTGCACGTCGAGCGCTTCGACGTGGCGCCCACCGACGAGCCGCTCGTGTGGACCGCATCGGTGCGCTGCTCGTCGGGCACCTACGTCCGCAGCCTCGCGGCGGACCTCGGTCACGCCCTGGGCGTCGGCGCGCACCTCGCCGGACTCCGTCGCACCCGGGTCGGCCCGTTCGGCATCGACGAGGCGACCGAGCTCGAGCATCCGGTCGTGCTGCCCATGGCGGCCGGTGTCCGCCACCTCCCGTCGGTCGCCGTCGACGCGGACACCGCCGCCCAGGTGCGCCACGGGCGCGTCCTGCCCGTCGAGCCGCTCTTCGGTGAGCCGGGCGAGGCCGTCGACGACGGGCCGTGGGCGGTGGTCGACGGCGATGGTGCCCTGCTGGCCGTGTACCAGCGCAACGGCGAGGACCGCGTGAAGCCCGCCGTGGTGCTCGCCGATGCCCAAGCTGGCTAGCGTCGGTCGACGTGCAGGTGCTCCACGACTCCGACCCGTGCCCCGCCCCGCCCGAGGGCACCGTGGTGACGATCGGCGCCTACGACGGCGTGCACCTCGGACACCGTGCCGTGATCGCGGAGGTCCGCCGCCGTGCCGCCGAGCACGGTCGTCGATCCGCCGTGGTGACCTTCGACCGCCACCCCGCGCAGGTGATCCGGCCCGATTCGGCACCGCTGCTCCTGACGGACCTGGAGCTGAAGCTCGAGCAGCTCGCGGCCACGGGCATCGACTACACGCTCGTGATCGGCTTCGACCGGGAGCGGGCGGCGGAGAGCGCGGAGCACTTCGTCGAGTCCGTCCTTGTCGACTGCCTCAACGCTCGATCGGTGGTCGTGGGCGAGGACTTCCACTTCGGGCACAACCGCGGCGGCAACGTGGCGCTCCTGGAGCGCATGGGCACCGGGCACGGGTTCGAGGTGCTCGGCCACAAGCTGGTCGGCCCCGACGGGACCGCTGCCCGCGACGATGCGCAGGTGTCGTCCACCGCGATCCGCCGAGCGCTGAACGAGGGCCGCCTGGTCGAGGCCAACCTGATGCTGGGTCGCCCCCACGAGATGCGAGGCACGGTCGTGACGGGCGACCAGCGTGGTCGCACGCTCGGGTTCCCGACGGCGAACGTCGCGATCCCCGACGAGATGCTGATGCCGGCCGACGGCATCTACGCGGGGTGGCTGGTCCGTTCACCGGGCTCACCGAACGAGTCCGTGCTGCCCTCGGCGATCTACGTCGGCAAACGCCCGACCTTCTACGACGACCGGGCCATGACGTTGCTCGAGGTCCACGTCCTCGACTTCTCGGGCGACCTCTACGGCGAGCGGGTCGCGGTGCGGTTCACCCATCGCATCCGACCGGACGCACGGTTCGCCTCGGTCGATGAGCTGGCCCTGCAGCTGCGGGCCGACTGCGATCGGGCGCGCCAGCTGCTGTCCTCGGTCTGAACGGAGTTCGCGTCGGACCGCCGCTCGGCGTCGCCGCAGCGGTACGGTGATCGACGCATGACTCCGCTGACCCAGGTGGGCCACGACGAGGGACCGCACGAGCCGCTGTCGCTGGACGCGACCGAGGTGGTCGACCCCATCCAGGGGCCGGTGCTCGACGAGCCGCTCGCTCCGACCGCCGTGGAGGCGCCACGGCTCGCCCGTCACCAGATCGAGCTGGCCGACGGACATCGCGTCGGCGTGACCGTCGCCGGACGTGGGGTGCCGCTGGTCGTCGTGCACGGCTTCTCCGCGGAGGGGTTCCTCTACGCGCAGTCGCTGTCGCGCCTGGTCAAGATGGGCTTCCGCGTCATCGCGATCGACACCGCCGGTCACGGCGCCACGCAGGGCCTCCCGCTGAGCGGCCAGAGCCTGAACGACTACGCCGAGCTGCTCGGCCGTGCGATCGACGAGCTGGGCATCGAGCGCTTCGTCGTCGCGGGGCACTCGATGGGCGGCCAGCTCATCACCAGGTTGGCGGCCAAGCGCCCGGACCGGGTGATGGGCGTCGTCCTCATCGACGCGATCGTCGGTGACACGTGGGACCGCATGGTCTACCTGTTCCGCGTCGCGCCGCCGTTGCTGAGCGCGGTCGGCGGTCTGCTCATGGTCGACTCCCTGTCCATCCTGCCGACCTTCTCGAACCCGCGGCAGGCAGCCAAGCTCCTCCGGCTGATCGCGCCCACGCTGGTCGGCCACGCCGTGCAGCCCTGGCGACTGCTCGGGCCGATGATCACCATCCTGCGGAGCCGCTCGAGCCGGTATGCATTGGACGAGCTCGCGGCGAACGAGGTGCCCGTGTTCGTGCTGCACGGGTCACTCGACCTCGCCGTGCCGCACCGCACCGCCCGCGACACCGCCGCCCGCACCGACGGCGTGCTCGTGACCATCCAGAACGCCGGACACTCGTGGATCCTCCGGGACCCCGAGACGTTGCCGGCCATCGTCGCGGAGCTGCTGTCCGAGGAGCTGGGGGAGGGCATCCGCAGGTCGTTGCGGGCTGCGGGCGTGCGCGCGAAGTACCCCACCCTCGATGACGTCGAGGCGGTCTGCTACCGCCCGGGCGCCCCGGTGCTGGACCTGGTGCCGGCCGATCCGCACAAGGTCGTCGTCGGACGCCACCGCCGGCCCAAGTACCGCTGGCACACCGAGCGCCGCGACGCCTAGGATCTCCCGTTCCCGGCAGAGCCGTCGGGAACCGCTCCTCGGTGCGTCGTCGACGCCGTTCGTCCTCACGGGCGTCGGTGTCGGAGATCGGCCGAAGGGGCCGGGTCCAACACCCACACGGAGGAACCACCATGGGCAACCGACAGCCCACCAACCTGCCCGCCAAGGCCGACACGATCGCCCGCTTCGGCAAGAACGCCGAGGACACCGGCTCCGCCGAGGTCCAGATCGCGCTCCTGACGGACCGCATCAACCACCTCACCGAGCACCTCAAGGGCCACAAGAAGGACCACCACTCGCGTCGCGGCCTGCTCATGCTGGTCGGCAAGCGCCGCCGGTTCCTCGACTACCTCAAGACGAACGACGTCGAGCGCTACCGCTCCGTCATCGCTGAGCTCGGCCTGCGCCGCTAGGCGCAGGCCCGCGACGGTGCGAGCGCCAGCGAGCCCGTCGTGGATGGGGTCCGGGGGCGAAGCCCCTGGCGAAGGTGGGCCTGCGCCGCTCGGCGGTCGGTCCATCGTGATCTGAGCGTCCGGCCGGCCTTCGGGCCGGCCGGTTCGCGTGGCCCCTGCCGCGGTCGAGTACCCTGTCGGGGACAACATCAACAAGAAGAGTGCGGCGAGACGGTCAGTTACCGGTTGCCGACCTCCGATGCCCGCCCCTGACGTACCCCCTTCCGCGTGGTCGTCGGAGCTGGACGCCTCGGGGGCCGACCACTGGGAACTGGCTCCAGGCCGCACCTGACGGCCCCGAGGGGGGTCGAAGGAGGGCCACATGGCCACAGCAATCCGCGTCGAGGCGCCCGTGGGCGACAACGACGACAAGACCATCTCGTTCGAGACGGGCAAGCTCGCCCCGCTCGCCGGCGGCGCCGTGCTCGCAGGGATGGGCAACACCCGCATCCTCATGACGGCCACCGCGGCCGGTCACGTGCGTGAGGGCATCGACTTCTTCCCGCTGACGGTCGACATCGAGGAGCGCATGTACGCCGCGGGCAAGATCCCCGGCTCGTTCTTCCGTCGTGAGGGTCGGGCGCCCGAGTCCGCCATCCTCACCTGCCGCCTGATCGACCGGCCGCTGCGCCCGTCGTTCCCGTCGGACTTCCGCAACGAGGTCCACGTGGTGGGCACCGTGTTCGGCGCCGACCAGGAGAACCCCTACGACGTCCTGGCGATCAACGGTGCCTCGGCGGCGCTGATGATCTCCGACATCCCCTTCGGCGGGCCGATCGGCGCCGTGCGCCTGGCCTACAACGCCGATGGCGAGTGGATCCCCCATCCCACCTACGAAGAGGGCGATGAGTCCACCTTCGAGATCGTCGTGGCGGGTCGCAAGCTCGACGACGGCGACGTCGCGGTGATGATGGTCGAGGCCGGTGGCACCGAGGCCGCCTGGAAGCTCTACGAGGGTGGCGCCCCCAAGGTCGACGAGGCCGCGCTGGCGACTGCGCTGAACGAGTCCAAGCGCTGGATCTCCGACGTCATCGACCTGCAGCAGCAGCTCGCCGACGCCGTCATCGCCGAGAAGGGCGAGCCGGGCGTCATGGACTACACCCCGCAGGTCGACTACTCCGACGCGGTCTACGCCGAGGTGCAGAACCTGGGCGCCGAGCGGGTGGGCGAGATCATGCAGATCGCCGACAAGGCCGAGCGTCAGGCCGCCGAGTCGGCGCTGCGTTCCGAGCTGGTCGAGCGCATCGTGCCGGGTCTGGTCGAGGCTGCGGTCGCCGCGGGTGAGCCTGCGGAGGACGCCACTGCACTGGCCACGAAGCACGTCAAGAGTGCGTTCCGCTCCCTGTCCAAGGCCACGGTGCGCTCCCGCATCGTGAACGAGGGCGCGCGCATCGACGGCCGCGGCCTGCGCGACCTGCGCCAGGTCACCGCCGAGGTCGGCGTCGTGCCGACCGCGCACGGCACCGGGCTGTTCCAGCGCGGTGAGACCCAGGTCCTCAACGTCGCCACGCTCGGCATGGCGAAGATGGACCAGATGATCGACGGCATCGACCCGATCACGCGCAAGCGCTACCTGCACCACTACAACTTCCCGCCGTTCTCCACCGGCGAGCCCGGCTTCATGCGTGGACCGAAGCGTCGTGAGATCGGCCACGGTGCGCTCGCCGAGCGTGCCCTGTTCCCGGTGGTGCCCTCGCTCGAGGAGTTCCCCTACACGATCCGTCTGGTGTCCGAGGTCCTCGCCTCCAACGGCTCGTCCTCGATGGCGTCGGTCTGCGGCTCGACCCTGTCGATGATGGATGCCGGCGTGCCGATCAAGGCGCCTGTCGCCGGCATCGCCATGGGCCTCATCCACGCCGATGACAAGTACGTCACGCTGACCGACATCCTCGGTGCCGAGGACGCCTTCGGCGACATGGACTTCAAGGTCGCCGGCACGTCGGAGTTCATCACGGCGCTCCAGCTCGACACGAAGATCGACGGCATCCCCGCCGACGTGCTCGCTGCTGCGCTCGACCAGGCCCGTGAGGCCCGCCTGTCGATCCTCGAGACCATGGCCGGCGCCATCGCCGAGCCGCGTGACGAGGTCGCCGAGACCGCCCCGAAGATCATCAGCTTCGAGATCCCGATCGACAAGATCGGCGAGGTCATCGGCCCCAAGGGCAAGGTCATCAACGCCATCCAGGCCGAGACCGGCGCCAACATCAGCGTCGACGACGACGGCATGGTCGGCACCGTGGCGATCGCCTCGGTCGACGCCGGTGCGATGGCCGAGGCGGAGCGCCAGATCAAGCTGATCCTGGACCCGCCGACCGCCGAGGTGGGCGCCACCTATGAGGGTCGCGTCGTGAACATCACCAAGTTCGGTGCGTTCGTCAACATCCTCCCCGGACGTGACGGCCTGCTGCACATCTCCAAGCTCGGCGGCGGCAAGCGCATCGACCGTGTCGAGGACGTGGTGGACCTGGGCGACGCGGTCACCGTGCGTGTCGACGACATCGACCCGAACGGCAAGATCTCGCTCGCGCTGGTGGGCGACGATTCCCCAAAAGCGAGTGAGGGTGACGCCGACGGCGTCGCCCACTCCGCAGCCCCCGCACGGGAGGCTGCAGGGTCGGACGACGCCCCCGCCGGCAACCGTCGTGAGCTGAGCTTCGCGGAGAGCTTCGATGCGGAGCTCACCGAGGCGTTCGGCGATCTGGGTCCCGCACCGGTGCGCTCCGGTGGGGCGAACCGCGGCGGCGATCGTGGCGGCGACCGCGGTGGTCGAGGCGGCCAGAACCGTGGTGGCGGTGGCGGACGCCGTCGTCGGTGACGGTCGCTCGACGGATCCCTGATCGGGTCCGTCCGTGAGTGGTGCAACGGATCGACGGGCGGCGGCACTGCCGCCGCCCGTCGCCGATGTCCGCCGCAGCGTGCTCCCGAACGGGGCGCGTGTCCTGACCGACGTCGTCGGATCGTCGAGCTCGGCGACCATCGGCATCTGGGTGGGTGTCGGCGGCCGTGACGAGCCCGACCGACTCGCCGGCGCGTCGCACTTCCTCGAGCACCTCGTGTTCAAGGGCTCGCACCGGCGCAGCGCGCTCGAGGTGGCGCTCGAGATGGACGGCATCGGCGGCGAGATGAACGCCTACACGGCGAGCGAGTACACGGCGTACTACGCACGTGTGCCGGCGCCCGAGCTCGAGTTCGCGACCGAGCTGCTGCTGGACGTGGTCCACGAGCCGGCGTTGCGGCCCGAGGAGTTCGACGCCGAGCGCGAGGTCATCCTCGAGGAGCTCGCGGCGGCCGACGACGATCCCGAGGACGTGGTGGGCGTCCGGTTGTTCGAGGCGATGTTCCCCGAGCACGCGCTCGGTCGTGAGGTCCTGGGCTCGCAGGTGAGCATCGGGGCGCTCGGTCGCGACGACGTCGCTGCCTTCCTCGACGAGTGGTACTGCCCCGCGAACGTGGTCGTGACCGGTGCCGGCAAGGTCGACCACGACCGGCTCGTGGCCCAGGTCGAGGCCGCCATCGGCCACCGGGAGCAGGGGCACGCCCCCAGCCGTGGTGCACCGCCGACACCTGTCGAGGCCACCGTGTGCTCGCACGATCCTGGCGACCTCGTCCACGTGGCGCTGGGCTGGCGCAGTGCAGGCGTGCACGACGTCGACCGGTTCGCGCTGGCGATCCTGAACCACGTGCTGGGCGCGGGTCCGTCCAGCCGACTCTTCCAGCGGGTGCGCGAGGAGCGGGGCCTCACGTACTCCATCTCGTCGGGCGTCTCGCAGTTCAGCGACGCCGGCGCCCTGACCGCCTCGTGCGCCGTGACGCCGGCGAAGGCGGCGACCCTGCTCGACGTCGTCGATGGCGAGGTCGCTGCGCTGGTCGAGCACGGCATCAGCGACGAGGAGCTCGCCCGATCCAAGCGCTCCATGCGCGGATCGATGCTGCTGGGCCTCGAGGACTCGGGCACGCGCAGCAGCCGCCTCGGGTTGTCGGAGACGGTCCGCGGACAGGTGACGCCGATCGAGCAGCACCTCGCCCGCCTCGACGCGGTCGAGCTCGACGACGTGGCGCGTGTCGCCGTGTCGGTGCTCGGCGGCCCGCGGGTGACCTCGCTCGTCGGACCGGGCGACCTCGAGGCGCTCGCCGACCGGCCGGGCTGAGCGTCGTCAGTCGATCGCGGTGTCGGCCCGTTCGACCTCGTCGCGGGTGACGCCCAGCACGAACAGGATGGCGTCGAGGTACGGCACGTTGACGGTGGTGTCGGCGGCCTCCTGGACGAGCGGCTTGGCGTTGAAGGCGATGCCGAGGCCTGCGGTGGACAGCATGTCGAGATCGTTGGCGCCGTCGCCGACGGCGACCGCCTGGGACAGCGGGATGCCCTCGCGCTGCGCGAACTCGGCGAGCAGCTCGGCCTTGCGGCGACGGTCGACCACGGGACCGATCACCCGCCCGGTGAGTCGGCCGTCGACGATCTCGAGCTCGTTCGCCACGGCGTGGTCCAGGTCGAGCTCCTCGGCCAGTCGGTCGGTGAAGTGCGTGAAGCCACCGGACACGATGCCGACGGTGTAGCCGAGTCGCTTGAGGGTGCGGACGAACGTGCGGGCCCCGGGCGTGAGCCGCATGGCCCGCCGTGCACGCTCCAGGGCGACCACGTCCAGCCCGGCCAGCAGCTCGACGCGGCGGTGCAGGGCGGTCGCGAAGTCGACCTCGCCGTTCATGGCGTCGAGGGTGAGCGAGCGCACCTCGGCCAGACAGCCCGCCTCGGCGGCCAGGAGCTCGATGACCTCGTCCTGGATCAACGTGGAGTCGACGTCGAGCACGACGAGTCGCTTGGCGCGACGCCCGATGCCCTCGGGCTGGATCGCGATGTCGAGGCGGTGGGCGGCCGCGCTCTCGGCCAGGTAGCGCCGCAGCGCCGCCGGCTCGGCGTCGGTGACGCGGAACTCGTAGGCGTGCACCGGGTAGCGGGCCAAGCGCACGATCCGGTCGATGTTGCCGCCGGCAGCGGCGATCCCGGCGGCGACGGCGCCCAGCTCGGCAGGGGAGAGCGCGGCCTCGAGCTCGTGTCCGAGCACCGTCACCGCGTCGACGCTGCCCTTGACGGTGGGCGCTGCGGGCACCCGCTCGACCTCGACGCGCAGGTCCCGCTCGTCGGAGAAGTGCGCCAACGTCGCGGCGAGCGCCTCCGGGGGCATCGGGGTGTCGATGATCGCGGCCAGGGTGAGATGTCCCCGGACGAGGACCTGTTCCAGGTCCTGCACCTCGGCGCCGGCGAGCTCGAGCACCGTCATCAGGTCGGTCGTGATACCGGGGTGGTCGGGTCCCGTCACGCGCACGAGGGCGGTGGTGTCGTCGACGTGGGGGTCGGGGCTCATGACCGCCTACGGTACGGCGCGCCCGGTGCGGGGGACGCCATCGATGGCGGCGCCCACACCGCCGAGTTCGAGGAGCCCACATGGCACATGTCCTGACCGAGTCCGTGGACGAGACCGTCCGGGTCGTGAAGCTCGATCGACCGGATCGGCTCAACGCCCTGTCGATCGACCTGGCGGTCGAGCTCGACGAGCACCTCGCGGCCGTGGGACAGGACAACCTGGCGCGGGTCGTGATCCTGACCGGTGAGGGCAGGGCGTTCTGCTCCGGGCTGGACCTCAAGGACTACGGCATCATCCCGAACATCGACCACCTGTCGGTGCACCGGATCGCCAGCCGTTCGATGGGCATCTACTCCCAGCTGACACGGCGTCTCCGCTCGATCCCCCAGCCGGTGATCGCTGCGGTCAACGGGCCCGCGTTCGGCGGTGGCATGTGCCTCAGCCTCGGCGCGGACCTGCGCATCGCCTCGGAGGACGCCGAGTTCAACGCCACCGGGATCGTGAACGGGCTGACCTCGGCCGAGATGGGAGCGGGCTGGATCCTGCCGCGACTGATCGGCGCGGCGAACTCCAACGACCTGCTGCTGACCGGTCGGCGCATCGACGCCGCGGAGGCGTTGCGCATCGGGCTGGTGTCGCGGGTCGTGCCCACCGGCCGGGTGCTCGACGAGGCGATCGAGATGGCCCGTGCGATGTCGCGCTACTCCCACCACGGACTCGAGGCCACCAAGCAGTCCCTGTGGGTGGAGCAGGAGATCTCCAGCCTGCACGCCGCGATCGAGTTCGAGGACCGCAACCAGCTGATGGCGGGGTTCACCGACAACCTCCCCGAGGCGATCCGGGCCTTCGACGCCGGCCGTGACCCGGTGTTCCTGGACGAGCCCCGCCGGGACCTGTTCGAGGGCGGTTGAGCGGCATCGAACCGCGCCGGCGCAGCACCGTCGGCGGCATCGTGGCCCCGCCGGAGGGCCTGCGCCCACGACGTAGACTCGGGCCATGACGATCAAGGTCGGCGTGTTCGGAGCGGGTGGGCGGATGGGCTCGACCGTGTGCCAGGCGGTGCAGGCGGATCCCGACCTGGAGCTCGTCACCGCTGTCGACCCCAGCTACCGGGGCATCGACCTGCGAACCGTGACCGGGGTCGACAACGACCTCAAGATCTCGGGCGAGGCGGGGGCCTTCGAACGCACCGGCGCCGAGGTCGTGGTGGACTTCTCCCAGCGCTCCGCATCCGTGTCCAACCTCGAGTGGCTCGCCGAGCACGGCGTGCACGGGGTGGTCGGCACCACGGGGTTCTCCGACGAGGAGCTCGAGGCGTTCCGCGCTGCGTTCACCCGGTCGAACTGCGTCCTGGCGCCGAACTTCGCGATCGGCGCGGTGCTGATGATGCACTTCGCCGAGCTGGCGGCGCCCTACTTCGACTCGGCCGAGATCATCGAGCTGCACCACGACGCCAAGATCGACGCGCCGTCGGGCACGGCCATGCTCACGGTGCAGCGCATGGCGGCGGCGTCGCAGGACTGGACCGATGACCCGACCGAGCAGGAGCTCGTCGAGGGCGCCCGCGGCGGCGCGGGCCCTGCGGGGATCCGCGTGCACTCGGTCCGGCTGCGCGGTCTGGTGGCGCACCAGGAGGTCCTGTTGGGCACGACGGGGCAGACGCTGTCGATCCGTCACGACTCGATCGACCGCACGAGCTTCATGCCCGGGGTCCTGCTGGCGGTCAAGCAGGTCGCCGACCGCCCCGGCGTCACCGTCGGATTGGACCAGCTCCTCGGCCTCTGAGCGTCGGCCGCTGTCCAGCGCAGCGCTCGTTCTGTCGTTCGGAATGAACCCCACAGGGTCCGTTCCGAACGACGAAACACCGGAGACCGGTGGTTCGGCCGGACCTCAGTCCTCGGGGTCGCCGAGCTCGTCGTCGAGCGACTCGACGCCACCGACCAGGCCGCGGCGCCCGACCACCTGGTAGACGAAGTAGATCGCGACGCCGGCGACCGACACGAGGGTGAACCAGCGCTGGTAGCGGGCGACGATCTCCAGCAGGTCCTCGATCTGGTCCGAGAAGATGGTCCCGATCGCACGCATCAGCGCGATGCGGGCGATCGTGCCCGTCACCGCGAGTGCCAGGAACCGCCGCCACGGCATCGCCGCGACGCCGGCGAGCAGGCACACCGGGTTGTTGGGGGCGATGAAGACGGCGACGTCGAGCAGGTTGCGGGTGGCGCCGCCCTGGGACTCGAACTGGTCGAACACCTGGTCCATGCCGGGGAACACCTGGCGTGCCCAGCCGAGCGCCCGCCCCCGGTAGACGAAGCCCAACGCGTAGAACAGCGGGTCGGGCGCCATCAGCCGCAGGAACGCGATGGCGGCGAAGGGCGCCACGTCGGTGAGGACCGTCGTCGCCAGCAGGTACTTGTTGGAGCTGTTCAGCATCAGCAGCCCGAGGGGGTTGCCGGCGAACCACGAGACCCCGGGCCAGTCGCACACCGACGAGGCGTTCTGCGCGTCGGTGACCACGGCGCAGGACCACACGGCGTTGCCCAGGTTGTTCGCGGCGATGAGCGCGACGATCGCGACCCCCACGACGGGGAGGAACCAGCGCGGGGGCGTCGGGATCGTCGGGGCCGGAAGATCCGTCACGGCGTGGGTCCCGCACGCATCGGCCCGACGGAGGCGATCCGCCGTCCCCGGTCGAGCTGGCCACGTAGCATCCGGGGCACGCTACAGGCGCCGTGACCGGCGCTCGTGACACCAGGGGGATCGATGGACGCGACGATGCAGGACCGACCGCTCACGCTCACGCACTTCTTCGAGCGGGCCGAGCGGTACTTCCCGCACAAGGAGATCGTGTCGGGCTCCGCGACCGGCGTCGACCGGACCACCTACGGCGAGTGGGCCGATCGCACCCGGCGTCTGGCCGGCGTGCTCGACCAGCTCGGCGTGTCCTCCGACGGTCGCGTCGGCACGTTCGCGTGGAACACCGCCCGTCACCTGGAGCTCTACTTCGCCGCGCCGTGCTCGGGACGGGTGCTGCACACGCTCAACATCCGGCTGTTCCCCGAGCAGGTCACCTACATCGTGAACCACGCGGAGGACGAGGTGATCTTCGTCGACCGCTCGCTCTTGGGACTGCTCGCACCGCTGCTGCCGACCTTCCGCACCGTCAAGCACCTGGTCGTCATGGACGACGGCGGCGACGCCCCGAACCCCGACGGCATCGAGGTGCTCGACCACGAGGCGCTGCTCGCCGACGCGGCCCCGGTCGAGTTCCACGTCGACGACGAACGGCGCGCCGCGTCGATGTGCTACACGTCGGGCACGACCGGCAACCCCAAGGGTGTCGTGTACTCGCACCGCAGCACCTACCTGCACACGCTCGCCGTGCTCCAGGCCGACTCGATCGGCATCACCGAGCGCGACGCGGTCCTGCCGGTCGTGCCGATGTTCCACGCGAACGCCTGGGGGCTGGCGCACGCCGGGGTCGCCAGCGGCGCCAAGCTCGTGCTGCCCGGTCCGCGCATGACGCCGCCCGCCCTCGCCGAGATGATCGAGTCCGAGCGGGTGACGGTCGCGGCCGGCGTGCCGACGATCTGGATGGGCGTGCTGCCCGAGCTGGAGGGCCGTGACCTCTCCGCGCTGCGGGCGATCCCGTGCGGTGGTTCCGCGGTGCCGAAGGCCCTGTCGGAGGCCTACCGGGCCCAGACGGGACTGCCGATCCTGCAGGCGTGGGGCATGACCGAGACGAGCCCGGTGGCCTCGGTCGCCATCACCCGCTCGTGGCTCGAGGACCTTCCCGAGGACGAGCTCGCCGATCTGCGGGCCACGCAGGGACCGGCGCTGCTCGGGGTCGAGCTGCGCATCGTCGACCAGGCGAGCGGCGAGGTGCTGGCGTGGGACGGCACGTCCCGTGGCGAGCTCCAGGCCGCAGGCCCGTGGATCACGGGGACCTACTACGACGACGAGCGGGCGTCGGAGTCGTTCACCTCGGACGGGTGGCTGCGCACCGGCGACGTCGCCGTGATCAGCGCCGACGGCTACGTGCAGATCGTCGACCGGACCAAGGACGTCGTGAAGTCGGGCGGGGAGTGGATCTCCTCGGTCGAGCTCGAGAACGAGATCATGGCGCACCCGTCGGTGGCCGAGGCCGCCGTCATCGGCGTGTCGCACCCGAAGTGGTCCGAGCGCCCCCTCGCCTGCGTGGTGGTGAAGGACGGCGAGCAGCTCACGCGCGAGGACGTCCTCGAGTTCCTCGACGGCCGTGTCGCCACCTGGTGGCTGCCTGACGACGTCGTGTTCATCGACGAGGTGCCCAAGACCAGCGTCGGCAAGTTCTCCAAGAAGGACCTGCGGGACCGCTTCGCCGATCACGTGCTGCCCACCGCCTGAGCGACGGAGCTCGCCATCGGGTGCGGCCCGAGCCGGTGTCGGCGTGGGTGGGCAATCCCACCCGGCGGGGTGCCGGGTCCTGGCGTCATCGATACCCTCGACACGCAGGACGAGGAAGGGATGTCGAGATGACACGCGGAGCCGTTCGTCGGTTCGGGATCACCGGCGCGGTGGCGTTGGTGGTGGCAGCGAGTGGCTGCACGATCGGCGACGACAGCACGGAGGTGATCGTCGACGACGGCGGCGACGCGATGGCGGCGCTGAGCGTTGCGATGGGCTCGTTGCAGGAGGGCTCTGGTCGATTCCGCCAGTCGGTGTCGTTCCTCGAGGGCGCCGGCACCGACGAGGAGTTCGCCGGCGCGATGCAGATCGAGGGCTCGTTCGACGGCACCGACGTCGAGGCGGTGTCGACGATGGACTTCGATGCCGGATCCGACTCGCCGGAGCCGATCGTCACGCGCCAGCGGACGGTCGGCTCGTCTCACTACATGGCCTACGAGGGCGCCCCGTCGGACCTTCCCGGATGGTCGGACGGGACCTGGATCGTGTACGACCTGGAGGACCCGGACGAGGTGATCGATCCCACGGGGGGCCTGATGGCCCCCGTCCTGCAGGACAGCTCCGCTCTGCTGGATTCGGTCGAAGGGCTGGCCGAAGCGCCACCGGTCGACCTCGACGGCACGGCCTTCCGCGTGTTCGAGGGCTCGGTGGGGCTGGACGGTGCAGAGGCACTGCTGTCGAGTGGATCCGACTCCTACGACGAGACCGAGGGCATGTCGACGGAGGAGCGGGCGCGGTTCGAGCGGATCCGCGCCTATGAGTCGGCGCGTACACCGATCCAGATGCAGGTCCTGGTCGGCGACGACGGCTCGCTGCGCCGGTTGACCCTCGAGGGCACCTCGGACATCGAGCCACGGTACGAGGGCTGTTGGGTGCTCTCGTCGGGCGGCGACTTCCGACTCGAGCTCGAGGTGTACGACCGCGGCGCCCCGGTCGAGATCGTGGCGCCGGACCCGGCGACGGTGCGGTCCTCGGACGACCCGTCGCTGTTCGGTCCCGACAGCGACGAGCTCGACGTCGGCGAGGCGGACATGTTGCGCGGGTTCATCGAGGACGAGGTCCGGGAGGGAGCCTGGGTGGTCGGCGTCGACCCAGCCTCGATCGCCGGCCTGTCCGATCACGAGCTGCGGGACCTGCAGCAGCGCATCGCCGAGGCAGCGGAGCAGCTGCCCGTCGTGGAGACGGCGCTCGGACCGATGAACCGACTCGAGCTGTTGAGGACCGTGGCCATCGGTCTCGAGATGGAAGGCGTCGACCCATCGGCCGTGGAGGGCCTCGACGATCAGCAACTCGCCGATCTCATCGACTCGTACCTGGAGGAGAACCCGGAGCTCGCGCCGACGTCCGGCGACGACGTGGAGTCCTTGCCGGAGGACGAGGTCTCCGACGTCTACGTCGAGGGCTGCCCGGCCTGAGCGGGCGTTGTCGTCGGCGGTCCGTCGGGGCGTAGGGTCGTCGTTCGATGTACGACTTCCTGCGCCGACCCGCATGGATCGTGAGCCACTTGGTGGTGGCGTCGCTGATCGTCCTCGCCGTGGTGCTCGGCTTCTGGCAGCGCTCGCGCTACCTGGAGGAGACCGATCGCCAGGACCGCATCGACGCGCTCGCCGCGTCGGACCCCGTGCCCTACGACGACGTCGTGGAGCCGGGCACGTCGCCCGACGAGGTCGATCCCGAGATCGAGTTCACCCGGGTGCAGGTGACGGGGGAGTACGACACCTCGGCCGAGGTGGCGATCCTCAACCGCTCCCTCGGCGGCGCCCCCGGCGCCTGGGTCCTGACGCCGTTGGTGCAAGCGGACGGCACCGCCGTGCCGGTCGTGCGCGGATGGATCACCTACGACCCCGCCGGGAGCCAGGAGGACTTCCCCGAAGCCGCGCCGCCCGAGGGCGAGGTCACGGTGACCGGCATCGTGCAGCTCACCCAGGAGCGCGGCTCGCTCGGCGCGGTCGACGCGGCGGAGGGCACGCTGCAGTCCATGGCACGCATCGATCTGGCGCGGTTCGCCCAGCAGCTCGACCGGCCGCTCGGCGGCGCGTGGGTCATGCTCGACGAGCAGTCGCCACCCCAGCCCGACGGCATCCCCGCCACCGTCGAGGTGGCGGCGGCGGATTCCTCGCAGAACTTCGGCTACATGGTGCAGTGGTGGATCTTCGCCACGATCGCCCTGATCGGCTACCCGCTGGTGCTGCGTCGCGTCGCCCGGCACCGCAGCGAGGGTGCGCCGCCCGGCCGCACGCCGCTGCCCGACGACGCTGCCACGACGGAACCGGCCGGGAGCACGCCGGGCCCGTGAACGCGACCGGTGCCGACCGCGGCGACGAGGAGCCGACCCTGGTCCGCGAGCGGATCATGGAGGCCACGGTGCGCTGCGTCGAGGACAGCGGCGTGCGTGGGTTCTCACTCGAACAGGTGGCCGCGCGCGCCGAGGTGTCGCGGACGACGATCTACAACCAGTTCCCCGGTGGCCGGTCCCAACTGGTCGAGGCGACCGCCACCTGGGAGATCGCCCGGTTCTGGGGTCGCCTCGCAGACGCGGTGCAGGACCTCCCGACGCTCGAGGACCGCCTGGTCGTGGGCCTCGTGCTCGGACGCAAGGTGATGTCCCGCAGCCGGATCGTGTCCAACCTGATGGATCCCGACGTAGCCGAGCTGATCGCGGCGGTCCGCCCCTCGGAGCCGATCATCCACGGGGTCATCCGGGACTACATGCGCGACGCGCTCGAGGCGGAGGCCACCGACGGTCGACTGCACCCGGGTGTGGACCTCGAGGAGGCGGCGGACTACCTGATGCGCATGACGCTGTCCTGGCTCGGGAGCCCCGCCGGCGTGGACCTGACCGACGAGGCCGCGACCCGCGAGGTCGTGCGCAGCCAGTTCCTGGCGGGGATCCTCAGCAGCTGACCAGCGCAGGGGCGGGGTGCGAGGGCGCCGCCCCCGGGCGGGGGGTGTGACGAGTGGCACTGCATCGCACGTTGTCGGTGAGACACTCGGGGTCTTATTGTTCACAGCGATGGCAGCGATCACCGGGGGTACATCGCCGACGGCCTCGGGGGACACGACCGCCGCGGCAACGTCGGCAGTGGTGGACCTGACCGGCGCGCCCGTGCGCTCGCAGCACCCGGTCGACCCTTCGGACTCGACCACCCCGGACGAGCGGATCACCGACGCCCTGGTGGCGTGCATCGGGCGCTGGGGTTTGGCCAAGACGACCATGGCCGACGTCGCACGGGAGGCCGGCGTGAGTCGCGCCACCGTCTACCGGCTCTTCCCCGGTGGCAAGCAGGCCATCATCGCTGCGGGGGCGGCACAGGAGGTGCGACGCCTGTCCGAGGAGCTCGGCGCAGCGTTGGCGCCGCTGCCGGACCTGGAGTCCCGCCTCGTCGTGGCGCTGCACCTGGCGATGACCTTCCTGGTCGAGCACGAGGCGCTGATCCACCTGCGCGACCACGAGCCCGTCGCGTTCGAGCGCATGCTCTCGCTGGATCAGCTCGACCTGGTGCTGTCCTCCGCCGGGCCCCTGCTCGCACCGGCGCTGCGGCCGTGCCTCGACAGCGACGACGCGGCGTCCACCGCGAGCACCTGGCTCGCCCGCATCGCCGTGTCGTACCTGGCCGCCCCGTCCGCCACGACGGACCTGACCGACCTCGACGACGTCCGACGCTTCGTGCGGACGTACCTCCTGCCGGGCCTGGCGGCACACGCCGTCACGCCCGACGACACCCGCCCCGGCGTCCGATCCGGACGCTGAGGCCTTCCCGGACCACCCACCGCCCAGCCACCACTCACCCGAACGTCGGCCCCCGACGTCAGCCAGGAGCAGAGATGTCCACCACCGAGCAGCCGGCCGCCCCCAGCAACGAGGAGATGATCGGTCGCGCCGACGTCAACGACCTCGAGGCGATCCTGGCGGTCACCAACACCGATCGCGACGAGGTGATCTCCGCCGTCGCGGACCACTCCGACGCCATCTTCACGTGGGACTACGAGAAGGGCGCCCGTCCGCCGCTCGAGAAGCTCTACGAGAAGGCGAAGGTCTCCATGTGGAACGGCGAGACCGACCTGCCGTGGGAGACCGAGGTCGACCAGGAGAAGGTCGTCATCGCCAACGCCGAGGCGGGCAACGCGCAGGGCCTGGGTCTCGCGGACTTCGGCGTGGCCGGCACCCCGTTCGAGAAGTGGGACGACGCCCAGTGGATGAAGCTCGGCATCGAGAGCCAGAACTGGACGCTGTCGCAGTTCATGCACGGTGAGCAGGGCGCACTGATCTGCACCGCCAAGATCGTCGAGACCGTGCCGTGGATCGACGCCAAGTACTACGCGTCCACGCAGGTCATGGACGAGGCCCGCCACGTCGAGGTGTTCGCCAAGTACCTGGACACCAAGCTGAGCGGTCACTACCCGGTGAACTCGCACCTGAAGATGCTGCTCGACGACATCGTCAACGACAGCCGCTGGGACATGACCTACCTGGGCATGCAGATCATGGTCGAGGGCCTGGCGCTCGCCGCGTTCGGCTTCATGCACCAGATGACCACCGAGCCGCTGCTCAAGCAGCTGCTGCGCTACGTCATGAGCGACGAGGCCCGCCACGTCGCCTTCGGCGTGCTGTCGCTCAAGGAGTACTACGAGGGGCTGACCGACGCCGAGATCTTCGAGCGCCAGCAGTTCGCCTTCGAGGCCGCGGTGCGCATGCGCGACCGCTTCCTGCAGCAGGAGGTCTGGGAGCGCATGGACGTGCCCGTCAAGGAAGCCATCGAGCTGGTGATGCGCACGCCCACCCGCCAGGTGTTCCAGATGATGCTCTTCTCCAAGATCGTGCCGAACTGCAAGAAGCTCGGCCTGCTCGACCGCAACGACAAGTGGCTGCGGCACCGCTTCGAGGAGATCGGCGTCATCCAGTTCGAGGACTGGGTCGACACGGGCGACGAGTACGAGTCGTTCGCGCTCACCGAGGCGGAGCTGAAGACCGCCTGAACCGCCGTGTCGGGGCGCCCCCGCCGTCGCTCGGGCGGTGGGGCGCTCCGGTAGTGTGGCGAACGATGTCCGACGACCCTGCAGCGACCCTGCTGCTCCTGCTGCGGCTGACGGCGTTCGCCCCGGACGAGCGCATTGCGTCCCGGCTCGGGTGGTCGAGCGCCGAGGTCGCCCAGCAGACGTCACGGGCGGAGCGGTCGGGTTGGATCCGTCACCGTGACGGAATGGCTGCCGGCTGGAGTCTGACACCGGAAGGGCGGCGCATCGGGGCGGACCGTCTACGGGCCGAGCTCGATGCCGTCGGCGCCGGGTCCGAGGTCCAGGCCTGCTACCAGGGCTTCCTGCCGCTCAACGCCGAACTGCTGGCGGTCTGTACCGAGTGGCAGACGGTCGTTGTCGCCGGTGAGCACGTCCCCAACGACCACACCGACCCCGAGCGGGACGCCGCCGTCCTGGAGCGATTGACCGTGCTGCACCGTCGCGCACGCCCGGTGCTCGACGCCCTCGCCGATGCCCTCGACCGCTTCGAGGGCTACGTCCCTCGGCTGGACCGGGCCCACGATCACGTGCTCGCCGGCAGAACCGAGTGGATCACGAAGCCCACCGTCGACTCGTATCACGGCATCTGGTTCGAGCTGCACGAGCACCTCCTGGTCACCCTGGGCCGCGAACGCAGCGCCGAGCCGGTTCCCGAGTACGTCCCCACCCTGAACGGAGACACCACATGAGCCCCTCGATCGGCCGTGTCGTGACGGCCATGGTCACGCCCTTCGACGAGCGTGGCGACCTCGACCTGGACGCGGCCGTCGAGCTGGCCAACTGGCTGGTCGAGAACGGCAGCGACGGCTTGGTGCTCGCAGGGACCACCGGCGAGAGCCCCACGCTCACCGAGTCCGAGGAGCTGGTGCTGTTCCGCACCGTGCGCGACGCGGTCAGCGTCCCGGTCGTCGCAGGCGCAGGCTCGAACTCCACGGCCAGCGCGGTCGACCAGACGCGTCGGGCGACCGACACGGGGGTCGACGCGATCCTGTCGGTCGCGCCGTACTACAACCGGCCGTCGCAGGCAGGGCTCGAGGCGCACTTCCGTGCGGTCGCCGCAGCGACGGACCTGCCGGTGTTCATCTACGACATCCCCGGTCGCACCGGACGCAAGATCTCCTCGGAGACGATCCTCCGCCTGGCCCACGACGTGCCGAACATCGTCGGGCTCAAGGACGCCGCAGCGGATCCTGCCGAGACCGCCGAGGTCATCGCCGCGGCCCCGTCGGGCTTCGAGGTGTACAGCGGGGACGACCCGCTGACGCTGCCGCTGCTCGCCGTCGGCGCCGTCGGCGTCATCTCGGTCGCGTCGCACTGGGTCGGTCGCCAGATGGGCGAGATGATCGACGCGTTCACCAAGGGCGACGTCGACGCCGCCCGCCGACTCAACGCCAGCCTGCTCGCGTCGTACGCCTACGAGACCGGCGACGACGCACCCAACCCCATTCCGACCAAGACCCTCCTGCGGGTGCTGGGCCTCAAGGTGGGCGACTGTCGCCCACCGATGGGTCCTGCCCCCGAAGGACTCGCCGACCGCGCCCGCAGGGTGCTCGAGGACCTCAACTGATGGCACCCCCCGTCCACATCACCTTCCTCGGCGGACTCGGCGAGATCGGCCGCAACTGCGCCGTGCTCGAGCTCGAGGACTCGCTGCTGCTCATCGACTGCGGTCTGATGTTCCCCGACACCGACATGCTGGGCATCGACCTCGTCCTGCCGGACTTCACCTGGCTCATCGAGCGTGCGGACGACATCGTCGGCTGCGTGCTCACCCACGGCCACGAGGACCACATCGGCGGGCTGTCGTACCTGCTGCGCCACGCCAGCTTCCCGCTGTTCGGCACCGAGTTGACCCTCGGCCTCGCCCGCGGTCGCATCGAGGAGGCCGGCCTTCTCGGCCGAACCGACATGAACGTGGTCGGCGACGGCGAGATGTGGGAGATCGGACCGTTCGAGGTCGAGTTCATCCCGGCCACCCACTCGGTGCCCCAGGGCGTCGCGACGGCGTACCACACGCCCCAGGGCACGATCCTGCACTCGGGTGACTTCAAGATCGACCTCACCCCGGTGGACGGTCGGCTCACGAACCTGTCGCGCATCGGTGCCCTCGCCGACGGCGACGGGATCCGGCTGCTGCTCGCCGACTCGACCAACGCGGATCAGCCCGGTCACGCACGCTCGGAGACCAGCGTCGGCAAGGTCCTCTACAACCTCATGCACGAGCAGGAGGGGCGCCGGGTCATCACGGCCTGCTTCGCGAGCCACATCCACCGCATCCAGCAGCTCGCGGACGCAGCGATCGCGTTCGACCGCAAGATCGCCCCGCTCGGGCGCTCGATGAAGCGCAACATCACCATGGCCAGGGAGATGGGCCTGCTGCACATCTCCGACGCTGCGCTGATCGACATCGAGGAGGTCGACCGCTACCAGCCGGGCGAGATCCTGGTGCTCTGCACGGGCTCCCAGGGCGAGCCCATGTCGGCGCTGACGCTCCTGTCCGCCAACGAGAACCGCTGGCTGAAGGTGACGCCCGAGGACACGGTGATCTTCTCGTCGCATCCCATCCCGGGCAACGAGAACGCCGTCACCAAGGTCATCGACAACCTCTTCCGCCTGGGCGCCGAGGTCATCCACTCGGGGCTGTCGGACGTGCACGCGACGGGTCACGCCAAGGCCGAGGAGCTGAAGCTCTACCAGTCGATCGCCAAGCCGGAGTGGTTCGTGCCGGTGCACGGCGAGTACCACCACCTGGTCGCGCACACCCGCCTGGCGGCCCTCATGGGCACGCCCGAGGACCGCATCCTGCTGGCCGAGGACGGCGACCGGCTGATCCTGGACGACGACGGGCTGCGTCCGGTGGGCCGGGTGCCGTCGGAGTACACCTACGTGCACGGCACGGTGGGCGACATCGGCACCGGGGTGCTGCGCGACCGCCGGATCCTGGCCGACGACGGCGTCGTCGCCGTGATCGTGGCGGTCGACCGCAAGCAGCGCCGCGTGGTGTCCGGACCCGAGATCGTGACCCGGGGCTGGATCTACGAGCCGGAGGCCGGCGACCTGCTCGAGGAGCTGTCCAACCGTGTCCGCAACGCCGTCGAGAAGGCCCTGGCCGACAACGCCGACGTCCCCGGGCTGGAACGTGCGGCCCGGCGTGCCTCGGGCGGGTTCGTGTCGGACCGCACCCGGCGCCGACCGATGATCGTGCCGGTCATCCTCGAGGCCTGATTTCCCGCGGCGTGCCGCGTCTGTGTCACCCCCGCTGAGTACCGTGGTCAGCACCGTGGCAACTCGATCGCGCTCCTCGTCATCCACCAAGCCCCGGCGCAGCACGTCCTCGACGCGCACCACCAAGCGCCAGCCGGCCGCGTCGCGCGGATCGCGGTCGACCGCCAAGCGGACCACCCGGCAACCTGCGGCGTCCGAGCCGTCGGTCCTGCGTCATCTGGTCGACGGTCACGGCCACGACCTCTGGGGCATCGGTCTGGTCATCCTCGCGGTGCTCGTGGGCGTGAGCGTCTACACCGACACCGCCGGCGCCATGGGACAAGGCGTCGGGACCTTCGTCGAGGCGCTCGTCGGGCGTCTCGCCGTCCTCGTGCCGCCGGCCCTGGCCGTCGCCGGCGTCCTGCTCATCCGCGGGCCGCGCCAGCACGCGATCGACCTGGACGACCCCGTACCCGACGACGAGATCACCGAGGCACCGCACCGATCCCGGGCGGTCGTCGCGGTGGGCGTGGTGCTCGCCGTGGTGGTGGTCGCCGGCGTGCTCGACCTGCTGTTCGCCGAGGAGCGCACGATCCAGGCCGACGGACTGGACGCCTACGCCGAGGGTGGCGGGCTCTTCGGTGCCCTGCCGGGCGGGCTCGCGCTGGTCCTCGGACGGTGGGGTGCGTTGGTGGTGCTCCTGCTGCTGGGCGTCGTCGCCGCCAGCCTCATCAGCGGGTGGTCGCTGCGCCAGATGTACCAACGAGGCGCCACCGCGCTCACGCCGGCCGTGCACGCCGCGACCGAGTGGTTCTCGGATCTGTTCAACTTGGGTCAGGACGTCGACCTGACCGACGGCGCCCAGGACTCGACCGCCGTCATCAACCTGTACGACCAGGACGCCGACGCACCCGCCAAACCCAAGCGCACCCGCAAGAAGAAGGCGCCCACCGAGCCGGACGGGCCGTCCGTGGTCGTGGCCGACCCCACGCCGTTCGACCCGTCGGCGCCCTCTGAGCAGTTGGAGATGGGCCTCGGCCCGGCGGCCGAAGGATCGCAGTGGCGCCTCCCGCCCATGAAGCTGCTGTCGGTGTCGGGCAAGCGGACCGTCGACACCAAGGCGGTCGAGGAGCGCGGCCGCGTCCTCGAGGGTGCGCTCGCCGAGCACGGCGTCGAGACACGTCTGGTCGGCATGGTCGTCGGCCCCACCGTCACCCGCTACGAGCTCGAGCTCGGCGTCGGCGTCAAGGTCGCCCGGCTGACCAGCCTGCACAAGGACATCGCCTATGCCATGGCGTCGCCCGACGTGCGCATCCTGGCGCCCATCCCGGGTCGACAGGCCATCGGCGTGGAGGTCCCCAACAAGGACCGCCAGATCGTGGCGCTGGGCGACATCCTCACCTCCGAGGAGGCGCACCGCGCCACGCACCCGCTCGAGGTGGGCGTCGGGCGTGACATCTCCGGCACCTCGGTGCTGATGAACCTGGCGACCATGCCCCACCTGCTCATCGCCGGGCAGACCGGCGCCGGCAAGTCGTCGTGCATCAACTCGATCATCACGTCGCTGCTCATGCGCTCGACGCCCGAGCAGGTCCGCATGATCCTCATCGACCCCAAGCAGGTCGAGCTCACCCAGTACAACAAGATCCCGCACCTGCTCACACAGGTCGTCACCAACCCCAAGAAGGCGGCGAACGCCCTCAACTGGGCCGTCAAGGAGATGGAGCGTCGCTACGACCTGCTCTCCGAGGTCGGCGTGCGTGACATCGGCGGCTACAACGCAGCCTTCGACCGGGGCGACCTGCAGGCACAGCTCGGCGAGGACCGCGAATTCCAGCGCCTGCCGTTCATCCTGGTCGTGGTCGACGAGCTCGCCGACCTGATGATGGTGGCCTCCCGCGATGTCGAGGAGTCGATCACCCGCATCGCTGCCAAGGCCCGTGCGGTCGGCATCCACTTGGTCATCGCCACGCAGCGCCCGTCGGTGAACGTCATCACCGGTGTCATCAAGGCCAACATCCCGGCCCGCCTGGCGTTCGCCGTGGCGTCGGCCATGGACTCCAAGGTCATCCTCGACCAGCTCGGCGCCGAGCGCTTGGTGGGTCGCGGCGACATGCTGCTGCTGGGGTCCGGCTCGTCCTCGCCACAGCGCATCCAGGGATCGTGGGTGGAGGAGTCCGAGGTCGCAGCGATCGTGGGGACGTGGCGCAAGCAGACGCCGCTGCCCGACGAGCACTACGTCCCCGGCGTGGCCGACGAGGAGTCCGCGGGTGCCAGCGGTGCCGGCGGGGGAGGGGGCGGCGGTTCCGAGGACGACGACCTGTTGGCGCAGGCCATGGAGCTGGTCGTGCGCAGCGGCCTGGGCTCCACCTCCATGCTGCAGCGCAAGCTGAAGGTCGGTTTCGCCCGAGCTGGACGCCTCATGGACCTGTTGGAGGAGCGTGGCGTCGTCGGCCCGTCCGAGGGATCCAAGGCGCGCACCGTGATGATGACGCCCGACGAGCTCGACAACATGATCGAGGCCGGCGAGATCTAGCAGGAGGTGCGTCGGCGCTCAGACCACGACGGTCGCGGCGAGCGCGACGCGGTGGTCCTTGTTCCACGGTGGTCCGAGCGTCGCCCTCGGTCCGTGCAGCACGTCTGCGGCACGATCGCCGAGGAGCTGCGCCGCGGTGGCCTCGACCGACTTCGCGTCGTAGTGGTGCACCGCCCACCCTCGATCGCGTGCCGCGTCGGCCAGGATCTGCAGATACATGACCGAGTCGGCTCGGCTCTCATGGGGCACTCGCCGCTGCACGGCGATGTCGGACGGGAAGTCGGCCGGCCAGCCTCGTAGGGAGATCGACGTGATCGGATCGGGGAGCGACGCGCTGAGCTCGTCGAGCGAGGCAGCGGTCACCCGGGTGGCTGCCGCCCGGACCTCGGCAACGAGCGCTGCGAGCGCGTCGTCGGTCAGCGGGGGCCCCGTGCGGTGCAGCTCGTGGGGCCCGCCCTCGTGGTGCACCGGCGCTGCGGGGAGCCCCGGCTCGATGAGCTCGATCCTGCGCCGATCGACCACGACCTGGTCAGCGGTCGCCGTGACGGCGACGGCCCAGCCGAGGTGATGTGCGATGCCGAGTCGCATGAGCATCGAGTCTGCCATCGACGTCACGCGACCGACGGCATCGGTCCTGTCCGTGCGGGGCGACGCCAGCGAACCCGGCCATGGCAGCCTGTGGGCGACGGCCGTCCGGTCGCCGCGCGACCGAACGGTGCCGATGGACCTCCTCCTGCTCTCGAACTCGACCAACCACGGCTCGACGATGTTCGCCCACGCCGCCGACGACCTGGTCGAGCTCGTGGCGGACGACGTGGTCACCTTCGTGCCGTTCGCCCTGGCCGACTGGGACGACTACGCCGAGCGTGTCGACGCCGCGGTGTCGACACTCGGGATCCGGGTCATCGCCGCACACCGGGCGTCGGAGCCCGACCGGGCGATCCGCGAGGCCGACGTCGTGCTGGTGGGTGGCGGCAACACGTTCCGGTTGCTCGACTCGCTCCAGCAGCTGGGCGTCGTCGATGACCTGGCCGCCCGGGTGCGCTCCGGCGCAACCCGCTACATCGGGTCGTCCGCAGGGACGAACATCGTGTGCCCGTCGATCCGCACCACCAACGACATGCCGATCTGCCGGCCCGCGTCGTTCGACGCTCTCGGGCTGGTGCCCTTCCAGGTCAACCTCCACTACGTCGATCCGGATCCGCACTCCACCTTCATGGGCGAGACCCGCGACGAGCGGATCAACGAGTTCCTCGAGGAGAACGATTGTCCGGTCCTGGCGATGTACGAAGGCTCCTGGCTGCGTGTGCACGACGACCGGGCGACCATGCGCGGCCCGGGGCGGCTGTTCGCCCGGCATGGATCCGACGATCTGCGCGCCGGCGACGACGTCACGCCGTTGCTGCGCACATCGCCCACGTTCGACGACGGGCGCAGGCCCCGCCGGGGAGCGTTGCCCCCGGTCGACTAGGGTGCAGAACACCTGTACGACTTAGCGGGGACCTCTCATGACGCACGGCCGCTCACGGCCGTCACGATTCGGTCGCCTCCTCTGAGCCTCGACTCGAGGAGCCCCATGTCATCGACCATCCTCCACGCGACCGATCGCACCGACGCGCCCGCTGACGCCAGGCCCGACGCCATCGTGTACTGCGAGGGCAACTTCGCGACGACCGACGGCAAGACGGCGAACGGCTTGGTGCGCCATTCGGAGAGCTACCGGATCGCCGCCGTGATCGACAGCCGCCATGCCGGAGCCGACGCCGGCACGGTGCTGGGTGGCGAGGCGAACGGCATCCCGATCGTCGCCGACCTGGAGGCCGCCATGCGGGTTCCGGACACCCGTGCCGCGTGGTTCGTGATCGGCATGGCGCCCTCCAGCGGCATGCTCTCGACCGACGACCGTGCGGTGGTGCTGAGCTCCATGGCCCTCGGGCTGAGCGTCGTGAACGGACTGCACGAGTTCCTCAACGACGACGCCGAGTTCGTCGCTGCGTCGGTGCTCGGCGGCGTCGAGATCCTCGACGTGCGTCGTCCGGCGGACAAGCGGGGCCTGCACATGTTCTCCGGCCGCATCGAGACCGTGACCTGCCCACGCATCGCCGTGCTGGGCACCGACGGCGCCATCGGAAAGCGCACCACCTCGACGGTGCTCGCCCAGGCGCTCACCGACGCCGGCCTCCGCACCGTGCTGGTCGGCACCGGCCAGACCAGCCTGATCCAGGGCGCCCGCTACGGCGTGGCGCTCGACGCCGTCCCGGCGCAGTTCTGCGCCGGCGAGATGGAGCACGCCGTCGTCTCGGCGTTCGACGCCGAGCAGCCCGACGTCATCATCATCGAGGGGCAGGGTGCGCTCAGCCACCCGGCGTACCTGACGTCTGCCTACATCCTCCGTGGCAGTCGGCCCGACGCGGTCATCCTGCAGCACGCTCCGGCCCGACGGCACCTCTCGGACTTCCCGGCGCAGCTCACCCCGACGGCGGCCAGTGAGATCCGCCTGATCGAGACGTTCGCCCCGACGAAGGTGATCGGCGTGACGGTCAACCACGAGCACATGGACGATTCCGAGGTGCAGCTCGCGATCGACACCTACGAGCGTGAGCTCGGGCTCCCGACGACCGACGCCCTCACCCGGCCGAGCGCGGATCTCGTCAGCATGGTGCTCGACGCGTTCCCGGCCCTCGCGGAGCGTCTCGTCGCGACGGTGTGAGCACGCCGCGGCTCGAGGTCCGGCTGGATCGCATCGCCGACAACACTGCGAGCCTGGTGGGTCGGCTGGCCGGCAAGGGCATCTCGGTCACCGCCGTCACCAAGTCGATGCTCGGCGAACGACGGCTGGCCCAGGCGGTCCTCGACGCCGGGGCGGTCGGCCTCGCCGACTCCCGACTGCGCAACGTGGTGGCGATGCGCGACGGCGGGGTCCGAGCGCCGATGACGATGATCCGCACGCCGCTGCTCAGCGAGGTCGACGGCGTCGTGCGCGACTGCGAGACCAGCTGCAACACCGAGCCGGCGGTGCTGACCGCGTTGTCCTCTGCCGCCGTGCGACAGGATCGGGTCCACCAGGTCATGCTCATGGTCGAGCTCGGCGACCTGCGTGAGGGCATCATGCCCGCACAGCTCGCCGACATCGCCCAGCTGGTGGTCGGGCTGCCGAACCTGACGCTGCACGGGATCGGAGCGAACCTGGCGTGCCGCCACGGTGTGGTGCCCGACGACGCCAACATGGCGGGGCTGTCGGTGATGGTCGCCGTGGTCGAACAGGCAACGGGCTGTCAGCTGGCCGTGGTCTCCGGCGGCAACTCTGCGAACCTCGGCTGGGCGCTGGGTCCCGCACACGTCGGCCGTATCAACGACCTCCGACTCGGAGAGGCGCTCGTGCTCGGCCGGGATCCTCTCGACCGCCGCCCGATCGACGGGCTCTTCACCGACGCGGTGACGCTCGTCGGTGAGGTGATCGAGTCGGGGCCGAAGCCCTCGACGCCATGGGGCCGCTTCGCGCAGAACTCGTTCGGGCGGCGCGTGGACGAGGGCGAGTCGCTGCCGGCGAGCCCCGAGGAGACGCCGCCTGCCGTGATGCAGACGATCGTCGCGCTCGGTCGCCAGGACACCGACCCCGAGGACCTCGTTGCCCCAGCGGGGGTGACGATCATGTCCGCATCGAGCGACCATCTGGTCACCCGCACCGAGCATCAGGTCGCGATCGGCACCGAGGTGCGCTTCCGGCCGGGCTACTCGGCGTTGCTTCGCTCGATGTCCACTCCCACGGTGATCACGAGCTACTCGGATGCTCGAGACGTCCATCGGCAGCCGCACTGAGGCGCCGCCGAACGATGCGGGTGACCCCGCAGGGTGCCCCGAACGGCACGAGTGGGATGCCCACCTCCATCGCGAGATCTCGGCGTCTCCGTTGCTGAGCAACGCAAAGCGCCGCGATTTCGGGGTTCGCCACCGTCAATGATTCCGCGGAATCGCCAGGTCGTCGTCGGCGGCCGAACGTGCAGCCAGACGACTACCGAATGGTCGCTGGGCGACAAGTCCGCACAGGAGGCGTCCTCTCCCGCCGGCTCCGTGACCTCGGCTGGGCGACTGAGCCAGACGGTCGCGTCGAGCAGCGTGGCTGGGCCGATGAGTTCGCGTGCTGCGTGACGTCTCCATTGCGACCTTGCGAAACGGAGCAACCGTGACCGACGAGTACCTGACCGCCCAGCGTCGCATCGACGCGCCGCCCCGCACCGTGTTCGCCGTGCTGGCGGACCCTGCCAACCACGCTGCCATCGACGGCACCGGGTGGGTGCTGGGGCCGCTCCGGGAGAACACCCGGATCACCGCGGAGGGCGAGGTGTTCGACATGGCGATGTTCCATCCGCAGCACCCCGACGGCGACTACGAGATCGCCAACCGGGTGGTCGCCTTCGAGCCGCCCACCGTGATCGAGTGGGAGCCCGGCTTCTACCTCGAGGACGGCCGACGCGACTCCGGTCGATGGACGTGGCGCTACGACCTCGACGAGGTCGACGGCCGAACCGACGTCACCCTCACCTACGACTGGTCGAACGCGACGCCGGAGGCACGGGAGCGCTTCCAGTTCCCGCCGTTCGGCGTCGACAAGCTCACGGCGAGCCTGGACCACCTGGCGGCACTGACGACCTGATCGTCCGTGCCGAATGCCGTGGCGGGCACTGTCGGCACCTCGTACCGTCGCAGCGTGCCCACACCCGCCCAGGAGCTCACCGACCGGCTCAAGCGGTCACTCACCTCCGCGCTGCGCGAGCGCGACCGCGAGTCCGCGGCCGTGCTGCGGACGCTGCTCTCGACGGTCGAGCAGGCGGGTGCCGTGCCGCTCGAGCAGGTCGCCGCCGACGCCGGCGAGGTCGCGCGCCGTGAACCCGGCGTCGAGGAGCTCGACGCCCTCCTGACGTCCGAGCTGGATGAGCGCGTGGTTGCAGCCGAGCAGTACCGCTCGCTCGGACAGGAGGCGGCGGCCGAGCGCATGGACCGGGAGGCGTCGACGATCCGGGCGTGGCTCCCGGTCGTGAGCGTGCTGGCCGAGCATGCGGAGTGAGGGCCTCTCGTGGCGGCCGTGAGCTGACCGGCGCCCGAACGACCTTCACCCGTCCTGCGCCCGAAGGTGCTCGGTACGCTCCGGCCCCATGACGATCGAGCTGCCCACCGAGTACCGCACCGTCGCCGAGGGACTGCGTTTCCCCGAGGGGCCGACCCCGCTCCAGGACGGCTCGGTGCTGGTCGTCGAGATCGCCCGCGGGACTCTCAGCCGGGTCCTGCCCGACGGCACGGTCGAGGTCGTCGCGGACTGCGGTGGGGGGCCCAACGGCTCGGCGATCGGCCCGGACGGCAAGGTGTGGATCACCAACAACGGCGGCTGCTTCGAGTGGATCGACCTGGGCACGATGCTGGTCCCCGGGGGTGTGCCCGACAGCTGGACCGGCGGCTCGGTCCAGCGTGTCGACCTGGACACCGGCGCCGTCGAGACCGTCTACACCGACTGCGGCGGTCGACCGCTGCGGGCTCCCAACGACCTGGTCTTCGACGCCCACGGCGGGTTCTGGTTCACCGACCACGGGGTGCGCACCGAGCGCAGCTCCGACCGCACCGGGGTCTTCTACGCGCTCGCCGACGGCTCGGAGATCCGTGAGGTGCTGCACCCGCTCGACGCACCCAACGGCATCGGCCTGTCCCCGGCCGGTGACCGCCTCTACGTCGCCGAGACCCACACCGGGCGTGTGTATGCCTGGGACGTGCCCGAGCCGGGCGTGGCGACCGGCAGCGGGCTGATGGCTCCCCACGGCGACCTGCTCACCGGGCTGCCGGGCCTGCAGCTGCTCGACTCGCTCGCGGTCGACGCTGAGGGCAACGTCTGCGTCGGCACGCTCAGCAACGGCGGCGTCACGGTGATCAGCGCGGACGGCGCCAGCGTGCAGCACCTGCCCGTGGACGACCTGCTCGTCACCAACGTGGCCTTCGGTGGGGCGGATCTGCGCACCGCCTATGTCACGTCGTCGGGCACCGGCCGCCTGCTGGCGTTCGACTGGCCGGTCGACGGCCTGGCGCTCGCACACGGTCGCTGAGGGGCCGGGGTCGGTCGGCCATCTAGACTCACCTGACCGTGCCCCGCTCCTTCTGGGTCGAGACTCTCGGCTGCCCCAAGAACCAGGTCGACTCCGACAAGCTGACCGGCACCATGCTCGCGGACGGGCTGGTGCCCGCCGAGTCGCCCGACGGCGCGGATCTGGTCGTGGTGAACACCTGCGCGTTCGTCGAAGAGGCTCGTGAGGAGTCCATCGCCACGATCCTGGCGGTCGACGACCAGCGCGCCGAGGGCTCGCGACTGGTGGTGACCGGCTGCATGGCCGAGCGCTACGGCGACGAGCTGGCCGACGCCCTGCCCGAGGTCGACTCGGTCGTGGGCTTCGGGGTCCGGGTCGACCTGGTGCCGAAGCCCGCTGGCGGCCTCGCCGTCGCGGCCGAGCCGGTGCCGTCGCTCGACCTGTTGAACCTGCCCCGTCCGCGCTCCGAGCGACCGTGGGCCTACGTGAAGGTGGCCGAGGGCTGCGACAAGGCGTGCGGGTTCTGCGCCATCCCGTCCTTCCGCGGCCCGCAGGTGTCGCGCAGCTTGGACTCGGTGCTCGCCGAGGTCGACCAGCTCGGCGCTCGCGAGATCGTGCTCGTGGCCCAGGACCTGGCGGCCTACGGCCGCGACCAGGGACAGGGCGAGCGGTCCATCGCGCCGCTCGTGCGGGCGATCTCGGAGCGGGTCGACTGGGTGCGCCTGCTGTACCTGTACCCGTCGGAGCTCACCGACGAGTTGATCGAGCTGATGAGCTCGGGTCCGGTGCCCTACTTCGACCTGTCCCTGCAGCACGTCGCCGGGCCGTTGGTGCGCCGCATGCGCCGCTGGGGCAACGGCGACAAGTACCTGGCACGGATCGAGCAGATCCGGACGCTGCGTCCCGATGCCGCGTTCCGCTCCAACTTCATCGTCGGCTACCCGGGCGAGACCGAGGACGACCACGACGAGCTGCTGCGCTTCGTCGAGGCGGCGCAGCTCGACTGGTGTGGCTTCTTCGCCTACTCGCCGGAGGACGGCACCCACGCCGCCACCCTCGACGGCGCGGTCGAGGAGTCGCTCATGGACGAGCGGCTGGCCGAGCTGCGCGAGCTGGCGGACGGGATCAGCGCAGCACGTCGCGACGAGCTGATCGGCACCGAGACGCTCGTCCTGGTCGACGAGCCCGGCATCGCTCGTTCCCATCGTGAGGCCCCCGAGATCGACGGGGTCGTGCTCGTACCCGACACGCTGTCCGTCGGTGAGTTCCATCGAGTGCGCATCACCGACGCGCATGGCCCCGATCTGACAGCGGTGGCGCGGTGAGCACGCTGGGTCAGGGAGGCGTGACCGACGGCGACGGCACCGGTGGCGGCACCGGCGACGAGCCGCACCGCTCGTTCGGGCCGTCCGCGATCCTCACCCCCGCCAACGCGATCACGGTCGCACGGCTGCTGGTCGCACCGGTCGCGTTCTGGCTGATCGTCGAGCAGGGCTCGGGATGGCTGCTGTGGGCGCTGTGGTTCGCGTTGACGACCACCGACAGCCTGGACGGCTACCTGGCCCGCAAGCAGGGGACCACGCGCTCGGGCGCGTTCCTGGACCCGCTCGCCGACAAGGTCCTCTCGCTGGGCGGGCTGTGGGCCATGGTGCTGCAGGGGCGGTTCTGGTGGCTGCCGGTCGTGCTCATCACCGTGCGCGAGGCGTTCATCTCGCTCTTCCGCTCGTACTGGAGCCGTCGAGGTCTGGCGGTGCAGGCCTCGACGATCGCCAAGTTCAAGACGTTCCTGCAGTTCGGCGCCGTCGGCTGGGTCGTGTTCCCATTGACCACCGACATCACCTGGCTCGCCGACTCGTTCCTGTGGCTCGGCGTCGCGGTCGCGTGGATCTCGGCCGCGCAGTACGTCGCTGCGGGCTCGCGGGCGACGTCCACGATGGCCCGCGACTGAGCGCTCCGCGACCGAGCAGCCGCCGGTCGGCTGCTGTCGGGGTGGACCGGTAGCGTGCCGGCCATGCGCACCGAGGTCGTCGCCATCGGAACCGAGCTGCTCCTGGGGCAGATCACCGACACCAACTCGTCGTGGATCGGCGAGCAGCTCGCCCTGGCGGGCATCGACACCTTCTTCCAGACCAAGGTCGGCGACAACCTGGATCGCATCGTGTCGACGCTGTCGCTCGCGCTCGACCGGAGCGACGCCGTCATCTGCTGTGGCGGTCTCGGACCGACCCAGGACGACCTCACACGCGATGCCATCGCACGAGTCATGGGGGTGCCCCTCGAGTCCGACGAGGACATGGAGGAGCGGATCATCGCCATGTTCTCGGGCCGGAGCCGTCGCATGCCGATGAACAACCTGCGCCAGGCGACGCGGCCCGTCGGCGCCGAGTTCATCGCACAGATGCCCGGCACCGCCCCGGGCCTCGTGTGTCCGATCGAGTGGCCGGGTCCGGACGGCAGCACCACGACCAAGGTCATCTACGCGGTGCCCGGTGTGCCGTGGGAGATGAAGGAGATGGTGCTCGGTACCATCCTGCCCGACCTGCAGCGCCGTGCCGGCATCACCTCGGCCATCGGCAGTCGCACGCTGCGCACCTGGGGCGAGTCCGAATCCGGACTGGCCGAGGTGCTCGCCGCGCGCATCGACGAGCTCGACGGCGCCGGCAACCCGACGCTCGCGTTCCTGGCGTCGGGCATGGAGGGCCTCAAGGTCCGCATCACCGCCAAGGGCACCGACGCCGAGCACGTCGCACAGCTGCTCGCCGACGAGGAGGCCGTCGTCCGGTCCCTGCTCGGACCGATCGTCTTCGGCGTCGACGACGACACGATGGAATCGGTCGTGCTCCAGATGCTGCGCGAACGGGGACTGACCCTGGGAGTGGGGGAGTCCCTGACCGGCGGGATGATCGGCTCACGCATCTGCGACGTGGTCGGCGCGAGCGACGTGTTCCGCGGCAGCGTCGTGTCCTACGCCACCGAGGTCAAGCAGCAGGTGCTCGGCGTGCCCGACGGGCCGGTCGTGACGACCGAGGCCGCAGTGGCGATGGCGATCGGCGCGCGCCGCGTGCTCGGCGCGGACGTCGGCATCGCCGCCACCGGTGTCGCCGGTCCCGATCCGCAGGAGGGGCACGACCCCGGCACGGTGTGCATCGCCGTCGTCATCGGCGATCCTGAGGCCGGCGGCGACGTCACGTCCATGGCGCTGCGGCTGCCGGGTCGACGCCACCAGGTGCGCGAGTTCACGGTCATCACGCTGCTCGGCCTGTTGCGGCGTCGGTTGCTGGAACGCGACGAGGCGGGCTGAACGTGGCACAGGACCTGTTCGGCGCCGCGGCGGAGGAGCGCCTGAGCGCACGCGGCCCGCTCGCCGACCGACTGCGTCCCCGCACGCTCGACGAGGTGGTCGGACAGGACCACCTGCTCGGCCCGGCCAAGCCGCTGCGCGCCCTGGTCGATGCCGACCGGCTGAGCTCGGTGATCCTCTGGGGCCCGCCGGGCACCGGCAAGACCACCATCGCCCGCCTGATCGCCCAGGCGTCGTCCAAGACCTTCGTGCCGCTGTCCGCGGTCACCGCGACCGTCAAGGACATCCGCGAGGTCGCCGCCGAGGCCCAGCACCGACTCGGCGCACAGGGCCAGGGCACCATCCTGTTCCTCGACGAGATCCACCGCTTCACCAAGGCCCAGCAGGACGCGCTGCTGCCCTCGGTCGAGACGGGACTCCTCGTCCTGATCGGCGCCACGACCGAGAACCCCTACTTCGAGGTCAACCCGCCGCTGCTCAGCCGCTCCACGCTGTTCCGGCTCCAGGGGCTGGGTCCCGACGGGCTCCGCCAGCTGGCCGAACGGGGGCTCGCCGCCGAGGACGCCACCGCCGCACCCGATGCGCTCGACCACCTGGTGGAGCGCGCCGGCGGCGACGGTCGGCACCTGCTCACCAGCCTCGAGGTCGCCTTGGCCCTGGCGCAGGCCAGGGACCCCGATGGTCCGCTGCAGCTGGAGCTGGTCGACGCCGAGGGTGCGCTCGGCGCCTCGCCGGTGCGCTACGGGCGCGACGACCACTACGACGTCGTCTCGGCCTTCATCAAGTCGATCCGTGGTTCGGACCCCGACGCGGCGTTGCACTGGCTGGCGCGCATGCTCGAGGCGGGCGAGGACGCCCGGTTCATCGCCCGCCGTTTGGTGATCGCCGCGTCCGAGGACGTCGGCATGGCCGACCCCTTCGCGCTGATGGTCGCGAACGCCGCCGCCAGGGCCGTGGAGTTCGTCGGCCTGCCCGAGGCGCGCATCAACCTGGCCCAGGCCACGGTGCACCTGGCGTTGGCCCCCAAGTCCAACACGGCGTACGCCGGGCTGAACGCAGCCATGGCGGACGTGCGCAGCCGGCCGGTCGGCGAGGTGCCGGCGCACCTGCGCGACGCCAGCTACCGAGGGGCCGAGAAGCTGGGCCACGGCGCCGGCTACCGGTACCCCCACGACGCGCCGGCCGGCTGGGTCGAGCAGCAGTACCTCCCGGACGAGCTGCTGGGCACCCGCTACTACGAGCCGTCCGCCCAGGGTGCCGAGGCGCGCCTGGTGGCGCGCTGGCGCGAGCGGCGTGGCGAGGTCCCCGCGGCGGAGCCGGGCATCGACGAGACTGGTCGCTGATGGACGCACTCGAGCTGGTCACGGTGCTCTGCGCGGTGCTCGCGCTCGCCATGTCGGCGGCCTTCGCCGTGCTGTGCAGCCGGGTGCTGCACGCCGCCCGCTCGCTCGAGGACGCGACGCGCGCCTTCGACGAGGTCGCCACCCCGGCGGTCGAGGAGCTGTCGCTCGCCGCGGCCAGGGCCACCGACGAGGTCGACCGTCTGGAGGACCTGCTGGACGTGGCGACGGCAGTGGGCGAGCGCGTCGACACCGCGACCGAGGCCACCTATCGGGCGCTCACCTCGCCCGTGATCAAGGGCGTGGCGCTGGCGTCGGGCACCCGGCGCGCCGTCGGACGGCTGCGCGGCCGCGATGAGGGCGATCACCGACATGCGACGGGAACGAGGACCTGATGCGACGACTGTTCTGGCTCGGGGTCGGTGTGGTCGCCGGCGCGTCGGGCACCGTGTGGGCCGAGCGCAAGGTGCGCGCCCAGCTCGACGCGCTCGCACCCGACCACCTGGTGATCAGCGCGGGCAACAAGGCGAAGTCGGTCGGCCGCAGCGTCGCGGACGCCGTGGTCGAGGGCCGTGGTGCCATGAGGGCGCGCGAGGACGAGCTGCGCTCCACCTACGACGCGCCGAGGCGTGCCGGCGGTGCCCCGGTGCCCCGACAGGAACCGTCGGCCCGGCCGACGGCGACCCGGCCCCGTGGCACCTGGGACCGGGGCTCGACCCGTCATCGTTGAGGCCGGTGACCCGGCGCCCGGTCGCTGAACCAGCGTTCACCCCGCACCGGTAGGCTGGGCGGTCCATGTCCTCCGCGATGCGCCCCATGACTGCTGATCAGCTGCGTTCGGCATGGACCGAGTTCTTCGCGAGCCGGTCCCACACCGTCGTGCCGTCGGGCAGCCTCCTGCCCACGCATCCCTCGGCGCCGATGTTCACCAACTCGGGCATGATGCCCTTCGTCCCGTACTTCCTCGGCGAGGAACCGGTGACCTGGGATCCACCACGAGCGGTGTCGATCCAGAAGTGCGTGCGTGCCGGCGGGAAGCACAACGACCTGGACGCGATCGGCCGGTCGCCCCGGCACCTGTCCTTCTTCGAGATGCTCGGCAACTTCAGCTTCGGCGACTACTTCAAGACCGAGGCGATCACCTGGGCGTGGGAGTTCGTCACCGAGGTGCTCGGCATCGACGGCGACCGCCTGTGGGTGACGTGCCACGTGAGCGACGACGAGGCCGAGGACATCTGGGCCGATGTGGTCGGTCTGCCGCGGGGCCGGATCCAGCGGCTCGACAAGGACAACTTCTGGGAGATGGGCGAGACGGGACCCTGCGGGCCCTCCTCGGAGATCTTCTACGACTACGGACCCGAGCACGGCCCCGACGGCGGCCCCGCCAACCCCGAGGCCGAGCACCGCTACGTCGAGATCTGGAACCTGGTCTTCCAGGTGTACTTCCGTCACGCGGACGGATCGCTGAGCGACCTGCCGTCGCGCAACGTCGACACCGGGGCCGGCATGGAGCGCATCCTCGCGGTGCTCGCCGACAGCCCGTCGCTGTACGCGGCCGACGTGCTCTCCGGTCTCGTCGACGAGGCGCAGTCGGTCACCGGCCGCAAGCTCGGCGACGGCGAGCTCTCCGACATCGCGCTGCGGCTGCTGGCGGACCACACCCGCACGTCGGCCTTCCTGGTGGCCGACGGCGTCGTGCCCTCCAACGAGGACCGGGGCTACGTGCTGCGCCGCATCATCCGGCGAGCGGTGCGCTTCGCCTACATGCTCGATGTGGAGCGCCCGGTCATGGCGCCGATGGTCGAGCGTTGCATCGAGATCATGGGCGGCGCCTACCCGGAGCTGGCCGAGCAGCGCACCCTGCTGATCGAGATGATCGGCCGGGAGGAGCAGAAGTTCCGCCAGACGCTCGCACGTGGGTCCTCGCTGCTCGACGGCGCGCTCGACGCGCTCGACGAGGGCGGCGCGCTCGACGGGCGCGTCGCGTTCGAGCTGCACGACACCTTCGGGTTCCCGCTCGAGGTGACCCAGGAGATGGCCGAGCTCCGCCGGGTCCAGGTGGATCTCGACGGGTTCGACGCTGCGATGGCCGAGCAGCGCGAGCGGTCCCGCGCCGCCGGGAAGCGCACGGGTGTGGCGTCGGGGGACGACGTCGACGCCGTCCGGGAGATCCTCACGCGGTCGGGCCCCACCGAGTTCACCGGCCGCGACGAGCTCGAGTCGACGGCGACGATCGTCGGCATGGTGGGCGATGCGGTGTTCCTCGACCGCACCCCCTTCTACGCCGAGTCGGGCGGCCAGGTCGGCGACACCGGCACGATCACGACGTCGACGGGCACGCTGCGGGTGCTCGACACCACCTACGCCCTGCCCGGCCTGCACCGCCACCAGGTCGAGACGGTCGAGGGCTCCGTCGAGCTCGGGCAGTCGGCGACGGCGTCGGTCGACGTCGAGCGGCGCAACGCGATCCGGCGCAACCACACCGCCACGCACATCCTGCACTGGGCGCTGCGCGAGGTGCTCGGCGACCACGTCAAGCAGCAGGGCTCGTGGGTGGGACCCGACCGGCTGCGCTTCGACTTCTCGCACTTCGCCGCGATCACCCCCGACGAGCTCGTCGAGATCGAGGACCTGGCCAACCGGGAGATCCTCTCCAACGCGCCGGTCCGCCACTTCGAGACGACGATGGACGAGGCCCGGGCGCTCGGCGCGATCGCCTTCTTCGGCGAGAAGTACGGCGAGACGGTCCGAGTGCTCGAGGCCGGGCCGCGCAGCACCGAGCTCTGCGGCGGCACCCACGTGGGAGCGCTCGGCGACATCGGACCCCTCAAGGTCATCTCCGAGGGCTCGATCGGCTCCAACATCCGTCGGCTCGAGGCCGTCACCGGGTTCGGACCCATCGAGCGGCTCCGGGCCGAGGAATCACGTGCCCGCGCCGCGGCGGAGCTGGTCGGTGTGACGCCCGACGACCTGGTCGAGGGCGTCGAGCGGCGCATGGGCGAGCTCAAGAGCCTGCGCCAGGAGCTCACCGCGCTGCGTCGGGAGCTGGCGGGCAACCAGGCGGTGGGCCTCGAGTCCGCAGCGGTCGACGGCGCGGTCGTCGCGCTCGTCGACGCAGAGTCCCGCAACGACCTACGCGACCTGGCCGTGGCACTGCGCGACCGTCCCGGCATCCGCGCCGTCGTGCTCGGAGCGTCGCCGGGCGGCAAGGGCGCTGCGCTCGTCGCCGCCGTCGACCCCGCCAGCGGCCTGAATGCCGCCGAGCTCATCGCCGAGGCGACCCGGACCATCGGTGGCGGCGGCGGCAAGGGCGACGAGCTCGCCATGGCGGGCGGGCGCGACCCGGATCGGCTCGAGGAGGCTCTCGAGCAGGTCAGGGCGCTGCTCGGCTGATGCGGGCCCTCGGGGTCGACCTGGGATCCAAGCGCATCGGTGTCGCACTGTCCGACTCCGCCGGCACGGTCGCCTCGCCGTTCGAGGTCGTGCAGCGCAGCGGCGACCGGGCGCGCGACCACCGCCGACTTGCGGCGCTGGTCGCCGAGGCCGAGGCCGAGGTGGTCGTGGTGGGCATGCCGTACTCCCTCGACGGGAGCGTGGGTCCGGCGGCCCGTCGGGTGCTCGCGGAGGTGCGACTGCTGGAGCGCGCGCTCGGCGTGCCGGTCGAGACCTACGATGAGCGGCTGAGCACGGTCAGTGCGCACCGATCCCTGCAGGAGATGAACCTGGGCGCAGCTGCCCGGCGTCGAGTGGTCGACAAGGTCGCCGCTTCGATCATCCTGCAGGCCTGGTTGGACCACCGAGCTGCCGTTCGCCCCGACCCCGACACGCCCCCCGAGGATGATCCGACGTGAAGCCGCCTGAGGAGTTCGACGAGAGCACGGTGCGCCCGGTGGTGCGCCGGCGCCGCGCCAGCTCCGACGGGGGAGACGGCACGGCGCCCGAGCGGCCCACCGGGGACGATCCCACGCCCGGGCCCACGGCTCCGCCCGACCGGTCGGTCGAACGCGCCTCCGCCACCCCGGCCCGTCCGGTCGAGCAGGAGCCCGCCGCCCAGGACCGCCCGTCGCAGCGCAGCACCGCGTCGGCGCGCGCCGCCAGCGGCGCGGCAGCCCCCGAGCGAGCGACCCGCGAGCGTCCAGCCCAGGAGCGCCCGGCCCCGGCCCGTCGTGGGAGCAGCCGGCCCCCGACCCGTGCTGCCGCGCCGCCCCGTCGCCCCCCGTCGGACGACGACGAGTACGTCCTGCTGCCGCCCCCCACCAGCGGCGGCCGCCGTCTCCTGGCGGTCGGCGGCATCGTGGTGCTGCTCGTCGGCCTGCTCGTCGGCGGCCTGCTCGTCTGGGCGTCACGCCAGGTCGACCCGAGCGGCGACCCCGGCGAGGTCGTGGACGCGATCACGGTGCCGAGCGGCGCCAGCACCGACGACATCGCAGCGCTGCTCGCCGACGAGGGTGTGATCAGCAGCGCACGGATGTTCCGGTACTACGTCGGGTGGAAGGGCGCCGGACCGTGGGAGGCGGGGCAGTACGTCGAGTTCCGCCAGAACTCGTCGTTCGACGAGGCGATCGAGGTGCTCGACGACGGGCCGTTGCCGGCCCAGGCGTCGGTGGTCCGCATCATCGAGGGGACCCGCCTGGTCGACGCGCTCGCGCAGATCGCCGAGCAGGTGCCGTCGGTGACGGTGGAGCAGCTCCAGGCGGCGCTCGACTCCGGGGAGGTGACCTCGGCCTACAAGCCGCCGGAGGTGGCCAGCTGGGAGGGGCTGCTGTTCCCCGACACCTACCAGTTCGAGGAGGGAGCATCCGCCCAGCTCATCCTCCAGACCATGGCCACGAAGATGGACCAGGTGCTCGATCGCCTCGGCTACGAGCGGGCCGAAGCGCTGCGCGGTCGGAGCGCGTACGAGCTGATCACGATCGCGTCCCTGATCGAGAAGGAGACGGGCGCTCCGCCCGAGGAGCGGGGGATGATCTCGCGGGTCATCTCGAACCGGCTCGACGAGGGAGAGACGCTGGGCATCGACGCCTCGGTGCTGTACGGGCTCGGCCGGACCAGCGGGGAGTTGACCCAGACGGACCTGGACACCGAGACGCCCTACAACACCCGCATCGTGACCGGGTTGCCGCCGACGCCGATCGCCCTGCCCGGCGAGGCGTCGCTCGCGGCCGCGATCGCGCCGCCCGAGGGAACCTGGCGCTACTACGTGCTGACGTCCAACGATCCGCCGACGCACGTGTTCACCGACGACTACGACGAGTTCCTCGAGGCCCGCGACGACGCTCGTGAGCGGGGAGTGTTCTGAGGGTGCCGGCGCTGTCGGCGGCCACGTCGGTCGTGGCCGTCATCGGCGATCCGATCGCCCATTCGCTGTCCCCGGCCATCCACAACGCCGGTTTCGCCGATGCGGGCCTGGACTGGGTGTGCGTGGCGCTGCCGGTGCGCGCCGGCTCGGCACCAGCCGCCGCTGCGGGCATCCGAGCGCTGGGTCTGCGCGGCGTCTCGGTGACGATGCCCCACAAGAGCGACATGGTCGCCGAGGTGGACGAGCTCACCCCTGTCGCGACGGCGCTGTCGTCGGTCAACTGCGTGATCCACCGCGGCGGCCGGCTCATCGGGGAGAACACCGACGGTGCGGGGTTCCTCGCAGGGCTGCGCGACGACTTCGACTGGGAGCCGGCCGGTCGGCGCTGCGTGGTGCTCGGCGCCGGCGGTGCCGCTCGCGCCGTCGTGCACGCGCTCGCGGGTGCCGGTGCGGCGTCGGTGGTGGTGCTGAACCGCACCCCCGAGCGCGCCGGCGCGGCAGCTGCGCTCGCAGGGCCCGTGGGGTCGGTCGGCGGGCCCGAGGACCTCGAGGGCGCCGAGCTGGTCGTGAACGCGACGCCCGTCGGCATGGGTGACGCCGCAGGGCTGCCGCTCGACCCGGAACGCCTCGTCGCCGGCCAGATCGTGGCCGAGCTGGTCTACCACCCGGCGGTCACCCCGCTCATGGAGGCTGCGGTGGCGCAGGGCTGTCGCACGTCCAACGGCACCTCGATGCTGGTGCACCAGGCCGCGGTGGCCTTCGAGCGCTGGACCGGCGTGAGCGCCCCCGTCGAGGCGATGGCCGCTGCGGCACGAGGGGCCCTGGCCGGCCCGTCGCCACGCTGACCGTCGCGGGAAGCCGGCGCAGCGGTGTCGACTGGGTCGGATGGCCCAGGAAATGTTGAACCTGCAGCGTCGGGATGCCGATGGAGAGAACTGACCCGTGCCGGGTCGTTCGCGCAGAGCAGGAGGATTCGCCGTGGCGCTCCAGGGGACGATCGACGCCTTTCCGTTGACCGACGTGCTGCAGTTGCTGGCATCGTCGTCGAAGAGCGGTCGACTGCTGTTGGACGGCGATCGAGGGCGCCGAGCGCTGTGGATCGACCAGGGTTCGGTGACAGGGGCCGACGGGTCCGGAGCGGCTGCGTCATCCGCCGCGGTGGCTGTCATGGAGATGCTGCGGTTCTCCGACGGATCGTTCGAGTTCCATGCCGCCGCCGGCGACGACGGCGAGCCGCCCGTGGCGCTCGAGCCGGTGGCACTCGGGGACTGCCTCGAGCAGGCCGCCGAGCTGCTCGAGGAGTGGGGGCGGATCGAGGCCGTCGTCCCGTCGATGGAGCATCGCGTCCGCCTCAGCGACGAGCTGGTGGAGGACACGGTCACCCTCGACCGCGACGCATGGGCCCTGGTGACCACCATCGTGGACCGTCCGTCCGTGCTCACCGTGTCGCGCCGACTCGAGCTCGACGAGTTCGCGACCTGCGCCGGGCTCGCCGCCCTCGTGGCCCGCTCACTGGTCGTGATCGACGAGCCGGAGGCACATCTGCCCGAGCTCGCCGTGGAGCTCGACCTCTCGGCCGCCGAGCTCCGGGGCACCGCCGGCACCCCGGCGGCGACGTCCGCCGAGATGAACGGCTCCAGCGCCGACGCCGTCGCCTTCCCCGACCGCTTTCCGATCGACGACCTCCTGGGTGGATCCACCGGGGCCGACGAGGATCCGTGGGGCTCGATCGAGGACGACGCCGACGACGTGCGGCCCTTCGCCGCCGCGCAGACCTTCGACCACGTCGAGTTCGACTCGCTCGGAGGCCACGACCGCTCGGTGCCCGACGCCACCGCAGAGGCATGGGACGACGTGGTCGCGGCCTCCACGGGTGAGCACGACGCGGCACGCCCGGACGACTCGCCCGAGCCGGTGGTCGCCGAGACCCCGTCGTTCGACGAGTCGACGGAGGAGTCCACCGACGAGGTGCTGCGACAGATGTCCAAGCTCAGCCCGAAGGCCGCCGAGGCCATCGCCGCGGCGCTGAGCGCGCCGGCCGGCGCGGAGCCGCCGCCGCCCGCCGACGCAGCGCCCGCCCGTCGTGAGGACGACGGACCGATCACCTACCTGGGGTCCCTGTGACCCGTCTCGACGACGCCGACCTCGCCGCTGGCTCCATCTGGAGCACCGCACCCCGCGTCGGGATGGATCCGGCCGAGGTGGGTCCGGCGCAGCGCCGGTTGCCGGTACGGTGGAACGGCATCGAGGCGTCGGACCGACCGGTCGGGACGCGTGGAGGAGTGGGCGAGCAGGTGGCAGCGGGCCAGGATCACCGACAGGAGATCAGCTCCGACGAGCCGGAGCCGGACGCGATCGCTCGCGGCTGGGTCGTGCCGCCGGGCGGGACGCGCGTCGACGCGATCTTCGTGCTCGCCGGCACGGCGCTGGGCATCGGCCGGGTGGAGCGGGTCACACCGCCCGTCTGGTTGAACCTGGACGACCTGGTCAACCTCGACGCCATCGGCGACCCGGTCGACGGCCTGCTCCAGGTCGAGATTGTCATGGAGGACCAGCGGGCCATCGGCGCCGGTTGGACCGAGGACTTCTGCGCCTCCGTGGTCGAGGCGCTGCGCACCACGGCCGGCCGCCCGACGGCGACCCCGGGGTCGCCCGCCGACACCGGCCTGCACACGCAGGTCGTCGCGCCGGCCGCCGCCGACCCGTTCGCCGATCCGACGCGCGACGCCGCGCCGGCGCCCGCACCGGCCCCCGTCGCTGCGAGCCCCTTCGCTGCACCCGCGCCGACCGCGCCGCCGCCGGCCAGTCCGTTCGCGGCTGCACCGGCATCGACCGGCATCTCCGCCCCCGTGCCCGGCCCGTCCGACACACGGTTCGCGCCGGCCCCGCCCGTGGACGCCCCGGAGCCACCGGCGCCGGCCGTCGCCGAGGCGCCGCCCGCCCCGGCCGCCGACCTGACGCCGCCGCCGCCGGCGACGACCCCTGCGCCGGTCGCCGCACCCCCTGCTGCACCGGTCGAGACGCCGGACCTGCACGCACCGGTCAGCCCCACCGCGCTCGCCGGGCGTGGTGCCGGCGAGCAGATCATGCCGTTCAGCCCTGCGGAGTCGGCCGTGCCCGCTGCGCCCGTCGCCCCCTCAGCGCCGGTCGCACCAGCCGTTCCCGTCGCCCCGGTCGCTGCCGCAATGCCGTCGACGCCGACCGTCGGCGGTGCCCCTGCTGCATCGCTCGAGCTGGAGGACGTCGTCTACCTGGGCGGCTACCCGGGTCAGTCGAAGAAGCGCAAGAAGTGCGTGGTCGGGATGTCGCGCACGGGACTGGACCTGAAGGGACCCGGCGACCTCCACTTCCGGGTGGCGTGGGACGACGTCCGCTCGATCGAGGTCCAGAACTCCGACGAGGCGCGGTTCCGCATGAACACCAAGATCCACCGGGACGCGTCCGCACTGGTCGTCGAGTGCGATCAGGGGGTCACGATCCTGCTCGAGGCCCGTGACTGCCCGACCATCGCGCTGCGGTCCGCGATCAGCCAGCTCCTCGCCGGCCTGCCGGTGCTCGTGGTGTGAACGCCGCCGACGAGCGCCACATCGCACTCGTCGGCCTGTCCGGCTCGGGCAAGTCCACGTTGGCGCCCGTGCTGGCCTCGCGGCTCGGCGCGCACCACGTCGTCGATCTCGACAGGGTGGTCGAGGCGCAATTCGGTGCGTCGGTGGCCGACGTCTTCCGGACCAAGGGTGAAGCGGCGTTCCGCGTCGCGGAGGCCGATGCGCTGGCCACCGCGCTGTCGGGTCCGCCCGCCGTCATCGCGACCGGCGGCGGGGTGGTGCTGGACGCGGAGAACCGACGGGCACTGGTGTCCGAGGCGTTCGTCGTCTGGCTCCGCGCACACCCCGACCACCTCGAGGAGCGCCTCAGCGGCCCCACCGAGGCACGTCCGCTGCTCGAGGGCGATCGTGCGTTCGCGCTCGCCCGGCTGTCCGAGGAGCGCGCCGCGTTGTACGGCGCCGTCGCAGACCTGGTGATCGACGTCGAGGGCATGGACCCCACGGACCTGGCCCTCGAGGTGGTGCGCGCCCTCGCCTGAGCGTCACCGCGGCGGTTCGACCGCGCAGCGGCGCGTGGCGGTGTGGCCGGAAGTCGCGACGACCGAAGTACGCTCCAGAGATGTCCGTCCCCTTGCGCGACACGATGCCGAGCGTCCCGTGATCACCGTGGACGTCGCGCTCGCGGACGGGCGTGGGTACCCGGTGCTCGTCGGCGACGGTGTCGTCGAGGAGCTGTCGGCGGTGCTGCCAGAGCGCGCCCGACGGGTGGCGATCGTGACCCAGGAGGCCATCCCCGTCCACGTGGACCCGGGCCGCGACCATCGCCGCTTCACGATCGGTGACGGCGAGTCGCACAAGACGATGGCGACCGTCGAGCAGCTCTGTGCCGAGTTCGCCCGGTGGGGCCTGACCCGAGCCGACTGCGTCGTGGGTGTCGGCGGCGGCCTGGTGACCGACGTCGCAGGCTTCGCCGCCGCCGTCTACCACCGCGGCATCCCGGTGGTGCACGTGCCCACCACGTTGCTCGGGCAGATCGACGCTGCGATCGGCGGCAAGACCGGGGTCAACCTCGCCGAGGGGAAGAACCTGGTCGGCGCGTACTGGCAGCCGTCGGCGGTCCTCTGCGACACGGCGACGCTCGGGTCGTTGCCGCCCCGCGAATGGCGGTGCGGTCTGGGCGAGCTCGCCAAGTACCACTGGCTGGGCGGCGGTCGTCTCGACGACCTGCCCCTCGTGGAGCGCGTGGCGGCCTGCGCCGCGATCAAGGCCGACGTCGTCGCATCCGACGAGCGGGAGTCGGGGCGGCGCGCACTGCTCAACTACGGACACACGCTCGCCCACGCCATCGAGATCGCGGGCGACCACGACCTGCGCCACGGCGAGGCGGTGGCGATCGGCCTGGTCTACGCGGCCGAGCTCGCCCGGCTGCTCGGCCGGATCGACGACGACGCCGTGGCCGAGCACCGCAGGGTCGTGGCCGGCTACGACCTGCCGATGCAGCTGCCCGAGGGCCTGGACGACGAGGAGCTCGTGGCCCTCATGGGGCGCGACAAGAAGGTGCTCGACGACGGGCTCACCTTCGTGCTGGACGGCACCTCGGGGGTCGAGGTGGTGACCGGCGTCGACGCCGACGCCGCCCGCGAGGCGCTCGGGGCGATCCGGTGAGCTCCGACGCACGGCCGACCGTGCTGCTGCTGTCCGGGCCGAACCTGAACCTGCTCGGTGAACGAGAGCCCGAGATCTACGGCACGGCAACCCTCGCCGACCACGTCGCGCTGGCGTCCGCCACGGCGGACCGACTGGGGCTGGGGCTCACCCACCTCCAGTCGAGCCACGAAGGTGAGCTGGTCGACGCGCTCCACCGCGCCCGTCACGAGACCGTCGCGGTGGTGATCAACGCCGGAGCGCTCACGCACTACGCCTGGTCGCTGCACGACGCCCTGGCTGCCTATCCGGGCGTGGTCGTCGAGCTGCACCTGTCCAACCCGATGACCCGGGAGCCGTGGCGTCACACCTCGGTGATCTCGCCGGTCGCGGACGCGCTGATCTGCGGGCTCGGCGGCGCGGGCTACCGACTCGCTGTCGAGGCGGTCGCCGAGTTGCTGGCGCCGCCGAGCATTGACTGACGCGACGCCCCGCCGCGCCGCCGCCCTCATCGCCCGCACCGCCACTGCGCTGCTGGCGGTGTCGTTCGTCGCGATCGCCGTGGTGCTCGTCGCCGTCTACACGCCCCTCCAGGAGGTCAGCTACCGCTGGATGGGCCTGGCCGGGATCGCGCTGCCGGTGGTCGCGATCATCGCGGGCGTGGCCACCGCGTCCGCCGTGGTGCTGGCAGCGGCCCGCGCCTCGCTCGGGAGCGGATGGCCGGCGGGGCGATCCGGGCGCGCGCTCCTGGTCGGGATCGTCGTCGTGGCGTGGCTGCCCTCCGTCGTGCTCGCCTGGCCGACGCTCTCGGGCATGGTCGACCCGCAGGACCCGGGGCAGGGGCAGTCCTTCACGCTCCTGTCCCAGAACCTCTGGTACCAGCACGACGACCCCGACCGGGTGGCGAGCGCGCTGCTCGACCGCGACGTCGACGTGCTGGTCCTCGTCGAGTACACGCCCGAGCACCGAGCCGCGCTGCGCGACGCCGGGATCCGCAGCGCGTACCCGCACAGCTGGGAGGAGCCCGGCGAGCTCGGCGGCGGGCTCGCGATCTTCAGCAGGTTCCCGCTGGAGGACCCGGAGCGTCTCGACACCTGGAGCGGCGCGGTCGACGTCGGGCTCGTGCTCGACGAGGGCACCGTCGACCTGGTCGCGGTGCATCCCGTCGCGCCGAGCGACATCTACGGCCTGCGGCGCTGGAAGGGCGACTACACCACGCTCATCGACTCGTTGTCCGGGGCCGGCCCCGACACGATCATCGCGGGCGACTTCAACGCGACGGGCGCACACCAGCGGTTCCGGGAGCTGAAGGCGGTCGCCGGCGTGCGTGACGCACAGGACCTCTCCAGCTCGGGCTTCGGCCCGACCTGGCCGGGGTCCGGGTGGCAGCCACCGGTCATGCGCCTGGACCACGTGCTGGTGGGCGACGGCATCGGCGTCGAGTCGGCGGAGGTCCTCGGTGACCTGGGCTCGGACCACCGTGGGGTCGAGGTCCGTCTGCGCTTCCCCCGGTCCTAGGCTGACCGCCATGGCCGTGACCGAACGAGTGACCCCCGAGTACGCACCGCACGCGCTGCCGCCGATGGACGTGGCCGGCCGCCTGGACCGTCTCCGCGCCCGGCTCGCCGATGCCGGCTGCGACGCCCTGGTCGTGTCGAACCTGACCAACATCCGCTACCTCAGCGGGTTCAGCGGATCGGCCGCGCTGCTGTTGGTGGCTGCCGACGAAGCGGTGTTCGTGTCCGACGGTCGCTACCAGACCCAGAGCGCCGACGAGCTCGGCGCCGCCGGCGTCGATGCCCGCATCGAGATCGTCGCGGCCGATCCGGAGGCCGTCGTGGCCGGCGCCGCCACCGCAGCGGGGATCGAGCGGCTGGGTCTGGAGGCGCAGTCGGTGACGTGGGCCCAGCAGCGTCGCTGGGCGTCGGAGCTGTTCTCCTCCGCCACGTTGGTGCCGACCACGTCGGTGGTGGAGGACCTCCGCCTCGTGAAGGACGCAGGCGAGGCCGCCCGGATCCGCTCCGCCTGCGCGATCGCGGACGCGGCGCTGGCGCAGGTGCGCCACCGACTGGCAGAGGAGCCGACCGAGATCGAGTTCGGGCTGGAGCTCGACGCGGCCATGCGTCGCCTCGGCGCCGCCGACGTCAGCTTCGAGACGATCGTCGCCTCGGGGCCCAACGGCGCCCGGCCGCACCACCACCCCTCGGAGCGACGGATCCAGGATGGCGACCTGGTCGTGATCGACTTCGGCGCGCTCGTCGACGGCTACCACTCGGACATGACGCGCACCGTCGCGGTGGGGGACGTGGGCGACGAGCGCCGCCGGATGCTCGACGTCGTGCTCGAGTCCCAGGACGCCGGTGTGCGAGCGGTCGCTGCCGGTCGCACCGCCGCCGAGGTCGATGCTGCGTGTCGCGCCGTGATCGACGACGCCGGGTGGGGCGAGGCGTTCCTGCACTCGACGGGTCATGGGGTCGGCCTGGACATCCACGAGGAGCCTCGGGTGTCGGGACGTTCCGCTGCTACCCTCGTCGCCGGCCACGTGGTGACCGTGGAGCCCGGGGTGTACCTCCCGGGCCTGGGCGGCGTCCGCATCGAGGACACCGTGCTGGTCACCGACGACGGCTGCGATCGTCTGACGTTGGCGCCCAAGGACCCCGCAGTCCGCTGACCGACCTCGAACGCCGCTCCACTCCACCTCTCCACCCCGGGAATCGATCCGATGTCACAGATCTCCACCGCAGACTTCAAGAACGGCATGACCGTCGACCTCGACGACGGCCTGTTCCAGATCAGCGAGTTCCAGCACGTCAAGCCCGGCAAGGGCGGGGCGTTCGTGCGCACCACCCTGCGCAACGTGCGCACCGGCGCCGTGATCGAGCGGACGTTCCGGGCGGGGGAGAAGATGGAGCGCGCCATCATCGACAAGAAGGAGATGCAGCTCCTCTACCGCGACGCCGACGACTACGTCTTCATGGACAACGCCACGTACGACCAGATGAACGTGCCCTCGGCGACCCTCGGTGACGCGACGAACTACCTGATCGACGCCTCGACCGCCCACCTGATGATGTACGGCGACGAGATCATCGGTGTCGACCTGGCCGCGTCGGTCGAGCTGGACGTGGCGGAGACCGAGCCGGGGGAGAAGGGCGACCGTGTGTCGGGCGCCAAGAAGCCGGCGACCCTGGTGACCGGCCTGGTGGTGCAGGTCCCGCTGTTCATCAACCCGGGCGAGAAGATCAAGGTCGACACCCGCTCCGGCGACTTCATCTCACGGGCGTGAGCGACACGGGCGGGGACGCCGGCGCCCCGCGCCTTCCCCAGGACGCCCCCGTCAGCGAGTCCGTGCTCGACACGGTCGTGGGTGCCGAGGCCGTCGTGGAGCACATCGACGTCGCTGCGGCCCCGGTCGTGCGGCCGGTGGCGGGTGGCCGCCACGAGGCCCGGGAGCGGGCGGTGCACCTGCTGTACGAGGCCGACATCAAGGATCGCTCCGTCGACGAGGTGCTCTCGAGCCAGGTGCTCGCGCCGGACCCGTACACGGTCGTGCTCGTCCGCGGCGTCGTCGCCCACCGCGACGAGCTCGACATGGTGATCGACCGGCTCGCTCGCGGCTGGTCCCTCGAGCGGATGCCGGCGCTCGACCTGGTGGTGCTGCGCGTCGCCTGCTACGAGCTCGCCCACGAGCCCGAGGTCCCGCGCGGCGTGGTGCTCTCCGAGGCGGTGGAGCTCGCCGGCCGGTACGGCAGCACCGACGACTCGGCGACCTTCGTCAACGGGCTGCTCGCCGCGGCCGCCGACGAGCTACGTCCCGCCTGAGCGCCGGACCGGATCACCGACGGCGCCGCGGGACGGGTGACCGGCGGGTGACGTCGGGGTGAAACCTGACCCGTTCCGACGCCGTCGGCAGCGCGGGAGTGCAACACTCTCCTGCGGCGCCCGGGCGGGGCGCCGCAGCGACTGGGGGAGTGCGATGGCGGGCTGGCGGACGGTCACGAGCGTCGACGGCGGAGCCATGTCCCGCCGCGAGGCGCTGATGGCGCTCGGGCTCGGCGTGGGCGGCGTGGCGCTGCTCGGCAGCTGCGTCCCGGCGCCCGACGCCGAACCGCCCACCCCGCCACCCGGAGTGCCCGATCCCGTGCCGTTCGTGGACGGCGTGATGGCCGGCGACCCTGCGCCCGACGGATCGACGATCTGGACACGTGTCGACGCGGTCCCGGGGGCGCCCGATGTCGCGGTGTTCTGGACGGTGGCCGACGACCCGTCGTTCACCTCGATGCGCGCCGCCGGCACCGCCGTCGCCACCGCGGCGGCCGGACACTGCGTCACGGTGCCCGTCGCGGGGCTCGACCCGGACCGCTGGTACCACTACCGGTTCGAGGCGGCGGGCCCCGGCGGCGCCCAGGTGGCGAGTCGCACCGGCCGGCTCCGCACCTCACCCGCCGCCGGGTCCAGCCCGGACCGCCTCCGCTTCGCCTTCGCGTCCTGCCAGCAGATCAACGACAGCTGGTTCAACGCCCATGCCGCGGCCGCGGCCGAGCCGGACCTCGACTTCTTCATGCACCTGGGCGACTACGTCTACGTGTCGGACACCGCGACGCAGTCGGTGCAGGAGTACCGCGACGCCTACCGCCGCTGGCGCCGACAGCCCCTTCTGCGGGACCTGCACGCCGCCCTGCCGTGCGTGGCCATGTGGGACGACGGCGAGTTCTACAACGGCGTCGACTCGACCGGTCCGGCGGTGCGCCTGTCCGCGGCCAAGCAGGCGTGGTTCGAGTCGTTCCCGCTCGTGGACCCCGGCGGCTTCCGCTCCCACCGGCGCTTCGGCTGGGGCGGCCTCGCCGACGTCGCCATGATCGACGTCCGCTCGTACCGGGACCCCGCGATCGACGAGATCGTGCACGTCGAGCCCGGCGGCCCGGACGCGCCGGGCCGCACCACCCTCGGCGCGGAGCAGTACCAGTGGCTGACCGAGGGGTTGGCGGCGTCGAGCGCGGCGTGGCGGATCATCGGCAACCCCTACAACATCAACCCGTGGCGACTGGTGAACCTGGAGTTCCTGCGGGCCCTGCGCCCCGACCTGCCGCCCGACGCCGGCGTCTACCTCCCCAACGAGGCATGGGACGACTACATGCAGGAGCGCCGGGACCTGCTGCAGTTCCTCGTCGACCGCGGCGTGCAGGACACGGTGTTCGCGAGCGGGCACACCCACATCGCGCTCGCCGCGGAGCTGCGACCCGATGTCGACCGGCCGTCCACCCCCGTCGCCGCGTTCGACTTCTGCACCGGGTCGCTCACGGCGGACCCCGATCCGCGCGAGGCGTTCCTGGGTGACCTGCCCCGCGACGTCGCCGAGTCGGTGCTGCGAGCGGCGGAGCAGTTCGTGCTGGGTCAGAACCGGCCCTACCTGCGACACATGAACCTGATGGACCAGGGCTACACGGTGGTGGAGGTCACGCCCACCGAGACGCTGGTGACGATCCGCAACATCGACACGCGGTTCCCCGACGCCGTGGCGGTGGACGGGGCCAGGTTCCGCGTCGCCAGGGGAGCACGACGGATCGAGGTCCTGGGCACCCCCGACCGTCTCGGCTCGTTCGCCTGAGGGCCCGCCCCGCGCGGTGCCGCGGCGGAGCACCGCGCGCGCGGGTGCTAGAGTCCGGGTCTGTACGTGAAAGGAGTCCCGAGAGGCTCCTACGGACAGAGAGGTGCCCTGCCGATGGCAGAACGCGAGCGACGCATGACGCGCCCCTACGGGGGCGTTTTCGTTGCCCGGTCACGGGTGATGGACGCGGACGACATCCACCGGGCGCTGCGCCGGATGTCGCACGAGATCCTCGAGCGCAACCACGGCCTCGACGACCTGGTCGTGATCGGACTGCAGACCGGAGGGGTCCACCTGGCACGTGCGCTCGCCGCCACCCTCGAGGAGATCGAGGAGCTGGAGGAGGGCGAGCCCGGGGTGCCCGTCGGCACCCTCGACGTCGCGCTCTACCGCGACGACATCGGCATCCGACCGGTGCTGCCCGAGGAGGTCACCGACATCCCCGTGGACCTCGACGGCAAGGTGGTGGTGCTGGTCGACGACGTGCTCTTCACCGGCCGCACGATCCGGGCGGCGCTCGACGCGGTGATCGACTTCGGGCGACCCAGGGTCGTGCAGCTGGCCGTCATGGTCGACCGGGGCCACCGGGAGCTGCCGATCCGACCCGACTTCGTCGGCAAGAACCTGCCGACCCGGCGCGACGAGCTCGTGGACGTGACCATGAGCGGCGTCGAGCTGGGCGAGCTGCAGAAGTCGTGAGCGCCGCCGGGGTCGACACGAGCCGTCACCTGCTCGCCGTGGGGGACCTGGACCGTGACCAGATCGTGGAGCTGCTCGACCTGACCGACACCTTCGTCGAGGTCGGTCGCCGCGCCATCCCCAAGGTCCCGGCACTGCGGGGCCGCACCGTCGTGTCGCTCTTCTTCGAGGACTCCACCCGCACCCGTCTGAGCTTCGACACCGCGGCCAAGCGACTGTCGGCCGACACGATGTCGTTCGCCGTGTCGTCATCGTCGGTCAACAAGGGCGAGTCGGTGCGCGACACGATCGAGACGATCGAGGCGATGGGCATCGACGCCGTCATCGTCCGCCACCGCTCGAGCGGCGTGCCGGCGCAGATCGCCCGGTGGACCAACGCCGCGGTGGTCAACGCCGGCGACGGGTGGCACCAGCACCCGACCCAGGCGCTGCTCGACGCCTACACCGCCCGGACGCACCTGGGGGACCTCGAGGGGCGCCACGTCGCGATCGTCGGCGACATCAAGCACTCCCGGGTCGCCCGCTCCAACATCGAGATGTTCACGGCGCTCGGCGCACGGGTGACGCTCGTGGCACCGCCGACGCTGCTGCCCTCGGACACCTCTGCATGGAAGGTCGAGGTCAGCCACGCGCTCGACCCGATCCTGGCCGACCTGGACGTCTGCTATCTGCTGCGCATGCAGAGCGAGCGCATGACCGAGGCGCTCCTGCCGTCGCTGCGGGAGTACACCGCCGGCTACGGACTGACCTCGGCACGTGCGGACCGCCTGGCCCCCGATGCGCTGATCATGCACCCCGGCCCGATGAACCGCGGTGTGGAGATCGCGAGCGAGGTCGCGGACCGGCCGAACGCCGTCATCACCGAGCAGGTCGCCAACGGCGTGGCGGTCCGCATGGCGGTGCTGTTCATGCTGCTCGGCTCGGGACGACACCTGAGCCCCGTCGCCGAGGAGGCCTCGTGACCGATCCCGCCCCCCAGCCCGCCGCGTCCCAGCGCCTCGCGCCCCGGCCCATCGTGCCCCAGCCCTCGACCGTGATCCGCGGTGGCATCGTGGTGGACGAGACCGGCTCGCGCCGGGCGGACGTCCTGGTCGTCCACGGCGTCGTCGCGGCGGTGGGCGAGGGCCTCGACGGCGACCGGGAGGTCGATGCCGGCGGCTGCCTCGTCACCCCCGGGTTCGTCGACCTGCACACGCATCTGCGCCAGCCCGGCAAGGAAGAGGCCGAGACGATCGAGTCCGGCGCCCGTGCGGCGGCACTCGGCGGGTACACCGCCGTGCTGGCCATGCCGAACACCACGCCGCCGATCGACTGCGCGGCGGTCGTCCGGGAGGTGCTCGAGCTCGGCCGATCCGCGGCGTGCGACGTGCACACCAGCGCTGCCATCACCGTCGGCCGTGCCGGCGAGCAGCTCGCCCCCATGGCCGAGATGGCGGCGCTGGGCGTGCGGATCTTCACCGACGACGGGACCGGCGTGCAGGACGATCGGCTGATGCGCCGAGCGCTCGAGTACGCGAGCGGTCTGGACGTCACCCTGGCCCAGCACTGCGAGGTCACCTCGCTGTCCGAGGGCACCTGCATGCACGAGGGCGAGTGGTCGGCACGCCTCGGGCTCCCCGGCCAACCGAGCGAGGCCGAGGAGCTGATGGTCATGCGTGACATCGCCCTCGCCCGGCTCACCGGGGCGAAGGTGCACTTCCAGCACATGTCCACCGCGGGCTCGGTCGCGATGATCGCCGCGGCGAAGGCCGGCGGCATGCAGGTGACGGCCGAGGCGGCCCCGCACCACTTCACGCTCACCGACGCCGCCTGCGCCGGCTACGACGCCACCTTCAAGGTGCATCCGCCGCTGCGCAGCGACCGGGACGTCGCCTCGATCGCGGAGGGTCTGGCCAGCGGCGTGCTCGATGCCATCGCGACCGACCACGCGCCGCACCCGCCCGAGGAGAAGGAGCGCCCCTTCGACCATGCGCCCCCGGGAATGCTCGGCCTGGAGTACGCCCTGGCGCTGGCCTTCACGCAGCTCGTCGACGGCGGCGGGATGTCCGAGGCCGACGTCATCGCTTCGCTGTCGTGGCGACCCGCCCGCATCGCCGGCCTGGAGCACCACGGTGGGCCGATCGCGCAGGGCGCCGCGGCCAACCTCACCATCGTCGACCCGCAGCAGCGGTGGACGATCGACGGCTCCGGCGGCGCGTCCCGCAGCCGCAACGTGCCCTACGTCGGCCGAGAGGTCCGAGGTCGGGTGCGTCACACGTTCCTGTTCGGCGAACCCGTCGTGATCGACGCAGAGGTGCAACGATGACCATCCGACCCGCAGCGATCGTCCTGGCGGACGGCACACGGTTCGAGGGCGAGGCGATCGGCGCCGAGCCCGAGGGGGGCGTCGCCACCGGGGAGTTCGTGTTCAACACGGTCCTCAGCGGCTACCAGGAGGTCATCTCGGACCCCTCCTACGCCGGCCAGGTCGTCACGTTCACGTCACCCCACATCGGCAACTACGGGGTGAACGACCGCGACGACGAGTCACCGGTGCCGCGCTGCGCCGGCGTCGTCGTGCGAGACCTCGCCCGGCGTCACAGCAACTGGCGCGCCGAGGAGAGCCTCGACGCCTACCTGCAGCGTCACGGGGTCCCGGGCATCGCCGGTATCGACACCCGACGCCTCACACGACACCTGCGCGACCACGGTGCGCTGCCCGGTGCGTTCGGCACGGCGGACGACGCCACGCTGCGCGACGCAGCGGCCGCGGCGGTCGGGACCGACGGGCGGGACCTGGTCGCCTCGGTCAGCACCGCGGCGACCTACCGGGTGCCGGCCGACGGCGACGCGCCACGGCGCATCGTCGCGGTGGACCTCGGCATCAAGACGACCATCGTGCGGAACCTCGCGACCATCGGCGAGGTGCACGTCGTGCCGTCGTCGAGCACGGCGGCGGAGATCCTGGCGCTCGAGCCCGACGGCGTGTTCCTCTCGAACGGCCCGGGCGATCCCGCGGCGGTCGACACGGTGCCCGAGACCATCCGGGGCCTTCTCGGCGAGGTCCCCGTGTTCGGCATCTGCATGGGCCACCAGATGCTCGCCACGGCGCTCGGCGGTGCGACCTACAAGCTCCCGTTCGGTCACCACGGCGGCAACCACCCGGTGCGCGACCTCACCACCGGCAAGGTCGAGATCACGAGCCAGAACCACAACTACTGCGTCGACCTGGACGCGGTGGACAACGTCGAGATCACCCACCGGAACCTCAACGACGGCACGGTGGAGGGCTTCGAGTGCACCGACGTGCCCGCCTTCGCCGTGCAGCACCACCCCGAGGCCGGGCCGGGCCCGCATGACAGCCGCTACCTGTTCGACCGCTTCGCCGAGCTCATGGACCGGCACTCCGCATGACCGGGCAGCGGACGCTCGAGCCCAGCACCGTCGAACTCGGCACGGTCGGCCCGGACGCCGGCGCTCCTGGCGCAGGTGAGGGGTGCTCAGCCCTGCAGTCGGGCGGCGACCGCGGCGGCCTCCTCGTCCAGGTGGTCACCGACGCCCTCGACGATCACGGGCTCGACCTTGTGGCCGAGCAGGGGGATGCGCACCTTGAGCTCACCCGAGACGGTGCGCACCGCATCGGCGCCGTCCGGACGCAGCGCCGCCTGGGCGGACGCCCGCAGCAGCCCCGCCGCCTGGTCGGGCTGGAAGTCGACCCTGGCCGATCGGGCCGACAGATCCCACTCGGTCACCTCGACCCAGGCCACGTCGTCGGGGTCGATGAACCGCGCCGCCTCCCGGGGCAGGTCGACGGTCAGGACCCAGTGCAGCCGCACCACCGCCCGATCGCCCTTGCGGTCGATGCCGAGCACGGTCGGCGGCGAGGTCGTCGTCAGATCTGCGAGCGAGGACCAGAAGTCCTCGTCCAGGTAGACCTCGACCACGTCGTCGACGTCTGCGGTCCATCGTTGCTCGAATCCGAACTTCACCCGTCCAGCGTCGCACATCGTGTCCGTCGCCCCGACCATTCCCCGAGGAGCACCTGATGCCCCGCCGCGACGACCTCGAGTCGATCCTGCTGATCGGTTCCGGACCGATCGTGATCGGCCAGGCCTGCGAGTTCGACTACTCGGGCACGCAGGCGTGCCGAGTGCTGAAGGAAGAGGGGTACCGGGTCATCCTGGCGAACTCGAACCCGGCGACGATCATGACGGACCCGGACTTCGCCGACGCGACGTACGTGGAGCCGCTCGTGGCCGACGTGCTCGAGCGCATCATCGCTAAGGAGCGCCCCGACGCGGTGCTGCCCACCCTGGGCGGGCAGACCGCGCTGAACCTGGCCATGGAGCTCGACGAGTCCGGCGTGCTGGCGGCCTATGACGCCGAGCTGATCGGCGCGAACGCCGAGGCGATCAGCACGGCAGAGGACCGCGAGAAGTTCAAGCAGGCGATGATCGAGATCGGCCTGGCGGTCCCGGCCTCGCGCACGGCGCACACGATGGACGAGGCCCGTGCCTGCGTCGGCGAGCTCGGGCTGCCGGTGGTGATCCGCCCTGCGTACATCCTGGGCGGCAAGGGCACCGGCATCGCCGCCACGCCCGACGAGTTCGAGTTCATGGCGAGCCGCGGGCTCGAGGCGAGCCCCATCTCGGAGATCCTCATCGAGAAGTCGATCGCCGGGTGGAAGGAGTTCGAGCTCGAGGTCATGCGTGACCGCGCGGACAACTGCGTGATCATCTGCTCGATCGAGAACCTCGACCCGATGGGCGTGCACACCGGCGACTCCATCACGATCGCTCCCGCCCAGACGCTCACCGACGTCGAGTACCAGCAGATGCGCGACGCCGCGTTCGCGTGCATCCGCCGCGTCGGCGTGGAGACCGGCGGGTCGAACGTCCAGTTCGCCGTGCACCCCGAGACCGGCGAGCAGGTCGTCATCGAGATGAACCCACGGGTGAGTCGCTCCTCGGCGCTCGCGTCCAAGGCGACGGGCTTCCCGATCGCCAAGATCGCGGCCAAGCTCGCCGTGGGGTACACGTTGGACGAGATCCCCAACGACATCACCCGCAAGACCCCGGCCAGCTTCGAGCCGGTCATCGACTACGTCGTGACCAAGATCCCGCGGTGGGCCTTCGAGAAGTTCCCCGGCGCCGATCCCGTGCTCGGCACCCAGATGCAGTCCGTCGGCGAGGTGATGGCGATCGGCCGCACCTTCCCGGAGTCGCTGCAGAAGGCGCTGCGCTCGCTCGAGCAGGGCCGTGGCGGGCTCAACGCCGATCCGGGCGAGGCCGCGTACGACGCCGTCGCCACCCCGCAGCTGCTCGCCCAGGCCTCGGTGGGCACGCCCGAGCGGATCTTCGAGGTCGAGTCGCTGCTGCGTCGCGGGGTGCCGCTCGAGGAGGTGCACGCGGCGTCGCGCATCGATCCGTGGTTCCTCGACCAGATGCTCGCGATCGTCGAGGAACGGGCGCACCTGAGCGCCCTCGGGTCGGGCGACGCTGCGCTCGATGCCATGGACGCACCGGCCTGGCGTCGTGCGAAGCGGCTCGGCTTCGGCGACGCGCAGCTCGGGTACCTCTGGGGCATCGACGAGGCCCGTGTCCGGGCCGCCCGCCTGGCCGCCGGCGTCGAGGTCACCTACAAGACGGTCGACACCTGCGCAGCCGAGTTCGAGGCGGAGACGCCGTACCACTACGGCACCTACGAGGACGAGTCCGAGGTCGCGCCGTCGGGCCGCGACAAGGTCATCATCCTGGGGTCGGGCCCGAACCGCATCGGACAGGGGATCGAGTTCGACTACTGCTGCGTGCACGCCTGCTTCGCGCTGGCCGACGCCGGCTACGAGACGATCATGGTCAACTGCAACCCCGAGACCGTCTCGACCGACTACGACACGTCGGACCGCCTGTACTTCGAGCCGCTGTCGCACGAGGGCGTGCTCAACGTCATCGAGGCCGAGTCCGCCAGCGCCGCCGAGGGCGGGGGCACCCTGGCCGGGGTGATCGTCTCGCTCGGGGGCCAGACGCCGCTGAAGCTGGCCGGGGTCCTGCCACCCGAGCTCGTGCTGGGCACATCGCCCGCGAGCATCGACGCCGCGGAGGACCGCGACCACTGGGGTGCGCTGTGCGCACGCCTCGAGATCCCCCAGCCCGCCGGCGACACCGCCACCACCCTCGAGGAGGCGCTGGCGACGACGGAGCGCATCGGCTTCCCCGCGCTCGTCCGGCCGAGCTACGTGCTCGGGGGGCGTGCGATGGAGATCGTCTACGACGCCGAGGACCTGACCCGCGCCTGGGACGCCATCACGAGCCTCGGGTCGCTGGGCCGCGAGGGCGGCCTGTCGGCCGAGCGTCCCGTGCTCATCGATCGCTTCCTCGAGGACGCCACCGAGGTCGACGTCGACGCGATCCGTGACCACACCGGTGCCGTCATCATCGGCGGCATCATGGAGCACGTCGAGGAGGCGGGCGTGCACTCGGGTGACTCCGCCTGCGTGATCCCGCCGGTGAGCCTGTCCGACGCGACGATCGCCGTCATCGAGGACTACACGCGGCGCATCGCCGAGGCCCTCGAGGTCCGGGGGCTCATCAACGTGCAGTTCGCGGTGAAGCGCGCCGGCGGCGACCCCGGCACCGGCCAGGTCTTCGTCATCGAGGCGAACCCGCGGGCGTCGCGCACGGTGCCCTTCGTCGCCAAGGCGACCGGCGTGCCACTGGTGAAGATCGCGGCTCGCGTCATGTGCGGCGCGACGCTCGAGGAGCTGCGCACCGACGGTCTCCTGTGCGAGAAGGTGGACGGCGACCACATCGCGGTGAAGGAGGCGGTGCTGCCCTGGAGCCGCTTCCCCGACGTCGACGCGGTGCTCGGTCCCGAGATGCGCTCCACCGGCGAGGTGATGGGCATCGACACCACCGTCGGCATGGCGTTCGCCAAGTCGCAGCTGGCGGCAGGGGACCGGATGCCCACCTCCGGCACGGTCTTCTTCTCGCTGGCCGACCGGGACAAGGTCGTGGGCACACGCGCCGCCGCCCGCTTCGTCGAGCTGGGCTTCTCGGTGGTCGCGACCTCGGGCACGGCGGCGCACCTGGAGGCGCACGGCGTGCCGGTCGCCCAACGGGTGGCCAAGCTGTCGTCGCCCTCGGGCGAGGCGGAGGGGCCGTCGGAGGGTGCCGACGCCGTGGCGCTGATCTCCGAGGGCAAGGTCGACCTGGTCGTCAACAGCCCTCGCGGGCGGGGCCCGCGGGCCGACGGCGCCTACATCCGTCGCGCCGCCGCGTCGGCGCAGGTCCCGCTGCTGACGACGGCGTCGGCGGCGCTCGCCGCGGCGAACGGGATCGCGGACTGGATCAGCACCGACCTGACCGTGCGCAGCCTGCAGGAGTACCACGAGGGCATCCGCCGGTGAGGGACCGCAGGTGAGCTGGCTCGGCCGCCGCGGCGGAGCGACGCGCGGCGACGCGCCGGACATGTCGGTGCGGGTCGGCTCGGTGCCGTTGCGCGCGCCGATCATGACGGCATCGGGCACGGCCGGACACGGCGACGAGCTGGGCGCCTACGTGGACCTGGACCGACTGGGCGCGGTGGTGGTCAAGTCGTTGTCGGCCGATCCGTGGCCCGGGAACCCATCGCCCCGTGTGCACCAGACGACCGCCGGCATGCTCAACAGCGTCGGGCTGCAGGGGCCCGGGGTCGCGGCATGGCGGGAGCTCGAGCTCCCGGCGCTGCTCGACGCCGGGGCGAGCGTGGTCGCCAGCATCTGGGGTCGCACCGTCGAGGACTACGCCCGGGCCGCGGCGCTGATCGCCGAGTGTCCGCCGCAGGTCGTGGCGCTCGAGGTCAACCTGTCGTGCCCGAACCTGGACGGCGGCACCCACCTGTTCGCACACGATCCGGCGGCCACCGCCGAGGTGATCGCCGCGACGGCGGTCGCCGGTCGCCCGCGGTGGGCGAAGCTCAGTCCGAACACCGACCGGCTGGTGCAGGTCGCCGCAGCGGCCGCCGAGGCCGGTGCCGAGGCGGTCACCCTGGTCAACACGGTGCTCGGCATGGTGATCGACGTCGAGACGCGCCGACCGGTGCTCGGGGCGGGCGGCGGCGGGCTCTCGGGGCCCGCCATCCACCCGGTGGCGGTCCGCGCCGTCCACGATGTGCATGCCGCGCTGCCCGACCTGCCGATCGTGGGGGTCGGTGGCGTGGCCACGGCGACCGATGCCGTCGAGCTGCTGCTCGCCGGGGCGAGCGCCGTGCAGGTCGGCACCGCGTCCTTCGCCGATCCCAGGTCGGTGCAGACGGTGCTCGACGGCGTCGAGCAGTGGTGCGTCCGGCGGGGGATCAGCAGTGTGGCGTCGCTGAGCGGCGCAGTGCAGAGATGAGGCTCCGAACGGTCGTGCGATCCGTGCGACGGCGTCCGGACGACGGAGGGCAGCGAGTGACCGAGCAGGGCGAACGGACGAGCAGGCAGGGCGAGGGGAGCACGTGATGTCGGAGATGGTGAACGGTTCCGGGACCGAGCACGGCGCCCCCGACGAGGTCCGGCGGCGCCTGGCGCTGGCGCTCGACGTCGACGACCTGGTCGAGGCGCACCGCCTGGCCGTGACGCTGCGACCGTGGTTCGGCGTCGCCAAGATCGGCCTCGAGCTGTTCTCGGCGGACGGACCCGAGGCGATCGGCACGCTGCGCGACCTCGGTTACCAGGTGTTCCTCGACCTCAAGCTGTTCGACATCCCCACCACGGTCAACCGCTCGACGATGGTCCTGGGCTCGCTCGGCGTCGAGTACCTGACGCTGCACGCCCTCGGCGGGGTGGACATGTTGCGTGCCGGGGTCGAGGGCCTGCACGACGGCGCGGACCGGGCCGGTCTGCCGATGCCCACGGCGCTGGCCGTCACGGTGCTCACGAGCGACGACTCCGCACCGCCGCACATCGTGCCGAACCGGGTGCGGCTCGCGCTCGAGGGCGGATGCGGCGGGCTGGTGCTCGCGTCCGAGGACCTGCAGACGGCACGCGAGTTGGCGCCACGGCTCAAGCGGGTCGTGCCGGGCATCCGGCTGACCGGCGGGGCACGCCACGACCAGGCCCGTGCCGCCAGCCCCCAGGAGGCGGTGGCCAACGGCGCCGACCTGCTGGTCATCGGTCGGGCGGTCACCAAGGCCGACGATCCCGCTGCGGCGGCCGCGGCGATCGCGTCGGCGGTCTAGGTGATGACCACGGGCCCCGGCGGGGCGCTCGGCGACACCCGCGACGCGGCCCTGCGATGGGCGGCCGCGGCCCGTTCGACGCGCCACGAGGTGCGTCGAGCCCTCGGCGCCGGCGAGACCACGCTGGACGAGGTGCTGGCCGGGGCGGCGACGGACCCCCTGCTGGGGCAGGTCAAGCTCCAATGGGTGCTGGAGTCGCTGCCCGGCGCCCGCAAGATCGACACTCGCCGCCGCTTGGCGGAGCTCGGGCTGGACGACGTCGGCTCGCTGTCGCAGCTCGACGCCGGCCAGCGCGACCTCGTCGTGTCGAGCTTCGACCGGGCCGTCGGCGGATGAGCGCCACCCACCGGCCCGAACCCGTGCCGCTGCCTGCGGGCAGCAGCGTCATCGTGATCTCGGGGCCGGGCGGCGTCGGCAAGGGCACCCTCGTGGCCGAACTGCTCCGCCGCGACCCGCGGCTCTGGGTCAGCCGGTCGTGGACGACCCGTGCCCGCCGGCCGTCGGAGTCCGAGGACGCGTACCACTTCGTCTCGCGGGACCGCTTCGAGTCCCGCATCGCCGAGGGCGGGTTCCTCGAGTGGACGGAGTTCCTCGACTACCTCCAGGGGAGCCCGTTGCCCGAGCCGCCGCCGGGCCGCGACGTGCTGTTCGAGATCGACGTGCGTGGTGCGGCCAACATCAAGGCGCTCTACCCCGAGGCACTGCTCGTGTTCGTCGACGCTCCCGACCGTTCGGTCCAGGAGGAGCGACTCCGGGGCCGGGGCGACGACGAGGACCGGATCCGCCAGCGCCTGGCCAAGGCCGAGGAAGAGGTTCGGCTGGCGGCCGACCTGGGCGTCGTGCACCTGGTGAACGACGACCTCGACCGGTCGCTGCAGGAGCTCGAGGAGCTGATCGAGCGCCACCGTTCCCGCCTCGGCGGGTCCAGCTGCTAGCATCGTCGACCGGCCGTCGACCGTCCGGACACTGCTGCGGGCCCGCCGTCATCCGGCACCCGCCGCACGGATCGTCGCCGTCCACACCGAACGACACTGGAGTGACCCACCCCATGGCCGAACCCCTCGACACGATGATGGACCCCCCGGTGGAGGAGCTGCTCCAACGCTGCGAGTCGAAGTTCTCGCTCGTGACCCTGGCCTCCAAGCGCGCTCGCCAGATCAACAGCTACTACGGCCAGCTCGGCGACGGCCTGGGCCACGTCGTGCCGCCGCAGGTCACCTCGACGGCTCGCAAGCCGCTGTCGATCGCCTTCGAGGAGATCGCCGCCGACAAGATCGAGGGCGTCTCGGTGGACCTCGACGACCTGTCGGGCGATCCGACCGAGCTCGTCGACGCCGCCGGCACCGCCGACGACGACTGATCCACACACGCACATGAGCACGCTCGAGGGGCGCCGGATCGTCCTCGGCGTGTGCGGCGGCATCGCCGCCTACAAGGCGGTGGAGGTGTGTCGACGCCTCGTCGACGCGGGTGCCCACGTCGTGGTCGTCATGACCGATGGTGCCACCCGGTTCGTGGGCGAGACCACCTTCAGCGCGCTCGCGTCCGAGCCCGTGCGTCGCTCGCTGTGGGACGACGGCGAGAGCATCCCCCACACCCGGCTGGGCCAGACCGCGGATCTGGTGCTGGTGGCGCCCGCCACGGCGCGCCTGCTGTCGGCCTACGCGGCCGGGTACTCCCACGACCTGCTGACCAACGTGCTCATCGCCACTCGCGCACCGGTCCTGGTCTGCCCGGCGATGCACACCGAGATGTGGGAACACCCCGCGGTGCAGGACAACCTCGCGACGCTGCGCCGCCGTGGGGTGCACGTGGTCGAGCCGACCGAGGGACGCCTCGCCGGCGGTGACGTCGGCGCCGGCCGCCTCGCCGAGCCCTCGACGATCGCCGCGCGGGCGATCGAGCTGCTCGACGCCGACCGCGGCGACGCCTCGCTCGCCGGGCTGTCGGTGCTCATCACCGCGGGCGGCACCCGTGAGCCGATCGACCCCGTGCGCTTCATCGGCAACCGCTCCTCGGGCAAGCAAGGGCATGCCCTCGCCGAGGTCGCCGTGGCCCGCGGCGCGACGGTCACGCTCGTCACCACGACGCAGCTGGCGACCCCGCAGGCCGTGGAACGGGTCCAGGTGAGCACGGCGGCAGAGATGCACGACGCCGTGATGTCCCGGGCGGCTGCGGTCGACGTGGTGGTGATGGCCGCGGCGGTCGCCGACTTCACCCCCGTGCAGGTCTCGACCGACAAGATCAAGAAGCGCGACGGCGTCCCGGTGGTGGAGCTGACGCCGACCACGGACATCCTCGCCGAGCTCGGCGCGCGCAAGGTTCCCGGCCAGACCCTCGTCGGGTTCGCCGCGGAGACCACCGACGTGGTGGCGCACGCCCGACAGAAGCTCGAGGCCAAGGGCGCCGACCTGCTCGTCGCCAACGACGTGGCCGCCGATCGGGTCGGTTTCGAACACGACACGAACGAGGTCTTGATCCTGCACCCCGACGGACACCAACATCATGTGCCGCTGACCGACAAGCGTTCGGTGGCCGGTGCTGTGTTCGACGCCGTGGCGCGGATCCGCTCGACCGACAGCACTCAGACAGGGAGATGACATGAGCAAGTGGACGTTCACCTCGGAATCGGTGACCGAGGGGCATCCCGACAAGATGGCGGACCAGATCTCCGACTCCATCCTCGACGCGATCCTGACCCAGGATCCCGAGGCCCGGGTGGCGTGCGAGACGATGGTCACGACCGGACTCTGCATCGTGGCGGGCGAGATCACGACGTCGGCGTACGTCGACATCCCCTCCATCGCACGAGAGACGATCTGCGAGATCGGCTACGACCGGGAGAGCTTCGGCTACGACGGCCACACCTGCGGCGTCATGGTGGCCATCGACGAGCAGTCGCCCGACATCGCCCAGGGCGTGGACGACTCCGAGGAGGTCCGCTCGGGCCAGGCCGGTGAGGACGACCTGCTCGACAAGCAGGGCGCCGGCGACCAGGGGATGATGTTCGGCTACGCCTGCGACGAGACCGACGTGCTCATGCCGTTGCCGATCCACGTCGCGCACCGTCTGGCCGAGCGCATGGCCGAGGTCCGCAAGGCCGGGACCATCCCGTACCTGCGACCCGACGCCAAGACGCAGGTCACGTTCGAGTACGAGGACGGCGTGGCGGTCGCGCTCAAGACCGTGCTGATCTCCACCCAGCACAACGACGGCGTCGATCGTGACACCGAGATCCGTCCCGACCTCATCGAGCAGGTGATCCGCCCGGTCGTGCCCGAGCAGTTCGCGGACGACGACTTCGAGGTCTTCGTCAACCCGACCGGTCGCTTCGTGATCGGTGGCCCGGTCGGCGACGCCGGCCTGACGGGTCGCAAGATCATCGTCGACACCTACGGCGGCGCGGCCCGTCACGGTGGCGGTGCGTTCTCGGGCAAGGACCCCTCCAAGGTCGACCGCTCGGCGGCGTACGCCGCTCGCTGGGTGGCCAAGAACGTCGTCGCCGCAGGTGCGGCCTCGCGCTGCGAGGTCCAGGTCGCCTACGCGATCGGCGTGGCGCATCCGGTGTCGATCCTCGTGGAGACCTTCGGCACGAACACCGTCGACCCCGCACAGCTCGACGCCGCCGTGCGTGAGGTCTTCGACCTCCGTCCCGGCGCCATCGTCCGGGACCTCGAGCTGCGTCGACCGGTGTTCCGTCAGACCGCTGCGTACGGCCACTTCGGTCGCACGGGCGACGGGTTCACCTGGGAGCGCACCGACCGCGTGGAGCCCCTGCGGTCCGCCCTCGGTCTCTGATCCCCGGTCGGGACGGTCCTGCGGTGTCCGCCGCCGTCGTCCGGGTCCTTCCCGACGTCCCGGCCATCGATCGTGGCTTCGACTACCTGCTCCCCGAGTCGTTCGGGGAGCAGGTGCGCGTCGGCACGATGGTCCGGGTGCCGCTCGCGGGGCGGCGTGTCGCGGGGTGGGTGCTCGAGCTCGACCCCGAGCGCGACCCGGGGATCTCGCTCAGCGAGGTGTCCAAGGTCGTGGGGGAGGGGCCCGACGCCGAGGTGCTGGAGCTGTGCCGGTGGGCGGCGTGGCGCTGGGCGGGGCGCCTGGCGACCATGCTGCGACTCGCCTCGCCCGAGCGCTCGGTCCACGCGCGTCCACCCGTGCGGGAGCGGCCCGGTCCGGCCGTGTCGCCCGACTCGCCGGGGGTGGCGTCGCTCGCACGTGGCGCCGGCGCCCATGTGGTCGAGCTGTCCCCGGTCACCGATCCCCTGACGGTCGCTGCGGCGGCTGCTGCCATGGGCCAGGTCCTGGTGGTGTCGCCGTCGGTCGCCGGCGCCGACCGCCTCGTCCGGGGACTGCGCCGGGGTGGTGCGGCCGTCGCCCGGTGGCCGCGTGACTGGAGCGCCGCTGCCGGCGGTGCCACGGTCGTGGGCGGGCGGTCGGCCGTGTTCGCGCCGGCGCCGCGGCTGCGCGCCGTGGTGGTGACCGACGAGCACGACGAGACGCTGCAGAGCGAGTCCTCGCCGACCTGGCACGCCAGGGAGCTGGCCATCGAGCGGGCCCGCCGCGCCGGCGTGCCGTGCCTGTTGGTGTCGCCCTGTCCGACCCTCGAGGCGCTCGTCGCGCAGCGGCCGGAGCGCGCCGAGCAGCTGTGGGCGCCACCGGGGCCCACCGCACCGGCGACCCCGGTGCTCGCCGGGTTGCCCGAGCCCGCCGAGCGCGTCAGCGTGACCGAGCGCCGTGCGGGGTGGGCGCCGATCGACCTCATCGACCGCCGCGGCGAGGACAGCGGTCGGACGGGCCTCTACTCGAGCCGACTGGTGACGTCCGTGCGTGAGGTCGCCCGTGGTGGCGGCCGTGTGGTCTGCGTGCTGAACCGCACCGGCCGGGCCCGTCTGCTGGCCTGTCGCAGCTGCGGCACCCTCGCCGAGTGCGAGCGGTGCGGCTCGTCGGTGCACCAGGACGACCGGCGCCTGCTCGTCTGCACCCGCTGCGCCACCGAGCGTCCGGGCGTGTGCCTGGAGTGCGGCTCGAGCGCCATGTCGCTGCTGCGCCTCGGCGTGGGGCGGGCGAGCGAGGAGCTCGAGGCACTCGTGCAGGAACCGGTCGCGACCGTGACGGCCGGCGGTGGGGACGACGAGATCCCCCGCGACACGCGGGTGCTGGTCGGCACCGAGGCGGTCCTGCACCGCGTCGGGGCTGCCGATCTGGTCGCCTTCCTGGACATGGACCAGGAGCTCTTCGCCCCCCGCTACCGGGCGGCCGAGGAGGCCCTCTCCCTGCTGGTCATGGCCAACCGCATGCTCGGAGGACGCAGCCGCGGCGGGCGTCTGGTCGCGCAGACGAGGGCACCGGAGCACGAGGTGCTGCAAGCGGCGCTGCGTGCGGATCCTCGGCTCGTCAGCGAGGTCGAGGGCGCCCGTCGGCGTCTGCTGCGGTTCCCGCCGGCGGCCGCGCTCGCCGTGGTCGGGGGCGAGGCGGCCGAGGAGTACATCACCCGCGTCGGCACGCCGCTGGGCATCGACGTGCTCGGACCCGACGAGGGACGCTGGATGCTGCGCAGCGATGACCGTGGGCGTCTGTCGGACCACCTGGCAGAGGTGGAGCGGCCCCCGGGTCGCCTTCGGCTCCAGGTGGACCCCGCTCGGATCCGCTGAGGGGTCGGACGGCTCAGGCCGGGTGCACGTCGAGGACGCGGTAGCCCTGTCGGGAGCGGCGACGCTCGACGGCGTGGCCCCGTGCGGACAGCCACCGGGCGAGCGAGTCGGCCCCGAGGTTCTTGTGCACCACCAGGTGGGCGCAGCCGTGGGGCTCGAGCCGCTCGAGCCAGCCGGCGAGCAGGTCGTGCAGCGCCGCCTTGCCGATGCGGATCGGTGGGTTCGACACGATCGTGGCGATGCTCGTGATGTCGTCGGCGGGCGGCGTCAGCACGCGGACCCCGACACCGAGGTCGGCGGCGTTGGTGCGACAGAGCTCCAGGGCCCGTTCGTTCACGTCGAGCGCGAGGACCTCGAGCTCGGGGTGGCGCAGGGCGACGGTGCAGGCGATGGCCCCGTAGCCGCAGCCCAGGTCGAGCACCGGACCGGCGCTCAGGGCCGGCAGCTCCATCAGCAGGAGCTTCGTGCCGGGGTCCACCCGGTCGGGGGAGAAGACCCCACGGTCGGTGCGGAGCTGCAGCGATCGGTCCGGCAGGTCGAGGCGGACCGTCGACGGCCGCGACGGGGTGGCGGGCGTGGCGCTGAAGTAGTGACCGCCGTCGGGCTGGTCGGGGGTGACGCACGGCTCGGCCTCGCCGCCCTGGGCTGTCATGGTCGCCACGGTATCCTGAGGACATGGCCTCGCCCTATGCCATCCGGATCGTCGGTGACCCCGTGCTGCGTCAGCGCGCGGACGAGGTGACCGACATCGACGAGCGCCTGGTGAAGCTCGCGGACGACATGCTGGACACGATGTACGACGCTCCCGGTCTCGGGCTGGCGGCTCCGCAGGTGGGCGTGCAGAAGCGGTTCTTCGTGTATGACCTGGGCGCGGGTGACGGGGGGCAGGTGCTGATCAACCCGGTCGTCACCGAGAGCGACGGCGAGTGGGAGTACCACGAGGGCTGCTTGTCGGTACCAGGCATGGCCTTCGACATCGTCCGTCCCAAGCAGGTCCACGTCACCGGCGTCGACCTGGACGGCAACGAGGTCAGCTTCGAGGCCGACGAGCTCTTCGCCCGCCTCATCCAGCACGAGCTGGACCACCTGGACGGGGTGCTGCTCCTGGAGCACCTCGACGACGAGCAGCGCAAGGCCGCCAAGCGGGCGATCCGCGAGCAGCTGATGGCAGAGGACCCGGCGCCGGTCGAGTCGGCCCCACGCCGACTCGGGTTCCGTCTCCGTTGACCCACGGCGCACTCCGACCCGCTCGGCCAGGGTCCCGCGGCGGCCGGGGATGAAGCTCGTGTACCTCGGCACGCCCGAGATGGCGGTGCCGCCGCTGCGTGCGCTGCACGCAGCCGGGCACGAGATCGTGCTGGTCGTGACGGGTGTGGACAAGCGCCGCGGTCGGCGGGGTGCGCCGACGCCGAACCCGGTCAAGGCCGCAGCGATCGAGCTGGGCCTGGCCGTCGCGCACGATCCGGACGAGGTGATCGGCCTCGAGGCGGACCTCGGCGTCGTCGTCGCCTACGGACGGCTCATCCGCCCCCACCAGCTGGCGGCGCTCGACATGGTGAACCTGCACTTCTCCCTGCTGCCGCGCTGGCGGGGCGCGGCACCGGTGGAGCGTGCGCTGCTCGAAGGCGACGAGCGCACCGGCGTGTGCCTCATGGCGGTCGAGGAGGGCCTCGACACCGGGTGCGTCTACCGGCGCGCCGAGGTGCCGATCGGTCCGGCGACGACCGCCGCCGAGCTGCGTGCCACGCTGGTCGACGTGGGCACCGACCTGTTGGTGCGGGCGCTGGCCGACGGACTCGGCGACTGCGAGCCCCAGTCGTCCGAGGGGGTCACCCACGCCGCCAAGCTCTCGCCCGCGGACCTGGAGCTCGACTGGTCCCGTCCCGCGGCGATGCTGTCGCGCGTGGTGCGCGTCGGCGGCGCATGGTCGACCCTGGACGGGGCACGGCTCAAGGTCCACGCCGCCGAGGTGGTCGACGAGGACGCCCTCGACGCCACGGAGCGTGCGGTGGCGCCGGGCACGGTGTTCGAGGACCACGGTCGCCCGTCGGTGCGGTGCGGCGGGGGAGCATTGGTGCTTCGAGAGGTCCAGCCCGCCGGCAAGGGGTCCATGGCCGCCCGTGACTGGGCGAACGGCGCCCGACCGGTCGGACGGCGGCTCGGCTCGTGACCGACTCCGGCGTGGCCGCACGACGGCTGGCGCTCGAGGTGCTCGCCCGGGTCGAGGACGACGGCGCGTTCGCGAACCTCGTGCTGTCGCCGATGCTCGAGCGCTCGGGCCTGGACACCGCCGACCGGGGGTTCGTGACCGACCTGGTGTACGGCACGCTGCGTCGCCAACGGTCCTGCGAGCACCTCTTCACCCGGTTCGTCGCCACCGAGCCGCCGCCCGCGGCCCGACGGGCGCTGCGACTGGGCGCCTACCAGCTGGCCTTCCGCGACGACGTGCCGAGCTATGCGGCGGTCGATGCCACGGTGTCGGCGGCGCCGAAGCGCTACCGGGGACTGGTGAACGCCGTGTTGCGCAAGGTCGCGTCCGCGCCGGTCGAGTACCCCGACGACGCCACCCGCCTGTCCTATCCCGACTGGATCGTCGAGCGCCTCCGCGCCGATCTGGGCGACGGCGACGCCGAAGGGGCGCTCGAGGCCATGAACCTCGCGGCCCGGGCCACGGTGCGCGAGGACGGCTACACCCAGGACCTCGCCTCCCAGCAGGTGGCGGCGCTCGTCGATGCCGGCGCCGACGACCTGGTGATCGACCTCTGTGCGGCGCCCGGTGGCAAGGCCACCGGGATCGCGTCGGGTGGTGCCCGGGTGATCGCCGCCGACCTCCAGCGCCAGCGGGTCGAGCTGATGGCGCGCAACATCGCCGGTCTGGGCGCTGACGTCGTGACCCTGGTCGCCGACGCCGCCCGGCCCCCGTTCCGCCCCGGCTCGGCCGACCGGGTCCTGCTCGATGCCCCGTGCTCGGGACTCGGTGTGCTGCGGCGTCGACCCGATGCCCGCTGGCGGCTCGACCCGAGCTCGATCGATCGCCTCGCCGAGCTCCAGCGCCGCCTCGTCGACGCTGCGGTCGAGCTGGTGGCTCCCGGAGGGCTGCTCGTCTACAGCGTCTGCACGCTCACCGCTGCGGAGACGCTCGGCATCGACGCGCACGTGGCCGCGGCGCACCCGTCGCTCGACGCGCTCGAGGCGCCCGGCGGCGACTGGCGACCGCACGGCCGAGGCGCCCTGCTCCTGCCCCAGACGGCGGGCACGGACGGCATGTTCATCGCCCGGTACCGGGTCCCGCCGGCGCCGGGTGGGGGGTCACGCAACGACGCGTTCGGAACTACGATCCCGGAGCCACGACCCCAGGAGCGCGCATGAGCCAGCAAGCAGGGCACCCGGCGAAGGTGCTGACCGTGTCCGACAGCGTGGAGGCCGGCAACCGCGAGGACGTCAGCGGTGCGGCACTGGTCGCCCGCCTGACCGAGGCCGGCTACGAGGTGATCGAGCGTCGTGTGGTGTCCGACGACGTGGAGGAGATCTCCAACGCCTTGTCCTACATGTCCTACGGCTTCAACGGCCTGATCGTCACCACCGGCGGGGCCGGGTTCGGCCAGCGTGACTTCACGCCCGAGGCGACCAAGCGCATCCTCGACCGCTCCGCACCCGGTCTGGCCGAGGCCATGCGCACCGTGAGCCCCCGCGGGTTGCTGTCACGGGCGATCGCCGGGACCAGGGGGTCGTCGCTCATCCTGAACCTCGCCGCAGCGCCCGACCGTGCGGTGCAGATGCTCGACGCGGTCATCGATGCGGTGCCCGAGGTGATCGGGCTGCTCGGCGGCGGCTTCGTGCCGACGGTCGATGCGGTGGAGCCGAACCTCACCGACTGACCCGCTGCGTCCCCGCCGGATCACGCGATCCGGGCGGCGGCCGAGGAGCGACCATCGGTCCCCGTCGGACCGATCGACCGACCGATCCGGTCGATTTCAGAACGACCGGATCAGATTCGACCGAGCTCCGCCGCGGGCCTAGGGTGGACCCGCCATGACCGCCCCCACCGCCACCGACGCCGTCGACCGGGAGTGCATGACCCGCGCCATCGCTGCCGCCGCCCGGGTGCGGTGCGTGACGTCGCCCAACCCGTGGGTCGGTGCCGTGGTGCGCACGGTGGACGGCCAGATGTTCGAGGGCGCGACACGTGAGCCGGGGCGGGAGCACGCAGAGGTGGTCGCGCTGCGCGAGGCCGGACCCGCCGCTCGCGGGGCCACCCTGTACGTGACGCTGGAGCCCTGCAACCACCAGGGCCGCACCGGGCCGTGCACCGAGGAGATCATCGCTGCGGGCATCGCCAGGGTCGTGGTCGGCATCGAGGACCCCGACCCGGCGGTCGCCGGCGCCGGGATCGCCCGACTGCTCGAGGCCGGCATCGAGGTGAGCTCGGGTGTGCAGGCCGAGAAGGTCGCCGGGCAGCTGGCGCCGTACCTGAAGCACCGTCGCACCGGTCGGCCGTGGGTGATCCTGAAGCTCGCCGCGACCCTGGACGGCGGCACGGCCGCGCCGAACGGCTCCAGCCAGTGGATCACGTCGCCGCCGGCGCGTGCGGACGGCCACCGGCTCCGGGCCGAGTCCGACGCCATCCTCGTGGGCGCCGGCACGGTGCGACGCGACGACCCGTCGCTGACGGTGCGTGACTACCGGCCGCCCGTGTCGCCCGTCGACCGGCCGCTCGACCCCATGCGGGTCGTCCTGGGCGCCATCCCCGACGACGCGGCCGTGCAGCCCGCACGCCAGATGGGCGGCGACCTGGGTGCCGTGCTCGACGAGCTCGGCGCCGACGGGGTGGTGCAGCTGCTCGTCGAGGGCGGCGCGGCGACCGCCGGCGACTTCCACCGGGCCTCGCTCGTCGACCGCTACGTGATCTACGTCGCGCCGGCGCTGTTCGGCGGCGACGACGCCAACGGGCTGTTCGAGGGCGCGGGCGCCTGGGACATCGCGAAGGTGTGGCGCGGTCGCTTCGTGGCGGTCGAGCGGGTCGGTGACGACCTGCGGATCGAGCTGGCGCCGCAGGTCGAGCCCCAGGAGGCGCACTGATGTTCACGGGCATCGTGGAGGAGCTGGGACGGGTCGCCGCGCTCGACGGGGCCCGCCTGCGCCTGTCGGCGAGCACGGTGCTCACCGACGTCACGATGGGCGCGTCCATCGCGGTCAACGGGTGCTGCCTGACCGTCGTCGCCTGGGGCGACGACTGGTGGGAGGCCGACGTCAGCGACGAGACGTTCCGGCGCACGTCGCTCGGGAGCATGGCACCCGGCGACCCGGTCAACCTGGAGCGCCCCGTGCGGCTCGAGGACCGCCTCGGCGGCCACCTGGTGCAGGGACACGTGGATGCGGTCGGACACGTCGTGGACGGCGTGCCGGACCTTCGGGTGCGGATGCCCGAGCACCTGCTGCGCTACGTGGTCGAGAAGGGCTCGATCACCGTCGACGGCGTGTCGTTGACCGTCGTCGACGTCCTCGCCGACGGGTTCACGGTCGCCGTGATCCCGCACACCTCCGAGGTCACCACCCTGGGCGCCCGTCGTCCGGGTGACGCGGTGAACCTCGAGGTCGACGTGATGGCCAAGTACGCCGAGCGCCTGCTCGTCGGCTACGTGGGCCCGGCCGCTGCCGGCCCGGAAGAAGGAGACCCCCATGAGCCGTGAACCGCTGAAGGAGCAGGGCAAGGAGCACTCCGTGTTCGCGCCGATCGAGGACGCGGTCGCTGCGATCGCCCGCGGCGAGATCGTGGTCGTGGTCGACGACGAGGACCGCGAGAACGAGGGCGACCTGATCATGGCCGCCGAGGCGGCGACCCCCGAGACCATCACCTTCTTCGTCCGACACACCTCGGGCGTGATCTGCGCCCCTCTGACGGGCGAGCGCCTCGACGAGCTCGACATCCCCCTGATGGTGCGCGACAACACCGAGTCGCACCGCACCGCCTTCACCTACTCGGTCGACTACGTGCACGGCACCTCGACGGGCATCTCCGCGTCGGACCGGGCGTCGACCATCCGTGCGCTGATCGACCCGGCGACCCGGCCTGCCGACCTGGCCCGCCCGGGGCACATCTTCCCGCTGCGCTACTCCGAGGGCGGCGTGCTGAAGCGCGCCGGGCACACCGAGGCGGCCGTCGACCTCGCCCGCCTGGCCGGCATGGATCCGGCCGGGGTGCTCTGCGAGATCGTCAACGACGACGGGACCATGGCACGCGTGCCGGACCTGATCGAGTTCTGCGAGGAACACGGTCTGCTGATGATCACGATCGCCCAGCTGATCAAGTACCGGCGCCAGAACGAGAAGCTCATCCGTCGCGTCGCCGAGGCCCGCATCCCCACCCCGACGGGCGACTTCACCTGCTACGTGTACGAGTCGCTGCTCGACGGCGAGCAGCACGTGGCCATGGTCAAGGGCGCGGTGCAGGGCGAGAGCGACGTCCTGGTGCGCGTGCACTCCGAGTGCCTGACCGGCGATGTGTTCCGGTCGCTTCGCTGCGACTGCGGCGTGCAGCTCGATGCGGCGATGGCCAAGATCGAGGAGGAGGGCCTCGGTGTGGTGGTGTACCTGCGGGGCCACGAGGGCCGTGGCATCGGGCTCGGGCACAAGATCCGGGCCTACAGCCTCCAGGAGGAGGGCCACGACACCGTCGATGCGAACGTCGAGCTGGGCCTTCCCGTCGACAGCCGCGAGTACGGCATCGGTGCCCAGATCCTCAACGACCTGGGCATCACCACCATGAAGCTCATGACCAACAACCCGACCAAGTTCGGCGGGCTGGAGGGCTTCGGCCTGGAGATCACCGAGCGGGTGGGACTCGAGTCCGTGCCCAACCCGGAGAACATCGACTACCTGCGGACCAAGCGCGAGCGGATGGGCCATCTGCTCGAGGGACTGGACTGAGGGGCCGACGATGGGCGTGGACTTCCGATCGACCGATGCCGAGGACGTGACCGTCGACGGCGCAGGGCGCCGCGTGGGCATCGTGTGCGCACGCTGGAACGACGTGATCACCCGCCGCATGCTGCGCGGCGTCTACGACGAGCTCGCCGGCGCAGGCGTCGCCCCCGACGACGTGGAGCTCGTCTGGGTGCCCGGCGCCTTCGAGATCCCGCTCGCCGCCAAGACCATGGCCGCCACGGGGCGCCACGACGCCGTCATCGCCCTCGGGTGCGTGATCCGCGGCGACACCGCGCACTTCGAGTACGTGGCGGGACCCGCCGCCGAGGGGATCCTCGCAGCGCAGCTCGACACCGGGGTGCCGATCATCTTCGGCGTCCTGACCGTCGAGAGCCGTCGCCAGGCGCTGGTGCGGTCGGTGGTGGACGGCGACGTGGTCGGTGACAACAAGGGCGCCGAGGCCGCCGCGACAGCGCTGGAGATGATCCAGGCGCTCGAGCAGATCCGGGCCACCTGACCGTTCTGTGATCTGGAGGTTCGGCCATGGCCTCACTACCGGATCGCAGAACGAACGATGGTGGTGCCGAAGGGTGGGGTCACCGCCATCCGCGGCGGGCGGCGGCGAACGACGCGACCACGGCGAGCGAGGTGGCGACGTTGAGCGAGTCGACCGTCCCCGCCATGGGGACACGGACCACGACGTCGGCACCGTCGATCGACTCGGCGCGCAGGCCAGGGCCTTCGGCACCCAGCAGGTACATCACCGGGTCGTCGAGGGCGCCGGCGGCCGCCGCCGCGTCGACGTCGAGCGCCCGGGCACCGGGTGACAGCGCCACGGTCCGCATCCCGACGGCCGACGCTGCTGCGAGCGCGGCGGCGGTGTCGGGCACCGTCGCGGTCGGCAGCCGCAGGCTCCACCCCGACGAGACCCGGATCGAGCGCCGGTAGAGGGGATCCGCGCAGGCGGGGTCGACCAGCACGGTGTCGATGCCGAGCGCCGCGGCGTTGCGGAACACGGCGCCCACGTTCTCGTTGTCGCTGACGCCCTCGAGCAGCACCACCCGACGTGCGCCGCGCACCAGCAGGTCCGCATCGGACGGCGGGGGTCGCAGCCCCGCCGCCAGGACACCCCGGTGCACGTCGAAGCCGGTCACCGAGTGCAGCACCTCGCGATCGGCCACGAGCACCACGTCGATGCGCCCGTGCAGCCGATCGGTGAGGGCCTCGGCCCGGGTGGGGCTCAGCACGACGGACCGGATGTGGTGCTCGCTGGCCAGCAGCTGCTCCAGGGCGACGGCACCCTCGACGATGAACACGCCGCGCCCGTCGGGGCCCTCGACCGCTCGTCGGGCCGCGGCGTCGTTCAGGTGGCGGTAGTCGTCGAGACGGGGATCGTCGGGGTCCGTCACGAGCTGCACCGCGACAGTCTGCACCGCGCGGTCAGCACCACTGCGCGACGCCGGGGGAGTGCACTGCAGCCTTGGAGCAGCGTCGCCCTGCAGCGCTACTGGGAACGCCGGCTCAGAGGGTCGCGCGGCCCGTGCTGCTGGCGCGGTCCGCCACGAGCAGCTCGCGGAAGTCCGTCGCCGCCACAGGTCGCGAGTACAGGTAGCCCTGGCCGTAGCGGCAGTGCAGCTCGCGCAGGATCGCGTCCTGCTGCTCGGTCTCGATGCCCTCGGCGATGGTGCGCACCTCGAGCTGTCGGGCCAGGTCGAGCACGGCGGTCACGATCCGCTGGTTGGTGAGCGTGTCGAGGCCGTCGACGAAGGTCTTGTCGATCTTCAGCACGTCGAACTCGAACTGCTGGATGTAGCCGAGCGAGGAGTAGCCGGTGCCGAAGTCGTCGACGGCCAGGCGGGCGCCCATCTGGCGCAGCTCGTGCATGGTGGCGCGGATCTTGTCGGTCTCGGTGATGAGGGTGGACTCCGTCACCTCGAGCACCAGGCGCTCGGCCGGCAGGCCCGTGCGGTCCAGGATGTTGCGCACCGTCTGGACGATGAGCTCGTCGTGCAGCTGCTGCACGGACAGGTTCACCGAGATGGTGAAGTCCATCATCGGCTCGCCGAACTCGACACGCCACCGTGCCAGGTCGGTGCAAGCCCGTTCGAGGATCCACTCGCCGAGCGCACCGATCATGCCGGACTCCTCGGCGATCGGGATGAAGAGCCCGGGGCCGACCAGGCCGCGCTGGGGGTGGTCCCAGCGGATCAGCGCCTCGCAGCCGACGATGCGGCGGGTCTCGATGTCCACCACGGGCTGGTAGTGGGCGACGAACTGCTCCGAGGTGATCGCCCGTGCCAGGTCGGCGCGGAGCTCGAGGCGGTCGAAGGACTGGGTGTGCATCTGGGTCTCGAAGACGACCGCCTGGCGCTTGCCCTGCGTCTTGGCCCGGTACATCGCGATGTCGGCGTTGCGCAGCAGGATCTCGCCGGTGTTGGCGCGGTCGTGGTCGAACACGATGCCGGCGGACGCCGTGACGCTCAGCTCGCGACCGTCGATGACGTAGGGGAGCGCGATCGCCGACAGCATCTGCTCGGCGAGCTCGGTCACGTTGGTCTCACCGTGCGCACGTTCGAGCACGACGACGAACTCGTCGCCGCCGACCCTCGCTGCGACGTCGCCGAAGCCGAGCAGGCCCGTGATGCGCTCCGCGACCGCCACGAGGAGTCGATCGCCGAAGCTGTGCCCGAGCGAGTCGTTGACGTCCTTGAAGTCGTCGAGGCCGATGAGGACCGCGGCGACGGTGGTGCTGCCGCTGTTGCGTCCCAGCATGCCGTCGAGGTCGTCGAGGGCCTGGACGCGGTTGGCCAGCCCGGTGAGCTCGTCGTGGGTGGCCTGGTAGCGCAGCCGCTGCTCCATGCCCTTGCGGTCGGTCACGTCGCGGGCGTTGAGCACGAAGCCGCCCACCGCCGGCTCGTCGCGCAGGTCGGTGATGGAGGTCTCGATGGTGCGCCACTCGTCGTGGGGGTTGCGGAAGGTGAACTCGATCAGCCGCGGTGACGACTCGGGCGTGTTGGTGGCGGGGTCCAGCTGTGCGGACCAGTCGATGCTGCTCTGCTCGAAGACCTCGGCGATCGGGCGCTGGTGGAGGCGTTCGGGCGCCTGGTCCAGAGCGTCGCCGACCGACGGGCTGGCGTAGCGCACCACGCCCGAGGGCTCGAGCACGACCACCATGTCGGTCGAGTGCTGCACCAGCGCCTTGAACCGCGCCTCGGAGAGCACCAGTCGTTCCTCGGCCTGCTTGCGGTCGCCGATCTCGCGCAGGTTCAGCACCAGTCCGGCGATGTTCGGGTCGCTCGACAGGTCCACGCCGACGACCTCGAACCAGTGGTACGTGCCGGCGAAGTGGCGCAGTCGCAGCTCGACCGAGTCCCGGACGCCGAACTGCACGTCGCGCAGCATGCGCCGCGCCAGATCCAGGTCGTCGCGGTGCACGAGGTCCATCATCTGCATCTGCATCAGGCTCTCGAGCGGGTAGCCGAGGAGCCGCTGCGCGACCGGGGAGACGTAGCGCAGATCGACGTCGTCGCCGAGCACGGCGACGATGTCGGAGGAGTTGTCGATCAGTGCGGCGAAGCGGTCCTCGCTGCGCTGGCGCACCTGCTGCTCGGTCTGCTCCACCGCACGGAGGGCGATGGCCGACTCGCGGCACAGGGCCGTGACGGCGTTGGTCTCGTCGTCGTTGAGGCGGTTGGTCGTGACGAGGATCAACGCGGCCTTCACCTCACGCTGCACCACGACGAGGCCCGCCAGGGTGTGCGTGCCGTCGGTGGACGAGCCGACGGTGATCAGCTCGGCGTTGGTGGGCTGGTCCTGTGCAGCGATGTGGACGCGCGCCTCGCGGAGCGCGTCGGCGAGCTCTCCCGAGCCGACCTCGACACCGCTGGACAGGGGATCGAGCACGAGCCCGCCGCCCAGGAAGCTGCGTTGCAGGACCTGTTCGGCGCCCACGGTGATGATGCGGGCGACGTCCTCGGTGGTCTCGGCGCTCACGAGCCGCTCGCCGACCGCACGCAGGCTGGCCTCGGTCGCGGCTCGCTCCTCGTTCTGTCGCACGAGTCGGCCCAGTCGGGTGACGACCAGCGGGGCGAGGGCCAGCGAGGCGATGCCGGGCAGCACCAGGGTCGACGCGTTCCCGCTGAGCAGGCCGATCGCGATGAGCGCCGGCGGGGTGACGAGCGCCATGGCGAGGGCGATGATGCGCCGGGAGGTCAGCCGCCGCAGCAGCGTCGGGTCCGACGGGCGGGTCGTCAGCAGGACGACCGACGGGTGCAGCAGACCGGCACAACCGAAGATGAAGGCGAACGGCGCCACGTACAGGCGTGCGTCGTTGCCCAGGCGCCCGGCGGTGACGAGCGTGGCCACGACGTCCAGGGCGAAGGTCGAGACGAGCCCGGCGGCGAGCAGCCGGTTGCTGGTCGATCGCTGGGACCCCGACACGAGGGCGAGGACCGCCGCGACCACCAGCAGCAGCGAGAGGACGGCGTACACGACGTTGGTCGCCTTGGCCGCGTCGGACGCGTCGGAGTTGCGGAGGTAGGGGAGCAGGATGACGGTCCACTGCACCAGGGCGACGGCGACACCGCCCACGATGGCGTCGATGATCGGGTCGAGCGTGAAGCGGCGCACCCTGCGGTGCACGATGATGAGGATCGCCACCAGGAACAGCACCAGCGGCATGAGGGCGAACGGTTCGGCGACGGAGGGGAACGGGTACTCGATGCCCCGGATCCCGGAGTCCACGGTGCGGACCAGACCGCCGAACAGCGACATCGTGCCGGCCAGCACGATGAGCGCCGCGGGCCGGCGGATGTCACGGGGGAGCTGGCGGACCCGGTACCAGGCGATGCCGACGGTGAGCCATCCGAACAGCGAGTACCAGATCGGCTTCAGGCTCGCGGGCAGGACGACGAAGAGCACACCGAACACGGCGGACGCGATGAGGTACCGGTGCAGGAGCCGGAGCTCCCGCCGGGTCTGCTCGTCGACCTCGGTTGTCGCGGGGGTGCCGCTGGTCATGGCGTCCTCGATGAGCGTGCTTAGCCACTGTCATCGGCTGTTCCACGCACGAATCAAGGAAGTGGTCCGGATCCGCGATCGGTTGGCGGACCGGGTCGGGTGACGCAACCGCCGTCGCAGCCCCGGTCGGGGTCGTCTCAGCCCGGATCCTGGTCCGGTGCCTGGACCTGGCGCCGCATGCGGACGAGTGCGAACACACCGAACACCACCATCCACAGCACGACGCCGGCATAGGCGATGGCCGGCATGGGCTGGGGGGTGTCGGCCATGTAGGACGCAACGAAGATGAACGCGTAGGGGGCGAAGAACATCACGGCCACGAGCACCGCCCACGGCAGCGCGTCGCGCACCGGGCGGTGCCGGTCCCGCAGGATCTTGACCGTGATGGCCTGGGCGATGCCGTAGGGCGGCGCGGTCACGAGGTCGATGAACAGGAACCACCAGGGATCGACCCCGTACTCGCCCAGGGTGGGCCAGGCGATGAGCGCCCTGGCGGCCGAGAAGGCCACGATCCCGACCGCCCACGCGCGGCCGAAGACCCCGAGCGAACGGATCTCGCTCCACGTGCTCGGCCGCTGGGCGGTCATGGTCACGGAGGCTCCTCGCCAGCTGTCGGGCCACCCGTGCGACCCGCGTCACACGATATCGGTGGACCCGCCCGATCCGACGGACCGTCCGTGTCGTCGTGGCTCGGTCGAGCCCGTCCCGGTGTGGGTCAGTCGAGCACGATGGGGAGATCGAGCTCCGCGCGCAGCTGCGGCGACAGGCCCTCGACCGACCAGGAGTAGACCCGCGGCCGGATGACGGCGATCTGCTCGAGCATCTCGGGCATCCACATGGCGGTGGGCACGACGTCGCCGCCCATGAACTGCCGCGACGGCGCCAGCTGGCGGACCGGCAGCCCGTAGTGGGTGGCGAAGAACTCGAACATCCACCGGTCGATGAGGAAGCAGAAGCCCTGCGCGCCCGAGGTGATGCCGAACTGGAACGCGACCCGGTGCAGCTCGTTCGCGACACCGAGGCCCCGCTGGGACGGTCGGACCGCCAACGACCCGATCTCGCACAGCACGCCGGGCTGCACGGGGATCTGCGGTCGGAACTGGCTCACCGGCAGCTCGTCGTAGTGCCCGAGGATCGTCCGGCACACGCCCATCACGCGGCCATCGGCCTCGGTGACCACGTGCAGGGTGCTGTCGTCACGCCACGGCTGGGTCTCCTCGACCCATCCGCGCGGGGACTCCTTGCAGAACCCGGAGGTGCGGAAGACCGAGTAGACGAACTGCTCCGCAGGATCCCAGAGCTCGTCGTCCGGTCGGACGCGGTGGACCTGCAGCGACGCGTCGAGCCGCTCGGGCTCGAACAGGTGCTGTTCGGTCAACGGGTCCGGCCGCTCGCCGCCGTGGTCCGGATCCGTGTTGTAGGTGGTGGTCAGTGCCAACGTGTCTCGCCCCTGGGACACGCCCTCCCCAGCAACACAGCTTGTGTTGGGCTGCGGATCAGTCAAGCAGAGCGCCGTGGCGCCCACAAGGGGCAGTTCTCCCGATGCCCGGTGAACACGTTCGTGGCCGAAGTGCCGCCCCGACTACCCTCGCGCCGTGCTCAAGCTCGTACTCCCCAAGGGCTCGCTCGAGAAGGCCACCATGGAGCTCTTCTCGGCGGCCGACCTGACCGTGCAGCGAAGCTCCGCGGTCAACTACTCGGCGACGATCGACGATCCCCGGATCGACAGCGTCCGCATCCTGCGACCCCAGGAGATCCCGACCTACGTCGCCGACGGACTCTTCGACCTGGGCATCACCGGGCGGGACTGGGTCGAGGAGACCGGCTCCGACGTGGTCAGCCTGGGCGAGCTGCGGTACTCCAAGGCGACGAGCCGCCCGATCCGGGTGGTCCTCGCCGTGCCCGACGACTCGCCGTACCGCCACGTCGAGGACCTGCCGGCCGGCGTGCGCGTCTCGACGGAGTACATGGGGATCACCCGCCGCTACTTCGAGTCCAAGGGCATCGATGCCGACATCCGGCTCTCCTACGGCGCCACCGAGGCCAAGGTGCCCGACATCGTCGACTGCATCGTGGAGATCACCGAGACCGGCTCGGCGCTGCGCGCCGCCGGCCTGCGGATCATCGAGGAGATCCTCATCTCCTACACGGAGTTGGTGGCCAACCCCGCCGCGTACGCCGACCCGGACAAGCGCCACGCGATGGAGCAGGTGCTCACCCTCCTGCTGGGGGTCATGGAGGCCCGCGGCAAGGTGCTGGTCAAGCTCAACGTGTCCGCGGCGCAGCTGGACGGGGTGATCGCCGTGCTGCCGGCGATGAAGACGCCGACGGTCAACGAGCTCTACGGCGCCGCCGGCTACGCCGTCGAGACGGTGGTGCCCAAGAACGAGATCAACGTGTTGATCCCTGCGCTGTCGGACGCCGGCGCGACCGACATCATCGAGCTGCCGCTCTCCAAGATCGTCCACTGAACGGAGCGCACGGTGGCCACTCGACCGCTCCAGCAGGGCACGGTGACGTCCTTCGACGACGATGCCGGGCTCGGTGAGGTGCGCACCGACGAGGGCGTGACCCATCCGTTCCACTGCACGTCCATCGCGGATGGCACCCGGTCGATCGACGTCGGCACCGTGGTGGACTTCGCCGTGGTGCCGGGTCGCGGCGGCACGTGGGAGGCGATCCGTCTGCGTCGTCGCTGAGCGCCGCGCCGGAGAGTGCGTCAGGCGTCGGGTGTGCGCTGCTCGTTCGCCTGCTTGACCTGTACGAAGATCATCTGGACCTGCCCGAGCGCCTCGGTGAGCATGGCCTGGTGCTCGCCGAGTCGGTCGCCGACGCCCTCGAGCACGCAGCGGAACGCCTCGATGGCCGTGGCGGCCTCGGCGAAGGCCGGCGGCTCGCCCTCGAGGTAGATCGTCGCCAGGTCGAGGAAGCGGATCAGGTGGTTGCTGATCATCTCGGCCGCCGGCGTCGCCGCGATCTCCTGGCGGACGCGCATCATCTCGCCGAGCTCGGCCGCGAGCTCGCCACGCTCCTCGGCGCTGAGCTGGTCGAGGTCGATCCCGAGGGCCTCGGCAGCGGCGCGCAGCGGTTCGGCGGCGTCGGCGGGGACGGGGTCGCCGTCGGCGGTCGGTGCGACCGGACGTTCTCCGTCGGGGGTCCACAGCGAGCTCATCGGGCGTCTCCAGAGGGGTGTCGGGGGCCGTCGTGCCGGGCCGATGCTGGCCGGCCGCAGATCGGCTGGTACAGTACACACCACAACCGAGCAAGCGGGCTCCCGCCCCTCCCGGCCACTCGATGTGCGCCCGGGACAGAGATGAGCGAATCGGTGCCCTGCACCGGTTCGTGTTCGCGGCGGGTGCCCATGGCATCCGCCCGTTTCGTCGTCGGGACCGTGCCAGCAGCGTCGTCGGACCTCCCGGTCCGCCGCGCCGGCGGACGTCGGGTGTCACAGAGTACGGACGCGATCCCTGCAGAAAGGACGTGATGTTGAGGAGTGACGGGCTATAGCAGCTTCAGCTGGTGACGACACACGGATCAATGACCGGATTCGAGCACGAGAGGTCCGACTGATCGACCCTGACGGGAAGCAGTTGGGCATCAAGGCGCTGCCGGAGGCGCTCAACATCGCCAGGTCGATGGAACTCGACCTGGTCGAGGTGGCGCCCGACGCATCACCGCCGGTGTGCCGGATCATGGACTTCAAGAAGTTCAAGTACGAGGAGCAGCAGCGGGCCAAGGAATCCCGCAAGAAGGCGACCAACATCGTCGTCAAGGAGATGAAGTACCGCCCCAAGATCGGCGGCGGCGACTTCGACACCAAGACGCGCAAGGTCGCCCAGTTCCTCGGCGAGGGCCACAAGGTCAAGCTCACGATCATGTTCCGTGGCCGTGAGATGCAGCACCCCGAGCTCGGTCGCCGGATCCTTGATCGGGTCGCCGAGGAGGTCGCCGACGTCGGCAAGGTCGAGGCCATGCCGAAGCAGGACGGCCGCAACATGACCATGGTCCTCGGTCCGGACAAGAAGGCACAGGAGAAGGCTCGCAAGGACGCGGTGGCCGCGGAGGCGCCCGACGCGCCGGTCGCAGCCGAACCCGCGTCGACCGGGAGCCCGTTCCCGAGCGACACGCCGCCGCAGGACGAGGGTCCGGTGACCGGCGACAGCGATGCGACGAGCGAGCGCCCGACGCAGGACGACAGCCCGGCCACCGACTCACCGACCACCGACTCCGCACCGATCACCGAGCCCGCACCGGTCGGCGAACCCACCTGAAGGTCCGGGCGCACCACGCCCGCCCACCATCCACTCCGTCCGGCCGCACGGTCCGGGCATCACACGAGGAACCACCCATGCCCAAGATGAAGACCCGATCCGGCGCCAAGAAGCGCTACAAGGTCACCGGCACCGGCAAGCTCACGCGCCGCAAGGCCAACCTGAACCACATCCTGGAGAAGAAGTCGTCGAAGCGGAAGCGCTCCCTGCAGGGCGACTTCGTGCTGTCCAAGGGCGACGACCGCCGCGCTCGCAAGCAGCTCGGCATCTGACCCCCGACCCCACGAAAGGAGCTTCCCGATGGCACGTGTCAAGGGTGGAGTTCACGCGAAGAAGAACCGTCGTGCCGTGCTCGGCAAGGCGAAGGGCTACTACGGCAACCGGAGCCGCAGCTTCCGGTCCGCCAACGAAGCCGTCATGCACGCCGGCCAGTACGCGTTCCGCGACCGCCGGGCCCGCAAGGGTGAGATGCGCAAGCTGTGGATCCAGCGGATCAACGCCGGCTGCCGCTCGCACGGCGTGTCCTACAGCCGCTTCATCAACGGCCTGAAGGTCGCCGGCATCGAGGTCGACCGCAAGGTCCTCGCCGACCTCGCCGTGCGCGACGACGCCGCGTTCGGCGCCCTCGTGACCGCCGCGCAGGCTGCGCTGGATGCCCAGCCGGCCGAGGTGGGGGCCGACAGCTGAGCCCACTGGGCCGGACCAATCCCGAACTGCAACTGCTGCGGCGCCTCTCGAGGCGCCGCAGCGTGCGTTCGGCCGAGGGCGTGTTCCTCGTCGACGGCCCGGTGCTGCTGTCCGAGGCGCTCGCGGCCGACGTGACGGTCCGCACGGTCTACGTGGAGCGCAACGCGGCGCGCGACGCCGTGCGACTCGCCGTGGATGCCGCCGCCGAGGCCGGCGTGCGGGTGCGTGAGGTCATGCCGGGGGTGCTCGCGAAGGTGCTCGACCTCGCCACGCCGCAGGCCGTCGTCGCGATGGTCGAGCGGACCGACGCAGAGCTGTCCGACCTGGTGTCGGCGGCGGCGCGGCGCGGGCGACCGCTGCTGGTGCTCGACGGGGTCGCCGATCCCGGCAACGTGGGCACCCTGGTCCGTACCGCCGAGGCGTCGGGGTGCGCCGGCGTCGCCCTGCTGGGTGCGTGCGCGGACCGGTTCAACCCCAAGACGGTGCGCTCCACCGCCGGCGCGATCTTCCGGGTCCCCGTGGCCGAGGTCGGCGACCCCACCGAGCTCGCCGACGCGCTCGCCGCGTCGGGCGTCGCGCTGGTGGGTGCCGTGGGGGGAGCCGCTGACGCGCCCGAGCAGATCCAGCTGAGCGGGGCAGTCGCGATCGTGGTGGGCAGCGAGGCGCACGGCCTGTCCCAGGAGGTCCTCGACCGTTGCGACCGGACGGTGGGCATCCCCATGGCGGGGCGCGTCGAGTCGCTCAACGCCGGTGTCGCCGGTTCCGTCCTGGCGTTCGAGGCCGCTCGCCAGCGCCGAATGGCCGACAGCTCGGTGACGCCGACGATTCGGAGTGGCGGCGCGACCACCGCGGTGGGCCATGATGACCGTCCGGTCGCGGCCGGCTCGCCCCTCTCGGAGCGTCCGCCGCCAGAGCACGGGAGTCCCCCTCGATGAGCAGCGCAGCTCACCACGGCACCGCGGAGCTGGCCGAGACGGCCGCCGCACGGATCGCTGCGGCCGAGGACCTGGACGGGCTGCGGGAGCTCGAGACCGAGCTCCTGGGCAAGCGCTCCGAGCTGAGCGCCCTCAAGTCGACCATGCGCGACATGGACCCCGACGAGCGACGCAGCTTCGGTGCGGCCCTGAACGAGGCACGTGACCGCATCGAAGGTGCGTTCGCTGCCCGACGTGCCGAGCTGGAGGCGGCCGAGCGCGCCGTGCGCCTGGACGCGGAGCGCCTGGATCTGACCGAGGCGATCGGCCGGGTGCAGGTGGGCCACGCCCACGTCGTGACCCAGACCTGGGAACGTCTCGAGGACGTCTTCTGCGGCATGGGCTACCAGGTCGCCGACGGTCCCGAGGTGGAGACCGACTGGTTCAACTTCGAGGCGCTGAACCTCCCGCCGGCTCATCCGGCGCGCTCGCTGTGGGACACGCTCTACCTGGACACCACCGACCTCGACGGCGTCTCTGAGGGCGAGCTCGTCCTGCGCACCCACACCTCGCCGGTGCAGGTGCGCTCCATGCTCGAGGCGGTGCGCACGGGGGAGGGCCCGCCGATCTACGTCGTGTGCCCCGGGCGCGTCTACCGGCGCGACACCGCGGATGCCACGCACCTGCCGGTGTTCCACCAGGTCGAGGGCCTGGTCATCGACCGGGGCATCAGCATGGGCGACCTGGCGGGCACGATCGAGGAGTTCACCAAGGCGTACTTCGGCGGGGAGATGACCAGCCGCCTGCGGCCGTCGTACTTCCCGTTCACCGAGCCGTCCGCCGAGTTCGACATCTCGGCTCCCGACGGCTCGTGGCTCGAGGTCGGCGGCTGCGGCATGGTGCACCCGAACGTGCTGCGTGCCGGCGGGCTCGATCCCGAGGAGTGGTCCGGGTTCGCCTTCGGCTTCGGCATCGACCGCCTGGCCAAGATCCGCCACGCCGTCGGTGACCTCCGCGAGTACCTCACGAACGACATCCGCTTCCTCGCGCAGTTCTGACACGGTGACGACCGTGCGCCGAGATCCCGTCACGTCCACACGACACCCGGTGGTGCCCCCACGATGAAGGTCCTCCTGTCCTGGCTCCGAGAGTTCGCCCCGATCGAGGGCGACGCCGACGAGATCGCCGCGCAGCTGACCGAGCTGGGCATGGAGCTCGAGTCCGTGTCGCTGCTCGGCGAGGGACTCGACGGCATCGTGGTCGCCCGGGTCCTGGACGTGCGCGAGCACCCCGACGCGGATCGGATCCGCCTGGTCGACGTGGACGCCGGCGACGGTACGCCGCTGCAGATCTGCTGTGGCGCGTCGAACATGGTGGCCGGCGACCTGGTGCCGCTGGCGACCATCGGCACCGTCATGCCCAGCGGGATGGAGATCGCTCGCCGCAAGATGCGTGGCCAGGAGAGCAACGGGATGCTCTGCTCCGCGGCCGAGATGGAGCTGGGCGACGACCACTCCGGCATCCTCGTGCTGCCCGACGAGCTGGCCCCCGGCACGCAGATCACCGACGCCCTCGGGTTGCGCAGCGACGTCGTGTACGAGTTCGACGCGCTGCCCAACCGCCCCGACACCCTCAGCGTCATGGGCGTCGCCCGTGACCTGGCGGCGCATCAGGGCGTGCCCTTCGCGGTGCCGTCGTTCGCAGCCCCCGAGTCCGGTCCGGACGCCGCCGGGCTCTGCTCGGTGCGCATCGACGCACCCGAGCTCTGCGGCCAGTTCCTGGTCCGGGTGGTGTCGGGCGTGCAGCTCGGCGCGTCGCCCCGGTGGATGGCGCAGCGACTGATCGCCGCCGGCATGCGCCCGATCAACAACGTCGTCGACGTGTCGAACTACGTGATGCTCGAGCTCGGCCAGCCGAACCACACCTACGACCTGGCGCTGGTTCCTGGCGGTGCGCTCGGCACCCGATGGGCACGTGAGGGCGAGACGCTGCGGACCCTCGACGACGTCGAACGTGAGCTGGGTGCGGAGGACGGGGTGATCGTCGACGGCGAGGACCGGGTGATCGGTCTGGCCGGCGTCATGGGCGGCGCCTCGACCGAGATCTCCGGGACCACGACCGACGTGCTGGTCGAGGCGGCGTGGTGGGACCCCGAGACCATCGCCGTGACCTCGGCGCGCCACAACCTGCACTCCGAGGCGTCGCTGCGGTTCAAGCGGGGCGCGGATCCGCAGATCGCCCCGCTCGCCCTGCGCCGGATCGCCCAGCTGCTGGGCGAGGTCGCAGGTGCGACCCTGCACCCGGGCGTCGTGGGCGCGGACGGGGACCTGCCGGGAGCGGTGAGCGTGCACGTGCGCACGGCTCGGGCGAACTCGCTGCTGGGCACCGAGCTCACCCGCGACGAGATGGCGGCGCTGATCGAGCCGATCGGCTACTCGAGCGAACCCGCCGACGAGGACCTGATCGTCACGGTGCCGTCCTGGCGACCCGATTCGACGATCGAGGCCGATGTGGTCGAGGAGGTCGGCCGCCACTTCGGCTTCTCGCGCATCCCCAAGACACTGCCGGCGTCCCCGCACACGGGCGGACTGACACCGCGACAGCAGGACCGTCGCCGGCTGCGGCGGGCGCTCATCGGTGCCGGGTTGTCCGAGGCCATGCCGATGCCCTTCCTGGCGCCCGGTGACCTGGAGCGCTGCGGACTCGAGCCGGGCGGCCTGGTGCTGGCCAACCCGCTCGCTGCCGAGGAGTCGATCCTGCGGACCTCCCTCCTGCCGGGGCTGATCGCCGCGGTGGCGCACAACGAGCGCCACCGCATGCCCGGTGTGGCGCTGTTCGAGGTGGGGCGGGTCTTCGGACTCGGCGATCGAGGCGTGATCACCGACGTCACCGAGTCCGAGCTCGCCGGCCGGGTGCTGTCGGGCGAGTCGGAGCACGTCGCCCTGGTGCTCGCCGGCCGCGAGGCCCCATCGGCGGTCGAGATGGTGGAGCTGATGCTGCGCTCCGTCGGCCGTTGGTACGGGGTCGACTCGTCCTCGCTCGCGCCGGCGATGGCGGAGCTGACGGCGGCGACCATCCGCGCCGCGGCGGTGCCCGGACTGCACCCGGGACGGAGCGCGGTCGTGGAGCGCGACGGTCTGCTGGTCGGCCAGGTGGGCGAGATCGACCCCGACGTGCTCGCCGCGCACGACATCACCGAACGGGTCGCATGGGCCCAGCTGGACCTGACGACGCTGCTCGCGCTGCCCTCGTCGGTGCCCCAGGCCCGACCCGTGTCGCGGTTCCCGTCGTCGGACATCGACTTGGCCTTCGTGGTGGACGAGCGCGTGCCGGCCGAGGACGTGCGGCGGACGCTGCTGGCGTCCTCGGGCACCGTGCTGCCCGTGGCGGTCGAGCTGTTCGACGTGTTCCGCTCCGAGCAGCTGGGCGAGGGGCGCAAGAGCCTGGCGTTCCGCCTGCGATTCCAGGAGCCCGATCGCACGCTCACCGACGGCGAGGTCGCCGCGGCCCGGGCCGCGATCATCGACGCGGCGGCCCGCGACCACGGCGCCGAGCTCCGCGGCTGACGCCGACGTCCGTTCTGTCGTGCGAAATGGGGGCTGTGGCCCCCATTTCGCACGACAGAACAGGGGTCGAGGCGGAGCTCGGGTCCGGCGATGGGAGGGCTTCCGGCGGAAGCGCAATCAATTGCACAACCGTGCACGAAGATGCGATAGGGTGCTCGGATGATCAACGTCGGCATCATCGGTGCGTCGGGCTACACCGGCGTCGAGCTGCTCCGGCTGTGCCTGCAGCATCCCGAGCTGCAGGTCAACTTCGCCACGGGTGACTCTCAGGCCGGCGCCGCCGTGGCGGAGCTGTACCCGAGCCTGGCGGGCGGCTACCCGGACCTGGTCTTCCAGCCGTGGTCGCCCGAGCTGCTCGACGGGGTCGACGTCGCCTTCCTGGGGCTGCCCCACGGCACCAGCCAGCAGATCGTGCCGGAGCTGCTCGGCAACGTCCGCCTGGTGGTCGACCTGGGAGCGGACTTCCGGCTGCGCAGCTCTGCTGACTACGAGCAGTGGTACGGCGCCGCGCACACCCGCCCCGAGCTGCTGGACCGGTTCGTCTACGGCCTGCCCGAGCTGCACCGCGACCAGCTGCGCACGACCGACGCCGTGGCCACGCCCGGTTGCTACCCGACCGCGGCGTCGCTCCCGATGGCGCCGCTCGTCCGTGCCGGGTTGGTCACGACCGACCGGATCATCGTCGACGCGGCCTCGGGTGTCTCCGGGGCCGGACGGCCGCCCAAACCGACCACCACCTTCTGCACGGTCGACGAGGACGTCACCGCCTACGGGCTGCTCGACCACCGTCACACCGTCGAGATGGAGATGAACATCGGCGCTCCTGTGCTGTTCACCCCTCACCTGGTGCCGATGAACCGCGGCATCCTGGCGACCTGCTACGCCCAGCCGGCGAGCTCGGGCCTGCGCACCGACGACGTCCTCGACTGCCTCGCGGACTTCTACCGGGACGAGCCGTTCGTGGTGGTGGGGGAGCGCTCGCCGTCGACCAAGGCGACGCTGGGCTCCAACATGGCGCAGCTCACGGCACGGGTCGACGAGCGCACCGGCACCGTGCTGACGCTGTGCGCGATCGACAACCTGGGCAAGGGAGCGTCGGGGGCCGCCGTGCAGTGCGCCAACGTCGCACTCGGACTCGAGGAGACCGCCGGCCTGCAGATCGCAGGGACCTACCCATGAGCGCGGACCTACCCATGAGCGCCGACCTACCCGTGAGCGACGCCCCGATCCCCGTCGACACGCATCGCGACCCGCAGGTCGCGGTCGACGTGCTGCTCCAGGCGCTGCCCTACATCGAGCAGTTCCGCGGCGCCGTCGTCGTGGTGAAGTTCGGCGGCAACGCCATGTCCACACCGGAGCTCTTCGCCGACTTCGCCAAGGACATCGTGCTGATGCACCGCGTCGGCATGCGGCCGGTGGTGGTCCACGGCGGCGGTCCCCAGATCGGCTACTGGCTGTCGCGCATGGGCAAGGAGACGTCGTTCGTCGACGGTCGACGTGTCACCGACGCAGAGACGCTCGAGATCGCCCAGATGGTGCTGATCGGCAAGGTCAACTCCGACATCGTGACGGCGCTGAACACCAACGGCCCCGTGGCGTTGGGCCTGTCGGGCACCGACGCGATGCTGCTCGAGGCCGAGGCCCACGACGCGGACCTCGGCTACGTCGGCACGGTGACCAAGGTGAACCCGGAGCTCATCACGCGGACGCTGTCCATGGACCTGATCCCGGTGATCGCGACGATCGGTGCGGACGACAGCGGGCAGACCTACAACATCAACGCGGACGACGCGGCGACGGCGGTCGCACAGGAGCTCGCCGCGGAGAAGCTGATCTTCCTGTCCGACGTGCCGGGCCTGCTCGCGGATGTCGACGACCCCGACTCGCTCATCACGAGCGTGTCGACCGTCGACGCCCAGGACCACATCAACAGCGGGGTGATCTCCGGCGGCATGGTGCCCAAGATCGCCGGCTGCATCCGGGCGATCGAGCACGGCGTCGGTTCCGTGCACCTGATCGACGGGCGCCTGCCCCACGTGCTGCTGCTCGAGCTGTTCACGCAGGCCGGCGTGGGCACCATGGTGGTCAGGGCGGAGGGCCCGACGTGAGCGCCGCCGAGCACGCTGCCGCCATGGGCGCCCCGGCCGACCTGGCCGCGTGCCCGCTGATGCCGACCTACGGCGCGCCGTCGGTGCAGTTCGTGCGCGGCGAGGGCTCGTGGCTGTGGGACCGGGAGGGCACGCGGTACCTGGACCTCCTGTCGGGCCTGGCCGTCACCTCGCTCGGCCACGCGCACCCCGCCGTCGCCGACGCCCTCGCCGAGCAGGCACGGACGCTGCTGCACGTGTCCAACCTGTTCGGGACCGAGCACAACGGACCGCTCGCGACCTCGCTCGACCGCCTCCTGGGCGGTGGCGGTCAGGTGTTCTTCTGCAACTCGGGAGCAGAGGCCAACGAGGCGGCGATCAAGCTGGCGCGGAAGTTCGGTGGCCGTGGCCGTCACGTCGTCGTCAGCGCGTACGGCAGCTTCCACGGACGCACGCTCGCGACGTTGCACGCGACGGGACAACCCGCCAAGCACGAGGTGTTCCAGCCGCTGCCCGAGGGGTTCCGCCACGTCAGCTGGGCCGACGTCGACGAGCTCGAGGCGGCCCTGGACGACACGGTCGCCGCGGTCCTGCTCGAGGCCGTCCAGGGTGAGGGCGGGGTGAACCCAGCGAGCGCCGAGTACTTCGGCGCGGTGCGGCGCCTCTGCGACGAGCGTGGCGTGCTGTTCATGGTCGACGAGGTGCAGACGGGCCTTGGTCGCTGCGGAAGCTGGTTCGCACACCAGCACCTCGGCGTGGTGCCCGACGTCGTGACCATGGCCAAGGCGCTCGGCAACGGCGTGCCCATCGGGGCGTGTTGGGCCCGCACCGAGGTCGCCGCGGTGTTCGAACCCGGCGACCACGCCACCACGTTCGGTGGCCAGCCGCTCGCGACCGCGGCGGCACGGGCCGTGCTGCAGGTGATGGAGGCCGAGGACGTGCCCGCACGCGCCACACGTGCCGGCGCAGTGCTCCAGGAGCGGTTGAGCGCGCTCGACCTGGTCCGCTCGGTGCGCGGACTGGGGCTGCTGCTCGCCGTCGAGCTCGACGTGGACGCGCTCGGCGGCCCGTCGTCGCAGGTCGCCGCCGAGCTCCTGGCCAATGGCGTGGTCGTCAACGCCGTCACACCCACGGCGCTGCGCCTCGCGCCGAGCCTGCTCATCTCCGACGCCGAGCTGGACCTCGCCGTCGACTCGATCGCTGCCGCGCTGGACGCGGTCGCCGCCGCACACACGGAGCCCGCCCGATGAGACACCTGCTGGAGATCGACGACCTGAGCAGCGACGAGCTCGACACCATCCTGGACCTGTCGCTGCGCCCGGACCTGCCGACGGTGCTCGCCGGCGCCGGTGCCATGCTCCTGTTCGAGAAGCCGTCCGCCCGGACCCGCACGTCCATGGAGATGGCCGTCGTGCAGCTCGGCGGGCATCCCGTGACGCTGCGCAACGAGGAGGTCGGCATCGACCGGCGCGAGTCCGCGGAGGACCTCGGTCGCCTGCTGTCGCGCTACGGGGCCGTCATCGGCGCACGGGTCTTCGAGCACCACAAGGTGGAGCGCCTCGCGGCAGCGGCCTCCGTGCCGGTCATCAACCTGCTGTCCGACGACGCACATCCCGTGCAGGCCCTCGCCGACCTGCTCACGATCCGCGACGAGTTCACGACGCTGGACGGCGTCGTGGTCGCCTACGTCGGCGACGCCAACAACGTCGCCCGCTCGCTCGGCGTCGCCTGTGGACTCATGGGGATGGAGTTCAGGGTGTCGAACCCGCCGGGCTACGGGTTCTCCGACGACACGGTCGAGCTGCTCAGCGGCGCCGGGTGCCGGGCCGTGCTCGAGCCCGACCCGGTGCGGGCGGTGACCGGTGCCGACGTGGTGTACACCGACGCCTGGTACTCGATGGGACAGGAGACCGAGCAGGCGATCCGCACCGAGGCCTTCGACCGGTGGCGGGTGGACGACGCCCTCATGTCCTGCGCCTCCGACCGGGCGATCTTCCTGCACTGCCTCCCAGCGCACCGCGGGGACGAGGCGACCGACGACGTGCTCGACGGCCCGCGCAGCCGGATCTGGGCCCAGGCCGAGAACCGCATGCACACCAAGCGGGGCCTGCTGGCCTGGCTCCTCGACGAGGGGCTCCGATGAGCGCCCGGTCGACGGGCGCACGGCCCAACAAGGCCCAGCGTCAGCACCGGATCGCGCGCCTGCTCGAGGAGCACCGCGTGACCAACCAGGCGCACCTGGTCGAGCTGCTCGCGTCGGACGGCGTCGAGGTCAACGTGTCCACGGTGTCGCGCGACCTCGAGGAGCTGGGCGCCATCAAGGTCCGCATCCCCGGAGGCGAGACCGCGTACGCCGTGCCGGAGCTGCCCCGTGAGCAGGTCGCACCCGCCGACCACCTCCGACGGGTGCTGGGCGACTGGGTGGTCGAGGTCGCACGCTCGGGCGATCTGGTCGTGGTGCGCACGCCGCCCGGCTCGGCCCACGTCGTCGGCTCCGCCATCGACCGAGCCGGCCTCGTCGGCGTGTTGGGCACCATCGCCGGGGATGACACACTGCTGCTCATCTCCGCGGAGGGCGACGGCGTCTCGGTCGCCGAACGCGTGCACGACCTGGCGGGCCTCGCCTGAGCGGCGCTGCCGCCCATCACCAACTTCCCCGAACCCACACTGGAACTGGAGCGAACACCCATGGCACAACGAGTCGTGCTGGCCTACTCCGGCGGTCTCGACACCTCGGTCGCCGTCCGCTGGATGATCGAGAACCTCGGGGTCGAGGTCATCTGCCTCTCGGCCGACGTCGGCCAGGAGGGCACGCTGGACGGCAACCGCGAGAAGGCGCTCGGCGCCGGCGCCATCGCGTACGAGGAGCTCGACCTGCGCGAGGAGTTCGCACGGGACTACCTGGCGCCGATCATCAAGGCGAACGCCCTGTACGAGGGCCAGTACCCGCTGGTGTCGGCCCTGTCCCGCCCGCTCATCGTGAAGCACCAGGTCGAGCTGGCCCGCAAGTACGGCGCCGACGGCATCGCCCACGGCTGCACCGGCAAGGGCAACGACCAGGTCCGCTTCGAGGTGTCCTCCATGGCGCTCGCGCCCGACCTCGAGCTCGTGGCGCCCGTGCGCAACTGGGGCTTCACCCGCGAGGACTCGATCGCCTACGCGGCGGAGCACGGCATCCCGGTCGGCGCGACGAAGGAGAAGCTCTACTCGATCGACGACAACCTGTGGGGACGGGCGATCGAGTGCGGCGAGATGGAGGACCCGTGGGCGCGTCCGCCCGAGGGCGTCTGGGTGATGACCCAGCTGACCGCCACCGAGCCCCGCGAGCTCACGGTGGGCTTCGAGCAGGGTGTGCCCGTGTCGCTCGATGGCGTCCGCATGCCCCTGCACGAGCTGATCACCGAGGCGAACCACACCGTCGGTGCCTACGGCTGGGGCCGGCTCGACATGGTCGAGAACCGGCGCGTCGGCATCAAGAGCCGCGAGACCTACGAGGCACCGGGTGCGCTGGCACTGATGATGGCGCACGCGGACCTCGAGTCGATCACCCTGGAGCGCGACCTCCAGCGCGAGAAGATCCGCCTGGAGCACCGCTACGCGGAGCTGGTCTACGACGGCCTCTGGTTCTCGCCGCTGCGTGACGCCCTCGACGCGTTCGTCGACGCCTCACAGGAGCACGTGACCGGCGACGTCCGCCTGCGCCTCGAGCCGAACCGCTGCTGGGTCGTCGGCCGCCGGGCGCCGCGCTCGCTGTACGACTACGGGCTCGCCACCTACGACGCTGCCGACCGGTTCCGCCACGCGGATTCCGAGGGCTTCGTGCGGATCTGGGGCCTCGGGGTGCAGACGTGGTCCGGCATCCAGGGCCCGGGGTCGAACAGCTGATGGCCGCCTCGGGGGACGACGCGCAGCGGGGACAGCTCTGGCACGGGCGCTTCGACACCGGGCCCGCGCAGGAGCTCGTCGAGTTCACCGAGAGCATCAGCTACGACCAGCGCCTGCTGGTCGACGACGTCCGCTGCTCGAAGGCACACGTCCGGGGGCTGCACCGCGGCGGCCTGCTCGACGAGTCGGAGCTCGCGGCGGTGCTGGGCGCGCTCGACACCGTCGAGATCGAGTTCCGCGCCGGTGACCTCGTGCCGATCGAGTCCGACGAGGACGTGCACACGCTGATCGAACGTCGGGTCACCGAGCTGGCCGGTGCCGCGGGCGCCAAGCTGCACACGGGGCGCTCGCGCAACGACCAGGTCGCGACCGCGTTCCGGCACTACCTGCTGCGTGAGCTCGAGGTCGTCGCTGATCGCGTCCTGGCGCTGGTGGAGGTGCTCGCAGGTCGGGCCGACGACGCCGGCGTCGGCGACGACGCCGTGTACCTGCCGGGCTACACGCACCTGCAGCAGGCCCAACCCGTGCTGCTGGCGCACCACCTGATGGCACACGCCTGGGCGTTGCTGCGCGACGTCGAGCGCCTCGGCGACTGTCGTCGGCGCGTCGACGTGTCGCCCCTGGGTGCCGGCGCGCTCGCCGGCAGCTCGCTGCCGCTCGATCCCGACGGGACGGCTGTGGACATGGGCTTCGCGTCTCGCTTCGAGAACTCGCTCGACGCGACGTCGGACCGCGACTTCGTCGCCGAGTCGCTGTTCGTGCTCAGCGTGATCGGGCTGCACCTGTCACGGATGGGCGAGGAGGTCGTGCTCTGGAGCACCGACGAGTTCGGGTTCGTGCGCCTCGACGACGCGTATGCGACCGGCTCGTCGATGCTGCCCCAGAAGAAGAACCCCGACATCGCCGAGCTGGCCCGCGGCAAGGCAGGGCGCGTGATCGGCGACCTCACCGGTTTCCTCGCCACCATGAAGTCGCTGCCGCTCGCGTACAACCGCGACCTGCAGGAGGACAAGGAACCGCTCTTCGACGCGCTCGACACCGTGCGGCTCGGGCTCGGCGCGATGGCCGGGCTGTACGCGACGCTGCAGTTCCGGCCCGAGCGCATGCGTGCCGCCGCCGATTCGCCCTACGCCGCGGCGACCGACCTCGCCGAGCTGCTGGTGCGCGATGGCGTGCCGTTCAGGGACGCGCACGCCGTCGTGGGCGCTCTGGTCCGCCGCTCGCTCGACGAGGGGATCGCGCTGTCCGACCTCGTGGCCGCCGAACCCAGCTTGGGCGACCGGGGCACGGAGCTGCTGCGTCCCGGGGTCTCGGTCCGCCAGCGCACGACGCCCGGCAGCGCCGGTCCGGCGGCGGTCTCGGTCCAGCGAGCACGCCTGCAGGACGCACTGCGCACCGCGCGAGGGCGCTGGGCCGCGCCGACGGAGTCCGGGGCGTGACGAGCGGGTTCACCCATGCGCTCGACGTCCGCTACGGCGAGTGCGACCAGCAAGGCATCGTGTTCAACGCGAACTACCTGGCCTACGTCGACGATGCGATGGACCACTGGATGCGCTCGCTCGAGCTCGAGGAGTGGACGACGGGATGGGACGTCGTGCTCAAGTCGGCCCGGGTGACCTGGCACAGCTCCGCTCGTTGGCCCGAGCGCCTCTCGCTGGACTGCGGCGTCGGCCGGTGGGGTGGCACCAGCTTCGACGTCGTCTACCGACTGCGCGTGCAGGACCGACCGGTCGCGGACGCCCTCATCACCTACGTGTCGATCGATCCGGGCACGCAGCGTCCGGTGACCACCCCGGCCGGGGTCCGCGACGCGCTGGGTGCGGTGGTGGCGACACCGGAGTCGCTCGCGTGACGTCGTGGACGTCGCTGCCCGCCGCCGCCCTGCGTGGCCCGGTCGACGAGGTGGCCCCGACGTTGTTGAACACGCTGGTCGTGGTCGGCGATCGCGTCGGGCGCGTCGTCGAGGTCGAGGCCTACGGCGGCGACGAGGATCCGGCGAGCCACGCCTGGCGGGGCCGGACCCCGCGCAACGCCACCATGTTCGGGCCGCCGGGACGTCTCTACGTGTACCGGTCCTACGGACTGCACTGGTGCGCGAACGTCGTCGTCGTCGGCGAGGAGGGACGGGGCGCCGCGGTCCTGCTGCGAGGGCTCGAGCCCGTGGCGGGTCTGGAGCAGATGCGCCGCGCCCGAGGCGAGCGGCACCGCCTCCAGGACCTGACCAACGGGCCGGGCAAGCTCTGCGCAGCGCTCGGCATCACAGGTGACGACGACGGCACAGATCTGTCGACGCCTCGTTCGCGGGTCCGGCTGTGCCGTGACGCCACCGCTGCGCCGACCTCGCCGATGGTGACCGCCCGGATCGGCATCAGTCGGGGGACCGAGCTGCCCTGGCGATTCGCCCTCGCTGACAACCCGTTCGTCTCACGAGCGCGGCCCTCCCGTGTCGCCTGAGCCGCCGATCGCTCCCGACCGCCTGCTGCGTGCCGGCGACCCGGCGCTGGCACCCAGCCGGGACCCGCAGCGCTCCCGTCGTCGGTTGGTGGAGGCACGCTGGGACGACGACGCCATGGACGCCGAACGCGATCGCGTGCTCGGACTGCTCGACGAACACGGCGAGGCGCTGGCCGACCGCACCACGGCCCCGGGCCACCTCACGGGCTCGGCGCTCGTCGTGGACTCGACGGGGGAGCGGGTGGTGGTGTTGTTGCACACCAAGCTCCGGCGGTGGCTGCAGCCGGGCGGCCACGCCGACGGCGACCACGAGCTCGCCGGCGTGGCGCTGCGCGAGGCGACCGAGGAGACCGGCATCGAGGGCCTGCACGTGCTGGTGCCGGCCGTGGACCTGGACGTCCACGCGGTGGACCACGGCGACGCGCTGGGCGAGCACCTGCACATGGACCTGCGTTTCGTGGTCCTCGCACCGCCGGATGCCGTGATCGAGGGCAATCACGAGTCGCTCGCGCTGCGGTGGGTCACGCTCGACGAGCTCGAGGAGCTCGCCGACGAGGCCGGCCTGGTCCGTCTCGCACGAGCGGGTCTCCAGCGCCTGCGCGAGCTGCCGTCCGCACCACCCTGACCTGGTGCTCCGTCGGCACCAGCACCGGCGCCGACGCACCTGCTGGTCAGCTCAGGTCGGCGGGCGTGGTGCAGGACTCCATCCGGTTCACCTGGGCGAACGCGTTGATCGCCCGGGTGATCCCGCGGGTGTCGCTGCCCTTGGTGGACTCGAGGAACCGGGCGTCGTCGTCGACCTGGAGGTTCTCCACGTAGCTCTCGCGGTTGCCCAGGTACGTCGCCCAGTCGTCGAGCCACTCGCTGACCGCCTCGTTCGCCACCGGGGACCCGGTGGGCGTGAGGGGACCGAGGTCCGCGAGCATCTGGGACAACACCAGGTTGGAGCGGGCGACGACGTCGGCCCGCTCGTCGGCGCTCTGGGCCACCTCGGCACGCGGCAGCTGCTCCAGCTCGGCCTTCGCCGCCGCGCAGACCTGCTCGGCCTGCGTGGGGAAGGAGCGGTCGGCGAGCTCGTCGATCATGAGACCGGGGTCGTACACGAACAGCACGTACACCCACCCGGTGAGAAGCACCGCCACGGCGACGAGGGTGGCGATCACGGCCACCCTGCGGCGCGGGACCTCGTCGGGGTCGTGATCCGGTCCGGCGGGGACCTCGGGGAGGGTCGGGGACGCCATGGAGCAAGAGTCTGCCATCGGCGTCGGTCCGGTACGCAGTCGGCGACGGACCGGAACGGGGTCGTCGAGGGGCGAGCGGCGCGGACGGCTCAGTCGTCGGGCGCCGTTGTCGTCGTGCCGCGCCGGCCGGGGACCGTGGTGGTGGTCGTCGATGCCGTGGTGGTGGTCGGCGTCGTGGTGACCTCGATCCACACGGTCGCGCCCCGTGCGGCCGCGCTGTTCGCTGCCGGGCTCTGGCTGACGACCATCCCGGGCTGCGACGCTGCCGACGTCACGGCGACCTGTTCGACGTCGAAGCCCGCGTCGCTCAAGCGGCTCGATGCCGCTCCAGCGCTGAGTCCTGCGACCTCGGGGACCTCGACGGTGTCGGTCGGGTCGACCGGCTCCAGGAAGTCCGCGTTCGGTGACGGGACGGTCGTGGTGGGCGCCGGTGCCGTCAGCGGATCCATCAGCGGCGTCGGTTCGCTGTTGGCCAGGGCGGAGCGCATGAAGCGGGACCAGATCTGCGCGGGATAGGTGCCGCCGTAGACGGTGATGCGCGTGTTCGGCGGGCTCATCGAGACCAGGCTGCGGACGCCGTTCGGCCCGTCCCGGGGTTCTGCGAACCCCACCCACACCGCGGTGGAGAGCTGCTGGGTGTAACCGCAGAACCAGGCGTCGGTGTTGTTCTGCGCGGAGCCGGTCTTGCCGCCGGCGGGGCGACCGATGCCGGCGCTGCGACCGGTGCCGCGCTGGATCACGCCCTCGAGCGCAGGAGCGATCTCACGCACGACCTCGGGTGAGGTGGCCACCGACTGCTGGTGCGCGTGCTGGTAGACGACCTCGCCGTCGGGCCCCGTGATCTTGGTGACGTACGTGGGTGGGACGTGCACGCCGTCGTTGGCGAACGTGGCGTACACCGAGGCCATGTCCTGGACGGTCGCGTTGTTCGCACCGAGCACGATGGCCGGGGTGGCCTCGACCTCGGTGGAGACGACGCCGAGCTTCTCCGCCATGGCCACCGAACGCTCCGGCCCGACCTCGGGGTCCAACATGATGTTGGCGTAGCAGGTGTTGGACGACACGACCGTGCACTCGGCCATCGTGCCGGCGCCGATGCCGCCGCCCCGTACCGACCAGACGCCGCCAGGGATCGACAGGACCGCGGAGCTCGGCGCGTTGTACAGCTTCGAGGGCGACACGCCGTTGTCGAGCGCGGCGGCCATGACGATGGGCTTGAACGCCGAGCCGGTCTGTCGCCCCGCGCCGGCCGCGAGGTTGGTCTGGCGGTACGAGTGCGTGCCGAAGTAGTCGTGGCCGCCGACCATGGCGCGCACGAACCCGGTGCGTGGATCGATCGACACCAGCGCCGCGTCGGGTGTGCGGGGATCGGTGCCCTGGTCCACGAGCACCTGGCGGATCGAGTCCTCCGCGGCCGCCTGCAGGTTCAGGTCGATCGTGGTGTCGATGCGCAGGCCGCCGCGCAGCAGGGTGTTGCGCCGCTCGGCACGGCTGTCGCCGAGGGCGTTCGAGGTGTTGAGCAGCCAGTCCTTGACCTCGTCGATGAAGTGCGGCGCTGCGTAGGGCTGCAGCGCCGCCGGGGGCTGCTCGGCGGCGAGCGCGAGGGGCGCCTCGACCGCTCGGTTGGCCTGCGACTCGGTGATCAGACGCTGGTCCTGCATCCGTCGCAGCACCAGGTCACGTCGGTCCCGCGCGGCCTCGGGATCGGTCCGGGGGTCGTGGCGGGAGGGTGCCTGGATGACGCCGGCGATCAGGGCCGACTGCGCCAGGGTGAGGTCCTCGACCGCCACGCCGAAGTACTCCTGGGCCGCTGCTCCCACGCCGTACGCGCCGTTGCCCAGGTAGATCGTGTTCAGGTAGAGCTCGAGGATGAGCTGCTTGGAGTAGTTCCGCTCCAGGGCGAGGGCGGTCGTCGCCTCCTCGATCTTGCGGCCCAGGGTCTGCTCGGGCGACAGCAGGGCGTTCTTGACGTACTGCTGGGTGATCGTCGAGCCGCCCTCGGCGACCTCGCCCGCCTCGGCGTTGCGGCCGGCGGCACGTGCCACGGCCCGTGGGTCGACCCCGTTGTGCGTCCAGAAGCGGGCGTCCTCGATCGCGACCACGGCGTCCTGCAGCGATCGGGGGATGCGCTCGAGCGGCACGTTGATGCGGTTCTCCTCCTCGAGGACCGTGATGAGCGTGCCGTTGGCGTCGTAGATGGCCGAGGGCTGGGCGTTCTCGGGCAGGGCGATCGGCGGTGCGTCACGTGCCACGCCGCAGCCGGAGGCCACCACGGCGAGCGCGGAGATGCCGGCGAGGAGGCGGGTGGATCGGCGCACGTCCCCATTGTGGTGCCCCCGGTCGCCGCACCGGTGGCACAGGACCACGGAACGGGGCCACGGTGAGGGGGTCCACAGCCGGTACGATCCCGACCTCACGACCGCCCGATCCGGCTCGTCAGGAAGGTGCACCCATGTCCAGCGGCGCGGAGCTGCTCCACGAGCTGACCGAACGAGGACTCCGACAGGACTCCACGGACCCCGAGGCGCTCGAGCGGCGACTCGACGAGGGCCCGGTGACGCTGTACTGCGGCTTCGACCCCACGGCGGACTCGCTGCACATCGGCAACCTGCAGTCGATCATGCTGCTGCGGCGGTTCCAGCTGGCCGGGCACGCCCCGATCGCGTTGGTGGGTGGCGCGACCGGCATGATCGGCGATCCGGGCGGTCGCACCGAGGAGCGGCAGTTCCTCGAGCTCGACGTGCTCGACCGCAACCGGGAGATGATCGGCGCCCAGCTGGCCAGGTTCCTCGACTTCGGAGCGGGGCCGACGTCCGCCACGCTGGTCGACAACCGCTCGTGGACCGCCGACATGGGCGTGTTGGACTTCCTCCGCGACGTGGGCAAGCACGTCACGATCAACACGATGCTCGCCCGCGACTCGGTGAAGAGCAGGATCGAGCGCGAGTCGGGCATCTCGTTCACCGAGTTCAGCTACATGTTGCTGCAGGCGCACGACTACCTCGTGCTGCACCGCGACCTGGGCTGCGACCTCCAGGTGGCGGGCTCCGACCAGTGGGGCAACATCACCGCCGGGATCGACCTGATCCGACGACGCACCGGCGACACCGTGCACGGACTGACCGCGCCGCTGATCGTGCGGGCCGACGGAACGAAGTTCGGCAAGTCCGAGGGCGAGAACATCTGGTTGTCGGCGGATCGGACCAGCCCGTACCGGATGTACCAGTACCTCTTGAAGATCGCCGACGACGACGTCGAGTCGCTGCTGCTGCGACTGACCACGGTGCCGGTGCCCGAGATCGCCGACGTCGTGGCCGAGCACCGGGCCTCACCGGGTCGGCGCAGCGGCCAGCGCCGGGTGGCCGAGGAGATCACGGCGCTGGTCCACGGCCCCGAGGTGCTGGAGCAGGTGCGGACCGCGTCCGAGGTGCTCTTCGGTCGGTCGCTCGACGACCTGGACGAGCCGGCGTTCGAGCTGCTGGCCACGGAGATCCCGACGCTGCGGATGCCGCGCGAGCAGCTGCTCGGCGCGGATCCCGTCGACGTCCTGGCCGCGACCGGACTGGCGAAGTCCAAGGGGGAGGTCCGCAGGAACCCTGCCGGGTACTCCCTGAACCAGATCGCCCTGGCCGCACGGGACGACACGCCGATTGGTGCGGGCGATCTCCGCCACGGTAGGTTCATCCTGCTCCGACGGGGCAAGGCCTCCCACCACCTGGTGGAGGCGGTCTGACACCGTCGGGAAGGGATCGCTCCGCAAGGAGTGACGGGTGTCTCCCGGCAACGGGTTGACTTCATCCGGGCGAAACACTAAGTTCTCCTCTCGCCCCACACGGCCGTCGAACGGCCGGTGGGAGCAACGATCGGAACCGCTGACCAAGGTCATGTTCCAGCTGATGCCCCCGAACTCGGCGGCCGGCGCTCCTTGACAACGGAAGACAGAATGCCAAAAAGGCGAGTGCGGGCTACCGTGCGTTCGGAAGCGAGCGCATGAGGTAGACCCAGTCAATAACCTTTAAAAGCACAAATGATGGACAACCCTGTCGGCCTCGTGCCGGCAGGAACGCCAGAACTGTGCCAGTTGGCGTCGGAGTTCCTTTCTCTGACGCCGGCTCTTCGATTTGCGGAGTTCTCCGACCCTTCGGGTGACGGGAGCTCCAATGATCTCGATGGAGAGTTTGATCCTGGCTCAGGACGAACGCTGGCGGCGTGCCTAACACATGCAAGTCGAACGAGATCCATGAGAGCTTGCTCTCGGACGACCTAGTGGCGAACGGGTGAGTAACACGTGAGAAACCTGCCTCGGAGTGGGGAATAACTCGGGGAAACTCGAGCTAATACCGCATACCTTCAGATGATCGCATGGTCGACTGAAGAAAGAATTTCGCTCTGAGAGGGTCTCGCGGCCTATCAGCTAGTTGGTGGGGTAACGGCCTACCAAGGCAACGACGGGTAGCTGGATTGAGAGATCGATCAGCCACACTGGGACTGAGACACGGCCCAGACTCCTACGGGAGGCAGCAGTGGGGAATCTTGCGCAATGGGCGAAAGCCTGACGCAGCAACGCCGCGTGCGGGATGACGGCCTTCGTGGTTGTAAACCGCTTTCAGCAGGGACGAAGTTGACGGTACCTGCAGAAGAAGCCCCGGCTAACTACGTGCCAGCAGCCGCGGTAATACGTAGGGGGCGAGCGTTGTCCGGAATCATTGGGCGTAAAGAGCTCGTAGGCGGTTCAGTAAGTCGGGTGTGAAAGCTCCGAGCTCAACTCGGAGAGGCCACTCGATACTGCTGTGACTAGAATCCAGTAGGGGAGTGTGGAATTCCTGGTGTAGCGGTGAAATGCGCAGATATCAGGAGGAACACCGGCGGCGAAGGCGGCACTCTGGGCTGGTATTGACGCTGAGGAGCGAAAGTGTGGGTAGCAAACAGGATTAGATACCCTGGTAGTCCACACCGTAAACGTTGGGCACTAGGTGTGGGGAGGATCAACCCTTTCCGTGCCGTAGCTAACGCATTAAGTGCCCCGCCTGGGGAGTACGGCCGCAAGGCTAAAACTCAAAGGAATTGACGGGGGCCCGCACAAGCGGCGGAGCATGTTGCTTAATTCGAGGCAACGCGAAGAACCTTACCTAGGTTGAACTACGCAGGAACAGCCACAGAGATGTGGTGTCCTTCGGGGCCTGCGATAGGTGGTGCATGGCTGTCGTCAGCTCGTGTCGTGAGATGTTGGGTTAAGTCCCGCAACGAGCGCAACCCTTATCCTATGTTGCCAGCGCGTAATGGCGGGGACTCGTGGGAGACTGCCGGGGTCAACTCGGAGGAAGGTGGGGACGACGTCAAGTCATCATGCCCCTTATGTCTAGGGCTGCAAACATGCTACAATGGCTGGTACAAAGGGCTGCGAAACCGCGAGGTCGAGCGAATCCCAAAAAGCCAGTCTCAGTTCGGATTGAAGTCTGCAACTCGACTTCATGAAGCTGGAGTCGCTAGTAATCCCGGATCAGCAACGCCGGGGTGAATACGTTCCCGGGCCTTGTACACACCGCCCGTCACACCACGAAAGTTGGCAACACCCGAAGTCAGTGGCCGAACCCCTCGGGGACGGAGCTGCCGAAGGTGGGGTTAGCGATTGGGGTGAAGTCGTAACAAGGTAGCCGTACCGGAAGGTGCGGCTGGATCACCTCCTTTCTAAGGAGTCCAATTCCGCTCGGTTCACGGACGTTTGTTCCGTGTCGAGTCTGGACACCCAGTTGATGCACTCGTCTGGTGCCGGCATCCCTCGAGCGTCAAGGACGCTCGAGCGCAGGTACCCGTTCTGTCTTCCGTTGTGAAGGTGTGCTGCCCCTCCCCGTTGATCGGGGAGTTCGGCGCGTCTTCCTGGTGGTGAGCTCGACTCACCCGGCGTTTCTTGAGAATTTCATAGCGAGCACGAGCATCTTTGTATGCAATACCCAAGTTATGAAGGGCCAACGGTGGATGCCTTGGCGATGAGAACCGATGAAAGACGTGGGAGGCTGCGATAAGCCACGGGGAGGTGCCGACCAACCTTCGATCCGTGGATTTCTGAATGGGGCAACCCCGCACCCGTAATGGGGTGTGACTCCCGCCTGAACACATAGGGCGGGTAGAGGGAACCAGGGGAATTGAAACATCTCAGTACCCTGAGGAAAGGAAAACAACAGTGACTCCGTCAGTAGCGGCGAGCGAACGCGGAAGAGCCTAAACCGGACTGGTGTGATAGCCCTACGGCGTTGCCAGTTCGGGGTTGTGGGACATGATGGCAGGAACGTAGGACCTGCACAGAGTTACAAAGCTGCTGGGTAGTGGAAGCGTCTGGAAAGTCGCGCCATAGAGGGTAACGGCCCCGTACACGAAACTCATGCAGTCTCTGATCAATGCTCCCGAGTAACGCCGAATCCGAGAAAGTCGGCGTGAATCTGCCAGGACCACCTGGTAAGGCTAAGTATTCCTCATCGACCGATAGCGAACTAGTACCGTGAGGGAAAGGTGAAAAGTACCCCGGGAGGGGAGTGAAATAGTACCTGAAACCGTTGGTCTACAAGCAGTCAAAGTCGTCTTCGGGCGACGATGGCGTGCCTTTTGAAGAATGAGCCAACGAGTTACGGTATGTGGCGAGGTTAACCCGTGAGGGGAAGCCGGAGCGAAAGCGAGTCTCAATAGGGCGCATAGTCGCATGCTGTAGACCCGAAGCCGGGTGATCTATCCATGGGCAGTGTGAAGCGAGGGTAAGACCTCGTGGAGGCGCGAACCGACCTAGGTTGAAAACTGGGCGGATGACCTGTGGATAGGGGTGAAAGGCCAAGCAAACCCGGTGATAGCTGGTTCTCCGCGAAATGCATTTAGGTGCAGCGTTGCGTGTTCATCCGTGGAGGTAGAGCACTGGATGGGTTAGGGGGCCTACAAGCTTACCGACCCCAACCAAACTCCGAATGCCACGGATCCAGAGCGCAGCAGTGAGACCCCGGGGGATGAGCTTCGGGGTCGAGAGGGAAACAGCCCAGATCGTCGGCTAAGGCCCCTAATTCCAGACTAAGTGGTAAACGATGTGAGATTGCGAAGACAGCCAGGAGGTTGGCTTAGAAGCAGCCACCCTTGAAAGAGTGCGTAACAGCTCACTGGTCGAGTGGTCTTGCGCGGACAATGTAACGGGGCTCAAGTCTGGAGCCGAAGCCACGGGTGCGTCCTAGTGACGCGCGGTAGCGGAGCGTCGATCTCGCTGCGAAGCGGCAGGGTAACCGGTCGTGGAGCGTGGTCGAGTGAGAATGTTGGCATGAGTAGCGAAAGAGGGGTGAGAAACCCCTCCGCCGGATGTCCAAGGGTTCCTGGGGAAGGCTAATCCACCCAGGGTGAGTCGGGAGCTAAGGCGAGGCCGAGAGGCGTAGTCGATGCACAACCGGTTGATATTCCGGTACCACCACATGCGCGCCAATTCCAATCACAGGTTGCTAAGGGGCTGTCTTCTGCGTTTACGCGGATGTACGAACCGACCCACCAGTAGGCGGAAAGCCGTAGGGGGACGCAGGAAGGTAGGTGATCCCGGGCGATGGTAGTCCCGGGGTAAGCGTGTAGGGCGAGGTCTAGGCAAATCCGGACCTCATGACGCCTGAGACGTGATACGGACCCGCTTCAGGGGAAGTCACTGATCCTATGCTGCCGAGAAAAGCCCAGCGGTGAGTTCATGTGGTGCCCGTACCCCAAACCAACACAGGTGGACAGGTAGAGAATACCAAGGCGATTGAGATAACTCTGGTTAAGGAACTCGGCAAAATGCCTCCGTAACTTCGGGAGAAGGAGGACCTCATTAGGGTGACGGCACTTGCTGCCTGAGCTCGAAGAGGTGGCACAAAATTGTGGGAAGCGACTGTTTACTAAAAACACAGCAGCGTGCGAAGCCGTAAGGCGCTGTATACGCTGTGACGCCTGCCCGGTGCTGGAAGGTTACGGGGAAGGGTTAGTCTTCGGACGAAGCTCTGAACCTAAGCCCCAGTAAACGGCGGCCGTAACTATAACGGTCCTAAGGTAGCGAAATTCCTTGTCGGGTAAGTTCCGACCTGCACGAATGGCGTAACGACTTCCCAACTGTCTCAACCAGAGACTCAGCGAAATTGAAGTACGAGTAAAGATGCTCGTTAGCTGCAGAAGGACGGAAAGACCCCGTGGACCTTTACTATAACTTGATGTTGGGGTTTGTCTTGCGTTGTGTAGGATAGGTGGGAGACTAGGAAGCATTGGCGCCAGCCAGTGTGGAGTCACCCTTGAAATACCACCCTGCGTAAGGCGAGCCTCTAACCCAGACCCGTTATCCGGGTCGGGAACAGCGTCAGGCGGGTAGTTTGACTGGGGCGGTCGCCTCCTAAAATGTAACGGAGGCGCTCAAAGGTTCCCTCAGCCTGGTTGGCAATCAGGCGTCGAGTGCAATCGCAAAAGGGAGCTTGACTGCGAGACTGACAGGTCGAGCAGGAGCGAAAGCTGGAGATAGTGATCCGGCGGTAGCGTGTGGAAGCGCCGTCGCTCAACGGATAAAAGGTACCCCGGGGATAACAGGCTAATCTTCCCCAAGAGTCCATATCGACGGGAAGGTTTGGCACCTCGATGTCGGCTCATCGCATCCTGGGGCTGAAGCAGGTCCCAAGGGTTGGGCTGTTCGCCCATTAAAGCGGTACGCGAGCTGGGTTTAGAACGTCGTGAGACAGTTCGGTCCCTATCCTCTGCAGCCGTAGGTAGATTGAGGAAAGCTATCCCTAGTACGAGAGGACCGGGATGGACGTAGCTCTCGTGTGCCAGTTGTCCTGCCAAGGGCATGGCTGGTTAGCGACCTACGGACGAGATAACCGCTGAAAGCATCTAAGCGGGAAGCTTCTTCCAAGATGAATCTACCCACAGGGTTAACCTGGTAAGGCCCGTGGCATAACACCACGTTGATAGGCCGGAAGTGTACGTGCAGTAATGCATTCAGCTGACCGGTACTAATCGGCCGAGGGCTTGGGTACTGTACAAAGCCGTTCGTGCTCGCTATGAAGTCCTCGAGACGCCGCAGATCCGGTTCGACCGGATCGCCGCTCGTAGTTGACAACAGATTTCGGTGGCCATAGCGGAGGGGTCACACCCGTTCCCATCCCGAACACGGAAGTTAAGCCCTCCAGCGCCGATGGTACTTGGGACGAGCGTCCCTGGGAGAGTAGGACGCCGCCGGATTTCTCACGATGAGCGGAGCCTTCGGGCTCCGCTCATCGGCATTTTTGGCCCCGGATCGCCGTCGCGTCGGGAGCCTCGAACGTGCCGTCCACAGGACCGAGGCACTACCGTGTCGTCTCCCCAACGACGCAGGACACCGACGATGCCCCCCTCCCCACCATCGAGCTCGACCCCAGGCCGCGGCGGCCGTTCCGGCGGTGGTCGGTCCAGCGGTGGCCGGCCCAGCGGTGGTCGGCCGGCCGGGGGACGTCCCGGCGCTGGTGGTTCGGGTGGCCGTGGCTCGAGCGGCCGCGGTTCGAGCGGTGGCGGTTCCGGCGAGAGCGGGCGGTCGGGCGGCAGCCGGAGCGGCGGGCGCGACGGGCGCAGCGCCGGCGCCACCGGTGGAGCACGTGCAGGTGGCGGTCGCTCCGGCGAGGGGCGGTCCAGCGGTGGCCGACCCGGTGCCGGTCGTCCCGGTGCCGGTCGCCCTGGTGCCGGTCGCCCTGGTGGGGGTCGGTCCGGGAGCGGTCCACGTGACGAACGTGCTGTCCCCGCACCCCCGCCACGCCGTTCCCGACCTCCGCGCAAGGAGTACTCCGACGAGGACCTGGTGGTCCCGGAGCCCGAGGTGTGGATCGACGAGGGCCGGAGCACCTCGGGTCGGCGCCGGCCGTCCAAGGGTTCGGCGCCGGACCGACGGCGCTCCGAGCGCGTCCGGGTCCATGCGCCGCAGCTGGTCTCGCTGGTGGGCCCCGCACGTGCAGAACGGCTCGAGGGACGCCTGAGCGACGCGGCGACCGCGTTCGCCGGTGACCGCTTCGGCGAGGCACGCCAGATCCTGGCGCCCATCGCCCGGGAGGTCCCCGACCTGCCCGAGGTGCGTGAGCTCTACGGCCTCACCCTCTACCGACTGGGCCGCTGGAAGGAGGCCGGACGCGAGCTCGACGCCTTCGTGGAGCTCAGCGGCGGCAGCACCGAGCAGCACCCGGTGCTGGCCGACTGCCGGCGTGCCCTGCAGCAGTGGTCCGAGGTCGACCGTCTCTGGGACGAGCTCCGGGAAGCCTCGCCCAACGGCGCGCTGGTGGCCGAGGGCAGGATCGTCGTCGCCGGGTCCCTCGCGGACCGTGGCGACCTGGCCGGTGCCGTTCGACTGCTCGCCAAGAACTTCCGTCTGCCCAAGGAGCCCCAGGAGCATCACCTGCGGCGCGGCTACGCGCTGGCGGACCTGTACGAGCGGTCGGGGGACGTCCCCCAGGCGCGTGCGCTGTTCGAGCGCATCGCGCGGCTCGACCCGCAGTTCCTGGACGCAGCGGAACGCGCCGACGCCCTCGGCTGACCGGCGATCCGCGTCGGTGCGGGTGCCGCGCCGTGCCCGGTCGGCGTGCCCAACGCGCACTTGTGATCTGAACGTGCTGCCATGGCAGCACGTTCAGATCACAGATGGTGGTGCGTGGCGACTCGGGAGCGGGTCGGCTCAGGTGCGGGAGGCCTCGAAGATGCTGCCGATCGACGCGTCGAGCGCCGCATCGAACTCGTCGTCGCTCTGCTGCGCCGAGAGGCCCTCGGTCAGCGCTCGCGAGAAGCTGGCGATGATGCCGGGGTTGCGGGCGAGGCGGGCGTTGGCCTCCTCGCGGCTGTAGCCGCCGGACAGGGCCACGACCCGCAGCACCTTGGGGTGCTCGACCAGCTCGGTGTAGAAGCCGTCGGTCTCGGGCAGGGTGAGCTTCAGCATGATCTGCTGGCCCTCGGCGATGCCGTCGAGCTCGGCGAGGATGCGGGTCTTCAACAGCGCCTCGGCCTCGGCCTTGGACGGCGAGTTGATGTCCACCTCGGGCTCGATGATCGGCACGAGTCCGTTGCCCAGGATCTGGCGGCCGAACTCGAACTGCTGCGCGACGTTCGCCGTGATGCCGGCCTCGTTCGCGACCTTGATGACCGAACGCATCTTGGTGCCGAACACGCCCTTGGCGACGGCCCGCTCGCACAGGGCGTCGAGCTCCGGCATGGGCTTCATGAGCTGGGTGCCGTCGACCTCGTCGGCGAGGCCCTTGTCGACCTTCAGGAACGGCACGACCTGCTTGACGTTCCACAGGTAGTCGGCGGTGCCACGCCCGTCGATCTCGCGGTCCATGGTCATCTCGAACAGGATCGCCCCGAGCACACGCTCGCCGGTGAACGACGGGCTGGTGATGATGCGGCTGCGCATCTCGTGGATGAGGTCGTACATCGCCTCGTCGCCCGAGTAGGCGTCCTCCTCGATGCCGTACAGCTTGAGGGCCTTGGGGGTGCTGCCGCCGCTCTGGTCGAGCGCTGCGATGAAGCCCTCGTCCTGTCGAACCTTGTCCAGCATCTTGTCGTCCACCGTGGCTCCTCGGGTCACTCGGCCGTCGTGGTGCCGGGTCCCGACACCGTCTCGATTGCCGCCAAGGGTTGCACAGCGATCCGAACCGAAACCATTCCGGGACCGCACCGCCGGTGTGCCATCGTTGGCGCCTTGGCCACCTGGGTGCTCGACCTCGACGGTGTCGTCTGGCGGGGCGACCGACTGATCGCCGGCTCGGCCGCGGCGGTGCAGCAGCTGCTGGAGCGCGGCGACACGGTCGTGTTCTGCACCAACCATGCGCATGCGCCCGCGGCCAAGGCGGCCACCCTGGCGGCGCTCGGGGTGCCGAGCTGCCCGGTGATCACCTCTGCCGAGGCGGCAGCGGCACGGTGCACGCCCGGCGAGCGGGTCCTGGTGATGGGGGACCGCTCCCTGGTGGAGCTGCTCGCGCAGGTGGGCCTGGACGCAGTGGACGTGTTCGACCTGCCGGACGGCGTCCCGCCCGAGGATGTCTCGTCGGTCGTGGTGGGGGCGAGCAGCCACTGGGACCGGTCCAGGGTGGGCATGATCGCCGACGCGGTGCGCGCCGGTGCCCGGTTCCTGGCGACGAACGACGATGCGACCTTCCCCGTCACCGGGCCGAGCGGACCACGCCTGCTGCCCGGCAACGGAGCGCTCGTGGCCGCCGTGGCGACGGCGTCGGGGGTCCGGCCCGAGGTCACCGGCAAGCCACACGTCGCGACGGCCGAGCTGATCGTCGCCCGCCATGGCCCGGTCGACGTGGTGGTCGGGGACAAGCCCGAGACCGACGGCGGGCTCGCCGTCGAGCTGGGTGCCCGCTTCGGCCTGGTGCTGAGCGGCGTCACCGCCGCCGGCACGACCGTCGAGCCCACGCCGTGGCGGGTCGCCACCGACCTGGCCGCCCTGGTGCGGGCGAGCACAGTCCCGTGAGCCACCCGCGGCGACGTCGTCGGTAGGCTGCGACGGTGCGTCGACGTCTTGATGCCGAGCTGGTCCGCAGGGGGTTGGCGGACAGCCGCACCCAGGCGCGCACCCTCATCGAGGCCGGCCGGGTGCGGGTCGGTGGCGCTCCGGCGACCAAGGTCGCCCGCCAGGTGGACGCCGGCGAGGCGCTGCTGGTGGAGGGCGACGGACCCCGGTTCGTCGGGCGAGGGGGGGAGAAGCTGGACGGCGCGCTCGAGGCCTTCCACCTCGACCCCTCCGGCCTCCGCGTGCTCGACGCCGGTGCGTCGACCGGCGGCTTCACCGACGCGCTGCTGCAACGGGGCGCCCGCGAGGTCGTCGCGCTCGACGTCGGCCACGGCCAGCTCCACGAGCGGCTCCGGGCGGATCCCCGCGTCGTGGTGATGGAGCGCACCAACCTCCGACACGTCGATCCCGACTCGTTGGGTCCCTTCGACGCGGTCGTCGGCGACCTGTCGTTCATCTCGCTGACGAAGGTGGCGGACGTGTTGGCCCGCAGCGTCGTCGGCGACGGCTGGCTGGTGCTGCTGGTGAAGCCGCAGTTCGAGGCGGGCCGCCGTGAGGTCAGCCGAGGGCGCGGGGTCATCTCGGACCCCGAGGAGTGGGCCGGCGCGGTCGAGCGGGTCGTGGCCGCGTTCGGCGAGGTCGGCGTGGCGCTCGAGGGGCTCGTGGTATCGCCGCTGCGGGGCGCTGACGGGAACGTCGAGTTCCTGGCGCTGCTGCGACGGCTCCGGACCGACAGCGCAGCCGTGCCGGACGATCTCCGGGGCACGGTCGACGACGCGCTCGACGCCGCGGGGCTGGCCTCGACCCGGTCGCTCGCGATCGGCAGCGGCGAGGCCGCCGGATGAGCACCTTCGGCATCGTGATGCACCGGGAACGGGCCGGCGAGCTGGCCCTCGACACGGTCGACTGGCTCCTCGAACGCGATCACGAGGTGCGCCTGGGCGCTGCCGATGCCCGACAGCTCGGTCGACCGGAGCTGGGCGTCGCCGAGCACGAGCTCGCTGCAGGTCTGGACCTCATGCTCAGCCTGGGCGGGGACGGCACCATGCTGCGCGCCGTGGACATGGCCACGGACGACGGCGTCGCCGTGCTCGGGGTGAACCTCGGTCAGCTCGGGTACCTCACGGAGGTCGAGCCGACGGGCGTGCGCATGGCGCTCAAACGGTACCTGGCGGGGTCGTTCCACCTCGAGGAGCGCATGCGACTGGACGTCGAGGTGCATCGGGCGGGTGCCGAGGTGGAGCACCTGGGCGCGCTCAACGAGGCCGTGGTCGAGAAGTCCGAGATGGGTCACACCGTGCGCCTTGACGTGGAGCTCGACGGCCGACCGTTCACGTCCTACGTGAGCGACGGCGTCATCCTGGCGACGCCGACCGGCTCGACGGCGTACGCCTTCTCGGTGCGCGGGCCCATCATCGACCCCCGCCACCGCGCCGTGCTGTTGGCGCCGGTCGCGGCGCACATGCTCTTCGACCGCTCGCTCGTGCTGCAGCCCGACTGCGAGGTCGGCGTCCGGGTCGGCGGCGACCGTGCGGCGGGGCTCTCGGTCGACGGCCGTGCCGGAGCTGCGCTCGAACCCGGCGATGCGGTCCTGTGCCGGGGGAGTCGCCGACCGGCGCGCCTGGTGACGTTCGGCAGCAACGACTTCCATGCCGTGCTGCGCTCCAAGTTCGGGCTGTCCGAGCGCTGACGCGCCCCCGACGCCTCCCCGGGGCGGGACGCAGGATCCTCTACGGTGAGCACCGGTGCTGGTCGAGCTGGCGGTCAAGAACCTCGGTGTGATCTCGGAGGCCCGGATCCCCTTCGGTCCGGGCCTGACCGCGCTGACGGGCGAGACCGGGGCGGGCAAGACGATGCTCGTCGAGGCGCTCCAGCTGCTGCTGGGCAACCGGCCCGACCCCTCGCGGGTGCGTGTCGGCGCCGCCGAAGCCGTCGTCGAGGGCCTCTTCGCCGTGGGCGACACCGAGTGGGTCCTGCGTCGCACCGTGCCGGCCGAGGGGCGCTCGCGCGCCTACGTCAACGGTGAGCTGGCGACCGCCGCAACCCTCGCCGACGTCGGCGGGGCGCTGCTCGAGCTGCACGGACAACACGCGCAGCAGGCGCTGTTGCAGCCCCGCACCCAGCGGGCAGCACTCGACCGGTTCGGGGGGATCGACCGGTCGCGGTTCGTCGACGCCCGCCGCCGGGTCGCTGCGGCCGAGCAGTCGTTGGCCGAGCTCGGTGGCGACGACCGCAGCCGTGCTCGCGAGCTGGACCTCTGCCGCTTCCAGGTGGACGAGATCGACGCCGTCTCGCCGTCGCTCGGCGAGGACGAGGCGCTCGCGGCCGAGGAGGACCTGCTGGCCTCGGCGGTCGCGCACCAGCAGGCCGCCGCACAGGCCGCCGCGCTGCTCAGCGGCGACGGCGCCGCGCAGGAGCAGCTGGCACGAGCAGCGGCCCTGCTCGGCGACGCCGCGCCCTTCGCGTCGCTGAGGTCCCGCCTGGTCGACCTGGACGCCGAGCTGGCCGACTGCGCGTCGGAGCTGCTGCGCAGCGTCGATTCGATCGAGCCGGACGACGAGCGGCTCGACCAGGTGCGCGCCCGCCGGCACCAGCTGGTCCTGCTCCGACGCAAGTACGGCGACACGATCGAGCAGGTGCTCGCGCACCGCGACGAGATGTCGGCGCGCATCGACGAGCTGAGCGCGCACGACGACGTGCGCGCCGAGCGGCTCGCGGAGCTCGACACCGCACGGGCCGAGCTCGCGACCGCATCGGTCGCGCTGGGGGACGAGCGTCGTCGTGCCGCGCCCGCACTGGCCGACGCGGTCGTGTCCCGCCTGGGTGAGCTGGCCCTTCCCGGCGCACGGCTCGAGGTCTCGGTGAGCGACACGCCGGAGCACCCCGACGCCGGTGAGCAGGTCGAGCTGCGCCTCGCGGTCAACACGGGCACCGCCCCCGGGCCGCTGTCCAAGGTCGCCTCCGGGGGCGAGCTCTCCAGGGTGATGCTGGCGCTGCGCCTCGTGCTGTCCGAGGGCCCGCCGACCATGGTCTTCGACGAGGTCGACGCCGGGATCGGCGGCGAGACGGCGCTGGCGGTCGGTCGGTCGCTCGCCGAGCTCGGCCGCGAGCACCAGGTGCTGGTCGTGACCCACCTGGCGCAGGTGGCGGCCTTCGCGGACGCTCAGGTGCTGGTCCACAAGGACCAGCTCGTGGCCGGCGCCACGACGAGCACCACGGTGCTCGACGACGAGACCCGGGTCGTGGAGCTCTCCCGCATGCTCTCGGGATCGCCCGACAGCGACGTCGCACGACGCCACGCACGCGAGCTGCTCGACGGCGCAGGCCCCGGCGCCCGACGCCCGCGTCGCCGATGATCCTGCTCGCCGGGCTCGCCCTGGGCTTCAGCGCGGCGCTCGTGCTCTGGGTCGGCATGCAGCCGGTCTTCTCGCGGCCGATGTTCACACGCGCCAACTACCGGGGCGTCGAGCTGCCCACCGCCGTCGGCCTGGTGCTGCCCATCGCCGTCGTCGCGACGCAGGCCGGTCTGCTGACGCTCACCACCCTCGGCTGGCGCCCGAACGAGGCCGCCCTCGAGGCCCTCGGGCTCACGGCCACCGCGACGCTCGGCTTCGGCCTGCTCGGCCTGCTCGACGACCTCGCCGTCGACGAGCACGCCTCGGGGTACCGGGGCCACGCCCGGGCGTTGCTGCGGGGCCGGCTGACCGCCGGGTCGCTCAAGATGGTGGCGGGCCCGGCGGTGGCGATCCTCGTCGTGTTCCCCGTGGCTGCGGACTCGACGGTGCGGCTCCTGCTCGATGGCGCCGTCGTCGCCCTCGCGGCGAACCTCGCGAACCTGTTCGACCGGGCGCCGGGACGTGTGACGAAGGTCTCGCTGCTCGCGGCCGTGGTCGTCGTGGTCGCTTCGGCCGGGGCCGCCTCGACGATGGGCGTCGCCGTGGTCGCAGGTGCCGCCGCCGCGCTGCTCGTCCCGGATCTGAGGGAGCGCCTCATGCTCGGTGACGCCGGCGCCAACCCGCTGGGCGCCACGCTGGGACTGGGGACGGTGCTCACGTTCGCCCCCGCGGTGCGGACCTGGGTCCTGGTGGCGCTGGCGCTGCTGAACGTGATCAGCGAGCGGGTCTCGTTCTCCTCGGTGATCGCCCGGGTCGCGCCGCTGCGGGCGTTGGACCACCTGGGACGGACCCGTCCCGAGGCCTGAACGGCGCCGTGCCGGGCGCCCGTTGCCCCTCGGGTTTCGGGAGGATGAACTACGATCCGTCTCCGGTTCGGGCCCGAAGCGCGGCCACCACCGACACCTCCGTCATGCTGCTGCCGACCTCGCCCCTCCTCCGGACACGACACGCCACGACGGCGTCGGTGTCCCCCCGATGAGCGGCGTGAGCACCGGGTCCTCGGTGAAGGTGGTCGGCACCGCCCGCGTGGATCGCCGCACCAAGGACCTCGCCAAGCGGGTGCAGGCCGGCGAGATCGCCGTCATCGACCACAAGGACCTGGACCGGGTGGCGGGAGAGTCCCTCGCTGCGGCGCAGGTCAGCGCCGTCGTCAACGCCTCGGCGTTCGTCTCCGGGCGCTACCCCAACAGCGGACCGCTGCGCCTGGCCGAGGCCGGCATCGTGCTCGTCGACGCCGTCGGCACCGACGTCATGGATGCCATCGAGGACGGCGCGTCGCTGGTGATCGAGGACGGGCGCCTGCTCGTCGACGGTCGTGTGGTCGCGAGCGGCGAGGTCCTCGACGAGGCCGAGGTGCTCGCTCGCATGGAGCAGGCGCGGGACTCGATCGGCAACGAGCTCGAGCAGTTCGCGGTGAACACGCTCGAGTACATCGAGAAGGAGGCGCACCTCGTCTTCGAGCCGCTCGTCATCCCCGAGATGCGCACCGACTTCCGGGACCGCCACGTGCTCGTCGTCGTGCGCGGTCACGACTACAAGGAGGACCTACGGGCGCTGCGGCCCTACATCGTCGAGTACCACCCCGTCCTGGTGGCCGTGGACGGCGGTGCCGACGCGCTGCTGGACATGAAGCTCGTGCCGGACATGATCATCGGTGACTTCGACTCTCTGTCGCAGCGCGCCTGGAACTGCGGCGCCGAGCTCGTGCACCACGTGCACCCCGACGGACGGGCCCCCGGACGCGAGGAGCTGGCCGAGCAGGGCCTGCCGTACCTCGAGTTCGTGGTCGAGGGCACCAGCGAGGACGCCGCCATGCTGCTCGCCTACGAGTGCCGGGCCGAGCTGATCGTCGCGGTCGGCACCCACGCGACGATGGTCGAGTTCCTCGACAAGGGCCGCGCCGGCATGTCGTCGACCTTCCTCACGCGGCTGCGCATCGGACCGATGCTCATCGATGCGAAGGGCGTGAGCCAGCTCTACAAGGGGCGGGTGCGTCGACGCGACATCGTCCTGCTGATCGCCGCGGCGATCCTCGTGATCATGGCGGTCGCGCTCGTGTCGGACTCGCTGCAGCTGCTGATCCGCACGGTGTGGTTGGACGTGCGCGACCTCTGGTACTCGCTGACGGGACGGCTGTCCTGACATGGTGACCTTCCGCTTCTACGTCGTGTCGACCGTCGCGTTCTTCCTCGCCCTGGCGGTGGGCGTGGTCGTCGGGTCCGTGCTCGACGGTCGCATCGCCGACTCGCTGCAGGACCGACTGGGCAACGTCGAGCGTTCCCTCGACGAGACCGTGGCGTTGATGGACGACAAGAACGTCGAGATCGACGAGATGCAGCGCTACATCGAGTCGTCCGCCGCGTTCGCGGTGCAGGGTCGGCTCGAGGAGTCCGCGACCATGGTCGTCGCCGAGAGCGGCCTCGACGCCGGCGCGGTCGAGGACCTCGTCCGCCGCCTGCGAGAGGCCGGCTCGCGGGTCGAGGGCATCGTGTGGCTCGAGCAGCGCTGGGACCTCGACGACCCGGCGGATCGCGACGTGGTCGACGCGTTGCTCGCCGAGCCGGCGGACGGCTCCGATGCGGCCGACCTGCGCGAGGCGCTGTGGCGGGAGCTGCTCGCGGACGCCGCTCCGACGTCGGCGGACGAGACCACCACGACGACCACGACGAGCGCCCCGACCGAGACGACCGGTCCGGAGTCGGCGCCGACCACCACCGCACCGACCACCACGACGACCGTCCTGGACCGCTCGCCCCTGCTGTTCGACGCCTCGACGCTGCGCGACCTGGCCGACGCCGGCCTGGTGCGGCTGCAGCAGGTCGACGGCGACGCCGAGGGCGATGCCACGACGCTGCACCTGGTCGCGGTGACGGGGACCAGCTCGACGCTGTCCACGCCGGGCGATCGTGCGATCGAACTGGTGCGAACGGTTGCGGACCGGGGCGTCCCCTCCGTGCTCGCCGAGGTACCGGCGCAGGTGGAGGACGGCGAGCAGATCGAGCGGGGCACGATCATCGCCCGGGCGCTCGAGACCTCGCCCGTGCGCTTCTCGACGGTGGACGACCTCGACCTGGTCGCCGGTCGTGTGGCGACGGCCCTGGCCCTCGACGACCTGACGAGGAGCACCCCGGTCGTCGGCCGCTACGGCTACGGCCCCGACGTCGACGGCATCCTGCCGCCGTGGCAGGGGCCGTGACGGCACCGGACGGAGGCTCACGGGCCGTCGTCCGGTCCGCCACGGGCATGGGTGCCGCCGCTGCGGTCTCGCGCGCGGTCGGTGGCGTCCGGGTCCTGGTGATCGCCGCGGTGCTCGGCACGACCTACCTCGGCAACGCCTTCCAGAGCTCCAACACGGTCTCCAACGTCCTGTTCGAGCTCCTCGCCGCGGGCGCGCTGTCCGCGGTGCTGGTCCCCACGTTCGTGACGCACCTCGACGCAGGTGACCAGCCCGGCGCAGAGCGCCTGGCGGGCGAGCTGCTCGGCGTCACCCTGGTGGTGCTGGGAGCCGTGGCCGTGCTCGGCATGGTGCTCGCACCGTGGATCTCCGACGTGCTCACCGTTGCGGTGTCGGACCCGTCGATCGCCGCGGCGCAACGGGACCTGACCACGTTCCTGCTGTGGTTCTTCATCCCCCAGGTGGTGCTCTACGGCGTCGGGGCCATCGCGACCGCGGTGCTGCACGCACGCCGGAGCTTCATCGTCCCGGCGATGGCGCCCATCGGCAACACCGTCGTCATGGTCGGCTTCCTCGTCGCGTTCCGGGTGATGGCGGGCCCGGATCCCGGCCTCGACCTGACCACGACCGAGAAGGTGCTGCTCGGCCTCGGCGGCACGCTCGGGGTCGTGGCGTTCGTCGCCGCGCCGACCATCGCCGTGTGGCGCAGCGGGTTCTCGCTCGTGCCGCGCTTCCGCCGCACCCACGAGGGCCTCGGCGCCCTGCTGCGGCTGTCGGGATGGGCGACGCTCCAGCATGCGTTCGCCGCGGTGCTGTTCGGTGCGGCCATCGTCGCCGGTGGCGCCGTCGAGGGCGGTGTCGTCGCCTACCAGGTCGGCTGGTTCTTCTTCCTGGCGCCCTACGGGATCATCGCCCAGCCGATCCACACCACGATCCTGCCGGAGCTGGTCGACGAGCACTCCGCCGGCGACACGGCCGCGTTCGCGGCCTCGCTGCGGTGGGCACTCGACTCCATGGCGGTGCTCCTGATCCCGCTGAGCGTGCTGTGCCTGGCGCTCGCCGTGCCTGCCATGTCGGTGCTCGCGTTCGGACAGGCGAGCGGGACCCAGAGCGTCGACCTGCTCGCTGCTGCGCTGGCCTCGTTGGGGGTCGGGCTCCTGCCCTACGGCGCGTTCTTCCTCCTGGCCCGTGCCTGGTACGTGCTGGGCGACTCCCGCATGCCGGCGATCGCCGGCGGCGCCGCCGCGTTCGTCGGCGTGGTGATCATGCTCGTCGCCGGCGCCACGACATCGAGCACCACGACGGTCGTGGCGCTCGGCATCGCCCACAGCGTGTCGTTCCTGCTCGGCTCGATCGCCCTGGTCGTGTCGCTGCGCCGGCGCCTCGGTGTGTGGGTGTTGCCGAGCCTGCTGTTGCGCTGCGGCGCCGTCGCCACGCTCGCCGGCGCCGGCGTGTGGGCGCTCTACCGGTTCTGGAGCCCCGATCGGCGCGGCGGCGAGCTGCTGGCCCTCGTGGTCCTGGTGCCGCTCATGCTGGGCCTGTACGTCGTCGGTGCACGGGCACTGGGGGTGTCGGTGACCCAGCGCCTGCCGCGGGCCGGCGCCACGACCGCCGAAGGAGGCGTCGAGTCATGAGGATCCCGCGGGTGCACCGCGCCCGGGCCGATGGACGGGTGCGCGTGCTGACGGCGCTCGCGCTGGTCGCCGCGGTCGCGCTGTCGATCGTCCTGCCGAGCGGACCGGTGCAGGCGCTGGGCGCTCAACGCGACGACGACCCGCCCGGCCCGGTCACCGACTCGACGCCGCTGGGCACCGCCGAGCGGGTGCTCGTGTTCACCGTGCCGACGCTGACCTGGGCCGACCTCGACACCTACGACGCGCCCAACCTGGAGCGCCTGCTCGCGGACTCCGCCGTCGCGGACCTCTCGGTCCGGTCCGTCAGCCGCAGCACGTCGGCGGTCGACGGCTACGCGACCCTCAACGCCGGGACCCGCACCGAGGGCACGCAGCAGGCGTCGCTCGCCTTCGTCGCCGGCGTCAGCCGTGTGTCCGTGGACGGTGACCCGACCCAGGTGCCGCCGGGCGCGTTCGAGCCCGAGCCGCCGAACGAGGACGTGCCCGACGACCTGGTGCCGGCGCCCACCGAGCCCGAGGTCGAGGCCCCCGCCGAGGAGCAGCCGCCGCTCGCTCCCGAGGCGGGGGAGACCTTCGACGGTTCGCCTGCTGCTGAGGAGTTCGCCCGACGGACCGGTGTGCTGCCGGCAGTGGGGGAGGTGTTCAACCTGGGCGTCGTCTCCATGCGCCAGCTCAACTCGACGCTGCTGTTCGATGCGGAGGTCGGCGCCCTGGGCGACGCGTTGGCGGAGCACGGCGTCGACCGGGCCGTGATCGCCAACGGCGACCACGGCGAGGGCGGCGACACGGTGACCTACCGCCGGGAGGCGAGCGTCGGGCTCATGGACCGCAACGGCCTCGTCGAGCACGGCCGCGTCGGCCGCACGCTGCTGCAGACCGATCCGACGGCGCCGTTCGGCACCCGCTACGACAACGACGAGGTCGCCGAGGCGTTCGGGGAGTTCTGGGACCCGGACTCCGTCGTCCTGGTCGAGGCATCGGACCTGGTGCGCGACGAGGACGTGGTGCCGCTGGTGCTGGCGTCCCAGCGCGAGCGCCTGCGCGGCCAGGCGATCGCGCACTCCGACGAGCTGCTCGGCAGGCTGCTCGAGCAGGTCGACCCGAGCCGGGACGCCGTCGTGGTCGTGGCCCCGTACGCGTCGGGGCAGGGCACGAACCTCACCGTCGTCGGGGTGAAGGCGCCGTCGGTCGAGCCCGGTCTCCTGTCGTCGGGCACCACCCGGCGGGCAGGGTTCATCCAGACGGTCGACCTCGCGCCGAGCATCCTGTCGTTGGTCGGTGCCGACACGCCCTCGTCGATGGAGGGCACGGTCATGGAGCGTGCCTCGTCCGGTGGCGAGTTCGCGCAGCGGCGCGACTTCCTGGTCCAGTCCGACCTGGGTGCCGAGTTCCGCGATTCCACGCTGGGTGCCGCCTCGGTGGTGTTCGTGCTCGCGCAGCTGGCGCTCTGGGGGCTCGCGCTGTGGACGCTCACCCGACCGGGGCGACGTCTGCGCACGATGAGCGAGGTCGCCACGCTCAGCGTCCTGACCTACCTCCCGGTGACGTACCTGGCCGGCCTGCTGGCGTTCCACCGCTACGGCCCTGCGGCCTGGTGGGTGTTCGTGCTCGTCACGTCGTTCGCCCTCGCCGCGGTGATCCAGGCCGTGACACGGCGCTACCTGGTCGACCCGCTGATCGCGACCCTGGGGTTCATCGTGGCGTTCCTCACCGTCGACATCGCCGTCGGTGGACCGCTGCAGTTCAACACCGTGTTCGGCTACACACCGACGGTCGCGGGGCGGTTCAACGGCATCGGCAACCCCGCGTTCTCGATGCTCGCCGCGGCCGGCATCATCCTCGCGGCCCTCATCGCCCACCGGGTCGGGGGTCGCCGGGGGATCTGGGCGGGCATCGCACTGCTCGCCTGGTGCGTGGTGCTCGACGGTGCCCCCAACCTGGGTGCGGACGTCGGCGGGGCACTCGCGCTCGTGCCCTCCGCGGGGGTCACGGCGATGCTGCTGCTCGGGTGGCGCATCCGACTCCGCACCGCCGTCATCGGGCTCTCCGCGACGGTCGTCGTCGTGCTCGGGTTCGGCTTCCTCGACCTGTCACGGCCGCCTGCGCAGCGAACCCACCTCGGCCGACTGCTCGCCGACGTCGGCGACAACGGGTTCGGTGCCTTCCAGACCGTCGTGCTGCGCAAGCTGAACGCCAACCTGTCCGTGCTCACGAGCTCGATCTGGACGCTCATGCTGCCGCTGGTGTTCGCCTTCGTGGCGTTCCTGTTCTGGTGGGCGCCGTGGCGGTTGCGCACGATCTCGAATCGTGTGCCCCAAGAACGAGCGGCGGTCGGCGGCCTGATCACCGCGATGGTGCTCGGGTTCGCGCTGAACGACTCGGGCATCTCGGTGCCGGGCATGATGCTCGGCGTCGTCAATGCGTCGCTCATCAACCTGCTGCTGCGCGTCGACGACGACCTGCCGAGCTCGGCGGCGGATGCGGAGCGGCGGGGTGGCGCGCCGGGGACCGACGGCGACGTCCCCGATCCGGACGGGTCCGACCCCGGTGTGGCCGACGAGTCGTCGGCCGACGACGGTGGCGCCGATCAGCTGGTCGGCGCGCAGTCGGACCGCACGTAGAGCACGCTGCCGTCGCCGACCTCGGGGTCGGCGACGTACCCGAGCGCCTCGAGTCGGCCCGGCAGCTCGTCGAAGTGGGCGAAGCGCTGCTCGGAGATGCGCACGAACGCACAGATCCTCGGATCGTCCGCGTCGGCCACGAGGCTGTCCTCGGTGTAGCGGTCCTGCTCACGGCGCAGCATCGACGGGTCGACCAGGTCGTCGGTGGTGCGCCGTCCGGCCCGCCAGACCACCCCCGGCTCGTCGCTGATCACCCAGGCACCGTCGGGCAGCGCCGCCAGCGCCGCGACCAGCTCCGCCTCGGTCCCACGGTACGGGCCGGGTGAGAGCAGGCCGTCCAGCTGGATGACGACCATGGGCACGGCGAGCACCGCACCGACCAGCACGACGCGCATCGGGGGGCGGTAGACGCCGATGACGAGCACCAGCGGGATCGACACCGCAGCCAGGTGCGGGCGCCACAGCGGGCTCACGACCAGCACCAACCACGCCAGGGTGCACACGAGCCACGACACCGACAGCAGTCGCCCGGACGGCACCCAGTCCCCGAGGTCGTCGCGACGGCGGACGGACCACCACGATGCGTCCGACGCGACCTCGGCGCTGCGGGCGTGGCCGGTGCGGCGGTAGCCCGCGATCCCGAAGCCGAGCGCCAGGGCTGCGAAGAAGATGAGTGCCAGGTCCCGGTCCCACAGCGTCGTCACCGCCTTGAGCGCCGTGGCGGGGATGTCGCGATCAGCGGCGGCGTCGGTGCGGTAGAGCACCGACTGGTCCCACACGTCGGCCATGCCCCACGGCAGCGAGACCGCCAGGAACACCACGACCGCCGACACCGCAGCGAGCACGCCCTGCACCAGCGCCTCGACGTGGAGCTGTCGGCGCCGGGCGGAGGACACCACCGGTGCCAGCAGGACGATCGCGACCGGGACCAGCACCGGCGCCTCGAGCGACTTGGTGCTCAGCACCGCCCCGACGGCCGCGCCGAGCAGCACGGCGCGCCACCAGGTCGCGTGGTCACGTTGGCGCAGGGCGAGACCCATGGCGATCGCGGCGAACGCGAGCGCCGGGCCGTCGGCCGCGAGCGGCCCGGTGACCCAGGCCAGTCCGCCGGAGGTGGCGAGCAGCGCCCCGGCGAGCACTGCCCCGACGCGGTCCGTCAGCCGCAGCGCGGCCCAGTAGGTCGCCAGGACCGCCAAGATGCCCGAGACCACGGCGAGGACCCGGGGTGAGTCGAGCGTCCGGGTCCCGACCAGGTCGCCGACCCACACCAACGGCAGGAACATGGGGCCCTGGCTCGAGAACACGTCGCGGAACGGCATGCCGCCGTCGCGCATGGCGATGGCCGAGTTGGCGAACACCCCGTCGTCGAAGCTCAGGCCCCGTTCCGCCAGGTAGGCCGGGATGCGGACGACCAGTGCCAGCAGCGCCAGCGCCCCCACGTCGACCCAGCTGCCCCGCGACGGCGACCGGTCGCCGATGGGCGTGGTGTCAGCGGTCGAGGTGTCGGTCGAGGTGGGCAACGGTGACTCCGGCGTGGCGCAGGGAGGGCGAGGCTATCGGCCCGGCGCATGCCCGGAGGGACCACCCGGTCGCGCTACCCTCGCGAGAACCGACGTTCAGGAGAGGTTGTGGCAAAGCACATCTTCGTCACCGGCGGCGTGGCGTCGAGTCTCGGCAAGGGGCTCACCGCCTCCTCCCTCGGGCGACTCCTGAAGGCCAGGGGCCTTCGGGTCACGATGCAGAAGCTCGACCCGTACATCAACGTCGACCCCGGCACGATGAACCCGTTCGAGCACGGCGAGGTCTTCGTCACCGAGGACGGCGGCGAGACCGACCTGGACCTCGGCCACTACGAGCGCTTCATCGACGAGCAGCTCACCCGTGACTCCAACGCCACGACCGGGTCGATCTACCAGGCCGTCCTGGCTGCGGAGCGACGCGGCGAGTACCTCGGCAAGACCGTGCAGGTCATCCCGCACATCACCGACGAGATCAAGCGTCGCATCTCTCGCCTCGCCATCGACGGCACCGACGTCGTGATCACCGAGATCGGCGGCACCGTCGGCGACATCGAGATCCTCCCGTTCCTCGAGGCGATCCGGCAGTTCCGCCTGGACGTGGGGCGGTCGAACGTCTGCTACGTGCACGTCACGCTGGTGCCGTTCATCGGCCCGTCGGGGGAGCAGAAGACCAAGCCCACGCAGCACTCGGTCACCGAGCTGCGCAGTCGTGGCATCCAGCCCGACGCGATCGTGTGCCGCTCCGAGGAGGCGATCTCCTCGGACCTGAAGCGCAAGATCTCCTCGCTGTGCGACGTCCCGGTCGAGGCGGTGGTCAACGCCGCCGACGCGTCGAGCCTCTACGACATCCCGCTCGTCGTCCACGACGAGGGCCTCGACAGCGTCGTCTGCGGCATCCTGGCGCTGCCCGACACCGAGCCCGACCTCACGGAGTGGACCAAGCTCGTCCGCAGCGTCGAGGCGGCGACGTTCCCGGTGCGCATCGGCATCATCGGCAAGTACGTCAGCCTGCCCGACGCCTACCTGTCGGTCGTCGAGTCCCTGAACCACGCCGGGTTCCACCACGGCGCGGACGTCGAGATCGAGTGGATCCAGGCCGAGGACGTCGAGGGGCTCCTGGCTGCCGGTCGCCTCAAGGACCTGGACGGCATCGTGATCCCCGGTGGGTTCGGCGAGCGCGGGATCGAGGGCAAGATCGCCGCCGCCGGCTACGCCCGCGAGCACGACGTGCCGTGCCTCGGCATCTGCCTGGGCATGCAGGTCATGACCGTCGAGTTCGCCCGCAACGTGCTCGGCCTCGCCGGCGCCAACTCCACGGAGTTCGATCCGTCGTCGCCGCACCCCGTGATCGACCTGATGGACTCCCAGCGCGACGTGACCAACAAGGGCGGCACGATGCGCCTGGGCGCCTACATCGCCCAGCTCGACCCCGAGTCCGTCGTCGCACGCGCCTACGGCACCACGGTCGTGTCGGAACGCCACCGACACCGCTACGAGTTCAACCCCGCGTACCGTCGCCGGTTCGACGGCAGCGGCTTCCGGTTCTCGGGCACCTCGCCGGACGGTCGGCTGGTCGAGTTCATCGAGCTCGACGACCATCCGTACTGGGTGGCGACGCAGGCGCACCCCGAGTTCAAGAGCCGCCCGACCAACCCCGCACCGCTGTTCCGAGACCTCATCGGTGCGGCGAAGCAGCGTGCCCGTGGTCGCAACCCGCAGCTGATCGGCATCGAGGACCCGGCCGGCACCTCGACCAACGGGTCGCTGCGGGGTGCGTCGGTGGATGCCGGCGTCGGTGCCGACGAGGCGTGAGCGGGTTCCGCCACCTGGGCGACGAGGTCCTGCACCGCGGCCACGTCATCACGCTGTACCGGTCGGAGTTCGAGTCGCCCGACGGCGAGCGCTTCGACCGTGAGGTGGTGCGCCACCCGGGCGCGGTGTCGGTCGTGCCGGTGCGCGGCGACGGGATGGTCGTGCTGGTGCGCCAGTACCGTGCGCCCATCGACGCGATGGTGCTCGAGATCCCCGCGGGCAAGCGTGACGTCGCGGACGAGCCGCTCGAGGAGACCGCGCGTCGTGAGCTGATCGAGGAGGTCGGCCTGGCGCCGGGCGGGTTGGAGCTCCTGGCTCGGTTCCACAACTCGATCGGCTTCTGCGACGAGGAGAGCTTCGTGTTCCTCGGGACCGACCTCCGCGACGCGCTGCTCGATCGCCAGGGCGTCGAGGAGGCCCACATGGAGATCGTCGAGGTCGAGCTCGCCGCGACCCCGGCGATGATCGCCGCCGGCGAGATCACCGACGCCAAGACCGTCATCGGGCTGACCCTGGCGATCGCCCGCCTCGGGTGACCGTGGCGACCGTGGCCGCCAGCTCCTCCGTCGACCTGCCGCTCGACGCCGAGGACTTCCTGACCCACCTGGCGGTGGAGCGCGGCCGATCGCCGCTCACCATCAGCGCCTACCGACGCGACCTGCGCGCCTGGCAGACCTTCCTGTCCGGACGCGGCACCTCGATCGCCGCGGCGACGCCCGCCGACGTCGAGGCCTTCAGCGCGTCGATGCGGGTGTCCGGCCGCGCGGCGAGCTCGACGACGCGCACGCTCGTGGCCGTGCGGGCCCTGCACCGATGGCTGACGGCCGAGGGCATGGCGGCGACCGACCCGACACGTGACCTGGAGACGCCGAAGCTGCCCCGTCCGCTGCCCAAGGCGTTGAGCGAGGAGCAGGTCGGTGCCCTGCTGGGGGCCGTCGAGGCGGCGCTCGAGGTCGATCCCGAGCCGCTCGTGCTGCGTGACCTGGCCCTGCTCGAGCTGCTCTACGGCACCGGCGCACGTGTCTCGGAGGTGTGCGGGCTCAGCTTCGGCGACGTCGACCTGGGCGGCGCGCTCGTGCGGTTGTTCGGCAAGCGCTCCAAGGAGCGCATCGTGCCGCTCGGACGCCCGGCGGTGCGTGCGCTGGCGGTCTGGTTCGACGACGGTCGACCGGCGCTGGTGCCCAAGCACTGGCGATCCCGCGACGACGCGGACGCGGTCTTCCTGGGCGCCCGCGGCAGTCGCCTCAACCGCCAGGGCGCCTGGTTGGTGCTGCAACGCTGGGCCATCGTGGCCGGGCTGTCCGACGAGCACCTGAGTCCCCACGTCCTGCGCCACTCCTGCGCCACGCACCTGCTCGACCGAGGTGCGGACATCCGCACGGTGCAGGAGCTGCTGGGACATGCCTCGGTGAGCACGACGCAGATCTACACACGCGTCGCGACCGAGCGTCTGTGGCAGGCCTACCGCGATGCACATCCCCGCTCGGGTGCCCGATGAGCCTGCGACCGCTGCACCGGGCCCGTCGCTTCGGCCGATCGCTGGTCGCCCGAGCCCCGAGCAAGGAGGACACCCGCTGGGCGCACGCGCAGCTCACCGACGGGGAGCAACGGCTGTTCGACAAGATGCCGGCGGTCGACCGCGCGCACTCGATCGGCGTCGCACGGGTCGTGGTCTCGCGGCTCGATCGGCTGGGCCTGTCCGAGTCCGACGACGACGCCCGGTGGCTGCTGGCTGCGGCACTGACCCATGACGTCGGCAAGTCGGTCGCCGGGCTGGGCACCTACGGCAGGGTCGTCGCCACGTTGTCCGAAGCCGTCGGTGGCGCCTCCATGGCGCGGGTGTGGGCCGACAAGCGCGGCATGACCCGCAAGGTCGGCCTGTACCTGCAGTACCCGACGCTGGGCTCGGACCTGCTCGCCGTCGCCGGGTCGGACGAGCGGGTCGTCGCCTGGGCGGCGCAGCACCACGAGCCCGAGGGGTCCTGGACCGTGCCGGTCGAGGCGGGCCGACTGCTGAGCGATGCGGACGACGAGGCGGGATGAGCGTGCCTGGTGACGCCGACGGGGTCGGCACGAGCCCCGACGAGGTCAAGCAGGTCATCGTGATCCGGCGGGACCTGAAGATGCGGCGGGGCAAGGAGATCGCGCAGGGCTCCCACGCATCCGGTGCGTGGCTCATGGAGGCGGTCGCCCGCTCGGTCGGCGACGACGGACGTGTCGAGCTGTCGCTGGACCCGGTCGCCCGTGTCTGGGTGACCGGCTCGTGGCGCAAGGTGACCCTGCAGGTGCGCAGCGAGGAGGAGCTGCTCGAGCTCCACGACCGTGCGACCGCCCGCGGCCTGCGCAGCCACCTGGTCCGGGACTCGGGCCGCACCGAGTTCGGCGGCGTGCCCACGCTCACCGCCCTGGCGATCGGCCCCGATCTGGCCGACGAGATCGACCAGGTCACCGGGGACCTCACCCTCTACTGACCCGCTTCAGACGTTCCGGCACCCGTTCTGTAGTGCGGATTCCGACCTGTGGGTCGGGATCCGCACTACAGAACCGGCTCGGGTGAGACGTCGGGTCGAGTGGGTGGCGGAACTTTCGAGCGTCGATCACCGCGATGCGGCTCATCGCACCGGCGTTCACGGGTAGAGAATCCTCCAGCGTCTTGTCAGCAGAGGAGACCGTCATGAGCAGCATCGCCCGAATGCGCACCGTCGTGATCGACTGTCCTGACCCGGCGAACCTCGCTGAGTTCTACCGACAGCTCCTCGGCGGCGACGTCGTTGCCGAGGATGACGACTGGTATGAGCTCGAGTACGAACCGGGCCGGACGTTGGGGTTCCAGCAGGCCGACGACTTCGCGTCGCCGACCTGGCCGTCGCCCGAACGACCCCAGCAGTTCCACCTCGACGTGACGATCGACGACATCGACGTCGCCGAGCGGGCGGTTCTGGAGATCGGCGTCACGAAGCACGACGTCCAGCCAGGAGCGGCTGACGGGGAGCCCTTCCGGGTGTACCTCGACCCGGCCGGTCACCCGTTCTGCCTCTGCTGGGACTGACGCCCAGCCGCGCCTGTTCTGTAGTGCGAAACGGGGTCCACAGACCCCATTTCGCACTACAGAACGGGGGGAGTGGGAGTTGGGACCTCAGCGGGGGAGCAGGCCGATGTTCCTCTGGGCCCGCTCGAGCACCGGTGCGGCGACCGCGGTGGCTTTGTCGGCGCCACGTGCCAGCAGCGCGGCCGTGCCGGCCGGGTCGTCGCGCAGCTCCGCCACACCCGCCTGGATCGGGCGCAGCAGCTCGACGACGGCCTCGGCGGTGTCGGACTTGAGCGGCCCGTACTGCGAGTACTCCTCGGCCAGGGCCTCGGGGTCACGGCCGGTCACTGCGCCCAGGATCGACAGCAGGTTCGACACGCCCGGCTTGGCGGCGACGTCGAAGCGGACCTCGCCGTCGGAGTCGGTCACCGCACGCTTGAACTTCTTGGCGACCGCACCCAGGTCCTCGGTCAGCAGCACCGTGCCGGCGTCGCTGTCGGCGGACTTGGACATCTTGTTCGTCGGCTCCTGGAGGTCCATGACCCTGGCGCCCGCGGTCGGCACGGTGGCCACGGGCAGCACGAACGTGTCGCCGTAGCGGTGGTTGAAGCGCTCGGCGACGTCGCGGGTCAGCTCGATGTGCTGGCGCTGGTCCTCGCCGACCGGCACCCGGTCGGTGTCGTACAGGAGGATGTCGGCGGCCTGGAGCGCCGGATAGGTGAACAGGCCGGCGGAGATGAAGTCCTTGCCCTCGGACTTGTCCTTGAACTGCGTCATGCGCCGCAGCTCGCCCATGGACGTCACGCACTGCATCAACCAGGCCAGCTCGCTGTGCTCGCGCACGTGGCTCTGGACGAACAGGGTGCAGACCTCCGGGTCGAGCCCGCACGCCAGCAGCACCTGGGCCAGCTCGAGGGATCGCTCGCCGACCTCGCCGGGCGTCTTGGGCACCGTGAGCGCGTGCAGGTCGACGATGCAGTAGAAGCTGTCCGCCTCGTGCTGGTCCCGGACCCAGTTCTGCACGGCCCCCAGCAGGTTGCCGAGGTGGAGGTCGCCCGTGGGCTGGATACCGGAGAAGACGCGAGGCATGGGCGGTGATGCTACCGACGCGCCGAGGTCGCCCCGAACGACTTCGGCGGGCAAATGACACGCGTGTGATCCGCGCCGCTCGACGCGGCTATCGTGGTCGTCATGGCTTACGCCGTCGAGACACCCGTGTACCAGGGGCCCTTCGACCTGCTGTTGCACCTCATCCTGCGTGAGCAGGTGGAGTTGTACGACATCTCGTTGTGCACGATCGTCGATGCGTACCTGGGCGAGCTCAACCGCATGGAGCACCTCGACCTGGAGGTCGCGACGGAGTTCCTGCTCATCGCCGCCACCCTGGTGGAGCTCAAGACCAAGCGCCTGCTGCCCGGTGAGGACGACGTCGACCTGGACGACGACCTGTCGTTGTGGGAGGAGCGCGACCTGCTGCTCGCCCGCCTGCTCGAGTGCAAGACGTTCAAGGACGCCGCGGGGGCGCTCGAGGTGTTCCACCATGCGGCCTCGCGGGTCGTCGGACGCTGCGTCGGGCCCGACGAGCGGTTCATCGACCTGGCACCGGACCTGCTCGAGGGCATCACCGCCGAGCAGCTCAAGGACGCCTTCATTCGTGCCACGGCCCCCAAGCCGCAGCCGCGCATCGACCTGTTCCACGTCGCACCCATCCGTGCGAGCGTCATCGACGCCGTCGCGGACCTGTGCGTGGAGCTGCCCCGCCGCCGTCAGGTCTCGTTCCGCGAGCTGACCCTCTCGCTCGCCGAGCGGCTCGAGGTCGTCGTGCACTTCCTGGCGATCCTGGAGCTGTTCAAGCAGGGGCTCGTGGACCTGCGCCAGCCCCACACCTTCGGCGACATCGAGATCGTGTGGCAGGGTGGGGACGTCGTCGGTGCCGATGCGCTCGAGGCCGTCGACGTCTACGACGGCTGAGCCGTCGACACACCCGCAGCACCAGGAGTCGACATGCAGGACGAGGCACGGCGAGCGCTCGAGGCCGTGATCATGGTGGCCGACCAGCCCGCGGATCCGGGGCTCCTGTCCCAGCTGGTCGAGCTGAGCCCCGAGGCCGTCGAGGAGATCCTCGAGGGCCTCGCCGCCACCTACGAGGAGCAGCAGCGGGGCTTCCGGCTGGTCAAGGTCGCCGGCGGCTGGCGCTACCAGAGCCACGAGGACCAGGCCCCCTACGTGGAGCGCTACGTGCTCACCGGTCAGACCGCCCGGCTGTCCGCCGCCGCGCTCGAGACCTTGGCGATCGTGGCCTACAAGCAGCCGATCTCGCGTGCGCAGGTCGCAGCGATCCGCGGCGTCGGCGTCGACGGCGTCATGCGCACGCTCACCCAGCGCGGCTACATCGACGAGATCGCCAAGGACCCCGGCCCGGGGCAGGCCTCGCTGTTCGGCACGACGCCGCAGTTCCTGGAGCGCCTGGGACTGAACTCGCTCGACGAGCTGCCGTCCCTGGGTGACTTCATCCCCGGCGCCGACGTCGTCGAGCTGCTGGAGCAGGGGCTGCGTGTCGACCCCGACGAGGCCTCCACCGCATCGGACGAGGACGGCACCGCCGCCGACCCGAGTGACGACGCGCCGGGCGACGGTCCGATCATCGCGGTCGACCTGAGCGACGCGCCCGTGATCGACCTGGACGCCGGTGACGACTGACCCCGTGCAGCGCGAACCGGGCCCAGGGTCCGGCGCGCAGGATCGGTCCGACATGCGCGACGAGCCCGAGCTGCGCGACGGCGAGCGCCTGCAGAAGGTGCTCGCCCGGGCAGGCCTGGGGAGCCGGCGGGTCTGCGAGGACCTGATCGAGGACGGTCGGGTCACCATCGACGGTGTCGAGGCCGTCCTGGGTGCGCGGGTCGACGTGGAGCACGACGAGATCGCCGTCGACGGCGTGCACATCGGCGTGCGGCCCGACCTGGTGCGCTACCTGCTCAACAAGCCTGCGGGCGTCGTGACCACCGCCGAGGACACCCACGGCCGCCCCACCGTGATCGACATCGTGCCGTCCGACCCGCGGGTGCACCCGGTCGGTCGCCTCGACATGGACACCGAGGGGCTGCTGCTGCTGACCAACGACGGGACGCTGACGCATCGCCTCACCCACCCGAGCTTCGGGGTGGACAAGGAGTACGTCGCCGAGGTGCGAGGGACCCCGTCACGCGGCGCGCTGCGCCGGCTCCGTGAGGGCGTCGAGCTCGACGACGGCATCACCGCGCCCGCCCGGGCGAGCTCGCCGTCGCCGGGCGTGATCCGCCTCGTCATCCACGAGGGTCGCAACCGCCAGGTCCGTCGCATGTGCGAGGCCGTCGGTCATCCGGTCCTGCGTCTGGTGCGCACCCGCATCGGGCCGTTGCGCGACACCGCCCTGGCACCCGGCGAGTGGCGCGAGCTGACCCAGGACGAGGTGCGTTCGCTCGAGCGGGCCGCCGTCGCCGGCGGCAACGGCGGCAGCGGCGGGACGGACGACAGCAGCGACGACGCAGCCCCCGACGGCGGCGCAACCGGTGCCGGCGTCGAGCAGCCCGACCGCTAACCTCGCCCGGATGCCCACGTCCGTGCTGGCCCTGCGGGGTGCGATCACCCTGGAACGAGACGAGCGCGAGCACCTGCTCGAGCGGGTGCAGCAGCTCCTTGCGGAGATGCTCGAGCGCAACGACGTCGACCACGACGACCTCATCTCGATCCTGTTCACCGCGACGCCGGACGTGCACTCGGCCTTTCCGGCGGCTGCCGCCCGGGCCATGGGCCTGGGGGACGTCCCGCTGATCTGCGCCCAGGAGCTCGACATCGAGGGCGCCATGCCGCTGTGCATCCGGGTGCTGGTGCACCTGAGCACGACCCGGTCCCGCGCCGAGCTGCGTCACGTGTACCTGGAGCAGGCCCGGTCGCTGCGCGACGACCTGCCCGAATGACCGCAGCGAGCTCGCCGCGGCGCGCCGGGCTGGTCGGGACGGGCCTCATCGGCGGGTCGGTCGGTCTGGCGTTGCGCGCCGCCGGATGGCACGTGACCGGCACCGACGCCGACCCGGGCCGTGCCGAGCGGGCGTTGGAGCTCGGCGTGATCGACGCCATCGGCATCGATGACGCCGCCGAGGTGACGTTCCTCGCCGTGCCGGTCTCGGCCGTGCCCGCCGTGGCAGCGCGTGCGCTCGAGGCCGGCGGAGCGGTGACCGACGTCGGCAGCGTGAAGGCACCCACGGTCGCAGCCGTCGACCATCCGCGGTTCGTCGGCGGACACCCCATGGCGGGGTCCGAGGCGATCGGCGTCGAGGGCGCCCGGGCGGACCTGTTCGACGGCGCTGCGTGGGTGCTGACCCCCACGACCCGGACCGACGAGCAGGCGCACGCCCTGGTGCACTCGGTCGTGCGGTCCTTCGGCGCCGACGTGCTGACGCTGGCGCCCGACCAGCACGACCGGCTGGTGGCGACGGTGTCGCACGTGCCGCACCTGACCGCAGCGGCGCTCATGCGCATGGCGGCGGCCCGGGGTGAGAGCGATGGTGCGCTGCTGCGATTGGCGGCAGGTGGCTTCCGCGACATGACCCGCATCGCCGCCGGCGACCCCGGCATGTGGCTCGACGTGTGCGCGGAGAACCGCGACGCGATCCTCGAGGTCATCGACGAGCTCACTGCGTCGCTCGGCGACCTGCGTCGCGTGGTCGACGACGGTGATCCGCAGGGCCTGGAGCGACTGCTGCGCGACGCGCAGACCGCACGACGGTCGCTGCCGACCGGCGCCCCGCCAGCGGAGCAGCTGGCCGAGGTCCGCGTCCAGATCCCCGACGAGCCCGGGCAGCTCGCGGCCGTCACGTCGCTGGCGACCGAGCTGTCGGTCAACGTCTACGACGTCGAGGTCGCCCACAGCGCCGAGGAGCGCGGCGGCCGCCTGATCCTGGTCGTCGACGCCGCGCGCGCCCCGGACCTGGTCGAGGAGCTGGGCCGGCGCGGCCGTGTGGCCTCGGCCCACGAGCTGGCATGAGCGACTCGCCGCCCGACGCGGTGACGTACCCCGACGTGCTCGAGGTGCACCCGGCCCCTGCCGAGCTCGACGCGGACGTGCGTCCGCCCGGTTCCAAGAGCCTGACCAACCGCGCGCTGGTCTGCGCGGCGCTGGCGGACGGCCCCACGACGCTCGAGGGCGTGCTGTTCGCGGACGACACCGAGGCCATGCTGCACTGCCTGCACGACCTTGGCGTCGGCATCCGGACCGACCGCGCGGCGACCCGGGTGGCGGTCGAGCCGGCTGCGGATCTCGGCGGCGACGGTGCGCTGCTCGACGCCCGCCAGTCGGGCACCACCTCGCGCTTCGTCATGCCCGTCGCAGCGCTCGGCAGGGGCACGATCGTGCTCGACGGGGCTCCTCAGCTGCGGGGTCGCCCCATGGGTGACCTGATCGACGCCCTGGTGGCACTCGGTGCCACGGTCGAGCCGTTGGGCGAACCCGGGTTCCTCCCCGTGAGCGTCGCGGCCGCCGGACTCGCCGGCGGGACCATCGACGTCGCGGGCGACGTGAGCAGCCAGTTCCTGTCGGGACTGCTGCTGTCGGGACCCCGGATGCGCGACGGCCTCACCGTGTCGGTCACGACCGAGCTCGTGTCGGTGCCCTACGTCGAGATGACCCTGGCCGTCATGGCCGCGTTCGGCGCCGTCTCGACGACCGACGTTCCGGCGACGACGGGGCAGGACCGCCGGATCCGGGTGGAGGCGGGCGGCTACCGGTCGCCCGGAACCTACCGGGTGGAGCCCGATGCCTCGGCCGCGTCGTACTTCCTCGCCGCCGCGGCGATCCGTGGCGGCAGGGTCCGTGTCGAGGGTCTCGGCACCGACTCGCTGCAGGGCGACGTGGCGTTCGTCGACGCGCTGGAGCGGATGGGGGTCGAGGTCGTGCGCACGGCCACCTCGCTCGAGGTCCGTGGCGGGGGACCGCTGCACGGCATCGAGGCGGACTTCACCGACATCTCCGACACCGCGCAGACCTTGGCGGTGGTCGCCCCGTTCGCCGACTCGCCGACGACGATCACCGGCATCGGGTTCATCCGCCGCAAGGAGACCGATCGCATCGCCGCCACCGTGGCCGAACTGCGACGGTGCGGCATCGTCGCGGACGAGCTCGACGACGGCATCCGCATCCACCCCGGCACGCCGCAGCCGGCCACCGTGCAGACCTACGACGACCACCGGATGGCCATGAGCTTCGCCCTGCTGGGCCTGCGGGTCCCGGGCATCAGGATCGCGGATCCGGGGTGCGTCGCGAAGACGTTCCCGAGCTACTGGGATGCCCTGGAGCAGCTGCGTCGGCCGGGTGCCGGTACGGCGGAGAATGCCCCGGCGTGACCTCGTCACGCCCTAGCGTGGAGCGCTGCACCTCAGCAGATCGGAAGGACCCAACGTGCGAGTGATCGCCATCGACGGGCCGGCGGGCTCGGGCAAGTCGACCGTGGGCCGGCGCCTGGCCGAGCGGCTCGGGCTCACCTACCTGGACACCGGGGCGATGTACCGGGCGGTCGCCTTCGCGGCGATCCGTCGCGGCGTCGACCCGGCCGACGCGGAGCCGGTCGCCGCGGTCGCTCGCGACATGGCGCTCGAGCTGGGCGACGACACCGTGCAGGTCGACGGTGTGGACGCGACGCTCGAGATCCGCGGCGCCGAGGTCTCCCGGGCGGTCAGCCTTGTGGCCGCCAACCCCGGGGTGCGCAGCGAGATGCGTGCCCGTCAGCACCTGTGGGCGACCGAACACGGCGGCGGGGTGATCGAGGGACGAGACATCGGCTCGGTCGTGTTCCCCGACGCAGTGCTCAAGGTGTACCTGACCGCCGATCCGGCGGTGCGAGCCCAACGCAGGGCCAAGGAGATGCTCGACGCCGACTACGACGAGGTCGCCGCCGACATCGCCCGTCGCGACGCGTCCGACCAGAGCCGCGCCGACAGCCCGCTGGTCCAGCCCGACGGCGCCGTCACGGTCGACACGACCGGCCTCGGGATCGACGAGGTCCTCGAGCAGATCGTCACGATGGTGGACGAGCGATCGTGAGCTCGGGCCGGGACGCGGCGCACATGGACCGGGCATCGACCGACCACATCGTGGCGGAGATGTCCCGGTGGGAGCGCGTCGTGCACTTGGCCATCCGGGGGCTGCTCGAGCTGTGGTGCCGGCTGTTCTGGCGCATGGAGGTGATCGGTCGGGACCGACTGCCCGTGACCGGACCGTTCATCATCTCGCCGTCGCACCGCTCGAACATCGACTTCCTGGTCACCGGCGCGGCCGTCCCACGGGTCGTTCGCTACATGGCCAAGGACAGCATCTGGAAGGTCGCCTGGTTCGGCCGGTTCCTGGAGCACATGGGCACGTTCCCGGTGAACCGCGACAAGCCCGACCGGGGCGCGCTGCGCAACTGCGAGGAAGGGCTGGCGCACGGCGATCCGGTCGTCATGTTCCCCGAGGGGCGGCGCAAGGACGGCCCGGTCATCGAGGACCTGCACGAGGGACCTGCCTGGGTGGCCTGTCGCTATCGGGTCCCGATCGTGCCGGTCGGACTGGGCAACACCGACAGGGCCATGCCCATCGGCTCCAAGTTCGTCTTCCCGGTGAAGATCCGCGTGGTGATCGGCGAGCCGATCTATCCCGACGTCCCCGCCACCGGTCGGGTGCCCCGCGGCAAGGTCGCCGAGGTCAGCGAGGTGCTGCGTCGAGAGGTGCAGCGCTGCTACGACCAGGCCCGGGCGTGACCTCGGCGGTCGACGCGCCCTGATCCGTCGCGTCGTCCCACCACCGGGGTGCCGCCCACAGCACCACGATCGAGGCGATGACCAGCGCCACCAGCCCCACGGCGACCAGGAGACGGCGACGCCGGGCGGCGGCGAGCTCACGCGGCGGGGGAGCTGCGGCCATGCCCCTGGCGATGTCGTTGAGCTCGGACTGCCACTCGGCGACGGTGGGCCACTGGCCCGGGGCGTCCGCGAAGGACCTGGCGAGCAGCGCGCACTGATCGGCGCTGAGGGCGTTGCGCACCACGGGTTCGAACGCGTCGTCGCGTCGCAGCGGCGGCCGCCCGACCAGCAGGAGGAAGTAGAGGCGACCCACGTGGGCGCCGGCCTCCGTGCCCACGGGTGGACCGAGCTCGGACGTCTCGACGACGGGGCTGCGGCGGCGCTCCGGCAGCACGACGGAACCGTCGGCGCCCAGCAGCACCCGGTCGGCGTCGACCTGTTCGTCGACGATGCCACGTGCACGGCGGCGCTCCAGCTCGCGGGTCACCGCCAGCAACACGGCGGCGGCGCGCCGCGGATCCATCGGCGCCTCCGCCTCGGCCAGCTCCGCCAGCGAGCGCCGACGGTTCGCGCCGCTCATCGTCAGGCCCCGGAGCTCACGGCACCGGGGTGACGAGGAAGCCGAGGTACATGGCGGCGACGCCGAAGACGGCCGAGGCAGCGCCCCCGATGGCCAGCATCGCCTTGTTGCCACGGGCGTTCTGGTGCACCGCTGCGCCGATGCCGCTGAGCGCGACGGCGAGCACCTTCAGCTCGATCCAGGGATGCCGGAGATCCTCGAGCGGGATGGCGAACACGTTCCACAGGCCGGTGACCACGGCGATCGCGAAGGCGGGCCAGGCGATGCGGTTGAAGGCTCGTGCGACCTGGCGTGTGGCATCGTCGCCGTAGCGGCGCACCGTCGGGACCAGGCCGGCGAGGACCAGCTGTCCGCCCACCCAGATCGAGGCGGCCATGACGTGCAGGAAGAGCCGAGCTGCGTTCACCGCGCCAGCTTGTCAGGCGAGGTCGCTGAGCACGGAACTGGCCGACATCGACCGGTCGTTCACCGCCGGGTGGGCCGACGGGTCGGCGCCGAGGCCCCACGCGCCCAGCGCGTCGATCGCCGCCAGGAGGTCGCGCAGGTTGCGGGGCGGGGGGAAGTACTCGTCCTCGTCGGTGATGCGGACCTCCCGCACCCCGTGGCGGGGCGCCAGGCGTCGGAGCACGGCGTCGACCAGCTCCTCGGGGGCCGAGGCGCCCGCGGTCACGCCGACGGTCCCGGTCAGGTCGTCGGGCAGCTCGTCGGGCCCGTTGATGCGGTGCACACGGGCGCAGCCGGCGCCGCGTGCGAGCTTCTCCAGCGCCACGGTGTTCGACGAGTTGGCCGAGCCGATCACCACGACGGCGTCGCAGCTCGGCGCGATCTCCATCAGCGCGGACTGGCGGTTGGTCGTGGCGAAGCACAGGTCGGAGCGTCCCGGCATCCACAGCTCGGGGAACCGGTCGCGGGCGGCGTCGGCGACCTCGGCCCAGTCGCGGTGCGACAGCGTCGTCTGCGCCAGGAGCGCGACCGGGGTCTCGAACTGCTCGAGCGCATCGACCTCGGCGATCGACTCGACGCGGTGCACGGCGTCGGGCGCGACGGCCATGGTGCCGACCGCCTCCTCGTGGCCCTCGTGGCCGACGTAGACGATCGAGTAGCCCTTGCCGGCGCGGACCTTGACCTCGTGGTGGACCTTGGTGACGAGCGGGCAGACCGCGTCGACGACGAACCCGCCGCGCTCGCGTGCCGACTGCACGACCTCCGGCGCCGAGCCGTGTGCGGACAGCATGACCGGACGACCTGCCGGGACCTCGTTGATGTCGTCGACGAACACGACGCCGAGGTCCTCGAAACGCGACACGACCCGCTGGTTGTGGACGATCTCGTGGTAGCAGTACACGGGCGCCTCGAAGGCCCGGACCATCCACGCGAGTGCCTTGATCGCCATCTCCACGCCGGCGCAGAACCCACGTGGCGCGGCGAGCAGCACCTCGTCGACGCCGGAGGCGACCTCGGTCGTCGGCCCGCTCGGATGTGGCTGGTCGGTCACGACGTCGAGCCTATGGCGTCGCGCGGCGGCCCCGGTCGCAGGCGTCCGCACCCGCCTGGTCGACGGGTGCGGACGCCGTGGCGCCGATCAGGGGTTGTGCTTGTAGCGCAGCACGTCGTCGAACTGCGCCAGGACCTGGTCGCCCAGCCCGACGGGTTCGGCGTCGAGGCCGGAGCGGAACCGCAGCTCGGCGGTGACGAAGTGACGCACCTCTGGCCACACCTCGGGCGAGTCCTTGAACGGCGGGACCTTGCAGCCGTCGTCGCCGAGGGCCAGCAGCGATGCGGGGATCGGGATGCCGGTCGCACGGGCGATCTCGGCCACACCCCCCTCGCCGATCTCGCAGATGTCGCTGAAGGCGTTCACGTGGCCGGCGCCGCTGATCTCGACGAGCTTGCGCTCGCCCGAGGTGTAGGTGAAGCCGTCGCGGATGCCGCTGATGCCGACGATGCCGTCACGGGGTGCGCCGATCCACGCCACGGACTCACCGGCGGGCAGCAGCTCCTGGTAGTCGGGCAGCTGCTGGGCGCTGATCCCTGCGGCCAGGGGGATGCCTGACACGACGTCGGGACGTGAGAGCAGTCGCAGGGTGGTGCCGCCGCCGGCGGAGTGTCCGATGGGGTACACCGTGGAACCGTCGACCACGCCCTCGAGCAGGTCGCCCGGCGTGGTGTTGGCGGTGCGTGCCGCCTCGATGGCCTCGTCCGCGATGGCGGTGTCGGCACGGGTGACGGCGGGCGGCTCGCCCAGCACCGAGCGCAGGCCGCGCTCGAGGTAGTCGGGGGAGATCACCACGAAGCCCCAGCTGGCCAGGTGCGTCGTCAGGAACGTCGACTGGACCCGGTAGCTCGCGAAGCCGTGGGAGAAGATGACGAGCGGGAACGGTCCGTCCGGCGACGCCGGCACCGCGCGGGTGGCGTCGGTGACGTACGGCGGGTTCACGTCCTCCGGGATGAGGTCGTCGAAGAAGGTGCTGACGTAGTCGCGGATGAAGTACTCGTCTCGGGGCGCTGCGCCGATGTCGGCCGGGTCGACGGGGTACCAGACCTCCATCTTGCGGTCGGACAGGTCGATCGTGGTGACCCCGACCTCGTAGGGGCCGTGCTCCGCGTAGGCCGCCTCGCCCGCCCGGGGGGCGTCGTTCGGGCTGGTGCCCTGAGCGGGTTCGGGTGGCATCGGGGCGCAGGCCGCGAGCACCGCAGCCATGACGAGCGCCGCAACGGCGGCGGCTCCACGCCGGTGGCGCCGCGCGGACGAGCTGCGGATCGAACGCTGGTGCATGAGATGGACCCCCCAGGTGTGCGTCGCCCTCGCCGAGGACGTCGTCGAGTGTGACACAACCTGCCGCAGCGGGCTCGACCGCAGCCAGTCGGGCCACGGCGCCTAGCATGGCGCGTCCCTCTGAACGGAGCTCCACCCATGTCCACCCCCGCAGCGCTGCCCCTGGTGGCCATCGTCGGGCGACCCAACGTCGGCAAGTCGACCTTGATGAACCGCGTGCTCGGACGCCGCGTCGCGATCGTCGAGGAGAAGCCGGGTGTGACCCGGGACCGCAAGGAGGTCGAGGCGGAGTGGCTCGGACACGAGTTCCGTCTGGTCGACACCGGCGGCTGGATGGTCGGCGGCGATGCACTCGACAAGAAGGTCAGCGCCCAGTCCGAGCAGGCGATCGAGGATGCCGACGTGGTGCTGTTCGTCGTCGACGCGACGGTCGGGGTGACCGAGGAGGATGCTCGGGTCGCCGGCCTGCTCCGGGCGATCGACGCGCCGGTGCTGGTCGTGGCGAACAAGATCGACGACCAGAGCCGCGAGGCCCTGATCTGGGAGCTGATGTCGTTCGGGCTCGGTGAGCCGCACGCGATCTCGGCGCTGCACGGTCGTGGCACCGGTGACCTGCTGGACGTCGTCGTGTCCCATCTGCCCGAACCGGACCCTGCGGACGACGCCAGCGGTGCGGACGACGGGGCCGATGGCGACGCGCCGGTCTCGGTGGCCCTCGTCGGGCGGCCGAACGTCGGCAAGTCGACGCTGTTCAACCGCCTGATCGGCGACGACCGCTCGGTGGTGCACGACATGCCGGGCACGACCCGCGACGCGATCGACACGGTGGTCGAGACCGACGTCGGCCGCCTCCGCTTCATCGACACCGCCGGCATGCGCCGCAAGTCGCGCATCGACGAGGGCACCGAGTACTTCTCGATGGTGCGCGCGCTGCGGGCCGTCGACGGCGCCGACGTGGCCCTGCTGGTCATCGACGCGACCGAGGGGATCACGCACCAGGACCAGCGCCTCGCCGAGCGCGTCGACGGCGCGGGGTGCCCGATCATCGTGGTGCTCAACAAGTGGGAGCTGCTCGACGAGGACGCCCGCAAGGACGTGCTCTACCAGCTGGGTCAGAAGCTGCACTTCCTCGGCGAGAACCCGGTGCTGCGCGTGTCGGCGCTCAACGGTCGCGGGGTGCACCGGCTGCTGCCGGCGCTCGCCGAGGCGATCACCCAGTACCAGACCCGCGTCCCGACGCGGAAGGTCAACGACCTGATCCGCCGTGCCCAGCAGGCCCAGCCGGCGCCGCACGGCGCCAGGATCCTCTACGCGACGCAGGGCGCGACCGATCCGCCGACCTTCACGCTGTTCACCAGCAAAGAGGTGCCGGCCAGCTACCTGCGCTACATCGAACGCCAGATCCAACAGGAGTTCGGACTCGGCTCGACGCCGATCAAGCTGCGGGTGCGCCGCCGCGGCGACTGAGCGCCCTACGCTGGCCCGCCGTGCCGTCGGCCGTCGCCGACCGCAGACCTCGAGGAGCAACGTGGCCGACATCCGCAGTGAGATCGAAGGACGTGGCAAGCCCCAGCTGGGCGCCACCGAGGCCGTGACCGAGCTGGTCGTGACCGACGACGTCGACGGGACCGGTGACGAGGTCACCCCCGGCGCGACCGTGACGGCGCACTACGTCGGCGTGTCCGCGTCCTCGGGTGCGCAGTTCGACGCCTCGTGGGACCGCGGTGCGCCGATCAGCTTCCCGCTCGACGGCGTGATCCAGGGCTGGAGCGAGGGTTTGGTCGGCATGAAGGTCGGCGGTCGGCGCACGCTCGTCATCCCCGGCCACATGGCCTACGGCGCCAACCCACCCCCCGGCGCCGGCATCGCGCCGAACGAGACCCTGGTGTTCACCGTCGACCTCGTCGACGTCACCTGGCGATGAGCACGGCCGCAGGAGGCACCGAGATGCGCACGACGATCCGACCCACTCGACTGGTCGCCGCAGGCGCCGTTGCGGCGCTGGCGCTGTTCGCCACCGCCTGCGGCGACGACGAGAGCGCCGACACGACCAGCTCCACCACCACGACCGAGGCGCTCGAGCCCTGCTCCGAGGTGTACGCCGCGGAGACGTCGGGGCCCGAGGGAGCCGACGCGGTCGAGGACCGTGGCGCCCCCGAGATGGCGGCGTGTGACCCCGAGGTCAGCGAGCTCGAGATCATCGACGTCGTCGAGGGAAGCGGTGCCGAGGTGGCCCCTGGGGCGACCGTGACGGCGCACTACAGCGGTGTCTCGGCGTCGACCGGCGAGGAGTTCGACTCGTCCTGGTCCCGTGGCGAGCCCGCGAGCTTCCCGCTCGACGGTGTGATCCAGGGCTGGAGCGAGGGGCTGGTGGGCATGAAGGAGGGCGGCCGACGCACCCTGGTCATCCCCGCCGAGATGGCCTACGCCGACTCGCCGCCGCCAGGATCGGGCATCGCCCCGGGAGCGACGCTGGTCTTCACCGTCGACATGGTCGAGGTCAGCTGACCGCACCGCCGTCGAGGTGACGGCATGTGAGCCGGTGGGCGAGACTGCGCCGATGATCGACGGGCAGATCCGATGAGCGAGGATCAGGTCGAACGCATCCATGCGGCGACCGAGCGCGCGCTCGAGGGCAACCTGGCCGCGGGCGGCGAGAAGCTGGCGGCGCAGCACAAGCTGTTCGTGCGCGAGCGCATCGCGCTCCTGGTCGACCCCGGCACGTTCGTCGAGGACCAGCTGCTCGCCAACGCCGCCTACCGCGACGGCATGGACCCCAACCTGCCGGCCGACGGTGTCGTCACCGGCGTCGGCGAGGTCGACGGACGGCCGGTCTGCATCATGGCCAACGACCCGACCGTCAAGGCCGGGTCCTGGGGAGCCCGCACCGTCGAGAAGATCGTGCGACTCACCGAGACGGCGCTGCGCGACGAGCTGCCGGTGGTGTGGCTGGTCGACTCGGCCGGTGCACGCATCACCGACCAGGTCGACCTGTTCCCCGGGCGCCGCGGCGCCGGGCGCATCTTCTACAACCAGGTGCGGCTGTCGGGGAAGGTGCCCCAGGTGTGCTGCCTGTTCGGACCGTCCGCGGCCGGCGGTGCCTACATCCCTGCCTTCACCGATCTGGTGATCATGGTGGAGGGCAACGCCTCGATGTACCTGGGCTCGCCCCGCATGGCCGAGATGGTGATCGGGGAGCGGGCGACGCTCGAGGAGACCGGCGGCGCCCGCATGCACGCCACCGTGTCGGGCTGCGGCGACAACCTGGCCGACGACGACGAGGACGCCATCGCCCAGGCCCGGGCCTACCTGACCTACCTGCCGCGCAGCTGGCGCGAGGACCCGCCGGTGTACGAGGCCGCGGCGCCCGCCCGCGTGCTCGACGACCACATCGTGCCGGTCGAGGAGACCGCCGGCTACGACATGCACGACGTGCTCGACGGCCTGCTCGACGCCGAGTCCCTGTTCGAGATCAAGCCGTTGTTCGCGCCCGAGCTGCTCACCGCGTTCGGCCTGCTCGAGGGGCGCCCCGTCGGCATCGTGGCGAACAACCCGATGCACAAGGGCGGGGTGCTGTTCGGCGACTCGGCGGACAAGGCGGCCCGATTCATATGGTTGTGCGACGCGTTCGGCGTGCCGCTCATCTTCCTGGCGGACGTGCCGGGGTTCATGATCGGCACGCAGGTCGAGCGGGAGGGGATCATCCGCCACGGGGCGAAGATGATCACCGCCGTGTCGGAGGCAACCGTGCCCAAGGTGTCGGTGATCGTGCGCAAGGCCTATGGGGCCGGGCTCTACGCCATGAGCGGCCCGGCGTTCGAGCCGGAGGCGACCCTGGCGCTGCCGACCGCCAAGATCGCGGTCATGGGGCCCGAGGCGGCGGTGAACGCCGTGTTCGCCAACAAGATCGCGGCGATCGAGGACGAGGGGGAGCGGCTGGCGTTCGTCGAGGAGCAGCGCCGGCTGTACGAGGAGGACGTCGACCTGCTGCGCCTGGCCGCGGAGCTGGTGATCGACGGCATCGTCGAGTGGGGGGACCTGCGCCAGGAGGTGCACCGACGGCTCGTGCGCGCGGAGGGCAAGAGCCGTCACTTCTCCGACCGACGCCACGGCGTCCCCCCCGTCTGAAGGACCGACATGCCCTGGTGCGAGCCCTGCGATCGCTTCTACACCCCCTCGACGCTGACGGCCGAGGGCGACTGCCCCGAAGGGCACCACGTGGCGGATCCCGAGGATGCCCCGCAGCTGGTGCAGTCCACCGCGGAGCCCCGCGAGGAGGAGCCGGATCCGAAGGTGCCGTGGCACTTCTGGCTGCTCCTGGCCGCCACGGTGATCTACCTGGGATGGCGCGCCATCCAGGGCATCGAGTGGATCTTCAACCGCTGAGCCGTCGCCACCGCTGACCGTCCGGGGGTTTCGGGGGTGCTCGGCAGGTCGGCTACAGTGACCACTCCCACGGGCTGTGGCGCAGCTTGGTTAGCGCGCTTGACTGGGGGTCAAGAGGTCGGGAGTTCGAATCTCCCCAGCCCGACGGTACGAAACCCTCGCTTCGGCGGGGGTTTCGCCTTTCTGGGTAGGTGCCTGGTACCACCGACTCGGATAGGTGGCCTCGTTGGGGCCGACTTCTCGTCGATGGTCCGCGGGCTGTCGGCCCGGTCCACCGACGTCGGCACCAACCTCGCCCGACTGAACGGACGCAGCACCTTCCGAACCCAGGCCGGCCCGGCCCCGGTCGTGCTCGTCGTCAACGTGCGGTCCACTGGAACGAGGTACCGGTGCGCTCGCGATCTTGCCGATCGTCGCGCTCAGGCTGCTGCCGTAACCTCCGAGCAGAAACGTTCCGAGCGCGAAGTCGAGCTCGAGCTCATCTAACCCAAGGGAGAGGAAATCCATGAGCAGCGATTTGGGCGACTACTCCAACTCGGCGCCGGGCTATTGGACATGCGCCCATCCGAACTGCCACAAGAAGGCCGACCCGGCGATTCTCGACCACGACTGTTGTAACCGCTGCAGCGCCGCTCGGAACAGAGGCTGTTACGAGGCGTCCATTGCGTCGTATGACGGACCCGGGACGTTTCCCCACCGGTACGCAGCGAACGTCTACGGCAACTGCATGACCTGCGGCGAGGCCGAGAGCGGGCACCAATGGGGTCGACACTGACCGCACCCGACGTAGGTTCGGCCCGGATTGCTACGGTCTCGGAGCCGTGAGTCGATCGTGCAAGAAGTGCAACCGCGACCTGAGCGAGAACAAGTTCGCGTCACTCGCGACGAGCACGTGCAACGACTGTAAACCGCCGTTGCGGGGCGGGAGCGTGATCGACAACGCAACGCCTGCACCAACGCGAGCGACGCCGTTGCGGCTGACGTGTAAGGACTGTGGAAAGAAGCTGCCTTGGAAGGAGTTCTCGAAGCCAAACCGTGGCGCCGTCAGCCGGTGTCTCCATCCCTTGAGAATCGCGCACCGCTGTGACGACGACCTATCGGCTCTCGATGCGCCTCAGCGGGGTCTGCTGCAGGTTCAGTTGACGGTGGTTCTGACTGATCATGCCGCGTGAGCGGCGGGGTGGGTGAAGGCGAGTTCGAACTCGACCGGGGTGAGCCTGCCGAGCGCTCGTTGGCGGCGCCGGTGGTTGTAGGTGTGTTCGATCCAGGTGACGATCGCGTAGCGGAGCTCCGAGCGGGTCGCCCAGCGGTGCTGGTCCAGGACGTTCTTCTGCAGCAGCGAGAAGAACGATTCCATCGCCGCGTTGTCACCTGCGGAGGCGACCCGGCCCATCGACCCGGTGAGCCCCGCAGCGCCCAGGACCGACCGGAACGCTCGTGAGCGGAACTGGGAACCGCGGTCGCTGTGGACCACGACGGTGCCCGACGGTCGGCGACGAGCGACAGCGAAGCGCAACGCCGAGACGGCGAGCTGGGCGGTCATGCGGTCATCGATGGAGTAGCCGACGATCCGGTTCGAGAACACGTCCTTGATCGCACAGCAGTAGAGCTTCCCTTCGCCGGTCGGGTGTTCGGTGATGTCGGTCAACCAGACGGCGTCGGGACGCTCCGCTCGGAACTGGCGTTGCACGAGGTCGTCGTGAACAGCGGGGCCTGGTCGGCCCTTGCCGCAACGCCGGCCCTTCTTCGTCGTGGTCGACCACAGCCGCTGATCGCGACACAGCCGCCACACCCGCCGCTCGCCGAGACGATGACCGGCGGCTTCGAGCTCATCCGCGAGGAACCGGTAGCCGAACTCGGGGTCCTCGCCGTGGGCGTCGACGAGCGCGTTGGTGACGTAGGCGTCGTCGAGGTCGCGGTCCGAACACGGTCGGGCGCGCCACTTGTAGAACGCCTGCGGGGAGAACCCGAGCACCCCGCAGGTCGTCACCACAGCGACGCCTTCGGCGGCGAGATCAGCGACCAACGGGAACATCATTTTGGGGCGGCGTCCTTCGCGAAGTAGGCGGTCGCCCGGCGCAGGATCTCGACTTCCTGCTCGAGACGCCGCTTGTCGCGACGCAGCTGCACCAGCTCGGACTGCTCGGCGGTCGTCAGGCCGTCCTTGATGCCGTCGTCGATGTCGGCCTGGCGCACCCAGCGGCGCACCGACTCGACCGACACATCGAAATCATGCGCGACCTCGGCCAGGGTCAGGTCACCGCGACGGGCGACGTTCGCGACGTCACGCTTGAACTCCTCGGGGAACTTCTTGGGCATGGGGACATCCTTCCCACCCGAACACGTCGGGCGTAAGAGATGTCAACCGAACCTGCAGCAGACCCGCGGTCAGGATCCGCGCCGGCCGAGGTCGCACGACGCGGCGGGCGTGGTCGACCACCTGGTCGTCGTTGCGCCTTGGTCTACGTCGTCGTCCACCAGGCCAACGGTACCGAGTTGCTGCGCAGGGTCAACCGCCCGGCGGAGAGGTGGCTCAGGGAATCCCGATACAGAAGTCGGTGTCATCGACGACGTTCGACTCCAGACCGAGTTTGGCCCGCACGACTCCCGCCGTGTTGCGGTTCTCCGGCGCGTTGTTCATCGCCAACAACATGTCGTCGGTCGACGTCGACTCGCTGATCCGCTGGAAGTAGGCGGCCTCTGTCGTGGACTCAGCAACCAGAGCGTCCATGTCGGCTTGCACGTCGGCTGGCCATTCGGTTGCGATGATGGCCTGGTAGAACCGGATCTTGGCTTCGGCGGCATCTCGGAAACGCGGCAGAAGCTCCGCCTGAATCGCCGGCCAGTCGGAACTGTCGAAGTAACCGTTGGCGCCTTCCGTCCGGTCGAGCGCAGCGTTCGTTCGGGCCTGCAGGCAGTTCGATTCCTTCACGATGAAGAGATACATCTGCCCTGGGGTCGGCGGAACCGCCGTTGTCGTGGTTGTCGATGGCGTAGTCGTCGTTGCTTGCGTCGTGGTCGGGCTCTCATCGCTAGCCAAGCTGGCGTCCTCCGAGTCCGAACCGCTGCAGCCGACCGCGACGGCGGCCATCACGGTGGCCAGAGCCGCTCTCGTTCCTCTTCCCATGGGCGACGAGCGTAGGTGACGGGGCTACAGACGAGCGCCGCTCAGGCTTCCGCCCGCGAACCAGTCCGCTATGGCAAGCTCACGCCACCAGAGAGGGAGGGTGTTGTGAATCGAGTGCACGTTGTTGGGATTGAATCGCCCTGGGTTTGATGGAGGCTCGGGCTATTTGATTCCCACCCCTGTCGGGGAGGCTTCTTGGGCAGCGTAGAACGCTTGCTCGAACTCGGTCGGGGGCACGTCGCCGAGGTAGCCGTGGAGACGTTCGGTGTTGTGCCAGTGGACCCATCCGAGGGTGGCGAGCTCGACGTCCTCGACGCTGCGCCAGGGGCCCTGTCGGGGCCCGCGGATGAGCTCGGTCTTGTAGTAGCCGTTGACGGTCTCCGCGAGCGCGTTGTCGTAGCTGTCGCCGACGGACCCGATGGAGGGGACGGCGCCGATCTCGGCGAGTCGTTCGCCGTAGCGGATCGAGGTGAACTGCGACCCGGCATCGGAGTGGCAGCGCAGCCCGGCGAGGTTCGTGCCGCGTGACCAGCGGGCCATCTCGAGCGCGTCGAGGACCATCGAGGTGCGCATGTTCGACGCGACCCGCCAGCCGACGATCGACCGGGAGAACACGTCGACGATGAAGCACACGTAGGCGACGCCGGCCCATGTCGGGACGTAGGTCAGGTCGGTGACGCACAGCTGGTTCGGTGCTGTCGCGGTGAAGTTCCGTTCGACCAGGTCCGGTGGCCGGTCCGCGCGTTCGTCCGCTCGGGTGGTGCGCACTCGTTTGCCTCGGCGCACGCCACAGATCCCAGCGGTGCGCATCAGCCGGGCGACCTGGTCCCGGCCGACGTCGATGCCGGCGCGCTGGGCGGCGCGTCAGAGCTTGCGGGCCCCGTAGACGCGGTAGTTCGCCTCCCACAACGCGACGAGCTGGGGGATCAACGCGGCGTCGCGTCGCGCACGGGTCGACGGTGGCCGCGCCTTCGCGGCGTAGTAGGTGCTCGGAGCCACCTGCAGGACCTCGCAGATGGGCTCGACTCCGAACTCGTCACGGTGGCCGTCGATGTAGGCGACGATCACTTCTGTGGGCGGTCGAGCTCCGCCGCGAAGAAAGCCGACGCCGACTTCAAGATCGCGTTCGCTCGGCGCAGCTCCTTCACCTCCTGCTCGAGCGCCTTCAAGCGCTCCGCCTCCGCGGTGCTCACACCCGGCCGGTCACCGTCATCGATGTCGGCCTGGCGCACCCACGCGCGCACCGACTCGGTGCCGTACCCGAGCTGCTCCGCGACCCGCTGCACGCAACCGTGATCCATCCCGCGCTCGGCGCGCATCTGACGCACCAGGCGCACCGCCTGGGCCTTCTCCGCAGGTGTGTAACGACGCGTCGTGGGCTTCCCCGGCGTCCTCTCGTCTGGCATGACTCCATCCTCGTTTCCAAGGTCAGGAGCCTCCAAGCAACCCAGGGCGATTCACACTCCACCGGGGTGCCTCCCTCCCCATCCGGGTGGAGCGACATCGGCCTCGCGCCGATTCTCTATCCATCACCGTCTTTCCACCGGGGTCCGCGCCAGTGTGCGACTTGCGACCAAAGCGACGGAAGGGTCGCTTTGGTCGCACGGGTGACGTGACGCAGGCGGCCGTCGGTCGGCACCGAGCTACCAGCTCGTCGCGTGGGGCGTGAGCAGCTCGACGGCGCGCACGATCCGCAGTTTCACCGACCCCACGGCGCTGCCCGTCGAGAATCCGCTGGTGGATCTCGCCGGTGGGGGAGCATCCATCGTGACCACGGAGCTTGCCGTGCAGCCGCCGAACGACTCGGCGGTCGCGCTCATCCGCTGCGGCTGACCCGGCCGCGCACTGGGTGGCCGACGTGACGACCTGACATCTCTGGTCGAAATCTCGGCCGGATCCAAACCTCGGCGGTGCGTGCGTCGTGTCCTCCGGTTGAATGGCCGTGGTGGAATGGTCCGCAGGGACGGGTGAGGTGACGGTGGAGGCCGCCGGAGCGGACTTCGACGCGCTCTTCGTCGTGGGCTACCCCCGCCTGGTGCGCACCGTCGGCTTCATCTGCGGCGACGCCGACGTCGCGGCGGACTGCGTGGCGGACGCGTTCGAGCGTGCGTACGTGCGGTGGCGCAAGGTCGGCCGCCTCGATGATCCGCTCGGCTGGGTCCGGCGTGTCGCCATCAACCGCGCCACCGACGTGCACCGCCGCCGCAGCCGCGGGCGACGGGCGCTGCTGCGTCTGGCGGGGCGCCCGGAGGCGTCCCGCCCCCACGACCTCCAGGTCACGGACGCAACGGCCTTCCGCGACAGCGAGCTCGCCGCCGCGATGGTCGAGCTGAGCCCGCAGCAACGAGCGGTGGTGGCGCTGCACTACCTGGACGACCTGTCCGTCGCCGACGTCGCGATCGCCATGGGGCTGAGCGACGGCGCGGTGAAGTACCACCTGCACCAGGCCCGCGGTCGACTGCGCACGCTGCTCACGCCGGCGGCCCGGTCCGACGCCGATGCCGATCCCGACCTCCACGCCGATCCCGGCCCGACCGAAGCGACCCCGACATGAACGGTCCCGAGCGTCCCGACACCCCCGACCTGCCCGAGAGCGACGACACGAGCGGACTCGACGAGCTGTTGCGGACCCGCGTCCAGGGCGCAGCGGCGGACCTCCCGGTCGCCCCGGATGCCCAGGCCGAGCTCGTCGAGCTGACCCCACGGTTCCGCCGCGCTCGTCAACGCCGTCAGATGGCCGTCGCCGCCATGTCGTCCGCTGCCGTGGTGGTGCTGCTGGTCGCCGGCACGCTCGCGTTCGGTGGCGACGACACGACCCGCATCGACACCGCCGGCGATGATCGCCGCACAACCACCACCTCGACGACGTCGACCACGACCGAGACCACGACGACGGTCACCACCGCGCCGACGACCGTCACCGCCGATCCACCCGCCACCACGACGGTTCCGGGCGATGGCGGCACGCCGGGTGGCGAAGGTGGCGGTTCGTCGCCGACGACCACAGCGGCACCGACGACCGCGATCCCGCCCACGACCACCACGCCGGTCGGCGGGACCCAGCGACTGGCGGCCACCGGCGGCGTCGCGACCGTGCGCTGGGACGCGTCGTCGATCACGGTCATCGGCACCTCGGTGACGCCGGGCTGGACCCTCGAGGAGGTCGAGCAGGAGTCCCCGACGAGGGTGGTGGTGAAGTTCCGCCGCGACGAGGGCGGCAGCGGCTCGAGCAGCTCGACGATCGACGCCCGCGTCCGGGACGGTCGCCTCGACGTCAGCACCTGATCGAAGCACCTCGGCGCTCGACCCAAACCCCACGCAGCGCTGCGTCGTGTGGAACGCAGTCGACCGGCTCGCCGGACGACCCCCACAGGCCCGCCACGATCGTCGGGGCGGTTCGAGCACGAACGAGGTACCGCAATGAGCACCGTCGAGGACAGCGCACTCAAGAGGATGGCCAACAAGCTGGGGGTCGGCGGCGTCGCCACCCTGGCGGTGGGTGCCGTCCTGGTCGCCGGCGTCACCGCCGTCAGCGCGGCCAACGGCGCGGATGACCTTCCCACGCCCAGCCCGGTGACCGTCTCGATCCCCGGTGACGACGACGGCACCCCGGACCAGGGGAGTGGCGATGCACCCGGCAGCACGCCGACGACGGTGACGTCCACGACCGCCGCGCCGGCAACCACCGCCGCACCTGCTGCCTCGGCACGCACCGTCCCGGTTCCCGGGGTGGGAGAGGTCGTCTTCGACGAGCGGACGCTGGCCCTCGTGTCGGCCACGCCGGCGGCGGGCTTCACCTTCCGGACCGAAGCGACCGCTCGTGAGCTCCACGTCAGGTTCTTCGACGCCAACGGAGGACGCATCGACGTGCAGGTCGAGTTCGAGGACGGAGTGCCCCGCGTGCGGGTCCGTGACCGCCGCCTCGAGGACGGTCGTCACGGTGGCAGCGGCAACTCGGGTCGAGGCAGCGACGATTCGCCGACCGTCACCACCGCACCCGCTCCGGTCACCCGACCGACCGTCGACGACCACGGCGGCCGCGCCGACCGCGACGACCGGGTCGAGCCGGGCGACGATCGTGACGACCGCAACGGCGGGGACGACTCGGGCCACGGTGGTGACGACCGGTCGGGTCGCGGTGGTGGCGACGACGACCGCGACGACGACAACTCCGGTCACGGCAGCGACGACTGACGCCAGCGGCGTTCCGTCCCTCAGGAACTAGCCGAGACGGACCCCGGCCACACGCCGGGGTCCTGTCGCGTCCGGGGTTGGTCCATCTGCTCGGATCTCGGTCCCGCCGACGCATCGACGGCCGCTGCGGGTACGGTGACCGCTCCACCAGACCTCGGGAAGGGTGTGGGTCGTGCATCGCAAGTGGGTTGCCGCCGTCGCGGCGTTCGTGGGAGTGGTCGCCGTGTTCACGCCGTCGGCGGGGGCGGTGGCGCCGCCGGTCGCCGCGGTGCCGCCCGTCGCCGCAGCCGCACTGCCGGATGTGCCCGGCGGAGCGGTCTTCGTGCCGATCTCGCCGTGCCGGGTCGCCGACACCCGGGCCACGTCGTCGATGCAGCCGGGTGCGACCCGCTCGCTGCAGGTCGGCGGCACCGGAGGCGGGTTCGTCGCCCAGGGCGGTCGCAGCGGGGGCTGTGGCGTTCCCGACGACGCCGTCGCTGCCGAGCTGTCGGTCAGCGCCGTGACGCCGAGCGCCAACGGCTACCTGCGGGTGTGGCCGACCGGCGTGTCGGCCCCGAACGCCACGTTCGTCAACTACTCGGGTGCGCAGGGCACGACCAACACGGGCGCTGTGCCGCTCGGCGCCGGCACCAAGGACCTGGTGCTCGGCAACTACGGCGCCAGGGCCCATGTCGTGATCGACGTGCAGGGCTACTACGCAGCACCCGACACGGCACCGGAGGGATCCGTGTACGTGCCGATCAGCCCGTGTCGAGCGGTCGACACCCGCACCGGCGCACCGATGGGACCCAACGCGACCCGCTCGTTCCAGCTCGGGGGACCCGGTTCGCTCGCGGGCCAGGGCGGTCGCAGCGGCGGCTGCGGCGTGCCGGCGGACGCGACTGCGGTCGAGGCCTCGGTCACCGCCGTCGGCCCGAAGGGGACCGGCTACCTGCGTGCGTGGCCGACCGGGCAGTCGGCACCCAACGCCACCTTCGTCAACTACAGCCGGAACCAGGGCACGACGAACACCGGAGCGCTGGCGATCGCCGGCGCCCCGCTCGGGGTGACGGTCCGCAACGTCTCGGCGACCACCGACGTCGTGATCGACGTCCAGGGCTACTTCGCCGACCCCGACACGGTCGACGGCTCGCTGTACGTGCCGGTGACTCCGTGCCGGGTGGTCGACTCACGCGCCCAGCGGGCGTTCGCCGCAGCGATCATGCCGCCCGACACCTACCGGCTCACGCAGGTGAGCGGGGACGGTCCGACGATCGCCGAGCAGGGCGGTCGCGCCGGCGGATGCGGTGTGCCCGACGGGGCGACTGCGGTCGAGCTCGCCCTGAGTGCCGTCACCCCGCAGCTCACCGGCTACCTCCGTGCGTGGCCGTCGGGCCTCGCAGCGCCCAACGCGACGTTCCTCAACTACACGAACGGGCGGGCGACGACGAACGCCGGTGCCGTGCCGCTCGCGGCGACCGGGGTGCAGGACATGGTCCTCGCCAACTTCGGCGGTGGGACCGAGACCGTGGTCGATGTCCTCGGCTACTTCAGTGACGGCACCGTCGCCCCGACCGAGCTGTCGGGGGTCGCGTCGCTCGACGCGGGCGGCACCTCGACCTGCGCCGTGCTCGTCGACACGACGGTCACCTGCTGGGGCTACGGGCCGATGTTCGCTGCGTACGACACCCCGTCGGTGAGTCCGCTCGCGGTGCCCGGGCTCACCGGCGTCACCCAGGTCAGCGTGGGCGACCTCCACGCCTGCGCGCTGCTCGCCGACACGACCGTGCGCTGCTGGGGCAACAACCTCGGCGGACAGCTCGGCAACGGGACGTTCAGCGATTCCATTTCACCCGTCGTCGTCGGCGGGTTGAGCGGCGTCACCCAGATCAGCGCCGGCACCGCCCACACCTGCGCCACACTCGCCGACGGCACGGCTCGGTGCTGGGGCAATAACTCCAACGGGCAGCTCGGCAACGGTGTCGCGACGGGGGTCCCGTACGACGGCTCGCCGAGCCCGGTGACCGTGGTCGGACTCGATCAGGTCGAGGAGGTGGTCGTCGGGCGGGGCGAGGTCTTCGGCTTCGACTTCACGGGCTTCACCTGCGCCCGCCGCACCGATGGCACCGTGTCCTGCTGGGGGGCGAACACCTCGGGGCAGCTCGGCAACGGCTCGCTCAACTCGTCGTCCACGCCCGTCGCGGTCACGGGGCTCGTGGACGTCGCCGGGCTCGCGGCCTCGTCGACGCACGTGTGCGCACGCCTGATCGACGCTTCGGCACGGTGCTGGGGCTCCGACGGCGGTGGGGAGCTGGGCGACGGCGTGGCCGGGGGCGTGTCGACCGTCCCGGTCGCCGTGACCGGCCTGGTCGGAGCGTCGGGGATCGCCGCAGGGTCGACGAGCCCCTTCTTCGTGCAGAGCGACGTCCAGGCGCACTCGTGCGCACTCGTCGCCGATGCGGTCCAGTGCTGGGGCGCGAACGGGGTCGGGGCGCTCGGGACGGGCACGTTCACCGGTTCGGCGGTGCCGGTGGCGACCGTCGACCTGTCCGGGGTGACCCGGTTGACCGCCGGCGGCGGCCACAGCTGTGCGCTGCTCGCCGATACGACCGTGCGCTGCTGGGGTAACAACTCCCTGGGCGAGCTCGGCGTCGGCTCGATCGACGTCTCGACCTTCGAGGACGTCCGCACGGTGCCGTCGGCTGTGGTGCTCTGAGGGGATCGACCCCCTGTTCGTGTGACGTCGCCGCGACCCGGTAGCGTCTCACGCCGTGCTGGATGGAATCGTCAACTGGGTCACCGACGTGGTGGAAGCGCTCGGCTACGCCGGTGTCGCCTTCCTCGTCGCCCTCGAGAACGTGTTCCCGCCGATCCCGTCCGAGGTGGTTCTGCCGCTGGCGGGGTTCGTGGCGGGCAGGGGCGACGCCAACCTCGTCGGGATGATCGCGGCGGCGACGCTGGGGTCGCTGGTCGGCGCGTGGATCCTCTATGGCATCTCCGCTGCGATCGGCCCGGACCGGCTGCACGCGTTCCTCGTTCGGTACGGACGCTGGTTCGGGGTCAAGGAACGTGACCTGGTGCGCGCCGAGACATGGTTCGACCGACGTTCGGGCGCGGCGGTCCTGGTCGGCCGCTGCGTGCCGCTGATCCGCTCCGTCGTGTCGATCCCCGCCGGGTTCCGCCGCATGGATCCGGTCCGCTTCACGGTCCTCACCGTCATCGGCAGCCTGGTGTGGAACACGGCGCTGATCGGCGCGGGTGCGATCCTGGGTGACCGGTGGGAGCAGGTCGGCGACGTCGTCGGCCTGCTGCAGGGCGCCGTCATCGTGGCGATCGTGGTGGCGGTCCTGTACTTCATCTGGCGACAGTTCCTGAAGCCGCGCTTCGGCAGCGTCGTCGACCCCGACGCGCCGGCGGACAGCGATACGTCGACGCCGTGACCCTGGGGCCGGATCCACTGGGTACCGTGCAGCGCATGCCACGCAGACCTGGACCGGCCGGCTCCGGAAGGGCAGCGGTCGCCGACGCGATCTCCGTGCTGGTCGTCGAGGACGACGACGCGCAGCGCGCTGCCCTGGTCGCCGCCCTCGAGGTCCGCGGGTACGAGCCGACCGCTGCGTCGGACGCCCGGTCGGCACTGCAGCTCGCACGTCGGACCGACAGCCGGTTGGCGCTCGTCGACCTCGGCCTCCCGGATCGCGACGGTGCGGCGCTCTGCCGCGACCTCATCGAGGAGCTCGGGATGTCGGTGGTGGTGGTGTCCGCCGACCACGACGACGACCGGATCGTCGAGGTCCTCGACCTCGGTGCCGAGGACTACGTGGTGAAGCCGTACCACCCGGACGTCCTGGCAGCACGGCTGCGTCGCGCCCGGAGGGCCGCGCCGCTGGGCGGCACCTTGTCGTTCGGCGACATCTCCGTCGAGGTGCCCGATCGAGTGGTGGCGGTGCAGGGAGAGCGACTGCGCCTGCAGCGCATGCAGTTCGCGGTCACCGTCGAGCTGGTGCGGGGTGCGGGCCGGATCGTCACGACCAAGGAGCTGGCCGCCGCAGCACGGGCTGCCACCGGTGCGGCGACGACGACCGAAGGCCTGCGGACGTGTATCAGCGCCGTGCGGCGTCAGCTCCGATCGGCGTCCTCGTCGGTCACGATCCGCAGCGAGAGTCGCGTCGGCTACCGGATGGTGCTCGGCGCCGACTGAGCGTCGTGGCTCAGTCCGACACCATCACGAAGCCCTCGCCGCGGACGTTGTCGATCCGGAGGCCCACCGCAGCACAGCGCTGGCGCAGGCGGTACAGCACGGCGTCCAACGCTCGATCGCTGGGCACGCCGGCGTCACCCCAGATCCTGCCTTCCAGCACTGCGCGGCCGACCAGGTGGCCGCGGGAGGCGAGCAGCGGTTCGACCGCAGCGACCTCGCTCGGTGTCAGCAGCACCGTGCGGTGTCCCCGATGCAGCACGCGCTGCCCGTCGATCCACGGCCGACTGCTCCGCAGCTGGGTCAGCGCGTCGAGCAGCCGTTCCGCTCGTCGGCGGACGTCGGTGTCCACCAGCGGTTCTCGCACCCAGTCCTCGTCATCGCCGACGTCGCTGGGCAGGGTCGTGTCGGGCGCGAGCACGAGGATCCGGGGGATGTTCGCGCGTTCGAGCGCACGGCGAACGGCCTGCTGCTCGGGCCAGCGGAGCAGTTCGACGCCCTCTGGAACGCTGTGGCGGATCGCCAGCGACGAGGTCACCAGGCCACGGTATAAGCAAAACCTGAGCCGGCGGGCATCCGTTGGTGAAGACCAGGTTACGAACAGCGTTGGAGCGTGAAGCTCGCGCGAGTTCCTCGCTCGTCCGAGCTCAGGGTCAGCGTGCCACCGTGGACCTCCACCACGCTGCGACAGAGGCTCAGGCCGACCCCGCCAGAGGCGACTCCCGCCGACGTCGTCTCGGCACCGACGCCGTCGTCGATGACGTCGATGCGGATCGTCGACTGCTCCTCGGAGGCCGCGATCGCGATCGAAGTCGCGCCGGCGGCATGGCGCACGGCGTTGTCGACCAGGTTGGTGAGGACCTGGTCGATGAGGACCGGATCCGCCAGCACCTCGCGCTCGCCTGTGCCCCCGAGTCGGGCGACCACTCGGTCGTCGTCGACGCGAGCGAGGACGTCGTCCACCATCCGGTCGATCCGCACCGGTTGCAGGTCGGGGTCGAGCGAGCCGGATGCGGCGCGAGAGGCGCTGAGCAGGTGCCCCACGATCCGGTTCAGGCGATCGGCCTCGCTCGCCACGAGGGCCATGAGCTCGTGCCGGGTCCGGTCGTCGTAGTCATCCCGACCGGCGAGGTCGCTCGACACGCTCGTGATGGTGGTCAACGGGGAGCGCAGGTCGTGCGAGACGGAACGCAGGAGGAGCGCGCGGTCCTCGTCGAGCGCCGAGTCGTCGCGGTGACGGCTTCGCCCGGTGAGCAGGCCCACCACCACGGCCACGAGGACGAACGCGATGAGCACGTACACGTCCTCGGTCAGGCCGATGCGCACCGCACCGACCGGTGGCAGGAAGGCGAACGCGTACGCCGCAGCCGCGAGCACGGCCACGACGACGCCGGTGCGCCACGTGGCCACCGTGCTGGCCCCAGCGATCGGCAGGAGCAGCAGGAGGGCCGGGATGGTGATGGGCAGGTCCGCAGCGGCGAACATGGCGACGACGACGACGGCAGTGCCCCCGAGGCCGATGGCCCATCCCAGCGCCGAGGCGCGCGGCCGTTGCATGACGAGAGTCTGCACCACGGGTCACCTGGTCGCCGGTGGCCCGGCGTGGCACCGACCGGAGCCGGTGCCACGCTCGTGCTCCGCCGCAGGCCCGATCGCCGCGGAGCAGGCCGTTCGGGTCAGGCCCGGCCCATGGTGACTTCGCCGAGGTTGTACCCGGTCTCTGCGTGTTCGGCGGCGTCGATGCCGGCTTCTTCGACCTCTTCGGAGACCCGGATGCCGATGGTGGCCTTGAGGGCCAGCAGGATCAGGGCGGTGACGATGGCCGAGTACACGATGGTGACACCGTTCGCGATGGCCTGCTCCAACAACAGCTCGATGCCGCCGCCGTAGAACAGTCCGTCCATGTGGTCGTTGCCGAAGTACGCCGAGTCGGCGAACAGCCCGATCATGAGCGAGCCGACGAGACCGCCGACGAAGTGCACACCGACCACGTCGAGCGCGTCGTCGTAACCGGCCTTGAACTTGAGATGCACCGCGAACGCACAGATGACACCCGCAGCCAAGCCGATGAAGATCGACGACATCGACGACACGTAGCCACACGCCGGCGTGATCGCGACCAGACCCGCCACGATGCCCGACGCGGCGCCCAGGTTCGTGAAGTGCCCGTCCTTGACCTTCTCCACCAACGCCCACGCCAACCCCGCAGCCGCAGCGGCGAGGAACGTGTTCATGAACGCCTGCACGGCCTGACCGTTCGCCCCCAACGCAGAACCCGCGTTGAACCCGAACCAACCGAACCACAAGATGCCGGTGCCGATCATCACCAACGGCATCGAGTGCGGCGGATGACCTTCCTTCGGCCAGCCCTTGCGCTTGCCGAGGATCAACACCGCCACCAACGCAGCAATACCTGCGTTCACATGGATCGCGGTACCGCCGGCGAAGTCGAGCGAGCCACGCACACCCAACCAGCCGCCGTACACCCACTTGAACACCGGAGCGAACACCAACAACATCCACACCGGCGCGAAGATCGCCCACGCCGTGAACTTCATGCGATCCGCGACCGCACCCGAGATCAACGCCGGGGTGATCACCGCGAACATGCCCAAGAACGCGATCGTCAACAACGTCCCACCGCCATCAGCGATGTCCACATTGCTCAGGAACGCTGCGTCGAACCCGCCGAACCACGCCGCGTCGAAGTTCCCGCCCGCGATCGAATAGCCGACGATCACCCACAAGATCGGGATGATCAACAAGCACCAGAAGTTCATCATCAGCATGTTCAGGACACTCCTCGACCTGTCCATGCCGCCATAGAAGAACGCCAGCCCCGGTGTCATGAACAGCACGAGTGCTGCCGACACCAGAACCCACGCAATGTCCGCTGATTCCATGTCACCTCGATCACGAGTCGTCTGTCGGTTGGAACGGGCCGCAGCTTCGTGTGTGACTGTTTCGTCGCCGTTTCCGACTCGGGGCGACACGGTGAACGCCGGTCGATGTCCGTTCGGAGGTGGTGGCACCCGGGGACCTGACGCGGGACGCAGCAGGAGCGTCGCTGGTGCGGGGCTGGATGACCCAGGTGCCCCGGGTGCTCACACGTGGGGTGCGCCGATGGTGCTCACGAGGAGCACCCGACCCGACCCGACCGGCACAGCCTCTCGCGGATCTGTGTCGGGAGTGTTTCCGTGCCGCGGCGATCGCGTGGACGATCGAGGTCGCCGTGCGGGCCTCAGAGGCGTCGGCGCCACAGGTAGGTGGTGTTCAGGTACCAGTTGATGATGAGCGCGACCACTGCGCCGATCAGGTTGTGCACGACGCGTGTCGCCCCGCCGAGGAACGACAGCAGGAACCCGCTCTCCTGGAGGAACGTGAAGACCGCGACGTGCACGCCGGCGCCCACGAGCGACATCGCCTCGTAGATCGCGAACGCCGGCAGCAACCGCCAGCCCTGGAAGCGCTGCTCCCAGAACGTGAACTCGTTGTTCAGCACGAACAGCACCAGGATCGACAGCTGCAGGCTGAACAGGAACGACGTGGCGATCGGGTCGATCTCGTCGTTCAGACCCGTGGTGACCTGCGGGAAGCCCACCCACTCGGCGAGCCAGAACGCGGTCGAGTTGACGACCAGACCGACGATCCCGACCAGCACGTAGAGCAGGAACGTCGGGTTGACCTGACGGCCGAGTCGCAGCTCGGCCACGCCGAGCAGGTAGGACCGGATGACGGAGCGGTTCAGCTTGGTCTCGCCGTGCACCCGGTTGGAGAACTCGTAGCCGACCTCGGTGACGCGCAGGTCGCGGTTGCGACCGATGAACTCCAACAGGATCTTGAACCCCCTCGGGTTCAGTTGCGGGGCGGTCGTCTCGTAGGCGCGCCGGGAGACGGCGAAGTACCCGCTCATCGGGTCCGAGACCGGTACGCGCAGGAGCAGGCGGGCGATGAGCGTGGCGACCCAGCTGACGAACCGCCGCGACGAGGACCACTCGCCGTAGCCGCCACCGGCGGTGGAGCGTGATCCGACCACGACGTCAGCGGAACCGTCGAGCACCTGGTCGACCATGTCGGCCAGGATCGTCTCGTCGTGCTGCAGGTCGGCGTCGATCACGGCGAGCACGTCGCCGCGGGCCACCGACATGCCGTCGAGCACCGAGGCGGACAGCCCCGGGTCGTGGAACCGGCGCATGACGGTGATGCGAGGATCGTCCGCGGCCAGGCGTTCCGCCACCTCCCACGTGCGATCCGGGCTGTCGTCGTCGGCGACGATGATCTCGTGGGGGAGGTCGGCCAGTGCGTTGTGCAGCCGGCCGATGAGGATCGGCAGGTTCTCCGCCTCGTTGAACGTCGGGGTGATCACCGACACCACGGGCGTCGAGGGCTCCACCGACGTGTGGTCGGGGGCCGCGTGCGGCGCGGGGTCGGGGTCGGGAGACATGGGCCGACCGATCGTACCGGCCGTGCCCCCGGACCCCGGGGGACCCCGTGTCGGTGCCGGCCCCTACGATCGTCGCCATGTGCGGCCGCTTCGTCAGCTCCTCGCCACCGGACCAGATCGCTGCCTACTTCGACGTCGACGCCGTGTCCGAGCAGCTGCTGGACCGGGGGCCCAACTACAACACCGCACCGACCACCGAGGTGCTGGTCGTGCACGAGGACGGCTCCACCCGGCGGCTCGACGCCTTCCGCTGGGGACTGGTGCCGTTATGGGCCAAGGACCTGAAGATCGGGGCGAAGATGATCAACGCCCGCGCCGAGACGGTGGCCACCAAGCCGGCGTTCCGCCGGGCGTTCGCCAAGCGCCGCTGCATCATCCCCGCCGACGGGTTCTACGAGTGGACCACCCAGCCGGGCCAGGACAAGAAGCAGCCGTACTTCATCCACCGCCCCGACGGGGAGCCCTACGCGTTCGCCGGGTTGTGGGAGGCGTGGCGGGGTCCCAAGGACAAGGGGTCCGCGCCGTCGGAGCCGACGGCGACGGCGACGGGCGCAGCGTCCGAGCTGCCGGAACCCGGCCCCGTCGAGCCGCTGCGCAGCTGCTCGATCATCACCACCACCGCCAACGAACCCATGTCCGAGCTGCACGACCGGATGCCGGTCATGCTGCCTCGATCGGCCTGGGACGAATGGCTGTCCGCCGACGAGCACGACACCGACCTGCTGGGTCGACTGCTCGTGCCCGCACCATCGGAGCTGATCACGTTCCACGCCGTGTCGACCGAGGTGAACAGCGCCCGCAACCGTGGCGAGCACCTGCTCGACGAGGTCGATCCCGCCACCGGCGAGCCGATCGGCGCCTGAGCGGCGGCGCCGCCGGGCACCCGATGCAGCGATCCGTCAGGCGTCGGCGACCTCGGACCGACCCATGTCGCGCAGGGCGACCCGGATCCGCTCCGCATCGGCGTCCATGCGGTCGGGATCGGGCGACGCATCCGCCCGGGCGAAGCTCAGGTCGCCCTCGTCGCGGATCGGGATCAGATGCACGTGGCAGTGGGGGACCTCCATGCCGGCGATGATCGACCCGACCCGCTCCGGTTCGAACGCCGACTTGAGCGCCTGGCCCACGGCGAGCTGCACCGTCGACATGCGTGCCCAGAGCGACTCGTCCAGGTCGGTCCAGTGGTCGATCTGGCGCACCGGCACGACCAGGGTGTGCCCCGGCCGGATCGGCGCGATCGACAGGAACGCGACGACCTCCGGGTCTCGCCACACGAAGCGACCCGGGAACTCGCCCGAGATCACCCGGGTGAAGACGGACGGAGGGGGAGTCGGATCATCCGCAGACATCGCGACAGCGTACGGCCCGACCCGGGGCACCGTACGATGGCCCCGATGGACGCTCCGACGCCGCAGCACCGAGGTCTGGCAGGGGAGGAGATCCCCGAGGGTGAGGACCGCCTGCTCACCGCACCGAACCTGATCACCCTGGTCCGGCTGCTCTGCATCCCGCTCTACCTGTGGCTGCTGTTCGGCAGCGAGCAGTACCTGGCCGCAGCTGGCCTGCTGGCGTTGCTCGGGGCCACGGACTGGGTCGACGGCTACGTCGCACGCCGGTACGGCCAGGTGTCGAACTTCGGCAAGATGTTCGACCCCAGCGTCGACCGGCTGCTGCTGATCGTCGGCATCGGCGGCATCATGATCGCCGTCGGCGACGACATCGCCTGGTTCCTGCCGTTCGCGTGGGTGGTCGTCGTGCGAGAGGTGGTGCTGTCGATCATCGTCGCCGGGTCCGTGCTGATGGGGGCCCGTCGCATGGACGTGACCTGGGTCGGCAAGTGCGGCGCCTTCGCCATGATGATGGCGTTCCCGGCGTTCCTGGCTGCCGCAGACCCGTCGATCGCCGGAACCTGGTGGGAGACCTTCTTCCTGGTGGTGGCCTGGGGCTCGGGGCTCCCGGGCCTGGTCTGCTCGATGATCGCGTTCGTCGGGTACGTGCGCGAGGCGCCGGTGGCGCTGCGTGAGGGCCGGGCGATGCGAGCCTCGGTCACGCAGGGCTGAAGGTCACAACCTGCACCCGTCACGTCTAGGGCAGTCCCGTCGGCGGTAGGTTCAGTACCAACCGCCCACGACGCAAGGACCACCCACCTGTGAAGGCAGTGATCATGGCGGGCGGCGAGGGCACTCGCCTGCGCCCCCTGACCTCGAACGCCCCGAAGCCCATGTTGCCCCTGGTCAACCGGCCGATGATGGAGCACATCATCGATCTGTTGAAGTCCCACGGGATCACCGAGATCGTCGTGACGGTGGCGTTCATGCCGAACGCCATCCGGAACTACTTCGGCGACGGGTCCGAGTTCGGTGTCCGCATGGTCTATGCGGCCGAGGAGACGCCACTGGGTACCGCCGGCTCGGTGCGCAACGCCATGGCGGAGCTCGACGACACCTTCCTGGTGATCTCGGGCGACGTGCTCACCGACATCGATCTCGGTGCGTTGATCGCGGAGCACGAGGAGCGAAAGGCGTTGGCGACCATCGGGTTGGTCAGGGTCGAGAACCCACTCGAGTACGGCATCGTGATCTCGAACGAGGACGGCTCGATCGAGCGGTTCCTCGAGAAGCCCACCTGGGGACAGGTCTTCTCCGACACCATCAACTCCGGCATCTACGTCCTGGAGCCGCGGATCTTCGACTGGATCGCCGCCGATCAGCCCGTCGACTTCTCGAGCGACGTGTTCCCGAAGCTCCTGGAGGCCGGCGAGGGCGTGTTCGGCTCGGTCGCCGAGGGCTACTGGGAGGACGTCGGCACGCTGTCGGCGTACGTGCGGGCCCACAAGGACATCCTGGACGGCAAGGTCGTCGTCGACATCCCGGGCTTCGAGCTGGCCGACGGCGTGTACGTCGGCGAGGGCGCCGAGATCAACCCGGCCGCCGAGCTGACCGGGCCGTGTGTGATCGGCGACAACTGCTTCGTCGACGCCGGCGTTCGCCTGGGCGAGTACGTGGTGCTGGGCACCGGCGTGCGCATGCGCCAGGCCGGCGAGCTCGAGCGCACCGTCGTGCACGAGAACGCCTACATCGGCGAGTCCGTGAAGATGCGTGGCGCCGTGGTCGGCCGCGCCTCCGACCTCCGCCGCGGCGTGCGCTGCGAGGAGGGCGTGGTGCTCGGCGACGAGGTGTTCGTCGGCGAGAACGCAGTGCTCGGCAGCGACGTCAAGGTGTACCCGTTCAAGACCGTCGAGGCCGGGGCGGTCGTCAACACTTCGGTCATCTGGGAGTCGCGGGGCGCTCGCAGCCTCTTCGGGCGCGGCGGCGTGTCGGGCCTGGCCAACGTCGACGCCACCCCCGAGCTGGCTGCCAAGGTCGCGCTCGCGTTCGCGACGTCGCTCAAGAAGGACGCGACGGTCGTGGTGTCGCGCGACTCGAGCCGTTCGGCGCGCATGCTCAAGCGGGCGATGATGGCGGGGCTCAACGCCGGCGGCATCAACGTGATGGACCTCGAGGTGGCGAGCGTGCCCCTCACCAGGTTCCACTGCCGCTCGGCCCAGGTGTCCGCCGGCATCACGCTGCGTCTCAGCCCCGACGATCCCGACACCGTCATCATCCGGTTCTTCGACGGCGACGGCGCCGACATCCTCGAGGACCGCCAGCGCAAGATCGAACGGCTCTTCACCCGGGAGGACTTCCGGCGGGTGCGCCCGGCCGACATCGGCGACATCGAGCTCGTGCCCCGTGCGCTCGAGCAGTACGCCGTCGCCCTTGAGCAGACGATCGACGTGAAGTCGGTCGCGGCCCGCAACTTCAAGGTGGTGGTCGACTACTCCTACGGCTCCACCAGCTTCGTCATGCCCAACGTCCTGTCGAAGCTCGGCGCCGAGGTGCTGGCCGTCAACCCGTTCGCGTCGACCCGCGGGGTGCTCGGGTTCAACCGCGAGGAGCACGCCGCGAACGTCGGGAGCCTGGTGCGGGCATCCGGTGCCGATCTGGGCGCCGTGATCGACCCGTCGGGCGAGCAGCTGACGTTGGTCGACGACCGCGGCGTCGTCCTGTCCTTCGACCAGACGCTGTTCAGCTTCCTCGACCTGGTGTGCGACCGACTGCTCGGGGACCGCATCGCCCTGCCGGTCACCGTGTCGACGCGAGCGGCCGAGATCGTGCGGTCGCGTGGGTACGAGGTCCTCTGGACCAAGACGTCGGCCGCGGCGCTCATGGAGGACGCGGACAGCCCCGGCGTCGGTTTCGCCGCCAACATCGAGGGCGGCGTGATCCTGCCCGGCTTCCTCCCGGCGTTCGACGCCGCCGCGGGCCTGCTCAAGATGCTCGACCTGCTCGCCACGCGCGACGCGACGCTGTCGTCCATCGCGGAGGCGGCACCGAAGGTCCACATGGTGCACGAGCTCGTGATCACCCCGTGGGAGGCCAAGGGCACGGTCATGCGGACCCTGGTGGAGCAGACCCACGGACGAGAGGTCGACCTGATCGACGGCGTGAAGACGTACCACGACAGCGGGTGGGTCCTGGTGCTGCCCGATCCGGAGGAGCCGGTGACCCACGTCTGGGCCGAGGGCGACACGCCCGAGGAGGCCCGGACCCTCGCCCAGGAGTACGCCCGACGCATCCGTCAGATGCTGCGTTGAGCGGCGCGACGACGGCTCGCGCCGGTGCCCGCGTCGGGTAGCGTTCGCCGGATGAACGTGCCTGACGAGCTCCGCTACTCCTCCGACCACGAGTGGATCAGGGTCGAGGACGGCAAGGTCCGCATCGGCATCACGGACTACGCGCAGGACGCGCTGGGCGACGTGGTGTTCGTGCAGGTGCCCGACGCGGGCCAGGGCGCCGACGCCGGTGCGGCGATCGGCGAGGTCGAGTCGACCAAGTCCGTGTCGGAGATCTACGCACCCCTCGCCGGGACCGTCGTCGAGATCAACCCGGACCTCGAGGCGAGCCCCGAGCTGGTCAACTCCGACCCCTACGGAGCGGGGTGGATCGCGGTCATCGAGCCGGCGGACCCGGCCGCACTGGATGCGCTGCTCGACGCAGCCGCCTACCGTGCCCTGACCGAGGGCTGAAGCGCCCGTGACCACGGGCCGCAGACGTTGACGAGGGGAGGAACGTGACCGCAGAGACCGACGGCGTGGTGTGCCCGGTGTGCAGCGTCGCGAACGCGCCCGGTGCCAACTTCTGCACGGCCTGCGGTGCAGAGCTGCCCGAGGTCGTCGAGGTCGCCACCGGCACGTACCCCGTGGTGGGCGTCGACGTCGCCGGCGACGGCGAGGTGGGACAGCTCATCGTCACCCGCGGCGGCACGGCGGGCGCACGATTCGCGCTGGCCGAGGACGAGACGACGATCGGACGCCACCCCGAGAGCACCATCTTCCTCGACGACGTGACCGTGTCCCGTCGTCACGCCACGGTCACCCGCGACGGCGCCGGGCAGTACACGCTGCACGATGCCGGCTCCCTGAACGGCACGTACCTCGACGGCGACCGCATCGACGACGCGCTGCTGCGCGAGGGCGCGCAGGTCCAGGTGGGTCGGTTCCGGCTCGTGTTCGTGATCGGGACCCTCGGAGGTGCTGCATGACCGAGGTCGCGACGAACGGGCACCTCTCCATCGGCGAGGTGCTGTCGCTGGTCCAGGAGGACTTCCCCGACGTCACCATCTCGAAGATCCGCTTCCTGGAGAGCCAGGGGCTGATCGCCCCGGAGCGCACCGCCTCGGGCTACCGGAAGTTCTACGACGCCGACATCGAGCGTCTGCGGTGGATCCTTGCCCAGCAGCGGGACCACTTCCTGCCCCTCAAGGTCATCAAGAAGATGCTGGACCAGGGCGTCGACGTCGCCGACGCCTCGCAGGTGCAGCCCAGCCTGTTCTCCTCGCCCGACGCCGTCGACGCGTCCGAGGCCACGGTCGATCACGCGGACGAACCCGCCCGTGGCGGCGCCGACCCCGCGCCGCCGCCGCCGGACAGCGATCGTGCAGCGACGGGCACACCTCGCTCGGCAGCGCACCCGGCGGTCGCCTCGTCCCCCAAGCGTGCCCGGAAGGTTGCGCCGGAGCCGGCTCCGGCCGACGCGGACACCCCGGCGGCCCGCAAGCACTCGACCCCAGCCGACGTCGTCGCAGCGCTCCAGGAGGACCCCCGTGCCCCGCGTGCCAAGCGACCGGCGCGCAGCAGCTCCGACGCCGAGCCGGCGCCGGAGCCCGTCACCACGACCGCCGCATCACGCACGGGTGGGTTGGAGCCGGCCGCGACCGGTGAGCCCCTGACCCGCCAGGAGCTCTGCGAGGCGGTGGGCATCACCGAGGAGCTGCTCGCCGACCTGGAGTCCTATGGCCTGATCGTGCCGGCCGCGCTCGGTGGCGTCACTAGCTACGACGCCGAGGGACAGATGATCGCCCGCATGGCGGTTCGCTACGTGGAGCTGGGTGTGGAGCCGCGTCACCTGCGCATGTACAAGGTCGCCGCCGAGCGTGAGGGCGGCTTCGTCGAGCAGCTCGTCATGCCGCTGCTGAAGCAGCGCAACCCGGCATCTCGGGAGCAGGCGGTCGAGCGCACCGACGAGTTGTTGTCGATGGGCGCGGAGCTGCACGCCGCCCTGCTGCGCCGTCAGCTCGGCCCGATCCTGGGCCGCTGACACGTCCGGGGCTGCGAACCGGCCGGGTGTCGAGCGCGTTAAGCTCGCCCGGTGATCGAACTGGAGCTGGTCGCCGTGCGCGTCGAGCTCCCCAGCAACACCCCCGTGGTGGTGCTGAGGGAGGTGGAGGGCCGTCACCGTCAGCTGTCGATCTTCATCGGCGGACCGGAGGCCACGGCCATCGCCTTCGCGCTCGAGGGCGTGGAGACGCCCCGACCGCTCACGCACGACCTCTTCTGCGACGTGCTCGACGAGCTCGGCAGCCAGCTCGACCGCGTCGTGATCACCGAGCTGCGCGACACGACCTACTTCGCAGACCTGCAGCTGAGCGGCCCCGGCGGGGAGCACCACGTCTCGGCGCGGCCGTCCGACGCCGTCGCGCTGGCGGTGCGGGTGGGCTGTCCGATCTTCGCCCTGGAGGACGTCCTCGACGAGGCCGGCTTCGTCGAGGAGGTCGCCGAGCCGTCCGACGACGAGTCGCCCGAGGCGGTCGTCGAGGAGTTCCGCCAGTTCATCGACCAGGTCTCCCCGGACGACTTCGCCTCCTGACACCGGCGCCCCTCGCCACGCCCCGACGGCGCCCCTCATCATTTGTGTTCTGAAACCGAGGCCTAGGTGTGATGAGCGGGGACGTTGTCCCTGGAGCGACGGTGTTGGGTGATCCGTTGTTGAAGTGAGCCCTCCGGCGAGGCTGTGGGTCTTCCACAACTCACCGACCCCGCCAGGAGGACTCGTG
>JAESGV010000067.1_pt1 | contig 246164 bp, 223 predicted proteins | sample 9269781 | NCBI WGS metagenome assembly JAESGV01 (sample SAMN15741586, study PRJNA653496) | algae metagenome | isolation source: Tildeniella torsiva UHER 1998/13D and co-occurring heterotrophs from... | place: Slovakia: Slovak Paradise National Park, Hrabusice, Kosice Region | collected 2000-01-01 | reverse complement strand
GCGCTCGCAATGACGGCCAAGCTAACTGAATCGCTCAGCCCGCCAACGAGGCCCGCGCCTGCCGGTACTCCGCCAGCAGCCGCGCGCCCAGCTCGACCGTCGTCGGCACGTCCTCGATCGCGCCGACGCCCTGGCCGGCCGACCAGATCGTCTTCCAGACCTTGGCCTCGTTGCCGAGATCGAGCTTGCCGTGGCCGGTGAGGTTGTCGGGATCGAGCCCCGCGGCCTGGATGCTCTCGCGCATGAAGTTGGCGTTCACGCCGCTGATCGCCGGCGTGTAGAGGATGTCGGAAGCCTGGCTGCGCAGCAGCATCGCCTTGTATTCGGGGTCCGCCATGCTTTCGGTCGTGGCGATGAAGCGCGTGCCGAGATAGGCGAGATCGGCGCCCATCATCTGCGCGGCTGCGATCTGGGCGCCGTTCGAGATCGCGCCGGCCAGCACGATCGTTCCCGCAAAGAAGCGGCGGATCTCGGAGACCAGCGCGAAGGGGCTCATCGTGCCGGCATGGCCGCCGGCGCCGGCCGCCACCGCGATGATGCCGTCGACGCCGGCCTCGGCCGCCTTCTGGGCATGGCGCAGGCTGATGACGTCGTGGAAGACCAGTCCCCCATAGCCATGCACGGCCTTGACCAGATCGGGCACCGCGCCAAGCGAGGTGATGACGAGCGGCACCTTGTGCTTGGCGGTGATCGCCAGATCCGCCTCCAGGCGCGGATTAGAGCGGTGGACGATGAGGTTGACGCCGAAGGGCGCGGCGTCGGGCACATCCGCGAGACGCCCCTCGATCTCGGTCAGCCAGGCGGCGTAGCCCTCGCTCGTGCGCTGGTTCAGCGCCGGGAAGGTGCCGAGGATGCCGGCCTTGCAGGTCTCGACCACGAGATCGGGGCCCGAGACGAGAAACATCGGCGAGGCGATGGCGGGCAGGCGCAGGCGCCCGGCGAGCGAGGCAGGTAGCGGCACGGTCTTACATCTCCCCAGCTTCGGTTTCTTGACCCCGGTCGTATCAGCGCGCGCGCCCGCGGGAAACCCGTTGCAGAGCGAGGATGCACCCGGGGAGCTTGCCAAACGCCGCAGGCTGCGCGAGTGCGGATATGACAGGCCGACAGAAGCCGGCCGAGCCTTGGGAGACCGACGTGAGCAACCCGAACCAGCGCGATTTCGAACTCCCCGGCCGTTCCGTGGTGATGGGCCGACGCGGCATGGCCGCGACCTCCCACCCGACCGCGACGCTCACTGCGATCAATATCCTCCAGGCCGGTGGCAATGCGATCGACGCGGCGGTCGCCGCCTGCGCCGTGCAATGCGTGGTCGAGCCGGGCTCGACCGGCATCGGCGGCGACTGCTTCGTGCTGATGGCTCAGGGCGGCAGCGACACAGTCATCGCCTATGACGGCTCGGGCCGCGCGCCGGCGGCGGCAACGCTCGACTGGTATCTGGAGCATGGCTTCAGCGAGATTCCGCGCCAGTCCCCCCATGCGGTGACGATTCCGGGCTCCGTCGAGGCCTGGGCGACGCTGGTCAAGGACCATGGCCGCCTGCCGCTGGCGCAGCTCCTGCAGCCGGCGATCGATCTGGCGCGGGACGGCTATGTGGTGGCGCCCCGCGCCGCCGCCGACTGGGCCGGGCAGGCCGCGCTGATGGCCAAGGACGAGCCGACCGCGCGCGTCTTTCTGCCGGAGGGCCGCGCGCCGCGCGCCGGCGAGGTTCACCACCAGCGCGAACTCGCCGCGACGCTGCAGGCCATCTCCGAGAAGGGGCCGAGTGCCTTCTACGAGGGCGAGATCGCGCAGGACATGGTCGGCCGGCTGCGCGAGCTCGGCGGCCTGCATACGCTCGAGGATTTCCGCGAGGCCAAGGGCGGTTACGTCACGCCGATCCACACCCGCTTCCGCGGCCACGACGTGTTCGAGTGCCCGCCGGCCGGCCAGGGCGTGATCGCGCTGATGATCCTCAACATTCTCTCGGGCTTCGAGCCGGGCGACGACCCGCTCTCGGCCGACCGGCTGCATGTCGAGATCGAGGCGGCCAGGCTGGCCTATTCGGTGCGCGATGCGGTGCTGGCCGACCCGAGCCAGAGCAAGGTCCCACTCGACTGGCTGCTCTCGGAGGAGCTGGCGGCGCAGCTGCGCTCCAACATCGACCTGAAGCAGGCGATCAAGGACCTGCCGACCTTTGCGCCCACCGAGGTGGAGCATGCCGACACGGTCTATATCAGCGTCGTCGATGGCGACGGCATGGCGGTCAGCTTCATCAACTCGGTGTTCAACCCCTTCGGCGCGGCGCTGGTCGCACCCAGGAGCGGCGTGCTGCTGCAGAACCGCGGCCAGGGCTTCGTGCTCAAGGCTGGGCACCCCAACGCGATCGCGCCGCGCAAGCGCCCGCTTCACACGATCATCCCCGGCATGATGCTGCGCGACGGCAAGGTCTGCCTGTCCTTCGGCGTGATGGGCGGGCATTACCAGGCGATGGGCCATGCCCATCTGGTCAGCAAGCTGCTGGATTACGGGATGGACCTGCAGAGCGCGATCTCGCTGCCGCGCGTCTTCCCGCGCCCGGGGCAGGTTGCGATCGAGGCGGAAAAGACCTTGCCTGCGGCGGTGAAGGCCGAGCTGGAGCGGCGCGGCTTCACCTTCACCGCGCCGGGTGCCGCGATCGGCGGCGGCCAGGCGATCGCGATCGATCCCGTCACGGGCGTGCTGTCGGCGGGCTCCGACCACCGCAAGGATGGTTGCGCGCTGGGGTGGTGAGGTTTTCCAAGGTGCTCTGATCCGGCACCGGCGCCGGAACCACGACGGGTCATCCCGGCCGAAGCGAAGCGGAGCGCCGGGATCCATCGGAGGGCTCCGGCGCTCTAGAATGGATCCCGGATCTGCGCTGCTTTGCAGCTTGTCCGGGATGACGGCGTGTTTCCGAGGATACGCCCCCGCTCAATCGTCCATCTTCAGCGCAGCAATGAAGGCTTCCTGCGGGATCTCGACGCGGCCAAACTGCCGCATCTTCTTCTTGCCTTCCTTCTGCTTGTCCAGAAGCTTGCGCTTGCGCGAGGCGTCGCCGCCATAGCACTTCGCGGTGACGTCCTTGCGCAGCGCGCGGATGGTTTCGCGGGCGATGATCTTGCCGCCGATCGCCGCCTGGACGGGGATCTGGAACATGTGCGGCGGGATCAGATCCTTGAGCTTCTCGCACATGGCCCGGCCGCGGGAATCGGCGCGCGAGCGGTGGACCAGCATCGAGAGCGCATCGACCGGCTCGGCATTGACCAGGACCGACATGCGCACGAGGTCGCCCTCGCGGTAGTCAGTGATGGCGTAGTCGAAGGAGGCGTAGCCCTTCGAGATCGACTTCAGCCGGTCGTAGAAGTCGAACACGACCTCGTTCAGCGGCAGATCGTAGACGACCTTGGCGCGCGCGCCGACATAGGACAGATCGGTCTGGACGCCGCGGCGGTCCTGGCAGAGCTTCAGGACCGAGCCGAGATACTCGTCGGGGGTGAAGATCGTCGCCTTGATCCAGGGCTCCTCGATCGTCTCGATCTTCATCACGTCGGGCATGTCGGCGGGGTTGTGCAGTTCCAGCACCGTGCCGTCGCGCAGGTTGAGACGGTAGACGACCGAGGGGGCGGTCGAGATCAGGTTGAGGTTGAACTCGCGCTCCAGCCGCTCCTGGATGATCTCCAGATGCAGGAGCCCAAGGAAGCCGCAGCGGAAGCCGAAGCCCAGCGCAGCCGACGTCTCCATCTCGTAGGAGAACGAGGCGTCGTTCAGGCGCAGGCGGCTCATCGCGGCGCGCAGCGTCTCGAATTCCGCGGCGTCGACCGGGAAGATGCCGCAAAACACCACCGGCTGCACCGGCTTGAAGCCTGGCAGGGCCTGGGGCGTCTGGCGCTTCTCGTCGGTGATGGTGTCGCCGACCGCGGTGTCGGCGACCTCCTTGATCGAGGCGGTGAAGAAGCCGACCTCGCCGGGGCCGAGTTCCTTGACCTCGGTCATCTTCGGCTTGAACACACCGACACGGTCGACGCCATAGGCGGCGTTGGCGCGCATCATGCGGATGGTCATGTTCTTCTTGAGCACGCCGTCGATGACGCGCACGAGCACGACGACGCCGAGATAGGCGTCATACCAGCTATCGACCAGCAGGCATTTCAGCGGGGCCTCGCTGTCGCCCTTGGGGGCCGGCAGCTTCTGGACGATCGCCTCCAGCACACCCTCGATGTTGATTCCGGTCTTGGCCGAGATCGCGACGGCCTCGGAGGCGTCGAGGCCGATCACGTCCTCGATCTGCTGCTTGATGCGCTCGGGCTCGGCGGCGGGCAGGTCGATCTTGTTGAGGACGGTGACGATCTCGTGGCCGGCGTCGAGCGCCTGATAGACGTTGGCGAGCGTCTGCGCCTCGACACCCTGCGAGGCGTCGACGACGAGCAGCGAGCCCTCGCAGGCCGCCAGCGAGCGCGAGACCTCATAGGCGAAGTCGACATGGCCGGGCGTGTCCATCAGGTTCAGGATGTAATCCTTGCCGTCCTGCGCGCGATAATCGAGCCGGACGGTCTGCGCCTTGATGGTGATGCCGCGCTCTTTCTCGATATCCATCGAGTCGAGCATCTGCTCGCTCATGTCGCGCGCCGCCACCGTGCCGGTGGTCTGGATCAACCGGTCGGCCAGCGTCGACTTGCCGTGGTCGATATGGGCCACGATCGAGAAGTTGCGGATGTTGTCGAAGGACTTCGTGCTCATGCGCGGGCCATAGCAGCGAAGCTTCATCCCGCCAAGGGTTTGCGGCGTCGCGGATTTGGGGCGCGGGCGGCTATTGCGCAGCGGCCATCTGCGGCTCGTGGGCGGCCGGCTGCCGCGCCCAGGTCAGCGTGCGGTAGTCGAAGCCGGCCTCCAGCGTCGGCTTGACCACGGCGAAATAGGGCGAGATGTCGAAATCGCGCGGCATGTAGAGCGAATGATGGCGGATATGCAGGATTTCCTCGAAATCCGCCTCGTCCATCGCCTGCGCATATTCGATCGTCGGCAGCACGGGGTAGCGCGCCGCCTCGAAGGCCTGGGCGATCAGGGTCGAGCAGATCGCCCGCGTCGGATCACCCGAGCCGAGCGCGATCATGCGTCGGCGCCAGGATTTCGGCGCCCAGGGCAAGGGAATCAGCCAGCGCATCAGATCGAGGATGTTCTTGAGATCGTACTGGCTGCCGAGCCGGCCGAGCACGTAATCGACGACGATGTCGCGGCCTTCCGGATCGAGCGCCTGGGGCCGGCAGATCCGGGTGCCGAAGGCGCCGTATTTGGAGAGCGGCGAGAGCACGCAGCCGACATCCATCTCGACCTCGGCCAGCACCAGCGGCTCGCCCTCGTCGGTGAACTGACCGGTGTCGCCGACATAGAGCGCCGCATGCGACCAGGTCGATTGCGTCAGGTATTTGATCGCGGCCGAGACTTTCATGCTGCCTTGGACGAGGAGGACGTCCCCAGGCTGCAACGCCGCCTGCAGCCGGGCGAGCGCCCTGGCGTCCGCCGGGCGTGGTTCCGGCCTGCCGCGGGTGATGAACCCGACGACGGAGCGCCCAAGCCATTCGAGACCGCGATTCATCGCCGTTCCCTTCGGTCGTTTCCCCTCGACCAGCGCCCTTTCGGGCGTCGTTTCAGACATTGAAGCTGAAACCCCTGAGTTTTTGGCAAAGGCGGCGCCGGTCGCGGCGACAAGCTGCAAATGTGGTGAAATTGGCGTTGACGCCGCTTGCCCGAGGCTGGCCAGCCGCCGGCAGGGGCTTGCATTATCCGATATCATGGAATTATTCTCTGATGATGGATGATGAAGCCACGATCGATCTCGACCGGCGCCTGGGCGCCCGCATCAAGGCGCTGCGCCAGACCCGCGATCTGACGCTGGACCAGTTGGCGCAGCGCTCCGGCGTCAGCCGCGCGATGATCTCGCGGGTCGAGCGGGGCGAATCGAGCCCGACCGCCGCGCTTCTGGACCGGATCTGCACGGGACTCGGCATCGTGCTGTCGGCCCTGTTTCGCGATGAGCACCAGGCCGGGCCGCTGGCGCGGCATGCCGACCAGCCGGTCTGGACCGATCCGGCCAGCGGCTATATCCGGCGCAATGTGTCGCCGGCCGGAACAGGCTCAGGCGTCGAGATCGTCGAGGTCGAGATGCCCATGGGCGCCCGCGTGCTGCTCGATGCACCGCGGGGCGGCTTCCGGCTCGACCAGCAAATCTGGCTGCTCGCCGGTGAGATCGTCATCACTGTGGGCGGGCGCGAGCACAGTCTCTGCGCAGGCGATTGTCTCGCCATGCTGCTCGACGGCCCGATCGCCTTCCAGAACCCGGGCGAAGGCCCGGCACGTTATGCGGTCGTGCTCACCGCAGCCGACAGCCGGGGCGGACGACCGACATGACCGAGACCGACGACATCATCTTGCGAAACGACATGGCGATCCTGCAACTCGACGCCGCGCAAGCGCAAGGAGCCATCCCGGCGCTCGTCGACATCCTCGCCGACGCGGTGGCGGGCGGCGCGTCGGTGGGCTTCATGGACTGGAACGGGCCCGCCGACTACGCCGCGTTCTGGGCCGGCGTTGTCGAAGACGTTGCGGCGGGGCGGGTCATTCTGTTTGTCGCCCGATCGGCCGGAGAGATCGTCGGCACCTGCCAATTGCAGCTCGTCGGCAAACCAAACCAGCCGCACCGCGCCGAGATCGCCAAAGTGCTGGTGCATTCCCGCGCGCGGCGGCGCGGTCTCGGCGAAGCCCTGATGCAGGCGGCCGAAGCGGCGGCACGACGGGCCAACCGCGACCTGCTGGTGCTCGACACCGACGAGAACGGCGCGGCGCGCCGGCTCTACGGCAAGCTCGGCTGGACCGAGCTCGGCACGATCCCGCGCTATGCGCTGATGCCGGACGGGCGCGACTGCGGATCGACCTTCTTCTACAAGCAGCTCGGTTGAGGCCGCTTTAGGCCTCGGTTGCGGCCTGGCGGAAATAGGGCTCGACCTCGCCCTTGAGCTTCACCGTCATCGGATTGCCGAAGCGGTCCTTGGCGGTGCCGGCGGTCAGGCGCACCCAGCCCTCGCTGACGCAGTATTCCTCGACATTGGTCTTCTCGACGCCCTTGAAGCGGATGCCGATGTCCCGCGCGAGCAGCTCCTCGTTATAGAAGGGGCTGTTGGGGTTGGAGGAGAGGCGATCGGGGAGCGTGTCGGTCATGGCGGGAGCCTCGAGAATCGCGTGTCGGGAGGCGGCAGGGCCGCGTTGGCGGCACAGGTAGCGCGATCCGGCCTCGATGCCAAATCGCCGGGCTTCAGCGGCCGCCAGCCTGCTCGATCAGGCGCGCGATCGCCTGCTGGCCGCGCTGGCGGGCGTGAGCCAGAGGCGACACGCCATCCTTGTCAACGAGGCTTGGATTGGCGCCGGCGTCGAGAACCAGCCTTGCGACCTGCTGGTGGCGGGGACCGCCATCGCCGAGGATCACGATCTCCAGCAGGCAGGTCCAGCCGAGATCGTTGATATGATCGAGGTCGATGCCGCTGGTCAGCAGGAGCTTCACCGCCTCGACATGGGCGCGCTCGCAGGCGGGAATCAGCGCATTGCCGCCATAGCGGTTGCGGATCGAAAGGTCAGGCCGGCGCGGCAGCATCGCGGCGATGATCTCGGCCCGACCCAGCGCTCCTGCGAGCAGCCAGGGCGTGTCGCGGTTGGCGGCCTGCGTGTTCGGGCTTGCCCCGGCCTCGAGAAGAATCTTTGCGACGGCGACATGATCGCCGGCGACAGCACGCAGAAGCGCGGACCGGCCCTGTGCGTCCCGGGCTTCGAGCGGAGCGCCCGCATGCAGCAGGCTTGCGACCTCGACCAAACGTCCAGCTGCCGCGGCCTCGATCAGGGCGGCACCAGTGGCCAGGGCGGGACTGCACGTCATCATCATCCCCAGCGCGAACCCGCATAAAGCCCGGATCGGCTTCACCGCTCCCCATCCAGCAGCCGCCCGACGACCTTGGCCGTGTAATCGACCATCGGCACGATACGGGCATAGTTCAGCCGGGTCGGGCCGATGATGCCGACGACGCCCACGATGCGCTGCTCGGAATCGCGGAAGGGGGCGGCCACCATCGAGGAGCCCGACATCGAGAACAGCTTGTTCTCCGAGCCGATGAAGATGCGGACACCGTCGCCGGCCTCGGCGCGACTCAGGAGATCAATCACGTCAGTCTGGGTTTCGAGATCGCCGAAAAGCAGGCGGATGCGTTCGAGATCCTCCTGCGCCTTGAGGTCCTCCAGCAGATTGGCCTGGCCGCGCACGATCAGATGACGGTCGCTGGTGGGGCCGGAGGAGGTGGCGATGCCGCTCTCGACCAGCCGCGCCGTCAGCGAATCGAGTTCGCTTTCCATCTGGGCGCGGTGCTGGGCGATCTCGGCGCGCAATTCGCCGAGCGTCTTGCCCATGATGCGGGCATTGAGGAAATTGGCGGCTTCCGTCAGCGCCGAGGCCGGGAGGCCTGGCGGCAGCGCCAGAAGCCGGTTCTCGACCGTGCCGTCATCGGCGACCAGCACGACCAGCGCACGCGTCGGGTCGAGCCGGACGAACTCGATATGCTTGAGCCGCGCATTGGCCTTGGTGGTGACGACGACGCCGGCGCCGCGCGACAGCCCCGACAAAAGCGCCGAGGCCTCTGTCAGCGTGCCGTCGAGCGTGCGCCCGGTGGCAGCGGCCTTCATCTGCGCCTCGATCCGGGTGCGTTCGTCCGAGGTCAGGTTGCCGACCTCCATCATCGCATCGACGAAGAAGCGCAGGCCTCTCTCGGTGGGGAGGCGGCCCGCCGAGGTGTGCGGCGCGTAGATCAGCCCGGCCAGTTCGAGATCGGTCATGACGTTGCGGACCGTCGCGGGCGACAGCGCCATCGGCAGCAGGCGTGCGATATTGCGCGAGCCGACCGGCTCGCCCGTGGTCAGGAAGCCGTCGACGATCTGGCGGAAAATCTCGCGCGAGCGCTGATCGGTCTCGATCAACCCGCTCGGGGATTCGGGGCGCGGCGTATGGGCGCTCATTTCGGGCAGAAATGCGGGTTCGACATGCGTTGATTGTCGGCTTCGGCTTTCGGGGGATCAAGCGAAAACGCGCGCGGCCAGCGCCCAACCTTGCCCCGCCGGACCCAACCGCCTACAAGCCGCCATTCTCTCAGACATTCAGGATACCGCCATGCGACCCTCCAAACGCGCCGCAGACGAGATGCGCAAGGTCACGCTCGAACGCGGCGTGGTGCGCTATGCGGAGGGCTCCTGCATGGTCTCGTTCGGCGAGACGAAGGTGCTCTGCGCCGCGACCGTCGAGGAAAAGGGGCCGCCCTGGCTGCGCGGCACCGGCAAGGGCTGGGTCACCGCCGAGTACGCGATGCTGCCGCGCGCCACGCATGAGCGCAACCGCCGCGAGGTCACCTCGGGCAAGCCGTCGGGCCGCACGCAGGAAATCCAGCGCCTGGTCGGGCGCAGCTTGCGCGCCGTCGTCGATCTGACCGCGATCGGCGAGCGGCAGATCGTCGTCGATTGCGACGTGCTCCAGGCCGATGGCGGCACCCGCACGGCCTCGATCACCGGCGCCTGGGTCGCGCTGCACGATGCGCTGAAATGGATGGAGAGCCGCTCCATGCTGAAGGGGTCCAACCCGCTGAAGGATCATGTCGCGGCGATCTCCTGCGGCATCGTCGCCGGCAATCCGGTGCTCGATCTCGACTATATCGAGGATTCCGGCGCGCAGACCGATGCAAACTTCGTCATCACCGGTACCGGCGGCCTCGTCGAGGTGCAGGGCACCGCAGAGGGCGCGCCGTTCTCCGAGGAGGAGCTGATGGCGCTGATGCGGCTCGCCAAGGGTGGCGTGAGTAAGCTGGTCGCGCTGCAGAAGGCGGCGGTGGCCTGATCGGCCTTCGTTTGCCTCGTGAACCTGTCGTCATCCCGGACGCAGCGAAGCGGAGATCCGGGATCCATCCTAGCGTGCGACGCCCTCCGATGGATCCCGGGACAAGCCCGGGATGACGCTGCGTTTCCGAGCCAGGAAGGTCTGGACCCGTGATTGAACACCGCCTCCTCACCGGCAAGGTCGTGATCGCGACCCACAACAAGGGCAAGCTCGTCGAGATGCGCGAGCTGATGGCCCCATTCGGGATCGAGCTGGTCTCGGCCGGCGAGTTGGGCCTGCCTGAGCCGGACGAGACCGGCTACATGTTCTCCGAGAATGCGGCCATCAAGGCGCATGCGGCGGCGAAGGCGTCCGGCCTGCCGGCGCTGGCAGACGATTCCGGGATTTGCGTCGATGCGCTGGATGGCGCGCCGGGGCTGTTCTCGGCCAACTGGGCCGGGCCGGGCAAGGATTTCAAGCCGGCCATGGCGCGCGTGCTGGCCGAGATGGCCAAGCGCGGGGCGAAGGCGCCGGAGCAGCGCAAGGCGCATTTCGTCTCGGCGCTGGTGATCGCCTGGCCGGACTGCCATGAGGAGCTGTTCGAGGGCCGCGTCCATGGCCGCATCGTCGACGCCCCGCGCGGCACGGGCGGGTTCGGCTACAACCCGATCTTCCAGCCCGACGGCTACGACGTGACCTTCGCGGAGATGTCGAGCACGGTGAAGAGCGGCGCCGACGACGCGCTGTCGCACCGGGCGCGTGCGTTCAAGCTGCTGGCGGCCGCCTGCCTGCGGAAGCCGAATTGAGCGGCGTGGCCGCCCTGGCCGGGCCGTCGCCCATCCTGCATCCGACCTCGGATGCCGGCTTCGCCGTCTATGTGCATTGGCCGTTCTGCCTGGCCAAATGCCCCTATTGCGACTTCAACTCCCATGTCCGGCTGCAGCCGCCCGACCAGGCACGCTACATCGCCGCCTTCCGGCGCGAGATCGCCCATCGGGCCGCGTTGGCTCCGGGGCGAACCGTCACCTCGATCTTCTTCGGCGGCGGCACGCCCTCGCTGATGGAGGGCCGCACCGTCGGCGCGATCCTCGACGCCATCGGCGAGGCCTGGGCGATCGCCCCGCAATGCGAGGTCTCGCTGGAGGCTAACCCGACCAGCGTCGAGGCCGGACGCTTCGCCGATTTCCGGGCGGCCGGCGTCAACCGCGTCTCGCTCGGCGTGCAGGCGCTCAACGATGCCGATCTCAAGGCACTGGGGCGGATGCATTCGACGCGAGAGGCGCTCGATGCGGTCGCGATCGCGCGCCAATATTTCGAGCGCTATTCCTTCGACCTGATCTATGCCCGCACGCCGACGCAGACGCCGGCCTTGTGGCGGGCCGAGCTCGAGCTGGCGATCAGCCATGCCGCCGAGCATCTTTCGCTCTACCAGCTCACCATCGAGCCCGACACGATGTTCGAGCGGCTGTTCAAGGCCGGCAAGCTCGCGATCCCCGACTATGAAGCCGGCGCCGTGCTCTACGAGATCACGCAGGAGATCACGGCCAAGCATGGCCTGCCGGTCTACGAGATCTCCAACCATGCCCGCCCCGGCGCGGAATGCCGCCACAACCTCGTCTACTGGCGCTATGGCGAATATGCCGGAATCGGCCCCGGCGCCCATGGCCGGCTGGTCACGAGCGAGGGCCGGATGGCGCATTCGACCGAGAAGCGACCCGAAGCCTGGCTCGAACGCGTCGAGGCGGAGGGGCATGCGCTGGTCGAGAACGAGCGCCTCGATACTGTGGCGCAGGGCGACGAATATCTGCTGATGGGGCTGCGGCTGGTCGAGGGCATCGACCCCGCCGTGTTCCAGGCGCTGTCGGGACGGGCGCTGAACGAACGCCGCGTCGCCAGCCTGGTCCTCGACCGGGTCTTGATCCGCAAGCCCGGCGGAAAGCTCGCCTGCACGCCAGAGGGCGCGCTGGTGCTGGACGCCGTCGTGGCAGACCTGGCGGCGTAAAGCGGCCATCGTCATTCTCGGGCGAAGCGGAGCGCAGACCCGAGAATCTCTTTGCAGGAGATGCTCGGGTTGAGCCCGGGCATGACGAGCGTTGCTTACTGCGTGCGCGGCCCGAGATCGCGCGGGGCAGCGTTGATCGTGACGATCTGGCCGTTGCGCAGTTCGAGGACGGCGAGCCCGCGGTCGATCTGGCCGTCGGGGCGGAAGCGGAAGACGCCGTCGGCGCCGGCGAAGCCCGACGCATTGGTCAGCACCGATTCCGAAAAGCGCTGGGACCCCTGCGTGCGCGCCAGCGCGGCCGCCAGCGAAACCGCGTCATAGGCCAGCGTCGCGGTGCGAGTCGGGGCGCTGTTGAAGCGGGTCTGGTAGCGGCCGGCGAAGGCGTTGAAGCCGGCGGTATCGGGCGAGGCGAACCAGCCGCCCTGGATCGCCGGCACGCGCGCGACATTGGCGTCGTTCCAGACGCCGGTGCCGAGCGGCTTGACCTTGGCCGGGTCATAGCCGGCCTGCTGGAGCGCGAGGCCGAGCGCCGGCATGGTGTCGGCGGCGGCGGGCACGAACAAGGCGTCGGCCTGCTGCAGCGCCGGAGTCAGCCGCGCTGCGGCGGCGTTCATCGAATTCTGGTCTGGCGTAAAGCGCTCGATCACGACAACGCGGGCGCCGCGGGCCGCGACCGCCTGCTGGAACGCCGCTTCGACGACCTTGCCATAGGCCGTGTCAGGCACCATCGCGGCGAAGGATTTGCGGCCCTGCTGCGAGGCATAGGCGATGACGCGGTTGACGTCGTTCTCGGGCGGGAAGGACAACAGATAGACGCCGCGCCCGGCGACGTTGGTGTCGCTGGAGAAGGCGATGACCGGGCGGTTGGCGCCGCGCGCGACCTGGCCCGCCGCCTGGACCGAAGGCGCGAAGAGCGGGCCGATGATCAGCTCCGCGCCCTCGCGCAGCGCCTCCTGCGCGGCGGCCTGGGCGCCGTCGGGCGTGCCGCGATCATCCTTGACCAGCAGCGTCAGGTCGGCGTTGGGGAATTCGGCCAGCGCCATCTCGGCCGCGTTCTTCAGCGAGTTGCCGACGACGGCGCCCTGCCCTTCCGCGGTCAGCGGCAGGATGAGACCGACCTTGACCTTGCCGGTGCCGATCGTCTGGCCCGTGCTCGGCTGCGGCTGGCCGGATGTCGCGGCGCTGTCGAAGCCCGGCAGCCCGCTGGGCCCGCCGCTGCAGGATGCGAGCGCGAGGCAAGCAAGCGCGGCCAGCGAAGGCAGGCTTCGCCGCCGGACCGGTTCGATGAGCCGATGACGCAACACGGGCGATCTCCAGATCTCGGGCCGGACCGGCCGATGAGCCGTCCGGCGGTGCAGTCCCCCGACCGAGGGACTCTCCTGCCAGCGCGGCATGGTATTTTCAAGTTGTTAACTCTGTGTTGCACGCCCTAGCCGACATGACGGCCGGGAGCCGCGATGGCGCGCAGCGCACAGCTGTGGCAGGTTCGCGCCGATGTCGAACGCCCCCACGCCAGCGCCGCGCGCAACCAGCTACACCGCCTTCGGGGTCAGGGCGGAAGCCGAGCCATTGTCGCCGGGCCTCCATATCGTCGCGACGCCGATCGGCAATCTGCGCGACATCTCGTTTCGGGCGCTGGCGACGCTTGCCGCGGCGGACGCGATCCTGGCCGAAGACACCCGGACCTCGAAGACGCTGCTCGTGCATTACGGCATCTCGACACCGCTCTACCCCTATCACGAGCACAACGCCGAGCAGATGCGGCCGAAGATCCTCGCCAAGCTGCGCGAGGGCGGCAAGCTCGCTCTGATCTCGGACGCCGGCACGCCTCTGGTCTCCGATCCCGGCTACAAGCTCGTGGCGGAACTCGTCGCGGAAGGGTTGCCGGTGACGGGGATTCCGGGCCCCTCGGCCGTGCTGGCCGCGCTGGTGCTGGCGGGGCTGCCGACCGACCGCTTCTTCTTCGAGGGTTTTTTGCCGCCCAAGGCGGCGGCGCGGCGTGGGCGGCTGACCGAACTCGCCACCATTCCGGGCACGCTCGTCTTCTTCGAATCGCCGCGGCGGCTGGCCGAGATGCTGTCGGACGCCGCCGCCGTGCTGGGCGAGCGGCCCGGCGCGGTCGCGCGCGAGCTGACCAAATACTACGAGAACGTCCGGCGCGGCCCACTCTCGACGCTTGCGGCCCATTACGAGGGCGAGGAAGAGGCCCGTGGCGAGATCGTCGTGATCATCGGCCCGCCCGGAGCCGAGGAACTGGCGCCGGCCGGGGACCTCGTCGCCGAGCGGCTGCGGACGGCACTCGCCGTGGTGTCCCTGAAGGAGGCGGTGGCCCAGGTCGCGGCCGAGACCGGCCAGCCGCGCCGCAAGGTCTATGCGCGCGCGCTGGAGCTGACCCGCGAGGCGCCTTGACGGGGGGCCGGACCGGCGAGACCCGCAGCCGCCGGGCGCGACGCTCCGGCGTCACCGGCGCAAGGGCGGAGTGGCTCGCGATCCTCTGGCTCGCCGCCAAGGGCTACCGCCCGCTCGCCCGGCGATTCGGCGGCAAGGGCGGCGAGATCGACCTGATCGTGAAGCGGGGGACAACGATCGCCTTCGTCGAGGTGAAGGCGCGCGGGGCGATGGGCGATGCGCAGACCGCGATCACGCCGGAGAAGCACCGGCTGGTGGAGGCGCGGATCCGGCAGTGGCTGGCGCGCAACCCCTGGGCGATGGAGCATCATCTGCGCGTCGACGCCGTCTTCCTCGCCCCCTGGCGCTGGCCGCGCCATGTGCCAGGCGTGTTTGAGCTTGTCTTGTGACGCAAGGCGCGCCACTTGCCGATGCGGGCCGCGTGGGCCGATAAGGACGCGCACTCGACCGTCGTCCGCCTCATCGGAGCGCACACCATGACCCTCACCGTCGCCATCCAGATGGACCCGATCGAGCGCCTGCGGGTCGCGGGCGATACGGGCTTTGCGCTGATGCTCGAGGCGCAGGCGCGCGGGCACACGCTGTTCACCTACACGCCCGACAAGCTGTCGATGCGCGACGGCAAGGTCACCGCGCCGATCCGCCCCGTGACGGTGCGCGACGTCGAGGGCGACCATTTCACGGCCGGCGCCGAGGTGCGGACCGATCTGTCGACGCTGGATGTCGTGCTGCTGCGGCAGGATCCGCCCTTCGACATGGCCTATGTCTCGACCACGCATATGCTTGAGCGCATCCAACCGAAGACGCTGGTGGTCAACGACCCCTTCCATGTCCGCAATGCGCCCGAGAAGATTTTCGTCACGAATTTCCCGGAGCTGATGCCGCCGACGCTGATCACCCGCGACAAGGCCGAGATCGAGGCCTTCCGCGACGAATTCGGCGAGATCGTGATGAAGCCGCTCTACGGCCATGGCGGCGCGACGGTGTTCAAGACCAGCAAGGACGACCCGAATTTCGGCTCGCTCTACGACCTCTTCGCCAATCTCTTCCGCGAGCCCTGGGTGGTGCAGGCCTACATCAAGGAGATCTCGGAGGGCGACAAGCGCATCATCCTGATCAATGGCGAGGCGGCGGGCGCGGTCAACCGCGTGCCGGCGGTCGGCGATCTGCGCGCCAACATGGTGCGCGGCGGCGCGGCAAGGCCGACCGACCTGTCGGCCAAGGAGCTCGAGATCTGCGAGGCGATCGGGCCTTCGCTGCGCGAGCGCGGCCTGCTGCTCGTCGGCATCGACGTGATCCATGGCAAGCTGACCGAGATCAACGTCACCGCGCCGACCGGGGTGCGGGCGATCAAGAAGCTCGGCGGGCCGGATCTGGCGGCGCAGCTCTTCGACGTGATCGAGGCCAAGGTCGCCCATCGCTGATGAGGCGGCCGCCGCGCCGCGACGGGACCCGCTATCCGGCCGTTGTGCCGTTCAGGCTGTTGGTCTCGTCCCAGCCATAGCGCATCGTCTCGAAGCGCATCGTCAGCGCATCGACCAGCAGGAGCCTGCCGACCAGCGGCTCGCCGAAGCCGGTGATGGCGCGGATGACCTCGAGCGCCATCAGCGAGCCCATCACGCCGGGCAGCGCGCCGAGGATGCCGGCCTCGGCGCAGGTCGGGACAGTGCCCGGCGGCGGCACATCGGGAAAGAGGCAGCGCCAGGTCGGATTCGGGCGGCCGTCTGCGCCCGTCTCATGGGCGCGGATCGTCGTCAGCGAGCCGTCGAAGCGGCCGAGCGCCGCCATGACGACGGGCTTGCGCTCGTGGAAACAGGCATCAGAGACGGCATAGCGCGTCGCGAAATTGTCCGAGCCCTCGGCGACGACGTCGTAGAAGGCGATCATCGCCCGGGCGTTGTGCGGGTCCAGCCGCGTGACATGCTCCTCGACCACGACATGCGGGTTCAGCCGCTTGACGAAAGCCGCCGCCGCCACGGCCTTGTGGGCGCCGATGTCGTCCGTGCCGTAGATCGTCTGGCGCTGCAGGTTCGACAGCGAGACGATGTCGTCGTCGACGATGCCGATATGACCGACGCCGGCCGCGGCGAGGTACTGGATCAGCGGCGCCCCGAGGCCGCCGGCACCGACGACCAGCACCCGGGCGCGCTTGAGCTTCTGCTGGCCGGGGCCGCCGATCTCCGGCAGCACCAGATGGCGCGCATAGCGCTCGACCTCGTCCTCGTTCAGGCTCATGCGCGCAGGGTTAGGACGATCCCGCGCCGGGGGCAATCGCAACCGCCGCACTGACGACCCTTTGAAGACGCAAGTCCCGATCCGAGCTGTCGGACCCGCTTGGCCGCGCCCGAAAGCCATGCCATCGTGAGGGCCAGATGGAGCGACCAACGCTCCCGGACATCGACAGGGGACCTCGTATGCATCTCAAATCGCTCGCGCTGGCGCTGGCCGGCGTCGCCCTCTCGGCCGTCGTCGCGATGGCGCAAACCGCGGTGAAGCCTGCCATCGTCTATGACAAGGGCGGCAAGTTCGACAAATCCTTCAACGAGGGCGTCTTCGCTGGCGCGGAGAAGTTCAAGACCGAGACCGGGGTCGAGTTCCGCGACTTCGAACCGACCAACGACGCGCAGATCGAGCAGGCGCTGCGCCGCTTCGCCCGCGACGGCCATTCTCCGATCATCGCGGTGGGCTTCTCGCAGGCGACCGCGCTGCAGAAGGTCGCGGCCGAGTTCCCGGCGCTGAAATTCACCATCATCGACATGGTCGTCGACCTGCCGAACGTGCAGTCGGTGGTCTTCAAGGAGCATGAGGGCTCCTATCTGGTCGGCCTGCTCGCCGGCATGGCGTCCAAGACCGGCAAGGTCGGCTTCGTCGGCGGCATGGACATCCCGCTGATCCGCAAATTCGCCTGCGGCTATGTCCAGGGCGTCAAGGCGGCCAAGAAGGACGCCGAGATCTTCCAGAACATGACCGGCTCGACGCCGGCCGCCTGGAACGACCCGGTCAAGGGCGGCGAACTCGCCAAGTCGCAGATCGACCGCGGCGCCGACGTGATCTACCACGCCGCTGGCGGTACCGGCATCGGCGTGCTGCGCGCGGCGGCCGACGCCGGCAAGCTCGGCATCGGCGTCGATTCCAACCAGAACGGCCTGCAGCCCGGCAAGGTGCTGACCTCGATGCTCAAGCGCGTCGACGTCGCCGCCTATTCCTCGTTCAAGGCGGCCCGCGACGGCAGCTGGAAGCCGGGCATCTCGGTGCTCGGCCTCAAGGAGGACGGTGTCGGCTGGGCGCTCGACGACGCCAACAAGGCGCTGATCACGCCGGAGATGAAGGCCGCCGCCGACAAGGCCCGCGCCGACATCATCAGCGGCGCCGTGAAGGTCCACGACTACATGTCGGATTCGAAGTGCGCGGTTTGAGGCGCCGGGCGTCGCTCGACAACGGGCCGTCATTCTCGGGCGAAGCGAAGCGCAGACCCGAGAATGACGGGCGAGAGATGCTCGGGTCAAGCCCGAGCATGACGCTCTGGGCTCACGCTTCCGCGTCATGACGGCCCCTTCGCCCGCCATTGCGCTGACCGGCATCTCAAAGCGGTTCGGCTCCGTACAGGCCAACCGCGACGTCTCGCTCAGCGTCGCGCCCGGCTCGATCCACGGCATCGTCGGCGAGAACGGAGCCGGCAAGTCGACGCTGATGTCGATCCTCTACGGCTTCTACGAGGCCGATGCGGGCGAGATCGCGGTCGGCGGCCAGGGCTGCCGCATCCGCACCCCGGCGGACGCCATCGCGCTCGGTATCGGCATGGTCCACCAGCACTTCATGCTGGTGGAGACGCTGAGCGTCGTCGAGAACGTCGTGCTCGGGGCCGAGGGCGGCGCCTGGCTCAGCGGCGGCCTGAAGCGGGCGCGGGCCGAACTGGCGCGGCTGTCGGAGCAATTCGGGCTGGCGATCGATCCGGACGCCATCGTCGGCGATCTTTCGGTCGGGCTGCAGCAGCGCGTCGAGATTCTCAAGGCGCTCTATCGCGGCGCGCAGATCCTGATCCTCGACGAGCCCACGGCCGTGCTGACGCCGCCGGAGGCCGACCAGCTCTTTGCCCTGCTGCGGGCGCTGCGGGAGCAGGGCAAGACGGTCATCCTGATCACCCACAAGCTGCGCGAGATCATGGCGATCACTGACCGCGTCTCGGTGATGCGGCGCGGCGAGATGGTCGCGCACCTGGCGACGCCCGAAACCTCGCCGCCGGAGATCGCCGAGGCGATGGTCGGCCGGCGCGTGCTGCTGCGCGTCGAGAAGGAGGCGCGGCCGCGCGGGGCGAAGGTGCTTGAGGCGGTCGGGCTCGACATGGTCGATGCGCGCGGCGTCGCGCTGCTTTCAGGGATAGACCTGACGCTGCATGAAGGCGAGATCGTCGGCATCGCCGGCGTCGCCGGCAACGGCCAGAGCGAATTGCTCGAGGTGCTGGCCGGCCTGGCCCAGCCCTCGCGCGGCGTCATCCGGCTGAACGGGCAGGTGCTGACCTCGGCCGACCGCAATCCGGCGCGGCTGCGCAAGCTCGGCCTGATGCATGTGCCGGAGGACCGGCTGCGGACCGGGCTCGTCACCGCCTTTCCCGCCGCGGAGAACGCGATCCTCGGCTATCAGGACGATCCGGTGCTGGGGCCCGGTCCTTTTCTGTCACCGGCGACGATCGCCGCTCGGGCGCGGGACACCTTCGCGGCCTATGACGTGCGCCCGCCGGACCCAGGCCTGAAGACGGCGAAATTCTCGGGCGGCAACCAGCAGAAGATCGTGCTCGCCCGCGAGATCGAGCGGGCGCCGAAGGTGCTGCTGATCGGCCAGCCGACGCGAGGGGTCGATATCGGCGCGATTGAAGCCATCCACCGCCGGCTGATCGCCCTGCGCGATGCGGGCGTCGCGATCCTGCTCGTCTCAGTCGAACTCGAGGAGGTGATGGCGCTGTCGGACCGGATTCTCGCGATGTGCGGCGGGCGCATCACCGGCGAACGGCTGGCGGGCGAGGCGGATGAGCGCGATCTCGGGCTGTTGATGGCGGGCGTGACGGAGCAGGCGGCGTGAGGGTGCGGCATGCGCAACGGACGTCATGCTCGGGCTTGACCCGAGCATCTCTTGCCGGAGATTCTCGGGTCTGCGCTTCGCTTCGCCCGAGAATGACGGTGGACACGCCATGAGCGCCGCCCCCATCGAACTGCCGCGCTGGGCCGATACGGCGCTGGTTCCGCTGGTTTCGGTCGCAGCCGCGCTCGCCGTGTCCGGACTCGTCGTCATCGGCATCGGCGAGAGCCCGCTGGAGGCGACAGCGCTCCTGCTCCGCGGTGCGCTCGGCTCGGCCGAGGGCATCGGCTTTACGCTCTACTACACGACGAACTTCATCTTCACCGGGCTCGCTGTCGCGGTTGCCTTTCATGCCGGGCTGTTCAACATCGGCGGCGAGGGCCAGGCGACGATCGCCGGCATCTTCGCCGCGCTGGCCTGCCTCTGGCTCGCCCCGCTGCCCGGCCTACTTTTGGTGCCGCTCGCGATCCTGGCGGCGGCGGCGGGCGGCGCGCTCTACGGCTTCATTCCCGGCTGGCTCCAGGCGACGCGCGGCAGCCATGTCGTGATCACCACGATCATGTTCAACTTCCTGGCGGCGACGCTGACCGTCTATCTGCTGGTGGAAGTGATCGGCAAACCCGGCTCGATGCAGCCGGAGACGCCCGAATTTGCCGCCCATGCGGTCCTGACGCCGATGCACAAGCTGCTGGCGCCGCTGGGCATCAAGCTGCCCTCGACGCCGCTGAACAGCGCCTTCCTGCTGGCGCTCGCCGCGCTCGTCGCCGTCTGGGCGCTGATCTTCCGCTCGCGGCTGGGTTATGCGATCCGCACCGTCGGCGCTAATCCAAGGGCCGCGGCCTATGCCGGCATCTCGCCCGCGCGCATCACGATGGTCGCAATGGCGATCTCGGGGGCGCTCGCCGGCGGGCTCGCCGTCAACGAAGTGATGGGCGTGCAGCACCGGCTGCTGCTCGACTTCACCGCCGGCTACGGTTTCGTGGGCATCGCGGTGGCGCTGATGGGGCGTGGGCACCCGGTCGGCGTGGCGCTCGCGGCCCTGCTGTTCGGCGTGCTCTACCAAGGCGGGGCCGAACTCTCCTTCGATAAGCCCTCCATCACCCGCGACATGGTGGTGGTGATCGGCGGCGTCATCATCCTCTTCGCCGGCGCGCTCGACGGGCTGTTCCGGCGGGCGGTGGCGGCGCTGCTGCGGCTGGGGCGGGCGGCATGAGCGCGCGACCCCTCCTGTCATTCCGGGGCGGTCCGGAGGACCGAACCCGGAACCCACGACCGGGTGAGCCCGGCTGCAGTGGCTTCAGGCGTTTGTACCCCGTCGTAGGTTCCGGGTTCTTCGCTATCCGAAGCCCCGGAAAGACAGGGAATGGCGGCTGACCATGGACGCGATCGCCACCTTCGCCGTCGTGCTCGACTCCGCGATCCGTCTCTCGGTGCCGCTGCTCTGCGCGGCCATGGCGGGCCTCTGGTCGGAGCGGGCCGGGGTCGTCGATATCGGACTCGAGGGCAAGATGCTGGTCGCCGCCTTCGCGGCCGCCGTCATCGCCGCGCAGAGCGGCTCGGCCTGGGCGGGGCTCGGTACCGGCATCCTCGCCTCGGTGATGCTGTCGCTGGTCCACGGCTTCGCCGCGATCACCTGGCGCGGCAACCAGATCGTCTCCGGCGTCGCCATCAACATGCTGGCGGCGGGGCTGACCGTGATCCTCGGCAATGCCTGGTTCGGCCAGGGCGGCCGCACGCCCACGCTGGAGGGCACCGCGCGCTTCGGCGAGATCACCCTGCCGTTTGCGCAGACGCTGCGGGAGCAGGTGCCGGGCTTCGGCCTGATCTATGACGAGGTGGTCTCGGGCCAGTCCGCGCCGGCCTATCTCGCGCTGTTGGCGGTCATTCTGACGGCCCTGGTGCTGAAGCGTACCCGCTTCGGCCTGCGGCTGCGCGCCGTCGGCGAGAACCCGGCGGCTGTCGACACCGCCGGCATCTCGGTGGCCGGGCTGCGCTATGGCGCGGTGATCATCTGCGGCGTGCTGTGCGGGCTGGGCGGGACCTATCTCGCGGTTTCGCAATCGGCCGGCTTCCTGCCGCATATGACCGCCGGCAAGGGCTTCATCGCGCTCGCCGCCGTGATCTTCGCCAATTGGCGGCCCTGGCCGGCGCTCTGGGCCTGCCTGCTCTTCGGCGGGCTCGACGCGGTCGCGATCCGTTTGCAGGGCGTGGCGCTACCCGGTATCGGGCAGGTGCCGGTGCAGGCGATCCAGGCCCTGCCCTATCTGATGACGGTGATCCTGCTCGCCGGCTTCATCGGCAGGTCGACGCCGCCCAAGGCCGCCGGCCTGCCTTATGTGAAGGAGCGCTGAGCCATGGCGACAAGCCCGCAGGCGATCGATTTCGAGGCGCTGTTTGCCACTGCCGCGCGGGTGCAGACCTTCGCCTACGCCCCCTATTCGCGCTTTCGCGTCGGTGCCGCGATCCTCGGCGACGACGGCGTCGTCTATCCCGGCTGCAATGTCGAAAACGCCGCCTATCCCTCGGGCAGCTGTGCCGAGCAGGGGGCGATCTCGGCGATGATCGCGGGCGGCGGCGAGCGCATCCGCGCGATCCTCGTCGTCGGCGACGGGGACGAACTGGTGACGCCCTGCGGCGCCTGCCGCCAGCGCATCCGCGAATTCGCCGCGCCGGAAACGCCCGTCGCGATCGCGGGGCCCGGCGGCATCCGCCAGATGTTCTCGCTGGCGGAGCTGTTGCCCGCCTCCTTCGGACCGGACAATCTGCGCCGGTGACGCTGTTCTTTGTCGTGTGGCCGAACGCCTTTGTCTTTGACCGACGTGTTTCTGCAGCCTCATCCTGAGGAGCGGACGACAGTCCGCGTCTCGAAGGATGCTCGCAAGCGTACTGGACCATCCATCGAGACGCCGCTACGCGGCTCCTCAGGATGAGGGCTTTAGGGGATCGTAACGGAATGAGCATCGACACCGCCTTCACGGAAGCGGCCGAGGCCGTCCGCGCCCATGGCGCGACGGGTCCGATCGACTGCGCCATCGTGCTGGGCACCGGGCTCGGCGGGCTCGCCGACCAGCTGGAGGATGCGATCCGCATTCCCTACGCGGCGATCCCCGGCTTTCCGGCGGGTGGCGTCTCGGGCCATGCGCGGCAGCTCTGCATCGGCCGGCTCGAGGGCAGGACGGTGCTGATCTATCAGGGCCGCGCGCACTATTATGAAGGTGGCGACCCGGCGGTGATGCGGGTGCCGCTCGGCATGCTCTGCGAACTGGGGGCGCCGCCGCTGATCCTGACCAATGCCGCCGGCTCGCTGAAGCCGCAGATGCCGCCGGGCAGCCTGGCTGTCATCACCGACCATATCAACCTGAACGGGCCGAACCCGCTCGTCGGCGACGCCGGCGACGGGCGCTTCGTGCCGATGGTCGACGCCTATGACCCGGCGCTTCGGGCGGGCCTGGCGCGCGCCGCGACGGCCGAAGGGCTGTCGCTGGGCGAGGGCGTCTATATGTGGTTCTCCGGCCCGAGCTTCGAGACGCCGGCCGAGATCCGGATGGCACAGGTGATGGGCGCCGATCTCGTGGGCATGTCGACCGTGCCCGAGGTGATCCTGGCGCGGCGGCAGGGCTTGCGCGTCGCGGGACTGTCGATCGTCACCAATATGGGCGCGGGCCTGCATGGCGGCGCGCCCCATCACGACGAGACCAAGGACGTGGCCGGCCGGGCGGCGGCCGACCTCGCCCGCCTGCTGCGCGCCTTCCTGAGGAGCCTGTGATGCCGGCATCCACCCTCGCGACCGCGCGGCGGGCCTTGGCCCTGCTCGACCTCACCGATCTCTCCGACAATGCCGACGAGGCGGGACTGGCTGCGCTTTGCGCGCGCGCCGTCGGGGACCCCGTACCGGTTGCGGCGATCTGCATCTGGCCGCGCTTCGTGGCGCAGGCGCGCACGATGCTGGGGAGAGCGCCTGTCAAAATCGCGACGGTCGTGAATTTCCCGCAAGGGGAGGCGACGGGCGCCGAGGTGCTGGCGGAGACGCAGGGCGCGGTCGCGGCGGGAGCCGACGAGATCGACCTCGTCCTGCCCTGGCGCGCCTTCCTCGCCGGCGACGCAGCGGGCGCCGAGGCCATGGTCCGCGCCGTCAGGGAGCCCTGCGAGGGCCGGACGCTGAAGGTCATTCTCGAAACCGGGGAGTACCCCGATCTGGACAAGGTCCGCGCCGCCTCCGAACTCGCCATCGCGGCCGGAGCCGATTTCATCAAGACATCGACCGGCAAGACCGCGCATTCGGCCAGCCTGCCGGCGGCCCGGACGATGCTGGAGGTCATCGCGGCGAGCGGCCGGCCGGTGGGCCTCAAGCCCTCGGGTGGGATCCGCACGCTCGCGGATGCCGCGGGCTATCTGGAACTGGCCGACGCCATCATGGGGCCGGGCTGGGCAACGCCCGAGAGCTTCCGCTTCGGCGCGAGCGGACTGCATCAGGTGCTGGTCGACGCGATCGCGGGCGGGGCGTCGGGCATGGCGAGCGGGTCATACTGAGATGAAGCTGACGCAGGAAATCATCGCGGCCAAGCGCGACGGCGCCGAGCTGCCCGAGGGCGACATCCGCCAGATCGTCGCCGGCATCAGCGACGGCGCTGTCAGCGAGGGGCAGGCCGCCGCCTTCGCCATGGCGGTGTTCTTCCGCGACATGAGCGCCAGGGAGCGCGTCGCGCTGACGCTGGCCATGCGCGATTCCGGCACAGTGCTGAACTGGGACGATCTGCCGGGCCCCGCACTCGACAAGCACTCGACCGGCGGCGTCGGCGACACGGTCAGCCTGCCGCTGGCGGCGGCGGTGGCGGCCTGCGGCGGCTATGTGCCGATGATCTCGGGACGGGGTCTCGGACATACCGGCGGCACGCTCGACAAGCTCGATGCGGTGCCCGGCTATGTCACGCAGCCAGACAACGATCTCTTCCGCAAGGTGGTGCGAAGCGTGGGCTGCGCCATCATCGGCCAGACGGCCGATCTCGCCCCCGCCGACAAGCGGCTTTATGCCATCCGCGACGTCACCGCGACGGTCGAGGCGATCCCGCTCATCACCGCCTCGATCCTCTCCAAGAAACTCGCGGCCGGGCTCCATGGGCTGGCGATGGATGTGAAGTTCGGCTCCGGCGCCTTCCTGCCCGACCCCGCCAAGGCGCGGGCGCTGGCCGATGCGCTGGTTAGCGTCGCCAATGGCGCGGGGCTGCCGACGACCGCGCTCCTGACCGACATGGACGAGCCACTGGCGAGCGCGGCCGGCAATGCGCTCGAAGTCAGTTACGCGCTCGATCACCTGACCGGGACACGGCGCGAGCCGCGCTTCCATGCGGTCACCGTCGCGCTCGGTGCCGAAATGCTGCTGCTCGGGCGGCTCGCCGCCGACATCGACGAGGCGAAAGCGAAGATCGAGGCGGCGTTCGCCAGCGGCGCGGCGGCTGAGCGGTTCGCGAAGATGATCGCGGCGCTGGGCGGGCCGGCCGACCTGTTGGAGAAGCCGGAGCGCCGTCTCGCCCGGGCGCCGATCGTACGGCCCGTCTTCCCGGCGGCTCCCGGCATCGTCCAGGCCATCGACACGCGCGGCGTCGGGCTGGCGGTGGTAGCGCTCGGCGGCGGGCGGACGCGGCCGCAGGATGCCATCGACCATGCCGTCGGCCTCGTCGATCTGGCCGGCCTCGGCGAGGCGGTCGGCCCCGACCGGCCGCTCGGCATCGTTCATGCACGCGACGAGGCCGGCCATGCCATGGCCGAGAGGCGCTTGCGCGAGGCCTATCGCCTGGGAGAGGGTGCGCCGCAGCGCGGCGCGCTGATCGCCGAACGGATTACGGAGAGTACGAACGCATGAGCCTGCTGCTGGCAATGACGGGATGGCATGTCGAGGATTGGCGCGCACGCTTCGCGGCGCTGCTGCCGGATATGCCGGTGGTGATCCTGGGGGAGCCCTTCGACCGGCGCTCGGTGCATTACGTCGCGAGCTGGAAACATCCCGAGGGCAGCCTGTCGGGCCTGCCGAACCTCGCCGCGGTGTTCTCGCTCGGCGCCGGCGTCGACCATCTCTTCGCCGATACGCGCCTGCCGGAGGTGCCGATCGCGCGCGTGGTCGATCCCGACCTGACGACGCGGATGAGCGAATATGTCGTGCTGCACTGCCTGCGCTATCTGCGCCAGCAGCCGCGCTACGACCGTCAGCAGATCGACAAGAGTTGGGAGGACGACCGCAACCAGCCGGCCGCGCGCGCCGTGCGCGTCGGCATCATGGGGCTCGGCGAACTCGGACAGGACGCCGCCCGCAAGCTCAAGGTGATGGGTTTTGATGTCGCCGGCTGGAGCCGCTCGCCGAAGACGATCGACGGTCTCGCGACCTTCTCGGGCAGCGACGGCATGGTGGATTTCCTTGGCCGTACCGACATCCTCGTCAGCCTGCTGCCGCTGACGCCGGACACGCGCGGCCTGATCGACGCCAAGCTGCTCGCCGGGCTTGCCCAGGGCGGGCGCCTCGGCGGGCCGTTCCTGATCAATGCCGGCCGGGGCCGGCTGCAGGTCGAGGCCGACATTCTGGCTGCGCTGGACGCCGGCACGCTGAAGGGCGCCACGCTCGACGTGTTCGAAACCGAGCCGCTGCCGGCGGAGTCGCGGCTCTGGGCCCATCCCGCCGTCACGGTGACGCCGCACAACGCCGCCATGTCGGAGCCCGAGGCGATCGCGACGCTGATCGCCGCGCAGATCCGCCGGCTCGAGGCGGGCGCGCCGCTGGAGCACGTCGTCGACCCCGCGCGCGGCTACTGAGCCGCGGGCGCCTTCTTGAGGAAGGTCTTGAACGCCTCGGCGTGATCGGGGTGCCAACGCGACAGCGGCGGGCGGTTCTCGATGATGTCGCCCATGGCCCAGGCCATGCGCTTCTCGTCGAGCGCGCGCGGCGTGTCGTTGTCCGGGCAGAGGATGTAGAAGTCGCCCTCTTCCAGCCGCTCCAGCATGAAGGCGACGGTCTCGTCGGGCGTCCAGGCGCCGTCGGGCTTATCGGTGCGGCCCCGCGCCGTCAGCTCGGTGAAGACGAAGCCGGGGATCAGCAGATGGGCGCTGATCCGGCAGCCGGCGCGACCGCGCAGATCGTGCTGCAGGGCCTCGGTGAAGGCCTTCGCCGCCGCCTTCGAGACATTGTAGGCCGGGTCTCCCGGCGGGGTGGTGATGCCCTGCTTCGAGCCGGTGTTGATGACGAGGCCGGGCTGACCGCTCTCCAGCATGGCCGGCACGAAGATTTGGGTGCCATGGATGATGCCCCAGAGATTGACCGAGAGGATGCGCTCCCAGTCCTCGACCGGCGAGAACAGGGCACTGCCGGGCTGGATGCCGGCATTGTTCATCAGCACATGCACGGCCCCGAAACGCCCCATCACCTCGTCGCGCAGCGTCTCCAGCGCGCCGCGGTCGGAGACGTCGACCGGGCGGGCGAGCACGGGTATGTCTGCGCCCGCGAACTCCGCCACGGCCAAAGCGAGGGTGGTTTCGTCGCGATCGGCCAGGACGACGGTCATGCCGCGCCGAACGAAGGCGCGGGCCGCCGCCAGACCGATGCCGGAGGCCCCGCCCGTGACGACTGCCACATGGCCGGGGCTGAGAATGTCCATCGCTGTCGTCGTCATGTCGAACCTTTCGGGGTGCGCGAACGGCAAGTGCCGCCGTCATGTCCTGCGGCCGTCCTGTCACCCGATGCGGGCGCGATGATGGCGCGGAACCGGATCGCAGCGATCGCGCCAGGAGGCGCCGAGATAAACAGCCGCATGAGGCCGCATGAGGCGATGGTTGCAGATTTTGGACCTTGCCTGCCGCATGGCGAGCGCTAGACATTCTCGGAAACGCATCGCGAGACCTGCCCCGTGACCCGCTTCTCTGGCCTGCCCCGTCACCGCTTCGCCGCCGTTCTTGTCATGGTCGCCCTGCTCGGGGCCTGCCAGGCGACGCCGCAGCTGACGCTCGCCTCGTCACCCGCCTATTCGCCGGAATGGTGCGCGGCCGCGAAGTCGCTCGCCTCCAACTCCGGCTCGAACCTGTTCGCCACCGGGCGCTGCCACGAACTCGGGATCGTCGGCTTCCCGAAGGAAGAGAACCTCTACCTGTTCTACTATACGCAGGGCGCGCGCTGGGGCAGCCTGCAGGCCGCGGAGGCGCTGGCGCGGCTCGGCCAGCCGGTGCCGGATGCCGATCTCCAGGCGGAGGCGCGCGACAGGGCCGACCAACGCCGGGCCGATGCGGCGATGGCCGCCGCGATCCGCGGCAGCGTCAACCCGCCCGGCCCGCCGCGCCCCTCGCCGCTGCCGATGACGCCGACGGTGCGGATCCCCACCACCACGTTCCAGCCGACCCGCATCCAGCCGACGCCAATGCGGCCGGCGCCTTCCATGACGATCCCGACACAGTCGACCCAGCAGCAGGGCCGGACCACGACGCAATCCCGGCGCGAATGCACGAACGGCGTCTGCAAGACGGTGACGACCACCTGCGTCAACGGCAGCTGCACCACGACGAGCCAGTAGCGCTTTCGCCTCAGGCGACGCGCTTGTCGGGGGAGTCGCAGAGATCGTTCAGCAGGCAGCGCCCGCATTCGGGCCGCAGTGCCTTGCAGGTGTAGCGGCCGTGCAGGATCAGCCAGTGATGCGCGTGGCGGCCGAACGCGGCCGGCACCGCCTTCTCGAGCCCCATCTCGACCTGCAGGACGTTCTTGCCCGGCGCGATACGCAGCCGGTTGGCGACACGGAAGACATGCGTGTCGACGGCATGGGTGATCTCGCCGAAGGCGATGTTGAGCACGACATTGGCCGTCTTGCGGCCGACCCCGGGCAGGCTTTCGAGCTCGGCGCGCGTCACCGGCACCTGCCCGCCGAATTCCGCGATCAGTTTCTCGCAAAGCGCGATGACGTTCTTCGCCTTGGTGCGGAACAGGCCGATCGTGCGGACATGATCGCGCACGACATCCTCGCCGAGCGCCAGCATCTTCTGGGGGGTGTCGGCGATCGCGAAGAGCTGGCGCGTGGCCTTGTTGACGCCGACATCGGTCGCCTGCGCCGAGAGCACGACCGCGACCAGCAGGGTGAAGGGATTGACGTAGTCGAGCTCGCCCTTCGGCTCGGGATTGGCGGCTTCGAAACGCGCGAAGATCTCGCGCACGCCAGTGGCGCTGCGCGCACGCGATTTCGTGATCCGCGCAGGCGCAGGGGCGCGGCGCTTTGGCCCAGTCTTGGCCCTGTTTTCTTGCGTCATCGGGGCGTTATAGTCGCGCCATGGACCTCGGCAAGCGCGTTTCAACAGGGCCGGACGACGACGCCCCGGCCGCCGCCGAGCGGCCGGTCTTCGACGCGACGATCAGGCCGCACCGCTCGCTCGACCGCAACGCCTTCCGCATCGTGATGACGCTGGTGTGCCTCGCCGCGATCGCGTCCTCGATCCCCTTCATGGTGCTCGGCGCCTGGCCGGTGGCGGGCTTCATGGGGCTCGATGTCGTCGCGCTCTTCATCGCCTTCCAGGTCAATTTCCGGCATGCGCGGGCCTTCGAGCGCGTCGTCGTGACGCCGCTCGAAGTGCGTCTGCGGAAGGTCTCCCATCAGGGCCAGGAGGCGGTCTGGCGCTCCAACCCGGCCTGGACCAAGCTGGAACGCCAGACCGACGAGGATTACGGGCTGCTGGGACTCGACCTCGTCTCGCGCGGACGGCGCGTCGCCGTTGCAGCCGCTTTATCGCCGGGCGAACGCGAGGGCTTTGCCGACGCGCTCGGACGCGCCCTGGCGACGGCGCGGCGCGGGCCGGATTACGAGCGCCTGCCCTGATCCGCTGTCAGATGCTGTTGGGCTGAGCGCGCTCGAACACGGCTTCCACTTGTAGTCCCGTTCCGCTCATCAGCAGATAGAGGCGCGAGCCTTGGTTGACCAGCCGCAGGCGGAAGAACTTACCCGAGTGAGGGCTCGTTCCGCCCGGCCTCCAGCGCCCGCCGCCAGCAGCCGTGGCCATGTCGTCTGCCGGCTCTGCCCGGACGCTGCCGGACCAACCGTTATTGGCCCTGACGTCGAATGACGCCTCGCCTTTCGCAATCTCGATCTGGCATGTGCGGCATTCACCTGCATTCGATCGCACTTGCCGCCAGAGACCGACGATACTGCCGTCCTGAGCTTGGCTCGGCGTCTCCAACAAGCATGCGGCGCCCAGCACTACGAGCAAGATTGCCGACCGCTTCATCTGCGTGAATCTCCGGCGATGTCGGGCCTAAACTGGCAACGTTCGAAGATGAAGCCAATCGTCTTTTGGCGACCACGTTAACGGTCCATGACGATCAAGCCCGGATGGTGAGACCATGTTCCGGAACAGCGCAGCTTTCGGGTGGAGGCCGTGCCTGGCGCCGCCTAGTGTCACCGCATGATCGATGATGCGAAGGTGCCGGCGATGAACGCTCCTCTCCAGAAGCTCGGCGCGATGAAGCCGACCCGCTTTTCCGACGCGGTTCTGGCGCGCGCAGCCGAGGCCATGCCGACAGCGGCGGAGTTTCCCTCCGTCGCGCCGGGCTCCGACTACGATACGGTGCGCCGCGTGCTGGCCTACATCACCGAAAACTGGCGCACCCAGCCGACGATCGAGGCAATCGCGGAGGCCGCCGGTGCGACGCCGACCGATGTCCATCACCTCTTCCGGCGCTGGTGCGGGCTGACACCCAAGGCCTTCCTGCAGGCGATCACGCTCGACCATGCCAAGGGGCTGCTCGGCGCGTCGGCCAGCGTGCTCGACACGGCACTCGAGGTCGGGCTGTCGGGGCCGGGGCGGCTGCACGATCTCTTCGTCACCCATGAGGCGATGTCGCCCGGCGAGTGGAAGGCCGGCGGCGGCGGGCTCGCCCTCGCCTATGGCTTCCATCCCTCCCCCTTCGGCGAGGCGCTGATCGTCGCGACACCGCGTGGGCTGGCCGGGCTCGGCTGGGTCTCCGACGGGCTCGATGGCGGCAAGGTCGTCGGCGGGCGGGCGGAGGCGCTGGCGGACATGATGCGGCGCTGGCCCCATGCCGCATACCGCTTCGACCCGCAGGCGACGGCGCCCTATGCCGCACGCATCTTCGATCCCGCCGCATGGTCGGCGGAGACGCCGCTGCGCATCGTGCTGATCGGCACGGATTTCGAGGTCCGGGTCTGGGAGACGCTGCTGCGGATTCCGGTCGGCCGTGCCACGACCTATGGCGCCGTCGCCAGCCGGATCGGGAAGCCCTCAGCCTCGCGCGCCGTCGGCATGGCCGTCGGCAAGAACCCGATCTCCTTCGTCGTGCCGTGCCATCGCGTCATCGGGAAATCGGGTGCGCTGACCGGCTATCACTGGGGGCTGACGCGCAAGCGTGCGATCCTCGGCTGGGAGGCCGGGCAGATCACCACCGGATGAGGGGGCGGCGGTGGCCGGACCAAGGCACATCCTGAGCCGTCAGCCGCGCGCAATCTCGGCGAAGCGCGCCGGCAGCGCGAAGCCGTGACCCAGCGGGTCGTCGGCCTCGATCGTGAAGGTCCCCTCGCCCGCGAAATGGCCGGTGCCGCCGACCGCGACGGTGACCGCCCCGTCCGCGAAACCCGCAACAGGGCCGACCACGCGGCCGGTGAAGGTGCCACCGGTGATGCTGCGGAAGCGGCGGGTCGCGCCGGTCTCGACGAAGCCCTTGGCATGGTCCAGCGCCATGCGCGCCGTGACGCCCGAGCCGGTCGGGGAGCGGTCGATCTGGCGCTCGGCAAAGATGCAGAGGTTGAAGCTTTCCTCGTCGGCTTGAGCCTCGTCGGTGATGATCGTGCCATAGAGAAAGCCGAGATCGGGCTCGGTCGGATGCGTCACCGGCAGGCTGGCGCGCAGATGGTCGGTGAGGGCGGCCGCCGCATCGGTCAGGGTCGCGACCGGCGTCTCGAACAGGTCGAGCCCAAAGCGCGAGGCCGGCAGGATGCAGTAGAATGCGCCGCCATAGGCGATGTCGGTGATGACCCGTCCGAAGCCCGGCACATCGACGACGAGATCGCGGGCGAAGACGAAGGCCGGCACGCTCTCGAAGACGACGCTCTCCACCCGGCCGCCGCGCACCGTACATGCGAGCCGCAGCAGGCCGCAGGGGGCCTCGATGCTGAAGCGCGTCACCGGTTCGACCGCCGGCACCAGCCCATGCTCGATCGCGTAGCGGCCGAGCGCGATGGTCGCGTGGCCGCACATGGTCGAGTAGCCCTCGTGATGGGTGAACAGCACGCCGAAGGCGGCGTCGGGATGGGAGGCCGCGACGGGGATGACGCCATACATCCCGGCATGGCCGCGCGGTTCCAGCATCATGGCGCGGCGCAGATGGTCGTGGTTCTCGCGCGCGTCGCGGCGCTTTTCGAGGATCGTCGCACCCTTCAGCGCGGGATAGCCTGACGTGACGATGCGGACCGGCTCGCCGCAGGTGTGATAGTCGAGATAGCGGATCTGCATCGGACCTCCCGTCAGACGGCAATGCGGCGCGGCGGATCGCAGCCGGGGCGGGTGCAACTGTCGGCCGCCACTGCGCAGGCGAAGTCGAGCGCCGCCTGAAGATCGTCGCGTCCGGCCCCGGCGAAGCCGCGTCCCAGCAGCCCCCGTGCCGCCAGCACGGCGACGAAGCCGCCGATGAAGGTGTCGCCGGCCCCGATCGTGTCCGACACCGTGACGGGGGCGGCAGCCGCGGTAAGAGGGGCCCCCGGACCGTGACAGACGGCGCCATCGGCGCCTCTCGTGATGAGCACGAGCGACGCGCCCCATCCCCGCCAGCGCGAAACCACGCCCTCGACCGGCTCGCCGGGATGGAGCCAGGCCAGATCCTCGAGGCTGGCCTTGACGATGTCGGCCTGGGCGATGCGCGCCTCGATCAGCGCGCCGGCGCGATCCCGCTCGGGCAGGACCGAGGCGCGGATGTTGATGTCGTAGCTGACGGTGGCGCCGGCGGCGCGGGCGCTCGCCGCCAGGATCGCGGCAGCCTCCCCGGACGGCCCGGTGGTGGCGCCGAAGGAGGCGGCGTGAAGATGGATCGCGCCGGGCGGCATCACCCTCAGGGCGCTGGCCGCCTCCGCATGGGCCGTGCCCTCGAGATGAAGCGCGAATTCCGGCGTGCCGTCCGGCCCCAGCGGCGAGACGATCGCCACGGCGGTCGGGCGCGCGCTGTCCTGGACGAAGCGCCTATCGATGCCCTCCGCCGTCAGCGCGGCGCGAAAACGCCGGCCGAGCGCATCCGTCGAGAGCGCGCCCGCATAGGCCGGCCTCGCCCCGAAACGGGCTAGCGCCAGGGCCGCGTTGAAGGCCGAGCCACCGAGCACGGCCTCGTAATGGCGGCCCTCGGCGTCGCGCGGGATGAAATCGCCGATCGCCTCGCCGACGACGAGGATCTCGCCTGGGCTCACAGCAGCCCGCGCTTGGCCAGGCTGCGCATCAGATGCGAGGCGCCGAAGGTCCAGGGCTCGCAATGGTCGGTGCGCTGCATGCGGTTGACCAGCGCGCCGAGTTCCGGGGCGGCGATGGTGACGATGTCACCGTATTTGTGGGTGAAGCCGCCGCCGGGCGTATCGCGGTCCTTGATCGGCGCGAACATGGTGCCGAGATAGAGCGCGGCGCCGTCCGGGTACTGGTGATGCGGGCCGATCATCTGGCTGGCGAGATCGGCGGGATCGCGGCTGATCCTGGCGATCGAGGAGGCGCCCTCCAGCGTGAAGCCGTCCTGCCCCTCGACGGTCAGCGCCACCGTGGTGTTGCGGACGTGGTCGAGCGTGAAGCAGGCATCGAAGAGGCGGATGAAGGGCCCGACGGCGGCCGCGGCGTTATTGTCCTTCGCCTTGCCCAGCAGCAGCGCCGAGCGGCCCTCGACATCGCGCAGATTGACGTCGTTGCCGAGCGTGGCGCCGACGATGCGGCCGTCGGAGGCGACGACCAGCACGATCTCCGGCTCGGGATTGTTCCAGGTCGAGGACGGGTGCAGCCCCGCATCGAAGCCGGTGCCGACGGAGGACATCGGCGGCGCCTTGGTGAAGATCTCGGCGTCGGGGCCGATGCCGACCTCGAGATACTGGCTCCAGGCGCCCTGCTTGATCAGCACCTCCTTGAGGTGCATCGCCTCGGGCGAGCCGGGCTTCAGCTTCGAGAGATCGTCACCGATCAGCTTGCCGATCTCGCCGCGGATGGTGGCGGCGGCAGCGGGGTTGCCCCGCGCCTTCTCCTCGATGACGCGCTCCAGCATCGAGACCGCGAAGGTGACGCCGGCAGCCTTCACCGCCTGCAGGTCGAGCGGAGAGAGCAGCCAGGGCTTGCCTGCGTCGCGGTCGTCGATCGGGGTGTTGGCGAGAATGTCAGCCAGAGTGCCGACCGGCTCGCCCTGCGCGGCGCGCAGCGCGGCTGCGGGGTCCTGCGTCTCGCAGAGATCACGGCTGGTCGGAAAGGCGCTGGTGATATCGACGAGACTGTCGCCGCGCAGGGTGACGATGGCGGGCCCCGCGACATCGGGTCGCCAGACGCGGCCAAGCAGGGCTGCCGCGGCAGCATCCTTCGGGAGGGTCTGGTCGGGCGTCAGAGACAGGCGCGGCATGGCAAGGGTCCATCAGTGGCGGGCTGGGCGGCGAGAACAGCGCCTTCGCAGCGAATGTGCAAGAACTTCTGCACAAGCCCGTGGCGGGACGACGCTTGCGCCTGTCATCAATTTGTCATTGAAACGTCGCCGGCCCTTCATGCTAGCTTGCGCACCAAGAACAACAGTGGCTTCGCCTATTGCGGAGCCGAGAGGGAGAGAATGATGACAGCGAAATCTCGCATTCTGATGTCTGTTGCCGCCGTCGTGCTGGCGGGCGCCACGCCGGCTGCGGCGCAGACCGAGCTGCAATGGTGGCATGCCATGACGGGCGCCAACAACGATGTCGTCGTCCGGCTCGCCGAGGAATTCAACGCCTCGCAGAAGGACTTCAAGGTCGTCCCGGCCTATAAGGGCTCCTATGCCGACACGCTGAACGCCGGCATCGCCGCCTTCCGCGCCGGCAATGCGCCGCATATCATGCAGGTCTTCGAGGTCGGCACCGCGACGATGATGTCCGCCAAGGGCGCCATCAAGCCGGTCCAGGTCCTGATGAAGGAAGCCGGCGAAACATTCGATCCGCAGAGCTATCTGCCGGCGATCACGGGCTACTACTCGACCACCAAGGGCGAGATGCTGTCCTTCCCGTTCAACTCGTCCTCCACCGTCATGTGGTACAACAAGGACGCCTTCAAGAAGGCCGGCCTGAACGCCGACGCGCCGCCCAAGACCTGGCCCGAGGTGTTCGACGCCGCCAAGAAGCTCAAGGGCGCCGGCTACGACAAGTGCGGCTTCTCGAATGGCTGGGTGACCTGGGTCAATGTCGAGCAGCTCGGCGCCTGGCACAACGAGCCGGTCGGCACGAAGGCCAACGGCTTCGACGGCTTCGATACCGAGTTCGTCTTCAACAAGGGCGTCTTCCTGAAGCACCTTACCAATCTGGTCGAGATGCAGAAGGACAAGACCTATGATTACTCCGGCCGCACCAACACCGGCGAAGGCCGCTTCACCTCGGGCGAATGCCCGATCTTCCTGACCTCCTCGGCCTTCTTCGGCAATGTCCGCGCCAACGCCAAGTTCGAATGGGCGAATGCGCCGATGCCGTATTATCCCGACGTGGCCGGTGCGCCGCAGAACTCGATCATCGGCGGCGCCTCGCTGTGGGTGATGGGCGGCAAGAAGGCCGACGAGTACAAGGGCGTGGCCAAGTTCTTCACCTTCCTGTCGGATGTCGACCGGCAGGTGAAGCTGCACACCGAGTCGGGCTACCTGCCGATCACCAAGGCCGCGTACGACAAGGTCAAGGCGTCGGGCTTCTACAAGGACAAGCCCTTCCTCGAGACCCCGCTGCTCTCGCTCAACAACAAGGCCCCCACGGACAATTCGCGCGGCGTTCGCTTCGGCAGCCTCGTGCAGATCCGCGACATCTGGGCCGAGGAGATCGAGGCGGCCCTGAACGGCCAGAAGACCCCGAAGGCGGCGCTCGACGCGGCGACCGAACGCGGCAACCAGACGCTGCGCCAGTTCGAGCGGACGGCCGGCCGCTGATCGCCTGACCAAAAAGGACGACGCGTCGTCCCGGAGACGAGCATGTCATGGTCGGGCTTGACCCGACCATCTCGGAAACCAGAGACAACTGGTCATGAGATTCTCGGGTCAAGCCCGAGAATGACGTGCCTCGATCCTCCGGGACGAAGCCCATGGTTTGAGAGCCGGAATGCAGAAGAACGCCTATTTCACCGGCCTCACGGTCCCGCTGCTGCTGCTGCTGCCGCAGCTGGTGATCACGGTCCTGTTCTTCTACTGGCCGGCAAGCCAGGCGGTCTGGCAGAGCTTCCTGCTGCAGGATGCCTTCGGAATCTCGACGGATTTCGTCTGGTTCGAGAACTACATCACGCTGTTCTCCAACCCCGGCTACTACAAGGCCCTGATCAACACCGCGATCTTCTCGAGCTTCGTCTGCGTGTTGTCCTTATCGATCGCGCTTTTGTTTGCGGTCATGGCGGACCGGCAGCTGCGCGGCGGCGAGATCTACAAGACGCTGCTGATCTGGCCCTATGCGGTGGCGCCGGCCATCGCCGGCGTGCTCTGGCTGTTCATGTTCGATCCGTCGCTGGGAATGCTGGCGCGGGGGCTGCAGTCGCTCGGGATCGCCTGGAACCCGCGGCTTGACGGCAATCATGCGATGGCGCTGGTCATTCTGGCGGCGACCTGGAAGCAGATCAGCTATAATTTCCTGTTCTTTCTCGCCGGGCTGCAGTCGATCCCCAAGAGCGTGATCGAAGCCGCCGTGATCGACGGGGCCGGTCCGTGGCGGCGGTTCTGGACCATCGTCTTCCCGCTGCTCTCGCCGACGACCTTCTTCCTGCTCGTCGTCAACATCGTCTATGTCTTCTTCGACACCTTCGGCATCATCGACACGGTCACCGGCGGCGGGCCTTCGGGCGCGACCGAAACGCTGGTCTACAAGGTCTATTCCGACGGCAAGGGCGGCTCGGATCTCGGCGGCTCCGCGGCGCAATCGGTCATCCTGCTGATCATGGTGATCGCGATGACCGCCGTGCAGTTCCGCTTCATCGAGCGCAAGGTGAGCTACTGATGGTCGAGGACCGCCGCCTGGGCGATGCGATCGCCTATATCGTTCTGTCGATCGGCGTGCTGATCGTCGCGTTTCCGGTCTGGCTGACCTTCGTCGCCTCGAGCTGGGACAACGCCACCATCATTAACGGCCAACTGCCGCTTTATCCGGGCCCCTATCTGTTCGACAACTACTACCGGATCCTGTTCGTGGGCACCTCCGGCTCGACCCGCGAACCCGTCGCCAGCATGATGCTGAACTCCTTCGTCATGGCGATGGCGATCGCGCTGGGAAAGATCGTGATCTCGGTGCTGTCGGCCTATGCGGTGGTCTATTACCGCTTCCGGTTCCGGATGGCGGCGTTCTGGATCATCTTCGTCACGCTGATGCTGCCCGTCGAGGTCCGCATCTTCCCGACCTTCAAGGTCGTGTCCGACCTCAACATGCTCGACACCTATCAGGGCCTCGCGATCCCGCTGATCGCCTCGGCCACCGGCACGCTTCTGTTTCGCCAGTTCTTCATGACGATCCCCGACGAACTGCTCGAGGCCTCGCGGATCGACGGCGCCGGGCCGTTCCGCTTCTTCAAGGACACGGTTATACCCCTCTCGATCACCACGATCGCGGCCCTGTTCGTGATCCAGTTCATCTATGGCTGGAACCAGTATCTCTGGCCGCTTCTGATCACCACCAAGGACTCGATGCAGACCATCGTCATCGGCATCCGCAAGATGATCGTCACCTCCGACGCGCTGACCGAATGGCCGCTCGCCATGGCGACCGCGATGCTGGCGATGCTGCCGCCGGTGCTGGTCGTCATCGTCATGCAGAGGCTCTTCGTGAAGGGCCTGGTCGAGACGGAGAAGTAGCACTCGTCATGCTTGGGCTCGACCCGAGCATCTCATCCCGAGAGATCCCCGGCTCTCCGCCTTCGGCTCCGGCCGAGGATGACGACTAGGAAACGACAGAATGGCCCAGGTCACGCTTACCAACGTCAAGAAGATCTATCCCGGCGGCGTCGAAGCCGTGAAGGGCGTCTCCTTCGACATTCCCGATGGCGGCTTCTGCGTGCTCGTCGGCCCGTCGGGCTGCGGCAAGTCCACGCTGCTGCGCATGGTGGCGGGGCTGGAGACGATCTCGGCCGGCGAGGTCTCGATCGGGCCGCGCGTCGTCAACCAGATCGGGCCCGCCGAGCGCGACATCGCCATGGTGTTCCAGAACTACGCGCTCTACCCGCATATGAGCGTCTACGAGAACATGTCCTATGGCCTGCGCAATCTCGGCACGCCCAAGGACGAGATCGACCGGCGCGTCAAGGAAGCGGCCCGCATCCTCGCCATCGAGCCGCTGCTCGACCGGCGGCCCAAGCAGCTCTCGGGCGGCCAGCGCCAGCGCGTCGCAATGGGCCGTGCGATCGTGCGCAAGCCGCAGGTCTTCCTGTTCGACGAGCCGCTCTCCAATCTCGACGCCAAGCTGCGTGTGCAGATGCGCGTCGAGATCAAGAAGCTGCAGCGGGCGCTCGGCGTCACCGCGATCTATGTCACGCATGACCAGGTCGAGGCGATGACGCTGTCGGACAAGCTCGTCGTGATGAATGCCGGCCAGGTCGAGCAGATCGGCCTGCCGGCCGAGGTCTACAAGAAGCCGGCGAGCAAGTTCGTCGCCACCTTCATCGGCTCGCCGCCGATGAACATCCTGCCCGGCACGATCGACGGCCCTGGCATCGTGGCATTGGGCGATGCGATCCTCGAGGCGCGCGACCTGCGCCAGGACCTCAGCCCGCAGACGCCGGTCGAGGTCGGCCTGCGGCCCGAGGATGTCGAGATCGCCTCGGAGGACGAGGCGGGCTCGCTGCCCTTCGACGTCGAGTTCATCGAGGAGCTCGGCGCGACGCAGCTGTTCCACGGCCAGCTCGCCGGCCTGCCCTTCGTGATGCAGGCGGCGACCGATGCCGTGGCTGCGGTCGCCGGCCGGATCTGGATCACGGTCGATCCCGACCGGGTGCATGTCTTCGACAGCAAGACGGGCGCGCGGCTGGGGCGATAGGACACGTCATTCTCGGGCGAGCGAAGCGCAGACCCGAGAATCTCTTGCAGGACAAGGCACCGGTTTACGAGATGCTCGGGTCAAGCCCGAGCATGACGCGTGGAACCGGCCCTCAACTCACCGGCGCGTATTTGACCGCGCAGCCATAGGCCCTGGTGCTCGCCTCGGACACCGGCTTGCCGGCCTTCAACTCGGCCACGGCCTGGCGGATGTAGCTCTTGGCGCCGGTGAGGCTGGCGGCGCTGGCGGCGGGCTTGTCGTCGATGGCGCCCATGTAGGCGAGCGTGCCCTTGGGATCGACGATGTACATATGCGGCGTGGTGGTGGCGCCATAAGCGCGGGCCATCCTGCTGTTGGGGTCGAGCAGGACGGCGGCCGGCGCCGCATCGCGGCTCCTGGTCAGCTCATTGGCCTTGGCGCCGTCGACATGGCCCTGCTCGCCGACCGGCGAGGAGATGACCGAGAGCCAGACGACTCCCTCCTTCGCCATGTCCTTCTGCAGGGTCTGCATGGTGGCGCTGGTGTAGTGCTTCCGGACATAGGGGCAGTCGTGATTCGTCCATTCGAGGACCACCGTCTTGCCGGCGAATTCCGACAGCTTGCGGGTCTTGCCATCGGCATCGACTGCCTCGAAAGCCGGGGCCGGCGCGCCGATCTTGGCGGCGGATTGGGCCAGCGCCGGCCCGGCGGCGAAAGACAGGCCGGCGATGGTGAGGCCGGCGAGGAAGGTCTGGCGGGTCAGGTGGGCTTTCACGTCTGTCTCCTGTCTTTGGGGGAGGGGTGAACGGGTTTAGCGCGAGGCTGTCTTGAGAGGTTTGCCGGCAGCGCGCTGCGCGGCCGTGACGATCATGTCCGGCGTTAGCAATTGCGGGAGAACCTCGGGCTGCGCGCCCTTCTGGCCCGGATAGAACAGATAGAGCGGCACGCCGGCGCGGCCCTGCTCGGCCAGGGCGAAGGCGATCCGACTGTCGCGATTGGTCCAGTCCGCCTTGAGATAGACCACCTTGAGTTCCGAGAAGGCGTCCTTGACCTCCTGCCGCGAGAGCGCGACGCGCTCATTGGCGAGGCAGGTGATGCACCAGGCCGCGGTGAAGTTGACGAAGACGGGGCGTCCCTCGGCCTGGAGCGCCGCGACGCGCTCCGGCGACCAGGCCTGGACGTCGCCGGCCCGCGCCTGCGTGGTCACGGCGGGCACGGCGCTCTGGATCACAAACCAGCCGGCCGCGAACGCAATCAGGACGGCGAAGGCCGACGAGACGAGACGACCGAGCCGCGCATCGCGCGTGACGCCGACGAGCCAGACGATGAAGCCCGCCGCCAGCACCGCCACCAGCGCCGCGAGAACGCCACCCGGCCCGGCCTGGACCGAGGCGACCCAGATCAGCCAGATTGCGGTGGCGAACATCGGAAAGGCGAAGGCCTGCTTCAGGATCAGCATCCAGCGGCCGGGCTTCGGCAGAAGGCGCAGCAGGCCCGGCGCGAAGGACAGCGCCACGACCGGCAGCGCAAAGCCCAGCGCCAGCGACAGGAAGACGGAGAGGCCGAGCACCGGCGGCTGCGTCACTGCATAGCCGATGGCCGCGCCCATGAAGGGCGCCGTGCAGGGCGTCGCGACGACGACCGCCAGCGCCCCGGTCATGAAGGCGCCGAGCCGCCCGCCGCGCGTGGCGAGGCCGTGACCGACGCCGACAGCCGACGTCCCGACCTCGAAGGCGCCGAGCAGGTTGAGGCCGATCAGGGTCATCACCACCGCAAGCGCGATGACCAGAGGTGGCGATTGCAGCTGGAAGCCCCAGCCGACGCTCGTCCCCAACGCGCCCAGCGCGATGACCATGACGGCGAGCGCCATGAAGGTGACGACCACGCCCGCCAGAAAGAGCAGGCCCTGTTCGCGCACCTGCGCGCGGCTCGCCTGGGCGAGCTGGGCAAACCCGAGCGCCTTGATGAAGAGGACAGGCAGCACGCAGGGCATCAGGTTGAGGATCAGCCCGCCCGCGAAGGCGAAGAGCAGTGCCGCCCAGAGCGTCAGATCGGCCCCCTCGACCGGCAGCGGGATGCGCACCAGCGGGGGCGGCGCAACGGCCGTCGCGGCTGCGCCCACGAGGGCGGGGTCGACCGCGGCGGTCAGGGCGAGCGCGCGCGGCATCCCGCCCTCGGTATAGGTCAATACGCCAGCGAGTTCGGCGTCGGCGACCTTGAAGGCGCTGGAGCGGGTCAGTCGGAGCAGCATGCCGTCCGATGCGGACGCCACAGCCTGCTGTGCGGCATGGTCGATCAGCGTGTCCGAGAACGGGAAAAAGCGCAGATCGGTCGGCGCGCCCGACAGCCCCGGCAGCGTCAGCGCGAGGCCCTCGCCATCGGCGGCGAGCCGCCCCTTGAACGCGGCGGGCGACGGCAGCGCGGCGCGCGTGGCGTCGATACGCGCCTGCGCCGCCTCGTCGACGATCGCGGCGGCTGAAACCGGCAGTTCGAGGGTAAAGGCGGCTTCCTCGGGAATGCAGATCTTCTCGCAAACCAGCCAGGTCGCGGCCGCCTGCAGCGTCAGACGCTCGCCGACCTTCGCATCCTGGGGAACCGTGATCTCGACCGGCAGGACGACCGTGCCCTCGAAGCCGAAATTCACCAGCGGCTCGACGGGAATGGCCTTGGGCGCGGGCCACTGGATTCCACCGGCCGTCGCGCCTTGCGACAACGTCCAGGCGATGCGGGTCGGCTCGCCGGAATCGCCGGGATTGGCCCAGTAGGTGTGCCAGCCCGGCGCGATCTTCTGCACGAGAGCGACCTGAAAGCGCTCGCCAGGGGCCACTGCATCACGGCTGGAGAGGAGCGTCGCCGCCACGCGGGGCGTCGAAACCGCAGCCGTCTCCGCAGCGATGGCGAGGCCCGGCGCGAGCAGTGTCAGAGCCAGTGCAGCCTGCCGGACCCGTCTGGTGAGAGTGGAAGCCATGATCGTCGTCGTCATCCTCGCCAACAGGCCAAATCCAGTGCCTCATCATAGCACGGGACGCCAATGACAAGGCAGTGAGGCCCGCGCAGGCTTTAAGCGCCGATCGCGGCCATCGTCAGGCAAGACGCGCGCGTCGTCGGCGCCTTACTGCGGCGTCAGCGGCAGCGGCCCGGCTCCGGGGGTGGGCGCTGCCGGACGCGGTGGCCTTGGCCTGACCGGCGCCTTGGCCGGATCGTTGGTCAAGCCGAGCCTGGCGCGAATCGAGGCGGCGCGGGCCTCGGTCAGGCGCGCCCCGCAGAAACCAAGCTGGCCCTCGCGCTGAAAGGAGCGGCAGACCAGTTCGCGCTCGGCGGAGAAACTCGCCTGCTCGCGCGCGATCGCCCGCTGCTCGACGGCATCGGCCTTGGCCGTCAGCACCCGGTAACCCTCGCGCACCGCGCGCTCGGCAACGCCACGGGCGCTCTCGATCTCCTTAGCGCGGGCGGGCAATGTGCGGGCGTCGGGGCCCCAGAGTCCGCGGGGATCGATGCGGCAGGCGGCGGCCTCGACGACACAGGGCTGCGCCGGCTCGACGACCAGAAAGGCGCCGTCGAGCACGTCGAAGACGATCGGACAGATCGGCGCCTCGAGCCGGTAGCGCGGCACGCCGGCTGGTCTCCCGAGCGACGTGACGGGCAAGGGCGCTTCCCCGAACGACACGGCGCAGGGCTCGACCAGATTGCTCGACTGGAACCCGTCGGCGGTGAGCTTCAGGCCGAACCCCGTCGCGGTCTTCTCGAAGACGGCCTCGCCCAGGCCGCCATTGTGCCGCAGCACGCGCCCGATGATGGCCTCCTCGCCCGCGACCCTGATCGCCGGCATGGTCGGGGCGCGCGGTGCGGCCGGCGCGGCTGTGCCGGGCGGGGCCGCCTGCTGCGTGCCGGGCGCATTGAAGGGCTGCGCTCCCGGCAACTGCATCGGCTGCGCCTGCACGGCTGGCGAGGCACCGACAAAAGCCAGGAGCGCGAGACGGAAGGCGAGATGGGTCGGTCGGATCACGAAAAGCCCATTTTCGAACGGGAACAGCTGCTTTTGCATGAAATGGAGACGGCCTGGACGCAAGGGCACATCCGCAACACTCGCCAGCATTGCGCGTCCGTCAACCGTGACGCCAAAAACCGGCATCGCCGTGGATTCTTAATCGGCTCGCCTGTCTTGCAAGGGCGGGAACACCCTCCCTATATACGCCGCCAAGGGGCGGTTTCACGACCGCCAAACGTGGAATGCCGGTTTCGTTCGCCGCAACAGGTGGGGGCGAGCCGGTCCATGGGCCGGAAGGTGGCGGTTTTCGCCGCAAGCCGGCGATCTGCTCAATTTAAAAGGGATCCCCTCCATGGGTAAAGTCATTGGTATCGACCTCGGCACGACCAACTCCTGCGTCGCGGTCATGGAAGGCTCTACGCCTAAGGTTATCGAGAACTCGGAAGGCGCCCGCACCACGCCGTCGATCGTCGCGATCACGGATGACGGCGAGCGTCTCGTCGGGCAGCCGGCCAAGCGCCAGGCCGTCACCAATCCCGAGCGCACCTTCTTCGCGATCAAGCGCCTGATCGGCCGGACCTTCGACGATCCGATGACGCAGAAGGACATGCATCTCGTCCCCTACAAGATCAAAAAGGCCGCCGCCGGCGACGCCTGGGTCGAGGCGGACGGCACCGACTATTCGCCGTCCCAGATCTCGGCCTTCACGCTGACCAAGATGAAGGAGACCGCGGAGGCCTATCTCGGCTCGTCCGTGACCCAGGCCGTCATCACGGTTCCCGCCTATTTCAACGACGCCCAGCGCCAGGCGACGAAGGATGCCGGCCGCATCGCCGGCCTCGAAGTCCTGCGCATCATCAACGAGCCGACGGCGGCCGCTCTCGCCTATGGCCTCGACAAGAAGCAGGCCGGCACGATCGCGGTCTATGACCTCGGCGGCGGCACCTTCGACGTCTCGATCCTCGAGATCGGCGACGGCGTCTTCGAGGTGAAGTCGACCAATGGCGACACCTTCCTCGGCGGCGAAGACTTCGACATGCGCCTCGTCGAGTATCTCGCCGACGAGTTCAAGCGCGAGCAGGGCATCGACCTGAAGAAGGACAAGCTTGCGCTGCAGCGCCTGAAGGAAGCCGCGGAGAAGGCCAAGATCGAGCTCTCGACCACGGCCCAGACCGAGATCAACCTGCCCTACATCACGGCCGACGCCTCGGGTCCGAAGCACCTCGCCATCAAGCTCTCGCGCGCCAAGTTCGAGAGCCTGGTCGACGATCTCGTCCAGCGCACGATCGAGCCCTGCAAGAAGGCGCTCAAGGATGCCGGCCTCTCGGCCGGGCAGATCGACGAGGTCGTCCTCGTCGGCGGCATGACCCGCATGCCGAAGGTGCAGGAGGTCGTGAAGCAGTTCTTCGGCAAGGAGCCGCACAAGGGCGTCAACCCGGATGAAGTCGTCGCCATCGGCGCCGCGATCCAGGCCGGCGTGCTGCAGGGCGACGTCAAGGACGTGCTGCTGCTCGACGTGACCCCGCTGTCTCTGGGCATCGAGACGCTCGGTGGCGTGTTCACGCGTCTCATCGACCGCAACACCACGATCCCGACCAAGAAGAGCCAGGTCTTCTCCACCGCCGAGGACAACCAGGGCGCGGTGACCATCCGCGTCTTCCAGGGCGAACGCGAGATGGCCGCCGACAACAAGATGCTCGGCCAGTTCGACCTGATGGGCATTCCGCCGTCCCCGCGCGGCATGCCGCAAATCGAGGTGACCTTCGACATCGACGCCAACGGCATCGTCTCGGTGACGGCGAAGGACAAGGCCACCAACAAGGAGCAGCAGATCCGGATCCAGGCGTCCGGCGGGCTCTCCGAGGCCGACATCCAGAAGATGGTCAAGGACGCGGAAGCCAACGCGACCGAGGACAAGAAGCGCCGCGAGCTCGTCGAGGCCAAGAACCAGGGCGAAAGCCTCGTCCACTCGACCGAGAAGTCGCTGAAGGACTATGGCGACAAGGTCTCGGCCGCCGACAAGACGGCGATCGAAACCGCGCTCGACGCGCTCAAGGCCGCGCTGACCGAGGAGAATGCCGAGACCATCGCCTCGCGCACCACCGACGTGATGCAGGCTTCGATGAAGCTCGGCGAGGCGATGTATGCCGCCAGCCAGGCTGAAGGCGCAGCCGACCCCGATGCCCCCGCCACTGAGGCCAAGAAGGAAGACGACGTCATCGACGCCGACTTCAAGGACGTCAGCGACGACAAGGGCGACAAGAAGAAGAGCGCCTGAGCGCTCGTCTTCATCAACGATGACGTCATGGCCGGGCTTGACCCGGCCATCGCGTTACGGGAATGCGTCGTGACGCAACATTCTCGTTCTCGCTGCGGTGTCGCGACAGGGTCCCAAGAACCCGCCGCACGCCGACGGAGAACGAAGGGGCCGCTGTTTGATGTCCAAGCGCGACTATTACGAAATCCTCGGCGTCTCCAAAACCGCCAGCGAGGCGGAGCTGAAAAGCGCCTTCCGCAAGCTCGCCATGGGCTGCCACCCCGACCGGCACCCCGGCGACACGGCGGCCGAGGCCAAGTTCAAGGAATTGAACGAGGCCTATCAGGTGCTGTCCGACGGGCAGAAGCGCGGCGCCTATGACCGCTACGGTCACCAGGCCTTCGAGCAGGGCGGCGGCCAGCAGGGGCCCGAATTCTCCGACTTCATGTCGGACATCTTCGATTCCTTCTTCGGCGATGCCCGTCGCGGCGGGCCGCGCAGCGCCAACGGCCGCGAGCGCGGCGCCGATCTGCGCTACAATCTCGAAATCGGGCTGGAGGATGCGTTCGCGGGCAAGAACGCCTCGATCCGCGTGCCGACCTCGATCGCCTGCGAGGTCTGCTCGGGCACCGGCGCCAAGCCGGGCTCCAAGTCGCGGCAATGCCCGACCTGCGGCGGCCACGGCAAGGTGCGCGCCAATCAGGGCTTCTTCTCGGTCGAGCGGACCTGCCCGACCTGCGCTGGGCGCGGCGAGATCATCGACGACCCCTGCAAGAACTGCCAGGGCGCCGGCCGCGTCACGCGCGATCGCACGCTCTCGGTCAACATCCCGGCCGGTGTCGAGGACGGCACCCGCATCCGGCTTGCCGGCGAGGGCGAGGCGGGCCTGCGTGGCGGACCGGCGGGCGACCTCTACATCTTCCTGTCGATCCAGCCGCACGCGATCTTCCAGCGCGACGGGGCCGATCTGTTCTGCCGCGTGCCGATCGGGCTCGTGCAGGCCGCGCTCGGCGGCGAGATCGAGGTGCCGACGCTGACCGGCGAGCAGGCGCGGGTGAAGATCCCCGAGGGCACGCAGACCGGCAAGCAGTTCCGCCTCAAGGGCAAGGGCATGAGCGTGCTGCGCTCACGCGAGGTCGGCGATCTCTACATCCAGGTCGTGGTCGAGACACCGCAGAAGCTGACCGCGCGCCAGCGCGAGCTGCTGCAGGAATTCGAGCGCGAAAGCTCGGGCGCGACGCATCCCGAGGCCGCGGGCTTCTTCGGCCGCGTCAAGGATTTCCTCGGCGGCATCGGCGGCACGGCCTGAGTCCTGTCGTCATTGCGAGCGCAGCGAAGCAATCCAGAGCGGCCGGCTCCACTGGATTGCTTCGCTGCGCTCGCAATGACAATGAGCGACATCTCACAACAAAACGGGCCGCCTTGCGGCGACCCGTTCTTGGTCAGGCTCTGATTGGAAATCAGGCCTTGTCGACCACTTTCTTGACGGCATCCTTGCCCTTGCCGAGCGCCTGCTGGGCTTCGCCCTTGCGCTCCTGAGCGAAACCCTCTGCCTCGAGCTCGGGCTTGTCCAGCGCCTTGCCGGCGGCCTGCTTGACGTTGCCGGTGGCCTCGTTGGCCATGCCCTTGACCTTGTCCATGGTGCTACCCATCGTCTTGATCCTTCCGTGAAACCGTTGCCGCCCTCGCGGCTTGCGGGAGGAAAACCAGCGGCCCGAAGGAAGGTTCCCAAAGAATCTCTCAGGCCTGCGACCGCCAGCAGACGGGCTCGATGCAAACGCGGCGACAGACCGTCACGCAACCGTCATGCAGGGGCCATAGCCGAAAGGCCGACGCCATCCTTTCCCGGCACGAGGACAATCCCATGCGCCAGCCCCTGGTTCTTGCCGCGCTCGCCTCTCTGATGCTCAGCGGCACCGCGCTCGCAGAGCCGATGTTCAACCGCATCGCGACCTTCCAGGTGCCGCTGAACCTTCCCGCGGATCGCGACCCGGCGAAGAAGACGGTTGCCGAGATCATCGCCGCCAATGAGGACGGCACGCTGCTGGCCTATACCGATGGCGAGCAGAAGGCGCTCGGCCTCATCGACATCACCACGCCACGCGCGCCCAAGGCTGCCGGCTTCGTGCCGCTCGGTGGCGAATCGACCTCGGTCGTCGTTCTCGGCGACAAGGCCTTCGTCGCCGTCGTCACCTCGGGCGACAACTTCAAGGAGCCGGCCGGCCATCTCGCGACCGTCGATCTGAAGACGAGAAGCGTCGTCGCGACCTGCGATCTCGGCGGCCAGCCGGATTCGATCACGCTCAGCAAGGACAAGAGCAAGATCGTCATCGCGATCGAGAACGAGCGCGACGAGACGCTGAACAAAGGCGCGCTGCCGCAGCTGCCGGCCGGCAACCTGACGCTGATCGGCCTCAAGGACGGCGCCGTCGATTGCGCCTCGCGCCAGATCGTCGACCTGACCGGCATCGCCGCGGTCGAACCGACCGATCCGGAGCCCGAATTCGTCGACGTCAACGCCGACGGGCTGGCGGTGGTGACGCTGCAGGAGAACAACCACATCGCCATCGTCGACACCAAGACGGGCAGGCTGGTGGCGCATTTCCCGGCGGGCGCGGTCGATCTCAAGGGCATCGACAAGACCCGCGACGGCCAGATCCGGCCCGTCGAGGAACTCAAGGGCGTGGCGCGCGAGCCCGATTCGGTACGCTGGCTCGACAATGACCGCTTCGTCACCGCCAATGAGGGCGACTGGAAGGGCGGCTCGCGCGGCTTCACCATTTTCCGCAAGGACGGCACGGTCGAATTCGATTCGGGCGCGACCACCGACCATCTCGCGATCAGCCTCGGTCATTATCCCGAGCGCCGCTCGGCCGCCAAGGGCAGCGAGCCGGAAGGCATGGAGGTCGGGACCTATGGCAACGACCGGCTGATCTTCGTCGGGCTGGAGCGCGCTTCGCTGGTGCTGGTCTACAAGGACGAGGGCCCGGGCCGCGCCCCGCGCTATCTCCAGGCGCTGCCGGGCGGCATCGCGCCGGAGGGGCTGCTCGCCATTCCCCAGCGCAATCTCCTCGTTTCGGCCTCCGAGGCCGATCTCGTCGCCAAGGGCGGCCCTCGGTCCGCCGTGACGATCTATCAGCGCAGCGAAGCTCCGGCGGCCTATCCGACGCTCGTCTCGGGCGAGGTCGACGGCGCCCCGATCGGCTGGGGCGCGCTCTCGGGCCTGTCGGCGCATCCGACGCTGGCCGGCCTGCTTCACGCCGTCACCGACAGCGCCTATACGCCCTCGCGCATCCTCGAGATCGACGCCACGCAGAAGCCGGCCCGGATCGCGGCTGCGATCACCGTCACGAAGGACGGCAAGCCATCCGCCTATGATCTCGAGGGCATCGCCACCCGCACCGGCGGCGGCTTCTGGCTGGCCTCCGAGGGCAACCCCGAGCACAAGGACAAGCCGACCCAGAGCATGCTGCTGCGGGTCTCGGCCAAGGGCGAGGTCGAGGAGGAAATCCGGCTGCCGGAAGAGCTGGCGAAGCAGGCGACCCGCTTCGGCTTCGAGGGCGTGGCCGTGACCGGCTCCGGGGCGGACGAGACGATCTGGCTGGCGGTGCAGCGCGAATGGAAGGACGACCCCAAGGGCAAGGCCAAGATCCTGGCCTACAAGCCCGCGACGAAGACCTGGGGCGTGCTGCATTACCTGCTGACCGCTCCGGCTGCGGGCGCCTGGATGGGCCTGTCCGAGCTGACCGCGCTGGGTGATGACCGCTTCGCCGTGATCGAGCGCGACAATCTCTTCGGCGCGAAGGCGGTCAAGACGCTGGCGACCTTCTCGGTCAAGGGGCTGACGCCGGCGCCGCTCGGCGCGGCTTCGATCCCGACCGTCGAGAAAAAGCTGCTGCGCGACCTGACCCCGGGCCTGATGGCGCTCAATGGCTACGGCCTCGACAAGGTCGAGGGCATGGCGCTCGACAAGGACGGCAATCTCTTCGTCGTCACCGACAATGATGGCGTCGACGATTCCTCCGGCGAGACGCAGTTCTTCGCGCTCGGGAAGATCGCGAACTGAGCGCGACGACCCCCGCCGTCATTGCGAGGAGCGCAGCGACGAAGCAATCCAGCCCTGGTGTCCCGTCGCCTGGATTGCTTCGCTGCGCTCGCAATGACGTCGAGGACATCGCCCAGCAGCCTCACAGGCGGCTGGCGCGTATGTCGCCAAGCACGGAAAAAGCCCCGGACGCTGTTCGCATCCGGAGCAGGCCCCTGGCGAGATGACAGCCAGGTGGGGAGGAACGGGATTACCAGCCGGCGAGCACGTTGCCCTTGAAGCGCTCGGCGACGAAGGCCTTGATCTCCGGCGACTGGTAGGTCTCGACCAGCGTCTTCACCCAGGGCTTGTCCTTGTCGGCGGCGCGGACCGCGATGACGTTCACGTAGGGCCCCTTTGGGTCTTCGCGCAGGATCGCGGAGGTCGGCTCGATCTTGGCGTCAACGGCATAGTTCGTGTTGATCGCGGCGGCCGCGACGTCGGCCAGCGTGCGCGGGGTCTGCGCCGCCTCGACCTCGATGAACTTCAGCTTCTTGGGGTTGGCGACGATGTCGACCGGGCCCGGCTTGAAGCCGACGCCGTCCCTCAGCTTGATCACGCCCTTGTCCTGCAGCAGCAGCAGCGAGCGGCCGCCATTGGTCGGGTCGTTCTGGATCGCGATCGACGCCCCATCCGGCACATCGGCCCAGCTCTTGTGCTTGGCCGAGTAGATGCCGAGCGGGAAGTTCACGGTCAGACCGACGCTGACGATCTTGAAGCCGCGGTCCTTCACCTGGTTGTCGAGATAGGGCTGGTTCTGGAAGGAATTGGCCTCGAGCTCGCCGGCGTCGAGCGCCTGGTTCGGCACGACATAGTCGGAGAACTCGATGATCTTGAGGTCGATGCCCTTGGGCGCGAGCAGCGGCTTCACCTTCTCCAGGATTTCGGCGTGCGGGCCGGGCGAGACGCCGATGCGGACGATCTGCGGGGCCTGGGCCAGCGCCGGGACGGAGAGGACGATGGCGCCGAGGGCGGTGGCGGCAAGCGCGGCGCGGCGGGTGATGATCTTAGGCATGCGGACGGTTCCTTCTTCGACAAGGTGATTTCGAGTTCAAATGACGGGTCATCCCGGGCGAAGCGAAGCGCAGACCCGGGATCCATTCCGGAGCGTTCGTCAGCCAGGGTCAGGAATGGGTCCCGGGTCTCCCTTCGGTCGCCCGGGACGACGGCGCGCGACTTCAGGCGTGGCGCAGGCGCTTGTTGAGCCGGCGGGCGAGACGGTCGCCGACCGTCTGGACAGTCTGGACGAGCACGATCAGCACAGCGACGACGGCGGCCATGACCTCGGGCATGAAACGCTGGTAGCCGTAGCGGATTCCGAGGTCCCCCAGCCCGCCGCCACCGACCGCGCCGACCATGGCCGAGAAGCCGATCAGGCTGACGATGGCGAGCGTCAGGCCCAGCGCGATCGCCGGCAGCGCCTCGGGCACCAGCACCTTGCGGACAATCTGCAGCGGCGTCGCGCCCATCGAGCGGGCCGCCTCGACCAGACCCTGATCGACCTCGCGGATGGCGCCTTCGATCAGGCGGGCGATGAAGGGCGTCGCCGCCACGGTCAGCGGCACGATCGCGGCATTGGTGCCGATCGAGGTGCCGGCGATCAGCCGGGTGAAGGGGATGATCGCGACGACGAGGATGATGAAAGGGGTCGAGCGCGTGGCGTTGACCAGCGTGCCGAGCACCGTGTTGACGAGGGGTGCGGCAAAGAGTTCGCCGCGCTTGCTGGTAGCGAGGAAGACGCCGAGCGGCAGGCCGAACACCGTGCCGAGGCCGGCGGCGACCGCCACCATCTGCAGCGTGTCGAGCGTCGCCTGCCCGATCAGGGCGAGAATCTGGGGCGAGATGATCTCAGGAAACATGGCCGATGACCTCCGCCTTGAGTTCGAGGCTGTTGAGCGCGCCGAGCACGGCGGCGAGTTCGGGCTCGCGGGTCGGGACAGAGACCAGCAGGCTGCCGAAGGGCTTGCCCGCGATGGCGTCGATGCGGCCGGCGAGGATGTTGACGTCGACGCCGATGGTCGAGCTCAAACGGCTGATCACCGGGGCCGTCGCGTTCTCGCCGGTGAAGGTGATGCGCAGCACGGTGTCGTCGCCCGGCTTGGCGTCCTTGCGGATGCGGCCCGCAAGATAGGCCGGCAGCTCGACGCCGGTGACCGCCTCGACGAAGCGCGCCGTGGTCTCGTGCTGCGGACGCGTCAGCACGGAGAAGACGTCGCCCTCCTCGACGATGCGGCCGTCCTCGATCACCGCCACCCGGTCGCAGATCTCCTTGATGACCGGGATTTCGTGGGTGATCAGCAGGATGGTGATGCCAAGATCGCGGTTGACCTGCCGCAGCAGCGCCAGGATCGACTTCGTCGTCTCGGGGTCGAGGGCCGAGGTCGCCTCGTCGCAGAGCAGCACCTTGGGGTCGGTCGCCAGCGCGCGGGCGATGCCGACGCGCTGCTTCTGACCGCCGGAGAGTTCGGCCGGATAGCGCTCGCGCTTGTCGGCGAGGCCGACGAGATCCAGCAGCCGGGTGACCTTCTCCTCGATCTGCGCCGTCGCCGTGCCGGCGATCTCCAGCGGCAGGGCGACATTGTCGAAGACCGTGCGCGAGGAGAGCAGGTTGAAGTGCTGGAAGATCATGCCGGTCGTGCGGCGGCGGGCGCGCCAGCCGGCCTCGGTGAGGCCGGTAACGTCCTCGCCCTCGATCAGGAGACGGCCGGAGGTCGCCCGCTCCAGCCCGTTGACGAGCCGGATCAACGTCGACTTGCCGGCGCCGGAACGGCCGATCACGCCGACGATCGCGCCCTTGGGCACGTCGAGGTCGATGCCCGACAGCGCGGAGACCGACCCTTGCGCACCACGGGCGGCATAGGTCTTGCCGATCTGCGCAAAGCGGATGATCGGGGCGGGCTGGTCCAGCGCGGGGCCGGGTTCGACGCGGAAGGCGTCGGGCTTCACGGGAGCGTTCATGGTGACCTCAGGACGGAATCGGGTCGGGGCGGCGCCGGGGCGAAGCCAGCTGCCGGGCCGCACGCTCTGCGGCGCCCGGCGTGGCGAAGCGATGGCCCTCGAGCGCGTCGAAGGCGGACGCGGCGGAAATGAAGGTGAAGACGCGCTCGTCGTCGCGACGGCTGACAAGGCCGGCCTGCGTCTCGCCGATCTCGATGACATAGGCCTGCTGGCTACGCAGCGGCAGGCCCTGATCGGGCCGGCCGGCGCCGGAGGAGGAGATATTCATGGCTGGACTCCCGCCGCATCGCGGCGCTGGTGGACATCTGAGGAGGTTCGGGATGGCTCGCCGATGCGAGCGCAGAAACCGTCAGAGTCGACAGCGACAGGCTGTGGAGCGGGGCGGGAGGGCACGGGGCGAGGTCGCTTCGGTCATGGTCTTCTCCTGTCGAATGGAGCCCACGACCGCGTCGTGGCGCTTTAGCGTTTGGTGACGCGGCGCAAGCTGCTCGCTCAAATCCCCGCGGCCGTTCGGCAGGACCGAATGACAAGATTGAATCTGGCGGACGAAATCCTTTTTGTCAATGCGATCGTTCTTTTAAAGAAACGAAATGGACAAGATCGCCCGCCTTCGCGCTGGCCTCGCGGGAGAAGGATCGCCTCCCGCAACAGGTTCCGACCGTGCCGACCTGCGGCTCCGCCGCGGCTTGACGCCACCGGCCACCACAGTTCATCAGCACGGCCATTCGTGCCGCGAGGCGCCTTTTTTGAACAGGACCTGCAATGACCAAGGCCTTTCTCGCCGTCCTGGCGGCGCTCTGCGTGTCGCTCGGCGGCACCGCACTGGCGCATGACTACATGGTCGGCGCCCTCAAGATCGATCATCCCTGGAGCCGGGCGACGCCCGGCGGCGCCAAGGTCGGCGCCGGTTACCTCACCATCGCAAACACCGGCCCGGCGGCGGACCGTCTCGTCTCGGTCTCGGCTCCGACGATCGCCGGCCGCACCGAGATCCATGAAATGGCCATCGCCAATGGCGTGATGACGATGCGCCCGCTCGATGCCGGCATCGCGATCCCGGCCGGCGGCAAGGTCGAGTTCAAGCCCGGCGGCTACCATGTGATGTTCATGGAGCTGAAGCAGCCGCTCAAGCAGGACGGGCGCTTCAAGGGCACGCTGACCTTCGAGAAGGCCGGCTCTGTCGAGGTCGAGTTCGCGATCGAGGCCGTCGGCGCGCGGGGCGCGGGACATGGTGCCCATAAGGGGCATTGAGGGCCGGCCCGAAGCGCCCCATGACAGCCCGGCCTGCGCGATGCTAGGAAACAGCGCCCCCGGTTCAGGAACGCTCGCCTTGTCCGCCTCCCGCTCCATCCTGCTGATCATCGGCGGCGGCATCGCCGCCTATAAATGCCTGGAGCTGATCCGGCGGCTGAAGGACCGCGGCATCGCCGCGCGCTGCATCCTGACCAAGGCGGGCGAGCAGTTCGTGACGCCGCTGGCCGTCTCCTCGCTCGCGGGCGAACGCTGCTTCACGGATCTGTTCTCGCTGACCGACGAGGCCGATATCGGCCATATCGCGCTATCGCGCTCGACCGATCTTTTGGTCGTGGCGCCCGCCACCGCCGATCTGATCGCCAAGATGGCCAACGGACTCGCCAACGACCTCGCCTCGACGGCGCTGCTGGCGACCGACAAGCGCGTGCTGATCGCGCCCGCGATGAACCCGAAAATGTGGGAGCACCCGGCGACGCGCCGCAACATGGCGCAGCTCCGGAAGGATGGCGTGCTCGTCGTCGGCCCCAACTCCGGCGCCATGGCCGAGCGCGGCGAAAGCGGCGTCGGTCGCATGGCGGAGCCTGCCGAAATCATCGCCGCGATCGAAAGTGCGCTGGCGGGCGAGGCGCCCTCCTCGCAGCGCGCGATCGGGTTTCTCGGCCGCCTGCCCGGCGGCGGCCCGGACGCGCCGGGCCCGCTGGCCGGCCGGCATGTGCTGGTGACCTCGGGGCCGACGCATGAGGCGATCGACCCGGTGCGCTACATCGCCAACCGCTCCTCCGGCAAGCAGGGCCACGCGATCGCGGCGGCAGCCGCGGCCGCCGGGGCGCGCGTGACGTTGGTGTCGGGCCCCGTCGCCATCCCCGATCCCGAGGGTGTCGAGACGGTTCATGTCGAATCGGCGCGCCAGATGCTCGCGGCCGTGGAGGCGGCTCTGCCGGCGCAGATCGCGATCTTCACCGCCGCCGTCGCCGATTGGCGGGTGGCCGACGAAGCCCCCGAGAAGATGAAGAAGGATGGCGGCGGTCTGCCACCGCTGGCCCTGGTCGAGAATCCCGACATCCTCGCCAGCGTCGCACAGCGAGCGACCGACCGCCCCGATCTGGTCGTCGGCTTCGCCGCCGAGACGCAGAATGTCGTCGCCTACGCGCAGGCGAAACTGGCCAAGAAGGGCTGCGACCTGATCATCGCCAACGATGTCGGCGGCACGGGGGTGATGGGCGGCGACGTCAACACGGTGCATCTGGTCACGCGCACGGGTGTCGAAAGCTGGCCGACGCTCGCCAAGCCGGAGGTCGCCAGCCGGCTCGTCGCTCACCTGGCGCGGCTGGTCAGCCCGCAGGGCGGCGCGTGAATGCGGGGATGCCTCCGGCAAGGCCATCCCCTGAGGCGGACGCGGTTTTGATGCAGCCAAGCTGATCTTGTCGGCGCAGCTCAAGCGCCGGGCCGCCCGTCGCAGCCCCATCACGGAAGCCGCTTGTCGCAACGACATGGAAGCCGTCTGCAAGTTCCTGTCGAGGCGACGGGTCTTGGCGCGCATCTTGCGCGAGTTGAGGCGCTGGAAGCACAGCGCCTGCGACGACGCAATGCTTCGACGTCTCCGAAGCGATCCCCCCTTGGCTTTCGAAAGCCTCACGCCGCGGCGCGGCTTGGATCGATGAGCTTTTGCAGATCGGCTCGAGGGTGCCGTTGATACTGTGGCGACTTCCACAATCGTTGTGACACCATCTCGGCGATGGGTTATCGCAGGGTTAGCAGCGATGCTGCAGAGCCTGCCTCAGGGAGCGGGCGCATCGCTGCCGGGGTGTTGAAGATGCGGGTTCGGGGCAATGAAGTCGCGGTCGCGCTCGAGGAATGCAAGCGCGCTTTTTGGTCCGTTGGACTGGTGAGCTGCGCCGTCAACGTCCTGATGTTCGCCGGCCCGATCTATATGCTGCAGGTCTATGACCGGGTGATTCCGGGCCGCAGCATCCCGACGCTGGTCGGGCTGACATTGATGCTGGTCGCCGCCTTCGCCTTCCAGGGCTTTCTCGATGCGGTCCGCAACCGGCTCGTCATCCGGATCGGGCGGCTGCTCGACGAGCGCCTCGCCGGGCCGGTGCATGGTGCCGTGGTCCTTCTGGCCCGACAAAACCGCCCGCCCGGCGAGAGCGGACAGCCGGTTCGCGATCTCGACATGATCCGGGCCTTCCTCTCGGGTCCGGGGCCGGCGGCGATCTTCGACATGCCGTGGATCGTCGTCTTCGTCGCGGTCTGTTTCTTCATTCACCCGATCGTCGGCGCGGCGGCGATCGTGAGCGCGCTCGTGCTCATCGGCCTGACGGTGCTGACAGAGTTCAGCGGGCGCGACGCGCAACGCGAGACCTTGCGTGAAACGGCCGGGCGGCAATCCCTGATCGACGCCGCGCGGCAGAACGCCAACACGGTCAAGGCGCTCGGCATGACGCCGGCGCTGCGCCAGCGCTGGCTGGCCGCCAACCGCCGCTATCTCGACGCGATGCAGCGCACCAGCGACACGATCGGCGGGTTCGGGAGCGCCTCGCGGACCCTGCGTCTCCTGATTCAGTCGCTCGTGCTGGGGCTGGGTGCTTATCTCGTCATTGTCGGCGACATGACCTCCGGGGCGGTGATCGCCTGCTCCATCATGATCGGCCGGGCGCTTGCGCCCGTCGAGTCGGCGATCGGCAGCTGGAACGGCTTTACCAATGCGCGTCAGGCCGTCGCCCGGTTGAAGCGTCTTTTTGCAGCCATGCAGGCGCCGGCCGACGCGACCGAACTGCCGCCGCCGGTCGCCTCTCTCCAGGTCGAGAATCTCGTCGTCGCCGCCCCCGGCGCGATGGGTGCGCTGCTCCAGCAGATCAGCTTCGGGCTCAAGGCCGGGGACGCACTCGGGATCATCGGCCCCAGCGCGGCAGGAAAGAGTTCGCTCGCTCGCGTCCTCGTCGGCGCCTGGCCGGCCGCGCGCGGGGCGGTGCGGCTCGATGGCGCCCTCATCGATCACTGGGACCCTGTCGCGCTCGCGCGCCATATCGGCTATCTGCCGCAGGACGTGAGCCTGTTCGACGGCACGGTGGCCGAGAACATCGCGCGGATGGCGATGGAACCCGATGCCACGGCGGTGGTCGCGGCCGCCAAGGCCGCAGGCGCCCATGAGATGATCCTGCGCCTGCCGGGCGGCTACGACACGGTGATCGGCGAGGGAGGCGTTTCGCTTTCCGGCGGACAGCGCCAGCGGATCGCCCTGGCACGGGCGCTCTATGGCGACCCCTTTCTGGTCGTGCTCGACGAGCCCAACGCCAATCTCGACCGCGAGGGCGAGGCGGCGCTGACGGAGGCGATCTTCAGCATCAAGGCGCGGGGCGGCATCGTCGTGGCGATCGCGCACCGCCCGAATGCAGTCATCGCCTGCGATTGCGTGCTTTATCTCGGGCAGGGCACGCAACTGGCCTTCGGCCCGCGCGACGAGGTTCTCCGCAAGATCCTGGCTGCGCCGGCGGGCGCCAACGATCCCGGGCGTGCCGAACGCCGCAGCGAGGTCGCTTAAGATGAACGCGCCTGCGCCCAAACTCGCAGAGGTCCATACGAGCCTCGCCCGGCTGAACCGCGTCGCGGTGGTCAGCGTCGCGCTGTTTGTCTTCGGCATCGGGGGCTGGGCCTGGGCGGTCAACCTTTCGGGCGCCGTGATCGCGGCCGGCCAGGTGGTGGTCGAGGGCAGCCTGCGTCGCGTCCAGCATCCGACCGGCGGCGTCATCGGCCAGATCGCCGTGACCGAAGGCCAGGCCGTTGCGGCCGGCGATGTGCTGGTGCGTCTCGACGACACGCTGACGCGCGCCAATCTCGGCATCGTGCGCTCGCAGATCGACGAGCTGGCGGCGCGCGAGGCCCGCCTGCTGGCCGAACGCGACGGCGAGGCTCAGATCCGCTTTCCCAGCGATCTGGTGCTGCGCCGGGCCGAAGCCTCGGTCGAGCGGGCGCTCGCGGGCGAGGAAAGGCTGATCGAGGCGAGGATACGCTCCCGGGACGGACAGAAGGCGCAGCTGCGTGAGCGCGCAGCGCAGTTCAACGAGGAGGCCCAGGGCATCTCGGTCCAGATCGCCACGAAGGAACGGGAGGAGGCGCTGATCGCCGAGGAGTTGCGCGGCGTCGCGCAGCTGTTCAAGCAGAACCTGACCTCGATGCAGCGCTACACGGGCCTGCAGCGCGACCAGACGCGGGTCTCGGGCGAGCGCGGCCAGTTGCTGACCGAGCGCGCCCGGGTGCGCGGCAAGATCTCCGAGGTCGAACTGCAGATCCTTCAGCTCGATCAGGACATGCGCACCCAGGTGCTCGGCGACCTGCGCGATACCCAAGGCAAGCTCGGCGAGCTGCGGGAGCGGCGGATCGCCGCCGAGGATCAGCTCGCCCGGGTCGAGATGCGCGCGCCGATCTCCGGGCTCGTCCACCAGCTCACCGTCTTCACCGTCGGCGGCGTCATCAGCCCGGGCGAAACCCTGATGTCGATCGTTCCGCATGACGAGGCCCTCGTCGCCGACGTTCGGGTCCTGCCCACCGACATCGACCAGCTCGCTGCGGGCCAGGAGGCGATCGTGCGCGTCCTCGCCGGCAATCAGCGCACCATCCCGGACCTGCGTGGCCGGGTCGTCCGCATCGGCGCCGATCTGACGCGCGAGCAGCAAACCGGCATGACCTATTTCACGGCCCGCATCGCCCTGCCCGACAGCGAAATCAGGCAACTACAGGAGCTGAAGCTCGTCCCGGGCATGCCGATCCAGGCTTTCATCAAGACGCAGGACCGGTCGGCGCTCGATTATCTCCTGCGCCCGCTGGTCGAGCAGGCGGGCCGCGCCTTTCGCGAACGCTGAAGCGGAGTCCGAAGACCCGGGCCGATTGTCAGCAGACGAAACGTGATCGCATTTGCGCCGATCTGCCTGATATTCTGATTGTCTGAGAGCCGATTGAACCGACGAAAGCGTTGGGCCAGGCGTTGCCAAGAAACATTGGGCAACAAATCCCAGCTTTATTGATCGGGGCGCTGGATGTCGGGGCGACCACTGGCACGAGACGCCTGGAAGCGGCGCATCCCGGCGGATACTAACGATCCAATATTTTTACTATGCGCTGACAACGTTTCCTGACGGCTTTTGCTTCGCCAGGTCCTTTACGGCAGGCCCTACCCTGCGTAATGATCGCGACGCGGTAACATTTTATTAAGTTTATTTCGGAGCTGCCATGCCCGCCCCGACTGGTCTTTCGCTGTCCAACCTCGCCGTCATCGAAAACAGCCCCTTCAACACGATCGTCGGCCTTCTGGCGGCAACGGATTCCGATCCGGGCGATGGCATCGCGCGCTACGAATTGGTGACGCCGGGTACGCCGTTCAGCGTCTTCAACAACGAATTGCGCGTCGTGGGCCCCGTCGATTTCGAGGTGCAGCCGAACTGGACCCTGACGATCCGGGCCTATGACTTTTCCGGCAACTTCGTCAGCGCGGACTTCACGCTGTCCGTGGCGGACGCGATCGAGGGCACGGCCAATGCGGACACGCTCAACGGCACGGGCGGCAATGACATCATCCAGGGTCTCGCCGGCAACGACACGCTGACGGGGCAGGCGGGCGCCGACCTCATCGACGGCGGCTTCGGGCGCGATCGCGTCAACTACGGCAACGAAGCCGGCTCAGGACCGGCGATCGTCAACCTCTCCACCGCAGCCATTCAGTATGATGCGGACGGGGCCGGGCCGGGCGCGGCGGTGACGGTTGCAGCAGGGACGGCGATCGACACCTTCGGCACGGTCGACACGCTCGTCGGCATCGAAGATGTGAGGGGCACGTCGCTGGCCGACTATCTCGTCGGCGGCGACGAAGCCAATCTGTTCCACGGTCGTGGCGGCGATGACTACATGCGCGGCAACGGCGAGGCCGACGAGTTCATTGGCGGCAGCGGCAACGACACGCTCGACGGGACCGATGTCGTCAATGACGGCGACCCCACCGATCTGGTTTTCGCACAGTTCGCAACCGGCGACCCGCTCGCGAGCGGCGTGATCGTCAATTTCGGGGATGCCGCCGTGACCGTCGGCGCCGAGATCGTCGCGGGACACACGACGCGCGACGCCTATGCCTCGACCGATACGCTGATCGACATCGAGATGGCGCGCGGCACCTATAATGCAGATCACTTCTTCGGCGGCGACACGAACAACGACGATTACGAGGGCTTCGAGGGACTGGCCGGCAATGACGTGATCGATGGCGGCAGCGGCTTCGACGAGGTCCGCTACACCAATGACGCGGTCTACCAGAACGCCGCCGCGGTGTTCGGCACGCAGGGTGTGGTGGTCAACCTCTCGACCACGGCGAGAACGGTCGATCTCGACGGTGCCGGCCCGGCGGCGCCCGTGACTGTCGCGGCGGGGACCGCCCGCGATGGCTATGGCGACACCGACACGCTGACCTCGATCGAGGGCGTCCGCGGGACCAATGCCGGCGACTGGATCTATGGCGGCGACGCGAATGAACGCTTCCGCCTCTTCGGCGGCAATGACTTCGTCGATGGCGGTGCCGGCATCGACCAGGTCGACTATCGCCGCGAATGGACGGGCGGCAATGGCGTCACCGTCGTGCTCGGCGGCACCGCGACGATCAACGGAGTGGGACCGGGGACGGCGCGCGATTCGAGCGGTGCGACGGATACGCTGCTGAACATCGAAGACATTCGTGGCACCGACGGCACCGACATCATCGTCGGTGATCACGGCGCGAACTGGCTGCGCGGCCAGGGCGGCGGCGACAACCTGACCGGCAATGGCGGCGCGGATATCCTCGACGGCGGCGGCGGCATCGACCGCGCCAATTACGGCAATGAGTCGGGCGGCATTGCCGGGCGCGGCGTCATCGTCAATCTGTCGGGCACGGCGATCACCGCCGATATCGGCCACGGGCCGACCCTCGTCGCGGCCAGCTCCGCGATCGACACTCATGGCGCGACCGACACGCTGATCTCGATCGAGAACGTGCGCGGCACCGGAAACGCCGACTTCATCGTCGGCGACGGCCAGTCGAACACCGTCTTCGCGCGCGGCGGCGCGGACGTCGTCATCGGAGGCGGCGGCAATGATTTCCTCTATGGCGGCGGGGGCGCCGACATTCTCGACGGCTCGGTGGCGGGCGGAGACGGCTTCGACGTCGATACGGCCTTCTACCAGTCCGATCTGACCGATACGCTTTCGACCGGCATCCACGTCAACCTCTCGGGCGCAGCCGTGACGCTGACCGATCCCGTTCCCGGCGCGGGCACGATCACCATTGCGGCGCATTCCGCCAAGGACCCGCTCTACACCGGAGCAACCAGCGAGGCCGTCGATACGCTGATCGATATCGAGGCCGTGCGCGGCACGATGCTGTCGGACGTGCTGGTCGGCGGCGACACGCAGAACGATGCCTATGAGAGTTTTGAGGGCCTCGGCGGCGACGACTACATCGACGGCGGCTCGGGCTTCGACGAGGTCAGCTATGCGAACGGCACGTCTGTCGGCGGCACGCAGGGCGCGATCGTCAATCTGAGCGCGGCCGACCGCGTCGTCGGCGGCGTCACGGTCGCCGCGCAAACGGCGCGCGACGGCTTCGGCGGCATCGACCGGCTCATCAGCATCGAGGGCGCGCGGGGCTCATCCTTCGCCGACACGCTGATCGGCGGCGACGGCAATGAGCGGTTCTCGGGCCTCGCGGGTGCGGATGCGATCGACGGCGGCAGCGGCAACGACACCGTCTCCTATCTCTTCGACGCCGCTTTCGGCGGCACACAGGGTGTCCAGGTCAACCTAGGCGAGACCGTTATCGGCACGCTTGCGGCCGGAACGGCACGCGACGGTTTTGGGTCCGTGGATACGCTGGTTTCGATCGAGAACGCCCATGGTACCAATTTCGCCGATACGCTGATCGGCTCGTCGGCTGCCAATGCGTTCAACGGATTCGGCGGCAATGATTTCATCTCGGGCGGCGCCTTCGTTCAGGCGAGCGTCTTCACCGGGGACGTCAACGACCGTGTGTTCTACAGCGGGTCGCTTGCCGATTATGCGATCACGCGCGGCCAGTTCGGCGCGACCTATGTCGTCACCGATCTGCGGGCCGGCTCGCCGGATGGCACCGACCAGATCTCCAACATCGAATATCTGCACTTTGCGGACCAGATCCTGGACCTGCGCCAGACCTACAACAGCGCACCGACCGGGATCACGGTTTTCAGTTCTCAGGTGCAGGAAAATGTCCAGGGCGCCTTCGTCACCGGCCTCAACGTCGCTGATCCGGATTTCGAGACCGTCTTCTCCTTCTCGGTGTCGGATCTCCGCTTCGAGGTCGTCAACGCGGGCTTCTACCAGCTCAAGCTGAAGGCCGGCGTCGCGCTCGATTTCGAGGCGGAACCGACCGTGAGCTTCGACATCACCGCCACCGACCACTGGGGCGGCAGCTTCACCCAGGCGCTGACGCTGACCGTGCAGAACATGAACGACGCGCCGGTCGTCGCGATTCCCATCCCCGACCAGAATGCCACTCTCGGCCAGCCTTTCAGCTATATCATCCCCGCTGGAACGTTTTCGGACCCGGAAGGAAACGCGCTTCAGCTCTTCGTGCAGAATCTGCCCGGCTGGATGACCTACAACCCGGTCACACGCGAGCTCTCGGGCACCCCGATGCCCGGCGCCCCGAATGCGATCATCACGGTCTCCGCCAATGACGGCGCCGGCGGGCAGGTGTCCGACAGTTTCAGCGTCTCGGTCGCCGGGGCCTTCAACCAGTTCCCGGTCATCGTGACACCGATCCCCGACCAGGTGGCGCGGATCGGCCAGCCCTTCAGCTACACGATTCCGGCCGGAGCCTATGTCGATCCCGAAGGTCAGCCGCTGACCATCACGGCGAGCGCTCCGGCGCCCTGGCTCAGCTACGACCCCGTGACACGGACGATCTCGGGCACGCCGCCGGTCGGCTCCTCGAACGTTTCCGTTAATGTGATGATTTCGGACGGCTCGGGCGGCCTGGCTTCGGACAGCTTCAACCTGTCAGTCGGCAGTGTTGGCCAGAATCTGCCGCCGACGCTGCAGTCGGAGGTGCTGAACCAGCTCGTCACGGTCGGCCAGCCCTTCAGCTACACGATTCCGGCCAATGCCTATTTCGATCCCGAGGGTCAGCCGCTGACGCTCAGCCTCGTCGGCCAGCCGGCCTGGCTCAGCTTCGATCCCGGCACGCGCACGATGTCCGGGACGCCGCCGGCTGACTTCATTCAGGCCTCGCTGGCGGTGTCCGTCTCGGACGGTGTCAATCCGCCGGTCATCGATGGCTTTACGGTCCAGCGGGCAGGCTATCTCAACCAGTTCCCGGTCATCACGGCACCGATTCCTGATCAGGTCGCCACGATCGGCCAGCTCTTCAGCTACACAATCCCGGCCGGGGCCTATGCCGATCCCGAAGGCCAGCCTCTGACCATCATGGCGAGCGCTCCGGCTCCCTGGCTCAGCTACGACGCCGCGACGCGGACGATCTCGGGGACGCCGCCAGTTGGTTCATCGACTGTCACAGTCAACGTGATGGTCTCGGACGGTTTCGGAGGTGTCGCCTCGGACATCTTCAACCTGTCGGTCGGCGCCGCGGGCCCGAACCTGCCGCCGACGCTCCAGTCGGAGGTGCTGAACCAATTCGTCACCGTCGGCCAGCCCTTCAGTTACACGATCCCGGCCGATGCCTATTTCGATCCCGAGGGTCAGCCGCTGACGCTGAGCCTCGTCGGCCAGCCGGCCTGGCTCAGCTTCGACCCCGTCACGCGGACGATGTCGGGGACGCCGCCGGCCGGTTTCCTGCAGGCCTCGCTGGCGGTGTCCGTCTCGGACGGCGTCAATCCGCCGGTCATCGATGGCTTCACGGTCCAGCGGACGGGCTATCTCAACCAGTTCCCGGTCGTCACGACGCCGATCCCCGACCAGGCCGCCACGATCGGCCAGCTCTTCAGCTACACGATCCCGGCCGGGGCCTATGCCGACCCCGAAGGCCAGCCGCTGACCATCACCGCGAGCGCTCCGGCACCCTGGCTCAGCTACGACCCGGTGACACGGACGATTTCGGGGACGCCGCCGGTCGGCGCTTCGACCGTCGTGGTGAATGTCATGGTCTCGGACGGCTTTGGCGGCATCGCCTCTGACTTCTTCAACCTCACTGTCGGGGCCGCCGCGCCCAACCAGTCCCCCACCGCGATCGCGCTGTCGGGCCTCACTGTCGCGGAAGGCTTGCAGAACGCCGTCGTCGGCACGGTCACCGTGACCGACGCCGACAGCACGAGCTTCACCTTCGCGGTGTCGGATGCGCGCTTCGAGGTGGTCGGCACGCCGGGTGCCTATGTCCTGCGTCTGGCCGGTGCCAACGTCCTCACCGCCGAACAGGCGGCGAGCATGTCGCTGACCGTGACCGCTACAGACGGCACCGGCAACAGCTTCGCGCAGGGCTTCGGCCTGACCGTCCTGAACACGCGGATCGACGGCACGAATGCTGGCGAGTTCATCGTCGGCGACGACACTGCCCAGGTGATCAACGGCCTCGGCGGCAACGACTTCCTGTTCGGCCAAGGCGGCGACGACACGCTGAACGGCGGCATCGACAATGACGGCCTTTCCGGCGGCGCCGGCAACGACACGCTGATCGGCGAGGACGGGTTCGACTACGCTCAGTACAACCTGCCCGCCGATGCCGGCGCTTTGACCTACGCCGTCGGCGGCGACAGCGCGACCGTCTTTGCCGGTGGCGTTGCGGTTCTCGCAATCCAGCGCGTCCTCGGTGGCGGCTATACGGTTCAGGATCTGCGCCCGGGCTCACCGCTCGGCACCGACACACTGGCGAGCGATGTCGAAGCCGTCTTCGTCTTCCTCGACGGGCCGGCGGGTCAGCCTCCTGCCCAGGTTCTGACGCTCAACCTTGTGCCCCGGATCGACACCGGCTTCGTCCAGGGCGGCATCTTCGGCGACCTGATCGACGCCACAACGATTCCCGGCGTCGACGCGGCCCAGAACATCGGCATTCAGGGAGGCGAGGGCGACGACGTCATCATCGGTCATGACGGCTCGAACTTCATCACCGGCGGCGCCGGCGACGACGAGATCTCCGGGGGCGGCGGCTTCGACACGGCGAGCTACGCGCTGCCGACCGGGACGGCGGGGACGCTGTCCTCGGTCACCACCGGCAACATCACGCTCGTGCGCCTGACCGACGGCGCGATCGTCACCGACGTCTTCCGCGTCACGTCTTCGGGATCCGCCGTCACGGTCGAGGATCTCAGGCCCGGATCGCCTCTCGGCACCGACACCGTCTATGTCGGCTCGGGCCCCGTGTTCCAGACCGAGTTGCTCAACTTCCAGATCAGCGGCGTCGGCAATGCGCCGCCCGTCCAGAGCCTGTTCCTCAATATCGCGCCCCAGGGCTTCACCAATGCCGGCGGCGGCTTCATCCAGGGCAGCATCGGCGGCGACACGATTTCCGCCAATGTCTTCTTTCCGCTCGCCGGCAGCGCGGATGCGATCAGCATCGACGGGGGCCTCGGCGACGACATCATCAGCGGCCATGCGGGCTCGAACTTCATCACCGGCGGAGCGGGCGACGACGTCATCAGCGGCGGCGACGGCATCGATTCGGCGGCGTTCACCCTGCCGCTCGGCACGGCCGGTACGCTGAGTTCCGTCACAGCGGGCGCGGTCACGCTGGTGAAGCTGACGGACGGTGCCACGACGAGTGACGTCTTCCGGATCACGCAGACGGCGAGCGGCTGGACCGTCGAGGATCTGCGGCCCGGCTCGCCGCTCGGCACCGATACGCTGGACGAGACGATCGAGACCCTCTCGGTCGGCATCGATGGCGGGCCGGGCCTGCCGCCCGTGCAGTCGCTGTTCCTGAACCTGGCGCCGCAGTTCTTCCCGAACGGCAATGGCGGGTTCGTGCAGGGCGGGCTGGGCGCGGATGTCATCTCGGTCGCAGCACTCGCTCCGGCCGCCGGCGTCAATGACGGCGTCACCGTCAGTGGCGGTGCCGGCGACGACGTCATCACCGGCCATGGCGGCCCCAACGCTCTCGAAGGGGGCGGCGGTAACGACGTCATCGGCGGCGGCGGCGGGCGCGACGTGGCGCAGTATGCGCTGCCTGCCGGCACGACCGGCTTCATCGGCTCGGTGCGCGACGACAACAACGTCGTTCGCCTCACCCTGAACGACAATGGCAGCATCAGCGACCTGTTCTCCATCGTCCGGAACGGCAACGGCACCTGGACGGTGAGCGACCTGCGCCCCGGTGCGCCGCTGGGCGTCGACACGCTGGGCGCCGATGTCGAGCAGGTCTTCGTCTTCGTTCCGTCGTCGCCCGCGGCGATCACGATCAATCTCGTCCCGCTGACCGAAACGGTGAGCGGTGTCACCTCGGTATTCGGCTCGATCGAGCCGGACGTCCTGACGGCGAGCGGCTCCAACAACAGCCAGATCAACCTCTTCGGCAATCTCGGCCATGACACGCTGACCGGCCATGGCGGTTCGAACTATCTCTCCGGCGGGGTCGGCAACGACATCATGGACGGCGCGGGCGGCAACGACACGCTCGTCGGCGGAGGGGGCGCGGACCAGATCAACGGCGGCTCCGGAACCGACCTCGTCAATTATGGCGACGAGACAGGGGTCACCGGCGTTGTCGTCAATCTGTCGAACGCCGCGGTCACCGTCGGCGGAACGGTCTTCGCCGCCCGCACCGCGCGCGACAGCTTCGGCGGCACCGACACCCTCTCCGGCATCGAGAATGTCCGCGGCACCATCTTCGCCGACACGCTGATCGGCGACGATCTCGAGAACGATCTGCAGGGTGGCGGCGGCGCCGATACGCTGATCGGCAACGGGGCCTCCGACAGCTTCAACGGCGGTGGCGGCAACGACATCATCGACGGTACGGCCGTCGCCGGCGACAGCGACGACACCGACCAGGTCTATTATCAGGGCACGAACGAGACCGTGACCGGCGGCGTCCGCGTCAATCTCTCGGCGACGGCGATCACCCATCTCGATGGCGGCGTCATCGCGGCCCGCTCCGGCCAGGACACGTTCGGCGGCGTCGACACGCTGATCGACATCGAGATGGTTCGCGGCACCAATTTCGCCGACGTGATCTATGGCGGAGACGCCGGCAACGACGCGTTCGAGGCCTTCCGGGGACTCGGCGGCGCCGACCATATCGACGGCGGCTCTGGCTATGACGAGGCGCGCTACGACCGGGACGCGCAGTTCGGCGGCACGGCCGGCGTGGTCGTCAATCTCAGTGGCTCCAGCCGCACGGTCGATCGCGACGGGGCGGGGCCGCAGGCGCCGATCACGATCGCGGCGGGCACTGCGATCGACGGCTTCGGCTCCGTCGATACGCTCGTCGGCATCGAAGGCGCGCGCGGCACGGCTCAGTCCGACATCTTCATCGGCGGCAGCGAAGACAACACCTTCATGGGCTTCGCCGGGGCCGATTCCTTCGATGGCGGCGGCGGCACCGACACGGTGCGCTACGATCAGGAATTCAACAACGGCGGCGCGCCGGTCGGCATCCGCGCCAATCTGAGCACGACGACCCAGATCCTGGGCGGCATCGCGGTCGCGGCCGGCTCAGCGATCGACAGCTTCGGCGCCACAGACAGCCTGACCAGCATCGAGGCGATCCGCGGCACGCGCTTCGACGACATCGTCCATGGTGGCAATGCGGGCGAGACGCTGCGCGGCGACGGCGGCAACGACATCTTCTACGGCAATGGCGGCATCGACACGCTGAGGCTGAACGGAAACCGCGCCGATTACAGCGTGACCGCCATCGCGCCCGGCCGGTTCGAAATCGTCGATCTGCGGGCCGGTTCGCCCGACGGCATCGACACGATCTACGATGTCGAGCGCCTGCGCTTCCTCGACAGCACGATCGACATCTCCGTGCCCGAGGCGGCGCCGACGGACATCATCGCCACCGGCCCCCTCTCGGTGCAGGACACCAGCGGCGCGGGCACCACGGTCGCCACCTTCGGCGTCGTCGATGCCGGCGATCTGGGTCCCCACAGCTATGCCCTGGTCGGCGGGGCGACGGACCGCTTCGCGATCGTCGGCGACCGGCTCGTCGTGGCGCCCGGTGCGAGCTTCGACGCCGAGAACGAGCCGGTGGTCTCGGTGACCGTGCGCGTGACCGACCCTGGCGGCCTGAGCTATGACGAGACGTTCGCGATCACGATCGGCAGCCGCAGCCTCGGCGGCTCCGGCAACGACACGCTCACCGGCACGGGCGGCGCCGACAGGCTGTTTGGCCAGGGCGGCAACGACATCCTGATCGGACTCGATGGCGACGACACGCTCAATGGCGGCACCGGCACCGACGAGATGCAGGGCGGCGCCGGCAACGATTCCTATGTCGTCGACGATGCCGGAGACGTGGCCAGCGAGGATGACGGGTTCGGCGGCGACGCCGGCGGCCTCGACAAGGTCACGGCCTCGGTCAGTTTCACGCTTGCTCAATACATCGAGAACCTCACCCTCAGCGGCACGGCCGATATCGACGGCACGGGCAACGCGCTCGACAACCGGCTGCTCGGCAATGCCGGCGCCAACGTCCTCGACGGCGGCGACGGCGAGGACACGCTCAACGGCTATGGCGGGTCCGACACGCTGCGGGGCGGGCAAGGCAATGACCGGCTCGATGGCGGGACGGGCGTCGACGCCATGTTCGGTGGCGCCGGCGACGACATCTATTACGTCGACGACGCCCTCGACATGGCGAGCGAGGATGACGGGTTGGGCGGCGATGCCGGCGGGCTCGATCTCGTCATCGCGACCGCCAGCACGGTGCTCTCCGCCCATGTCGAGGATCTTCGGCTCGTCGGAAGCGACGCCATCGACGGCACCGGCAACGACGACGACAATTCGCTGCTGGGCAACAATGCCGCCAACCGTCTCATCGGCCTGGGCGGCGCGGATGTGCTGACCGGCTATGGTGGCAACGACATCCTCGAAGGCGGCGAGGGCGACGACGTCCTCACCGGCGGCGACGGCGACGACATTCTGCGGGGTGGCGAGAACGACGACGTGCTGAAGGGCGGCGCCGGCTTCGACGCCATGTTCGGCGGCAGCGGTGACGATCTCTACTATGTCGACGATCTCGGCGACACCGCCAGCGAGGACGATGGCTTCGGCGGCGATGCGGGCGGCTTCGACACGGTCTATTCCACCGTCAGCTTCGCGCTGGCGGCCGGCATCGAGGTGCTCAGGGCCAGCGGCTCGGGGGCGATCTCCCTGACCGGCAACGCCGGCGACAATTCGCTCTACGGCAACGCCGCCGCCAATGTGATCGAGGGGGAGGCCGGCAACGACCTGCTCAGCGGCGGCGCGGGCGACGACGTGCTGCGGGGCGGCGACGACGATGACCGCCTCCTCGGCGGCGACGGCGCCGACCAACTCTTCGGCGATGCGGGCAATGACCGCCTCGACGGCGGGGCCGGAGCCGACTTCATGAACGGCGGCGCCGGTGACGACATCTACTACGTCAACGATGTCGGCGACGTCGTCAGCGAGGACGATGGCTTTGGCGGCGACGCAGGCGGCTTCGACATCGTCTACAGCAGCGTCGATGTCACGCTCGGGGCCGGCATCGAAAATCTCTATCTCACCGGCTCTAGCGCGGCCAATGGAACGGGCAACGGTCTCGACAACCGCATCCTCGGCAACAGCGGCGACAATGTGCTGAGCGGGGGCGACGGGGCGGACCAGCTCGTCGGCAATGCCGGCAACGACGTGCTGATCGGCGGCGCCGGGACCGACAACCTGAACGGCGGCGCGGGGATGGACCGCCTCATCGGCGGTCTGGCGCGCGATGTTCTCACCGGTGGTGCGGACGCCGACACCTTCGTCTTCGAGGCGCTGCCGGACACGCGCGACACCATCACCGACTTCCAGACCGGGCTCGACAGGATCGAGATCTCGAGCGCGGCCTTCGGGGGCGGTCTGACGGCGGGAGGGAGCGTCAACCTCGTCGTCAACGGCACGCTCGCAGCCGGCGTCGCCGGGTTCACCTACAACTCGGCGAACGGAGCCCTGGCCTGGGACGCCGATGGCCAGGGTGGCGCTGCCGCCGTGGCGGTGGCCGTGCTCACCAACAAGCCCCTGCTGACGGCCAGCGACTTCCTGCTGGTCTGATACAGGTCTGGCACCGCAAGCCGCGGTGCCAGACCCCATGGGGCTTCGGCGCGGAGATCGCGTTCAGCGTTCCGGGCGTCGCCTCCTGGGCGCGAAGGACGTCGCGCCGCGACAGAAGCCGCGGAGACTTACGGCCGGATCCCATCGATGAGGGTTTGTTTCTCGTCCCGGAGGGCGACCTCCCGGCCACCGATCGGAGATTTTCGCCGACGCCGTCCTCCCGACGGTGACGACATCAGGACAACAGCTCTTCGAGAAATCGATCGCCGCAAAAACTCATAATCCGGCACGGCTGGACCATCACGATGTTCGATTGCGCTTGATGAAAAGCAGCCAGTGCGCCACCCATCGCGATCAGCCCTTCTGGTCACTGACCTGGCGCGGAGAATGTTCGTTGAACGTGGACAGTTTAAACCCGGTCTTCGAAATGAAGGTTCTGGATCCTCGCATTCACGAGTGGGGTCTGCCTCGCTTCCAGACCGCTCAGTCGGCTGGCATCGATCTCTATGCCTGCATCGACGAGCCGCTCACGCTCCAGCCTCAGGCCGAGCCCGTCTTGATATCGTCGGGAATCGCGATCCTGATGAACGATCCGAACATGGTCGCGTTCCTGCTCGCGCGATCGGGTTTGGGCCACAAGAAGGGGCTGGTTCTCGGCCAGGCCGTCGGAACCATCGATGCCGATTATGCGGATCAGATATTCATCAGCGCCTGGCTGCGAAATCCTCCCGGCAGCGCGCCATTGGTCATCAATCCCGGCGACAGGATCGCTCAGCTTGTCTTTCTACCGGTCGTAAGACCGAGCTTCCGCGTGGTTGAGGCGTTCAGTGCGGCAACAGCGCGGGGACGAGGTGGATTTGGTTCGACAGGGGTTTAGTGGGATAGAGCGGTGCCGATCGAATGCGAATGCGAGCGGCTCTGAAGCGGGCATCGCAGGTGGCAGATCGCCCCGCTGTGCTATGGCGGTCAGGGGAGAGTAAGGCAGTGAAGGGGATTGTTGCGTGATCCTGTTGTCCCGGCGCAGCCAGCTCGCCATCGCGGCGGTGGTCGACATCGCATTGCATGCGCGGCCGTCGCCCGTCGCGGCCAAGCTTCTGGCGGCGCGGCACGATCTGCCGCCGCGCCATCTCGAGACGCTGCTGCAGGCGCTGGTCAGGGTCGGCATCCTCAAGGGCGTGCGGGGCCCGCGGGGTGGCTACGAGCTGGCCCGCGAGCGCCGCCGGATCACGGCCGGCGACATCGCCCGCGCGGCGATGCAAGAAGCCGGAGACGACCATCTCGAGCCCTCGCCGCAATCGCGCTTGGTCGACGACGTCGTCGGCCCGGAGGTGATGCGCGCCTCGCAGGCCTTTCTCGCCGTGCTCGACGGCGTCAGCGTCGAGGAACTCTGCCGCCGTGCGCAGAACACCGAAGGGTTCGACCAGAACCTGGCCAGCGCCGATTTCACGATCTAAAGATGTGATTAACTGAATTTATCGACATCGCACGTGAATTGGTCTAGCGTCGGCTCCCGATCGCCGGCTGGAAGGCCGACGCCACAAGGAACATTTTCATGCCTCAGGCAGCGCGCAAGCAAGATTCCGCAGCGGCGAAGGCGCCCGGCCGCGGCCGCATCTACGAATCGATCACCGACACGATCGGCGACACGCCGCTGGTCAAGCTGAACCGCCTGCCCGCCGAGCGCGGCGTCAAGGCGACGATCCTGGCCAAGCTCGAATTCTTCAACCCGATCTCCAGCGTCAAGGACCGCATCGGCGTCAACATGGTCGATGCGCTCGAGGCCTCGGGCACCTTGAAGCCCGGCGGCACGCTGATCGAGCCGACCTCCGGCAACACGGGCATCGCGCTCGCCTTCGTGGCGGCCGCGCGCGGCTATCGCCTGATCCTGGTGATGCCCGAGACGATGTCGCTGGAGCGTCGCAAGATGCTGGCGCTGCTCGGCGCCGAACTCGTGCTGACGCCCGGCCCCGGCGGCATGCGCGGCGCGGTGGCGCGGGCCGAGGAGCTGAAGGCGGAAATCCCGGGCTCGATCATCCCGCAGCAGTTCGAAAACCCGCACAACCCGGAAATCCACCGCCAGACCACGGCCGAGGAGATCTGGAACGACACGCAAGGCGCCGTCGACATCTTCATCTCCGGCGTCGGCACGGGCGGCACCATCACCGGCGTCGGGCAGGTGCTGAAGGCGAAGAAGCCCGGAGTGAAGATCATCGCTGTCGAGCCGGAGGATTCGCCGGTCCTGTCGGGCGGCGCGGCCGGTCCGCACAAGATCCAGGGCATCGGCGCCGGCTTCGTGCCCGGCATCCTCGACCGCTCGGTGATCGACGAGGTGGTGACCGTCGGCAACCAGACCTCGTTCGAGACCTCGCGCGCGCTGGCCAGGCAGGAAGGCATCCCGGGCGGCATCTCCTCGGGAGCCGCGATCGCGGCGGCGCTGGAAGTCGGCGCGCGGCCGGAGAATGCCGGCAAGACGATCGTGGTGATCATCCCCTCCTTCGCCGAGCGCTACATTTCGAGCGCTCTGTTCGAGGGGCTGTGACTGCAGCTCCCCGTTTGCGGATCTGAATCCTGCAAGGCCCGGTCCCCCGACCGGGCCTTTTGCGTCAGGGACGCCTCAGGCGCGCTTGGGGAAGATCAGGGTGACGCAGGTGCCGGGCCTCTCGCCGGCGGGGTCGAGAGGCGCCGTGGTCATCGTCGCCTGCATGCTGCGCAACAGGCTCGCCAGAACGGTCTGCCCGAGGCCCTTGGCCTCGATTTCGGCCGGCATGCCGACGCCATCATCCTGCACCGCCAGCGCCAGCGCCGGCGCGCCATCCGTCATCGTCTCATCGAAGCGGATGACGATCTTGCCCGCCATGCCGCGCGGAAAGGCATGCTTGATCGCGTTCGTCACCAGCTCGTTGACGATGACGACGAAAGAGACCGCGTCGCGCCCCGGCAGGCGGATTGCGTCCATGGCGAGGACGATCTCGATCGGGCGCCCCTCAGCGGCCTTGCCGATTTCGGCCAGCAGATCCTCCATATAGGGACGCGCCTCGATCTCGTCGGTGTCGAGGTCGAGCCGCAGGCGGCGCTGACCGGCGGCGATCGCCTGGATTCGCGACTGCGCCTGCTGGAGCGCCTCGCGAACGGCAGGCTCCCGGCTCTGTCGGCTCTGGACATTGAGAAGCGCCGAGACCATGGCCAGGTTGTTGCCGACACGGTGACTGACGTCGCGCAGCAGCGCCTCGATGCGCAGGCGCTCGTTCTCCAGCTCCTGCGTGCGCTCGCCGACGATCTGCTCCAGCGCAGCGTTGCTCTCGGACAGGGAAACGCTGCGGCGCTGGCGGATGCGAAGCTGCTGCCAGGCGGCGAAAGCCAGCCCTGCCAGAGCCACGACCATCCCGATGCTCGCCCAGAGCCGGCGCCGCTCCTCATTGCGGTTGAGCGCGACCAGGCGGATATTCTCGCTGTGCTGGATTTGCTCGATCAGACTGCGCAACGCCTCCATCGCGGTGATGCCCTGCCCGTCACGAATGACGGCGAGCGCCGCCGCCTGGCGTCCTTCGCGCATCAGTCCGATCGTGGCGTCGAGTTCCGCGAGCTTGCGCTGCACCGGCTCCCGCAGCGCGACGACACGGGCCTTCTGCTGAGGATCGGGCGCGACGAGGCGCTCCAGCCGCTCCAGCGCGGGCGCCACGGCGCCCACCCCATCGGTGAACGGCTCGAGATAGGAGGCCGACCCGGTCAGAAGGTAGCCGCGCTGTCCGGTTTCCGCATCGCGCAGATGGCCGAGAAAGCGCTCCGAGCTTTCTCGCACGGCAATCGCGCGCGAGACGCGTTCGGCGGCCTGCTGCGCCTGGAGATTGATCCAGGCGGCCAGCACGATCGCGACGGCCACGACGCCGATCGCGATCACGGTTGTGGTCGCGGAACGCAACCTCGCCCGCAGGGCTGGAATCGTCGGAATCAAGAAGCGCGCGCGAGGCGTCGTTTGGGAGGTCATCGGTTCCCTCTTAACGGGTGGGGACCATAAACCCTATGTAAAATGACACGGTCCACCGGCCCGGCGCGCCGTGGCTCGAGGCGACGGCGCCCTCCTGCCAGCCGTTGGTCATCGTCTCAAACGTCGTCATCGTCCGCATTGCCGCCGCTAAAGACCTGCCGGCCGAGCAAGGCGCCGAGCACCACGACCCCGCCGACCAGCGCCACGCGCCAGCCCTTGCGGGACGTCAGGCCTGAACCGATCAGCGTCGCCGCCAGGGGCGCCGCCGCCATTGCGGTGGCGGCCAAGGGCCTGGCCGGACGACGCCTGTTCTTGACATAGAGCGCGATGGCGAAGGCGAGGACCGCCGCGACCAGCAGCCCGCCCGCGACGAACAGGCTGGCCTCGGCCGTGCCGTAACGCAGGGCCAGCACCGTGTGCAGCGCGCTCAGCGCGTAGCCGAAGGCGCAGAAGAGCAGCAGCGCCGACAGCCCCATCAGACCGTAGACGATGACATTGCGCCTGACGACGCCGGAGACCTCCGACGCGATATAGGACCCGATTCCCCCCAACATCGGTTCAGCGCGCCGAAAGGAAGCCGACGAAAAGGCCGACAGCCGCCGCCAGGCCGAGCGCGCGCAAGGGGCGCTCGCGGATTTCGGCCTCGATCAGGCGCTGCAGGTCGGTCGCCTGCTCCTTGGCCACTTCGGTGAGGCGATCGGTATCGACGCCGACGGAGCGCAGCTTCTCGCCGACGGTCGCGACCAGATCCTCCGCGCCGCGCGTCAGGCTGTCCTCGATCGCACCGGCCTCGCGCTTGACCCGGTCCGCCTTCTGGCGTGCCTCATTGGCAATCGTTTCGCCGCCCTCGACGAGATCGTCCTTGGCGCGCTTGACGGCCGCGGTGGCCTGGCGCTTGGCGGATGTGGCGGTCGTGGTCATGTGCTTGATCCCTTCGTGACACTCGGTATCGATCCAGAGCCCAGGCCGGCGCTGCGCCGCAGCGCGGAGCGCCCGGTCGGGCTTTCGGGGCCAACGCGTCTTGGCCCTGCAGGTTCCGCCGCAGCGGACTCACGCCGCCCTTGCGGGCGACTGGTCCTGGTTGTCTTCCTCGGCCTGCGCCGCGCGATAGCGGGCAAACTCTTCCTGAGCCACCATGGCGACGAGCAGGATCGGTGTCGAGAGGACCGCACCGACCGGTCCCCAGAGCCAGAGCCAGAAAATGAAGCCGATGAAAACCAGAAACGGCGAAACCGTCAGCCTGCGGCCCACGAAGACCGGCGTGATCGCGTTCCCCTCGATCAGATGGATGACGAAATAGGCGGCCGCCGGCCAGATCGCGGTGAGCAGGAAAGGCGCGTCGATCAGCGCCCCCGCAAACAGCATCACCGTGACGATGATCGGCCCGATGAAGGCGAGGTAGTTCATCACGAAGGCCAGCGCGCCCCAGAACACCGGATAGGGCAGGCCGGCCAGCCAGGCGATGGCCATGGTCAGGAGGCCCATCCCGAGATTGATCAGCGTGACCAGCCCGAAATAGCGGGCCACGCGGGTCTCGATCTCCTGGAAGAAGGCGCCGGCCGACTTGCGGGCGCCCCGGCCGAGGCACAGGCGCAAGGCACGCGCCTTCAGATGCCGGCGCGTCGCCAGCCAGAAATACACGGTCGCGACGAAAATCAGCATGCCGCCGGCTACCGTCGAGGACGACACCGCGATGTCGATCAGCGGGTTGCCCTGGGAGATGTTGAGTTCGGCGCCGCTCTTGCCCATCAGCGCGGCGATCGCGGCCTTCGCCTGGTCCATCACGGCGAACGCACCGGCGAGCTTGGTCTTCAGCGCCGCCATCATCGCCGGGCCCTGGTCGCTCCAGCCCGCCATCGGCACGGCGAGAACCGTGATGGCCGCAGCGATGACGCCGAGGAAGAGCAATACGATGATCGCGGCCGCCAGATGCTGGGGCACGTTGCGGCGGACCATTCCGTCGACCGCAGGGCCGAGCACGAGCCCGAAGATGATGCCGGCCGTGATCGGCAGCGCGATGACCTTGGTCAGATGAAGCGAGGCGGTGGCCAGGATCACAAAGATGCCGATGGTCGCATAGCGAACGATCAGATCATGCTCGGACGGCGTGACATCCTCATGGAGATCCTCGACCTCCGGCTCCGCCAGATAGCGCGGGAAGGGTTTCCAGGCGGATGAGGTCAGCATTTTTTCTGGTCCAACGCGGCGCAAACAGCGCCCCCCGGCGCGTCGCATGCCATAACGTCGGCTTCCCGGGAAAGGTTCCGTCAGTGCGCCTCGTCCCAGTTGCCCGCCGCGCGGGCATCGACCTGGAGTGGCACCCGCAGCTGGACGGCCGGATGCGGCGCCTCGACCATCACCCGCCTGATCACCGGCAGCGCCGCCTCGACCTGATGGTCGGGCACCTCGAAGACCAGTTCGTCATGGACCTGCAGGAGCATGCGGACATCGAGCCTCGCCGCCTCCAGCGCGTCCTCCATGCGGATCATGGCGCGGCGGATGATGTCGGCGGCCGAGCCTTGAATCGGTGCATTGATCGCCTGGCGCTCGACGAAGGCGCGCTCGGAGGGATTCTTCGAGGCGACCGCCGGGAAGTGGCAGATGCGCCCGAAGATCGTCTCGACATGGCCGTTGGCGCGCACGAAGGTCTTGGTCGCGTCCATGTAGTCGCGGATGCCGGGGAAGCGCTCGAAATATTTGCGGATATAGGCGCTCGCCTCCTCACGGCCGATGCCGAGCTGGTTGGCGAGGCCGAAGGCCGAAATGCCGTAGATGATGCCGAAATTGATCGCCTTGGCGCGGCGGCGCACCTCGCTGGGCATGCCCAGCACCGGCACGCCGAACATCTCGGAGGCGGTCATCGCATGGATGTCGATGCCATCCGCGAAGGCCTGGCGGAGCTGCGGGATCTCGGCGATGTGGGCGAGCAGGCGCAGTTCGATCTGGCTGTAGTCGGCCGAGACCAGCTTGTAGCCCTTCTCCGGAATGAAGGCGGTGCGGATCTTGCGCCCGGCTTCGGTGCGGATCGGGATGTTCTGCAGGTTGGGCTCGGAGGAGGAAAGCCGGCCCGTCGTCGTGGCGGCGAGCGCGAAGGAGGTGTGCACGCGCTGGGTCTGCGGGTTCACATAGGCCGGCAGCGAGTCGGTATAGGTCGATTTCAGCTTGGAGAGCTGGCGCCACTCCAGAATCTTCGAGGGCAGCGGGTGGCCCTGCTCGGCCAGCTCCTCGAGCACACCCGCGCCGGTGGCCCATTGGCCGGTCGCGGTCTTCTTGGCCCCAGACAGCCCCATCTTGCCGAACAGGATGTCGCCGAGCTGCTTGGGCGAGCCGATGGTGAACTTCTCGCCGGCGATCTCGTAGATCTCGTCCTCCAGCCGCGCCAGCGTTTGCGCGAACTCGCCCGAGAGGCGGGAGAGAATCTGCCGGTCGATCGAGATGCCGCGCGCCTCCATGCGGGCGAGCACGGCGATCAGCGGGCGCTCCAGCGTTTCGTAGACGGTGGTCCGACCCTCCGCCGCCAGGCGCGGCTTGAGCACGCGCCAGAGCCGCAGCGTGACGTCGGCATCCTCGGCGGCGTAGTCGGTCGCCTTGTCGAGCGCGACCTTGTCGAAGGTCACCTGCGCCTTGCCGGTGCCGGCAACCTGCCCGAAAGTGATCGTCTCATGGCCTAGATGCAGTTCGGAGAGCCGGTCCATGCCGTGGCTGTTGTTGCCGGCATCGAGCGCATAGGAGATCAGCATCGTGTCCTCGACCGGCGCGACGTCGAGGCCGTAGCGCGCCAGGAGCACGAGGTCGTATTTGAGGTTCTGGCCGATCTTCAGCACGCCGGGGTCGGCCAGCAGCGGCTTCAACGCCGCCAGCGCCTGGTCGAGCGGGATCTGGCCTTCGACCATGCCGCCGCCGAAGAGATCGCTGCCGCCGCGATGCTGCAGGGGGATGTAGCAGGCCTTGCCCGGCGCGACCGCGAGCGAAACGCCGACGAGATCGGCCTGCATCGGGTCGATCGCGCTGGTCTCGGTGTCGACCGCGACCTGGCCGGCCTCATAGGCGGCGGCGATCCAGCGATCGAGCGTGTCGAGATCGCGCACGCAGTCATAGGCCGTGCGGTCGATCTTGGCGGCGATCGCCTCGTTCTTTCGTGAGGCCGCGAGATCGGCGGGTTTCAGCCAGCCATCGCTCTCTGAGGCCGTCACCGGCTGGGTGACGGCGGCGCTCGCCACCTGGCCCAGCGAGGGCTGCCCGTCGCCGGCATCGCCGCCGACATAAAGCGCCTTCAGCTCGGCCGCACGCGCGCCGCCGGGCGCCAGATCGGCGTCGGCATCGATCGCCGCGACATCGGCCTCATAGGCCTCGCCGACGCGCTTGGTGATGGTGGTGAACTCCATCGCCTTGAGGAAGGCGACGAGGCGGACGGGATCGGGCTGGCCCAGCGTCAGATGCGACAGCGGCGTCTCGACCGCGACATCGTCGACCAGCGTGACGAGCTTGTGCGAGATGCGGATCTTCTCGACGATCTCGGGATTGGTCAGCGTCTCCCGGCGCTTGGGCTGCTTGATCTCGCCGGCGCGGGCGAGCAGCGTGTCGAGATCGCCATATTCGCCGATCAGCTGGGCCGCGGTCTTGATGCCGATGCCGGGCGCGCCGGGGACATTGTCGGTGGCGTCGCCGGCCAGCGCCTGAACGTCGGTGACCCTGTCGGGCATCACGCCGAAATATTCGACGACCTCGGGCTCGCCGATCTTGCGCTCGGCGCGGAAACCCGCGCCCTTCTTGGCGTCGCCTGAGGCGGGGTCGTACATTGCCACGCCTGGGCGCACGAGCTGCATCAGATCCTTGTCGGCGGAGACGATCAGCACATCGGCACCGGCCTCGCGCGCCTGGCGGGCATAGGTCGCGATGAGGTCGTCGGCTTCATAGACATCCTGCTCGACCGGCAGCAGCCCAAACGCGCGCACGGCCTCGCGCATCAGCGGGAATTGCGGGATGAGGTCCGGCGGCGGATCGGAGCGGTTGCCCTTATAGGCCGGGTAGATCGCCTTGCGGAACGAGTTCTCAGACTTGTCGAAGATGATGGCGAGATGGGTCGGGCGCACGCCGAGCACGCCCTCGCGGACGAACTGGAAGAGCTTGGTGGCAAACAGCCGGACCGCGCCGGAGGGCAAACCGTCCGAGCGGGCGTTGTATTTCCGGTCCTGGTTGATCGACTGGAAATAGGCCCGGAAGATGAAGTTGGAGCCGTCGACCAGGAAGAGATGGTCGCCGGGCTTCAGATCCGGGGCGGCACTGGTGTTGACTGTCTCGCTCATGGCGCGGACCATAGTGGGCCCGCGCCGGCAATGTCCATCGGCCGCCGCGGCCGATTCGCAAGAAGCTGTCAGCAGCCGAACCGCCGGCCCAAGGACCGGCGGCTGGCCCGTTTTTCAGAGCGCGGCGCGCTTGTCGGTCCGGGCGACGCGGGCGAGCAGATAATCGACCTCTGCCCTGGCGGTCGCGCTGATCGTGGAGCCGGGCTTGCGCTGGGCGTCGCTCTTGAGGATGCCGCGCTTCATCAGCGTGTATTTGCGCACGGCCAGGCCCACGCCCTGCTGCTGCTCGTAGCGCATCAGCGGCAGATGCGCGTCGAAGATGTCATGCGCCTCGTCGCGCTTGCCGGCCTGCTGCAGCTTGACGACGTCGATCAGCAGCTCGGGGAAGGCGTAGCCGGTCATCGCGCCATCGGCGCCGCGCTCCATCTCGAAATCGAGGAAGAGGCCGCCATTGCCGGTGAGGATCGAGATCGGGCGCAGGCTGCCGTCGCCTTGGAACTTGCGGAGCGCCGAGATCTTCTCCAGCCCCGGCCAGTCCTCGTGCTTGAGCATGACGCAGGAGGGGTTGTCGGTGACGATCTTGCGGATGACCGCCGGCGTCATCACCACCGACAGCGTCAGCGGGTAATCCTGGATGACGAAGGGGATGTCGGCGCCGATCGCCTCGACCGCCTGGGCGTAATAGCCGGTGATCTGGTCGTCGGTGCGCAGCGAAGGCGGCGGCGCGATCATGACGGCCGCCGCGCCCAGCTCCATCGACTGGCGGGCGAGGCTGCGCATGGCGGCAAAGCCCGGTGCCGAGACGCCGACGATCACGGGCTTGCCCGGCATGCCGGCCACCGCCGTCTTGACAATGCGAAGCGATTCCTCCGGCTCCAGCTTGGGCGCCTCGCCCATGATGCCAAGCACGGTCGTGCCGTCAGAGCCGATCTCGTCATAGAAGGCGAAAAGCTTCTCGGTGGAGGCCCAGTCGACCGAGCCGTCGGGGTTGAACGCGGTCGGCGCGATCGGGAAGACGCCATTGGCGTCGGCGGTGAGGGTCATGGTCGGGGACTTTCGGCTGGGGTGGTTTTTTCGACATTGACGTCAACGACGCCCTCCCCGCCATCCCGGACGCAGCGAAGCGGATATCCGAAGTAACGGGGGAGGTTCATGCGCTTCAGATGATCCGCGTGCGGACGGTGCCGACGCCGGCAATCTCGCCTTCGAGCACATCGCCGCTGACGACGGCGGCGACGCCCTCGGGCGTGCCGGTGAAGATCAGGTCGCCCGGGGCGAGTTCGACCAGGCCGGAGAGATAGGAAATGGTCTCCGGCACGTTCCAGATCTGCTTGGCGAGATCGGAATTCTGGCGCGGCACGCCGTTGACGACGAGTTCGATCTTGCCCGCAGCCGGGTGGCCGATCTGGCTGGCGGGCGCGATCTCGCCGACGGGGCCCGAACAATCGAAGCCCTTGCCCATGTCCCAGGGCTTGCCGCCCTTCTTGGCGGCGGCCTGCAGATCGCGGCGGGTCATGTCGAGGCCGGCGGCATAACCGTAGACGTGGGCGAGCGCGTCGGCCTCGGCGATGTCCTTGCCGCCTGTGCCGATCGCCACGACCAGCTCCATCTCATGATGAAGATCGGCCGTCTTGGGCGGATAGGGCATGTCGGCGCCGTTGATCAGCAGAGCATCGGCGGGCTTGGTGAAGAAGAACGGCTCCTCGCGGTCGGGATCGCCGCCCATTTCGCGGGTGTGTTCGGCATAGTTGCGGCCGACGCAGAAGACGCGGCGGACCGGGAACATCCCGCCGCCGGCTACCGGCACCGCCGTGATGGCGGGCGGGTCGATCACGTAATGGGTCATGGCGAAAGCTCTCCTGCGGGAATTTCGCCGTCGTTCATGCGGGAGGCCAAGCCGGCGAGCAAGACCCCAACCCGCGCGCGGCGTTGCTCCTGCGGCATGCCACCGCGGCAGCTCGCAGGCTCGTTGTGCGGCGCGTCATTGCAACCTGAGCGAAATGCCCCATACAGTAGGGCCGGTCGGCATAAGCCGACCTGAACAGAGACTGAAGGAACAGCACGTGAGCACGGGTACCGTGAAGTGGTTCAACGAGACCAAGGGCTATGGATTCATCACGCCGGACCAGGGCGGCCAGGATGTGTTCGTGCATATCAGCGCTGTCGAGCGCTCGGGCATGCGCGGCCTGAACGAAGGCCAGAAGATCAGCTATGATCTCGAAGCCGATCGCAAGACCGGCAAGTCCTCGGCGGTCAATCTCAAGACGGCCTGATCCGACACCTAGACGGGAGGCCGATCGGCGGCGTCGCTTCCCGAGCCAATGCGAATCTCTATCGATCTATCCGGACTGAAGACGATTCCCGGCATGCCCGTCGCCCAGATGGCGGCGGTCGAGGGCCCGAGAGCTCCCCGCTCGACCGGGCCCCGCACCCAACCGGCCCGACAGCGGCCGAGATCGCTGGCGCAGCGTCGCTAGCTCCGCTTGGCGGCTGGGCGAAACAATCGCCCCTTTTCCGCAATCAGCACGATCGCCAGCGCGACCACTCCACAGAACGCGAAGCCCAGCGTCAGCGGCACGACCGTGCCGTCGAAATGCTGGCCGATATAGAAGCCCAGAAGCGCGCCGCCGATCGTGGTGACGAACCCCTGGACCGAGGAGGCCGTCCCGGCGACATGGCCGAGCGGATCCATCGCCATGGCGCCGAAATTGGGCGCGACCAGCCCGAAGCAGAACATCGCGGCGGCCTGGAAGGCGGCGAAGCTCCAGAGCGATTCGTAGCCCCACCAGGCGACGAGGGCGTGGGCGCCGGTCAGGCCGATATAGGCCAGCAGCGCGCCATGGGAGACACGGCGCATGCCGAGGCGCCCGACGATGCGCGCATTGAGCAGCGAGGCCGCCGCCATGAACATCGCGATCAGCGCGAAGATCGTCGTGAACCATTCCGGCGCGTGGAAGACGTCGACGAAGACCTGCTGCGCCGAGTTGATGAAGCCGAAGAGGCCGCCGAGCACGAAGGCCATCGCCAGCATGTAGCCGACGGCGAGCCGCGTCGTCAGCGTGGTGCGGAAGGCCGCGACCACCGTCGCGAGCTCGATCGGCCTGCGGTCCTCGGGGCTTTGCGTCTCGCGCAGGCTCAGCACGACCCAAAGCATCACCAGCACGCCGAAGATCCAGCGCCAGGGCGCGACCCAGAGGATCGCCTGGCCGATCGAGGGCGCAAGGATGGGCACCGCGAGAAAGACGATCATCGCCAGCGACATGACGCGCGCCATGTCGCGGCCGGAGTAGCAATCGCGCACGATCGAAACGACCAGCACGCGGCTCGCCGCCGCGCCGACGCCCTGCAGGACTCGCGCTGCCATCATGGCTTCGAAGGAGCCGGCAAAGGCCGCAGCGACGCTGGCGGCGACATAGACCGTAAGCCCGAACAGCAGCACGGGCCTGCGCCCGTAACGATCCGACAGCGTGCCATAGACGATCTGCGCGCCGCCGAAGCCGAGCAGATAGGATGTGATGATCCATTGCCGCTCATTGGCCTCGACGAGACCGAGCGCTTCAGCCATCTGCGGCAAGGCGGGCAGCATCGAATCGATCGCGAGCGCATTGGCCGCCATCAACGCGGCCATCAGCGTGACGAAGGACCGGAAGCGCATGCCGTGGCGGGGCCCGGCAGGGTTTGAAGCGTCGGTCATGGCGGCCTGTTTGCGGGCGCGCCCGCCCGTAACGGCGGAAGCGAATGGTCGTGATGCCCCTGGCGAGCCGTCTAGACCCTCGTAAAACGCGTGACAACCCGGTCCGGCAACGGTTCGGCATGCGCAGCGCGGGCAACGGGCCGGTCGGCAAGGCTCAGGCAAGCTCCACGGGGCATCGATGGTGATCGCCGCTTCGTCAGCCTCAAGCGAACCTGCTATCGTTACGGGTGGGTGGGGAGCGGGAATTCGGATGGTCGAGACGGGAGCGACGCGGCAGGTGGCGATGGTGCAGGGCCTGCTGACGATCGAAGGCGTGCCCGAACGGTTCGTGCAGGGCTTCGGGCGCCGCCTGCGGCTCAGCGCCGGCGATCTGCGCCATGTCGCCGGCGTCGCCAGTCGCGATGGGCGGCTCGACGATGCGACGCGCATTCTCGGCCGGGCAAGGCTGGTGGGGGACCGGCTGCAGCGGGCGGGTTTTGCCGGAGAGGCCGGTCAGATCGGCCTGACGCTGCGGTCCCTGGCCCCGAGCGAGGACGGGCGCATCCTGATGCTGCTGGGTTTCCGCGACGATGACGCGGATGGCGGCGGCTTCTTCTGCGATATCTTCGCGCCACCAACCGTGTTCGAGGCCCTCAGCGAGGCCGTGCATGCGGGCACGGCGCAGGCGCTCTCGGTGTCGGCGACCACGAGCCTGTGGGTGCGCGAGAGCCAGCGTGACGCCGTGCCGGACCTGCCGGTCGACTGGCATCTGGGGCTGGAGCCCAACGGCCGCGACAGCACGCCGGCGCGCGGGCGGGTCGAGACGCTGGAATGGCATCTGGCGCCGGCGCCGAGCCCCGAACCGGGCGCCCCGGCAGAAGACGAGCCGCAGGAGACGACGGCCGATCAACTCTCCGCGCTCAACTGGAGCCTCAAGCAGATCGCGCTGGTGCTGACCTTCCTGCTGATCGTCGTGGCGCTGAAATGAGGGCGGCGGTTCAGCGCTCGTGGCGCCTGATCCGCCGGACCATTTCGTTGAGCGCCAGCAGCACGAGCGCCAGGATGAAGGGCAGGATGTAGTAGACGATCCGGAAGATCAGCAGGGCGCCGAGCACGGGCTCGAAGGGCAGCCGGCTCAGCGCGACCAGCATCGTCGCCTCGAAGACGCCGAGGCCGCCGGGCGCATGGCTGGCGATGCCGATCAGGCAGGCGAAGACATAGACGGCCAGGAAACTCGGATAATCGATGCCGTGGCCGCCGGGCAGCAGCACGAACAGCACGGCCGCCGCCGCGCAGACCTCGGCCGCGCCGAGGAACATCTGGCCCAGCGTGATGCCGAGCCCGGGCAGGGGCAGGTTCCAGCCGCGCACGCGGATCGTCCGATCGCCGCTGGCGATCCAGACGAGGTAGCCGAGCGTGCCGACGGCGACTGCGGCGCCGACCGCCTGCACCACCAGCGGCGAGGTCCGCGCCAGGACCGCGACGGAGGGCGTGGCGTAGAGCAGGCTCACGCAGAGGATGGCGCCGAGCCCGAGCCAGAAGGTCAGCCCGGCGATGACGGTCAGGCTCGCGACCTCGGAGGCGCGCACGCCCTTGGGCGAATAGATCCAGTAGCGCACGGTGCCACCGGTGACGATCGGAAAGCCCAGCGTGAAGGAGACCGAATAGCTGGTGAAGGAGGCGAGCGCGGTGGTGCGATAGGGGATCGAGAGACCCAGCCGTTTCAGCGCCAGCGCGTCATAACCGGTCAGCAGCAGATAGCTCAGCGCGGTGAAGGCGCAGGCCAACCCGAGCTGGCGCAGGCTGGCATTGGCGAAGGCGTTGGCGAGTTCGCCGGGCTCGATCTCCTGGACGATGTACCAAAGCACCACCAGCGAGGCGCCGAAGATCACGACGCTGGCGAGCGGCCCCAGCCACCACCAGCGACTGCGCTTGCGCGGAAGCATTCCGGGCTCTGGCTCGCCAAAGGACATACGCACTCATGGTCGGTTTCGCGCCGGAGGCGAGAGCCAGAGGCGCCGATTGCGGGCATGAGGCGCAGGCGGCCCCGGCGGGACACATAACGCCTGCGCGCCAATCCACAAGGCGGCCCGGCGCGACGAAACGGCTCCGCAGCCTCGCGTCCGTCCGGGATCAGACCGTTTTCCTGAACACGCGCAGGGTCTTGTAGGTCGCGACCTCCTCGACGGGCGCCGTCTTCGCCCAATCGGCGATGATGGGCTCGGCGGTCGCATAGGCAAACGAGCCCGTATAGAACAGCAGGTAGCCGCCGGCATCGGTCTGGCTCGTGAACAGGTCGATCACCTCGCGGTCGGTGAGCGCGCCATAGGCGTCGTTCGCCTCCGTCCTGAACTCGCAGGCGTGGAACAGGGTGACGATGTCGAAGCGCGGCAAAAGCCTGGCGTTGCTGGTGTAGATGTCGCCGAAATAGGCGCTGTAGGTCTTGCTGATCGTCGGGTTGCCGGTCGCGAGCTTGACGAAGGCGTCGTATTCCTTGGGCGAGGCGGTGATGCTCAGCACCGTGCAGTCGAGTTCGGGCTCGGCGCAGCGGATGCCGACATAATGGTGGCCGCCGCTGCCGAAATGATAGATGCGCTGGCCCGACAGGCCCTCCTCCTCCAGCCATTCGACGAAATGCACGTCGCAGGGGCACTGCTCGACGCGCAGGCCCCAATAGACGTCCCAGATGTTCATCGCGGCAGCAGTCATCGTAGCAGGCTCCAGAAAAGCGGTGACGGTCATTCGGCGGGTTCGACATGGGCCGGCACGGAGCCGGGCAGCGTGGCGGAATCAGAGGCGGGGTGGCGCTGCGCCATGCGTACGACGCCCCCGGCACGTTTCAGCAGCAGGCGATGGGTCGCGGCCTCGGCGAAGCCCGCGCCCTGCCCGAAGGCGATAATGATCGCGTCCGGCCGCGCGGCGCGCAGCTCGCCCAGAAGTTCGAGTGCGGCGTCGGTATCGAAGGCGCTGGTCGCCTCGTCGAGGAGAATGACGTCGGGATGTTCGAGTTCGGCCCGGGCCAGAGCGAGGCGCTGCCGGTCGCCGGTCGCCAGCTCCTTGTCCCAGTCGCGGCTTTCGTCGAGCAGCGGCGCCAGCGCCGACAGGCCGTAGCGGCGCAACGCGCTCTCCAGCTCGTCCTGCGGCAGCGCCCTGCCCGTCTCCAGCACGGCGCGCAGGCTGCCTTCCGAGAGGTGCAGCTTCTGCGGGACGGCCGTGACGAAGGCGCCCGATGGAAGCATGATCGCGCCGCGTCCCCAGGGCCAGAGCCCGGCCACCGCCTGGACCAGGGCGGCCTTGCCGAGGCCGAGTTCGCCCGAGACATGCAGCGTCGCGCCCGGCGGCACGGAGCAGGAAATGTCGGCGACGAGCGTGCGTCCGTCGCGGTCGATCAGCGTGACCTCGTCCAGACCAAACAGCCCGTCCCGGCTGGGCGAAATCGTCAGATGCTCGCCCGGCGGCTCGACATCGACCCGCTCCAGCGCGTCGGCGAGCTCGTTGACGCGCCGCGCCGCCGCCAGCCACTCGGCGATGCGCATGAAATTGTCGAGCAGCCAGTTGAAGGCGTTCTGCACCGCCACGAAGGCCGCCGCGACCTGAACGACGCCGCCCAGCGACATCTCGCCGGACAGGTATTTGGGCGCGGCCAGCAGCAGCGGCACGACCGGCACCAGCGCGCCGCTGCCGTTTGTGATCCAGGTCAGCCGGCCGCGCTGGCGGATCATGGCCAGCCAGCGGCCGACCAGGCCGTCATAGGTGTGCGCCACCGCGCGGCGCTCGCCGGCCTCGGTGCGGGCGAGCGCGATGGTCTCGCCATGGTCGCGGATCCGCATCAGCGAGAAGCGCAGCCGCGCCTCGCCTTCGTTGCGCGCTGCGATCAGGCTGGGCAGGCGCCGCCCGACAATGGTGACCAGCAGGGAGACGAGGATCGCGTAGACGATCGCCGCCAGCACGAGATAGGCCGGGATGACGATCGCGGCGGCGCCCGAGCGCAGGGTCAAGGCGCCGCCGATCTGCCAGAGAATCTCGATGAAGGTGATGATGGTGATCACCGCCGAGAGCAGGCCGATGGCGAAGTCCACCACCGGCTCGGTCGCCCAGCGGACATCGTCGGCGATGCGGTATTCGGGGTTGGCCGGCTCGTAGCCCGAGAGGCTGAGCCGGAAGAAGCGGCGCTGCCCCACCCAGGAATCCGCCAGCCTGGCCGTCACCCATTGCCGCCAATGGACCTGGAAGGTCTCGCGCGAAACCAGGATCACGACGCCGAGCCCGGCCACGATCAGCACCAGCACGGGGAAGACCGCCATCGCGATCATCGCGCTTTCGCTGTCGCGCTTCTCCAGCGCATCGAAGAACCAGCCGTTCCAGCGATTGACGGTGACGTTGGCGAAAACCGACAGGATGATCGCCGCCGCCAGCAGCAGGGACCAGAACCAGGCGCGACCGGCGCTCGCCCCGCGCCAGAAGCCCCCGGTGAGCTGTCCAAAGCGCAGCGCGACCTGCCGATCGCTCGGCGCAGCCATCATCGCTCCCGGCGTCTGCCTGTGCGCCTGCACGAACCCCGTCATCCCCCAGCCACCGATGCCCGGTGTCGGTGACAGGCTGGAGGGCGCCGAATGAACTCAGAATGAACGGACGGTCGGAACGATCCGCCGGTCACCCGGGCGTCAGCCGCCGATGTTGAAGGCGGCCAGCGCCGCCATGTTGACGATGTCGCTGTCCTTGGCGCCAAGCGGCACGATCTGGACCGGCTTGTCGAGCCCGACGATCAGCGGGCCGATCACGGTCGAGCCACCGAGCTCCTGCAGCATCTTGGTCGAGATCGAGGCCGAGTGGAACGCCGGCATGATCAGCACATTCGCCGGCCCGCTGAGGCGGCAGAACGGATACTGCGCCATCAGATCGCGGTTGAGCGCGACATCGGCAGCCATTTCGCCGTCATACTCGAAATCGACGCGCTGCCCGTCGAGCAGCTTGACTGCCTCGCGCACTTTTTCGGAGCGCTCGCCGGCCGGGTGGCCGAAGGTCGAGAAGGCGAGCATCGCGACCTTGGGCTCGTAGCCCAGCCGCCGGGCGACGCCCGCGGCCTCGATCGCGATCTCGGACAGTTCCTTTGCCGTCGGCATCTCGGTGATGGCGGTATCGGCGACCAGCACGGTGCGCTCGCGCGAGAGCACGATCGAGACGCCGATGACGCGGTGGCCCGGCTTCTCGTCGATGACGCGGCGGACCTCTTCCAGCGCAATCGAGTAGTTGCGGGTAACGCCCGTCACCATCGCATCCGCATCGCCGAGCGCGACCATGGCGGCCGCGAAATGGTTGCGGTCCTGGTTGATCAGGCGCTGGCAGTCGCGGAAGAGATAGCCCTGACGCTGCAGGCGCTCGTAGAGATACTGGGCATAGGCCGCGTTGCGCTTGGACAACCGGGCGTTCTGGACCGAGATGCCCTTGGTCTCGAGGTCGATGCCGAGGAAGGTCGCAGTCTCGTAGACGCGCTCCTCGCGGCCGACCAGGATGGCGTGGCCGAGCCCCTGATTGACGAAGGAGACCGCAGCGCGGATCACCTGCTCCTCCTCGCCCTCGGCGAAGACGACGCGCTTGGGATAGCGCCGGACGCGCTCGAAGATGCGGTTCAGCGTACCGGCTACGGGATCGCGCCGCGCCGAGAGCTGCGCCTTGTAGGCGTTCATGTCGACGATCGGCTTGCCGGCGACGCCGGTCTCCATCGCCGCCTTGGCCACGGCGACCGGCACGACCTGGATCAGCCGCGGATCGAACGGCACCGGGATGATGTAGTCCTTGCCGTAGCGCGGGCGGGAGCCCTGATAGGCGGCGGCGACCTCGTCGGGCACGTCCTCGCGGGCGAGCGAGGCAAGCGCCTCGGCGGCGGCGATCTTCATCTCCATGTTGATGGTCTTGGCGCGGACATCGAGCGCGCCGCGGAAGATGAAGGGGAAGCCCAGGACGTTGTTGACCTGGTTGGGATAATCGGAGCGCCCCGTCGCCATGATGGCGTCGTCGCGCACGGCATGGACCTCCTCCGGCGTGATTTCCGGATCGGGATTGGCCATGGCGAAGATGATCGGGTTCTTCGCCATCGAGGCGACCATGGCCGGCGTCACGGCGCCCTTCTGCGACAGGCCGAAGAAGGCGTCCGCACCGTCCATCGCCTGCGCCAGCGTGCGCCGGTCGGTGACCGCCGCGTGGCCCGACTTCCACTGGTTCATGCCCTCGGTGCGGCCCTGGTAGATCACGCCCTTGGTGTCGCAGAGAATGACGTTGTCGGGCTTGAAGCCCATCGCCTTGAGCAGCTCGGTGCAGGCGATCGAGGCCGCGCCGGCGCCGTTTATGACGAGGCGCGTGGTCTTCACGTCGCGCCCGGTGAGGTCGAGCGCGTTGATCAGGCCCGCGGCGGCGATGATCGCCGTGCCGTGCTGGTCGTCATGGAAGACGGGAATGTCCATCAGCTCGCGCAGGCGCTGCTCGATGATGAAGCATTCCGGCGCCTTGATGTCCTCGAGATTGATGCCGCCGAAGGAGGGGCCGAGATAGCGCACCGCCTCGATGAACTTGTCGGCATCCTCGGTATCGACCTCGAGATCGATCGAATCGACGTCGGCGAAGCGCTTGAACAGAACGGCCTTGCCCTCCATCACCGGCTTGGAGGCGAGCGCGCCGAGATTGCCGAGCCCGAGGATCGCCGTGCCGTTGGAGATCACCGCGACGAGGTTGCCGCGGGCCGTGTAGTCGTAGGATCGGCTGGGATCGGCCGCGATCGCCAGCACCGGTACGGCGACGCCGGGCGAATAGGCCAGCGACAGGTCGCGCTGCGTCGCCATCGGCACCGTCGCGACGATCTCGAGCTTGCCCGGACGGCCCTCCGAGTGGAACAGCAGGGCTTCCTGATCGGTGAAGGTCGGGCGGGTGCGTTTGATCGGCGGCTGGTCGGGCATGGGATTGTTCTTTTTTGTCGGCGTTTCCTGGAGGACGCGGACCATAGGCAAGCGCCAGCGCCCCCACAAGCCGCACGCGTCGATCATCGCTCATGCACAGGCGGGATCGAGCCGCGCCGCGACGGCGCAGATGACGCCGTTCACAGACGCCGGCGGACACCCGCGACGAAGTCGCCGACATACTGGTCGAGCTGGCCGGTCTGCTCCTCGACCGTGCGGGCCGCATCCACGACGAGGCGCGCGGCATCCCCGGTCACCCGGGCCTCGTCACCGACCGCGCCGACATTGCTCGTGACCAGAATCGCGCTGCCGGCGACGGCCTGCGCGTCGGCGGCGATCGTGGAGACGATGTCGGCCTGCCGGTTGACCACGCGGGTGAGCACGCCGGAGCTCTCCTCCATGTCGCTCATGGTCTTGTCCATGAACGCAACCGCGCCGGATGCAGTGGCAGCCGCGAGGCGGATTTCCTGCAACGTCGCGGCGATGTCGCGCGTGGCCTTCTGGGTCTGCTCGGCGAGGTTCTTGACCTCGGCGGCGACGACGGCAAAGCCCCGCCCCGCAGCGCCAGCCCGCGCCGCCTCGATGGTCGCATTGAGCGCCAGCAGGTTGGTGCGTGCCGCGATGTCCTCGATGAAGTCGAGCACATCGCTCGCCTTGTCGGCGGCGCTGTTGAGACCCGCGACGTCGCGCTGGGTTTCGCGAACATAGCTTGCCGCCTCATGCGCGGTCTGGTCGGCATGTTCGGTCTGGCGGGTCAATTCGCGGATCGAGGCCTCGATCTCCTCGGCCGCGACGGCGACGCTGCCGATCCGGCTCGAGGCGCTCTCGGCCTCGCGCGTCGCGGCAACGGCACGGCTCGTGGTGTTGTCGGCGCTCTGGGCCATGGCGCTGGCCGCCTGGTACATGCTGCGGGCCGAACGGGCGACGTCCTGCAGCGCCTTGCCGACCGTGACCTCGAGCTGACCTGCAAGTTCGTCGAGCTGGCTGCGCCGTGCCGCCTCGATATCGGCGCGGCGTGTTTCAAGCGTCTGTTCGTCGGTCACGTCGAACAGGATACCGTCCCAGATCAAGGTGCCGTCCGGGAGGCTGCGCAGCGTGGCTTCGCTGCGCAGGGCCACGATCGCGCCGTCCTTGCCGTGATAGCGCAGATGCAGACGCCAGTTGTCCTTCTCGTCGAAGCCGGTCCGGCAGGCCTCCTCGAAACGGACCCGGTCCTCGGGGAGCATCCTGTCGATCCAGACGCGGGCGTCACGCTCGACATCCGCCTGCCGGATTCCCAGCAGATCGCCAAGCTGGAACGAGGCGAAGCGATAGCTGACCGTTCCGTCGGGACGCAGGATGCGCTGATAGAGCGTGCCGGGCACACGCTCCGCCAGCGTTCTGAAGCGATAGGATATTTCACGGCGTTCAGCGTCGATGACGATGATCAGCGCGGCCATCGTGGCGCCCAGCACGTTGACGACCAGGGTCGAGGGCAAGGCCTGGGACAGCATCTGCCAGATCAGGTCCCAGCTGGGCAGGAAGAGCAGAGGCGGTAGCAGGACGACGCCGGCGGCCAGCGCCACCAGCGGAACATCCTGTCTGGACGCCGTGCGTTCGCTTCTGGGCTTGCGCAGGAAGATGGCCAGTCCCAGCGCAGCGCTGAGCAGTATGCCCGCGATACCCATGGCCATCCCGCTGCCGCCATTGGCATAGCGCGCGATCCCGAGACCACCCGACACGACCACGGCGGCCACCGGCCCCCCGAAAGCCGCCGCCAGCAGGGACGCGACGTTGCGTGAACTCACCGTGACGCCGGGTTCGAGCATGAAGGGATTGGCCATGCTCAGCAGCCCCGCCCCGGTGAACAGCAGGCCGACCGTCAACCGGTACGCGACGGCGTGGCGTTCGAGCAGGGGCGTCACCACGGTGACCGCGAGCGCCGCCAGCAGGATGAAGGAGAGGCTCTCGATGAGAGCGACGATCAGCAGCATCGGGAAAATGTCCGGGTAACGATACCCTAACCATCGGCGCGATTGCTGAACGGTCTCCTAACGACGCCCCATTCGCACGGGCTGGCTCAGAGGCGGCGGCGCAGACTGCCGACGAACTCGCCGACATAGCGATCGAGCGAAACCGTCTGCTCGTCGACCCTGCGGGCGACATCGAGGACCCGTTCAGCCGCACTGCCGGTCACGGAAACCTCGTCGGCCACCGATCCGACGCTGGCGGTGACGGCGCTCGTGCTGCCGGCGACGGCCTGCGCATCCACGGTGATCGTCGAGGCGATGTCGGCCTGGCGGCTGACGACCCCCGCGATGGCCCCCGACGTCTGCTCGATCGTCGTCATCGTGCCCTCGATGTGAGCGACTGCGTCGGACGCCGTCGCGGCTGCGCCACGGATGTCCTGCAATGTCGTCGCGATGTCGCGCGTCGCCTTCTGGGTCTGTTCGGCGAGATTCTTGACCTCGCCGGCCACCACCGCAAAGCCGCGTCCGGCGGCTCCGGCGCGCGCCGCCTCGATCGTGGCATTCAGCGCCAGCAGATTGGTACGCGATGCGATGTCCTCGATGAAATCGAGGACGGAGCTGACCTTGTCGGCGGCTTCGCCCAGTCCGGCGACGTCGCGGCGGGTGGTGCGGACGTAGCTCGCCGCCGCGCGCACGGTCTGGTCGGCATGTGCGGTCTGGCGGGTCAGTTCGCGGATCGATGCCTCGATTTCCTCGGCCGCGACCGCGACGCTGCCGACGCGACGCGAGGCCACGTCGGCTTCGCGCGTGACCTCGCCGGCGCGCAGCGCCGTGTTGTGGGCGCTGCCGGCCATTGCGTTGGCGGCCTCATGCATATCGCGAACGGAGGTCGCGACCTCCTGCAAGGCCTTGCCGACGGTCACCTCAAGCTGCGTGGCAAGATCCTCGAGCGCGAGCTTGCGATCGTCGTCGAGCGCCTGCTGCCGCTCGGCAAGGGTGCGCTCCGCGGTGACATCCGTCATGATGCCATCCCAGCAGATCGAGCCATCCGTCAACCGACGCGGTGCGGCATCCGTCCGCAGCCAGACGAGGGAGCCGTCATCGCGCCGGTGCCGGGCTTCGAAGCGCCAGGGCTTCAGGGTCCGCTCGGCGGCGGCCTTGGCATTGGCCTTGGCCAGAAACTCACGGTCTTCCGGCAGCATCCAGCGCAGCCAGCTCTCCGGATCGCGCTCGACCTCCTCCCGCGTGACGTCGAGAAACTCCTCGATCCGGGAATTGGCCAGCTTGTGGTGGATCGTGCCGTCGGGCTTGAGGATCTTCTGGTAGAGGACGCCTGGCATGTTGGCGGTGCAGGCTTCCAGCCGCAGCATCGCCTCAACCCGCTCGTGATCACTCTTGATGATGAACCCGATCAATAGCGAGCCCAGGACATTGACGGCGGTCGCGGACGGGCCGGAAATGGCCACGATCAGATCCCAGGCCCTGGGAAACGGGACATAGGCCACAATCATGGCGACCGGCATCCAGGCGGCGACGAGGCTCAAGCCGACGAAACCGCCGATCGTCAGGACTCGCCCCGAGCGCCGGAGCCAGATCGACACGGCGACCCCGATGGCCGAGCACAGGACGAGGCCGACGACCCCGGCTTCCGCCCCAGCCCCACCGATGTAGATCCTGACGGCGGCCATGCCCGCAGCGGAGACGACCGCTGCGACGGGACCGCCCAGAGGGCCCGCGAAAACGGCGGCAAAATTGCGGAAGTCGAGCAGAATGCCGGGCTGCACGATGATCGGATCGAACATGCTGGCAGAACCGCCGGCGGCGAACACCAACCCGATGACGATCTGGCGAAGCGTGTGATGTTCACCCAGGCGCTGCGTCGCCAGCGGGACAAGCACCGCAGCGACGATCAGGTAACCGAGACCTCTGGTCAATTCCAGTAGCATATGGCCTTGCCTGCTGCGGCTGAAGACGGCGTCTCCCTGATCTACTTCGATTGCTGCTAACGAATCCTGAACCTTGTTGCAGTCTGGGATCGGTTGGCCGCATCCACATCAAAAAGCCCATAGGACCCACGGGCACAGGCGCAATGGTTTCCAAGGCGGCCTCAAAACGCTAGCGTTTTGGGACGATGCAAACAGCCAGCCCCGCTCTCCCCGATCAGGCCGATCAACCCGTCACAGCCGTGGCCGCCCGTGAGGAAACGGCCCGCGTCACGCCGATGATGGCGCAATATGTCGAGATCAAAGCCGCCAATCCCGATTGCCTGCTGTTCTACAGGATGGGCGATTTCTACGAGTTGTTCTTCGCGGATGCCGAGATCGCCTCGCGCACGCTGGGAATCGTGCTGACCAAACGCGGCAAGCACCAGGGCGACGACATCCCGATGTGCGGCGTGCCGGTGGATCGCGCCGACGACTACCTCCAGAGGCTGATCGCGGCGGGCCACCGCGTCGCGGTCTGCGAGCAGATCGAGGACCCCGCCGAGGCGAAGAAGCGCGGGCCGAAATCCGTGGTGCGGCGCGACGTGGTGCGTCTGGTCACGCCAGGCACCATCACCGAGGAGCGCCTGCTCGAACCCGGCCGCGCCAGCCTGCTGGTCGCCGTGTCCAGACGAAAGCTCGGCGATGCGAGCGCGCTCTACGGCATCGCCGCGATCGACATCTCGACCGGGCGCTTCAGCGTGATGGAGGCGCCGCAGGAGCGGCTCGCGATCGAGTTCGCTCGGCTCGAGCCGCGCGAAATCGTCTGCCCCGATGCGATCCATGACGATCCGGAGCTGAAGGCGTTCTGGCGCGAGGTCGGCGTGCCGGTGACGCCGCTGGCGCGCGAGGGGCTGGATGCGGCCTCCGCCGAGCGCCGGCTGCAGGCGTTCTTCGGCGTCGCCACGCTCGACGCCTTCGGCAGCTTCAGCCGGGCCGAGGTCGCCGCGGCCGGCGCCGCGCTCGCCTATGTCGAGCGCACGCAGTTCGGGGCGCGCCCGCCGCTGTCGCCGCCGGTGCGCGATGCCGGCTCCGACACGATGCTGATCGATGCCGCGACCCGGTCAAATCTGGAGCTGACGCGGACCCTGTCGGGCGAGCGCGGCGGCAGCCTTCTGGCGGCGATAGACCGCACGGTGACGCCGGGCGGGGCGCGGCTGCTGGCGGAACGCCTGGCGGGCCCGCTCACCGATCCGCAGGCGATCGCGCAGCGCCATGACGCCGTCGAGGCGCTGGTCGCCGACGGCGCGCTGCGCGAAGACCTGCAGGCCATGCTCGCCAAGGTGCCCGATATCGCGCGGGCGCTGGCACGGCTCTCGCTCGACCGCGGCGGGCCGCGCGACCTCGCGGCGCTGGGCGCAGGCCTCACTGCCGCCCGCGCCATCGTCGCTATGCTGCTGGGCCGGGCTGCATTGCCCGCCGAGCTCGCCAAAGCCTCGCGCGCCCTGTCCGAGATCGACCCCGACCTGCCGGCCCGGCTCGAGGCAACGCTCGCCGACGAATTGCCGCTCAACCGGCGCGACGGGCGCTTCGTGCGCGAGGGCCACGATCCCGCGCTCGACGAGTTGCGGCTGCTCCAGGTCGATTCGCGCAAGGTGATCGCGCAGTTGCAGGCGCGCTACGCCGCCGAGACCGGCTGCCGCACGCTGCGGATCAAGCACAATTCGATGCTCGGCTATTTCGTCGAGGTGCCCCAGGCCGTCGGCGAGGATTTCCTGAAGGAGCCCTGGCGGGCGGTCTTCGTGCATCGCCAGACGATGTCGGACGCGATGCGCTTCTCCTCGGTGGAGCTCGGCGGGCTTGAGGCGAAGATCGCGTCTGCTGCCGACCGCGCACTCAAGCTCGAGCTCGGCATCTTCGCCGCCCTGAGCGAGGCCGTGCTGGCCCATGGCGAGCCGATCAAGCGGGCTGCGGCCGCGCTTGCCGAGATCGATGTCGCGGCGGGGCTGGCCGAACTCGCCGCACGCGAGGGCTGGTGCCGACCGCTGATCGACGCCAGCGAGGCCTTCACCATCCAGGCGGGCCGCCACCCCGTCGTCGAGGCGGCGCTGAAGCGCGACGGCAAGCCCTTCGTCGCCAACGAGACCGAGCTGTCGCCGCCCGATGCCGCCGCGAAGGGCGGCCGCATCTGCCTGATCACCGGCCCCAACATGGCCGGCAAATCGACCTTCCTGCGCCAGAACGCGCTGATCGCGGTGCTCGCACAGATGGGCGCCTTCGTGCCGGCGGCGAGCGCCCATATCGGCATTGTCGACCGGCTGTTCTCGCGCGTTGGGGCCGCCGACGATCTGGCGCGGGGCCGCTCGACCTTCATGGTCGAGATGGTCGAGACCGCCGCGATCCTCAACCAGGCAGGCCCGCGCGCGCTCGTCATCCTCGACGAGATCGGGCGGGGCACCGCGACCTTCGACGGGCTCTCGATCGCCTGGGCGGCGATCGAGCATCTGCATGAGGTCAATCGCTGCCGGGGGCTGTTTGCAACGCATTATCACGAGCTGACCGCGCTCGGCGACCGGCTGGAGCGCGTCAGCAACGCGACCGTGCGCGTCACCGAATGGAACGGCGAGGTCATCTTCCTGCACGAGGTCGTGCCGGGCGCCGCGGACCGATCCTACGGCATCCAGGTCGCCAAGCTCGCCGGGCTGCCGCCGGCCGTGGTCGAGCGCGCGCGGGCGATCCTGAGCGAGCTGGAGAAGAGCGAGCGCGAGAAGCCAGCCGCCTCACTCGTCGACGATCTGCCGCTGTTTGCCGCCCCGCAACGGCGGGCAGCGCCGGCACCGGCCCAGCCGGCCGAAGATCCGCTGCGGCTGGCGCTGGGCGGACTCGATCTCGACGAGATGACGCCGCGCGAGGCGCTGGAGGCGCTTTATCGGCTGAAGGGGCTGGGTTAGCCGATCCGCCGGATGCTCGTGATCGCGCCGAAGCTCTTGGCCTGGATGCGGTCGCGGGCGGTGCGCAGCGGCTCGCGCATCACGGTCATTGAATAGGCGGTGGCGTGGAGCAGGGTGTCCGGGTCGGTGAGGATGCCGACATGGCCTTTCCAGAAGACGAGATCGCCGCGCTGCAGGCCGCGCAGGCTGTCGTCAAAGGTCATGGGCTGGCCGATCGCCTTCTCCAGCATGTCGGAATCGCGTGGCGAGGCGATTCCGGCCGCCGCCAAAGCGAGCTGCGTCAGGCCAGAACAGTCGAGGCCGAGGCTGGTCTTGCCGCCCCAGAGATAGGGCACGTTCAGGAACTGCTCGGCGACGCCGACGAAATCGGGCGCGGGCGTCGCCAACGACGCGACATGGCCGGCGAAGACGTAGCCGGTGGCATAGCGGCCGAATTCCGACAGGGTGGCGAACTCGCCGGACTCGCCCGTCACCGTCACGCCTGCCCCCAGCGACAGCGCCGCCAAGGGCGGCAGCTTCATCGAGGGGCCGGGATAGACGAAGGTCCGCAGGGCGCTGACCCGGTGGGTCGGGACGAGCGCATCGTGCCGCAGGGCATCGTCGGGAACATAGCCGACATAGCCATCCGAGCGGAGCTGGACCCAGGCCCAGCCCTCGAACCGCTCATAGACGTCGACCGCCTCGCCGCAGAGCGCCTCGGTATCGAGCGGCGCGTCGGGGCGCGGCTCCCGGCGCACCGGCGCAAACGGGGCGGCGACCCGCATGGCGACGGGATCGACGAAGGCGCGCGCCTCGACGAGGCCTTCCAGATGGCGGGCCGCCAGATCGGGGCGAGACGGCGTGAGCCGGCGGTCGAGCGTCGTGTTCATGTGTCGGGGATCCATCTCAAGGGCGGCGCGCCACCAGCGCCGCACCGTCCTTGCCGTTGAGGACGAGGGCGCCGTCGCGGCGAATGTCGAAGCTGCGGACGCCTTCAAGCCGGCGCAGCAGAACCTGCTCCTGCGCCATGACCGTAGGGTCGCAGGCCATCATCGTCGCCGCGGCGGGACCCAGCGTGAGACCTTCACCGGTCAGCGTGTAGGATGTCCGGAAGCGGTTGCACGACCCGTCGCCGGCAAGCCCGCCATCGGCGAGAAACTCCAGTGTCGGCCGGGTCTTGCCGAGCACGCGCCGACCGGCCACGTGCGTGATGCGCCATGCGCCAACAGTGAGAAGATCACGCGGTTCGCCGCCACAGCCCCGCAGGACCGGCTGACGTTGCAGGATCGCGACGGTGTCGGGATGCGGCATCCCGCTCATCGTGTCGCGGCAGAGACGGCGCTCGATCGCGATCCTGGCCGGGCGCCCTTCGAAAACGACGTCGTAGCGCGCGCGTCCGCCGTTCCTTCGCGCCCTTGGCGTTGGCGCCTGCAAACGTTCGCCGCTCGCCATCTCCAGGGCGATGATGTCCTGCGTGATGGACAGTCGCCAGCCCGGCTCCTGACCGCGCGCGGTATAGGGCGGGGCGCCGAGCGGGGCCGCCAGTGCACCCTGGCTCAGGACGAGAGCGAGGAAACCGGCGAATGGGCCGAGGCGGCGTGTCCAGACCATGATGATTCCCCGACGCAGGCGGCGAGCATAAGCGAAACGCCCCCCTTCCGTCACCCGAGCCCGTTCAGCCGCCGCCGATCTCCCGGGCGCGCTCGACCACGAGATCCGCCAGTCGCTCCACCGCGAGCGCACCGGCGACCGTGCGCTGGATCACGACGTTGCGGCGGTCGAACTCGTCGCGCTTGCGCGTCACGAGGCCGAGCTTGCCCATGCTGTCCAGAGCCCGGGTGATGACCGGCTTGGTGACGCCCAGTTGCGCCGCCAGACCACGCACCGTGTGCGGCGGCAGCTCCAGATAGATCGTCAGCAGGATGGCGGTCTGGCGCGCCGACAGGTCGGACTGCCCGTCCCGCACGAGATCGAGATGGACCTGGCGCCATAATCTGAGCGCCTGAGAGGGCCTGATCTCCAGAGGCATGAGCGCGTGCGGTCCCGATCGTTACGGGTCCGTATCATTATCGCGCGGCCCGGCCGGCGCAATCGCCTTCTCGCGACAGCCTTAACCGAGCGGGTAGAGCTGCCTGACCAGCGCATAGGTCAGCCGCGCCGCCTGGCATTCGCCACCTTCCGGCCGTCCGGGCTTCGAGGAGGGGTTCCAGGCATAGATGTCGAAATGGGCGTAGGAATCGGTCTTCTCGACGAAGCGGTTGAGGAAGAGCGCCGCCGTCACGGAACCGGCGAAGCTGCCGCCCGAGACATGGTTGAGATCGGCGATGCGGGAATCGAGCATCCGCTCGTAAGGCGGCCAGAGCGGCATGCGCCAGACGGGGTCGTTGACCGCCTGCCCGAGCCGCATGATCTCGGAGGCGAGCCCGTCGTCATGGGTGTAGAAGGGCGGCAGCTCCGGCCCCAGCGCGGTCCGGGCGGCGCCGGTCAGGGTGGCGTAGTCGATCAGGAGTTCGGGCGCCTCCTCATCGGCCAGCGCCAGGGCGTCGGCCAGGATCAGGCGCCCCTCCGCATCGGTGTTGCCGATCTCGACGGACAAGCCCTTGCGGCTGGGCAGGACGTCGCCAGGACGGAAGGACGAGCCCGAGACGGCGTTCTCGACTGCGGGCACGAGCAGACGCAGCCGCACCGGCAGCTTGGCCAGCATGATCATGCGCGCCGCAGCGATGGCGGCAGCCGCCCCGCCCATGTCCTTCTTCATCAGCAGCATGCCGGCGGAGGGCTTGAGGTCGAGCCCGCCCGTGTCGAAGGCGACGCCCTTCCCGACCAGCGTGACCTTGGGATGGGCCGGATCGCCCCAGACCAGGTCGATCAGCCGCGGGGCACGCGGCGAGGCCCGGCCGACCGCATGGATCATCGGAAAATTGCGGGCGATGAGGTCGTCGCCGACGATGGCGGTGACCACCGCGCCGCCCTCATCCCCCAGCGCGCGGATCGCCGCCTCGATCTCGGCGGGCCCCATGTCGTTGGCCGGCGTGTTGACGAGATCGCGGGCGAGCGCGACGGAGCCGGCCATGCGGAGCAGATCCTCGCCGTCCATGCCCTCGGGCAGAACCAGGCGCGCGGTGGCGGGGGCGGGCTTGCGGTAGCGCTCGAAACGATAGCCCTGGAGCAGCCAGCCGAGCGCAGCGAGGTCGGGATCGCCCATCTCGCCGCTCAGCACATAATCGCCGGCCGGCAGCAGGGCCGCCAGCCGCCCCGGCGCGAAGGGGTCGCGCCGGCGCGCATCGGCGCCCTCGACGCCGAGCAGCACGGCGGCGACCGCACCCGACGCGTCGGGCAGGACGACATGCTGCCCGGTCCCGGCTGTAAAGCCCTGCGCCTCGGCGAAGCGGCGCGCTTCCAGCGGCAGATCGGCGAGAACAACCGGCAGACCGGCTTTCGTGACGCAATGGACGGGGATCGCGGCCGAAGACGCTGCAACGAGAAGGCTGTTCACGAGGATCGGATCCCTGATGGGAGAGGCCAGCGGGGGCCGGTTAAGGATGCGTTAGGGTTAACGTTTTATCACCACAGCAACCACATCTGCCAATCGTGGCGAGGCGGCGAGACCCATGTTGTCCAGTCATCTGTCTTCCATGTTCCCGCCGCGCCGTCACCCCCCGGCGCCCATGCGCCGGCTCTCGCGCCCGGTGCTGGGCCTGGCGATCGGCCTTGCCTCCCTCGCTCTGGCCGGCTGCCAGAGCAGCGGCGGAATCGGCGACGTGACCGGCTCGATCGGCCGCAGCGCCGCGCAGCCGCGGACCGCAGCCGACTGGCACGCCGAGAGCGAACGCTGGAGCAAGCGCTACGAGGCCAACCCGAAGGACCGCGACGCGGCGTTCTACTATGCCCGCGCCCTGCGCGCGCTCGACCAGAACGCCCAGACTCTGGCGATCCTGCAGAGTGCCGTGCTGACCCATTCCAATGACCGCGAACTGCTCGGCGCCTATGGCCGCTCGCTCGCCGACAACGGCCGGCTCAAGGAGGCCGACGACGTGCTCTCGCGGGCGCATTCGCCGGAGCGGCCCGATTGGCGGATCCTTTCGGCCCAAGGCACCGTGGCCGACCAGCTCGGCGAGCATGCCCGGGCGCAGCAGATCTACCAGGCGGCGCTCAAGATCGCGCCCGGCGAGGCGACCGTGCTGTCCAATCTCGGCCTGTCGCTGGCTCTGTCCAAGCAGCTGCCGGAGGCCGAGCGGGTGCTGCGCGAGGCGGTCTCCACCGGCAAGGGCGATGCCCGGGTGCGCCAGAACCTCGTGCTCGTGCTCGGCCTGCAGGGCCGTTTCGCCGAAGCCGAGGCCCTGGCGCGCCAGGACCAGAATCCGACGGAAGCCGCGGCGACGATCGCCTATCTCAAGCGCAGCGTGAGCCAGACCAACAGCTGGGACATGCTCAAGACGGGCGGCGCCAAGCCCAAGCCCAAGGCCGCGCCAACCCAGGCGCAGGCGCCGTCAGCGACGCCCCAGGGCTAGACGCCGATCCGGGCCCATCGCGGCATCTTGGCCCGCGCCGCAGGCCATGGTCTTCGCGTCAACGTCACGATGGCCGAGCCGGCCGCCCTCACGACCTGCGAGCGTTCGGTCGCCGCGGCATCGGGGCGAGCGCGGCGAAACTCCTAGTCCAGCGCGCTGTCGGTCCTTTTGGTCGAGAGGATGTCGTAGGACAGCTTGATCGCATCGAGCGCCTGGGACCAGCGTTCGGTCGCCAGGCGCGCATAGAGCACGTCGATGACGACCATCTGCGCGATGCGGCTGGAGAGGGCCTCCATCCGGTACTTGGTTTCCTGGGCGGCGGTATACAAAACGACGTCGCAATGCTGCTGCAGCGGCGACTTGCCATAGTTGGTGATGCAGATCGTCCGGGCGCCGGACTGACGCGCGATCCGGGTCGAGGCGATCGTTTCCCGCGTCCGGCCCGAATGGCTGATGGTGATGGTCGCGACACCGGGACCCGTGAAGGCTGCGCTGACCGCCTGGTTGTGCGAATCGGTGACGGATTTCGTCGGGATGCCGAGCCTCAGAAAACGGGAGGCGGCGTCGTCGGCGATCGGCGCGGCGGTGCCGACGCCGAAAAACTCCAGCCGGCTGGCTGCGGCCATGAAGCCCACCGCGCGGTCGACTGCCGCGGGATCGAGCACCTTGAGCGTATCCTCGATCGCCAGAGCATGGCTGGAGCCGATCTTGCGGGCGATCGTGGCGGAATCGTCCGTCGCCACGACATCCTCGTGCAACAGAGACTGACCCGCCGCGATTTCCTGGGCGATCGCGATCTTGAGTTCGGGAAAGCCCTTGCCGATCACCTGCTGGCACAGGCCGATGACACTGCCCTCGCTGACTTCGGCGATGCCCGCCAGCTCGCTGACGGACATCCGGATCACCTTCTCCGGCGCGGTCGTTATGACGGTGGCGATGCGCCTGGCCGCCGGCGGCATCTCGAGCAGGGATGCTTTCAGCCGCGCCAGCACGAAGTCCATCTCTTCCCTTTCCGCAGATGACGGTGTCGCCACCCGTCCAACCCGATACCCCCTCGCAGTCGGAACGTTCCTGGCACCGGACGGCTCGATCCGGGTGCCGACGATCGAATCACGGACGGATTCGCGGCGCAAACAGAGCTTTATCACCCTGCTCATCTCACAGCCGGTGGTGATGGTCGAGCCGACGAGGCGGCCATGACTGTGCGCAACGGGGGGAAATCGTCGAGCCGGCCCTGCGGCCCGCGATCGAACCTTCGGGCAAGCTCAGCCGAGCCGGCCGCCATGGACCGGGAACAGGTGCTCGCCGCGCCGCGTGATGCTCAGCTGCTGCCGAAAGGCGCCGGTGCCCGCCTCGAAGGTCTCGGTCTTGGCGGCGTGATGGCGAATATCGGCCTTCATCAGGCTGGCGCCGCGCATGCTCGCCGGCGCGGCGAGCCCGAGGAGATCGAGGATCGTCGGCGCGATATCGACGATGCCGGAGGGGGCCTGCGTCGCGCCGGGGGCGCCGCCACGCGCGGCGCCGCCCAGGATCAGCACCGTATTGAGCTCATGCCGGTTGAGGCCGCCATGCATGCCGCCGCCGACCGGAACGCCGCCCGTGATCAGGCCGAGGCCCGGCAGGCCGTGAGGGTCGATGCTGGTGTCGGAGCGCAGCACATAGACGAGTTCCGGCTGCCGCGCATGGCCGAGGCCGACGAGCGCGGTCGAGAAGGTGCCGTCGACCGCGCCCTGCACGGGATCGTCCGACGGCGTGAACACCATGCCGATCTCGTCGCGCTGCATGAGCCAGCGCGCGATCTGGTCGCGCCGGTCCATGTCGCCGTCGACCATCCGGATTTCGCCCATGTTGCCGCCCGTCACCGTGACGGCGGCGCCGTTGATCGCCCGGGCCGAGGCGCGGGCCGCCTTGTGGCCGGCCTCGCCGAGCAGGCCGGCGATGTCGGCTATAGCCGAGCTGGAAATCTGGCCATGATCGGAGGCGACGATGATGGCGATGTCGTCGGCGTCCGACCGGGCTTCGATGGCCGCGCGGATGCGCCCGAACGCGGCATCAACTGCGGTGACGATGGCGTTCGTCTCGTCGGAGGCGAGAAACTTGTAATGAAACGAGGTGTCAGGCTCGTTGAACCAGATCAGCGCCACGTCCGGGTCCATGCTGCCGAGCACATGCTCGATGAAGACGCGCGTGACGTACTCCGTCTCCTCGAAGCGGGGGAGGGTGCGCGGCGGCAGCGGCCCGAAGCGCTCCACCACTTCGTCGACGGCATGCGGCGTCCGCGTGGCCTCGGAGCCCATGACCGAGAACGTCCAGTGGCCATGGGCGGCCGCGCGCGGATTGATCGCATAGGTCGAACCAGCCGAACCGGAATGGACCACGGCGAAGCTCATGTCATGCGCCGCCAGCCGGTCGCCAAGCGTTTCCGGAGCGATCAAAGGCCCGTTGAGGCGCTCTTCCGCCAATGCGAGGTCGGCTGCCAGCGAGGTGTCGAGCACGAAATCGGGGGAAACCGCGGGGAAATAGAAGCTGTTGCCGACGATGCCGTGCAGCGCCGGCGGCGCGCCCGTCGAAATCGAGGAGGTCGCCACCCGCGTCATCGACGGAAACACCGAGCGCGCCTCCCGGAACCAGGCGCCCTCGCCGGCGAAGGCCGCCAGATTGGGCATGCGCTCCGGCGTCACCATGTCGGGCCTCAGCCCGTCGAACACCACCACAACGACCCGTGACGCTTTTTGCATGGTGCTATCTCAAGGTTGGATCGAGCTTGTCGCGCAGCCAGTCGCCGAGCACCGAGACCGCCAGCGTGGTGAACACGATGGTCAGCGCCGGCGCGAGGATGATCCAGGGCGCACGCGTGATGTATTCTCGGCCATAGCCGACCATGTTGCCAAGGCTGGTCATCGGGGGTTGCACGCCGAGCCCGAGGAAGGACAGGCCGCTTTCGAGCAGGATCACTTCGGGGAAGACCAGCGTCATCGAGACGATCAGCGTCGAGGCGATGTTGGGCAGGATGTGGCGCAGATAGACCCGCATCGGCGAGGCGCCGAGTTGCCGGCAGGCCGAGGCGTAGCCCTGTGCGCTGGCGGAGATGGCCAGTCCGCGCGAGATGCGTGCATAGCGCTCCCAGCCGAACAGACCCATCAGGCCGATGAGCAGCGGCAACGAATTGCCGAAGAAGGCCAGCACCGACAGCGCGAGGATCAGGAAGGGCATCGAGGCCTGGAAGTCGGCCAGCATCAGCACGACCTGCTCGACCAGGCCCCGAAAATACGCCGCGAGAAAGCCCAGCGTCGTGCCCAGGACCGCCGAGATGATCGAGGCGCCAAACGCGATCAGCAGCGAGATGCGGATCGAGATCAGCAGCCGCGAGAGCACGTCCCGGCCCAGTTCGTCGGTGCCCAGGATATGGGGCAACGTCCCCGGTGGCACGAGCCGATTTCGCAGGTTCGGCGCGGTGTAGACGAACGGGCTGATCAGCGGCGCGACGATGGCCACGACGATCATCGCGATCAGCCAGAGAAGCGCGATCTTGACCAGGAGCGGCATGTCCTGGCCCGGCCAGCGGCGGCCGAGCGCGGGATGGCTCGCGGTGGCGGGGGAGAGCGCCTGGTCACTCATGCCGCTTGTCCCACTGTCTGCCGCAGGCGCGGATCGAGGAAGCCGTAGAGAAAGTCGACGATGAGGTTGGACGTCACCATCGTGGCCGCGACCAGCAAGAGGATGCACTGGACCACGGCCAGATCGCGGTTCGCCACCGCCACGACCAGCAGCCGGCCCACACCCGGCCAGGAGAACACGCTCTCCACCACCACCGCCCCTGCGATCAGCGTGCCGATCATGAAGCCGATGATGGTCACGGTCGGGATCGCGGCGTTGGGCAGGGCATGGCCGATGATGACGTCGCGCCACGGCACGCCCTTCGCGCTGGCCGTGCGGATGAAGGGCTGACCGAGCACTTCGAGCATGGCGCTGCGGGTGAAGCGCGCGAGCACAGCGCCCCCACCGATGCCGAGCGTGAGCACGGGCAGGATCGCGTGGCGCCAGCTGTCCTGCCCGCCCGAGGGCAGCCAGCCGAGCTTGACCGCGAAGACCAGAACCAGCGTCAGGCCGAGCACGAAACTGGGGATAGTGAAGCCCGCCACCGAGAGCATCATGACCACGCGGTCGGCCAGGCTGCCGCGATGCAGCGCGGCATAGATGCCGGCGGGAACGCCGACGCACAGCTTGATGGCGAGCGCCGGCAGAGTCAGCGAGAGCGTAACCGGAATGCGCTCCACCACCAGTTCGATCGCGGAGCGGCCGTCGCGCATCGAGCGGCCGAGCTCGCCTTGGGCGATCGCCCCGAAATAGTGGAAATACTGCAGCCAGAGCGGATCATCGAGGCCCCAGGCCGCCCGGAAGGCGGCGATCGCCTCCGGCGGCGCCTCGGGACCCAAAATGATCTGGGCCGGATCGCCCGACAGGCGCAGCACGATGAAAGCGAAGGTCACCACCAGCGCGATGGTGATGGCCGCGCGCCCGAGCCGGATGGCGAAATAGCGCAGCATCACGCGGCCTTGCCGATTGCCGTGCTGGACGGCTCGACGAGATGGCAGGCGACGCGGCGGCCAGAGCCCTGTTCGACGGATCGCAGCACGGGGGCTTCCCGCTTGCAGCGATCGATGGCCAGCGGACAGCGGGGATGGAAGCTGCACCCGCCGGGCCGGTTCGCGGGGTTCGGCGGCTCGCCCGTCAGAACGATGCGTGCCTGGCCGCCCGTGCGCCGCGTCACCGGTGCCGCCGAAACGAGGGCGCGCGTATAGGGATGCAGCGGTGCGGCGAAGAGATCGTCGGCGTCGCCCTCCTCGACGAAATCGCCGAGATACATCACGGCCACGCGGTTGGAGACCTGTCGCACCACGCGCAGATCATGGCTGATGAACAGCATGGCGAGGCCGAACTCGGCCTGCAGATCGACGAGAAGATTGACCACCTGCGCCTGGATCGACACGTCGAGCGCCGAGACGGGCTCGTCGCAGACCAGGAAGTCCGGCCTGGTCATCAGGGCGCGCGCCAGGACGACGCGCTGGCGCTGGCCGCCGGACAACTCATGCGGATAGCGGGTCATCTGTTCGGCCGACAGACCGACACGGGCGAGCATCTCCTGCGCCAGCGGAAGGCGCCGGGCCGGCTCGCCGATCCGGTGGATATCCAGCGGCTCCTGCACCTGCACGATGACCGGCAGGCGACGGTCGAGCGCGCCGAGCGGGTCCTGATAGATCATCTGCATGCGCGCGCGCTGCGCTCGCCATTCGGGCGAGCCCGAGGCCGGCATCGGCTGGCCGGCGAAGCGCACCTCCCCTTCATCCGGTGCCTCGAGCCCGAGCGCCATGCGGCCCATGGTGGACTTGCCGGAGCCGGACTCGCCGACGATGCCGAGCGTCTCGCCGGCAGCGAGGCTGAAGCTGACGCGGTTGACCGCGCGAACCTGGGTGATCGCGCCGAACAGCCCCCGCCGCGAACCATAGGTCCGGGACAGATCCGTAGCGGTGAGAAGGGCTCCGCTCATGCCAGCTCGAGCTCGCGCTCGGCGACGGGAGCGCGAACCTCCGGCTCGAAGACGCAGGCCACGCGCCTGCCTGTCGCGGCGTTGCGCAAGGCGGGCACTACCTCCCGGCAGATCTCGGCCGCCTGCGTGCAACGCGGGGCGAAGGCGCAGCCCTTGGGCAGCGCACGGGGATCGGGCACCACGCCCGGAATGGAGACGAGCTTGCGGCGCGGCCCCCCGAGCGGCGGCAGGGAGTTCAGCAGACCCTGGGCGTAGGGATGCCGGGGCGCGTCGAACAGTTCGGCGGCCGGCGCTTCCTCGACGATGCGCCCGGCATACATCACCGCGACGCGGTCGCAGGTCTCGGCGATGACGCCGAGGTCGTGGCTGATCAGCACCAGCGCCATGCCCATCTCGCGCCGCACCGTGTTGATCAGGTCGAGGATCTGCGCCTGGATGGTCACGTCGAGCGCCGTGGTCGGCTCGTCGGCCACCAGGATGTCGGGCTCGCCCGCGAGCGCCATCGCGATCATGACGCGCTGGTTCTGCCCGCCGGAGAACTCGTGCGGATAGGCCGAGAGGCGCCGTTCCGCGTCGGGAATGCCGACGAGATCGAACAACCGCTTGGCCTCGGCCCTGATCGCCCGGCCGGACAGGCCGCGGTGCAGGGACAACGCCTCGCCGATCTGCGTGCCGACCTTGAGCACCGGGTTGAGCGCGCTGGTCGGGTCCTGGAAGATCATCGCGACGCGGCCGCCGCGCACCTTGTCGAGCGCAGTGGGGCTGGCGCCCACCAGTTCGAGATCGTCGAGCCTGGCGCTGCCGGAGACCCGCGCCTTGCCGGGCAACAGGCCCAGCGCCGCGAGCCAGGTCACGGACTTGCCCGATCCGGACTCGCCGACGAGGCCGAGCGCCTCGCCCTTGCCGATCGACAGATCGATGCCGTGCAGCACCGTCACGCCATCGAAGCGCACCGTCAGGCCCGACAGGGTGAGACGCGTGGAGGCCATCTGCCCGCCCGCCTCAAACATAATTGCCGGGCCGGAAGTCCATGGCGAAGGCCGGCGAGGCCTTCCATTGCAGGGCCTTCGACTTGGCGGTGAAGGTCGCATTCTGATGCAGCACCGTATAGGCGGGGTCCTCGCGCTCGCAGATTTCCAGCATGCGGCGGAAGGCGGTGCGGCGGCGGGCCCGGTCGGTCGAGGTCTCCAGAACCTCGCAGAGCTGGTTCATTTCGGTGTTGGTCCACTCGCCGATCTGCTGCTGCTGGCCGTTGGGGCCGTGCTGGTTGACGATCGACGACACCGGATCGCTGAAGGGGGCGGAGTTCGACCAGTCGCGCACCGCACGGCTGTCGTTGCGCTGCATGATCTGCGACCAGTTCTCGACCGAGTTGATCTGCACGTTGAGGCCGACCGAGCGCCACATCTCGGTGAGAACCTGCGCGGTGGCGTTCTGGTTGGTGTAGTAGTTGTTCAGCAGGCGATAAGGGATCGGATCGCCCTTGTAGCCGGCCTGCTTCAGCAGGTCGGCGGCCAGCTTCGGGTTGTATTCCGGGACCGTCCAGTCGGCGTGGAACATGTCGCCGTAATACTCCCACTGCAGGCCGGCGGGCACCTTGGTCCGCCCCGCCCAGAGCGAGTCGACGATGGCCTGCCGGTCGATGGCGTGGGTGAAGGCGCGCCGCACCAGCGGGTTCTGCAGCTGGGCATGGTTCTTGTCGAACACCGTCAGGCGGTGATTGAGGATGGTGCCGCCCTGCACCTCGAAGCCGGCGTTCTTCTCGATGTCGCTGATCTGGTCCGGCGGGATGTCGCAGGCGAACTGGTACTGGCCGGAGAGCAGGCCGGCGATACGGCTCGGCACTTCCGGCACCTCGACGAAGCGGATGCGCTTGAGCGGCGGCCGGCCGCCCCAGTATTCGTCATGGGCCTCGAGCGTGAGCGAATTGTCGGGCCGGAACTCGACCACCTTGTAGGGGCCGGTCGTGATCGGCTTGCGGGCCCAGTCCAGATAGCTGGCGGCGTCTTCCCAGCCCTTGCGGCTCATGATGTCCGAGCCGTAGCGCGCCAGGCGGCCTTCCAGCGTCACGTCCGGCGTCGCGTTGTAGAAGCGGACGGTGTATTTATCGACGGCGTCGACGCGCAGAAGATCGGGCCAGGCCCGGCGCGCCACGGCGGGGATTTCGGCCGGCAGCTCCTTGCCGGGACGCGGCGTCGGGATCGTCTCGAAGGCCTTGATGGTCGAGCGGTTCTTGGCTTCGGTGTTGCCGAACATGCGCTCGCGGGAAAACGTGAAGACGACGTCCTCGGCCGTCAGTTCGGCGCCGTTGTGGAATTTCACGCCCTGTCGCAGCTTGAGTTCGACGGTCTGGTCGTCGATGCGCTTCCACTCGGTGGCGAGACCCGGGCGCGGCATCAGATTGCCGAGCCAGTCCTTGCCGATCAGCGGCTCCCAGAGCGAGGTGAAGAAGATGCGCTCGCCGACATTGGACTGCTCGCGCAGGACATCGAGCGTGTTGGAGTTGACGATCTTCTGCACCGCGATGGTGATCGACGGGCGGTTGTCCGACTGGCCGATGGCGAATTGCGGCAGAGCGGATGCGCCCAGTGTCGCTGCGCCGAACTGCAATGTCTTGCGTCGCGTGAAAGCCACCATGACCGTCTCTCCGTCTCGTGAAACACCGCTGCCGTGCCGCGCCGGGAAGGCGCCCGATCCGCAGACCGGGCTCCCAGCGCCATGGACTGAGTTATATTCAGTCAGGACAACAGTCGGATGACACGAAGCTCGGTCGACTAAGGAATTACTGCGCCAATCCCAGGGCGATCAGATGGTCGGCGCCGGCCCTGACGGTGTCCTTGTTGCGGACTTCGAGGATCAGACGCGGGTTGCTGTTCAGCCCCGCGAGCGCGCGGAAGACGGAACTCCAGCGGATGTTGCCCTCGCCGGGATTCCAGTGGCGGTCGGCATAGCCATCCGTATCCTGGAGATGGACGTGGTGGAGCATGTCGCCTGCGGCGTGAACGAAGTAATCGACCGGCGGGCCGCCGGTCGAGCCATGGGCATAATTGGCGTGGCCGGTGTCGATCGAGACGCGGACGAACTCGCTGTCGAAGGAGCGGGCGAGGTCGACGCGGATATGGGCGTCCTTGTCCTCGATGTTCTCGATGACGAGCACGACGCCCATGTCGGCCGCACGCCGGACGGCGTCGCCGATCGACGCATGCGTCAGCTCGATGGTCAGCTGGCGCGCATTCTGGTGATCGTCGAGGTTGTTGTAGTCCCAGGTCGTGTAGGGCGAATGGATCACCATCTGCGTCGCGCCGAGATGGGCGCAGACATCCAGACCCTGATGCATGCGCTTGCTGACGATGGCCCGCACATCGGGGTCCTTCGAGGCGATGTTGAAGCCCCAGAAAGGCCCGTGAATGCCGAGACGGCCGGTATGGCCGTCGAGCGCCTTCAGGACATCGTCGGCCAGCGGCTTCCAGTCGCCGTTCAGGACGTCGGCCAGGAAAAAGTCCTGCACCTCCACATCGCGCTGTTTGTCGAGAATCCAGTCGCGGTGAAGGCGGAGACCGGCGAGCGGGAGCGCGGCGCCGAGAATGGGCAAGGCCTGATGCATGGTCATAGGGACGGTCCAGAGTAGTGGGGGAAATCGGAACGGCGCTTCAGTAAAGACGCTGCCGCAACAGCTTTGAATAATCCACAAGGCGGTGACGCGGGGATGACAGCTTCACTCAATAGACGAGCAAGAGCCGATCCTAACGGGCTGCGTAGCCGGCTATCAACAGTCGCGCGACAACCGTCGGAGCAAGCCAATCTCGATCCCCGGCAAGCCCGCCGCATTTTGGCCACCGGAAGCCCGAAGCCACCTGCGCACGGCATCGGCCGGGGTCGCAGGCCGGGATCAATGCGACGCCGAATCCGACGCGATCTCTTCACTCGTCATGCCGGCCGCAGCGAGGTGCCTCCGCAGGGGCCGGGGCGGCATGTTGGTGGTGGTGCCGCCAATCTCGGTCCAGCGCGAGGTATCCTGCGCGATCATCATGCGGGGCTCGACGAGCTCGTGGCGAATCCTGCCGCCGTCGAGCGTCCAGACCAGATAGCCCGGCCGCGACCAGCGCCGCCATTTGCGCCATTGGCGCTCGAAATGGACCATCGCCGTCGGCGGCGCCCAGACGATGCCCATGCCTTGATAGCGGATGCGGCGATAGACGTGCAGATGACCGCAGGCGATCACCTTGACGCCCGCATCGCGACAGGTTTTCAGCAGCGCCCGCCGCGCCGGATGAGGCACGCATGAGGTGGTCGGGCGCTCGTCCTTCGGGTCGGTCTCGAAGGGCGGCATATGCATGAACACCATCGCCTGGCGGGTGCCGCGCGAGGCGAGCTGCGTGCGCAGGAAGGCCAACTGCGTCGCCTCCTCCGCCAGGCCCGACGCCATCACAGCGCTATCGAGCCCGATGAGCCGCCAGCTCCCGAGATCGTGGCTCCACCACATCGGGCCCACCGCCGTCGTCCAGGCTGCCATGCGCGCCGTGTCGATCGGTTGATCGAGCCGCGAGAAGGGCGGAGCCTCGCCGATGTCGTGGTTGCCCGCCAGCGTCAGCACCGGTGCCGGCAGGCGGTCGAGCTGCGCTTTCGCGAAGCCGAGATCGGCCGGCCGCAACGGCCCGTTGAACGAGATGTCGCCGGTGTGGACGATCAGATCAGGCTGCAGCGCCTGCATCTCGTCGACGAAGACATCGAAATTGTCGATGAAATAGGCGTGGGTTTCCGACAGATGCGTGTCCGAAACCTGGACGACGCGAAGGGGGCGGTCGGCGCCGTTGGCTGCGCTCATCTCAGGCGAAGCTCAGATTATCGGCGCGCAAATCCATGAAGAAGAAGCTGTAGGGCGTCCAATTGACCTTCTTCTTCACGCCGTAGGTTTCCAGCGGCTGGTACAGGATCGTGCCGGGGCAGGCGTCCTCATAGGCGTCGAGCATCTGGGCAAACAGCGCCTTGCGCTTGGCGGGGTCGGTCTCGCCGAGCAGGGCGCGACCGGCGGTGTTGAAGGGGGCCGCATCCGCCTCGGCAAAGGCCTTGGTGGTCTGGAAGGCCGAGGCCGGGCCCCAGCTCGGCCAGATCGCGCCGAGCGGATCGGGGAAGCGGGTCGAGTTCGAGGTGTTGCCGACCTGCTGCCCGGCTCCTTGCATCTGGGCGAAGTTCTCGACCACCTGCAGGCGCGCGTCGATGCCGACGGCCTTCCACATCTCGACGATGATCTGCGCGGCGTCGAGCGCGCCGGTGTAGTAGTTCGGCATCGTGCGGTAGGTGATCGGCTCGCCCTTGTAGCCGGCTTCGCGCAGCAGCGCGCGGGCCCGCTCGGGGTTGAAGGGGAGACCGCGCCCTTCGAGGAACATGTCGCCATACTCAGGATAGTTGTGGGAGGGCGGGATCACCGCCTTGCCCAGCCACAGGGCGTCGACCAGCTTCTGCCGGTCGATGGCGACCGCCAGGGCCTGCCGGATGCGCTTGTCCGAGGTGCCGGCGCCGCGCGCATCGAAGGTCAAAAGATGGCTGTTGGCCAGCACGACCGAGCGCGCTTCGACATCCTTGTAGCTCGACATGACCTGGATCTGGTCCGGCGGCACGTTGGTGATCAGGTCGAACTCGCCGGAGACGAGGCCGGCGATGCGGGTCGACAATTCCGGCACTTCGCGGAAGGTGACGCGCCGCGCGTTGGGGCGGCCCATCCAGTAGCCGTCGAAGGCCTCGAACTCCATGAACTCGTTGGCGCGCATGCGGGAGAACCGGAAAGGGCCGGTCCCCACCGGGTTCTTGCCGAAGCCGTCGAGGCCGACCTGCTCGTAATGGCGCTTGTTGACGATCCAGGAGCACCAGGAGGCGAGTCGCTGCTCCATCAGCACATCGGGCGCACGCGTCTTGAACCGCACGGTGTGCCGGTCGATCGCTTCGACGGCCTCGAGCGTCCCGAAGAACGGGCGACCGCCCGGGATCTCGGCCTTGTCACCCCAGAGACGGCCGTCCCGGAAGGTGTAGGCGACATCCTCGGCGGTCATCTCGTCGCCATTGTGGAACTTCACGTCCGGCCGGAATTTCACCACCAGCGAACGCGGATTCTCGCGCTCCCAGGACAAGGCGAGATGCGGCAGCAGTTTCGAGCCGCCACCGCCCGGCTGGCTCTTGAAGTCGCGCCGGATCACCGTGTCGAAGACGGAATAGGTGACGCGCGTGCCGACATTGTTCAGCTCCATCGCCGGCTCGAGAACCTTGGGCAATTCGGCGACGGCCACCGTCAGGGCGGGGCGCCTGTCGGTCTGCGCAAAGGCATGCGGGGTGGTGACGACGAACGGTGCGGCAACGGCGCCCTGAACGAAACGACGGCGATTGAGCGACATGGCGAACCCTCCAAAGCGGCTGCTGACGGCTATTGCGCGCATGCGACACGGCCATGACGCATTGAATAAAACTCAGGATTTGATCAGGCGGGACTGTCGAGCGTCGGGTCGAGCCGGTCGCGCAGCCAGTCCCCGAACAGGCTGACGGACAGCGTCGTGAGGAAGATCACCAGGCCGGGGCACACCGCGATCCACCAGGCTTGCAGGAGATAGTTGCGGCCCGCGCCCAGCATCTGGCCGAGCGATGTGCCGGGCGGCTGCACGCCGAGACCCAGGAAGGACAGCGTGGTCTCCAGCAGGATCACCCAGGGAAAGGTGATCGTCATCTGCACCACCAGCGAAGCGGCGATATTGGGCAGGACATGCCTGAGGTTGACACGGTTGATCGTGGCGCCCAGCGCCTGCACCGCCCTGACATACAGCGCCGCCTGCTCCGAGATGACGAGCCCGCGCACGAGACGGGTGTAGCGCTCCCAGCCCTCGAGGCTGACCAGCACGATGAAGATCAGCAGGTTCGACCCGACCAGGGCGATGAAGGCGATGGCGATGAAGAAGGCCGGCAGGGCCGCCTGCACATCCACCATCATCATGATGACATCGTCGAGCCAGCCTCTGCGGCGGGCGGCGACATAGCCCAGCACGGTTCCGATCGCCGCGCCGATCAGCGTTCCCGCCAGCGCGATCGCGATCGAGGTCCGGATTCCGTAGATCATGCGGCTGAGAATATCGCGCCCGAGATGGTCCGTGCCCAGCACGTAGGCCCAGTCCCCGCCCCAGAACACCGGCGGGCGGAGGCGGCGGGCGAGGTTCTGCGTGGCAAAATCATAAGGCGCGATCACGGGCGCGAGCAGCGACACGACGACCATCAGCATCAGGAACCCGAGCGCCAGCCGGATGCTGAACGGCATGGCGCGCGTGGGTGCCGGACGCGCGCCGGCCGCGTGGGTGCGGCCCGTCAGAGGCTCGGTGGCGCTCATGAGGTCTGGCCCTTGGCGCCCAGCACATCGATGCGCGGATCGATCAAAGCGTGGATGATGTCGACGGCCAGGTTCGAGATGATGATGACTCCCGCGACGAACAGGATCGCGGTCTGAATCACCGCCAGATCGCGCACGCCGGCCGACGACACCAGCAGGCGGCCGACGCCGGGCCAGGCGAAGATCGTCTCGGTGACGGCGGCGCCGGCAAACAGCAGGCCGGTTTCGATCCCCAGAAACATCAGCAGCGGCACCGCCGCATTGGGAAAGACGTGGCGCAGCAACACGGGCAGCCGCGGAACGCCCTTGGCGCGTGCCGTCCGTACGAAACTCTGGCCCAGGACCTCGAGCATCGCAGTGCGGGTGAAGCGCGCGATCTTGCCGAGCAGGCCCGCCGCGAGCGTCAGCGTCGGCATGACCAGATGCCACCAGGTGTCCGTACCCGACGATGGAAGCCAGCGCAAAGTCAGGGCAAACAGCAGGATCAGCAGGATGCCGAGAAAGAAGGTCGGGATCGAAAAGCCCAGCACGGCGATGGACATGACGATCCGGTCCAGCGCCGAGTTGTGTTTCAGCGCCGCCAGCATCCCCAGAGGAATGCCGATGACCAGCGCCAGGCAGAGCGCCGCGGCGGCCAGGAGCAGCGTGTTGGGAATGGCTTCGGCCACGACGACGACGGCCGAACGGCCATCGGCGAACGAAACCCCGAGATCGCCGCGCGTCACGGCGACGAGGAAGCGCGCATACTGCTCGGCGATCGGCCGATCGATACCCCAGCGCTCTCGATAACCCGCCTTGACCTCCGGCGGCGTGTCGTCGGGCAGCAGCATGTCGGTCGGATCGCCGGCCAGCCGTAGCACGATGAAGACGGTGGTGACGCAGATCGCGAGCGTCAGAAACGCCCGCAGCATCCGCCGGACGATGAAGTTCAGCATGCCGTTCCCATCCGCGACCGGTGACCTTCGCCTCGGAGCGGGGCCACTGTCTGTCCCCTGCTGGATTGCAGAATCCTCAGTCGCCTAGGGCCGCCAGGTGTCAGCGACGTGACAGCCGCAAGGCCAGCCCATCCGTCGGTGGCCACGACGTTTGGACGGCACGTCCAGGCTGCACGGCCGGCCGAGGCGCAATGCTGCCGCGGTCGCCACCCGCGAGAGCGGTATCCCGTCGCTAGGGGAGGTTTTCCCGGAGGACGATCTCCGTTCGCGGCCGCTCGATGCCCTGCGTCGCGAGCCGGCCGGCACGCAGATTGGCGAAGATGGAGACGCAATCCATCATCGCGGCCTGCGGATTCTGGGTGATCACGGCGTCCATCGCCCCTTCAATCAGGAGGCTGCGCGTATCGGGCGTCAGGCCGTGGCCGACGAAGACGACCTCGTGCTGCCGCCCCGCCTCCTTCAGCGCCCGGGCAATCCCCTCCGGTCCGCCGCCGATGTTGTAGATGCCGGCGAGATCGGGGTGCTGCGCCAGCAGCGTCTTGGTCTGCCGGTAGTTCCTGGCCTCCTCGTCATGCCCTTCGCGCAGGCCGACGACCTGGATCGCGGGAAACAGATCCTCGAACAGATGCAGGAAGCCCATCTCGCGCTCTTCATGAGCCCGGTAGCTCAGGCTGCCGGCGATCATCGCAACCTTGGCGGGCCGGGCGCCGATGAAGCGGGCGATCAGGTAGCCGGCAGTTCGCCCCGCCGAGCGGTTGTCGAGCCCGACATAGGCAACGCGCCTCGTGTTGGCGATGTCGGAGATCAGCGTGACTGCGGGGACACCGCGCTCGGCCAGCGAGTCGACCGCCTCGCGCACCGTCGGATGCTCGAGGGCCATGAAGGCGATGCCATCGACCTCTCGCCCGATTTTCTTGAGGTGCTGCGCCAGCAGTTCGGGCTTGAAACTCTCGATGGTGTCCACCCGCGCCCGCATGTTGAAGGACGCCAGCTGCGCCTGCGAGCCGCCGATCAACCGGCCGAGCATGCCGAGAAAGCGGTTGCTGCCGGCCGGCAACAGGAAGGCCAGCCGCCAGGGCCGCAACGCGCTCGCGGGCTGCGCCTCGTCGATGACGTAACCGATCTCGCCCGCCGCCTTCAGCACGCGCTGGACCGTGACGGCCCGCACGCCGGGGCGTCCGTTCAAGACACGGTCCACCGTCGCGGTCGAGACGCCGGCCTGCTGCGCGACATCGTCGATCCGGGTCGAGCGGCGACGCTGGGGCCGGGCTTCGGTGGGGTCCATGCTCATCGAAAATCCATCAAAAACCATCAAGAATTGAGTTTGACGTCCATCAGCACGGCTTCCTATCGTTTGCGGAAGAAAACCACAAACAAACAGATCGCACAGCGATCCAGGGAGGTAGAGATGACTGTTCCGACCCGCCGCTCGGTCCTGCGGAGCCTTGCCGCCACGCCCGCGATCTCGTTCATCGCCATGCCGCATGTCGCGCGCGCAGCCGAGTTCGACCTGAAATACGGCAACAACCTGCCGCTAAGCCATCCGCTCAACATCCGCGCCCAGGAGGCGGCCGAGCGCATCGCCAAGGAGAGCAACGGCCGGGTCGAGATCAAGATCTTCCCCAACAACCAGCTCGGCGGCGACACCGACATGCTCAGCCAGGTGCGCAATGGCGGCATCACCTTCTTCACGCCCTCGGCGCTGGTCATCGCCACGCTGGTACCGGTGGCAGCGATCAACGCGGTGGGCTTCGCCTTCGCCGATTACGACCAGGTCTGGAAGGCGATGGACGGCAAGGTCGGCGCCCATGTCCGCGAGGCGATCGCCAAGGCGAACCTGTTCGCCTTCGAGAAGATGTGGGACAACGGCTTTCGCCAGATGACGACGTCGGGCAAGCCGATCGAGACCGCCAAGGACATGGCCGGCCTGAAGATCCGCGTGCCGGTGAGCCCGCTCTCGATCTCGATGTTCAAGGCGCTCGACGCCGCGCCCGCCAGCCTGCAGTTCTCGGAAGTCTATTCGGCCCTGCAGACCCGGGTCGTCGATGCGCAGGAGAACCCGCTCCCGATCATCCAGGTCGCGAAGCTGTTCGAGGTGCAGAAGAACTGCGCGATCTCGAACCATATCTGGGACGGCTTCTGGTTCATCGCCAATGGCCGCGCCTGGCGCGGCCTGCCGGCGGACATCCAGAAGATCGTCGGCGACGCGATCAACGATGCCGGCGTCAAGCAGCGCGGCGACATCAAGGCCCTCAACGCGACCGTCCAGGCCGATCTCCAGTCCAAGGGGCTGGCCTTCAACAAGACCGATCCCGAGACCTTCCGCGCCAAGCTCCGCGAGGCCGGCTTCTACAAGGAGTGGCAGGAGCGGTTCGGCGCAGAGGCCTGGGGCCTGCTCGAAGGCGCCGTCGGCAAGCTCGCCTGAGCGACGACCCACACCCTCGACCCGGGCGAAGGCCAGGACCAGCGGCGCCCCGCCGCCAGGCGTTCCGGCCTTCGCCTCATCGCAACCGTCTCGTGAACGACCCCGGACGCCTGCGATTCAAGGCCTCCGCCACCGACATGACAAGGGCATTCCCATGAGCCGCTTCTTCGGCCAGATCCGCCAGGCGGGCTATGTCGTCCCCGATATCGAGGCCGCGATGGATTACTGGAGCCGCGTGCTCGGCGTCGGTCCGTTCTTTTACAACCCCAAGGTTCCGATCCGGAACTACCGCTACCGGGGCCAGTCCTACGAGCCGCACAACTCGGTCGCGCTGGCCAATTCCGGGCCGCTCCAGATCGAGTTGATCCAGTGCCGCAACGCCGTGCCCTCCATGTACAAGGACTTCACCGATGCCGGCCACTCAGGCCTGCAGCATGTCGCCTACTGGACCTCCGACTACGACGCCGATCTCGAGCGGCTGACGAAACAGGGCTTCGAGCCGGTGATGTCGGGCGAGGTCGGCGAGCGCGGGCGCTTCGTCTATTTCGACACGCACTACCACCCCGGCACCGTGATCGAACTCTCGGAGGTCGCCGGCCCCAAGGGCGAGATGTTCCGTCTGATCCGCGAGGCGTCGGAAGCCTGGGACGGCAAGGACCCTGTCCGGCCGTTTCCGGATCTCAGCACGCTCTAGAGCCGACAGCACCAGGCGCGCCATGGTCGGGCTCGACCCGACCATCTCTAAAGCAGTGCGTTCCGGTCTCGGGCTTCTCGGGTCCGCGCTTCGCTGGAGCCGAGAACGACGCCGCCGGAATGGCAGGAATAACGCCGATGAACCCAGCCCGCTTCGAGGCCACCTACCTGATCGAAACGCCGCTCGACCCCGCCAGGGTCGCCGAGATCATGGCGGGCGAGCAGTCGAGCGGCACCTTCACCCGGGTCGCAGGCGAGACCGACGAATTGCGAAGCCGCACCCGTGCGGTCGTGACGTCCGTCGCGGAATGCGAACACGCCGACGCTCCCAGCCTGCCCAATGCCTGGCTGGAGAAGAAGGGCATCGGCGGTCCCTGGCGGCGCGCGCGCGTCTCCATCTCGTTCCCGGTCGACAATGTCGGCGCCAATCTCGCGACGCTGGCCTCGATCGTCGCCGGCAACCTCTATGATCTCGGCGAGGTCACGGGCCTGCGGCTCGACACCATCACCCTGCCGGCCGCGTTCAGGACCCGCTTTCAGATGCCGCGCCAGGGCATCGCCGGCACGCGTGCGCTCATCGGCGCGAGCGATGGACCAATGGTCGGCTCGATCATCAAGCCCAATGTCGGCCTGAGCCCGCAGGAGACGGCCGCGCTCGTCGGCACGCTCTGCGAGGCCGGGCTCGACTTCATCAAGGACGACGAGATTTCAGCCGATCCCCTCCATGCGCCGCTGGCGCAGCGCGTCCCGGCCGTGATGGCGGTGGTCCGGCGCCATCAGGACCGGACCGGCAAGGCGGTGATGATCGCCTTCAACATCACCGACGAGACCGACGCGATGAAGCGTCATGCCGACCTCGTGGCGCGCGAAGGCGGGACCTGCGTCATGGCGAGCCTCAACTGGTGCGGCTTCTCTGCGGTCGAGACGCTGCGCCGCGGGACGGACCTCGCCCTGCATGGGCATCGCAACGGCTTCGGCGCGCTTTCGCGCCACCCGATGCTCGGCATCTCGTTCCAGGCCTATCAGACGCTCTGGCGACTTGCCGGCGTCGACCACATGCATGTCCACGGCTTGCAGGGAAAGTTCGCGCAGGAGGACGAGGAGGTCGTGTCTTCGGCGAAGGACTGCGTCACGCCGCTCAGCCAGGGCATCGACGACCGCGTGCTGCCAGCCTTCTCCTCGGGCCAATGGGCCGGCACCGCGCAGCCGACCTTCGACGCCATCGGTCACTGCGACCTGCTGTTCATGGCGGGGGGCGGCATCCTCGCCCATCCCGGCGGGCCGGCGGCCGGGGTCGCCAGCATCCGGCAGGCCTGGGCGGCGGTCGCAGCCGGCCAGTCCTTGACCGATGCGGCCGTCGCGCATCCGGAGCTGCGGCAGGCGCTCGCCTTCTTCGGCAGGTCCACGGCTTGATCCCCGCCATGGCCGCCCCTAGCCCCTGCTATGGCTGGTATGGCGACGATTTCACCGGCGCGACCGACACGCTGGCCACGCTGGCGGAGCGGAACATCCGGGCGTTGCTGTTTCTGCGCCTTCCGACCCGGGAACAGCGCGCGGCGGCCGGCCCGCTCGACGCGATCGGTCTCGCGGGCGCCACGCGCGCAATGGCGCCTGACGCCATGGCCGGGGAACTCGCCCTGGCCGGTCGCTTCTTCGCCGAGACCGGCGTCGGCATCCTCCACTACAAATGCTGCTCGACCTTCGACAGCGCGCCGCATATCGGCAGCATCGGCGCGGCGGCGCGGGCGCTGCGACCGCATTTCCCCCACCCGCTCCTGCCCGTCGTCGGCGGCCAGCCCAATCTCGGACGCTACTGCCTGTTCGGCCAACTCTTCGCGGCGGCCGGCAGCGGTGGGGCGGTCCACAGGATCGACCGCCATCCGACGATGAGCGTCCACCCGGTGACGCCAATGGCGGAAGCCGATCTGCGCCGGCATCTGGCGGCGCAGGGGCTCGAACCGGTCGCGCTCGTCGATTACCGCGCCTATGATCGTGCCGAGGCCGAGGGCGCGCTCGGGCTGCCTCCCGGCCCCGGCCCGCATACCGTGCTGTTCGACGTGTCCCGCAGCGAGGACCTCGCGGTCATCGGCGCGCTGCTTTGGGCGCGCATGGCGGAGGGCCCGATGCTCGCCATCGGCCCGAGCAGCGTCGCGCTGGCGCTGGCGGCGTCGTGGCCGGGGCGTCGGCGGCCCGCGATCGCGTCACCGGCCCCGTCCCCGCGCAACGGCCCGGTTCTGGCCCTCGTCGGCAGCCTGTCGCCCGTGACACGGCTCCAGGTCGCGGCTTCATCGGCCTACGCGCCCCTCGGCATCGACGCCCATTGCCTGCTGTCGGAACCCGCCTACGGCCTGGCGCTGGCACAGGATGCCGAGGCCATTCTCGCGGGCGGGCGGAACCTCATGCTCGTCACCGAGGCGGTGCGGCACGCCCCAGCAGCCGCCACCGACGTCGCGATGGCGACCGGGCGGCTCTTGCAGGGCATCCTGAGTGCGGTCGCGATCCGCCGCCTCGTCATCGCGGGCGGCGACACGGCGAGCCTGGCCGTCCGGTCGCTGGACATCTGGGGACTGTCCTACCGCGCGCCTCTGGCACCAGGCGTCCCGCTCTGCCGGGCCCATAGCGACGTGGCGCGCCTCGATGGTCTCGATATCGTGCTGAAGGGCGGGCAAATGGGGCCGGCCGATTTCTTCGATGCCGTAGCCGACCCGTGCTGATCAGGCGGGTGAGAGACCGGTCCGCCTCCGCCTGCCGAGCGTCACTGCAGCTTCATCACCTGGATCGCCGCCGGCATCATGATGATGACGAACAGGACCGGCAGGAAGAACAGGATCATCGGCACGGTCAGCTTCGGCGGCAGGGAGGCGGCCTTCTTTTCGGCCGCCATCATGCGCTGGTCGCGGCTTTCCTGCGACAGGGTGCGCAGCGCAGTGCCCAGCGGCGTGCCGTAGCGCTCGGCCTGGATCAGCGCGGTCGAAACCGATTTGACACCTTCGAGACCGGTGCGCGCCGCCAGGTTCTCATAGGCCTGCCGACGCTCGGTCAGATATGACAATTCCGCCGTGCAGAGGGCGAACTCCTCGGCCAGAGGCACCGACTGGCCGCCGATCTCGGTCGCCACCTTGCGGAAGGCGTGCTCGATCGACATGCCGGACTCGACGCAGATCAGGAGCAGGTCGAGCGCATCGGGAAAGGCGATCTTCATCGAAGCCTGGCGCTTGCCGATCTGGTTCGACAAAAACACCTCCGGCGCCTTGATGCCGAGATAGGCGCCGCCGACGGCCATGCCGACCCGGATCAACAGCGACTGGCCGAAGTCGTTGATCACGAACACGTAAAACAGCGTGAACAGGAAGAGGCCGATCGGCATCACCAGACGGAAGAACAGAAAGGTGACCTCGGCCTGCTGGCCGCGATAGCCGGCCATGGCGAGCTGGTTCTTCGCCGTCTCGGTTCCGAGCCAATCGCCCAGCTTGAACTGCTGGACGATGTTTCGCATAAAGACCTTCGGTTCCTGCCGCAGCGAAACCCGGTCTGTCGGGCGGTTCAGCCGCTCGCGCTCGCGGGCACGGATCTTCTCGCGCTCCGTGGCGACGTTCTTCATGCGCTTTTGAAGATTGGTCCCTTCCGTCAGCGGGATCGCGATCGTCAGAACCGTTGCGGCGGCGGCGATCGCGACGAACAGCGCCAGCAGGAACTGACTGTCGGCGATCTTGTCCGCGATCAGGGCAATCATCAGCGTCGCCTCAGATGTTGAAGTTGATCATCTTGCGCATGACCAGGATGCCGATGAGCATCCAGATTCCGCAGGCGACGAGCGCGAACTTGCCCGATTGGGTGAGCCAGAGCAGCTCGATGTAGCGAGGGGTCGTCACATAGACCAAGCCCGCCACGACTGGCGGCAGACTGCCGATGATCGCCGCCGAGGCCTTGGCCTCCATCGAGACGGCATTGATCTTATCGCGCATCTTGCGACGCTCGCGGATGACCTTCGACAGGTTGCCGAGCGTCTCCGACAGATTGCCGCCGGTCTTCTGCTGGATCGCCAGCACGATCCCGAAGAAATTCGATTCTGCGCAGGGCATGCGCTCGTAGAGCTTCGCGACCGCGTCCGTCAGCGGCAGTCCGAGCGTCTGGCTCTCAATGATCAGGCGAAACTCCGTCTTGACCGGCTCGGTTGCCTCGGTCGCGACGATCCGCAGGCAGTCGTTCAGCGGCAGGCCGGCCTTGATGCCGCGGGTGATGACGTCGATCGCATTGGGAAACTCGACGCCGAACTTCTTCAGGCGCCGGTTGCGGCAGTATTTGAGGAACCAGGGAGGCATGCCGAAGGCCCCGATGAACAGGCCGATCAGCCCCAGCCACGGATTGCCGCTCAACACGAAGAGGATGAAGCCCGTTCCGACCGACATCATCGCGCTGACCGTATAGAATTTCTTGCGGTTCCAGCTCAGGCCTGCCTGCTGGATCTTCTGTTCGAGCGTCAGCTTGTTGCGGGCATTCTCGCGGTTCTCGATCTCCTTCAGGCTCTGGGCGATCTGGCCGCGCTTGGCCCGCGCCTGCGCCTCGCGATCGAGTCCCCGCGCGGCGACGGGAGCAGCAAACTCCTTGCGGCGCTTCTCGGCGCGCGCCTCGCCGCTGAGCATCGGGTAGAACAAGGCATAGACGACGCCGCCAGCCGCCAGAGTCGCGAGAAAGAAGACCGCGATGAAGCTCAGATCCATGGCCGCCGCTCCGGCTGTCGCGCTCGATCAGGCCGCATCGGCTTCGCCCTGCTCGAGCGCGTCGATCGCCGCCGCCAGCCGCTGTTCCTCGCCGTAATAGCGGGCGCGTTCCCAGAAGCGCGGGCGGCCGATGCCGGTGGCGCGATGGCGGCCGATGAGCTTGCCATGGGCGTCCTCACCCATGATGTCGTAATTCACGATGTCCTGGGTGATGATGACGTCGCCCTCCATCCCCATCACCTCGGTGATGTGGGTGATGCGACGGGAGCCGTCGCGCAGGCGCTGGGCCTGGATGATCACGTCGATCGACGAGCAGATCATCTCGCGCAGCGTCTTCGACGGCAGCGAGAAGCCACCCATCGTGATCATCGATTCGATACGGCTGAGGCATTCACGCGGGGTGTTGGCGTGGAGCGTGCCCATCGAGCCGTCATGGCCGGTGTTCATGGCCTGCAACAGGTCGAAGGCCTCGGGTCCACGCACCTCGCCGACGATGATCCGCTCGGGGCGCATGCGCAGGCAGTTCTTGACGAGATCGCGCATCGTCACCGCGCCGGTGCCCTCAAGATTGGGCGGGCGGGTTTCGAGGCGCACGACATGCGGCTGCTGGAGCTGGAGCTCGGCGGCGTCCTCGCAGGTGATGACGCGCTCGTCGAGGTCGATATAGTTGGTCAGGCAGTTGAGCAGCGTCGTCTTGCCGGAGCCGGTGCCGCCGGAAATGACGATGTTGCAGCGGACGCGGCCGATGATCTTCAGGATCTCGGCGCCGGGCGGCGAGATCGCGCCGAACTTGACGAGCTGGTCGAGGGTCAGCTTGTCCTTCTTGAACTTGCGGATGGTGAGCGCGGGGCCGTCGATGGCCAGCGGCGGGGCGATGACGTTGACGCGCGAGCCGTCGGCAAGGCGGGCGTCGCAGATCGGCGAGCTTTCGTCGACGCGGCGGCCGACCTGGCTGACGATCCGCTGGCAGATGTTCATCAGCTGCGCGTTGTCGCGGAAGCGGATGTTGGTCAGCGTGATCTTGCCGCCGACTTCGATGAAGGTCCGGGAGGCACCGTTGACCATGATGTCGGCGATGTCGTCGCGCGCCAGCAGCGGCTCGAGCGGGCCATAGCCGAGCACGTCGTTGCAGATGTCGTCGAGCAGTTCCTCCTGCTCGGCGATCGAGAGCACGACATTCTTCAGCGAGATGATCTCGTTGATGATGTCGCGAATTTCCTCGCGCGCCGATTCGCCGTCGAGCTTGGCGAGCTGGGAGAGGTCGATCGCCTCGATGAGAGCACCGAAGATCATGCTCTTCATCTGATAGTATTCGTCGGAGCGCTGCTGCTCCGCCGGCGCCGGCGGTGGCGGTGCGCGGCGAGGGTCAGCCGCCGGCGGCTCCGACGGGCGCAGCGAAGGCGCGGCGGCCGCCGGCGCCTTCAGCGCCAGGGCTGGCGCGGCGGCTCCACCCGGGGATCGCTTTCCGAACATCTCAACCCTCTCGCACGCAAGCTGGCGCCGCGATCAGCCGCAGGCGCGAAATGCCGGCGCCCGCCACGATCTTGCTGCCAGCCGTGATCGGCAGTTTCCGCATCGCTCAGGCCTTGCGACGCAGCTTGGCGACGAGCGGCTCGAACAGGCTGCGCTTGCTGCGCTTGGCCTCGCCGCGACCCGTCAGGCTGCTGGCGATCTGGACGAAGGCCTCGGCGGTCTTGCCGCCGGCCTGGACCTCGGCGATCATCTGGCCGTTATTGGCCGCCGTGCCGAAGAGCTGGGCGTCGAAGGGGATCGAGGTCAGGACCTCGACGCCGAGCGCCTTGGCGAACTCTGCCGCGTCGATCTCCGGCCGCTTGGGCATGCCGACCTGATTGAGAACCAGTTTGGCGCCGGAATCATTGGGGCGGTTGGCCCGCGCCAGATCGATCAGGTTCTTGGCGTTGCGCAGCGAAGCGAGTTCGGGGCCGGCGACCACCACGATCTCATCGGAGGTGATCAGCGCCCGCCGGGCCCAGCCGCTCCAGACATGGGGCACGTCGAGCACGACGCAGGGCACGGTGGCGCGCAGCAGGTCGAAAAGCTGGTCGAAGGCATCCTCGGGCAGGTCGAGTGTCCGGTCGAGCATCGCGGGCGCCGCCAGGAGAGCGAGATTGTCGCTGCAGCGCGAGAGCAGCCGGTCGAGCATGTTGGCGTCGAGGCGCTCGGGCGCGAACACCGCCTCGGCGATGCCCTGCGGCGGGTCCTGGTTGAAGTCCAGCCCGGCGGTGCCGAAGGCGATGTCGAGGTCGACGATCACCGTCGAGGCGTCGAGGTTGCGGGCGATCGCCCAGGCAACGTTGTGGGCGACCGTCGAGGCGCCGACGCCGCCCTTGGCGCCCATCACCGCGATGATCCGGCCGAGATTGCGGGCGCCGGGCGAGATGTAGAGCTCGGACAGGGTCTTCAGCACATCCAGCGTGCTCAGCGGCGCGATGAGATACTCGCTGACGCCGCGGCGGATCAGGTCGCGATAGAGCTGGACGTCGTTGACATGGCCGATGACGACGACCTTGGTCCCGGCGTCGCAGCTCTCCGAGAGCGCGTCGAGATGACCGACGAGGCTGGCGGGATCGGACACCGTCTCCAGAATGATGATGTTGGGCGTCGGCGCGGCACGGAAAGCCTCGACCGCCGCGGCCGGGCCGCCCATGTGGATGCGGGCATGGGCCTTGTCCATGCGCCGATCGGCGATGGCAGCCTGCATGGTGGCGGCGACGGCCGGCGTCTCGCAGAAAGCCTGCATGGTGACGCGCGGCAGCGGCACCACGACCTCGTCGGTCGCCACGCCCGCTGTCGGAGCCTCGAAGTCCTGCCCGGCGCTCATCAGCGGCCTCCGACGGTCGAATTGATCTGCGGCGTTTCCTGGCGGTACTGGGTCGAGGGATCCTTGCCGTCGCGGATCTTGGCGATGGCGCCCATGCGCTTGGCGATATCGGGGCGGCCCTCGCTGCGGGCGCGAACGAGATCGATCGGGTCGGCGACCTGGGCGGCGAGCGTCGCCTGGCTGGAACAGCCGAAGTTCCAGTACGGCTCGTTGGACATGCCCTCCTTGAAGCTGGAGACGCCGGTGTCGGCGGGCCATTGCCCGCAATCATGCGGCAGGCCGGCCTGCAGCGAGGCGAAGGTCAAGCGGATCGGCGAGGCGAGGTTGGCGTCGGCGACGGGATAGGTCCGCACCGACAGGGCGTTGCCGGAGACGCCGCCGCGCGCCAGCGCCGCCCGGATGCCGTTGAGCGTGTCGTGAGCGGCCATCTCGCGGCGTGTGCCCGTCGGCACCTGGGCGACGAGCCCGCCCTTGCCGGACCGGCGGTATTCCTGGGCGAAATCGGCGACGTCCTCAGCCTGGCGGGCGTCGAGCCCGCCGCCCGAACGGCCGACGAAGACGTCGAGCGAGCGGGGCGCGTCGCGCAGCACGATCGGGTGTCGCTCGCGGACATCGACGGGGACCCGCGACTCGGCGAGGTCGCCCTTGCCCGCACAGGCGCCGAGCAGCGCCGCGGCGAGGAGGACGGTGCCGAGCCCTGCGGGCCGGAACCGGTTGTTCTGCTGCAATCGAGCCATCATGGTCTCGCCATCCCTTGCGCGTGCGGCCTCAGCCATCGAACCTTGGCCATCGAGCCTTGGCCGTCAGTCGGCGATGAAGCCGACGCGGCCCTTGTAGGCTTGCGGCAGCGGTCCGCCGCTGGTTCCGTAGATCTTGTTCAGGCGCCCGAGCAGGATCGCCTGCGCATCATGGGCGTCGACGAAGCCATCATCGGGCCGCTGGACCTGGTTGGGCTCCATCGGCTTGGCGATGTAGGGCGTCGCCGTGATCATCAGCTCGGTTTCCTCGCGCTGATAGTCGCGCGAGCGGAAGAGCACGCCGATGATCGGCAGGTTCATCAGCCCGGGGAAGCCGTTGATCGAGGATTTGGAGACGCGCTGGATCAGGCCCGCCGTCGCCAGCGTGCCGCCCGAGGGCAGCTCGACCGTCGTATCCGACTTGCGGACACGGAAGGCGGGGGCGTTGACGTTCTGCGCCGTCGAGCTGCTCGAGGTATTGGTGAGCCGGAGCTGGTTCTCGAAGTCGAGCTCGGTCACCTCGGTGGCGATGCGCATGCTGATCTTGTTGTCGGAGAGCACGATCGGCGTGAAATTGAGCGCCACGCCGATCGGGCGATAGGTGATGCCCAGCGTGCACAGATTGTTGGAGTCGCAGGTGTAGCCGCTCGGGACGGGCACCTCGCCGCCGGCCGTGAACTTGGCGCTCTCGCCCGAGATCGCGGTCACCGTCGGCTCCGCGAGGACGCGCGAAAGGCCGGCGCGCTCCAGAGCACGCAAGGTGAAGTTGGTGGAGTTGCCGATGCCCGCGGTGATCGCGGTCGAGGCCAGCGCCTGGGGCTGCAGCGGCAGCGGGTTGTCGATTGTCGGCATGACCGAAAAATTGCCGAGCTTCCACTCGCCGGTGGAGTTGATTCCGAGCTGCTTGATCGCCTTGCGCGAGACTTCCGAGACGACGACCTTGACCATGACCTGGTCGCGGCCGCGGATCGTCAGCGAATTGATGACCGCGCCCTTGGAGGAGGAAAACAGCCCGGCCGTGGTGCCGACGAAGGCGTTGGCGATGTCGACGGCCTGTGTCGCCTCCGAGGCGTTGGCGACATTGCCGACGAGCAGGATCGAGTTTCCGGCCGGCTTGATCTCGATCTGGGCCCGCGGCAAGGCGGTGCGCAGCGTCTGGCGCAGCACATTGAGATCGCGCCCGACCTCGATTTCCAGGGCCGTGATCTGGCGACCCTCGCCATCGATCACGAACATCGAGGTCGAACCGTCGGCAATGCCGATGATGAAGAGCTTGCGCGCCGAGCGGACGACGGCGTTGGCGACCTTCGGGTTGGCGACGAAGACCTCCTTGGCGTCGCGCGGCAGCTCGACGATGAGCGAGCGCCCGATCGAGAGGTCGAGCTTGCGGGCGATGGCGTGCTCGCTCGTGCCGACGTTGAGGACCGGCGCCGGCGTGCTGGTCTGGGCGAGCGCCGCGCCGAGGGGCGACAGGGCCAGAACGGCCGAGAGGACGGAGGAGAGGACGATACGATCCCGGTTCACTGGTTCGCACTCCTCATGCTGACGCCATATTTCACGATCGTCATCGCTCCTTCGCTCGTGGAGCCGGTCACGGCCTGGCCGGCATCCTTGAGGCTGCGCAGCGAGAGCGACAGGGTGCCCATCTTCTGGGCGCGAAACAGGGTCTCGGCCTGGCCGGGATCGACTTCGAGGGTCGCCGTCTCGCCGATGACGACCTTCTCGCCATTGCGCTCCTGAACATTCTGGCCGATCGCCAGGACGCGCAGGTTCCGCAGGATCGTGTCGCTCAGAAAGGCATCGCCCTCGCCGTCGACGGCCGGGCCCTTCATCGTGACGACCACGTCGACGCGGTCGTTGGGAAGGATGAAGCCGCCCGCCGTGTTGGCGCCGCGGCTGTCGGTCGAGATCGCGACGGCGCGCATGCCAGACGGCAGGATCGCCGAGAGGAAGCCGGTGCCGTCGGTCTTGATCAGCTTTTCGCGGCGGATGGGCTCGGCTGCCAGCATGCCGTAGCGGACGACCTGGCCGGCCAGTTCCGCTTCGGCCTGCGGCGCCTCGTCCTTGCGGACAACCCCGGCGGGCACGCTGGCGAGCGGCCAGTCCAGCCAGCGCATGTCGGCAGCGGCGACGACGTTGCCGACCGGAATGTCGGCCGCGGCGACCAGAACCGGCACCGTCGGCGCCTGTTCGATGCGTGCCGCGGGCGCAGGGGCCTCGGACGGCTTGTTGATCAGCATGGCGGCGCCGACACCGGCGACAAGCGCGACCAGGAGAATGATGATGCGGGCGGGACTCATAGCGACTGACCCTCAGCCAAACCCAGTTGGCTCTCGAAGCGGATCGTCGGCTGGAATCGTCAACTTATGGTTAACTGGACGTATCTTTTTACGCTGCGGCAGTCCGTCGCCGGCGGGAGACGCGAAATCTCCCCCGCGAAACCCAGATCACGCGCCGACGGCCGCCCGCCAGAGCGACGTTTCCGGCAGGATCAGAAGCGCGGAAAACGCCAGCGCGATGCCATAGGGCACGCCTTCCTTCGCGGAATGAAGCCGGAGCAGCCAAGGCCAGCCGGCGAAAGCGGGAAGCGGCGACGACCGCAGCATGAGGACGCCGAACGTCAGGACGCCGCCAAACATGCCCGCGACGCCCAGATAGGGAAGCAACTGGTCGAAGCCGAACCAGAGGGCCGTCACCGCGGCAAGCTTGGCGTCTCCACCGCCGATCCAACCGGCGGCGAACATGCCGAAGCAGACGACGAGAACCAAGGCTCCGGCGGCGAAATGCATCGCGATCTGGTGCAGAGAAATCCCCAGCAGGGCCGCGCATGCGAGGAACCCGACCAGGAGAACAAGGCAGAGGCGATTCGAGATCGTCATGGTGAAGAGATCGCTCGCCGCAGCATAGGCCATCGCTGCAGGGAAAAACACCAGCATTGCCACGAGAGAGACTGACATGGTGAGACCTCCTTGCTGACGTCGAACTCAAACACTATGGCGGACGAGATCTGAGATTTGTCTTACCGTCAGAGCGGCGTTGTCTTGAGAAACGCAGCCCCTCAACGCAAAAGACGCCCTGGCGAACCAGGGCGTCCCTTTCGCGAAACCGCGACGACGATCACTTGCCCTTGAGCTGGCCGCCGATGTCGGTGAAGGTCGTCTTCAGGCTCGTGCCGAGCGTGGTCATGCCGGCGATGGCGGCGACGGCGACGAGCGAGGCGATCAGGCCGTACTCGATGGCGGTGGCACCGGATTCGTTCTTGATGAAGCTCTTGACGAGGTTGGTCATGATAAAACTCCTTTACACCACGGTTTGACGGCTGCCTTCGCTCTGAAGCGGCTTCGGTCAGCGACAAATGGACATTACCGCGCCCCCCTTGCCGATCGGTTAAGGCGATAGAAGAATTCGCCCGATCTTGCAGACATCGTTTCGTTGGTTAACGTACGATTGATGTGATCGAATGAAGTCTAAATCTAGATTTTCATTGTGTCATCGGCAGTCATGATAGCTCCAATACGATATTTTTTGCCGCGATAACTAGGCCTTCCGCGCAATCGCAGAGGGCTCTTGCAGGCTTTCGAGGCCGTCTTTCGCTTGGTCATCGGCTCCGTGACCCGATCAAATCAATCGCCGGCACCCAATTAGGGATTGGTTCATCATTTTGCGCTTTCCTGACGCTCTCGGAAATCTTGAGGCAGCGCGATGTCCACTCTCCCGGCAGCAGGATCGCGGTCCCGGCCAGGCTCGGCCTGGACCATGACGGCTCTGGCCGCAGGCTTCGGCACCATGATGCTGGCGGCCGGCCTGTCGCCGGCGGGGGCGGCTCCGCAGCCGACGAAGGCGGAAAGCGTCATCGTCATGGTCGATCACGCCAAGGTCGTGCGGCTGCCCGAGAAGGCCCAGACCGTCATCGTCGGGAACCCGGCCATTGCGGATGTGGCCGTGCAGAAGAATGGCGTGATGATCGTCACCGGCAAGAGCTTCGGCGTCACCAACCTGATCGCGCTCGATGCGAGCGGGACGCTGCTGGCGGAATCGCTCGTGCGCGTGGGCGCGGATTCCGATTCCATGCTGACAGTTCAGCGCGGCCTCGAGCGGGAAAGCTATTCCTGCACTCCGGTGTGCCAGCCAACCGCCGCGCTCGGCGACGCCTCGAAGCATTTCACCGAGGTCGGCTCGCAGGCCAGCGCGCGCAACGGTGCGGCTTTGGGCGCCAGCAAGCGCTGACGCGAGCGGCCCTAAGGTAAATCATCGGCTAACCGTGTTTCGACCGGGCCCGATACGGGTCTAACGGATCGGCAAGGCTTTGCCGCTATGACTGGCACGGTCGATGGAGCCGATGCCGCCTCCGACGATGGCCCAGGCGAGAGCCGGCGCGACGCCCCGCGGCATGATCTGCGACGCGACAACCGGGTCTCGAACGACATGACGACTCCCTCTGCGAGCAAAACGACAGACATGCCGGCGGCGCCTGCCGATGCCGTTCCCGGCGCGGCTCCCGCCCCAGGCCGCCGCGTGCGCGTGCTGGCTCGGTTCCGTCGATCGCAGGACGGCGCGACGGCGGTCGAGTTCGCCATGGTCGCCACGCCCTTCCTGATGCTGCTGGCCGCCATCATCGAAACCGCGATGATGTTCTGGACCAGCCAGGTCCTCGAAGAAGCGGTGTCGCAAACATCCCGCCGGCTGCTGACCGGCGAAGCGCAGACCCGTTACACCGGCGATGCCGCGGCCAACACCGCCGCCTTCAAGAACGACATCTGCGCCAGTTCCCCGGGGCTGGTCGATTGCTCCAAGCTTGTCATCGACGTGCGGACCTACTCGTCCTTCGCCGGCGCGAAGACCGGCGTCGACGGCAGCAATCCGATCACGGCCGGGGGCCTCAACACCACCGGATTCGGGTTCAACCAGCCTCAGCCGCAGCAGATCGTGGTGGTGCGTGCCGTGCTCGAATATCCGCTGACCTTCACCTCCTGGTCGTCCAGCCTCGCCAATATCGGCGAGGGCCGCCGCGGCATCGTCGCCTCGACGACGTTCCGGACCGAACCCTTCAATGCGCCCGCGACATGAGGTTGCCAATGACGCGCGCCTTCTCCCTCATCCGTAACCGCGCAGCGCTGCGCCGCCTGCTGCGGCAGTTTCGCCGCAATCCGCGTGGCGTAGCGGCCGTCGAATTCGCGATGATCCTGCCGGCGATGCTGGCGATCTATTTCGGCATCGTCGAAACCGGCCAGGGCGTCATGATCGACCGCAAGGTCACGCAACTGACCCGGTCCCTCGCCGATCTGACGGCGCAGGCCCAGGCCGGCACGATCTCCAACACCGAGATGAGCAACATCTTCGACGCGGCCCAGACCGTGATGATGCCCTATACGGCCGTGGCGGCCAAAATGTCGGTGCATCATATCGTGATCGATTCCGCGGGCGTCGCGAAGGTGTGCTGGAGCGAGCAGCGCAACTCCACCAAGCTCGCGCGCGGAACGACGGTGTCCATCCCGACGGATCTGCGCTTGCCGAACACCTCGATCATGATGGCGCAGGCGAGCTATGATTTCACGCCCGTCGTGGGCTGGATCATCACCGGCGGTCCGCTCACGATCGGCGGGGACCCGATCTACATGCGGCCGCGCCTGGGCAAGGCGGGCGGAAACGCTAGCATCGAGCAGATCGAGCGCACCGGCGTGGCGATGTGCCCAGGCTTCGGCTGAGGCAAGCGCGGAGGGGCGTCCGGTTGTTTCCGGCCACACGGCGCGCCCGGGTCCATTCCCGGTTGAGACGTCAGGCCAGCGCGCAGACCCGGTTATGCCCGGGGGGATGCAAAGCAGCCGCTCAGCCGCGCAACACCATGCGGCCCGTCTGGACCTCGTAGCCCCTCAACTTGCCGAGGAACGACGTCCCGAGCAGGCTCATCGAGAGCGCGCCTTCCGGCAGGACCACCGCCTCGACATTGCGCACCAGGATCGAGCCCAGCCGGACTTCGCGCAGGTTGACCCGCGCGCCCTTCACGGTGCCATTGGCGGTGCTGAGCGTCATCTTGTAATCGGCGCCGGAGGGCCGGATGCCGAGCGCGCGGGCATCCTTGGCCGTCAGCGCGACGACGCTCGCGCCGGTGTCGACCAGCATCTGGATTCGCAGATTGTCGATCGAGGGATGAACCACATAATGGCCGCGATAGTCGGCGGCGACAGTCAGCGTCGGCGGCTCGCTCGGACGCGCCGCGACGGCCTTCGCCTGGTCCGTCCTTAAGGGGACCGATCGCTCGCCGGTCGTCATCGAGGCCGCGCTCGGCGCGTCCTCCACGCCGACGAGGCGGGCGAGTCTGTCCCCATAGACGACGGCGCTCAGCGCAGCCGAGCCGGCGATTCCCAGCGCCCAGATGATCGGCCTTTGCGCCATGACGAGCCTGCCTCCCCGTTCCGTCTCGAGCAGGATGCCGGGCGAGTGCCTGCCGAAGCGTGAAGACAAGCGCTCGGATTGGGCCATTTGCAGATCCGGCACGCTCGGGACCCCGAACAGACTTAACGACGACTTGCAGCAGCCGGACAAAGAGGCCTTGGCGGGGGCGGGCAGCTACAGGAAGGACTGCCCGACTAGGGCCTCGATGGCGTCCCGGCGCGGAATGCTTGGCTGGGCACCGGCCACCGTGCAGGCGAGCGAACCGGCCGCGAGCCCGCGTTGCAGGGCGCCGGAGAAGCCGTAGCCGGCGGACAGCGCCGCCGCGAAGGCGCCGGTGAAGCTGTCTCCCGCCGCCACGGTGTCGACCACGCTGACGGCGGGTGCCGCGAGCCGGCGGCGGACGCCGCCATGCCAGCCGACGACGCCCTGCGCGCCGAGCGTCACGATGCAGGCGATGCCGAGCTCGCCGTCGCAGCGGCGGGCGATGTGGTCGGGCTCCCGCTCGGCCCAACCCAGCGACTGCGCCAGCACAAGCGCCTCGTGCTCGTTGGCGACGAGCATCTCGAGGCAGGCGAGCAGCGCGGGATCGGGCGGCCCGGGGGGCGCGAGGTTGAGGATGACGCGGCCTCCGGCCTGCTTCATGCGCCGTGCCGCCATGAGGCATTCCGTTTCCGGAACCTCGCGCTGGAGCAGCAGAATGTCGCCCTCGCCGAGCGGCAGCGACGCCAGGGGCGTCGCGCGCGCCTGCGCATTCGCGCCAGCGGCGACGACGATCTGGTTGGCGCCGTCGGCGTCGACGGCGATGAAGGCGGCGCCGGTCGGCGCCGCGACCCGCGCGACATCGGCGAGATCGACACCGTCCGCCGCCAGCAGCGAGAGCGCGATGTCGGCGAAGGCATCGGTCCCGACCGCACCGACGAGGCGCACCTGCGCACCCGCGCGGCGGGCCGCGAGCGCCTGGTTGGCGCCCTTGCCGCCGGGATGGAGGGCGTAGGACGGACCCATCACGGTCTCGCCGGCGCCGGGCAGGCGCTCGACCGGGGTGACCAGATCGACATTGAGCGAACCGAAGACGACGATCATGCCGCGATGGCTCCCGCGAGACGGCGGATGCCGGCGACGAAGGCGGCTTCCGGCGTCGTCACAAGGGCCTGCAGCCCCGCCGCGGCCAGCCCGGCGCCATAGCTCTCCGCCATGGCGCCGTCGGCGACGAGATGGACGGTGTCATGCCGCCCGAACAACGCCAGCGCGCCGGCGATCTCGTGGCCGACCAGCAGGGCCGAGAGATAGGGCCCGACGGCCGAACCCGGCAGCCGCCCGGCCAGCACCTCGGAGCGGGCCGCGAAGGCGGTGTTGAGCAGGCCGCCGGGGCGTCGCGAGGCGGCAAAGCCCGCCGCAAGGCCGAGCCGTGCGCCCTCCTCGCTTTGCTCCTCGGCGAGACGGGAGAGGATCGAGTTCTGCCGCAGCAGGCCCCAGATCTCGCCGGTCATGAAGCTGGCGAAGCGGGTGATCCGTCCGCCCTCCACGAGGGCCCATTTCGAATGCGTGCCGGGCAGGCAGACGATGCCGTCCGCCAGCCCGAGCCCGACGATCAGGGTCTCCTCGCCGCGCATCACGTCGAAGGCGCCTTCGTCGCAGGAGAGGCCGGGCAGGATCAGCGCAGGCGTGCCGTCGGCCAGCGCGACGTTCAGGCCGGCCGCGGTTATGGCATCCGGCGAGGCGGGGCACGGGACGTAAGCCGCCTCGACCCAGCCATTGCGGCTGCCGACCATGCCGGCCAGCACGATGTCCGCCTCGGGCGCCATCCGGCGCAGGTCGCCGGCGATGGCCTCGAAGGCGGAAGGGAAGCCCCCTGCGGGAACCGACTGGATGCCCTGGTCGGCGCTGCGGCGCTCCAGAACCTCTCCCCTTTCCGAAAGAAGGAAGGCGCGGGCGCGGGTCGTGCCCCAGTCGAGCGCGATCAGGGGTCTGGGCATGGGGAAGGCTCCGGCGGGTGGCTGACGCTCCCGTCATTCTCGGGCGAAGCGTAGCGCAGAGCCTGAGAATCTCCTGCGGGAGATGCCCGGGTCAAGCCCGGGCATGACGACCGGCGTTCACGCCGCGAAAAAGACCGTCTCGTTCTCGCCCTGCAGATGGATATCGAAGCGGAAGCTGCCATCGGACTCGCGCGTCGCAATCAGCGTGTGGCGTCGCTGCGCCGGGACCAGCGCCAGCACCGGATCGGCGGCATTGCCCGGCTCGCCTTCGAAATAGATCCGCGTCGCCAGACGGGTCAGGATGCCGCGGGCGAAGACGGAGAGCGAGAGATGCGGCGCTTGCATCGTCCCGTCCGGGGCGGCGACAGTGCCGGGGCGGATGGTCTCGATCTGGAAGGCGCCCTCGGCGGTCGCCTCGATGCGGCCGAAGCCGGTGAATCCGGCATTGCCGGCGGCGTTGTAGCGGCCCTGCGCGTCGGCCTGCCAGGTTTCGAGCATGGCGTCTCCCACGGGGGCGCCGTCGCCATCATAGACCGTGCCGACAATGCGGATGCGCTCGCCGGCGACGCCCTCGGCCGCGACGGTCCCGGTGGCGAGCTCGCTGCCGCCATAGGCGCGCGGCGTCAGCGCATAGGCAAAGAACGGGCCGATGGTCTGCGACGGCGTGATGCCGAGGGGAGCCTCGGCCGTTTGCGGATCAGTGCTCATGGGGCTCCTCCACCGGCGTCGCGTTGCGGCCGCGCAGGACGATGTCGAACTGATAGCCGAGCGCCCATTCCGGCTCGGTCGTGGCGAGGTCGAAGCGCGAGACGAGGCGCTCGCGCACCTGCGCGTCGGTGATCGACTGGAAGATCGGATCGTATTGGAACAGCGGATCGCCCGGGAAATACATCTGGGTGATCACCCGCGACAGGAAGCTCGGCCCGAAGAGCGAGAAATGGATATGGGCCGGTCGCCAGGCATTGTGATGGTTGCGCCAGGGATAGGCGCCGGGCTTGACCGTGACGAAGCGATAGCGCCCTTCCGCATCCGTCAGCGCGCGGCCTGCCCCGGTGAAGTTGGGGTCGAGCGGGGCCGGATGCTGATCGCGGACATGGACGTAGCGCCCGCCGGCATTGGCCTGCCAGATCTCGATCAGCGTGTGCGGCACCGGCCGGCCATCCTCGTCGAGCACCCGGCCCGAGACGATGATGCGCTCGCCCAGCGGTTCGCCCGCATGCTGGCGGGTCAGGTCGGAATCCCCGGCCGCCACCGCGGTATGGCCGAAGACCGGGCCTGTCGTCTCCGATAGGGTGTGCGGCAGTAGGATCAGCGGCTTCGACGGCGCGCGCTTCACCGTCGAGCCATAGGCCGGCGAGGTATTCGCCGGATGCGCGGCCAGGCTCTCGCGCGGATAGATCAGGCTCATGCCGCCACTCCATGGGCTTGCTTGGTGCGGGCGTGGAGATCGCGCAGCACCGACAATTCCTGCTCCGTCGCAGCCGGCGTTTCCGCGACGTCGGCCGCGAAACGCAGCGGCCAGGCACAGCCGGCCTGGACCTGATCGCGCGTCACGCCCGGATGCAGCGAGACGACGGTGAGTTCGGCGGTTTGCGGATCCGGCTCCAGCACGCAGAGATCGGTCATCACCTTGGTCGGCCCCTTCGTCTTCAGGCCGAGCGCGGCGCGGTCACCCTTGCCCTTGCCGTGGCCGAAGGAGGTGATGAAGGGCAGCCTGTCGACGAAGGCGCGGGTGCCCATCGCCATGGTGATGAAGATCTGGCCGCAATTGCTGGCGATCTCGGGCGCGCCGCCGCCGCCGGGCAGACGGACCTTGGGAGCGTCATAGGGGCCGACGACCGTGGTATTGAGATTGGCGAAGCGGTCGATCTGGGCGCCGCCAAGGAAGCCGATGGTGATGCGCCCGCCCTGGAGCCAGTAGCGGAACATCTCGGGCACCGCGACGGTGGTCAGCGCAGTGTCGCAGAGCTCGCCGTCGCCGATCGAGAGCGGCAGCACGCTGGGCCGCGTCGAGAGCGTGCCGGATTCGTAGATCAGCGTGATCTTCGGCGCATGGGTGAGGCGGGCGAGGTTGCAGGCGGCCGAGGGCGCGCCGATGCCGACGAAGCAGACATCCTGGTTCGTCAGCAGGCGAGCCGCCGCGATCGTCATCATTTCGGTGGGGGTCGCGTTCATCAGGCTGCCTCCCTCTGCGCATGGCGGGCGAAGGCATCGGGCCCCTTTTCCAGCACGTTTTCCTTGATCCAGGCCAAGAAGGTCTCGCGCTCGCGGGCGATCTTGTCCCAGGCGATGTAGAAGTCGTTGGCGCGCTTGTAATAGCCATGGGCGTAGGACGGGTAGGCGCCGCCCGGCACATGGGCGATCGCGGTGACGGCCCAGAAGGGCAGGATCACCGCATTGGCATTGCGCGGGCCGAAATCGTCGACGATCTCCTCGACCGTGACGAGCGAGCGCGTCGCCGCCAGAACCGCCTCCTTCTGCACGCCGACGATGCCCTCCAGCAGGACATTGCCCTCGCGGTCGGCCTTCAATGCGTGGATGATCGCCGCATCGGGGCGGATCGCCGGCACCGTCGCCAGCACCTCGCCCGTATACGGGCAGGTGACCGAGCGGATCTGCGGATTGACGCTGGGCAAATCGACCCCCTTGTAGCCGCGGAAGACGGCGAAGGGCAGGTTCGCCGCGCCGGCCTCATAGGCATTGGCCATGGCGGCGTGGCTGTGCTCCTCGATCTCGAGCCGGTGCGGCCAGCCATTCTCGACCGCGTCGCGGAAGCGGTGCAGCGAGCCGACGCCCGGATTGCCGCCCCAGGAGAAGATCAGCTTCTCCGCACAGCCGGTGCCGATCAGCTGGTCGTAGATCAGGTCCGGCGTCATCCGGATCAGCGTCAGGCGACGCTTGCCCTGGCGGATCGTCTCATGCCCCGCCGCATGGGGGATGAGATGGGTGAAACCTTCCATCGCGACGGAACAACCATCGCTCAGGACCGCCTCGATTCCCTGCGAGAGGGAGACGAATTCCGCCACCTTGACATCTCCTCATTATGTGCGTTTATCGCACAACGTTCTGATAATCGAACTTTATGCTGCAGGCAGCAGGCGGGTCAAGCATGGCAGGGGAAGCGGCCGACCGCGACCATATGGCGGCCCTCGAAAAGGGGCTGGCGGTGATCGAATGCTTCGATGCCGCGCACGACAAGCTGACCATCGCCGACGTCGCGCGCGCGACCGACCTGTCGCGGGCCGCCGCACGGCGCTGCCTGCTGACCCTCGCCAAACTCGGCTATGCCGAATTCGACGGCAAATTCTTCCGGCTGACGCCGCGCGTGCTTCGGCTCGGCCATGCCTGGCTGGCCTCCAGCGCCCTGCCCCAGCTCGTGCAGCCGTTTCTGGAGCGGCTCTCCGAGGAGACCCATGAATCCTCCTCGGCCTGCCTGCTCGACGGGCACGAGATCGTCTATATCGGGCGCTCGGCGCAAAGGCGGATCATGTCCGTGGGCCTGTCGGTCGGCACGCGGTTGCCGGCCTTCTGCACCTCGATGGGCCGCGTGCTGCTGGCCTTCCGCGACCCCGCCGACGCGCAGCAGCGGATCATCGCCGGCAAGCCGCGGGCGCTGACGCCGCGCACGGTCACCGATCACGCGAAACTGGCGGCGATCCTCGCAGACGTGCGCGAACAGGGGCACTGCATCGTCGATCAGGAGCTCGAACTCGGGCTGATTTCGCTGGCCATGCCGCTGTTCAATGCACGCGGCGAGGTCATCGCCGCCTTCAACATTTCGGGCCAGGTCCAGCGCAGCTCAGCCGGGGACATGGTGGCGCGCTTCCTGCCGCAGATGCGCAGCCTGCAGACCATGCTGCGGCCGCTGATCACGTGAAAGACGACGACACCATGCTGGAACTCGAAGTGGGACCGCTCCGCGCCCGCATCCATCCGGAAGCCGGCGGCATCATCGCGGCGCTGGAGTGGCGCGGGCCCGACGGGCGCCTGCACAAGCTGTTGCATTCGCCAGACGGCGCGAGGCCCGCGACGAGCACTCCGAACATGATGGGCAGCTGGGCGATGGTCCCCTTCGCCAACCGCGCGTTCGAGGGGATCGTCGATGACGGCATGACGCGTTTCTGCGTGCCTGAAAACGATCAGCGCGGCGGCAATATCCACGGCTTCGGCTGGCAGTCCGCCTGGGACATACTCGGCCATACCGCCGGCCATACCGTGCTGGAACACCGCCGCGATGCAGGCCCCGACCCCTATCGCTACCGGGTTCGCCAGGAGATCACCCTCGACGACAGGGGTATGACCGTTGCGCTCGCGATCACCAACCAGGCAGACCAGGCGCTACCCTATGGGCTGGGGCACCATCCCTGGTTTCCCTGCGCTGCCGATACGCGACTGGATATGACCGCCAGCGGCGCGCTCGTTTTCGGCGACGCCTTCCGCGCGACGGCCTCCGGGCCCTTGGCGGCGGGCGGCCCCTATGCCGGCAAGCCGGTCTTCGCCACCGGCCGCGAGACCGCCTGGAGCTTCCTGGGCTGGGACGGCACGGCGCGGATCGAGACGCCCTCGACCGGGCTCGCCATCACGCTGACGGCGAGCGAAAGCCTGCGCTGTCCGGTCGTCTGGGCGCCGGCGGGGGCAGATTTCCTCTGCGTCGAGCCGCAGAGCCACGCCATCGGCTCGCCCAGCGAGAGAGCGGCGCGGGAAGCGGCGCCGCTGAGGCGCCTCGCCCCGGGCGAGAGCCTGGAAGGCTGGCTGCGGATTGCGCCGGAGGCTCTGTGAGCCCGGCTCAGCGCCAGCGCGGGCCGGTCTCGTAATAGCGCTGCAGATTGGTGGGCTGGTAGCCGAAGGCGCCGGCCGGCAAGGCGGGGCGCAGGAGGATCTGCTCGCGCGCGGCATCCCAGTTCGGCGCTTTACGCTGCTGGGCGACGGCTGCAGGCCGCTTGCTCTTGGCCTTGGCGATCTTGGCCTTGCTGCCGCCGGAAGCCTTGGCGAATTGCGAGAGGTTGTCGGGTGCGGCCCCGTTCAGCGCGATGCGGGTCTGACCAGCGCCGTGCTTCTTGACCAGCGCGAAGAGCTTGGCCGCGTTGGCCGGGTGCAGGCGGATGCAGCCATGCGAGGCCGGACGCCCAAGTGCGCCGACCGCGGTCGTGCCATGGATGGCATAGCCGCCGCGGAAGAACACGGAATGGGGCATCGCCCCGCCATATTTGCGCGAATACCAGTTCTTCTCCAACCGCGTCGGGCGGTAGACGCCGTTGGGCGTGCGATAGCCCTTGCGGCCCGAGGAGATCGCCCAGTTGTAGCTCTCGCCGTCGGTCGTGGTGACCTGGATGCGCTGGGCGGCGATGTCGACGCGGACATCGACGCCGGCCTGCGCCGAGGCGATGCCGACGAGCGACAGAATAACGGCGGCCAAAAGACCGAACATGCGACGCATCACACCACTCCGAAAACACGCAACCGCTGAACGCCTCGGCCTTGTCCTGCATCCGGGATCGAGCCCGGAGCGGCGGCCATTGCCGATCAGAAAACGCCGACGGCCGGCGCTTGTAAAGCGCGCAGCCGAAATGTGGTTTCCGGGCCAATGCGACGCGGCACGCCTGCGGCTTTGCGGGGAGCGTCGGCAGGTGTAGCAGGAGGCGTCGCATCCCTCCCGACCTCCCGCCTTCCCGGTTCTCCATGCTCGACATGCTCCTGCCGGCCGGCGTCGCGCCCGCCATCGCGCTGCTGCTGATCGCCGTCAGCTTCATGACCTCGGCCTTCACCGCCGCCTTCGGCATCGGCGGCGGGGTGGCGATGCTGGGTGCGCTCGCCGGCACCGTGCCGCCCTCCGTGATCATCGCCGTCCACGGGCTGGTCCAGGTCGGCTCCAATGTCGGGCGCACCTATGTGCAGCGGGCGCATGCGCTCTGGCCGCTGGTGGCGCGCTTTACCGCGGGCTCCGTGATCGGGGCCGTGATCGGAGCGCTGCTGGTGGTGGAACTGCCGGAGCGCATCCTGCTCGGCCTGCTCGGCGCCTTCATCCTGGTCATGACCTGGCTGCCGAAGCCGCGCATCCCGGGGCTGGCCTCGAGCGGGCTCGTGATCGGCGGCGGCCTCTCGACGATCATCACCATGTTCGTCGGCGCGACCGGGCCCTTCGTGCAGGCGCTGCTGCTGCCGCTGCGCCTCGAAAAGCGCCAGCTGATCGCGACGCATGCGGCCTGCACGACCATCCAGCACCTGCTCAAGGTCGTCGCCTTCGGGGCGCTGGGCTTTTCCTTCTCGGACTGGCTGCCGCTGATCGGCGTGATGATCGTCTCGGGCTTCGCCGGCACCATGCTCGGGACCAAGCTGCTGGAGCGCCTGCCCGAGCGCTGGTTCGTGGTGGTAATCAAGACGATCCTGACGGTCGTCGGAATCGACCTCCTGCGCCGCGCCGCAGGATACTGACCGCCTCAGATCAGCTTCACCTTGCCGGTCGCGAGTTCGTAGATGCCGCCGACGACGGTGAGCTTCTTCTGCGCGACGCGCTCGGCGAGGATCGGCGCCGCGCCTTTCAGCCGTTCGACATTCAGCCGGACATTCGCTTCGGTGGCCGCCTCCAGCATGTTCGCCGCGCCCGCCTTCCGGGCTTCGAGCACGGCCGGCTTGATCGCGTTGATCAGCGAGGGCAGATGGCCGGGCAGTTGCGTGCCGTTCTTGACCACGTCGATGGTCGAGGCCACCGCGCCGCAACTCGTGTGGCCCAGCACAAGGATCAGCGGCGATTGCAGCACGGCGGCGCCGAATTCGAGGCTCGCCAGCCCGTCCTCGTTGACGAAGTTGCCGGCGACGCGGACCACAAAGAGGTCGCCTGCGCCCTGGTCGAAGGCGAGTTCCGGAGCGAGGCGGGAATCCGCACAGCTCACGATCGAGGCGAAGGGATGCTGCGAGCGGGCGCGCGCCGCGCGGCCGGCCGAGAAGTCGCGCTCATTGGGCGTGTTGGCGGCATAGCGGGCATTGCCCTCCATCAACCGCTTCAGCGCCTCGTCGCCACCGAGCGGCGTCGGCGTCGTGGTGACGCCTTCCGCGAGGGCTGATCCGGCCAGCCCAGCGGCAAGGGCAAAACCGGCGCCGGCAGCGAGCAGGGACCGGCGGGAGGGCGAAAACGACAGGGCTTTGGTGGCGCAGCCTTCGCACATGGCGATGATCCTTCGCGAGAGCGGCCGAGGGCCGGATCCGGGGTGGAGCGGTCACCTTCGGCATTGCCTCGCGAGAGTATTGGTGCTGCGATGGCTGGCCAGTCCAAACTCTGCAGACACCGCAAAGGATTGGTCCGTGAATTAACGATACGTAAATCAGGCTGCTCACTATTGTTGAATGATACCTCCAGACATTTTGACGCGATCATTGACCCGCAAGACAGCAACGCGCGCTATCGTTGTGCGATCATCCATTGCGCCGACGCTGTTCTGCGGCTGCATTTCGCCGAAAAGCTGATCAACAAGGTCTTCGGCCGCAGTCTCCAATCTCATGCCGCCGGCCTCGTCGTGGTGATGCATTGCGAAGCCCAGTTCGGCTTGGGGCCGCGCCCGACGCTCGGGCTCGTGCAGCGCGAGATGGGCGGCGCGCGGACGCTGGCGGCGTTTTTTGGGCTGCTGCGGTTTGCGGGCTATCTCACGCAGGAGCCGGTGCCGACGGATGCGCGCGCCACCTGGCTCGTGCCCGCGCCGCCTCTTTTCGAGGGGCTGCGCCAATGGCTTTCGCATCACGCGCGCTGCAGCGAGATCCTCGGCCTCGCCGAGCCAGGCCTGTGCGAGCGGCTGCAGGCCGATGCGGACGGGCTCAGGCTCTACCTCGCCCATGCGCGCGACCTGCTCGATCGCACCCGCGCCGCGATGGCCGGCGACGGCGCCTGGGCCTGGTTCGACCGCTTCGACTGCGGCGACCGCATCGGGCTCATCCTGCTGCGAGCCCATCATGCGGCCGCGTCCGACCGCCAGGACGGCCCAAACTGGTTCGATCTCGGCGGCCGGGAGATCGCGGCGCGGCTGGGCGTCTCGCATTCGCATATCCGCAACGTCATCAACCGGGCCGAAGCGCAGGGGCTGCTCCTGCAGGACCGCCCCAGTGGGCGGATCGCCCTGACGCCACGCCTGCTCGCCGAGAGCGAGGCCTGGTTCCGGTCATTCTGGGGCTGGGTCGCGGAGACCGGGAGACTGGCCGAACGTCACGGGGGGCGCGGCTAAGGCGCGGCGAAGGTGACGGCGGAGGCGAAATCCGGCATAGGCTGCCGACATCGCTCCTCAAGGCCGGCCGCGCCATGCTCAAAACCCGCATCATCCCCTGCCTCGACGTCAAGGACGGGCGCGTCGTCAAGGGCGTCCAGTTCCTCGATCTCGTCGATGCGGGCGACCCCGTCGAGGCCGCCAAGGCCTATGACGCGGCCGGCGCCGATGAGCTCTGCTTCCTCGACATCACGGCGAGCCACGAGGACCGCGGCATCCTGTTCGACGTGGTGACGCGCACCGCGGAAGCCTGCTTCATGCCGCTGACGGTGGGCGGGGGCGTGCGCAAGGTCGAGGACATCCGCGCCCTGCTGCTGGCGGGCGCCGACAAGGTCTCGATCAACACGGCTGCGGTGACCAACCGCCAGTTCGTCAAGCAGGCGGCCGAGAAATTCGGCGACCAGTGCATCGTCGTGGCGATCGACGCCAAGCAGGTCACGCCGGGCCGCTGGGAGATCTTCACCCATGGCGGGCGCAATCCGACCGGGCTGGAGGCGGTGGCCTTCGCGCGCGAGGTCGTCTCGCTGGGCGCCGGCGAACTGCTGGTGACCTCGATGGACCGCGACGGCACCAAGGTCGGCTATGATCTGGGCCTGACCCGGGCCATCGCGGACGCCGTAACAGTGCCGGTGATCGCCTCAGGGGGCGTCGGCGATCTCGACGATCTCGTCAATGGCGTGCGCGAGGGCCACGCCTCGGCGGTGCTGGCCGCCTCGATCTTTCATTTCGGCACCTACACGATCCCTCAGGCCAAGGCGCATATGGCGCAGGCGGGCCTGGCGATGCGGCTGGATTGATGATGATGCTCCAGCAGCCTGTCATTCCGGGACTTCGCTTCGCGAAGAACCCGGAACCCACGACCGGGTTTACCCTCAAGACCCGCACAAAGGGCTCGCCCGGTCGTGGGTTCCGGGTTCGCACCTTCGGCGCGCCCCGGAATGACGGGAGGGCAGCATGACCTTCACCCTCTCCGACCTCGAAGCCCGCATCGCCGAGCGCGCCGCCGCGTCACCCGATGAATCCTGGACGGCCAAGCTGCTCGCCGCCGGGCCCGAGCGCTGCGCCAAGAAATTCGGCGAGGAGGCGGTCGAGGCCGTGATCGCCGCCGTGAAGGGCGACCGGGACGAGCTGATCGCCGAAAGCGCGGACGTGCTCTATCATCTGTTGGTTGTACTCAAGGCCCGCGATGTTGCATTGCAGGACGTGTTGAGCCAGCTTGAGGCTCGAACCGTGCGCTCCGGTCTGGCGGAGAAAGCCGCACGTCCCCGTTGAAGAGCCGAGGCTAGTCCTGCGTTGAACCTCGAAGCCTGGATTGCGGGCCGCCCCATGGACCAGCGCGCGATGCCCGCCCCGGCCCTTCCCGAACTCGATTCGCCCTATCGCAGCTTCACTCGCGACGAGTGGGCCCATTTGCGCGCCGACACGCCGCTGACGCTGTCGGTCGACGATCTGACCAAGCTGCAGTCGATCAACGACCCGATCTCGCTCGACGAGATCGTGGCGATCTACCTGCCGCTGTCGCGCCTGCTCTCGCTTTACGTCGCGGCGACGCAAGGGCTGTTCAAGGCGACGCAGCGCTTCCTGCTCGCCGAGGCCGAGGTCAAGGTGCCCTATATCATCGGCGTGGCGGGCTCGGTCGCGGTCGGCAAGTCGACCACGGCGCGCGTGCTCAAGGCGCTGCTCTCGCGCTGGCCCAACACGCCCAAGGTCGAGCTCGTCACCACCGACGGCTTCCTTCTGCCCAATGCCGAACTCGAGCGGCGCGGGCTGATGCAGCGCAAGGGCTTCCCCGAAAGCTATGACGGCTCGTCGATCCTGCGCTTCCTCTCCGACGTCAAGGCCGGCAAACCGCAGGTCAAGGCGCCGGTCTATTCGCATCTCGTCTACGACGTGGTGCCGGGCGAGACGGTGACCGTCGAGCGGCCCGACATCCTGATCCTGGAGGGGCTCAACGTGCTGCAGCCGAGCCGGATGCCCAAGGACGGCACGGTCATCCCCTTCGTCTCCGACTATTTCGATTTCTCGGTCTATCTCGACGCCGACGAGAACGACCTGCATCGCTGGTATGTCGATCGCTTCATGACGCTGCGCCAAACCGCCTTCCGCGATCCGCGATCCTTCTTCCGCAAATACGCCGAGATCGGCGAGGACGAGGCGCTCTCGATCGCCGAGGACCTCTGGAACGGCATCAACCTGCCCAATCTGCAGGAGAACATCCTGCCGACCCGCCAGCGCGCCAGCCTGATCCTGACCAAGGGCGCGAGCCACCGCATCCAGCAGGTCGCGCTGCGCCGGCTGTGAGGATGATGGCGCCCGCATCGCCGACCGGCCTGGCCATCGCGCTCCGCTGATGGAGACGTTCTGGTCGCTGGCCGGCATGGCGGGCGCTGCCTTCGTCGCGGCGACCCTGCTTCCGGCGCAGTCGGAGGCCGTCTTTCTCGGGCTTCTGGCGGCGAAGACCGTCGATCCGCTGGCGCTGTTCCTGGTCGCCAGCGTCGCCAACACGGCAGGTTCGGTGGTCAACTGGTGGCTCGGCCGTCTGATTGCGCGCCACGGCGTCGAAAAGCTGCCGCGGCGGCTGCGGCCCGATCCACGCCGGCTCGTTCAGGCGCAGGGCTGGTTTGCGCGCTTCGGCTGGCCGTCTCTGCTCTTCGCCTGGCTGCCGATCGGCGGCGACCCGCTGACCTTCGTCGCCGGCACGCTGAACTATCCGCTCGGCCGGTTCATCGCCCTCGTCTTCATCGGCAAGGCGGCGCGCTATGCGATGCTGTGGGCAGGCTTTAAAACCCTGACGTAGCGGCATTCGCGCAACCTGCAGGGCGTTGCGCAAGGCTGCGGCACAAGCTACCAGCGAACGCCCCTTTCTGGAGATCTGATCATGAGCATTCAGCGCATCGCCGTCGGCCCGCGCATGTCCAAGGCCGTCGTCCATGGCGACACCGTCTACCTGGCGGGCCAGGTCGCGGACAAGGCGGCCGGCAAGAGCGTCGCGGAGCAGACCGCGGAGATTCTCGGCATCATCGACGGGCTCCTGGCCGAAGCCGGCACCGACAAGAGCAAGCTGCTGATGGTCAACATCTGGCTGTCGGACATGTCGACCTTCGCCGAGATGAACGGCGTCTGGGACAAGTGGGTCATCGCCGGCCAGACGCCCGGCCGGGCCACCGTCGAGGCCAAGCTCGCCGGCCCGCAGTTCACGGTCGAGATCGCGGTCATCGCCGCCAAGTAAGCCGGCTCCGGTTCCGGCGATCGCCCGGCCGCGCCGAGCGATCGTCAGGACCGGCGCGCCCTGCGGCCGGAAGCGAAAGGAGATGGCATCGTGACGACCCAAGATGACATGTCCACCATGATCGCGCGCATCGCGGAGCGGTACGACGTGCCACTCGCGGTGCTGTTGGCCATCATGGCCAGCTTCGTCAGGGGCGGCGCCAGACCCAACCTCTCCACGCTCGAACGGCAGCTGACGCGCAAGGCGCGCGATGTGCTCGGCCTGCGCGCCCGGCTGGCCCGGCCGGCCGAAGACGACGGCGTCGCCGAGCCGCGCATGAAGGCGGCCCGCGCGCTCGAAGCCGGCCAGTTCGGCGAGATCGAGCGGGCGCTGGCCCAGCTCGAACTGCGTTTTTTCGGCGGCATGACCGATCTTTCCGCCATGCCGAAGGACCGGCGCATCGCCGCGGGCGAGACCCGTGCCGACCGCGCCGCCACCGCCATGCTGGAGCTGACGCCGACGGCCTGCCGAGAGGCGGCCCAGCGCTATGCCGAGGCAGCGGCGATCGTCGGCGTGGCCGATCTCGCGCGCAGCCGTGACCTCGCGCTGCGCCAGGGCGATGCGCTCGCCAGGATCGGCGAGGATTTCGACGACCGGACGGGCTTCGAGGCGGCGATCGCGCATTATCGCTCGCTGCTCTCCCGGCTCGACAATTTCGAGGACACGATCGCCTGGGCTGCAGTGCGGGAGCGGCTCGGTCGCGTGCAGGCCCGCCTGGGAGCCCTGAGCGGCGATGTCGCCCTCCTCGACCAGGCGATGTCCTGCTACGCGACCGCGCTGGAAGATCTGCGACAGGAGATGGCGCCGGCGCTGTGGCGTTCGCTGAAGGTGCGCTTCGCCCGCATCGCCGTCACGCTCGGCGAGACGCGCGAGGACGATGCCCTGCTGGAGGATGCGGTCTCGGCACTGGCCACCGCGCTCGCGGTCTGGAAACGCGAGGAAGACGAGGCCCGCTGGCTCGAGGCCGAGGAGCTGATCGCGCGCGCCCGCGCCGCTCTCGGCCGGCGAATGAGCGACCTCGCCTTGCTCGAGCGCGCCTTCAACGGGTTCAACCGCGTCGCCAAGGCGACCGACCGCGCCCGCGATCCCCTGCACTGGGCCGCCTTGCAGGACCAGATGGGCGGCGTGCTCGGGGCGATGGGCGAACGCTACAGCGAGCCGGTGGTGCTGGAGGAGGCCATCGCCGCCTTTGGCGCGGCCCTGGAGGAGCGACGCCGCGAGTCGAGCCCGCGCCTCTGGGCCACGAGCTCGGCCAATCAGGGGTTGGTCTCGATGAAACTGGCCGCTCGCCGCAAGGACCCGGCCCTGGCGCAGCGGGCCTTCATGCAGATCGCCGCCGCCGTCGAGGCGATGCGCGAGGCCGGCCACAGCGCCGACGTCGCCGCGCTGCAGAAGACGCTGGTGATGGCCGGCAGCCTCGCCGAGACGATGCGCAAGACCTGAAGGCAGACGCGCGCCGAAGGCGGGCGAGGCGGTTCAGGCGGCCGAAATGCGCATCCGCCGATCGGCCAGCCGCTCCAGCGCCGCATCCAGCGTGGCATCGCGCTTGGCGAAACAGAAGCGCACCACGGTTTTGACCGCACCCTCCGCATAGAAGGCGCTGACGGGAATCGCGGCCACGCCATGCTCCGTCACCAGCCGCCGGCAGAAATCGACATCGTCGGTCTCGCCCAACGCGGCGATGTCGACATTGAGGAAATAGGTGCCGACGCTGGGCAGCACATTGTAGCCGAGGCCCCGCAGGCCATCGGCGAAGCGGTCGCGCGAGCGCTGGAAATCGGCGCGCATGCCCTCGAAATAGCTGTCGTCCTTCTCCAGCCCGTAGGCGACCGCGGTCTGCAGGTTCGGCGGCGTGGTGAAGGTGATGTATTGATGCGCCTTCGCCAGCACCTTCATCAGCGGCGGCGCCGCCATCACCAGCCCGACCTTCCAGCCGGTCAGCGAAAAGATCTTGCCGGCCGAGGAGATCTTGACCGTGCGCTCGCGCATGTCGGGGCGGCCGAGCACGGGAACATGCCGGCGGCCGTCAAAGACGACGTGCTCCCAGACCTCGTCGCAGATCGCCACCGCATCATGGCGGATGCAGAAATCGGCGAGCAGATCGAGATCGGCCTGGCTGAAGATCGTCGCCGTGGGGTTGAGCGGGTTGTTGAACAGCACGACTTTGGTCTTCGGCGAGAAGGCCTTGGCCAGGGCCGCCTCGCTCAGCCCGAAATGCGGCGGCGTCAGCGTCACGAATTTCGGGATGCCGCCGGCCCGACGCACCAGCGGGACGTAGGCGTCGTACATCGGCTCGAACAGCACGACCTCGTCGCCAGGCGAGACCAGCGCCATCAGCGCGCCGGCGATCGCCTCGGTGGCCCCCGAGGTGACCATGATTTCGCTGGCTGGATCGAGGTCCAGGCCCTGCCAGTGCCTGTAATGCGCAGCCGTGGCCTGGCGCAGCTCGGGCAGCCCCATCATCGGCGGATACTGGTTCCAGCCGTTCACCACCGCATCGGCCGCCTTCTGGCGCACGTCGAGCGGACCGGGATCGTCGGGAAAGCCCTGACCCAGATTGACCGCCCCGGTGTCGCGCGCGAGCTGGGACATCACTTCGAAGACGCTGGTGGGCAGAGCGGCAAAAATTGGATTCATCGCGGTCGGTCGCCTGCGGCACGAAAACATGCCGCGCGTCTAGCACGGCAAGCGGGCCGACGCACGCCACATGGCTCGACGGACCATCCCTGCCGCACGCATCACAAATCGGTGAAATGCGAAATGATGATTGTTGACATTCATCATCGATCAGAGCTTAGTCCATCTCGCCGGTTCACGACGGGCACCCGCTGCGACTTCGCCCCTTTGGCGTAGCGGGAATTGGCGTGAACCGGCGACCCTCCCCCATCATGACCGTCCCGGCCGTTCACTCGGTTGCCCGGGAGCCAGCCGCCACTTATGCAGGCGCATGGGCACGCTCCGACCCCCCGCCATCATGATCCTGGGCACCGGCTCCAATGTCGGCAAATCGCTGGTCGTGGCGGGGCTGTGCCGGCTGTTCGCCGATCGTGGCCTGAAGGTCAGGCCGTTCAAGCCGCAGAACATGTCCAACAACGCCGCCGCCACCGCATCCGGCGAAATCGGGCGGGCACAGGCGCTGCAGGCGCGCGCCGCCCGCATTGCGCCGCATGTCGACATGAACCCGGTGCTGCTGAAGCCCGAGAGCGAGACCGGCAGCCAGATCATCCTGCAGGGCAAGGTCGCGGGACATCTCGCCTCGGGCGACTTCGCACGGCGCGGCGACTTCCTGCCCAAGGTGCTTGAAAGCTTCGAACGGCTGAGCGCCGACGCCGATCTTGTCCTGGTCGAGGGCGCGGGCTCGCCGGCGGAAACCAATCTGCGGGCGCGCGACATCGCCAATCTCGGCTTTGCCCGCGCGGCCGGCGTGCCGGCGGTCCTGATCGGCGACATCGACCGCGGCGGCGTCATTGCGAGCCTGGTCGGCACCCACGCGGTGCTCGACGCGGCCGACCGCGCCATGATCGCGGCCTTCGCCGTCAACCGCTTCCGCGGCGAGGTTTCGCTGTTTGCCGAGGGCGTCGAGACCATCCGCAAGGCGACGGGCTGGCCCTGCCTGGGCGTCGTGCCCTGGTTTGCCGATGCGGCGCGCCTGCCGGCGGAAGACGGGCTCGATCTGCGCGCACTCGCGCCCAAGCCGGGCGCGCGGCTCAAGATCGCCGTTCCCATCCTGCCGGGCATCGCGAATTTCGACGATCTCGATCCGCTCAAGCTCGAACCCGCGATCGATCTCGTCCTGGTTCCACGCGGGCAGGCGCTGCCCGGCGATGCCGATCTCGTCATCCTGCCGGGGTCGAAGACGACGCTGCGGGATCTCGCAGCGCTGCGCGCGCAGGGCTGGGACATCGACATCCTGGCCCATCGCCGGCGCGGCGGGCATATCCTGGGGCTCTGCGGCGGCTACCAGATGCTCGGACGCGTGGTGTCCGATCCGCTCGGCCTGGAAGGCCCGCCCCGCGAGGCTCCGGGTCTCGGCCTGCTCGACGTGGCGACCGTGCTGGAGGGCCAAAAAACCGTGCGCGAGGTCGATTTCGGGCATGTTGCGAGCGCCACCAGCGGCCGGGCCTATGAAATTCACCTCGGGCGAACCGAGGGCGCCGATCTGGGCTGCGCACCGTTTCGCGTCGGCGACCGTGCGGAAGGCGCGGCGAGCGCCGACGGTCGCGTGCAAGGCACCTATCTGCACGGCGTCTTTGCCTCGGATACGGTGCGCGCTGCTTATCTCGCCGCCGTGTCAGGCGCCGGCCTGCGCTCGAGCCTGTCCTATGAGGACGATGTCGAGGCGACGCTCGACCGGCTCGCAGCCCATCTCGCGGCCCATCTCGACATCGACGCCCTGCTGGCACTCGCCCGCGCCCGCGCCAAGGTCGGCTGAAGCGCTCCGCGGGAACATCGTGTCGGCAGGGCGCGTTGGTCGGCGTGCGGATCGGCGTCCGCCGCTGCAAACAGCCCCGCCGTTTAATCCAGATCAATGCAACCGGGGGCAGGGCGGAGAATTCTATCGAAAGATCTTATTCTCCAGAATGTTGACGAATAACGAAATTCGTCATAGCGATCAATTCCGCCGACAGCCGCCCAAGCAGCAGGACAGGCCGACACCGTGACATTACCCGAGCGCGATACGAGGCAAAGCATCGTCGATACCGCCGAGCGCTTCTTCCGCGACATCGGCTACCAGAAGACGACCGTTGCCGACATCGCCAAGTCGCTGCGGATGAGTCCGGCCAATGTCTACCGGTTCTTCGACTCGAAGAAGTCGATCAACGAGGCGGTGCTGGCGCGCTTCAAGGGCGAGCTCGAGGAGGCGCTGTCGCTGATCATCGCGGAGCCGCGCTCCGCCGGCAGCCGCTTGCGCGAGATGCTGCTGACCACTCATCGGATCAACCAGGCCCGCTTCGCCGACCAGCAGCGCATGCAGGAGATGGTCTGCGCCGCGATGGAGGAGAGCTGGGATGCGATCCTCGGCCATATCGAGCGCTTCGATGCGCTGGTGGGCGGAGTCGTCGCCGAAGGCGTCGCGAGCGGCGAGTTCCGGGCGATCGCCCCCGTGGCGGCGACGCAATGCATCCGTACGGCGATGCTGCGGTTCCAGCACCCGCTGCTGATGGCGCAATGCGAGCGGATTCCCGGACCTTCGGCGGAAGCGATGATCGAATTCATCATGACCGCGCTCGAGCAGCCGAAGCCAAACGTCTGAGCGCCCGCCACCCGGCCAGGCCGCGGCCGCGTTGACAAGCCGCCCGGCGAGCAGGATACCCCGCCTGTCATGGCCCAACGTTCCAAGCACAGCCTCAAGAAGCTCGCCGTCATTCTCCACGATCTCGTGGCGACGGCGCTGGCGATCTGGCTCGTCTTCATCGTCCGTTTCGAGGGCGACCAACTCGGCGAGCATCTGCGCTATCTGCCGCGCTTCCTGCTGTTCTTCGTGCCCTTCTCCGGGCTGGTCTACTGGTTCTTCTCGCTCTACCGCTCGAAATGGCGCTTTGCGTCGCTGCCGGACCTGTCGAACATCGTCAAGGCGACGAGCATCCTGACGCTGACCCTGGTCGTCGTCGACTATGTCCTCGTCTCGCCCGATTTTTACGGCGCGTTCTATTTCGGCAAGATCAGCATCGGCCTCTACTGGCTCGTCCAGGTTTCGCTGCTGGGCGGCTCGCGTCTGGCCTATCGCTACTTCAAATTCTCCCGCAGCCGGCGCAACGCAGCGCGCGAAGCGTCGCTGCCCGCCCTGCTGCTGGGGCGTGGGTTCGAGGTCGAGATGGTGATCCGCGCCATGGAAGCCGGCACCATGCGCAAGCTGCGACCGGCCGGCATCCTGTCGCCGCGGGTCGACGATCTCGGCCAGACGATCCGCGGGGTTCCCGTGCTCGGACTGCTTTCGGAGATCGAGCGCATCGCGGGCGACGCCGCCGAGCGCGGCGAGGGTTTTCGCCGCATCGTGGCGACGCCGAGCGCGCTCCTGCCCGAGGCGGAGCCGGAGAAATGGCTGGCGCGGACGCGCAAGCTCGCCTTGCCGATCTCCCGCATCGACACGCTGGGCGAAGGCGTGCGTGACGCCGAGCTGGCGCCGCTCGAAATCGAAGACCTCCTCGTTCGCTCGACGGTGCGGATCGACCGCGAACGCCTCGGCGCCTTTCTGAAGGGCAAACGCGTCATCGTCACCGGCGGCGGCGGCTCGATCGGCTCGGAGATCTGCCTGCGCTGCGCCGCGTTCGGTGCGGCCGAACTCCTGATCGTCGAGAGCTCGGAGCCCGCGCTCTTTCAGGTGACAGAGCAGCTGATCGCCCAGGCGCATGACACGGTCGTCTCCGGCGCGCTGGCGGATGTCCGCGACCGCGACCGGATCACGCCGCTCTTCACCGCCTTCAAGCCCGACATCGTGATCCACGCCGCCGCGCTGAAGCACGTGCCCTATCTCGAGGCGGACTGGAGCGAGGGCGTCAAGACCAACATCTTCGGCTCGGTCAACGTTACCGATGCGGCGATCGCGGCCAATGCCAAGACCTTCGTCCTGATCTCGACCGACAAGGCGATCGAGCCCGTCTCGATGCTGGGCGCGACCAAGCGTTTCGCCGAGATGTATGCCCAGTCGCGCGATGCGGAGTTCGTCGCGGCGGCCGCGGGCATGCGGCTCGTTGCCGTGCGCTTCGGCAATGTGCTGGGCTCGGTCGGATCCGTGGTGCCGAAGTTCAAGGCGCAGATCGCGCGCGGCGGGCCGCTGACGGTGACCAGCCCCGACATGATCCGCTACTTCATGACGATCCGCGAGGCCTGCGACCTCGTCCTGACCGCCGCCTCGCATGCGCGTTCGGACGGGCCGGAGGCCGAACGCGCCGCCGTCTACGTCCTCAAGATGGGCCAGCCGGTCAAGATCATGGATCTGGCCGAGCGCATGATCCGTCTGGCGGGGTTCGAGCCGGGCGAGGATATCGAGATCGCGGTCACCGGCGTGCGGCCGGGCGAGCGGCTGAACGAGATCCTGTTCGCCCGCGACGAGCCGATGGCCGAGACCGGACTCGACGGCGTCATGGCGGCCAAGCCCGTCTTCGCCAACCGGGCCCGGCTGCAGGCCTGGCTGGCGCGGCTGGAGGTGGCGCTCAAGGCCGATGATCGCATCGCCGCCGATTCCGTGCTCGACGAGGCGATCCCCGATTTCAGCCTGCGCCAGTCGACGCCGCCAGGCGCTGCAGCGCCGCCCTCGTCTCGACAGGCGGCCGCCAGCCGGCCCTGAGCAGCCCCTCGGGCCGGGCGACGAGGCTGCCGCTCAGCTTGACGAAAGCCTCCTGGCGGCCCGCCAGACGCGCCGCCAGCCGCAACAACCCGATCGGCAGCGCGACCAGCCCGGGCCGGCGCCCCAGCCCAGCCCGCAGCGCCGTCAGAATGGCGGCGATCCCGATCGGCTCCGGGTCGGCGACGAAGAAGGCGCGGCGCATCGGGCATTTCGGCGTCAGCGCGAAGAGGATGGCGTCGGCCAGATTCTCGACCGCCAGCAGCGAGCGCGGCGCCGTCAAGGCGCCGAGCGGAAGCGGCAGCGGCCCGCGCGCCAGCTTCAGCAACGCCGCCATGTTCGCCTTCACGCCGGGCCCATAGACCAGCACGGGGCGCAGCGCGACCCAATCGAGATCGAGCTTGGCGAGGCCCTGCTCGGCGGCGAGCTTCGAGCGGCCATAGGGGTCGTCGGGGACCGGCGGGTCGTCCTCGCGCAAAGGCGGACCATCGAAGGCCCCGGTCTGCGCCTTGATCGACGAGATGAAGACGAAGCGCGAAACGCCGGCCCGGTAGGCCGCCTGCGCCAGGTCGAGCGTGGCTTGCGTGTTGATCTGCCGATAGAGCGCCGCATCGAGGCCGGGACCCGCATGGGCGAGGCCGGCGAGATGGACGACATGCGCGACGCCCTGCAGCGCCTGCGTCCAGTCGATCGGCCCGGCGAGATCGCCGGTCGCCACGGCCTCGGTGCCGTCTGGAGGCGCTGACCCCGCCCTCTGCGTCACGCGGACGCGATAGCCCGCCGCCAGCAGCGCCGCGACGACATGGGGTCCGACGAAGCCACCGGCGCCGGTGACGAGGACGCGCTCGCCGCTCATGGCGCGGAGGCCGGGCGGGCGAAGCGACGCAGCAGCCATGCGGTTGGAAGGATCGCGGCCGCGAGGCACGCAAACTGGATCCAGGCCGCCGGCCACAGGATGCTGAGCGCCGCCAGCAGGATGAGCCCCAGGTTGAGCAGCGCGACCTGCCTGACGATGCTCGCGACGCTGTAGCCGTTCGTCGTCGCCTGCTGGTAGAAATGCGAGCGATGCGCCTCCCAGACGCGTTCGCGGCGCGCCAGCCGGCGCAACAAGGTCAGCGTGGCGTCCATGACGTGGTAGAGCGGCAGGATCAGCGCCGCAGCCAGCGCGCCCGTTCCCGCCAGCCGGTAGAGCAGATAGGCGCTGACGAGGCCGATCGGCAGCGAACCGACATCGCCCAGGAACAGCCGCGCCACGGGCTTGTTGAAGGGCGCGAAGCCGAGCAACCCGCCGCAGAGCGCAGCCGCCAGCAGCCCGGTCGGCAGGTCGATCAACCCCAGGCCCGCCGCCAGCGCCAGCGCGCCCGCCAATGGCACGAAGCCCGCGACCGTGATCCAGTCTAGCCCGTCCATGAAGTTGGTCAGGTTGACGAACCAGAGGCCGGCGAGCAGGGCCAAGCAGCGCTCCGCCGCCAACGGCATCTGGGGAAACAACCGGATCTCGGGCGCCGCATAGACGAGTACGACGGCGACGCAAAGCGCCTGCAGGCCCAGCCGCAAACCCGCCGGCAGCGGCCTGATGTCGTCCCAGGCGCCGACCAACGCCAGCGCCGCAGCCGCCACCCCGACGAAAACCAGCTCCGCCATCCCAGCCGTCGGCGCCAGCAGCCAGACAGCCAGACACAACGCCAGGAAGCCGCCGCCGAGTACGGCGATGCCGCCGCCTTGCGGCGTCGGCACGCGATGGCTGGAGCGGGCATTGGGACGCGCCAGCGCGTAGCGGGCGAGCAGCGGCCGCAGCAGCACGCAGAGCAGCGCCGAAGACGCGGCGGCCGCCATCAGGACGAAAAGGGGGGCGAGACGTTCCAAGCTCTGGGGATCACCGTGGCGGCATCGCGACTTCCTAGAGCATGGCGCCGGAAAGCGGGAGCCCGTTTTCGGATGTTCTGCGCCGGGACCGCCTTGAATTGTCCGGCACAAAGAGGGAACATGAAGGATGCCCCTCGCCGATTCCCTGCTCGAACCCGCATCCGCGCGACCCGACATCACCCGCGCCGTCTGCCGTGGCGCCGCGCGACATCTGCGCGAGCGCGGCTATGAGATCATCAAGGAAATGACCTTCGGTAATGGCCGCCGCGGCGATATCGTCGCGTTGTCGCCTGCGGGCGAACTGCTCGTGGTCGAGGTCAAATCCGGCCTGGCCGATTACCGCATCGACGGCAAGTGGCCCGATTATCGCGACTATTGCGACGCCTTCCTGTTCGCCGTCGCGCCGGATTTCCCGCACGAGATCCTGCCCGGCGATGTCGGCCTGATCATCGCGGACGCCTATGGTGGCGCGCTGATCCGCGAGGCGCCGCGGCACCCGCTGGCGCCGGCCCGGCGCAAGGCGCTGACGATCGCCTTCGGCCGGCTGGCGGCCGCGAGGCTGGCGCTGATCGAGGACCCGGCGCCGCGCGATTGAGCGGCGCCGTCCGCCGCTAACGGGGCGCGCGCTTGGCCAGGATGCGCTGGAGGGTGCGCCGGTGCATCCCCAGACGCCGTGCCGTCTCCGAAACATTGCGGTTGCAGAGTTCGTAGACACGCTGGATGTGCTCCCAGCGCACCCGGTCCGCCGACATCGGATTTTCCGGCGGCAGCGGCCGGGAGTCCCGCGCGGCGGCGAGGGCGGCATGGATCTCGTCGGCGTCGGCGGGCTTGGCGAGAAAATCGAACGCGCCGAGCTTCACCGCGCTGACGGCGGTTGCGATGTTGCCATAACCGGTCAGCACGACGCCGCGCGCATCGGGACGCCGTTCCTTGAGCCGCGCGATGACGTCGAGCCCATTGCCGTCGCCGAGGCGAAGATCGATCACGGCGAAGGCCGGAGCCTCCTGATCGACCGCGGCGAGGCCGGCGCTGACGGTGTCGGCCATCCGCACGGAATAGCCGCGGCTCTCCATGGCGCGAGCCAGACGGGTCAGAAAGGGCCGGTCATCGTCGACCAGCAGCAGCGACATGTCCGTCGCCACGGCGACGGGGGCAACTTCGGCCAGAATCTCCTGCATCACATCCTCCTCTCGCCGGGACGTCCCGCGAGAACCTTGAACGCGGCTCGAGCCGCGACGTGTCGTCGGTCGGTGTTCATCTGCCAACCCCATGTGGGATCGACTGTTGCGTGTTTTGAGAGCCCGGCAGCACGAGATCGGCTTCGAACACGTCGCGCAGCCAGCGCATCCGGACGCAGGCGCCGCTCGCCGGCGCCGGCAGGTTCGAGAATTCCATCACTGCGCCTCCCCGCTCCAGCAGGGTCTTGGCGATGAACAGCCCCAGGCCGAGCCCGCCACCGGCCCGGTTTTCGGTCGTCCCATGCGTGAGATAGGGGTCGCCCGCACGCAGCAGCACATCGGGCGGAAAGCCCGGGCCGTCATCGGCGATGGTGAGCGTGACATGGACCTGGTTCCATTCGGCCGTGATCGTGACGGTGGAGCTGGCGAAATCAACTGCGTTGTCTACGATATTGCCGAGGCCGTAGATCATACCGGGATTGCGACGGCAGACCGGTTCGGGCTTTTCGCCGGTCATGACGATCTCGAAGGGCACGCCGAACGGGCGCTGCGGCCCCGCCGCCTCCTCGATCAGAAGACGCAAGCCGAGCTGGTCGAGCGGGCTGCCATCGTCGTCCTGCAACGAGGCGAGCTTGCCGAGGATGCCGCGGCAGCGCTCGACCTGCTCGCGCAGCAGCGCGATGTCGTCGGCCATCTCCCCCTCGGCCGGAGCCAGCCGCGACAACTCTCGTGCGACGAGCGCGATCGTCGCGAGCGGCGTACCGAGTTCATGGGCGGCAGCGGCCGCGAGCCCGTCGAGTTGCGACAGATGCTGCTCACGCGCCAGGACGAGCTCGGTGGCGGCGAGCGCGTCGGAGAGGTCGCGCGCCTCCTTGGCGACGCGCCAGGCATAGCTGCCGGTGAAGCCGAGCCCGAGCACGAGCGCCGCCCAGTTCCCCAGCTGATAGGAGAGCGGCAGAACCGGCCGGTCCGGGCCGTTCCACGGCAGGGGCAGATGCGTGAGACCCACCAGCGTCGCCAGCGCGATGGCGAGGCAGCCCAGCAGCAGCGTGCGCTGCGGCGGCAGCGCCGTCGCCGAGATCATCACCGGCGCCAGCAGGAGGATCGAGAACGGGTTCTGCAATCCGCCCGTGAGAAACAGGAGCACCGACAGCTGCACGATGTCGAAGGCGAGCAACGCGGTCGCCGGCCCAGGCCGCAGCCGATGGCTGAGCGGGAAGCGGATGCGCAGCGCGATGTTGAGCCAGGACGAGACCGCGATCGCGGTGAAGCACCAGCCGAAAGGCAAGGTGAAGCCGAGCCCGAAATGCACGCCGGCGACCGTCAGGCTCTGGCCGGCAATGGCCAGCCAGCGCAGGCGCACCAGCGTATCGAGCCGCAGATGCCGGTTCGCCCGGCCGAAAGCCGGCATCGAAAGCTCGGGAAAGCTCATGCGGGACGATCCGTCCTGGACGTGTTCGGCATCATGCAGGGCGCTCCGGCGCACAGGGGACAAATCAGCGTGGGGATGAATCTTAGTCTTTTGCGGGATTGAATGAGAACAATTTAGGCATAGGGTGCGTTGGTGTTGCGCCGCACCATTGCGTGATATGCCGCCAGACGACCCGAGTAACCGCATCGACGGGGCCACCATGTCATATGCCTACCATGCCTATGAAGCGGTTCACATGATGCTCAGCCCCGCCAGGGGCTTCTCGGATGCGATGCATCTGGCGTTCAAGAACCCCGCCAACCCGCTGACCTATACCCCGGTGGGCCGCAGCATCGCGGCTTCCTGCGAGCTGTTCGAACGCACGACGCGTCGCTACGGCAAGCCGGCCTTCGGGCTGTCCGAAACGACGATCAACGGCGTGAAGACCGCGGTCGAGGAGCGCGTCGTCTGGGAGCGGCCGTTCTGCCGGATGGTCTATTTCGATCGCCGCATCGAGGGCCGGCGCAAGCCGCAACCCAAGGTGCTGCTGGTGGCGCCGATGTCGGGCCACTACGCCACGCTGCTGCGGGGGACGGTCGAGGCGTTTCTGCCCGGCCACGAGGTCTACATCACCGACTGGACCGATGCCCGTCTCGTGCCGATCACCGCGGGCGGCTTCGATCTCGACGATTACATCGACTATGTCATCGCGATGCTGCAGATGCTGGGCCCGGAGACGCATGTCATGGCGGTCTGCCAGCCTGCCGTGCCCGTGCTCGCCGCCATCGCCCGGATGGAGGCCGACAACGATCCCAACGCACCACGGTCAATGACGCTGATGGGGGGGCCGATCGACACCCGCCGCTCGCCGACCGAGGTCAACAACATGGCGGTGGAACGCGGCATCGGCTGGTTCCGCCAGCGCTGCATCACCACCGTGCCGTTCCCGCATCCGGGGTCGTTCCGCCGGGTCTATCCGGGGTTCCTGCAGCTGTCGGGCTTCATGGCGATGAATCTCGATCGCCATGTCACCGCGCATCACGACATGTTCAAATATCTCGTCCGCGGCGATGGCGACTCGGCCGAAAAGCATCGCGACTTCTACGACGAGTATCTGGCGGTGATGGATCTGACCGCGGAATTCTATCTGCAGACCGTCGAGACCGTCTTCATCGAGCACGCGCTGCCGAAGGGCACGATGATGCACCGGGACAAGCCCGTCGATTGCAGCGCGATCCGGCGCGTCGCGCTGATGACGGTCGAGGGGGAGAAGGACGACATCTCCGGCGTCGGCCAGACCCAGGCCGCGCATGATCTGTGCGCCAATATTCCCGACGACAAGCGCGTGCATTATCTGCAGCTGGGCGTCGGGCATTACGGCGTCTTCAACGGCTCGCGGTTCCGCTCCGAGATCGCGCCGCGGATCGCCGACTTCATGCTCACGCTCGACATGGAAGCCGCAAAGAGCCGCCGCGATGCCGGCGCCACCGAAGCGCGAAAGGCGCTGAAGGTCGCGAGCTGAGGCTCGCCCCCCGCCGAAGCCTCTGCTTCTGCCAGGACAACGCAACGCCCGCCATCCCGGATCGACCGGGATGGCGGGCGTTTCGCGTTTGGCTCAGCGGAAGAAGATCAGCGTCTGCAACAGGAACAGCGGGATCAGGATCGCGCCCGACCAGGCCATGTAGCCGAAGAAGCTCGGCATCTTGACCTTCCGGTCCTTGGCGATGGCATAGACCATGAAGTTCGGCGCATTGCCGATATAGGTGTTGGCGCCCATGAACACGGCGCCGGCCGAGATCGCCGCCAGCGTCAGCGCGCCCGTCGTCATCAGCACCTGCGGATCCCCACCGGCCAGCTCGAAGAAGACGAGATAGGTCGGCGCGTTGTCCAGGAACGACGACAGGATGCCGGTCAGCCAGAAATAAGCGACCGTGTTGTTGCTGCCGTCGGGGTTGCTCACCAGCGCGACGAGACCCGAGAAGGCGCCGTTGCGGCCGGCTTGAAGCATCGCCAGCACGGGAATGATGCAGATGAAGATGCCGGCGAACAGCTTGGCGACCTCGAGGATCGGCCCCCAGGTGAACTCGTTGCCGGCCCGCACGGGCTTGGGCGTGAGCTTGAGCGACGCCCAGGCCAGCGCCAGGAGGATGAGATCGCGGGCGATGTTCTGCAGCTCGACCTTCGAGCCGGCGATATCGAAGGTGATGCCGGGCTTCCAGCTCGCCGACATCAGGATCGCCGCGATGACGCCGCCGAGCAGGATGAAGTTGACCTTGCCGTAGAGCTTGATGTCGCGGTCCGGCGTCGGGTCCCTCAGCGAGGGCATGCCCTCCTCTTTCTTGTAGAACCAGTGGTCGAGCCCAAAGAACAGTGCCAGGAGGATCGCGACCGCCAGCAGCGTCTCGGGGAACAGATGCGTCGTGGTCCAGAAGAAGCTGACCCCGCGCAGGAAGCCGAGGAACAGCGGCGGGTCGCCCAGCGGCGTCAGCGAGCCGCCGATGTTGGAGACCAGGAAGATGAAGAACACCACGACATGGACATTGTAGCGCCGGCTGTCATTGGCGCGCAGCACGGGCCGGATCATGATGATCGAGGCGCCGGTGGTGCCGACGAAGCTCGCCATCAGCGTGCCGATCGCCAGCAGGGCCGTGTTCGTCGCCGGCGTGCCGTGCAGGTTGCCCATGATCAGGATGCCGCCGGCGATTGTGAACAGTGCAAACAGCAGGATGATGAAGGGGATGTATTCGAGCAGCGCCGTATGCGCGAGCGCCGCCAGCGCCGGCTCGAAACCGCGGAAGAGCAAGAGCGGCACCAGCACCAGAATGGCCCAGAACGCCGCGAACTTGCCGTAGTTCAGCTCCCAGAAATGCGGGAACAGGATCGGGCCGAGCGCAATCGAGAGCAGCATGCCGGCGAAGGGCAGCGCCCAGAGCACGCCCATCGAGGCGCCGCCGATGTCGGTGGCGGCCAGCGCCGGCCCCGATAACAGGCACGACAGAACCAGCGCGGTGGCCCGCGCCATATTCGAAACAGCCATTCCCCGCCCCGCTTTGCGCGCCTTTGTCCGCGACGGGTATACGAAGGCCATGCGCCTCGCAACCTGATGTGCCGAGCCGCTTTTTCGCCATTGTGCGGGTGTTCTTTTCAAGAGAATAATCTTCTCTGGCGGTGATGGGCCGCGCCTTGAGTCGGACAGCGCCATGTGCCGTTTCCTCGCCTATTCCGGCGTTCCGGTCTTCCTCGAGGATCTGGTGGCGGCGCCGTGCCATTCTCTGATCCACCAATCGCTCCACGCCGCCGAGACCAAGACCGGCACGAATGGCGACGGATTCGGCGTCGGCTGGTATGGCGACCGGCCGGAGCCCGGCCAATATCGCGAGGTTCGTCCCGCCTGGTCCGACGAGAACCTGCTCTCGATCGCGCGGCAGGTGCGCTCGCCGCTGTTCTTCGCCCATGTCAGGGCCGCGACCGGCACGGCGACGACACGGGCGAACTGCCACCCCTTCGCCCATGGCCGCCATCTCTTCATGCATAACGGCCAGATCGGCGGCTATGGCCTGCTTCGGCGCCGGCTGGAGAGTCTGATCCCCGATTCCTATTATTCGGCACGGGTCGGCACGACCGATTCGGAGGCGCTGTTCCTGCTCGTGCTGGCGCGGATCGAAAGCGGCATGGCGCCGGGCGCCGCACTGGCCGCAGCGCTTGGCGACGCGCTGTCGCTGATGCGGCAGGTCGGAACCAGCGAGCCACTGCGCTGCGCCGCCGCGCTGTCCGATGGCGAGACGATCCATGCCGTGCGCTGGTCGTCGGACGCCACGCCGCCGAGCCTCTATGTCTGCCAGCGCGGCGACAGCGTCGTGGTCGCCTCTGAACCGGTGGATGCGGCCCGCGACTGCTGGCAGGCCCTGCCCTGCAGCACGCTGGTCACCGTGCGGGCGGGGACGGTGACGCTGTCGCCCTTCGCGGTCGGGCTCGCCGAGGCGGCTTGACCGCGAGACGGGTTGATCGGTGGCGCGATCAGCCATGCAGGCGGTTGTCGCGGCGGCCGATGAACCGAACGGCGATGGGGAGCGACTGATGAGGGGCCGCGCCTTGCGGCTCGAACCTCGCCGCCCCGACACCACACCTCCCAAAGGCCGTCGGGGCGGCGAATGACCACCCCGGCAGCGAAGATTGTGATGGATGAAGCGGCTGCGTCGTGCGGGCCGCGCAAGCGAGACGCCTGGCGTCTTCGCCCGGCCCTGGCCCGCTACGGGCTCTTCAACTGTCGATGTTCTAGAAGGGAGATGGTGGAGCCAGGCGGAATCGAACCGCCGACCTCTTGAATGCCATTCAAGCGCTCTCCCAACTGAGCTATGGCCCCACTCTCAGCCGGCTGACATGGGGGTCAGCCGGGCCGTTCCGCTGTCCAAGCCACTCACCTGTTCGGTGGGAAGGCCGGGCAACCGAGCGCCGCGTCAGCGGCGAAGCGCTCTATAGGCGGGAGCGGAGGAAGACTCAAGCGCCGAATGTCGCCTGATCGTCATTCTTTTTCGCCGCTCCGGCGGGCGACGTTCAGACGTCCTCGTCGCCCTCGATGTCGCCATCGATCAGGTCGGCGACGTCGTCGTCGCCTTCCTCGTCCTCTTCCAGGAAGGTGTCGTCATCGGGCGCGACGTCGTCTTCGACCTCGATGTCGTCCTCGCTGGTGACGACGGCGTCCTTCTCGGTCGCCTCGGCATCGGCCTCGTCGAGCGAGACGAGCTCGACGGCGCTGTCGGCGGCCTCGACCTCATCCTCGTCCTCGTCGGACTTGGCGGCGACTGCGGCAGCGGCCGCCTTGGCCTGCGGCTCGAACACCGAACGCGGATAGGATTGTCCCGTGTAAGGCGAGACGATCGGGTCCTTGTTCAGGTCGTAGAATTTGCGGCCCGTGGTCGGGCAAACGCGTTTCGTTCCAAGTTCCGGTTTCGCCACTGCGTCGGACCTTCAATCATTCATGTTCTGAAAAGCAGGCGCGTCCGTTAGTCGGGGCAGCCGGCCCTGTCAAATACTGATTTCGGGCCGGAGGGCTTCACCGTGTCCGACAACGCCCGATTCAGCCGGACCCGTCTTGCTTCCCGCGACCGCAACCCGGGCGTGACGCATGGCGGGCCGGCATGCTAGGGCACCGCTTTCCCGATCGACCAGCCGGCAGAAGCATCGTGTCCCACGCGCACCCCCCCGTCCCCGTCACCGCGCGCCGCTCTGGCCCGCTCGCCGGTCGCGTCCGCGTGCCCGGCGACAAGTCGATCTCGCACCGGGCGATGATCTTCGGCCTGCTGGCGATCGGCGAGACGAAGGTGACTGGGCTGCTCGAGGGCGAGGACGTGATGCGCACGGCCGATGCGGCGCGCGCGCTCGGCGCCATCGTCCATCATGACGGGCCCGGCGCCTGGCGGGTCCGCGGTGTCGGCGTCGGTGGCCTGCGCGAGCCGGCCAACACGCTGGATTTCGGCAATGCCGGCACGGGCTCGCGGCTGATGATGGGCGTCTGCGGGGCGCATCCGATCACCACGACCTTCGACGGCGATGCCTCGCTGCGCAAGCGGCCGATGCGCCGCATCCTCGACCCGCTGGAGCTGATGGGGACGGTCATCGTCTCGCAGGAAGAGGGGGGCCGCGTACCCCTGACCCTGCGCGGGCCGCAGGAGGCGCTGCCGATCACCTACCGCACGCCGGTCGCCTCGGCGCAGATCAAGTCCGCCGTGCTTCTTGCCGGCCTCGCCGCGCCGGGCGAGACCACGGTGATCGAGACGGAAGCAACGCGCGACCACACCGAGAAGATGCTGACCCATTTCGGCGCGGAGGTGATCGTGACGCCCGATGGCGCACATGGCCGTCGCATCGTGCTGAAGGGCCAGCCCGAACTGCAGGCGGCGCCAATCGTCGTGCCGGCCGATCCGTCCTCGGCCGCCTTCCCGCTGGTCGCCGCCCTGATCGTGCCGGGCTCCGACATCCTGATCGAGAGCGTGATGACCAACCCGCTGCGCAGCGGGCTGTTGACCACACTGCGCGAGATGGGCGCCGACATCACCATCGAGAGCGAGGCCAATGAGGGCGGAGAGGCGGTGGCAACGCTGCGCGTGCGCGCGTCGAGCCTGAAGGGCGTGACCGTACCGCCCGAGCGCGCGCCGTCGATGATCGACGAGTATCCGGTGCTGGCGGTGGCCGCCTCCTTCGCGACCGGGACGACGCGGATGCGTGGCCTGCAGGAGCTGCGCGTCAAGGAATCCGACCGGCTGGCGGCCGTCGAGGCCGGGCTGAAGGCGGCGGGCGTGACCTGCGCGATCGAGGGCGACGATCTCGTCGTCGAGGGCTCGGGCGGGGCGGTCGCGGGCGGCGGCACCGTCGCCACCCATCTCGACCACCGCATCGCGATGAGCTTCCTCGTGATGGGGCTGGCGACGGACAAGCCGATGCAGGTCGATGACGGCGCGATGATCGCGACGAGCTTCCCGAGTTTCATCGCCCTGATGAATGGGCTCGGGGGCGAGATCGGATGACGCAACCGGCTCCAGGGCTGGTCATCGCGGTCGATGGCCCGGCCGCCTCGGGCAAGGGCACGCTGGCGCGCCGGCTTTCGGCGCATTACGGCCTGCCCTATCTCGATACCGGCCTGCTCTACCGCATGGTCGCGCGGGCCATGCTCGACGGCGGACACGACATCCGCGATGCAGGGGCGGCCGAAGACATCGTCTCGCGCTTCGACGGCAGCGCCTTCACCGAGGAGGCCCTGCGCGGCCGCGAGATCGGCGAGGCGGCCTCCGTGGTGGCCGCCATGCCGGCCGTCCGCAGCGGGCTGATCGAGCGTCAGCGGCGGTTTGCCGCGCAGCCGGGCGGCGCGGTCCTGGACGGACGCGACATCGGCACGGTGATCTGCCCCCTCTCCCAGGCGAAGCTCTTCGTCACCGCCACGCCCGAGGTCCGCGCCGCACGGCGGCAGAAGGAACTGGCCGGGCGCGGCGAGCCCGCGCCTTTCGACGGCATCCTCGCCGACATCCGCCGCCGCGACGCGCGCGATTCAGGCCGCAGCGACGCGCCGCTCAGAGCCGCCGAGGATGCGGTGATCCTCGACACCTCCGCCCTGACCATCGACGAGGCGCTGGCGGCGGCCATCGCGATCGTCGAGAGGCGGCGGGCCGCCGGGCCGGAGCAGCCTTTCACGGAGCGGTGACTGCCCGGCATTAAGGCTTGGAGGGAATCAAAAGCAGGCGCAGAGTTTCGTCACGATGGGATGACGGAGGTGGCGATGCGGCGTTGGCTGTGCGGTCTCTTGAGTCTGGCTGCGGCGGTTTTCCCGGCCGCGGCCCATGCCCAGTCGGCGGCTGGCCCGCCCGAAGAGGTCGATGTCGCGCTGGTGCTGGCGGTCGACGTCTCCTTCTCGATGGATCTCGACGAACTCGCTCTGCAGCGCAACGGCTATATCGAGGCCTTCCGCTCCAAGCCGCTGCACGACGCCATCGCCAAGGGGGCGATCGGCAAGATCGCCGTGACCTATTTCGAATGGGCGGGCGGACACTTCCAGCATGTCGTCAAATCCTGGACGATCATCGATACGCCCGCCTCGGCCATCGCCTTTGCGGAGGAACTGGGGGAGGCGCAGACCCGGCGGGGGCGGCGCACCTCGATCTCGGCCGCGATCGACCTCGGGGTCCAGCTGATCGAGCAGGCGAATGTGGTGCCGCTGCGCAAGGTGATCGACATCTCCGGAGACGGTGCCAACAATGACGGGCGCCCCGTGACCGTCGCCCGCGACGAAGCCGCCGCCAAGGGCATCTCCATCAATGGCCTGCCGGTCATGCTGAAGCAGGCGAGCTATTTCGACCTCGACAATCTCGACCTCTATTACAAGGACTGCGTCGTCACGGGACCGGGCGCCTTCGTCATCCCGATCCGCGAACGCAGCCAGTTCGTCGATGCGACGCGCACAAAGCTGATCCGCGAGATCGCGGAGGTTGCGCGCGAGAGCGAGGCTCTGGTCCAGAAAGCCCAGTCGACCGGCAGCAACGCCACCTGCCTGGCCGGCGAGCGGCAATGGCGCGACCGGATGGGGAATTGAGACAAGGTCAGGGCCGTGCGGTCGGCGCAAACAACGCGTCGACATCGCGCCCTCGATAGGCGATGCGAAGGATCACGACCGTGTCCGCCCGAATGGTGAAGGCGATCGTGGCGCGTCGGCGATAGCCGATCAGGCGCAAGCCCGGCAAAAGCTCATCGCGCCGTCGCCCGCGTTCAGGCGCGAAGGTCAGATTGAAGCAAAATGACCGCAGGCGCCCGATAAAATTGTCGGCGACACGCTCGCCACTCTGGTCCGCGATCCAGGCATAGAGTGAATCGAGATCGTCCCTCGCTTCCGGCAGGAAGACGAGGTCGAATCGTCTCATTTGCTGGACTGGTGCTGCTTACGGGCGCGATAGCGCACCGCCATTCCGTCGAAGACCTCTTCGGCTGGGATGGCACGGTCCGGATCTGCGAGATAGGCGTCATAGGCGGGCTTAACCGCGGCGAGCAGTGTGCTGTCGTCGAGGTCGAAAATATCGAGTTGCCGCAGGCCATCACAGATCGCCTCGCTCTCCGAAGCATACTCTCCGGACGCGACCCTGTCCTTCAGCGCCCGCGCCATATCGTCTGGAAGGGTGATGGTCAGCGAGGTCAGGCCCATTTGGTTTTCTCCTCGGTGCGAGGATAGCAGCGGCCGGCCGTCGCATCCAGCCACGCTTCACGTCCCGCGCGGCTTGGCCCGCGTCGTGGGCGGGGCGGCGGCGGGGTCGTCGGGCCAGGGATGGCGCGGGTAGCGGCCCTTCATCTCGGATTTCACCGCTGCCCAGGAACCGCGCCAGAAGCCCGGCAGGTCGCGGGTGATCTGCACCGGCTTGTGGCCGGGCGAGAGCAGTTCCAGCACCAGCGGCACCCGCCCGCCGGCCAGCGCCGGGTGCTTTGCCAACCCGAAGAGCTCCTGCACCCGCACCGAGATCGTCGGGCCGGCCTCCGCGCCGTAGTCGACGGCGAGGCTGGAGCCGGTCGGCGCGGTGAAATGGGTCGGTGCCTCGGCCTCGAGCCTTCGCTTCAACTCCCAGGGCAGCAGCTCCGCCAGCGCCCCGTCGAGATCGCCGGGCTCGATCGCCGCAAGCGAAGCCCGCCCGACGAGATGCGGCACGAGCCAGAGGGCGGCATCGGAGGCCAACCCCTCATCCGAGAGATCGGGCCAGGCATCGGTCGCGCCAGCCTCCGCCGCGGCCCATCGCAGAAAACCGACGCGTTCGCGCATTTGCCGCTGGGCCTTCGTCCAGGGCAGCAGGCCGATGCCGAGCGCGGCTATCCCTTCCGCGAGGACGGTCGCATTCGCCGGCGTCGGCTCCGCCGGCAGCGGCCGCTCGGCGAGGCTGAGGGCGCCATAGCGCCTCACCGCCCGCACGCGGAGCGCGCGGGCGGTTCGGTCAAAGCTCGTCTCGCTGCGGTCTTCGATCGCGAAGGGCGACAGTCCTTCGGCGACGAGCCAGGCGATGTCGGGCTCCGTGAAGGACGCGGCCGAGAGGATGCGCGCCTGCTGGGCCGCGCCGGTCATCTCCGCGATCACGAGATGGGTTTCGCGGGCGAGACGCTGGGCCGCCTCCAGCGTCGCGCCGCGGCCATTGGCGAGGAGATACTGCCCCGAACCCGCGCTGCGCGCCCTGGCGACGCGTTCGGGATAGGCGAAGGCGAGGAGGAGGCCCACTGAGAGGGTTTCGCGGTGGCGGGACGGGCCTGGGGCCCGTTCGGCGGCGCGGGCCCAGCCCTCGGCCAAGCGGCGCATATCCGCGGCGCGGCCGCCTCTCTCTCGCTCCAGCCGGTCGAGCCGTTCCGACAGGTCGATCGCATCGCCGCCCAGACCGCGCTCCACCAGAAGCGCCGCCAGCAGGGCAGCCGCTCCGGCCTGTCCGAAGCGCGCCGCCACCACGACCATGCGCGCGAGGCGCGGCGGCAGCGGCAGGGTCTGGAGGGTGCGGCCTTCCGGCGTGATCCGGCCATCGCCATCGAGCGCGCCAATGCTGCTCAGAAGGCTGCGCGCCTCCTTCAGGGCCGGCACTGGGGGCGGATCGAGGAAGGAGAGGCTGGTGGGGTCCGCCACGCCCCAGGCGGCACAATCGAGCAGCAGCGGGGCGAGGTCGGCCGAGAGGATTTCGGGGCGGGCGAAGGCCTCCAGCGCGCCGTTACCCGCTTCCTCCCAGAGCCGATAGCAGATGCCCGGCTCGGTGCGGCCGGCGCGGCCGCGGCGCTGGTCGCTGGCCGCGCGGCTGGCACGACGGGTCTCGAGCCGAGTCACGCCGAGATCGGGCTCGTAGACCGGCACGCGGGCGAGGCCGGAATCGATCACCACCCTGACGCCCTCGATCGTCAGCGAGGTCTCGGCGATCGCCGTGGCGAGCACGATTTTGCGGCGCCCGGGCGGCGCCGGCAGCACGGCACGGTCCTGTTCGGCCTGGTCGAGTGCGCCATAGAGCGGCGCGATCTCGACATCCTTGTCGCGGATGCGCTCACGCAGGCGCTCTTCCACCCGCCTGATCTCGCCCTGGCCGGGCAGGAAGACGAGTTGCGAGCCCGACTGTTCGGCCAGCGCGAGCACGACGGCGTCCGCCACCTGGTCCTCGATGCGCTTCAGCGGCTCGCGGCCGAGATAGCGCGTCTCCACCGGGAAGGCGCGGCCCTGGCTCTCGATCACCTTCGCTTCGCCGAGAAGCTTCGCGACACGCGCGCCATCCAGCGTCGCCGACATCACCAGGATGCGCAGATCCTCGCGCAGGCCGCTCTGCGCATCGAGCGCGAGCGCCAGCCCGAAATCGGCATCGAGCGAGCGTTCGTGGAACTCGTCGAAGAGCACCGCGGCGATGCCCTCCAGCGCGGGATCGTCGAGGATCATCCGGGCGAAGACGCCTTCGGTCACGACCTCGATGCGGGTCTTGGGGCCGATCTTCGACCCCAGCCGGACGCGCAGGCCGACGGTGTCGCCGACACGCTCGCCCAGCGTCTGCGCCATGCGAGCCGCCGCGCCGCGCGCCGCCAGCCGCCGCGGCTCCAGCACGATGACCTTGCCGCCTTTCGCCCAGGGCTCTTCGAGCAAGGCCAGCGGCACGCGCGTGGTCTTGCCGGCGCCGGGCGGCGCGACGAGCACGGCGTTGGGCTGCGTGCGCAGGGCTGCCGCGAGATCGCCGAGGGCGGCGTCGATCGGGAGGGGCGTGTCGAAGGCGCGCATGACCCGGATGTGACGCAGCCCGCCACCGCGCGCAAGCGCTACCCTCTCGCCAGCCCGCGCGCGTCATGCTAACCGCTCAGGCCATGACCGACATCCAGACAGCCACCGGCCAGGCTCGCATCCAGGCCCGTTTCCAGGCCTGCGCCAGCGAGGGCCGCGCCGCGCTCGTGACCTTCGTCACAGCCGGTGATCCCGACCTCGCCACCTCGGCCGCGATCCTGACCGCCCTGCCCGCGGCCGGCGCCGACATCATCGAGCTCGGCGTGCCCTTCACCGACCCGATGGCCGACGGCATCCCCGTCCAGCTCGCCGGGCAGCGTGCGCTGAAAGCCGGCCAGACGCTGAAGAAGACGCTGGCGATGGTCGCGGAATTCCGGGGCGCCGGGCACGACACGCCGATCGTGCTGATGGGCTATTATAACCCGATCTATGCCTATGGCGTCGATCGTTTCCTGGAGGATGCACGCGCTGCGGGCGTCGACGGCCTCATCGTCGTCGATCTGCCTCCGGAAGAGGATGTCGAACTCTGCCTGCCGGCGCTGGCGGCCGGCATCAGCTTCATTCGCTTGGCGACGCCGACAACCGACGACAAGCGCCTGCCCAAGGTGCTGCAGAACACCTCCGGCTTCGTCTACTATGTCTCGATGAACGGCGTCACCGGCGGCGCGATCGTCAATTACGACGCCGTCGGCGATGCGGTCGCCCGGATCAAGCGGCATACCGACTTGCCGGTCGCCGTTGGCTTCGGCGTCAAGACGGCCAAGGATGCGGAGGCCATCGCTGGTGGCGCCGACGGCGTCGTCGTCGGCTCGGCCTTGGTCGAGCGCGTGCGGCTCTCGCTGGACGCCGAGGGCAAGGCCACGGAAAAGACCGTTTCGGCTGTCACCTCGCTGGTTTCAGAATTGGCCGCGGGCATCCGCTCGGCCGCGAAGGCGGCGGCCTGAGGCCTCCGGCCCCGCCCGCCTTCCGTGCCAGAACCGTCAGGAATCGATCCATGAACTGGATTTCCGAAGTCGTCCGGCCGCGCATCAAGACGCTGTTCAAGCGCGAGAGCCCGGAGAATCTCTGGATCAAATGCCCCGATTCCGGGCAGATGGTCTTCCACAAGGACGTCGAGGCCAATGGCTTCGTCATTCCCGGCTCCGACCATCATTTGCGCGTCACCGCGCAGGACCGGCTGAAGCTGACCTTCGACGAGGGCAAGTGGCTCGACGTGCCGCTTCCCGAGGTCGCGACCGATCCGCTGAAGTTCCGCGACGAGAAGCGCTATATCGACCGGCTGAAGGACGCCCGCGCCAAGACCGGCGCGGCGGATGCCTTCAAGGTCGGCTATGGCCGGGTGAAGGGTTTCGCCCTGACCATCGCGGTGCAGGATTTCCACTTCATGGGCGGCTCGCTCGGCATGGCCGCCGGTGAAGCCTTCATCAAGGGCGCGCTGACCGCGATCGAGAAGAAGACACCCTATGTCGTCTTCGCCGCCTCGGGCGGGGCGCGCATGCAGGAGGGCATCCTGTCCCTGATGCAGCTGCCGCGCACCACGGTCGCCATCCGCATGCTCCGCAAGGCCGGCCTGCCCTATATCGTCGTGCTGACCAACCCGACCACGGGCGGCGTGACCGCCTCCTACGCCATGCTCGGCGACATCCACATCGCCGAGCCCGGCGCGCTGATCGGCTTCGCCGGGCCGCGCGTCATCGAGCAGACGATCCGCGAGAAGCTGCCCGAAGGTTTCCAGCGCGCCGAATATCTCAAGGATCACGGCATGGTCGACATGGTCGTCCACCGCCACGATCTGCCGGAGACGCTCGCCCGCCTCGGCCGCCTGCTGACAAAGCAGCCGGCGGCGGGTGAGGACGCCAAGCCCGCGGTGCCCGCCGCACCGGTCGCCGAAGCCGTTTGAGGCGGCGCTCGGGATCATGGGGTCGTCCGATACGGTTCTCGCGCGGCTGCTCGCGCTGCATCCCAAGCTGATCGACCTCTCGCTCGGGCGCATCCTGACGCTGCTCGAGCGGCTCGGCGATCCGCAGAAGCGGCTGCCGCCGGTGATCCATGTTGCCGGCACCAACGGCAAGGGCTCGACGATCGCCTTCATGCGGGCGATCCTGGAGGCGGCAGGCCTGTCCGTCCACGTCTACACCTCGCCGCATCTCGTGCGCTTCCACGAACGCATCCGGCTGGGCGCCCCCGGAGGCGGCCGCTTCGTCGACGAAGCCGTGCTGGTCGAGGCGCTGGAGCGCTGCGAGCGCGCCAATGCCGGTGACCCGATTACCTTTTTCGAGATCACCACCACTGTCGCCTTCCTTCTCTTCGCCGAGCACAAGGCCGATGTCGTGCTGCTCGAGGTCGGCCTCGGCGGGCGTTTTGATGCCACGAACGTCATCGCCAACCCGGCCTGCACGGTGGTGACGCCGGTCTCGCTCGACCATGCCGAATATCTCGGCGACAGCGTCACCAAGATCGCGGGCGAGAAGGCCGGAATCTTCAAGCGCGGCGCCCCGGCCGTCATCGCCCCACAGGAGCCCGAGCCGACCGCCGTGCTCGAAGCGACCGCCGAGCGGGTCGGTGCCGCGAAGATTCTGATCGGCGAGCAGGATTTCTCGGTCCACGAGGCCGGCGGGCGGCTGGTCTACGAGGATGGCGACGGGCTGCTCGACCTGCCCCTGCCGAAGCTCGCCGGGCGCCATCAGCATGTGAACGCCGGCACGGCGATCGCCGCCCTGCGCGCGGCCGGCTATGGCGGCCTGCCGGCTGGCGCCTTCGAGCAAGGCATGCTGGACGCCGACTGGCCGGCGCGGCTGCAGCGGATCGCGCGCGGCAAGCTCGCCGAACTGGTGCCGGGCCGAGCCGAGCTCTGGCTCGATGGCGGGCACAACCCCGATGGCGGCCGCGTTCTGGCGCAGGCCATGGCCGATCTGGCCGACCGTAACCCGGCGCCGCTGGTGATGATCGCCGGCCTGCTCTCGACCAAGGATGCGGGCGCGACACTGCGCCATTTCAAGGGGCTGGCGCAGATGCTGTTTGCCGTCCCGATCCAGAACCAGCTCGTCGCCCGGCCGGCCGAGGAGGTCGCGGGGCTGGCGCGTGCGGCCGGTCTCACGGCCGAGGTCACAGGCTCCGTCGAGCAGGCGCTGCGCGAGATCGCGGCGCGCGACTGGTCGGCCCCACCGCGCATCCTGATCTGCGGCTCGCTCTATCTCGCGGGCGAGGTGCTGTCGGCGAACGGGACGCTGCCGACCTGACTATCGCTTCGCCCCCGGAAAACCGACCTGCCGGAAGAAGGAATCGACTTCCGGGGCCCAGCTTTCTATTGCGCGGATGTAGCGATGGCCATCCGTGCCATAAGCGGGCGCAGCCACGAACCGCGCCTGGCCGCCCGCTGCGGTGAATGCCCGATGGAGCCGCTGCGCGAGTTCGGGCCCGAAGAAGCGATCATTGACGCTGTAGATCCATAGTTCGGGCACTGTTGAGCCGCGGCCATAATTCGCGGCGGCGGCGACCAGCTCGTCGGGCTTGCAGACCTCGTCCGGCCCGCGAGAGCCTCGTCCGCCGGCGAAGTTCACGACGCCGACCAGCCCCTTGAGCGGCTTCGACGCGGCTGCGAGCGAACCCCAGCCGCCGGCCGAGACCCCCATCAGCACGATCCTCTTCGGATCGGCGTCGGGGCGGGACGCCACCATCGCGGCGGCGGCACGAATATCCTCAGCGCTCGCAAGCCCGGCTTGATGGTAACGCGCCTGCGCACAGCCACCATATGCCTCCGCCCAGGAAGAGGGTTGCGGGCCATAGCCGCGCCGGATCGGCACGCCGACGAGAATGCCGCGGCGTGCGATGCTCGCGGCCACCTCGCTCAAGGTGCCCCGGCCAAATTCGCGGCGCCCGGCGGCATCGCGAGGGCTGCCATGGGACAGGATGAGAACAGGGAACGGCCCCGGACCGGGCGGCACATGGAGGTGGACCGGAATCACCGAGCCGGCCACGTTGACCGATGCCTCCTCGCGCTGCTGCGCCCGCGCCGAAGCGGCTGCGAGCAGCGGCAGGATCGCCAGCGCCAAACAGGCCGAGATGATCCGGAACATTCGGTCGTGGCGGAGGCTGTTAGAAGGCATGGTGAGAGTTCCGCAGGAGATAGCGATGACGAGAGAGAACACCGGCTGGCGCGATGTCGCAAGAATCGGCCAGGGCAGCTGGTATATCGAGCGAGGCGATCGCACTGAGGCCGTCGCGGCGCTGCGGCGCGGTCTCGATCTCGGCCTGACCCATATCGACACCGCCGAGATGTATGGCGACGGGCGCTCGGAGGCGATCATCGGCGAGGCCATCGCCGGGCGCCGAGACGAGGTCTTCCTGGTTTCGAAGGTGCTGCCGCACCATGCGTCGAAGGCCGGCGTGCGCGCCGCCTGCGAGCGCTCGTTGCGCCATCTCAAGACCGACCGGCTCGATTGCTACCTGCTGCACTGGCGCGGGTCGCATCCCCTGGCGGAGACCTTCGCCGCCTTCGAGGCGCTGAAGGCCGAGGGCAAGATCCTGTCCTGGGGCGTCAGCAATTTCGACGAGGACGATCTCGACGAGGCGCTCGAAGCCGCAGGCCCCGGCCAGATCGCCTGCAATCAGGTGCTCTACCATCTGCGCGAGCGCGCCATCGAGCATGCGGTCATCCCCTGGTGCGAGCGCCACGGCGTCGCGGTGACCGCCTACAGCCCGTTCGGTCATGACGGATTCCCGGCGCCGGGGAGCGCCGGCGGCCAGGTTCTGACGGAGATCGCTGCGGTCCATGGCGCCAGCCCGCGGCAGGTCGCGCTCGCCTTCCTGACCCGCCGCGCCAGCGTCTTCGCGATTCCGAAGGCCGGGACGCCCGCCCATGTCGAGGACAATGCCGGAGCATTGCGGCTCACGCTGTCGGACGACGACCTCTCCCGCATCGACGCCGCCTTCCCGCGCGGACGAAAGCCGTCCTCGCTGCCGATGCTGTAGAGCATGCTGATTTGGCAGGGAAACACGCCGTCATCCCGGACAAGCCGCGAAGCGGCGCAGATCCGGGATCCATCATAGAGTTCCGGAGCCCTCCGATGGATCCCGGGGCAAGCCCGGGATGACCCCGTGGTTCCAAGATAACTCAGAATATTGTGAAGGCTTGCGGCCTACGCTCAGGCGGCGCGCGCCAGCCGCTCCAGCGCGGCGCCCGGGTCGATGCGGCCGTCATAGAGCGCGCGGCCGGTGATCGCGCCTTCGAGGATCGCGGCGTCGGGCGCCATCAGGCGCTCGACATCGGCCATCGAGGCCAGGCCACCGGAGGCGATGACGGGGATGGTCAGCGCCTGGGCGAGGCCGATCGTGCCGTCCCAGTTGATGCCCTGAAGCATGCCGTCGCGGGCGATGTCGGTGTAGACGATCGCCGCAACGCCGGCATCCTCGAAACGCCGGCCGAGATCGGCGGCCGCCAGCGTCGAAGTCTCGGCCCAGCCTTCCACGGCAACGAAGCCGTCGCGCGCATCGATGCCGACCGCCACCTGCCCCGGAAAGGCCTTCGCCGCTTCGCGCACGAAGCCGGGGTCGCGCACGGCGGCGGTGCCGATGATGACGCGCGCGATGCCCTTGGACAGCCAGCCTTCAACCGTCTTCATGTCGCGGATGCCGCCGCCGAGCTGAACCGGAAAGGCGACCCGCGTCAGGATGGCCTCTACCGCCGCGGCATTCATCGGCTTGCCGGCGAAGGCGCCGTCGAGATCCACGACATGCAGCCACTGGAAGCCCTGGGCCTCGAAGGCCGCGCCCTGTGCGGCGGGATCGTCGTTGAAGACCGTGGCCTGGTCCATGTCGCCCTGTTTCAGGCGCACGCACTGGCCGTTCTTGAGATCAATGGCGGGGAACAGAATCACGGAGACCATCCCAGAAAGTTCGTGATCAGCTTAAGGCCGAGCGTCTGGCTCTTCTCGGGGTGGAACTGCGTTCCGGCGATGTTGTCACGGCCGACCATCGCCGTGACGGACCCGCCATGGTCGGTCACGGCCAGCACCTCTTGCGGATTTTGGGCCGCCAGGGCGTAGGAGTGAACGAAATAGGCGTGCAGGCCGTCGGGTCCGGTCTCGATGCCGTCGAGCAAGGTGTGGTCGTTCTGCTTGCTCAGCGTATTCCAGCCCATATGCGGGATCTTGAGACCCTCGCCCTGCGGCACGATCAGCGTGACGTCGCCGGCGATCCAGCCCAGGCCCTCGGTGACCGTGTATTCGAGCCCGCGCGAGGCCAGAAGCTGCATGCCGACGCAGATGCCCAGGAAAGGCCGGCCCTTGCCCCGAACGACCTCCTCCAGCACCTCGACCATGCCGGGCACGGCATCCAGGCCGCGACGACAATCGGCAAAGGCGCCGACGCCGGGCAGCACGATGCGGTCCGCGGCGCGAACCTCATCGGGATCACTGGTGACGCGGATCGTCGAGGCGATGCCGGATTCGGCCGCCGCGCGCTCGAAGGCCTTGGCGGCAGAGTGCAGATTGCCCGAGCCGTAATCGATGATGGCGACGGACTGGCTCATCGCCCCCGCGCCTCGGGAAAGAGCCCGATGATCGGCACGGGCCCGGCCGGCTGCGGGCGGGCCGCCGGCAGCGGCAGGCGCTGCGGCGCGGCCTCGCCGGCCAGCGCGCGCTCGAAATAGCGCCGCTCGGCCTCCGGCAGATCGCGCGCCTCGACCACGTCGGCCAGACGCCAGCCCTGGCGCGCCAGCTTGCGGGCGATCAGGTTCTGCCCCTCCAGCCCCAGGAACAGGGCGATCGTCCAGTGCGAGATCATCAGCGCGCCGGTCATCAGCCCCAGCCGGCTGCTCGCATAGAACAGCGCGCCCCAGAGCAGGGCGTAGACCAGCGTCGCCAGCCACAGCCGCTGACCGAGCAGCCAGAGCCCGCCGAGGAAGAAGGCCGACCAGGTGAAGGTCTCCGGCAGAAGCCGCGCCTGCTCGATCTCGTCACGCGCGCCGCCCGAACCCGGCGGCGGGATCATCACCGTGTAGAATGCCATGATCGCAGCCTTTCAGAGTGCGCCCTTGGTCGAGGGCACGCGGCCGCCCTCGCGCGGATCGACCTCGATCGCACTGCGCAGCGCCCGCGCCAGCCCCTTGAAGCAGCTCTCGGCGATATGGTGGGCGTTTTCGCCGTAGACAGTCTCGACATGCAGCGTGATGCCGGCATTCATCGCGAAGGCCTGGAAGAACTCGCGCACCAGCTCGGTGTCGAAGCTGCCGATCTTCTGCGCCTCGAAGCGCGTGCGGAAAACGAGGAATGGCCGGCCGGAGACATCGACGGCGACGCGCGTCAGCGTCTCGTCCATCGGCAGATGGATGTCGGCATAGCGGCGGATGCCCTTCTTGTCGCCGAGCGCCTGCCGCAGAGCCTCGCCCAGCGCGATGCCGGTGTCCTCGACCGAATGGTGGTCGTCGATATGGGTGTCGCCGGTCACTGCGACCTTCAGGTCGATCAGGGAATGGCGGGCGAAGAGGTCGAGCATATGGTCGAAGAAGCCGACGCCAGACGAAATCTCGGCCTTGCCGGTGCCATCGAGAACGAGCGAGACCGCGATGTCGGTCTCGTTGGTGCGGCGCTTCACTTCGCCAGAACGCATGACAGCCTCTGTTTCCGGAGTAATTCGCGAGGCTTTAGCAGGAGGCCGGCGCGAAGACCACCGCGCTTCACCAAACCACGGACCAACCCGAGTCATCCCGTGCGACCGCAGGGAGACCCGGGATCCATTCCGGAACCTCTCCGGCATGCGCTCTGGAATGGATCCCGGATCGGCGCCGCTACGCGGCTTGTCCGGGATGACGCACGGATGTGTTGTCGTCTGGAGCTTACAGCCCCGCCAGTGCCGCCGCGAGATCGGCGACGAGGTCGTCGGCATGCTCCAAGCCGACGGAGAGGCGGATCAGCCCCTCCGAAATGCCCATGCTGGCGCGGATCTCCGGACTGAAACGCTGATGCGTCGTCGTCGCGGGGTGGACGATGAGGCTCTTGGCGTCCCCCAGATTGTTGGAGATCCGGATCAGCTTCAGCCCGTTGAGGAAGCGGAAGGCCGCCTCCTTGCCGCCGGCGACCTCGAAGGCGACCAGCGTGGACGGGCCCGTCATCTGCCGGGCAATGATGTCCGCCTGCGGATGAGATTTGTGTCCCGGGAAGATCACCTTCGGCAGTTGCGGCTGGGCGGCGAGCCAGTCGGCGACGATTCCCGCGTTGTGCGCCTGCTGGCGCACGCGCAGCGGCAGGGTCTCCAGCGCCTTCAGCATCACCCAGGCGTTGAAGGGCGAGATCGCCGGCCCGGTCTGGCGCAGGAAGGTCTGCACATGCGTCTCGATGAAGGCCTGCGAGGCCAGAATCAGCCCGCCGAGACAGCGCCCCTGGCCGTCGATGTGCTTGGTCGCGGAATAGACGACGCAATCGGCGCCGAGTTCCAGCGGGCGCTGATAGAGCGGCGTGGCGAAGACGTTGTCGACGACCAGCGTCGCGCCGACCTCCCTGGCCAGCGCGGCGACCGCGGCGATGTCGATAACCTCCAGCGTCGGGTTCGACGGGCTTTCGAGAAACAACACCTTGGTCTGCGGGGTGATGGCGCGCCGCCAGGCCGCGATGTCGGTGCCGTCGACCAGCGTCGAGGTCACGCCATAGCGCGGCAGATGCTCCTCGACGACATAGCGGCAGGAGCCGAACAGGGCCTGGGCTGCGACGATATGGTCGCCCTGGCGGACCTGGCCCATGATGGCGGCGGTGACCGCGGCCATGCCGGTCGCGGTGGCGCGGCAGGCCTCAGCGCCCTCGAAGGCGGCCATGCGGGCTTCCAGCATCGCGACGGTGGGGTTCGAGAAGCGGGCGTACTGGAAGCCCGGATCCTTGTTCAGAAAGCGCGCCTCGGCCTGCTCGGCGCTATCATAGACATGGCCCTGGGTCAGGAAGAGCGCCTCGGAGGTCTCGCCGAACTGGGAGCGCAGCGTGCCGGCATGGACGAGGCGCGTCTCGGGATGAAGGCCGGCGATGTCGCCCGGGATTGCCGACATGATAGAAACTCCGAAGCGTTCGTTTTAACGAACCTTTCGCGTAGCACCCTACCCGGCCTTCGTAAAGAAAAACGGACATTCTCCCGTTCCAGCGGTGTGTAGATGTTTATTCTCGCGCCAGTGGCGTCAGGAACCCGGTCAGATCCGACGTGACATGATGGACATGGCCCGCCTCGACCGCCGCCTGCTCCCAGGCTTCGCGAAACGGATCGGGCGTCTGCGGGATGATCAGGACCGTCTTCATGCCCATCGCGCTGGGGACCAGCAGGTTCTTCTCGATGTCCTCGAACATCGCCGCGCGGCCGGGATCGACCGCATGCTTGGCCAGAAAGAGCTCATAGGTCGAGCGTTCGGGCTTGGGCGTGAAGCCGGCCGCGACGATGTCGAAGACGTCCTCGAAATGATCGATGATGCCGAGCTTGCCGGCGACGTTGCGGGCATGGGCGACCGAGCCGTTGGTCAGGATCAGCTTGCGGCCGGGCAAGGCCGCGATCGCCGCGCCCAGCGCCGGGTCGGGCTCGAGCAGGCTGAGATCGACGTCATGCGCGAAGTCGAGGAAATCGTCCGGCTCGACCCCGTGCTCGACCATCAGGCCATTCAGGGTCGTGCCATAGCGATGATAATAGTAGTTCCGCAGGGCGTGCGAGGAGAGGCCATCGAGGCCGAACAGCTCCTGCAGGAACAGGGTGATCCGCTGATTGACCTGCGGCCAGACCTGGCTTTCGTGCGAGTAGAGCGTGTTGTCGAGGTCGAAGACCCAGTGATCGACATGCGCGAAAGCCTCCACCTGGAGTGGCGGGGTGGCGGCGGGTATGTTGGCGTGCGTGTTCATCAGGACCGACACATGTGGCGAGCCGATCCTGACATGCAAGAGTTCTGCTAAGGGTTAAGGGCAAAGCGTCATGCTCGGGCTTGACCCGAGCATCTCGGAAACCAGCAGCTTCGTGTCACGAGATCCCCGGGTCGCCGCTTCGCGACGCCCGAGAATGACGCTCTCCTCTCAGCGCCGGATGATCGTACCCGAGCCGGTGTCGGTGAAGAGCTCGATCAGCACGGCATGAGGCACCTTGCCGTCGAGGATGACGACCGCCTCGACGCCCTTTTCGAGCGCGTAGATGCAGGTCTCGATCTTCGGGATCATGCCGCCCGAGATCGTGCCGTCGGCGATCAGGCGCCGGCATTCCTCGACCGTCAGCTCGGGGATCAGCACCTTGTCCTTGGTCAGGACGCCGGGAACGTCGGTCAGGAGCAGCAGGCGCTTGGCGTTGAGCGCGCCGGCGATGGCGCCCGCGAAGGTGTCGGCGTTGACGTTGTAGGTCTGGCCGTCGGCCGCCGCACAGACCGGGGCCAGCACCGGGATCAGCTCGGCCTTGAGCACGGAGTCGAGCACCGAGGTGTCGACGCGTTCAGGCTCGCCGACGAAGCCGAGATCGAGCACCTCCTCGATCTTCGAATCGGGATCGACGATGGTGCGGGTCACCTTGCGGGCGGTGACCATGTTGCCGTCCTTGCCGCAGAGCCCGATCGCCTTGCCGCCCTCGCGCGAGATGTAGCCGACGATCTCCTTGTTGACCGAACCGGCCAGGACCATCTCGACGACATCGACGGTGGCGGCGTCGGTGACGCGCAGGCCCTGCTTGAACTCCGACTGGATGCCGAGCTTGGTCAGCATGCGGGCGATCTGCGGGCCGCCGCCATGACAGACGACCGGCTTCAGGCCGGACTGCTCGAGCAGGACGATGTCCTCGGCGAAGTCCTCGGCGGTCGCGGCGTCGCCCATGGCGTTGCCGCCATATTTGATCACGATGATCTCCTGATCGTAGCGCTGCATGTGCGGCAGCGCCTGGACCAGCAGGTCGGCCGATTGCGACGGCGTCAGATGGGCAGCGGGATTGATCATCGGTCGAGGCTCCGCGACGGCGCGCCAGGCAACCGCGCCGGGTGCGGCTTCTAGCGGACAATCGTGTGGGGAGGAAGCGCTGGTGCCACAGGACTCGCGCCCAGCACTCTTCTAGTGCCGGCCGCTCGCCTTGCGGATGGCTTCCGCCATTCTCGCCCTCCAATCGGCGCCGCCGTCCTTATAGGCTTCGATCAGGCTCGGCTCGAGCCGCAGCGTCACGACCTGCTTGGCGTCCGTCTGCTTCGGCCGTCCGGGCCCGCGCGTCAGGGTGCCTTGTGCCGGGCGGATGACGTTGCTTCCGATCGCGAATTCGGCGCGAGCGATCTGGTCGTCCGTCCATTCCGGCCCATCATCGGGGTCGACGAAGGGCTGGGAGGACACGCTGTGCTTCGCGTTCATGACAATGCCTCATCGAAATCACATGTCGCGCCTCGCCGCGCGGGGTCCAGACCACCATAACGAGACGGCCGGCGAGCATCCCGTAAGTGAGGAAGCGCTCTTCGCCATAATCGAACCGGTCGTCTTGCTGGGTCAGAACCGGCCCGGCGAAAAGCACCGCTGCATCGGCGAAATCGAGCCCCCGCGCTTCCATTGTCGCGTCACGTTTCGCGTCGTGGAAGGTGATCTTCACAAGAGCGGATGGTATGATCAGGCGCCTCGGAAGTCAATTTCCGTATTACGGAAACACTGTCAGCCGCGCCTTGCGAACAGCGCCGACAGCGTCAGCAGCAGCCAGCCGCCCAGCATCCCGAAGCCGCCGATCGGCGCGGCGCGGGGGAACAGCGCCTCGCCGGCAAAACCGCGTCGCGACAGATCGGCTGCGAAGAGCGCGACACCGAGGATGATCAGCGAGAGGGCGATGCGCGCCACAAGATCGGCCAGGAAGCCGGCCTTGCGGGCAGCTGTCGCGCCGAAGACCAGCGGCGCGTGGAACAGCAGCATCTGGCCCGCTATTTGGACGGTGACCGTGTCAGTGCGATGAGTGGCTGCAGCGAGCAGCGCGACGCCGGCGAGTCCCATCAGGGCGGCCAGGACCAAATGGATCTTCGCTGCGGTCATCACGATCCCCGGCCTGCGCGTCACGACCGACGGGACGCGCAGTTGGGATGGGGCGGCCAACCGCCCCCGTCAAGCGGGAGCGGTAGCGTCCCGGTGACGCGTGCCGCGCCTCACTGCGCGTCGAACCAAGCCTTCCACTGCGGCACGGCCGTGGCGAAGGTGCCGCGATGGCTGGTGTCGCCGGTCGGCACCGCCTCGACCGTGTCGTTGCCGATCGCCTTTTGGTAGGTCATCGGCAATTGGCCGATTTCGATGCGGATCGCCTCGTCGGTCAGGCCGTAATAGGTCCGCACAGGGGTCTTGATCACCCAGCGATAGGCGCTGGTCTGCGCCACGAGCCGGCCATAGGCCGAGTTGGCGAAGAACTGGGCGTCGAAATATTCCGGGCGGATCAGCTTGCGCAGGTCGGTCGGCACGGCGGCCGGATCGAAGGGCTCGCGCAGATAGGCCTTGCGCGAGATTTCATAGGTTTCGTCGGTCAGGAGCGCGCGGGCGAGGCCCGGCATATTGTGGTAGTTCTCGAAAGAGAACACGTTGAGGATGAAGATCGTCGTGATCCAGCTCGCGTCGATCTTGCGCGGGAAGCTCAGGAAGCCGTTGAAGGCGGCGAAGGCATCCGCGGGCGCGCTGGCGGTGGTCGCGGCCTTCACCGGCATGCCGACGGCCTCGAGCCGCTCCAGCATGGCCAGCGTGACGAAGCCGCCCTGCGACCAGCCGCTCAGGAAGAGCTTGCTGTCGGCGAGCTTGAGATCGGCGAGCACGGCGCGGCTGGCGACCAGCATGTCATAGGTCGCCTGCTGGTGGCTGCCCTTGACGAGATAGCCTTCGGGCTCCTTCGAGGCGCCCATGCCGAAATAATCGGCCCCGGTGACGAGATAGCCCTGCCCCGCGAACTGCGCGATCATCAGCTGCGTCTCGGGCGACTGCTCGGGGAAGGACGGGACCTGTTCCTTCCCGTAGACGGTGCCGTGCTGGTAGGAGACCATCGGGAAGACGGTGTCCGCCGTATCGGGCACCGCGAGGAGCCCGGTGGCCGAGATCGGCCGGTTGCCCTGCTCCGGCACCACCGAAGGATAGGTGATGCGGTAGAGTTTCACGGCGTTGCGCGCGGGGGTGTAGGCGACGGTGATTCCAGCGAATTTCGGCGTATCGGTCGTCAGGATCTGGTTGAGCCTGGCGACGTCCCAGCGGCCGATCAGCTCGTACTGGACGCCGGTCGAGACCTTGACCGGAGAAGCCTGAGCCGCAGGTGCGGGAGCAGCCTGCTGGGCCTGAGCCGGAAGGCCGAGCGCCAAGGTCGTCGCCAGCAGCGCGACGAACGAACGAATGCGGATCAACGACGACATCAAGGCACCCCCGGCCCGCCGGGGCGGCCGAGCATCAGGCCCGGGCCGTCACCGCGAAGTGGGCGATACCCTGCATAGCCGATGTAAAGATTTGGTGGCCGGTTCGTGCCTCAAGCGCGGCTCAGCCGCGCTCCGCCAGCACGCGCCCGACGGCGGCGCGCAGTTCGGGGATGCCGAGCCCGGTCTCGCTCGAGGTCATCAGCACCTCGGGGAAGGCGGCAGGGCGGCGCTTGATCTCGTCAAAGGTCGCCTCGCACATGAACTTCTGGTCGGCGGGCTTGAGCGCGTCGCCCTTGGTCAGCACGACCTGGTAGGACATCGCCGCCTTGTCGAGCGTCTCGAGCACGGCGTTGTCGACGTCCTTGAGGCCGTGCCGGGCATCGATCAGCAGGTAGACGCGCATCAGATTGGGCCGGCCGCGCAGGTAGTTGTGGATCAGGTTCGTCCAGGAGGCGACCTTGGCGCGGCCGACGGCGGCATAGCCATAGCCCGGCATATCGACGATCGTCAGGCGCTCGTCGCCGCCGACCTGGCGGAAGAAGTTGAGCTGCTGGGTGCGGCCGGGCGTGTGCGACGTCCGCGCCAGGGCGTTGCGGCGCGTCACCGCGTTGATCAGGCTCGATTTGCCGACATTGGAGCGGCCGGCAAACGCGATCTCGTGTCCCACCATCGTCGGCAGGTCGTCGATATGGGTCGAGGCCCAGACGAAATCCCACGGCCCCTCGAAGAGCTTGCGGGCGGATTCGATCTCGTCGGCGGTGAAGGGGGTGGTCATTGTGGTGGTCATGGGGCTTACGCCTACACGGCCGCGCGCAGCGCGTCGATGTCGGCGCCTGCGATCGCCGCGACATTGCGCGCGATCCTGTCGGCCTCCCAGTCCCACCAGCGGATCGACAAGAGGGCGGCGACGGTCGCTTCGGGGAAACGCAGCCTCGCGACGCGGCCGGGATTGCCGACGACCACCGCATAGGGCGGCACGTCCTTCACCACCTGTGCGCGGGTGCCGATGATCGCCCCGTCGCCGATGGTGACGCCCGGCATGACCACCGCCTCGCGACCGATCCAGACGTCGTTGCCAATGATCGTGTCGCCGCGATGCGGCTGGTTCTTGAGGTCGGGTGCGCCGTCGATGCCGAACATCTGGAACGGGTAGGTCGAGAAGCCGCCCAGCGGGTGGTTGGCGCCGTTCATGACGAATTGCGCGGCTTGGGCGATCGCGACGAACTTGCCGATGATCAGCCGGTCGCCGATGAAGTCGAAATGGTAGCGCACGCAGCGGGCGACGAAATGCTCGGGTCCGCGCGAGTCATCATAGTAGCTGTAGTCGCCGACCTCGATCAGCGGGTGATCGACGATCGCCCTGAGGAAGGCCGTGCCCTTCCAGCCGGGGATGGGGTGGCGTGTGAGCGGGTCGGGCAGGGGCATCGGCTCAAAGGCGAAGGGCGGGGAAACCCCGCCCTTGCGTCTCTCACTTCTTGTTGCTGTTGGCGGGCTTGCCCGGTGCGGCCGCGGGCGACGGGGACGCCACGACCGGTGCCGGCTTCTTGCCGAACATGCCCTTGATGTTGTCGAACAGTTCGATCTTCACGCCGAACTTCCGCATGATGTAGCCCTGCTGCATGACCGAGAGCAGGTTGTTCCAGCTCCAGTAGATCACTAGGCCGGCCGGGAACGAGCCGAGCAGGAAGGTGAAGAACACCGGCATCCAGGTGAACATCATCTTCTGGACCGGATCCGGCGGCTCCGGATTCATCTTCATCTGCACGAACATCGTGATGCCCATGATGATCGGCCACAGGCCGAGATGCAGGATCGAGGGTGGCGTGAAGGGCAGCAGGCCAAAGAGGTTGAACAGATTCGTCGGGTCTGGCGCCGCGAGATCGCGGATCCAGCCGAAGAACGGCGCATGCCGCATCTCGATCGTAATGAACAGGATCTTGTAGAGCGCGAAGAAGATCGGAATCTGCACCAGCACCGGCCAGCAGCCGGCGAGCGGGTTGATCTTCTGCGTCTTGTACAGCTCCATCAGCGCCTGCTGCTGCTTCATCTTGTCGTCGGCGAAGCGCTCGCGGATTGCCAGCATCTCGGGCTGGACGGCCTTCATCTTCGCCATCGAGGCATAGGACTTGCTGGCGAGCGGGAAGAAGAGCCCCTTCAGCAGCAGCGTGACGACCAGGATCGCGACGCCGAAATTGCCGACATGCTTGTAGATCCAGTCAAGCACGAAGAACATCGGCCTGGTGAAGAAATAGAACCAGCCCCAGTCGATCATCAGATCGAAGCGCTTGATGCCGAGATCGCGCTCATAACCGCTGATGGCGGCCACTTCCTTGGCGCCGGCGAAGAGGCGCGCCGTGCTGGTCGCGCTGGCGCCGGGCGCCACCGTCACCGCCTCGGAGAGGAAATCGGCCTGATAGGTTCGCTGCGACCCGGTCTGCACCGAGGAGAAGCGGCCCTCATATTTGCGGGACTGGTCGGGAACGACCGAAGCGGCCCAGTATTTGTCGGTGATGCCGACGAAACCGCCGACGGCGTCCTTCCAGACGCGGCCATTGGTGCCCGGCGACAGCAGGGGCTCCTTGTCGACATGGTCGTAGGTGAACTCCTGCAGGCCGTGATCGCCGATGTAGCCGATCAGGCCCTCATGCAGAACGTAGAAGCCCAGCGTCGCCGGCCGGCCATGGCGCACGACCTGCGCATAGGGGAACAGCGTGACGGCCGCGCCGCCCTTGTTCTCGACCTCGTCCTTGACCTGGAACATCGCGTTCTCGTCGACGGTGACGATCCGGCGGAAAAGCAGGCCCTGGCCATTGTCCCAGGTCAGCGTGAGCGGCCTGGCCGGCGTCAGGACCTGCGCGTCCGGCGTCCAGACAGTGGCGGCGTTCGGCAGCGCCACCGTGGTCCCGGGGGCTGCGACCCAGCCGAAGTCGGAATAATAGCCGTTGGGGCCGCCGAGGGGCGAGAGCAGCACGATGATCGGGCTGTTGGGGTCGACGGTCTCGCGATAGGCCTTGAGCGAAATGTCGTCGATGCGGGCGCCGGTGAGGGCGATCGAGCCCGTGATCTTGGGCGTCTCGATGCGCACCCGCGGGCTCAGCGCCAGCGCCTGGTCGCGGGTCGCGGCCACGGGACCCGCCGGCGCGGCGCCGGGAGCCGTGGTCGCAGCCTGGCCGGGAACGCTCGACGGCGCCGGAGCGACGCCCGTTCCCGGAACGGGCTGGCTCTGGACCTGCTGATTCTGCTGCGCGATCTGCTGCTGCTTCTCCAACTGCGGCTTGGCATAGAAATACTGCCAGCCGAGCAGGATGACCACCGAGAGGGTGATCGCGAGAAGCAGGTTGCGGTTGTCTTCTTTCATCATGATCGGAAACAGATCTCGCTGACGCCCCGTCGGGCTCTAGGGATTCAGTTGCACTAGGATGTGGGGTGGGCGTCGCCGCTGCGGTCGCCCGCCCTGGCGGCAGCCGTCTTGCCGGGAGCAGGCTTGGCCGAACGGGGCTTGCGGCCCTGTCCCTGCGGCCGGGCGCGCTCGATCGCGATCGACAGCTCCGACACGAGCGTCGCGAAGGCCATTGTCAGGGTTTCGGGTCGCGCCACGACGACCACGTCGCAGGTCCGGTCCGCCTGCGCGGCGAGCGCCTGCTGCGCCGCGACCCGCAGACGCCGGCGGATGCGGTTGCGCTTGACGGCGTTGCCGACTTTGCGCGACGCGGTCAGACCGAGGCGGAGCCCCTCGCCGGCCGTCCCGTCGCCGCCCTCGCGCGATGGCGCGTCGAGGACCTGGACCGTGAAGGCAGACGAACGAAAACGGCGGCCTTGATCGGCCGCCGCCAAAAATTGCTTGCGTTCCGTCAGACGGGCGAGGCGCATGGCGATTGGCCAGTCTTCCGGAAAAAGCGCTCGCGATTGAGGCGCGCGGGAATCACGCGCCCGTCACTCAGGCCGAGAGCTTCTTGCGGCCGTGAGCGCGACGCGCCGCGATGACCTTGCGGCCGCCGACGGTCGCCATCCGGGCGCGGTAGCCGTGGCGGCGCTTGCGAACCAGCTTGCTGGGTTGATACGTTCTCTTCACGGTCCGTCTCCGGGGCCTTGGGGACACGGCGGTCGCAGCTTCCCGAGGGAAACGTGGCCATCCGAGCCTGTCATGCAAAAGGTCCGCGCGGCCGGTCAAGGCTGCGCAAGTCGCGGGCTTATGACGGATGACCCCGTCCAAGTCAATGCCGAACGGCGCCCCTGCGACGAAGCTTCGCGGCACTTTTCGCGCGCTTCGCGCGGCGACCGCGCTTGCGCTGGGGCGCCTTATCCCCGATATAGCGCCCGGGAGGTTGGCGAGGGACGTCTCACTCGCCAACCGGGTCAGGTCCGGAAGGAAGCAGCCCTAACGAGACCGAACGGGTCTTCGTCCAGCCTCCCACCTTTGCGCCCGGGCGCGGGGCCGCTGCCGCGGTGCCTTCCCGGCGATGCGCGCCCTGCTCGTCACATGCTGGCCTCCGGCTCTCCTGATCATGGCGCGCCGCTTCCACAGGGGCGTTGACCCTCGCGCGGCGAAACGCCAAACCAGACCCATGAGCGACGACACATATGCAAGCCCTCCCGCCGACGAGCCGGGCTTTGCCGGTTTCGACCCGGCGCCCGTCGTCGCGCCCGCGGCGGCACCGGTGATGTCCGCGACGACGCCGGTCTCGCCCTATCGCGTGCTGGCGCGAAAGTACCGCCCCGCCCATTTCGGCGACCTGATCGGCCAGGATGCGATGGTGCGCACGCTCACCAACGCTTTCACGGCCGGGCGCATCCCGCAGGCCTGGATGCTGACCGGCGTGCGCGGCGTCGGCAAGACCACGACCGCCCGCATCCTGGCGCGGGCGCTGAACTACCAGACGGCCGATGGCGGCGGCGCGCCGACGACCGACCTGCGTGAGTTCGGCGTCCACTGCAAGGAGATCATCGAGGGCCGGCACATCGACGTGCAGGAGATCGACGCGGCCTCCAACAACGGCGTCGACAACATCCGCCAGATCAACGACGCGGTGCGCTACGCCCCGGTCTCGGCGCGCTACAAGGTCTACATCGTCGACGAGGTGCATATGCTCTCGACGGGGGCCTTCAACGCCTTCCTGAAGACTCTCGAAGAGCCGCCGCCGCATGCGCGCTTCATTTTCGCGACCACGGAAATCCGCAAGGTGCCGGTGACGGTGCTGTCGCGCTGCCAGCGTTTCGATCTGCGCCGCATCGAAACCAGCGTCTTGATGCCATACCTCAATAACATCTGCCGGCAGGAAGGTATCGAGGCCGACGAGGAGGCGCTCGCTGCCATTGCGCGCGCGGCCGAGGGCTCGGCGCGCGACTCGCTGTCGATCCTCGATCAGGCCATCGCCCATGCGGCGGGCACCATCACGCTCGAGGACGTTCGCTCGATGCTCGGGCTGGCCGACAGGGCCCGCGTCATCGACCTGTTCGAGGCGGTGATGAAGGGCGATATCGCGGCGGCGCTGGGCGAGCTTCGCGCACAGTACGATGCCGGCGCCGACCCGAGCGTGGTGCTGACCGATCTCGCCGAATTCACCCATCTGGTGACGCGGCTCAAGCTGGTGCCCGACGCGGTCAAGGACAACAGCCTGGCCCAGGCCGAGCGCGTGCGCGGCGGCGATTTCGCCCAGCGCCTGTCGATCCGCATTCTCGCGCGCACCTGGCAAATGCTGCTGAAGGGCCTCGCTGAGGTGAAGCAGGCCGACCGGCCGATCATGGCGGCTGAGATGGTGCTGGTGCGCCTGGCGCACGCCGCCGACCTGCCGACGCCCGACGAGGCGCTGAAGATGCTTCGGGACGGCATGGGCGCCGCGCCGTCGGGCCAGGGTGGCGGTTCGGGCCAAGGCGGCGGAAATGGCAGCGGCGGACATGGCGGGTCCTCGGCGCCGCGCGCGGTTTCGGGCGGTGGCAACACGGCGCTGGCCGCGCGGCCGATCCTCGCCAGCGCCAATCCGGTGCCGGCGATGGCGGCGGTGCCGCGCGCCCAGGCGCAGCCGGCGGTGATGGTCGCCTCGCTGGAGGATGTCGTTGCGCTCGCCTCGCAAAATCGCGACATCACGCTGAAGCTCGCGCTGGAGCGCGATGTCCGGCCCGTGCGTTTCGAGCAAGGGCGGATCGAATTCTCGCTCGCCGCCGGCAGTTCGCGCACGATCGCCACCGATCTGTCGCGCCGTCTGAAGGAATGGACCGGCCAGACCTGGATGGTCGCCGTGGTCAATGGCGAGGGCGGCGCCACGCTGCGCGAGCAGGCCGAGGCCGTGAAGGGACAGCGCGAAAGCGATGCCGCCTCGCACCCCGCGGTGAGGGCCGTGCTGGAACGCTTCCCGGGCGCACGCATTGTCGATGTGCGCGACCCGCGTGCGGCGGAAGCGGACATTCCCGCCGTCGCTGCGGTCGCCGACGAATACCTGCCCGACGGCGAACCGCTCTTCGACGATGCGGAACCCGATTTCGACGGCATCGATTTCTGACCACTGATAGGGAGACGACCCGATGCGCGACATCATGGGCCTGATGAAGCAGGCGCAGGAGATGCAGCAGAAGATGGCCGATGTTCAGGCCGAGCTCGACACGATCGAAGTCCAGGGCGCTGCCGGCGGCGGCATGGTCACGGTGACGATGACGGCGAAGGGCGCGATCAAGGCGGTGAAGATCGACCCCTCGCTGATGGTCGCCGACGAGCGCGAGATCCTCGAGGACCTGATCGTGGCCGCCAGCAGCGACGCCCGCAGCCGCGCCGACCGCGTGATGCAGGAGCGCATGGCCGAGATCACCAAGGGCCTGCCGATCCCGCCCGGGATGAAGCTGTTTTAGTCTGCAGGCCGTCATGCCCGGGCTTGACCCGGGCATCTCTCAGTCGAGATACATCCTGCAGGAGATGGTCGGGTCAAGCCCGACCATGACGCGAGTTTCCCGTCCATGTCCCGTGCCATCGCCGGCCCCGAGATCGAGCGGCTGATCCAGTTGCTCGCCAAGCTGCCGGGCTTGGGTCCCCGCTCGGCACGGCGCGCGGCGCTGCATCTGGTCAAGAAGCGCGAGGCGCTGCTGGGGCCGCTGGCCGAGGCGATGGCGGTTGCCCGCGAACGCATCGTCGTCTGCTCGACCTGCGGGAGTGTCGACACCAGCGATCCCTGCTCCCTGTGCCGCGATCCGCGCCGCGACGACGGCCAGATCGTCGTCGTCGCCGACATCTCCGACCTCTGGGCGCTGGAGCGCTCGGGCGCGGTCGCGGGCCGCTATCATGTGCTCGGCGGTGTGCTGTCGGCGCTGGACGGGGTCAGGCCCGAGCATCTGGCGCTCGATGCGCTGGTGACGCGCGCGTCGGACCCGGCCGTTCGCGAGATCATCCTGGCGCTCAGCGCCACGGTCGATGGCCAGACCACGGCGCATTACATCACCGATCTCCTGGCGCATCTGCCGCTCAAGGTGACGAAGCTCGCCCATGGCGTGCCGGTCGGCGGCGAGCTCGACTACCTCGACGACGGCACGCTGGCCGCCGCGATCCGCCAGCGGACGGGCTTCTGACCCGTCCTCAGAACTTGTAGGCGGCGCTGGCGCGCAGCGCGTGGGTCGTCGCGTCATGGCGGACCGCCAGCCCGAGCAGCGGCCCGCGGGCGGCCTGGGTGCCCTTGCCGAAGTCGGTGTAGCGGTATTCGGCGCCGAAGATGAGGTTGTCGGTGTAGGCGAAGTTGACGCCGGCGCCCGCCGTCCAGCCGATGCGCGAGCGATCCGCGCTCTCGGCCAGTCCCGTGACGGTGTTGGCCGCGTGAAAGCCGATCTCGGTGAAGGCCGCGCCGCCGGTCGCATAGATCATGAAGCGGTCGAGCGCGAAGCCGACGCGGCCGCGCAGCGAGGCCTGCCAGTCGCGCGTGACCCGCGCCGCGATGCCGGGCGCGACGAGCTCTTCCTTGACGTGCAGGGCCTCGACATCGCCCTCGATGCCGAAGACGAAGCTTCCGGTCTGATAGTTGAAGCCGGCCTGGATTCCACCGAGCGCCGAATCGGCGCTCTGGCGAAAGGCGGCGCCGTTGAAGGCGCGCCCGAGGGTGTCGGAGACATTCGAGCGCTCCTGTCCCCAGGCGTAACCCGCCTGAAGGCCGAGATAGGCACCCGTCCAGGAATACAGCGCCGGCAGCGCCGGAGCGGGCGGCAGCAGATGCGCGGACGGCTTGTCGGCCGCGGCTGTCGGAGCCAGCGCGCCGAGAAGCCCGCCGCACAGGGCGATCAGGCCGACCAGAACGGCTCTCGGTTGGATCGTCATCACGGCCTCGACTCGTCAACGAAACAGGGTGGCGCAGAGACCCGCATGGGCAGGCTCAGGCGATGATCAGAAAGCATTAAGGTTAACGATCGGCTAAACCGGACCGGCCGACGGCTTGCCGGGAACCTTCGCGCCGCAGCCCCGTTGCTTGCCGGTGCCGCCGCGGCCAAGCTGATGCGGTGGTGGAGACGTCCCTGAATGTCCCTGTTGAAACGGATAACGGGCGCGGCCGGTGTCGGCGTCGCGCTGGGTTATGTCGCCGAGGCTGTCACCAGCCGGCTGTCGCGCCCCAAGCGCGAGGCCGCCCGCGGGCGCATGGCGCGTTCGCCCTGGCAGATGACCTGGCTCGGCTGGACGGACGTGCTGCGGCGCTTCGGCGGCAATGTCGCCGACAACCGGATCAGCTCGCTCGCCGGCGCGGTCGCCTTCTTCACGCTTCTGTCGCTGGTGCCGGCGCTGTCGCTGCTGGTCACGATCTATCGCTACCTGACCGACCCCGCGACCATCGCCGAACAACTCGACGCTGTGACGACAGTGTTTCCGCAAGCCGCCCGCGAACTGATCCACGAGCAGGCGATGCGGCTGGCGTCGCAGAACGTCTCGGCGCTGTCGCTCACTTTCCTGGTCAGTTTCCTGGTGGCGGCGTGGTCGGCCAATGCGGCGGTGAAGGCCGTGTTCGACGCGCTCAACATCATCTACCGCGAGCAGGAGAAACGCAGCTTCTTCAGGCTCAACGTCATCTCGCTCGCGACGACGATCAGCGGCGTGGTCATGATGGTGGCGGCCCTGACGGTGATCGCCAGCCTGCCGGTGGTCACGGCACTGTTTCCCTTCGCCTATGAACTCGAACGCCTGATCCGCCTGGTGCGCTGGCCTGCGTTCTTCATCGTGGCGACGCTCTCGATCGCCTGCCTTTACTGGATCGGGCCGAGCCGACAGCGGGCCCGCTTCGTCTGGGTGATGCCGGGCGCCGTGGCTGCGGCCCTGCTCTGGGCGGCAGCCTCCTGGGCGTTCTCCTGGTATGTCGGAACGCTCGGCAACTACACGGCCACCTACGGCTCGCTGGCGACCGTCGTCGTGTTCATGACCTGGCTGTGGCTGTCGGCGATGATCGTCCTCGCCGGGGCCGAGCTCAATGCCGAGCTCGAGCACCAGACGGCGCATGACACCACGACCGGGAAGCCCAAGCCGCTGGGCCTGCGCGGAGCGACCATGGCGGACCGGATCGGTCCGCCCGCGGGATAGCCCGCCGCCATTTTGCACCAGAGCCCGAACGTCCCTCGGCGCCGTTCGCGCCGTCCGCCCTGACGGAGACCCCATGCTCGACCCCGACAGCACGCGCCACGAAGACCTGCGCAGCGGCAGGAGCCCCTGGCTCGCGGGCCCGCCGCGCCCCGACAGCGAGGGCTTGCAGGCGGATACGCGCTGTGACGTCGTCATCGTGGGGGGCGGCATCACCGGAGCGCTCGCCGCCGAGCATCTGACGGCGCTGGGGCATGACGTCATCCTCGTCGACCGGGAGCGCGAGGGCTTCGGCAGCACGGCGGCCAGCACCGCCATGCTGCAGTGGGAGATCGACCTGCCGCTGCGCACGCTGGCGACGCTCTACGGCTTCGACAAGGCTGCAGATGTCTACCGGCGCAGCTTCAAGGCGGTCGAGGGCCTGCGCGAGCGCGTCGCGCAGCTCGACCTCGGCTGCGCCTTCCTGCCCCGCGACACCGTCTATCTCGCGGCCGGCGATGTCGGGCCCCGCGAATTGCGCGATGAATGGGCCCTGCGCGAGAAGGCCGGGCTGCCCGGCACGCTGCTGGACCATGCGACGCTGCTGGGCGCCTACCGGTTCGACCGGCAGGCGGCGATCGTCTCGCCGGGCTCGGCGGAAGCCGATCCGCTCAGCCTCTGTCATGCGCTGCTGCGCGTCGCGGCCGGGCGCGGCGCGCGGCTGATCCGGGACGAGGCCGTCGCGTTCGATTCGACGCCGACCCGCGCCACCGTGCAGCTCGACTGCGGCCGGACGATCGAGGCCGGCCATGTCGTGCTCGCGACCGGCTATGTCATGCCCGACTGCGTGACCAGCGACCTGCACCGCGTCGCCTCGAGCTGGGCGCTGGCGACGCTGCCGCAGGCGCCGGAGGTGCTGTGGCCCGGCCCGGCGCTCGTCTGGGAGGCGTCCGAGGATTATGTCTACTGCCGCACCACCGTCGATGGCCGCATCATCATCGGCGGCGAGGACGAGGACGACGACGACCCCGACCAGCGCAAGGAACGCGGACCGGCCAAGACGCAGGCGCTGCTGGCCAAGCTGCAGGCCTTGGTGCCGGACGCCGCGCCCACGCTGGGCCATGCCTGGTCGGGCGCCTTCGGGCAGACGGTCGATGGCCTGCCGCTGATCGGGCCCGTGCCGGGGCATCCGCGCATGCTCGCGGCCTATGGCTACGGCGGCAACGGCATCACCTTCAGCTTTCTCGCCTCGCGCATCATCGGCGCGCTCATCGGCGGGGCGGAGGCGCCCTGGTTCCGGCATTTCGCGATCGACCGGCCCGACCCCGCCGCGCTCTGAGGCGTGGCGGTTGCGGCCTTGCAATACCGTGTTTGCAGCCCGCGGAGGCGACAAGCCGCGCCGGGCCCGCCATGTGTCGTTGAGGCGGCAGAGGGCCGCGGACGACGGAAAGGGCTGCCATGGCCGCGGTCGCTGACAACACATCCACCCCGCCTGCTGCGCTGGAGGCGCGCGACGCGCCGTTCTGCATCGGCGCGGTGACGCTGCGCGTGTTCGACCTAGCGGGGCTGACCGCCTTCTACCGGGACGGCATCGGGCTCGCCGTCATCGAGCAGGGGGCTGCTTTTGCGACGCTGGGCGTCGATGGCGAGGTTCTGGTCCGGCTGGAACAGGGCGCCACGCGGCCGACATCGCCGACGGGGCTGTTTCACCTGGCGATCCTGCTACCGAGCCGGAGCGCGCTGGCCGACTGGCTTGCCCACGCCACCGCCATGCAGCTTCCGCTGGAAGGCGCATCGGATCATCTCGTCAGCGAGGCGATCTACCTGTCCGATCCGGAAGGCAACGGCATCGAGATCTATCGCGACCGACCGCGCGCCGAATGGCCACGGCGGGCCGGCGCGATCCAGATGGCGACCGATCGCCTCGATCTGAGGGCGCTGCTGGGCGAGGCCCGGCCAGGGCCCTTCTCCGGCCTCGCGAGCGGGACCCGCATGGGCCATGTCCATCTGCGCGTCGGGGATACGGCGGCGGCGGAGCGCTTCTATGGGGATGTGCTCGGCTTCGAATTGATGGTGCGCTATCCGGGCGCGAGCTTCCTGGCGAGCGGTGGCTACCATCATCATATCGCCGGCAATGTCTGGCAAAGTCGCGGTGCTGGACCGCGCCAGACCGGCGAGGCGGGGCTCGACCATTTCGAGATCATCGCCCGCGACCCGATGAGCTTTGATGCGATGCGGGCCCGAATGCTCGCCGGGGGTGGGACTGATCTCGCCTCGGGAGTGAGCATTGCCGACCCCTGGGGCAACCGCCTGGTCCTGACGCCGCGTTAGTCGCGCGCCGACAGGCTGGCCGCGTGCTGTCTAGGGTGCGGCGGGCCGTGCCACTGCGGTCGATACGAAACTGGCGATCTCGCGGGTCGAGAACGGCTTGCGCAGGAAACGCACCTTCCGCAGGGGTTCAGGCACATCCGACGGGGTCGAACCCGAGACGAACGCGAAGGGCGTCCCCCTCTGCAGGAGACGCTCGGCGACTTCGAACGTCTTGCCGCCGACCACGTCGATGTCGAGCAGGGCGCAGGACAGCTCTGCGGCTGCCGCGCGCTGCGCCTGCGTGACGGAATCGACCACGATCAGTTGCGCCGCGGCGCCGAACTGCTCGGCAACGGCGGATTCGATGTCCATGGCGATGAACGGATCATCTTCAACAATCAGGATGCGGATATCAGACATGACCTCCCGCTCCTCCTCTACTCTGCCAACGCATGACGTTATCGCAGGGACAACGTCAAAGCGCCGGCTAAGGTTCCTGGGCCGAGGTCGCGGCAACCTCAACGATCATCCCATTCACCTCAATTTGAACGATCAAGGTTACCGGAACGGTAAGCCTGAAAATCCGGCCGTCCTCAACGACGCCGAGCGGGCCGCACCAGCGTCAGCTCGAAGCCCGTCACGCCCAGCGCAACGTTGACGCCCCGCGAGCCCTGCAGCGAGAGCGGCTGCAGCGTGACTGCGTTGTTGTCGCCGCCAACGAGCAGGTTCGCGCTGCCGCCCACGCCAGCGGAGGCTCCGGCGGTGGCGCCACCGTACCGGCCCGCGAGCGCGCCGAGCGGAGCCCGGGCATAGGGACCATAGACACGCCAGGACATCGTGCTGGCGCGGATCGTGCCGAGATCCAGGCCGAAATTGCGGACCACACCGACATAGCGCTGAGCGGGGCCGCGGCGCGGCGAGAAGGTGCAGTTCATCGGGCGCTGCGACGTCACGACCAGGCCGATCCCGGCTCCTACGTTGCAGGTCAGGCGGCCCGCAGGAGCGCCGGACTGCGCGGATGAGGGAAGGCTGGAAACCAGAAGGCCGGCTGCAGCGACAACAGCTGCAAGAACGGGCCTGGAACAACGCGTGGTCATCGGAAAGCTCCTGACATGAATCTGACCTTCAAACGCCTCAGGGCGGGCACAGTTCCGCGCAAGCTGGAACTGGTTAACATCTGCCGCGTTGAGTGTCCCGTCACAGAAAGAGGGTTGCCGTCGTGAGCCGGATTTCGGGATCTGCCCACATCGCGTCTCGTTCCCGCCCCACGGGCGACGCGCCACCGTTCTGGGAGCTGGAAAAGCTCATCCAGGCCGGGTTGGCGCGCGAGCTGGCGCTGGATGTCCTGGCCGCGCGGCGGTTTTGCCGCGACTACGGGTTGACCGGCCGCATCGCTGGCCGCGTTCCGGACGCCACGGCGCGCCCTTCGACCGTCGAGATTCACTGACAGAAGCGGCTCGACGCCGCCCTCCGTGGCTGGATGTCGATGTGCAGATGGTTGGCGTGGGCGGCATCGGAGCCGGGTCCCAGGCTGGTCATGAAAGCGCCGCAGGCCGACTGCCGCAGCGCGTCCAAGAACGCGCCATGGCCCGGGCCTTCGGGCTTCTCGACGACGATGGTTCCTGCCGCCTTGCCGGCCCCGACCATGATGGCGAAGATGTCGAGCGCCTGGCCGGTGGAATGCTCGCTCAACGGCCCGTTGGCGGCCCGGTTGCGACGCCGGCATTCGTGCCCGCCCCCGACCCGCAAGGACGTCAGGTCCTGCGAAAAATAGCCTTTGGCGAGCGGCTGGACGCTGATCTCCAGCCATTTGGCCACCGCGAGCGCCATGGTGCAGCTCAGCGCCACCGGGGGCAGCAGCGCAATCCGCTGGCGGCCGGGGCCGATGCTGATCGCTTCGACCTCGACCGGCTCGACCACGGTGCAGGCGGAATCCTTCGTCGGCGGGATCGTCACGGCGCGCACAGCGGGGCCGTAAGCGGCCATGAGCGACGCGATGCAGCCCGAAGTGGCTGGAGCGGCAGGCCTCGTTTCGCCCGGCGGCGGTGTCTCGGGCGGCGTTACCGCGCCATCCGGAGCGGTGTCCGGGGTGGCCGACGGCGCTGGAATCTTGGGTGGATCGACGCGTGGCAGCGACAGTTCGGCCGGGCGCCGCGGCGGCAAGAGAAGGACCAGCGCGCTGCCGGCGGAGGCGCGGCTGGCCTGCCCGTCACGCGGCGCGGCGCCGCGGTGGGGCGACGCCCATCCTTCGGCGGACGACAGCGTCAGCGTCAGCGTCAGGACCAGAGCGCTCGCCATCGGCAGACGCCCATGCGCCTTCTCTGGGTGGGCCGCGACGGTCAGATGTCGACCACCGACGCGGCGGTCACGGCGAGTGCCGTCACTCCAGCCAAGGCGATCGACAAAACCTCGGCGATCATGGTCCCATGGGGGACAAGGCCACCAAACAAGGCGGCGCCGATCGAAGCGGCGGCGATCCAGGCGGCGATCGAAGTCATAGCCATGGCTTGAACCTCCCTCGATGCCGGGCAAGCACCCGGGCCGAGCCCATCCGTCGCCGGTTCGAACGCCCGTCGACGCGGCTTGTTCCGCGCGCCGTGTCCGCTCGATGACTGAACCCCGGTGAGACGCCGCATCCTTGTCGGCCGCGGCGTCTCACCCGGACATGCAAAAGCCCGCGACGGCGGGCGTCGCGGGCTTGTGACAAACGCGGAAGCCGAAGCTCAGGCGGCCTTGCGACCGGCCCTACGGTCGAAGAACAAGGCCTGGCTGATCGCCGCCTTGACCGCCTCGGGCTGGAACGGCTTGGTGATCAGGAATGCGGGCTCCGGACGATCGCCGGTCAGGAGGCGCTCCGGATAGGCGGTGATGAAGATCACCGGCACGTCGATCGTCGCGAGGATCTCGTTGACCGCATCGAGGCCCGAGCTGCCATCGGCGAGCTGGATGTCGGCCAGCACCAGACCGGGGCGCTTCTTGGCCACGAGCGCGATCGCCTCGCGCTGGGTGCGGGCAACGCCGGTGACCGTATGGCCGAGTTCCTCGACCATGGTTTCGATGTCGAGCGCGATGATCGGCTCATCCTCGATGATGAGCACGTCGGTGGCGACCTGCTCGGCGATCTCCTGGCCGGCCGTCTGGACGAGAGCGGCTGCCTCGGCCGCCGAAACGCCGATGATGGCGCCAACTTCGTCGATCGAGAAGCCTTCCACGGTCCGCAGCAGGAAGGCCTGGCGCGGACGCGGCGTCAGCGCCTCTAGGTTGCGCTCCACGGATGAGCGGTTCAGCGTCACCGGCGCGCCTGGGTCGGCTGTGTTCAAACCAACCGACGACCACAGGCCCAGGAAGGTCCTGTAGAGGCCGATCCGCGGATCGACATCGCGCGGGAAGGTCGAGGGGTCGAGCACCAGCGCCTCCAGCATGGCCACGACATAGGCATCGCCACCACTCTGGGTACCGGTCAAGGCGCGAGCAAATCGCCTCAAATAAGGCAGATGTGGCGCAATTTCCTTGGCAATCGACATGAAAACGTCCTCTTTAAACGTGCCGGAAATGAGCACCGCAAAGCCCGCCGTGACAAGCATTTTATTTTTCGTTCGAACCGGAACCTTTTGTGGGAACGCCTGTTTAAGGGGAGTACGAGTGTCGGAAATCGCCGGTTGGGGGTGTTCGACCGGATGTTTGCGTCACCGGGGACCAGCTGGAAAAGCGGCCCTTTTTTGGCATGAGGGCTGAGATGAACATGACGGATTCAGCGGCGGCTGCGCCCGATGACGGAGCCGACTTCGAGCCCGAGGTCATGCTGGATCCCAGGGTCCAGGAATCGATCGGCCGCTCCCTGAAGGCGCATTACGACGACATCGTAAACGCCCCCGTACCGGACAAGTTTCTGGTGCTGCTCGCCCAGCTCGAGGCTACCGAACATCGCGCTGCCGGAGCATCGACCGATGAGCTCAACTGACTTCAAGGACGGCCTCATCAAGGAAATCCCGAACCTGCGCGCCTTCGCGGCGTCCTTGTCGGGGTCGATGCAGCTCGCCGACGATCTGGTTCAGGACACCCTTCTGAAGGCGTGGGGCAATTCCGAGAAGTTCGAGCCGGGCACGAGCCTGCGGGCTTGGCTCTTCACCATCCTGCGCAACACCTACTACTCGCTCTACCGCAAGCGCGGCCGGGAAGTGCAGGACAGCGAAGGCACTTATGCCGAGCGCATGGCGACGCCCGGCAATCAGGAAAGCCACCTCGACCTCGCCGATTTCCGCAAGGCGCTCGCCAAGCTGCCGGAGGAGCAGCGCGAGGTCCTGATCATGGTCGGGGCCACGGGCCTGTCCTATGAGGAGACGGCCGAAATCTGCGGCGTCGCGATCGGCACGATCAAGAGCCGGGTCAACCGGGCGCGAACGAAACTGGCCGAACTGCTCTCCATCGGGGGCCTCGAAGACCTCGGGCCGGACCGCAAGAGCGCCGCGGCGATGCAGAGGGTCGGCTCCGAAATCGTCGGGCCCTGATGCACCTCTCGCGCTTTCCCACCGTTCGGGGGCGGCTTCTCGCTTTGTTGGTGGCGATCGCGCTGCCGATCGCCTGCGTGACGGCGCTGGCGGCGCTCACAACCTATCACAGGGTGATCGCCGCGATCGAGATCGCCCAGTCCCGGACGGCCGATGACTTCGCCGTTCGCACGCGGGTGTGGCACCGCGGCGCGCTGCGAACCGTGCTCGCGGCAGGCTCCGTGATTGCGGGCAGCGGCACGCAGGGCACCGCTTGCGAGGTCCAGGCCCGGGACATGCTGGCGCGCATTCCCGGCTACCGGGCCGTCCGCTTCGTGCTCGGCGAGGGCCGGATCTGTTTCGCGTCGGTGGATTCCGGCGTGACCGAGGCGGACATGACCAGCATCGCCGGACGCTTGGCCAAATTGCCACGGTCCGTGAGCCGGTCGCTGAAGGGCCTGCCGGCCGCGCGCTTCGACCGGGTCGTGCTCGGTGGCCGAGACCACCTCGTCAGCCAGGTCGGACCGATGAACGACGGGCTCCTGCAGGACGGATTGCTGCTCGCCGACCCCGACCTGCTCGACCAGGTCTTCGAACTCGGCGGCAGTGCCGACGGCGTCAATGTGGCGCTGGTTTCACGTGGCGAAGCCGTGGTCATGCACCGCGGCGAGCATGGGACCGACGATGTCTCGTGGTTGCCCGAGCAGCAGGCCTTCCCCAGCGATGGCCAGCGCTGGGAAGCGTTCAGCCGCGCTGGAATAGGCCGCTCCTACGCCGCGCGACTGGTGACGGAGCCCGACCTGTACGTCATTGCGAGCTTCAGCCAGGCGCCAGAGGCCGCGGCCCGCATGCAGTTCATGGCGCTGCTGATCGCACCGATCCTGACCCTGGTCCTGCTCGGCCTGGTCTATCTGCGGGCGATCGACCAGCATTGCATCCGCTGGCTGCGCGGCATCGAAGCGGCGGCGCGCGCCCGCTCGACCCAGCAACCCCAGGCCAGGGCCCCGATCGCCGACGAGATGCCAAGCGACATGCGCAGCGTCGCAGAGGCCTTCAACACCATGGTCGACGAACAGGAGGTCCGCCAGCGGCGCCTGCAGACGGCGCTTGACGACAATCGTTTCCTCGTACGGGAGCTGCATCACCGCGTGAAGAACAGCCTGCAGGTCGTGCAGAGCTATATCGGGCTGACCAAGCGCGACTACCGCGACGAGGCAAGGCTGGCGCTGGCCGACGCCGAAACCCGCGTGCATGTCCTGTCGGCGGCCTATCGCTTCACGCTCGCGGATGGCGAGATGCAGCCGGTGCGGGTCGATCTCTTCATCGAAGACGTCGTGACGATGATCACCAATCTCGTCCGCAATCGCGACCAGTGGGTTTCCAGCCGCCTCAACACCAAGGCCACGCTCTCGGTCGATCGGGTCATCCCGCTCGGCTTCCTGGTGGTGGACGTGGCCTCCCGCGTGCTGCGCAGCACCCCTGGGGTCAGCGTCACGATCATCGTCAGCGATGTCGACGAGGCCACGCTCGAAGTGGCGCTCGAGGCCGATCGCGAGATCGCACCGACCGAGCCGCCGAAGATTTTTGCAGGGCTCGTCGCGCAGATCGAGGCGGTTCAGGTGGAACAGGCCCAGGGCCGCAGGCTCGGCAGCTGGCGGATCCGCCACGGCGCCTGAAGCGGCGCGGCGCGCCGCTCGCATCACGCCGGAGCGTCGATGGTCTCGATCGTCACGCCGACACCCAGCCCCAGGAAGGAACCGGCCAGGCCGGTAAAGCTGCCCGAAACGGGCGACGCGTCTTCGGGCACGCGCGCGACGGCGACGCGCAGCAACTGCCGGTCGGCGACGAGGTTGTTGGTCGGGTCGAATTCGACCCAACCGTCTCCGGGGATGAAGACATCGGCCCAGGCATGCGTCAGGCCGACCGTCGAGACCAGGCCCGCAGAGTTCGGGGTCCGATCATGGATGTAACCCGTCACGAAGCGGGCCGCGAAGCCCATGCGACGCGCCAGCTCGATGAAGAGCCAGGCATAATCCCGGCACGACCCCGATCGCTGGCGCAGCGTGTCGGCGGGGTGCTGCGTTCCCTCGTCGTAGCGCAGCGCATAGGTCAGTCCAACCGAGATGGCCTGGGCGAGATCGCGCAGAAGATGGCCGGTTCCCTGGCCGATGCGCGCCCTGAAATCAGCCAGCCACTGATCGAGCAGATGATCGGGATCGGCCGCGGCATGATCGAGATAGGGCTGCAGGACGGCGCGCTCGCCCTCCGTGTAAACCACTCCGGTCATCCCCGTCGTCTCGATCTCGGTGCGCGGCAAGGCGGAGCCGAAGCGCTGGACCACCAACTCGCTGACGATGTCGAGCGTGTCGGCGGGCTTCTCGAAATTGGCGATCGCGACGGAATTGCCATAGGCGTCGTGCATCCAGCGCAGGCGGGCCGACGGCGAGATCGACAAGGCTGTATCGACCACGCGCAGATCAAAGCTGTCACGCGGCCGCAGCATCAGGCGATGCGGCCCGAACGTCACCGGCCCGCCATAACGGTAGGTGGTGGAGTGGCGAATGCGGAGATACATGGGGTTTTCCGGAGCCGGTCGGGCTGGCGTCTTGATCAACGGCCTGGTGCGAGACAAAAACAAGCCGCCCGGAGGCGGCTTGCAAGTCATGGCGCGAGGGAAGCGCCATCGGTTGAACCCGGAAGGGGTCTGAAAGTTCCGGTACGAGAATCCGGTGGGAGGCCGTGAGCCTCAGCGCAGGATGACGCGCCCGTCGGCGGGAAGCATCGCCTGCTGCGAGCCGGCGATGGCACGCCGCGTGACATCGACGCTGCGCTGCGCGGGATCGACGGCAGCGAGTCGCGCGTCGGTCGGCACCTGGCGCTCGATCTTGGCCTGGGCCACCGCGGCGGAGCTGGTGCCCTGGGTGTCCTGCAGGCCGGAGCCGAGGGTCAGGGCGAACACGGCGGCGCCCATGAAACCGAAGAACAGGCCGGCGCGCTTGATGGGGGCAAGGCTGTTGTTCAACATTCTGTTTCTCCCGACGCCTTGGCCGGACGACACTGGCCGGCTTACGGGATGTTAACGCGAAGATAACGGACGGGTTCCGTGATCCGGCGGAGCGCGCGTCGCTTGGTCATCACATCGGCGCGAGCGTCGGCGTCAGGTGGTTTCGTCATTATCGGCCAACCGACCCTTGAACAGGCGCCAGAGCGACTTGCCGAGACGGCGCGAAGTCAGATGCGCGCCCGCAAGGCGCTTCTCGAGGGTGATCTTGCGGTCATGGTATTCCTCCAGACCCGGGCGGTGACCGACGCTGATCAGCGTGGCATGGGCGAGTTCGGCTTCGAACAGCCCGAGCAGCGCATTCTGGCTGTCTTCGTCGAGGGCCGAGGTGGCCTCGTCCATGATGATGATGTCGGGCCGCTGGATGACCAGCCGCGCGAAGGCGACCCGCTGGCGCTCGCCGCCCGACAGGATGCGATCCCACTTGTCCTCGTCGTCGAGCCTCTTGGCGAGGTAGCTCAGGCCGCAGCGCCGCAAGGCCGCGACCACGACCTCGTCGGGCACCGGCTTGTCGGCCTCGGGATAGAGCAGGACCGTCCGGAGGCTGCCGATCGGCAGATAGGGCTTTTGCGGAACGAAGGCGATCGACTTGCCACGGGGGACGGCGATCGACCCCGAGCCCCAGGGCCAGAGGCCGGCGAGCGCGCGGATCAGGGTGCTCTTTCCGGTGCCGCTCTCGCCGACGATCAGCACCTTCTCGCCGAGGCCGATCACGACCGATGCGTCGGTGATGACCGCCCTGCCATTGCTGTGGGCGATCGAAAGGCGGTCGAGATGAATGGCGCCGTCCTCGCTTTCCTCCAGCGAGATGCGCGTCTCGCCTTCCATGATGGTGCCGATATCGAGGCCTTCGAGCGCTTCCTGCAACTCGTCGACGCGGGTCACCGAGGCAAACCATTCCGCCAGCCGGACGAAGTTGTCGACGAACCAGATCAGCGCCGCCTGGACCGCGCTGAAGGCAGCCACGACCTGCATCACCGCGCCCAGCGAGACATCGCCCGCGAGATATTTCGGCGCGATCAGCAGCAGCGGCACGATCGGGAACAGCGCGCCATTGGTGTTCAGCACGATGGCGATGACGCCCTGTTGGCGGATCACCCGCAGCCAGGCGGCCAGGACCCGGCCGTAATTGTCACCGACCGAGCCGCGCTCGTCGGCATCGCCGCGGATCAGCGCGATGCTCTCGGCATTCTCGCGCAGCCGCGTCATCTCGGCGCGGAACTGCGCCTCGGCCTCGTTCTTGGCGGCGATCCGCGACACCAGCGGCCGGCCGGCGAAATACGCCGCCAGCGAGGCGACCACGGCGTAGCCGATCGCGGCCAGCGCCATGTAGCTTGGGATGACCACCTCGACGCCGCCCAGTGTGAAGCGGGCCGAGCCCGCGACATGCCACAGGATGGCCGCGAATGTCGCCGCCGTGACGGCCGCGCTGATCAGCCCGATCGCGAATTCCACGAGCGGTTCGATGGCGAGGCGCACATCCTCGGCGATGCGGAATTCCGGCGCTGCCTGCTCTTTGGCGACGAATTGCAGACGGTAGTAGCGCTGGTCGGCGATCCACCAGCCGGCGAGGCGCAACGTCAGATATTCGCGCCAGCGCGCCTGAAGCAGCATGCGGCTGATCACCAGCGCCGACAATGTCGCCGCCGAGACCGCAACCAGCAGCGGGAGCCAGGCTGCGATGCTCCAGGCCGCCGCGACATCGCGCTTTTCGAGCGCATCGAAAAACAGGCGATTCCAGGTGTTGACGCCGACAGCCGTGGCGATCTGGGCGGCGACGAAGGCCAGGACGGTCACCGTTAGCCCCCAGGCGCGCAGCTTCGTCGGGCCACTCCAGAAAGGGAGGGCCAGGGCAAAGAAGCGGCGCATGCGCGACCGTCTGGGGACGCGCGTCTTATGAGGCATGGAAAGGTCTCTCCGGCGATGACGGCCGTGTCGTCAAGCGAGCAAGGGCAGGCTGCACGGACACGGCCGCACGCGGTCGATGGCCTTTGCGGCTGCTGCCGTAACGTTCAGAGGGGACAACGGTTCCCGCCCATACCGGCTATACCGCGATCGGCTCATGACAAAACCGCCCAATTCGATATGGAGAGGATGACGGTGCTCCGCATGCACCGGCCCCGCTCCGGGAGATCGAGCGAGACGATGACGGACAGCGCCCTCCCCAACGGCAAAACCGGCGTGCCCTGCCTGGCCTGCCCGTTGCGCCTGAAACCCGCCTTCAAAGACAAAAACGATGCGGAAATCCGCTTCATCCAGTCGATGAAGATCGAACATCGCCAGATGCCTGCCGGCGCCGACATCATCCATCCCGGGCAGGAGGATGCGGAACTCTATACGCTGTTTTCGGGCTGGGCCTTCCGCTACCAGCTGCTGCCGGACGGTCGCCGCCAGATCCTGAACTTCCTGCTACCGGGCGACCTCGTCGGGCTTCAGGCCTCGCTGCTGAGCGCCGCCCAGCATGGCATCGAGGCGCTGACCGAGGTCGAGCTCTGCGTCTTCCCGCGACGACGCGTCTGGGATCTGTTCGTCCAGATGCCGAGCCTCTCCTACGAAATCGCCTGGCTCGGTTCACGCGAGGAGAGCCTGATCGACCAGAATCTGACATCCGTCGGCCAGCGCAACGCCGGGGAGCGGATCGCCGCGCTGGTGATCTCGCTGTACCGGCGGGCGGAAGCGCTTGGCCTCGTGACGGATGAGAGTTTCCGCTTTCCTCTCTCGCAACAGCAGCTCGCCGATGCGCTCGGGCTGTCGCTGGTCCATACCAGCAAGACCTGGTCGCGCCTGCGCAAGGCGGGCCTGTTTGCGATCCACGAGGGTCGCCTGAGGCTCCTCAATCCGCGCCTGACCTCCCGGATGGCGCTGCTCTATGAGCGGGAGGTCGCGCCCCGACCGCTGATCTGAAGCCCCGCGCGCGCCTGGACCCCACCGGAAACGCAAAAAATGCCAGCGCCAGCCACGACTTGTGCGGATTCGGCGTCTTCGTACTCATAAGCACTTGGCTGGCGATGCGACTTGACCCCATATGACGCGCAGTTAACGTTTGCTTTCCACCAAGGTCGTGCCTTTCGGGCCGATGTCAGAGGCCTCATGTCGCTCACCCCGTCTCGCCGTTCCCCGCAGGGGCGTTCGCTGGCAGCCCGTCTCGGGCAGTCCCGCGTCGCCTCGCGGATCGAGGACGAGGTGCGGGTGACAGCTGCCGACCTCGTCGACAGCGTCGCGCAGGCCCGCCTCAAGGTCGCGACCGTGCGCTACAAGGTGGAGGACGAGGTCCGCAGCAAGACGCAGAAGTTCCGCTCACGGGTCAGCGAAGCCCGCGCGAAGCTCGGCGACGAGGCTCGCTTCATCAAATCCTGGATCGACAACCCGTCCCGCACCGGCTCGGTGACGCCGTCGAGCCCGGCGCTGGCCCGGCGCATGGCGTCCTTCGTGGACCCCGCCCTGCCCGGCCCGGTGATCGAGATCGGCCCGGGAACCGGGCCGGTGACGGAAGCGCTGATCGAACGCGGCATCAGCGAGGACCGGCTGATCCTGGTCGAATACAGCCCTGAATTCTGCACCTTGCTGCGCCAGCGCTTTCCGCGCGCCACCATCGTCGAGGGGGACGCCTATGCGCTCTCGACGACGCTCGCGGGGCATCTGCAGGACAAGGCGATCGCGGTCGTGTCGAGCCTGCCCTTGTTCAACCAGCCACCGGCAATGCGCAGCGCCTTGGCGAAGGACGCGTTCACTCTGCTCGTCGACAGCGCGCCCTTCATCCAATTCACCTACTCGGTGGTTTCGCCCGTTCCCCGCAAGGGCTCGGGCCTGAAGGCCTTTGTCTCGGACTGGGTGCTGCGCAACATCCCTCCGGCGCGCGTCTGGGTCTATCGCCAGGCGGTCTGAAGGCGACTGCCATCGCGCGCAGCCCCCTCGGCCCTGGGCGATCCTCAGCGATTATCTGCAAACAAACCAACTTAATTGTAACGGTTGGCGGTCTATCACCAGATCATCGGCGGCCAGGCGCTCGTCATTGGGGAAAGACGCGCATGCAAGGCGAGACGCTTCGTTTCAGCCTGCCGAGATGGCGCTCGACGCGCTGGCTGACCGATGCCGGCTCCGAGGTGCCGACCGATATCCGTGTCGCCCTCATCGGCGGGCTGTTCGGAACGCTGCCGATCTTCGGCGCGGGCGTGGTCAACACCATCGCCGTCTCGGTGCTGATTGCGCTGCGCATCCCGACCTGGCCGTTCATCCTCTGGTGCGCCTTCGACATCCTGTGCTGCCTGGCACGCACCGCCGTCTTGATGATCGCCCGGCGTCGGGCCGCCCGGCAGCAGGAGACACCCACCGATCTCTACATCCTGCTCGGCGTCGCCTGGGCCGCGGGCGTCGGCTTCGGCGCGTTCATCAGCCTGCTCAGCGGCGACTGGGTCGTGGCGACCCTGGCATGCCTTTCGGCGACGGCCATGGTCGGCGGCACCTGTTTTCGCAATTTCGGCGCGCCGCGCATGGCGGGGCTGATGATCATCCTGACGCTGGGCCCCTGCACCCTCGCGACGCCCTTCATGAACGAGCCGATCATGCTGATCGGCCTGATCCAGCTCCCGTTTTACATCTACAGCATGTTGCGGGCATCGTTCGGTCTCAACGCGATGCTTGTTTCGACGATGCAGGCGGAACGGGCGCACGCCTTCCAGGCCCGGCACGACGTCCTGACCGGCCTGTCGAACCGCGTCGGGCTGACGCGAGCGCTCAACGCCAGCCTCGCGCGGCAGGATGGCGCCGTGGCCCTGATCTATCTCGATCTCGACGGGTTCAAGGCGGTCAATGACACGCACGGCCATGTCGCCGGCGACCGGCTTCTCCAGCTTGTCTCGGAGCGCCTGCGCCGCCTCGTCCGCAGCGGCGATCTGGTTGCGCGCATCGGCGGCGACGAGTTCATCGTGCTGTCGGAACAACCCGGAAGCGGCCCGCTCAAACGTCTGGGCGAGCGTCTGATCCGCGAGATCTCCTTGCCTTATGTCCTCGACGAGGGCGTCACGGTGACGATCGGGGCCTCGATCGGGATCGCCCGCGCGCCCGATCACGGGCTCGACATGGAAAGCCTGATGAGCGCCGCCGATGCAGCGCTCTACCAGGCCAAATCGGGCGGCAAGTCGCGCTGCGTGATCGCCGCACTGCCGAAACCGACGCCGGTGACACCTTTGGACACCTGCGCGCAAACCGCATAGGGTTGGGGATCACGACGCCCGCCCGGCATGGCATGCTCGTGATGCGTCACGAGGGCCTTCTTTCTGACATTCTCCTGGCGTGACCGCCCATGAGCGCTGGGGCACGCTTGCGACCGCGCCACCGGAGACCGAGACGCGTGACGGATCTGGCGCGCCTGGTTGGCGACATCGCCCGGGAGATGGCGGCCCTGCCGGAGCGGGGCGAGGTCGCGACCTACATCCCGCCTCTGGCTGCGATCGACCCCGGCCGGTTCGGCCTCTGCGTGGTGACCGCCGACGGCGCAATCCATCTGGCGGGCGATGCGCTCGAACCCTTCTCGATCCAGAGCATCTCCAAGGTGTTTGCGCTCACGCAGGCGCTCGGCAAAGTTGGAGAGGCGCTCTGGTCGCGCGTCGGCCGCGAACCCTCGGGCACCCCGTTCAACTCGATCGTCCAACTCGAACGCGAGCAGGGCATCCCGCGCAACCCGTTCATCAATGCCGGCGCGCTGGTCGTGGCCGACATCAACCTCGCCGGCCACGCGCCGCGCGTCGCGATCGGCGACTTGCTGCGCTTCGTACGCCATCTTGCCGACGACGAGTCCATCGTGATCGACGAGATCGTGGCACGCGCCGAGCAGGCGACGGGCTTCCGCAACATCGCGCTCGCCAACTACATGAAGGCCTTCGGCACCATCCGGCATGCGCCCGAGTTGACGCTCGGCGTCTATTTTCACCAATGCGCCATCGCCATGAGCTGCCGGCAGCTCGCCATGGCCGGGCGCTTCCTGATGCATGGCGGGCTGCACGCGCCGGGCGGCGCGCGGATCGTGCCGGCCCGCCGCGCCCGCCGGATCAATGCGCTGATGCTGACCTGCGGCCATTACGACGCCTCGGGCGACTTCGCCTTTCGCGTCGGCCTGCCGGGCAAATCAGGCGTAGGCGGCGGGATTTTGGCGATCGCGCCGGGAAAAGCCTCGATCGCGGTCTGGTCGCCCGGGCTCAACGCCAGCGGCAATTCCCAACTGGGCACTCTGGCGCTCGAGCGCCTCGCCGACGCCACGGGCTGGTCAGTCTTCGCGGAAGCCTGACCGAAAGGCGGTTGCAGGCCGATGCTTAAGATTACCGTGCTGTTTCATGCAATCAGCAAATCTTAATCATCATGGCGCAAGCTGCAGTCCAGAATGCTCTGAAAAGATGACCGTTGCGACCCTGTCGCGAACAATGGCCGATACGACCCAGGATGGTGGCTGTGCAGCTCTTCCCCGCTTCGATCAAGCATTACCTCGTTGCAACCATGGCGTGTCTATGCATCCCCGGCGTGGGTGCCCTGACGTATATGGCCAGCCAATCCTTTGCCGATGTGCGCGAAAACATGCGGCTGGCCAGCCTCGTCGAAGCCGACAAGGCGCTTCTGATCGCCGGCAACAGCATTCGCGCCAATCGCGGCCAGGCGCAGACCGCGATCCAGGCGGCCGACGACCCGACCCCGATCATCACCAAGGTTCAGGAGGCCAACCGCAAGGACCTGGACGAGGCCGTGGCACGACTCGCGGCGACCTCGCTGGCCAACCGCGCCGCCCTGGCTGAAGCCGTGGCGAGCCAGCAGAAGGCCACCGACGCCAAATTCGCAGATCTGCGGGCAGAGGCGAGCAAGCCCAAGGCCCAGCGCAGCCTCCAGGCGACAATGCCGTGGTACAACGGCGTCGGCGACATCGAGACGGCGCTGGTCAAGGCGGCCGACGCCACCTCGCTCGCCGTGCGCCTGTCGGATCCGATCATGGCCGATCTGCAGAACTTCAAGGCGACCGGCTGGCGCGCCCGTTCCAGCTACGGCATCCAGTGTTCGGTGCTGCGGCCGCACATGGCCTCCGGCAAGGCCCTCGAACCGGCGCAGATTCGCCGGCTGGGCGAGCTGCGCGGCGTCGCCGAATCGAGCATGGAGCAGCTGCGGCAGATGAGCCAGCGCAGCGGCATCGGCGCGGAGCTCTTGCGCAAGACCGGCGTGATGGGCGCCGAGATGGACGCCGCCAACAAGGCGATGGATGGCCTCACCGGCAAGCTCGGCCAGGGCACCGCCCCGCTGATCTCGGCCGAGGACTGGACCCGCCTGTGCAACGGCCCGTTCACGGCGATGCTTTCGGCCATCACCCAGTCGCTCGACGACATGGCGAGCGCGACGCAGGACAAGCTGGATGCCGCCTGGGCCCAACTGGCCATCATCGCCGCTCTCCTGGCCACGCTGATGGCGGTCTGCATCGTGAGCTGGCGCGGCGTACAGCGCCGGATCGCCAAGCCCGTCGTGGCCCTGAAATCCGCGCTCGACGTCATGCAGGCTGGCGATTTCTCGCAGCCGATCCCCAAGCCCGCCTCGCCCGACGAGATCGGCGCGCTGAGCGGCGCACTCGAAGCCTATCGCGAAAACGCGCTGTCGCTCGAGGCGAGTCGGCGCGATCGTGAGCTCGCCATGCTGGCCGACAGCCAGCAGGCGGCCAATGTCCAGAAGCTGCTCGGCGAGGTCTCCCTCATCGTCAGCGCCGCGCAGAACGGCGACTTCTCCGGGCGGGCCGACGTCGGGGATGTCGGCGGCCCGCTGGGCGACCTCGTCTCGGGGATCAACGAGATCAACGCGGTGGTCGATTCGGCCACGACGGAATTCGCCACCGCGCTTTCGGCGGTGGCGGGCGGCGACCTGACGGTGCGGGTGGATTCGGCCTATCGCGGCAAGTTCGCGGAGCTGAAGAGCGCGATCAACGAGACGGTCGACCGGCTGTCCTCGACCGTGCGGACGATCCAGGTGACCTCGGCCGATGTCGGGCTGGCCGCCCGCGAGATCAACATGGGCGCCGATGACCTGTCGAAGCGCACCGAGGACCAGGCGTCCTCGCTGGAGGAGACGGCCGCCACCACGGAGGAACTCGCAGCCTCGGTGAAGGCGACCGCCCAGGCCTCGCGCCAGGCGGCCGCGATCGCGACCGAGGCGATGGAGGCCGCGCAGAATGGTGGCGCCATCGCCGGCCAGGCCGTCGATGCGATGTCGCGCATCGAGAGCGCGTCGACCAAGATCGCCGACATCATCCGGGTGATCGACGACATCGCCTTCCAGACCAATCTGCTGGCCCTGAATGCGGCGGTGGAAGCGGCCCGCGCCGGCGACGCCGGCAAGGGCTTCGCCGTCGTCGCCTCGGAGGTCCGCACCCTCGCCCAGCGCTCGAGCACGGCCGCCAAGGACATCTCGGCGCTGATCTCATCCTCCAACAGCGAGGTCGGCGAGGGCGTCAAGCTCGTCCGCCAGGCCGGCGAGGCGCTGGAGCAGATCCTCACGGCCTCGAAGAAGGTGGCGTCGACCATCGCGGAAATCTCCGCGGCGTCCGGCGAGCAGGCGAGCGGCATCGACGAGATGAGTCAGGCCGTCGCGCATCTCGACGAGATGACACAGCAGAACGCGGCCCTCTCCGAGCAGAGCGCCGCGTCGGCCGGCTCGCTCTCGGGCAAGATCGCCCAGCTCAACGACCTCGTCGCCGCCTTCAAGACCGGGCCGGACGCGGGCGTGTCACGCGCCTACCCGCAGCATGGCGGCGCACGGCGCGCCGCCTGACGGCCCCCCGCACCTGACGCCCCAAAGGCGTCAGGTGTTGTCGTCGTCACGCATCAGGTATCGACGGTGGCGTTGAGCGCGTTGGTCTGGATGAATTCGCGCCGGGGCTCGACGACATCGCCCATCAGCTTGACGAAAAGATCATCGGCTTCGTCGTTCTGGTCGTTCTTGACCCGCAGCAGCGAGCGGACGTCGCGGTCCAGCGTCGTCTCCCAGAGCTGCTCGGGGTTCATCTCGCCGAGTCCCTTGTAGCGCTGCAGCGAGACGCCCTTCTTGCCGATGGCGGTGACTGCGTCGAACAGGTCGGTCGGGCCGTTGACGGCATGGTCGTCGCCCTTGCGGCTAAGCACGCCGGGCTTGGCATAGGCCTCCTGCAGCGAGGCTGCCGCGGCGTCGAGCTTGCGGGCCTCGGCGCTGGCCAGAAGCCCGGCGTCGATCGCAGCGACCTGCTTCACGCCGCGCACCATGCGCGAGAACAGGAAGCTGCCTTCGCTGACCTTGCCCTCCCAGCCGCGCTCGAGTTCATCGGAGATCGCATCGAGACGCCGGGCGACCTGAGCGGCCGCCTCATTGGCCTTGGCCTCGTTGTCTTCGGAGACGGGATGCAGCGCACCGGCGATCGCCATCTGCTCGACCACGCGTCGGTCATAGCGCGAATGCAGCTGTCCCAGCGTGAAGCGGATGCCGCGGGCCTCCTCGATCAGCGCGCGCAAATCCGCGCCGCCGCGCTCGATGACGTTTCGTGTGTCGCCAGCGCTGGTCTTGAAGACCGCGCCATCGAGCGCCGTCTCGACCAGGTAGTCCTCCAGCGCGCGCTCGTCCTTGAGATAGACATGGCTCTTGCCGCGGGCCGCCTTGTAGAGCGGCGGCTGGGCGATGAAGAGATGGCCGCGCTCGATCACCTCCGGCATCTGCCGGTAGAAGAAGGTCAAAAGCAGGGTGCGGATATGGGAGCCGTCCACGTCCGCGTCGGTCATGATGATGATCTTGTGGTAGCGCAGCTTCTCGATGTTGAACTCCTCGCGGCCGATGCCGGCGCCGAGCGCCGTGATCAGCGTGCCGACCTGCTCGGAGGAGAGCATCTTGTCGAAGCGCGCCCGCTCGACATTGAGGATCTTGCCGCGCAGCGGCAGGACCGCCTGGTATTCGCGCGCGCGGCCCTGCTTGGCCGAGCCGCCGGCCGAGTCACCCTCAACGATGAAGAGTTCGGACTTGGCCGGGTCCCTCTCCTGGCAGTCCGCGAGCTTGCCCGGCAGCGAGGCGATGTCGAGCGCGCCCTTGCGGCGCGTGAGATCGCGGGCTTTGCGCGCGGCCTCGCGGGCGGCAGCAGCCTCGGCGACCTTGCCGACGATGATCTTCGCCTCGTTGGGATGCTCTTCGAGCCAGGTCGAGAGCGCTTGGTTGACGACGTTCTCGACGACGGGGCGGACCTCGGAGGAGACCAGCTTGTCCTTGGTCTGGGAGGAGAATTTCGGATCGGGCACCTTGACCGAGACGATCGCGGTCAGGCCCTCGCGGCAATCGTCGCCTGTGAGCGAGACCTTCTCCTTCTTGGAGATGCCGGAGCTTTCGGCATAGCCCGTGACCTGGCGCGTCAGCGCGGCGCGGAAGCCGGCGAGATGGGTGCCGCCGTCGCGCTGCGGGATGTTGTTGGTGAAGCAGAGCACGTTCTCATGGTAGGAATCGTTCCACCACAGCGCGACATCGACGGTGATGCCGTCCTTCTCGTTGCTCAGCATCACCGGCTGGCTGATGACGGGCGTCTTGGCGCGGTCGAGATAGCGCACGAAGGCCTCGACGCCGCCCTCATACATCAGTTCCTCGCGCACCACCTCGGCGCGGCGCGCGTCGGTCAGGATGATGCGGACGCCGGAATTGAGGAAGGCGAGCTCGCGCAGGCGATGTTCGAGCGTCTTGTAGTCGAACTCGATCATCGTGAAGGTTTCTTGGGACGGGGTGAAGGTCACCTCCGTGCCGCGCTTGTCGCCGGCCGGGCCCACGACGGCCAGAGGCGCGACCGAATCGCCATGGCGGAATTCCATGAAATGCTCGTTGCCGCCGCGCCAGATGCGCAGCTTCAGCGAGACCGAGAGCGCATTCACGACGGAGACGCCGACGCCATGTAGGCCGCCGGAGACCTTGTAGGAGTTCTGGTCGAACTTACCGCCGGCATGGAGCTGGGTCATGATGACCTCGGCCGCCGAGATGCCTTCTTCAGTGTGGATATTGGTGGGGATACCGCGGCCGTTGTCGGTGACGGTCACCGAACCGTCGGCGTTCAGCGTCACCGTGACGATGTCGGCATGGCCGGCCAGCGCCTCGTCGATGGCGTTGTCGACGACCTCATAGACCATGTGGTGCAGGCCGGAGCCGTCGTCAGTGTCGCCGATATACATGCCCGGGCGCTTGCGCACCGCATCCAAGCCTTTGAGAACCTTGATGGAATCAGCGCCGTAGGCGGCGTCTTCTAGGTCGCGGGCAGCGTCGTTCATGTCGTGGTCCTTCGGCGGGCGCGCGGGCGTCCGCGATCGTCTTGATTCGTATCACGAATATAGCCCCCCACTGCGGCTTTTTCACGCGTGTACGCGTGCGTGCGCGAGGGACCGTCAGATCAGCCCGAAAACCCCGCGATCGCCTCCAGGAAGGCCTCGCCATATTGCGTCAGCTTGCGCTCGCCGACACCTTCGATCGCGCGCATCTGCTCGAGCCCCGCCGGCCGCGCGCGGGCCATGGCGATCAGCGTGCGGTCGGTGAAGATGATGTAGGCCGCGACGCCCTCCTCGCGGGCGAGCGACAGGCGCAGCTGGCGCAGGTGCTCGAACAGGCCCGCCGTGCCCTCGTCGAGCCCGTCGGCGCGGGCCGCCTCGCGCCCGGCACGGCGCGTGCGGCGATCGGCATGAGGGTCGGCCCGCAGCGCGATCGTCTCGCGCCCGAACAGGATGTCCTCGCCCTTCCCCGTCAGGCAGAAGCCGCCATGCTCGAGGCTGGCCTCGGCCAGCGCGCCTGCAGCGAAGAGCTTGCGGGTCAGCGCCGTCCAGGCGCTCTTGGGCTTGTCCTGGCCGACGCCGAAGGTCTTGAGCCCGTCATGGTTCTGGCGGCGGACGGCCTCCGTGGCGGTGCCCGTCAGGATGTCGGCGAGATGGGCGGCGCCGAAGCGCTGGCCCGAGCGGGCGACGGCCGAGAGCAGCTTGCGCGCATCGAGCGTCGCATCGGTGAGCTCTGGCGCATCCGCGCTGCAGAGATCGCAGCGGATCGGCGCATTCGCCTGCCGGCAGCTTGGCGTCTCCTCGCCAAAATAGGAGAGCAGGGCGCTGCGGCGGCAGAGCGCGGATTCGCAGAGGTCGATCATCGCGTTGAGGCGCTTGTGCTCGATCCGGCGGCGCTCGTCGTCGATCGCCTTCTCGTCGATCTGGCGGCGGCGCAACGACATATCGTCGATGCCGTAGAGCGTCAGCGTGTCGGCGTTCAGCCCATCGCGGCCAGCGCGGCCGATCTCCTGGTAATAGCTCTCGATCGAGCCGGGCATGTCGGCATGGACGACGAAGCGGACATCGGGCTTGTTGATGCCCATGCCGAAGGCGATCGTGGCGCAGACGACGACGCCGTCCTCCTGCAGGAAGACGTCCTGGTTGCGGTTGCGCACGCTCTGGTCGAGCCCGGCATGATAGGCCAGCGCATTCCAGCCCTTCTCGCGCAGGCCCTCGGCGAGCTTCTCGGTGCGGTTGCGCGACGAGCAGTAGACGATGCCCGAGCCGCCGCGATGGCTGCGCAGGAACTCGTCGATCTGGCGGCGGGGCTGGTCCTTGGGGGCGAAGGCGAGCTTCAGGTTGGGCCGGTCGAAGGAATGCACCACCAGATGCGGCGGCCGCGGAAAGAGCTGCTGGGCGATGTCCTCGCGCGTCTGGCGGTCGGCGGTCGCGGTCAGGGCCGTCACCGGCACGCCGCCGAGCGCCTCGCGCGTCTTCGCGAGCAGGCGATATTCGGGGCGGAAATCATGGCCCCATTGCGAGACGCAATGCGCCTCGTCGATCGCCAGCCGGGTCACGCCGAGGCGGCGCAGGCGGCCGACCAGCCCCTCGCCGGCCAGGCGCTCGGGCGAGACGAAGAGCAGGCGCAGTTCGCCGGAATTCAACTTGTCCCAGGCCTCGCCCGCCTCGCTCTCGCTGTTCATCGAGTTCAGCGAGGCGGCGGCGACGCCGGCCCGGGTCAACTGCCCGACCTGGTCGCGCATCAGCGCGATCAGGGGCGAGACGACCAGCGTCAGCCCGCCCGCCACCAGCGCCGGGAGCTGGTAGCACATCGACTTGCCCGAGCCGGTCGGCATCACCGCGAAGACATCGCGGCCTGCGAGCGCGGCCTCGATCACTTCCCATTGGCCGGGACGGAAATCATCGTAGCCGAACACGGATTTGAGGATCGCGCGGGCGGCTGATTCGCGGGACTGCGGCATGGCGCAGGGTGTGCCCGAGGCCGGACCGGATGGAAAGCCTCAGATGGATTCCGCAGCGTTCGGCTCAACCCGCATCGCGAAGGACCGAACCGTGCCGGTCGGCGCGGGCCTGCGCGATTTCGCCCAGGAAGACGGCGATCGAGCGCTCCAGCTCCTGAGCCAGCCGCGAGGTTGCCTTGATCCGCTCGTCAGTCTGCTGGGCGAGCGCCGCAGCCTCCCCGGCCAGCCCCTCGACCAGCGCCGCGTGGCGCGCGATCGCATCGACGCCCGACGACGAGGTCTCGGCCTGCGCCGCGACCGCCTCGATCCGGTTGTGCTGGCCGGCCGCCGACGCGGCCACGAGGCGGGCGCTGGCCTGCATCGCCTGCATCGTGCTGCCGAGTTGCTCCACCGCACCGTCGATGGCGAGGCTCGCGCTGACCACCTCGTCGATGCCCTGGCGGATCGTTTCTGTCGCGCTGTTGGTTGCCGTCGCCAGCGACTTGACCTCGGCGGCGACCACCGCAAAGCCGCGCCCGGCCTCGCCGGCGCGCGCCGCCTCGATGGTGGCGTTCAGCGCCAGCAGGTTGGTCTGCGCCGCGAGGCTGCGGATCAGCTCGACCACGTTGCCGATGCGGCCATTGGCCTGCCGAAGCATGGCGACGTTTCTGGCGATCCCCTCGCAACCGGCGCCGGCCTCGTCGGCCGCGCGGCTGGACTGGGCGGTCTCGACCGTGATCTCGGCACAGGACAACCCGAAGGCGCGCGTTGCGGCGACGATTTCGGCAACGGAGGCGGCGACCTGCTCGGGCCGGCGCTGGGTTTCAGCCACCGCCGACAGCGTTTCGCTGGCCTTCGCCGACATCTCGCTCGAAAAGCCGGAAATGTCGCTCATGCTGACCTCTATCGCTGAAATGCGCTCGGCGATGCCGTTGCGAAATGCCTGCTCGACCTGCCGGATGCGCTCGCCGGTATGCTGGTCGATCGCCTCGTCGAAGCGGGCGATCGAATAGGAGATGTCGGTCAGCATCAGCTTGCAGAAGACGCGCAGCGCGTCGTCGATCGACCCCCAGCGCCGCTTCCAGCCCTTCACGATGACCGACGAGAAATTCGAGAAATCCTCGAGGAAGAACAGCGGATAGTCGGCCAGCAGAATGTCGTGCTGGTTGGCCCGGCTTACGATGCGGCGCTTGGCGGCAACGTAATCGGCGTCGAAGCGCAGCGAAAACAGCATCCGGTACTTCGCCTGCTCGTCGCGGTGCAGCTGTCGGTCCCGGTTGAGCTTGTCGCGCCCGAAGGTCGTGCTGTAGAGCGTCTCGATCGACGCATCGAAATGCGGCGACAGCAATGCAAGCAGGCGGCTCGCAATCTCTTTCTCCGCGGCCGAGAACATGTTCGGGGAGGGCTGCATGGTTGCCAGCCTTGACACGGAATGGTTAACCGCTGCTCAACCACGAACGCCTTTGCTCGCCACGGTTGTTTGTCAATCGAGGCGTTCGATCTGGCCGGGTGTGACCGCGAGCCGTTGCGCGCCCGCGGGCAGATCGCCGAACAGGGCCGCGTCGGCCCCGGTCATCCAGACCTGGCAGCCCAGAGCCGTGAGCCCCTCGTAGAGCGCGGCGCGCCGGCGTGGATCGAGATGGGCGGCGATCTCGTCGAGCAGGACGAGCGGGCTCAGGCCGCTCATCGCCGCGACCAGCCTGGCATGGGCCAGCACGAGCCCGATCAGCAGCGCCTTCTGCTCGCCGGTTGAGCCCTGCCCTGCGGGAATGCCCTTGGGACCGTGTCGAACCTCGAGATCGGAGGCCTGCGGACCCGTCAGCGTGCGCCCGGCCGCACGGTCGCGCGTACGGCCCTGGCGCAGCAGGGCGCGGTAGCCATCTTCAGCGTCGAGCGCCGCGCCGCGCGCCACCAGAAGGTCGATCTCGCCCGAGAGCGCGATGCCGGCATGGGGAAAGGGCGAGGCGTCGTCGCGCGTCTCGGCGATGATGGCCGATAGCCGCGCCACCGTCTCGGCGCGCGCCGCGGCGACCGCGACGCCGAGCTCGGCGATCTCGCGCTCGATGGCGTCGAGCCATTGGGTCTGGCCCGGATTCTCCTCGAGGATGCGGTTGCGCGAGCGCAGCGCCTTTTCGAGCGCGTTGGAGCGCGTGCCATGCACGGGGTCGACCGCCAGAACCAGCCGGTCGAGGAAGCGGCGGCGGTCGCCGGCGGCGCCCCGAAACAGACCGTCGAGATCGGGCGTCAGCCAGACGACGCGTAAGTGCTCGCTGAAGGCAAGCGCCGAGCCGGCGGGCGCACCGTCGATCCGGGCGAGGCGGGCGCGCTTGCCGTCTGCGTCCGCAGGGCCCAGGCCGACACCGAGGCGGGCTCCGTCATCGTCCAGCGCGATCGAGACCGCGAAGGCGCCGTCGCCATCCTGCCTGGCCATCTCCGCCAGATCCGCGCGTCGCAGGCCGCGGCCGGGCGAGAACAGCGACAGAGCCTCGAGGATATTGGTCTTGCCGGCTCCGTTCTCGCCGACGAGCGCAATGATTTGGCCCCCGATCGGCAGATCGAGGGCCTGATAGGAGCGGAAATCCTGCAGGATCAGGCGCGCGACGGCGGCCACGGCGCGATGGCGCCTAGACGCGCATCGGCATCAGCACATAGAGCGCAGAGGCCCCCTCGCGATCCTGGATCACCGTCGGCGAACCCGGATCGGCCAGCTTGAGCAGGGCGGTGTCGCCGTCGAGCTGCTGGGCGATGTCCATCAGGTAGCGGGCGTTGAAGCCGATATCGAGCGGGCTCGAATCGTAGTCGACCTCGATCTCCTCGGTCGCCGAGCCGGAATCGGGATTGGTGACCGAGAGCGTCATCCGGCCATCGGCCATGGAGAGCTTCACGGCGCGGCCGCGCTCCGACGAGATCGTCGAGACGCGATCGACGGACGCCGCGAAATCACCCTTGTCGACCGTCAGGCGCTTGTCGTTGCCGCTCGGGATGACGCGCTGATAGTCCGGGAAGGTGCCGTCGATCAGCTTCGAGGTCAAAACGACATCGGCAGTGGCGACACGGATCTTGGTCGCGGAGAGCTCGACCACGACCTCGCTCTGGCCATCCTCCAGCAGCTTCTGGATCTCGGCGACGGCCTTGCGGGGCACGATCACGCCGGGCATGCCGACCGAGCCCTGCGGCGCGGCGGTGTCGACGCGGGCCAGGCGGTGGCCGTCGGTGGCGACCGCGCGCAGGACCGGGCGGCCGTCGACATCGATGGTGTGGAGATAGATGCCGTTGAGATAGTAGCGCGTCTCCTCGGTCGAGATCGCGAACTGGGTCTTGTCGATCAGGCGCTTGAGTTCGCCGGCCGGCAGCTTGAAGCTGTGGGCCATCTCGCCGGCGGTGATGTCGGGAAAATCGCTCTCGGGCAGGGTCTGGAGCTGGAAGCGCGAACGCCCCGAGCGCAGCACGAGGCCGGTGTCGCCGGTCGTCTCGAGCGAAACCTGCGCGCCGTCGGGCAGTTTGCGCACGATGTCGTAGAGCGTATGCGCCGGAACGGTGGTCGCGCCAGGCTCGGCCACATCAGCCGCCACCGTCTCGACGACCTCGATGTCGAGATCGGTCGCCTTCAGCTTCAGCCCGGCATCGGTGCCGCTGAGCAACAGGTTCGACAGGATCGGGATCGTGTTGCGGCGCTCCACCACGCGATGGACGTGGCCCAGCGACTTCAGCAGGGTGGAGCGTTCGACAGTGACCTTCATCTTCAAGTCTTCTGGCGTGTCTGCGCCCGCAGCGAATGCACGGGCCTCATGAATGGCCGCCGACATTGCCGGAGGCCAGCGCGAGGCGCAAGGGCACCTTGGCTGCAACCACAACCAAAATGCCGCGCTGCGAAACGCGCCCGGCCGAACGCCGGCCGAGCACGCTCTCGCATGTCTTCACCGCTCCCGCATGCCTTCATTCCTGCAGCATGCGCTTCAGGAGATCGACCTCGTCATGCAGCGAGCGATCCTCGGTGATCGCCTTCTCGATCTTGCGCACGGCATGCAGGACCGTGGTGTGGTCGCGTCCACCGAATCTGCGGCCGATCTCCGGCAGGGAGCGCGGCGTCAGCGCCTTGGCGAGATACATCGCGATCTGGCGCGGCTTGACCACGGCTGCGGTGCGACGCTCCGAGAGGATGTCGGCGCGGCTGACGTTGTAGCGGGTCGCGACCAGCTTCTGGATGTCCTCGATCTTGACGCGGCGCGGCTCGCGGGTGCGAACGAGGTCGCGAATGGCGGCTTCCGCCGTCTCCAGCGAGACGGGCTGGCCCGACAGCGTCGCGTGGGCGAGCAGACGGTTGGCGGCGCCGTCGAGATCGCGCCCATTGGTGGCGACGACGCGGGCGACATAGGTCACGACATCGGGATTGACCTGGAAATTCGGATGGGCCGCCTGCAGCGTCTCCAGCCGGTTGCCCAGGATCGTCGCCCGCAGCGCCTCGTCGAGATCGCCGACCTCGACCACGAGCCCGCCGCCGAGACGCGAGCGGATGCGCTCGTCGAGCGCCTCCAGATCATTGGCCATGCGGTCGCCGGCGACGACGATCTGCTTGCCGGCGTCGATCAGCGCGTTGATCGTATGGCCGAACTCCTGCTGGATCGACTTGCCCTGAATAAACTGGACGTCGTCGACGACGAGCAGGTCGATGCCGCGCAGCTTCTCCTTGAAGGCCAGCGCCGTCTGCGACTTCAGCGCGGCGACGAAGCCGTACATGAAGCGGTCGGCGGTGAAATAGGCGACGCGCTTGCCCTGGCTGCGCGCCTCCTGCGCGATCGCCTGGAGCAGATGCGTCTTGCCCAGCCCAACCCCGGCATGGATGTAGAGCGGGTTATAGGGAGTGGTGCCGGCAGGCGCCGCCGCGATGCGCTCGGCGGCGGCGAAGGCGAGCTGGTTCGACTTGCCGACGATGAAGGCCTGGAAATTCATCCGCCGGTCGAGCAGCGTGCCGCAGGCATCGACCAGGTCGCGCTCGCCGAGCTCGGCGGCCGCGATGCCGGTCGCGGGGGCCGGCCTTGGCTCCGTGGGGGCGGCGACCGTCGCGCGGCCGCGCAGCGGCACGATCTCGGCGGGCGGCTGGCTCATGTCGCGCGAGACCTGGCGGACGGAGAGCATGACGCCGTTCAGGCCCGCCAGTTCGGCCATGCAGTTGACCCGCAGCCGCTCGGCATAGTGCGACTCGAGCCAGCTCTTCAGAAACCGGGTCGGCACCGTCAGATAGGCGACGCCGTCGACGATGCTGCCGAGTTCGACACGGGCAAACCAGCTCGAGAACACATCCTCGCCGAGTTCCGCCCGCAGGCGCCGCCGCACACGGTCCCAGGCCTCTCCTGCCGAGGCCTGAATGACCACCGGCGCCTCATCGATCTGGCGAGCCTGCTCTGCGAAACCCTTTCCCACCGACGCCGACACAACCTCCACCGTATCGTCCATCCGCCGCCGTTCGAACATCATTTGCCCCATTTCTTCGACACTTCGCGCGCCAGATCCGGCCGCCTCCGAGAGGCCGCCGAACCGGTGCTGTTTTGACCGGTCATAGGACAGGGGTTCCTGCGGATGATGGCCCGCGGGTTTTCCGGTCCGTTCTGATCGATTACGCTGGAAAGGCTCGTCGCAGGACGAAGCCGCACTTCATCTCACGCTAGAAAAAGATAAAGAGCGTCATCCTCCAACCCCCGGGTTGCGAGCCAAGAACCGATAATCCTGTGGAAAGGCCGGGCGTCCATCGCTGTCCAACCGGCGTTGAAAAGGACCTTACAGGGCGCTCTCGAAGGCCTGCAATACGCCCATTGTTCGCTACCCGAGAGTCACCCCCCGGAAGGCCCGTCGTGACCCACCGGCAGCCGGCTCGCAATTGGTTGTGGGACTTAAGATTTTCTTCATGAAGGCGATGCCGGGGAGGGCGCGAATCTTTTTTTTCGCGCCGCGAGGCGCGGTGCCCCAGAGTCGCCGGGATTCCCCGCGGTCGAATCCTTTGCCCGCTAATGGCCTGAAAAATATGAGCTTTTGCTGCGCGGTCGCGGGGGCTCCGGAGAGCGTTTTTCCGCCCCGAAAGCCCTGGGGGAGTCAAGCCCGTAAAGGGTCGGAAAGATTGCGGAATCGCGCTTCGGGACGATCGTTTTCGATCATGTTTTCACTGTGGCGCAACGGCCACGAGCAGACCCCGGAACGACAAAAAGCCCGGCGTGAAGCCGGGCTTTTCAAACGTCTGATATACGATGCCGCAGCTGGCGATCAGGAGGCGAGAGCGCCGATCCGATGGGCCAGGCGCGAGACCTTCCGCGAGGCGGTGTTCTTGTGCACGATGCCCTTCTGAGCGGCGCGCATGATCTCGGGCTGGGCGGCCTTCAGGGCGTCGGAAGCGGCGCCCTTGTCGCCGGAGGCGATCGCCTCTTCGACCTTGCGCAGGAAAGTGCGCATCCGCGAACGGCGCGCCTTGTTGACCTCGGTGCGGCGCTCGATCTTGCGCGTCGCCTTTTTGGCCGACGTCGTATTGGCCATCGGATACGTCCTCGTCTTCTGCATCGCGACCGGGCGCCTGGCAATTGCCTGGCGGGACACGACCGCTACCGTGATGGAAATGCTGGAGCGACGACCGATGCTTTCGCGGGCCGTCGCGAGTGGGTGGCGTATAGTCTCAAGCCAGGTTCGCGTCAACGAGGAATTGCCGGCGCCACCGAAGAATCGCGCCGGGACCGACGCTCGATCAGCCAGCCGGCGCCAGGAAGCGGGCGAAGCTGCCCAGATCGACATTGCCGCCGCTGATGATCACGCCGACGCGCTTGCCTTCGACGGGCACGGCGCCGGTGAAGGCGGCCGCGGCGGCGAGGCAGCCGGTGGGCTCGACGACGAGCTTCATCCGCTCGGCGAAAAAGCGCATCGCCGAGACCAGGGCCTCGTCGCTGACGGTGACGATGTCCTCGACCAGGGCCTGGATGATCGGGAAGGTGTAGTCGCCCAGGAAGGGCGTTTGGGCGCCGTCGGCGATGGTCTTGGGAACGGCGATCTTGACGATCTTTCCCGAGCGCAGCGATTGCTGGCCGTCATTGCCGGCCTCCGGCTCGACGCCGAAGACCCGGCAGGTGGGATTGAGCGCCTTGGCGGCGAGCGCGCAGCCGGCGAGCAGCCCGCCGCCGCCCAGGCACACCAGCAGCATGTCGAGGGGCCCGGCGTCCTCGATCAGCTCCTTGGCCGCCGTGCCCTGCCCGGCAATGACGTCGGGATGGTCGTAAGGCGGGATCAGCGCGAGGCCGCGCGTCTGCGCAAGCTCGGCGCCGATCGCGAGCCGGTCCTGGGTGTAGCGGTCATAGGTGATGACTTCGGCGCCATAGCCGCGGGTGGCGGCGACCTTCGCCGCGGGAGCGTCGAGCGGCATGATGATCGTGGTGGGCACGCCGAGCAGGCGGCCGGCATAGGCGATCGCCTGGGCATGGTTGCCGGAGGAGAAGCTGACGACGCCCGCCTTCTTCTGCGCCGGCGACAGCGCCGCGATGGCGTTGTAGCCGCCGCGGAATTTGAAGGCGCCCATGCGCTGCAGGTTCTCGGGCTTGAAGACGAGATTGGCGCGCGTGCGCTCATTGGCGGTGCGCGAGGTCAGGGCCGGGGTTCGGTGGGCGACGCCCTGGAGGCGGCCAGCCGCGATTTCGACATCGGCATAGGTCGGGAGGACGAGACCGGTCTCGGTCGGCTTGAGGGCGGCGGTCATGGGCGATCCTGTGTGAGGGCTTCGAGCCATCGTGCGGCCGGCGCGATCCCCGCTCCAATCAAACTCTGTGACGCCAACCATGCCCGCGACAGGGCTGGACGGCTCGGGCGGTCAGCGGTTCTTGAAGTCGGGCTTCCGCTTCTCGGCGAAGGCACTCATGCCTTCCTTCTGGTCCTGCGTGGCGAAAAGCGACGAGAACAGCCGGCGCTCGAAGCGGACGCCTTCGGCCAGCGTGACCTCGAAAGCGCGGTTGACGCTCTCCTTGACCATCAGGGCCGAGGGCAGCGATTTGGCGGCGATGGCATCTGCGGCCTTCATCACCTCGGTCATCAGATCGGCGAGTGGCACGATGCGGGCCACCAGCCCGGCGCGCTCGGCTTCGGCTGCATCCATCATCCGGCCGGTGAGGCAGAGATCCATCGCCTTCGCCTTGCCGATCGCGCGGGTCAGCCGCTGCGTGCCGCCGGCGCCGGGGATGACGCCGAGATTGATCTCGGGCTGGCCGAATTTCGCGTTGTCGGCGGCGATGATGAAATCGCACATCATGGCGAGCTCGCAGCCGCCGCCGAGCGCGAAGCCCGCGACACCGGCGATGATCGGCTTGCGGCGCTGGCCGACGCGGTCCCAATCGGCGAATTTGTCGTCGAGATAGGTCTCGGGGTACGTCCGCCCCTGCATCTCCTTGATGTCGGCGCCGGCGGCGAAGGCCTTCTCCGAGCCGGTCAGCACGATGCAGCCGATGCCGGCGTCGCGCTCGAAGCCATCGAGCGCCGTGTTGATCTCGGCGATGAGCTGTCCGTTCAGCGCGTTCAGCGCCTGGGGCCGGTTCAGCGTGATGACGCCGACCTTGCCCTTCGTCTCGACGAGAATGGTCTCATAAGCCATGGCAGCCTCCCGGGATGGTCTCTTGCCGTCGAGCTTTAACGGGGCGGGCTGCGGTGGTCCATGCGCGCCGGTGCAAGGCGGGCTGTGCTGCGACGGGGAGATGCAGCGGGACCGAATGGATCCGGCACAGGGGTCAGCGCGTATCCTCCACACGACCGCAAACCCCGCCGGAGGATATTCCTGATGCGCGCGCCGATCATCGCCCTCCTCGCCGGGCTCCTGCTCACCGGTTGTGCCTCGGCCGGGCTCCAGAGCAGCAATGCGCCGCAGCCCGCCAAGCCGGTCGCGGTCGAGCGGCTCTATACCGGGCTCTGGCACGAATTCGCCCGGCGTCCGATGGCCATCACCGATGGCTGCGTCGCCGGCGCGACCGAGTACAAGCGCGACGCGCAGGGACGGATCGAGGTGCTCGATTCCTGCCGGATGGGGACGCCCTCGGGCGAACTCAAGACGATCGGCGGGCCGGGCGAGATTCTCGATCCCGGCACCAATGCGAAGCTGCGCGTGACCTACACGCTCTTCGGCGTGGTGCCGATCGTGCGCGACTACTGGATCCTCGACCGCGCCCCGGACTACAGCTGGTTCATCTCGGCCGATCCGACCTTCACCGATCTCTACATCTTCGTGCGCGATCCGAAGATGAGCCCGGCGCTGCGCCGCCAGCTGGTCCAGCGCGCCGCCGCGCTCGGCTATGACGTGTCGAAGCTGGAATATCCCGAGCTGCCCCGGCGCTGAGGCAGGCCCCCGCGCCCGGCGCGTCAGCGCCGCGGCGCGCGGGGCTGGCAGGTCTCGCAATAGAAGGTCGAGCGGCCGGACTGGACGAGCCTGCTGACGAGGCTGCCGCAGCCCGGTGCCGTGCAGGGCTCGCCCTCGCGGTCATAGACCTTGAAGCGGTGCTGGAAATAGCCGAGCGAGCCGTCGGCATGGGCGAAGTCGCGCAGGGTCGAGCCGCCTGAGGCGATCGCCTCCTCCAGCACCTCCCGGATGATCTGCGCCAGCGCATGCGCCGCGGGGCGGGGCCGGCCCGTCGGCGTGGCGATCGAGCCCGCCTCGGCTTCCGGATGGAGACCGGCGCGGAACAGCGCCTCGCAGACATAGATATTGCCTAAGCCCGCGACGAGGCGCTGGTCGAGCAGGGCGGCCTTCAGCGGCGCGAACTTGCCCGCGAAGAGCTGCGCCAGCGTCTCGCCGGAGAGTTCGTTGCCGAGCGGCTCGATGCCCATGCCGGCAAAATGCTTGGAGGTCGCGAGCTCGGCACGCGGCACGAGGTCCATGAAGCCGAAGCGGCGGACGTCGTTATAGGTGATGCGGGCGCCCGACCCCATGTGGAAGACGACATGGTCGTGGATCAGGTGCCGGCCGATCTCGTTGTAATAGGCCCCCGGCTCCACGGAAGGGGTGCCGGGGGCCTCGACCACGAAGCGCCCGCTCATGCCGAGATGCATGATCAGCGCCTGGCCGTCGTCGAGATCGGCGATCAGATATTTCGCACGCCGCGACAGGGCCTCGACGCGCCGGCCGGTCAGGCGGGCGGCGAAGCGCTCCGGCAATGGAAAGCGCAAATCCGGCCGGTTCTGCTCGACCCGCTGCAGCGTCTCGCCCAGCATGGCCGGCTCCAGCCCGCGCCGCACCGTCTCGACCTCGGGAAGCTCGGGCATCTCACATACTCTCCGGTCGGCCTGCGTCGAGAGGGGCCGCGACAAGCCCCGCTGGTTTGGCTATGCATCGCCCCAGGCAAAGACAAGACAGATTGCACAGGATCGGACCGATCGTGACAGCAGCTTCCGACACCACCCATTTCGGTTTCGAGACCGTGCCGCTGGCCGAGAAGCAGGCCAAGGTCGACGACGTCTTCCACAAGGTCGCCGCCCGCTACGATGTGATGAACGATCTCATGTCCGCGGGCCTGCACCGGGCCTGGAAGAGTGCGCTGCTGACGGCGATCAACCCGCCGAAGGACCGGCCCTTCCGGCATCTCGACGTGGCCGGCGGCACGGGCGACGTCGCCTTCTCGGTGCTGGAGGCGGGCGGACCGCAGACGCAGGTCACGGTGCTCGACATCAACGCGGAGATGCTGAGCGTCGGGCGCGACCGGGCGGCCAAGCGCTTCCCCGACGACGACCGCATCGCCTTCATCCAGGGCAATGCCGAGGAACTCGGCCTGCCCGACAATCATTTCGACGCCTATACGATCGCCTTCGGCATCCGCAACGTGCCGCGCATCGACAAGGCCCTGTCGGAAGCCTACCGGGTGCTCAAGCGGGGCGGGCGGTTCCTGTGCCTCGAGTTCAGCCATGTCGACGTGCCGCTGCTCGACAAGGTCTACGAGGCCTATTCCTTCAACGTCATCCCGCCGATGGGGCGGATGGTGACCGGCGAGGCCGAGCCCTACCAGTATCTGGTCGAGTCGATCCGCAAGTTCCCGCGCCCGCAGGCCTTCGCCGGCATGATCGAGGCCGCCGGTTTCCGCCGCGCGAAGTTCACGCCGATGACCGGCGGCGTCGTGGCGCTGCATTCGGGCTGGAAGCTGTGAGGCGTACCTTTCATCGCGCCGTCGTCCCGGGCGACCGAAGGGAGACCCGGGACCCATTCCTGAACCGTTCCGGCATGGGTCCCGGGTCTGCGCTTCGCTCCGCCCGGGACGACGGCGCGCTTGGGTTCACAGATGAAGCCGAAGCGCCGACGGGCGTTCTCCCATGATCTCTTCCCTCTTCCATCTCGCACGCACCGCCCGCGTCGGCTTCGTGCTGGCGCGCGAGGGCGCGCTTGCCCTGGTCGATCCGTCCGTGCTGCCGCCGCTGGCGCGCGGGCTGATCCGGATCGGGCGTCTGATCGAGCGGCGCGAGGCTGGCACCTCTGCGACAAGGCTCGCCGCGGCCCTGACGCGCCTTGGTCCCTCCTATGTGAAATTCGGGCAGTTCCTGGCGACGCGGCCGGACGTGGTCGGCATGAAGATTGCCTCCGACCTCTCGGCCCTTCAGGACCGGATGCCGCCCTTCCCCGCCGCGCAGGCGCGCGCGATTGTCGAGGCCGCCCATGGCCGGCCGGTCGAGCAGGTCTTCGCCTCTTTCGGCGAGCCCGTGGCTGCGGCCTCGATCGCGCAGGTGCACCGCGCCCGGCTGAACGACGGCCGCGAGGTCGCCGTGAAGATCCTGCGGCCGGGCATTCGCGACCGTTTCCAGCGCGATCTCGGCGCGATGCGCTTCGGCGCGGAACTCGCCGAGCGACGCTCCGCAGAGGCGCGCCGCCTGCGCATGACCGGCGTGGTCGAGACGCTGGCGCGCTCGGTGACGATGGAGATGGATCTGCGGCTGGAGGCCGCCGCGCTGTCGGAATTCGCCGAGAACACCAAGGACGACGCCGATTTCCGCGTGCCCCAGCCCGACTGGCAGCTGACCGCGCGCGAGATGCTGGTCGACGAGTGGATCGACGGGGTCCGCCTGTCGGACATCGAGGGCCTGCGTGCGGCCGGCCACGATTTGCCGACGCTGGGGCGCATCGTCATCCAGTCCTTCCTGAAGCATGCGATCCGCGACGGCTTCTTTCATGCCGACATGCATCCGGGAAACCTGTTCGTCGATGCCCAGGGCCGGCTGGTGGCCGTCGATGGCGGCATCATGGGGCGGCTGGGCCTGAAGGAACGGCGCTTTCTCGCCGAGATCCTGCTCGGCTTCATCACCCGCAACTATACCCGCGTCGCGGAGGTGCATTTCGAGGCCGGCTATGTACCGGTTCATCACGACGTCGCCGATTTCGCGCAGGCGATCCGCGCTGTCGGCGAGCCGATCCATGACAAGAGCGCCGACCAGATCTCGATGGCGAAGGTGCTGACGCTGCTCTTCGAGATCACCGGCATGTTCGACATGGCGACGCGCACCGAGCTCGTCATGCTGCAGAAGACCATGGTGGTGGTCGAGGGCGTGGCGCGCACGCTCGATCCGCATCTCGACATGTGGAGCACGGCCGAGCCGGTGGTGCGCGACTGGATCACGCAGAATCTCGGCCCGCTCGGCCGGGTTCAGGAGGCCGGGCGCGGGGCAGGGTCGCTGCTGGGAAGCCTGTCGCGCCTGCCCGAGACGGTCGCCCGCGCCGAACGCGTGCTCGGCCAGCTCGAGGACGCCTCGCGCCACGGCTTCTCGCTCGACGAGCGCAGCGTCGCCGCGATCGGCCGCGCCGAGGCGCAGCGCAACCGCTGGGGCAACTGGGCGCTCTGGGTGATCGCAGGCCTGCTCGCCTGGGCGGTGCTGGGGTAACCCTGTCATTCCGGGGCTTCGCGGAGCGAAGAACCCGGAATCCACGGCTTGGCGTGGCCCACCCAGCTTCCCGATCCGGAATTTCGAGAATGTATGCCCCTCGCCCGGTCGTGGGTTCCGGGTTCGCCGCTGTCGCGGCGCCCCGGAATGACAGGCGGCTCAGCCGCAATTGGCCCTGTCGGCCGGCATCTCGGCGGCGATCATCCAGTTCGTGCCGAAGCGGTCGCGCAGCATGCCGAAGCGGGGCGCCCAGAAGGTTTCCTCCATCGGCATCTGGATCGTCGCGCCGTCCGACAGGGCGGCGAAGAGGCGCTCGGCCTCGGCGATCTCGGGGACGTTGACCGACACCGAGACGCTGCGCATCGGGCCATCGCTGCGCTCGGGCGGGGCGTCGGAGGCCATCAGCATCTGGCCGTCGAGCTCCAGACAGGCATGCATGATCTTGTCGACCCAGTGCGCACCGACATGGGCTTCGGCCGGCGTGCCGCGATGGTCCATCATGGCGACGATCCGGCCGCCGAAGACGGTTTCATAGGTGGTGAAGGCCTCGTGGCAGTTGCCGTCGAACATCAGATAGGGGGCGATCTTCATCGGTCTCTCCTTCGGACGGACGCGGGTGATCAGGCCACGCGGCGGTATTGAGCCGTCATGAACTCGGTCCAGCCGCCGCTCCCGTCGGGCGTGTAGGAGGTCAGCATGCGGTGATCGGGGCCGACGATCGTGATGACGTCGCGATAGGGGATGACGGCGCCGTCGCCCATCATGTTCGGGCCCGAGGATTCGAGCGTCAGCACGTTGGCGGCTTCGTCGAGTGTGCCCTCGTAGAGCCAGTGATGCGTCATCATCGAGCCGATGAAACTGCCGACGAAGCGACCCTTCACGGGGTCGAAGCCCAGCGTCATCAAGGTCCTGCCGGTCGTGCCGTCGGGCAACTCGCCCTCGCCTTCGCCGAGCGTCCAGAGCCCGCCGAGCGAGCGCACGGTTTCCCGGCCCTTCGACTTTTGCGGCGGCTGGTCCGGCCCCATGGCGCAGTCCATTTCCGAGGTCCATTCGCCGACCAACTGGTTCAGCCAGTCGTGCTCCTTCTGCGGTTTGGCGAACATCGGCTTGTCCTTCCTGCTTGCTGTCGTTCCTCAGATCTCGTCAGGAGCGGCGTTCGGCTGCAGCTTTCATCGCGGCAAGGCCCACCTCGAAATCGCCGCCGACCATCCTGTCCATGTTCATGAAGACATGGATGATCTTGCCAAGAAACGGCGTCGGCCCAGTCATCGACCAGACGACATTCGTGATCTGGCCCTGAGGCTGCAGCGCAAAGACGGCCTCGTTGTGAGCCTCGAAGGGCGCGGCGAAATCGAGCTTGAGCGCGACCTTGGTGGGCACCGCCTCGACGATCTCCATGCTGCCTTTGCCGACATTCTTGTCGCCCTCCCAGGCATAGCGCGCGCCGACGCCGCTTTCTGCGCCGCTGAAGCTGCGCTTCATGGCCGGGTCCTTCTTCTCCCAGGGCGACCAGGCGCTCCAGGCCCTGAAATCGGCGATCAGCGGCTGGATGCGCTCCGGCGGCGCATTGATCGCAATCGAGCGCTGGACCTGAAAACTGTCGGGTTTCGTCGCGGCGAGGATCAGCACGATCGCGACTGCGACGACGACAAGCGCCAGAAGGCCGAGCAGAACAGTTTTCACGATGGCAGCTTCCTTCAAGCAAGGCGCTTTTTCCCGCGTCGGGCGAGCGTCTTGGTTAACCGTACGGTTTAGTAAAAGAGAGCCTGTCCGGAGTCAACCTGTTCGCCCTGTCAGGCTCAGGCAGTTGTCACGCGACCGCGGCCACGGCTAAAAGCTCGGCCGAACGAGAGGACGCCCCCCGCCCATGACGTTCGAAATCGCCGCCACACCCGCCGCCGCCGTCGACCGGCTCGAAAGCCTCTATGGCGAGGCCCGGGCCGCGCTGCGCCGCGACCTGCAGCGCTTCTTCGACACGGGGCAGGCGCCAACGGCAGACGAGCGCGCGGCTTATCGCTACCCGCTGCTGCGCGTGACCTATGAGCCGTCGCAGCTGCCCACCGCGACCCGGCGCGGCTATGCCAAGTTCGCGGCACCGGGCGTCTATTCGACCACGGTGACGCAGCCGGCCGAGTTCCGCGCCTATCTACTCGACCAGCTTGAGCCGCTGGTCGGAGAGTACGGCGCGACGATCGAGACCGGCATCAGCGACCAGGAGATCCCCTATCCCTATGCACTCGACGGCGGCGACGAGCTTGGTCGGGGCAAGGTCACAGCGGCCGAGCTGGCGCGGCATTTTCCGACGCCGTTGCTCTCGCTCGTTGGCGACGAGATCGCCGATGGCACCTTCGATATCGTCGAGGGGCAGCCGCGTCCGCTCTCGCTGTTCGACGCGGTGCGGGTCGACTACTCGCTGCGCCGGCTGGTGCATTACACCGGCACGGACTGGCGGGCGGTGCAGCCCTGGGTGCTGCTGACCAACTACCACCGCTATGTCGACCAGTTCGTGCGGCTGGGGCTGGCCGAGATCGAGGCCGGCACGGCGCTGGCCCTGGTGACGCCGGGCGGGGTGCGGATCGAGCGGGACGGGATCGATGTCAGCGCGGCCGAGCGCGTGATGTCGGCACCCTGGCACCGCTTCCAGATGCCGGCCTACCACCTGCTGCGCGAGAACGGGCAGGGCGTGACGCTGGTCAATATCGGCGTCGGCCCCTCCAACGCCAAGAACATCACCGACCATCTCGCGGTGCTGCGCCCGCATTGCTGGCTGATGGTCGGCCATTGCGGCGGACTGCGGCAGACGCAGATCATCGGCGATTACGTCCTCGCCCATGCCTATCTCAGGCAGGACGGCATCCTCGACGAGTTGGTGCCGCCGGACGTGCCCGTCCCTGCGCTGGCCGAGGTCCAGGTCGCCCTGCAGGAGGCCGCCGCCGAGGTGACCGGCGAGAAGGGCGACCAGCTCAAGAACCGGCTCCGTACGGGAACCGTGGTGACGCAGGACGACCGCAACTGGGAGCTGCGCTGGACCAAGGAGCGCCGGCGGATCAATCTGTCGCGCGCCATCGCCGTCGACATGGAATCGGGCACGATCGCGGCACAGGGCTACCGCTTACGCGTACCCTACGGCACGCTGCTCTGCGTCTCCGACAAGCCGCTGCATGGCGAGATCAAGCTGCCGGGCGCTGCCAACGCCTTCTACGAGCGCGCCGTCAGCGAGCATCTGCGGATCGGGCTCGCGGCGCTGGAGAAGCTCAAGAAAGCCGGCTCGACGATCCATTCGCGCAAGCTGCGCAGCTTCGACGAGCCGCCGTTCCGGTAGGGCCCCCGCGTTATCCGGAACCACGCCGTCATCCCGGGCTTGCCCCGGGATCCATCGGAGGGCTCCGGAGCCTTACGATGGATCCCGGAGCTACGCTGCTTCGCAGCTTGTCCGGGATGACGGTGTGGTTCCGAGGAAACCTAAACCGTGATCCGGTCGACCTCGGCGAGGTCATCGGCCGTCAGTGCCCAGTCGGCCGCCTTTACATTGGCGGCGATCTGCTCGGGCTTTGTCGCGCCGGCGATGACGCTGGAGACCACCGGCTGGGCCGCAAGCCAGGAGAAGGCGAGTTCCACCGGCGTCCTGCCGTGCGCCTCGCAGAAATCGGTCAGGGCCTCGATCTTCGTCCAGTTCGCATCGCTGAAGATCTGGCCGGCGCGCTCGGGCAGCTTGGTCAGGCGTGCGCCGTCGGGCATCGGAGCGTTGCGCTTGTATTTGCCGGTGAGGGCGCCGTTGGCGAGCGGGAAATAGGGCAGCAGACCCATGCCGTAATGGCTGAGCGCGGGGATCAGGTCCTTCTCGGCGCCGCGCTTGAGCAGGCTGTACTCGTCCTGCGCCGAGGCGAAGCCGGCGAGACGCAGATCGCGCGCAGTCCATTGCGCGTCCGCGACCTGCCAGGCCGGCATGTTGGAGCAGCCGACATAGCGGACCTTTCCTTCAGTCACGAGATCCTCGAGCGCGCGCAGCGTCTCGTCGATCGGGGTCAGCGGGTCGGGCGTGTGGAACTGATAGAGGTCGATCCAGTCGGTCTTCAGCCGCGAAAGCGACTCCTCGACGGCGCTGATGATGTAGCGGCGTGAACCGCCCTGCCCGCCATGGAACATCTTCATGCCGAACTTGGACGCCAGCACGATGTCCTTGCGGCGCGCGCCGAGCAACTCGCCGAGCACCCGTTCCGAACCCGCCTTCTCGCCATAGATGTCGGCGGTGTCGAACAGGGTGATGCCATGGTCGATCGCCGCATCGACGACCCTGGCCGCCGCCGCATCATCGATGCGTCCGCCAAAATTGTTGCAGCCGAGGCCGACAAGGGAGACGCGCAGGCCGGAACGGCCGAGATTACGGAACTGCATGGAAGAGGTCCTTCTGCCGGAAGGCTCACAGGACCAGAGCCGGGCCGCCGTCACAAGCACGGCCAGCGGCCAGCGCCGCTGCGCAGGACGCAAGGCGAGCGGGCGTCAAACGAACGGTTTGCCTCAGTGTGACATCAGGCAGCAGACGGGCGTGGTCTCGATCAGATCCTGCGTGACGCCGCCGAAGATCCATTCGCGCAGGCGGCTGTGGCCATAGGCGCCGGCAACGATGAGGTCGGCTCCCTGCTGCGCGACCTGTCGGGTGATCTCGTCGACGATGTATTCGCCGCTGTCGGGGCGCAGCACCGCGCGCGCCGCGATCCCGAACTGGGCGAGATAGCCGCAGACATCCTGCGCGCCGTCGTCCTCGGGATCGGCCCCGACCGCAAGCACGCTGACCAGTTCGGCCCGGACCAGAAACGGCAGCGCATCCTGGACGGCGCGCCGCGCCTCGCGCGTGTCCTTCCATGCGACGATCACGCTCTTGGCGGTCAAGGTTTCGACGCCCGGCGGAACCAGCAGGATCGGTCGCCCGAGCTCCATGACGATGTCGCCCGGCGCGACGCCCATGCGCCCCAGCGCCTGATCGTCTGGCCCCTGCCTTGCCATCACCACCAGATCAGCCGCACGCGACTGCGTCAGCGCGAAGGCGCGGGGTTGCTCGATCGCGCAGCGCCAGTCGAGCGCAACGCCCTGCGCAGCCTGGCGAAACAGGGCCTCAGCCCTGGCGAGATCCTCGATGACCACGCCGCGGGCGTTCTCGACGAGGACGGCGTCGACCATGCCGGTGCCGTCGCCATAATAGGGCAGATCGATCTGATCGGCGCCGATGCCGATCAGCCGGCAGGACAGGGCCCTGGCCAGCCCGGCGGCGAAACGGATCGTCGCCTGCGCACCGGTGCCGAGATGAACGGGCGTGAGCAGCGCGCCAAAACCCAGAGGCTGGGCGGCGGATCGGGCAGTCGGCATGGCCATCGTCTCCGTCGGAGAGGGTTGCTATGGCGGTGGGGGTCAGGCCGCAGCCGGCTTGCCCACGGGATGAATGGCCACGACCTTGTAGGGCAGGAAGTCGCCATCCTGCTCGCGGATCGAGACATATTCGCCGATCGTGAAGCGGTGGCGGTCGAGCTTGTAGCCGACCTCGTCGTCGTCGCTGGAGGCATCGTTGTAATCGATTCCCCAATTCGCGCCGCCCTCGCCGCCGGCCCGGTGCAGCAGCCAGCCATAGCGGTCAGGCTCACCGGGGTTGAAACGGCGAACGCGGCATTTGTCCCGCGCCGCCTGCCATTCCGCGGCCACCAGCCGGCCTTCGGCATCGAGCGGCGCGGTGATCTCGTAGCCGTCCCGGCTGTCGCCTTCAGGATGGGTGGGCGTGCGCCCCAGATGAAGCGAGATGCGCTGTAGCATGGTGCCGTTCCTTCGGTCTTCCGTTCGCCGATCTACTGTTTCATCGATCGCCACAGGGTGGATTGATCCAGCGCAAGATGCCGCCTGCGCCTTCGGGGCAAGCTGCCGCAACAGAACAACAGCCTGGAGGCTCGCCATGCTCGCATCGATCAAGAGTGTTTTCATCGCCTTCACGGAAGAAGGGCGCGGGGAGCAGAGCTCGGCCCTCGCTTACGCGATGTCCCTGTCGCAGCAGGCGGGCGCGCATCTGACCCTGCAGGCCGCCTCGATGCGCTATGGCGTGCCCGGCTCTCTGGTCGGCGCCTTCGGGGCCGAACTGATCAACCGCGAGAACCGCCGCATCACAGAACTGGCCGATGCCTTCGCGGAGAAGGCCAGGGGCCGCGCCGATCTCGCCGGGGTGACCTGCACGATCGAGACGCCGTCGCTGATCTACGCCAATCTCTGCGACCAGCTGCTCGCCCATGCGCGGGTCCACGATGTCAGCATCCTCGATCTCGAGAAGGACCCGGTGCAGCGCGACCGCGGGCTGATCGAGGCGGCGTTGTTCGACAGCGGGCGGCCCGTCCTGATCGTTCCGCCCGGCTGCGAGACGTTTTCGGCGAAGCGGATCCTGATCGCCTGGGATGGCGGCGCCTCGGCGGCGCGGGCCGTCGGCGATGCGATGCCCTTCCTGAGCGAAGCCGACGAGGTCGAGATTCTCACGGTCAGCGGCGAAAAAGATCTGTCGAGCAGCCTCGGCGGCACGGATCTCGCACCGCATCTGTCGCGGCACGGCATCAAGGTCACGGTTCGCAACGTGGCGTTGACGCAGCCCGACGTCGCCAGCGAGATCGCGCAGGCGGCGAAAGCCTTCGGCGCGGATCTGATCGTCTGCGGCGCCTACAAGCATTCCCGGCTGCGCGAATGGCTGCTCGGCGGCGTGACGCAGTCGCTGCTGAAGGACAGCACGCTGCCGATCCTGATGAGCCACTGAGAGCCGCCGCGGCGCGCCGACCAGGCAACGTTCAGAACAATAAAAAAGGGCGCGCCGCGAGGCTCGCCCTTTTTGATTTCAATGGCTCGGAAGGAAGCCGATCAGGCCACTTCGGCCTTCATCTTCTGCGAGCGCTTGCGCTCGTTGGGGTCGAGAACGCCCTTGCGCAGGCGGATCGACTTCGGGGTGACCTCGACCAACTCGTCATCGTCGATCCAGGCCAGCGACCGCTCCAGCGTCATGCGGATCGGCGGGGTCAGGCGCACGGCCTCGTCCTTCGAGGTGGTACGGATGTTGGTGAGCTTCTTGCCCTTGAGCACGTTCACCTCGAGATCGTTCTCGCGGGTGTGCTCGCCGACGATCATGCCCTGATAGACCTTCCAGCCGGGCTCGATCATCATCGGGCCGCGATCCTCGAGGTTCCAGAGCGCATAGGCCACGGCCTCGCCGGTCTCCATCGCGATCAGCACGCCGTTACGGCGGCCGCCGATCTCGCCCTTGTAGGGGAGATAGGCATGGAACAGCCGGTTCATGATCGCGGTGCCGCGCGTGTCGGTCAGCAATTCGCCCTGGTAGCCGATCAGGCCGCGCGTCGGGGCATGGAAGACCAGGCGCAGGCGGTTGCCGCCGGAGGGCCGCATCTCCAGCATGTCGGCCTTGCGCTCGGACATCTTCTGCACGACGACGCCGGAATGCTCCTCGTCGACGTCGATGATGACCTCCTCGATCGGCTCGAGCAGCTGGCCAGCCTCGTCGCGCTTGAGCACGACGCGGGGACGCGAAACGCCGAGCTCGAAGCCCTCGCGGCGCATCTGCTCGATCAGGATCGCGAGCTGGAGTTCGCCGCGGCCCGAGACGATGTAGCTGTCCTTGTCCTTGGCTTCCTCGATCTTCAGCGCGACATTGCCCTCGGCCTCCTTGAACAGGCGGTCGCGGATGACGCGGGTGGTGACCTTGTCGCCTTCCGTGCCGGCCAGCGGCGAATCGTTGACCATGAAGGTCATCGAGACGGTCGGCGGGTCGATCGGCTGGGCCTTGATCGGGGTCTCGACGGACGGGTCGCAGAAGGTGTCGGCGACGGAACCCTTCACCAGACCCGCGATGGAGACGATATCGCCGGGGATGGCCTCTTCGATCGGCGTGCGCTCGAGGCCACGGAAGGCCAGGATCTTGGTGATGCGGCCGCTCTCGACCAGCGTGCCGTCGCCCGACAGCACCTTGATCTGCTGGTTGGGCTTGGCCGAGCCGGAGACGACGCGACCGGTGATGATGCGGCCGAGATAGGGGTTGGCCTCGAGCAGCGTGCCGAGCATCCGGAACGGACCCTCCTCGATGCGCGGCTCGGGCACATGGCTGAGGATGAGGTCGTACATCGGGGCCAGGCCCTGGTCCTGCGGACCGGCGGGGTCATGGGCCATCCAGCCCTGCTTGCCCGAACCGTAGAGGATCGGGAAATCGAGCTGCTCGTCATTGGCGTCGAGCGCGGCGAAGAGGTCGAAGACCTCGTTGATCACCTCGGTGACGCGGGCGTCGGGCTTGTCGACCTTGTTGATCGCCACGATCGGCTTGAGGCCCAGCTTCAGGGCCTTCGACACCACGAACTTGGTCTGGGGCATCGGGCCCTCGGCGGCATCGACCAGCACGATGGCCGAATCGACCATGTTCAGGATGCGCTCGACCTCGCCGCCGAAATCGGCGTGGCCGGGGGTATCGACGATGTTGATGCGGACATCCTTCCAGACGACCGAGGTCGCCTTGGCCAGAATGGTGATGCCGCGCTCCTTCTCGAGCTCGTTGGAATCCATCACGCGCTCGATCACGCGCTGATTGTCGCGGTAGGTACCCGACTGCTGCAGGAGCTTGTCGACGAGCGTGGTCTTGCCGTGGTCGACGTGGGCGATGATGGCGATATTGCGCATGGACATGCGGGAAGGGCCTTTGTCATGGCCACAAGCCGGCGAGGATCGATGCCCTGCCGGCGCAGCCCGTTCACGAGGAAACTGGAATTCGCTGCGCTGCACATAACCCTTGACGGGCGTTTGGGCAACCACGAACGGCCCGCTCGCCGGGCGCAGGGTGAATCGCGTGCCGGCCCGGAGCCGCTTTGCCGGCTGCGTTCGGTCCTCGGAAGGCGGTCAACTGCCCCGCCTGTCGCCGTCACGACGTCAGATCTGGATAGCTGCGGCCCTGATCTTGGCCTCGACCACCGCGCGGCTGACCTGATCGAAGACCAGGCGGTAGGCCGCAATGGCCGAGGAATCGAGGTTGCCCTGGCCGAAATCGCCGAGAACCTCGAGCAGGATCGCATCGGCTTCGCCGCGGTAGCGGTCGAGCCTGTCCAGATCGGTCGTGCTGCGGATCTGCGGCAGGAGCGCCAGCAGGCGGTCGAGCCCCAGCATCGCCTGCCGCCGTCTTGCGGCGCTTTCGCGGCCGAGCAGGCCGGCCGCGCCGGTGCCAAACAGCGACAGCGCCATGACGCCGAGATAGAACCAGTCGCCATAGCGCTCGAAGAACGTCTTCTGTTCGCCGTCGATGAAGGCGGCGGCGCCGGGATGGACGGGCAGCGGCGCATCCTTGTCGGTCGCGGGCGCCTCGAGCCCCTGGATCTGCGGCAGTTCTGCGGCCAGCGTCACCCGCAGCGCCAGAAGCGCGCTGACGAGGTTTCCGACGACGTCCTCGTCGAGATCCTGCGAGGCGACCAGCCGCGAGGTGATCGCGATCGTCGGCAGGTTCTCCGACGGGCGCGGCGGATCGCCCCCGAGCGCGCCCCTGACGATCTCGCCGGTCTCGATGGCGCGCACCCGCGCCGCCAGCGCGTCGGCCTCGCGGATCGGGATCAGGACGGGGTCCTCGCCCCAGGCCGAGCGCAGCCGGGCGGTGCCGTCGCCATTGGCGCGTGCCCCCACCGCATTGACGGAAAAGAAGGCGTCGATGCGCCGTTCCCTGGCCGCGGGGACGATCTCGTCGGGCGTCAGGCCGATGATCGTCACCTCGGTGGGATCGACCTCGTACTGCGCCAGCACGAGCTTCAACAGCGCGATATTGCCGGCGGGATTGCGCACCACCCCGACCCTGCGACCGCGCAGATCGGCGATGCGGCCGATCGCGCTGTCCTTGTCAGTGATCAGGAAGGGGAAGGACCGACGCGTGATCAGCGCCGTATCGGCCTTGGCCGGCAGCGCGATATCAGGCCGCACGATGGCGAGATCGGCGTCGCCGCCATCGACCTTGCGGGCGCTCTCCTCCGAGCCTTCCGTCAGGATGAGCCTGAGGCGAATCTGGGATTTCTCGCGGTTGAGCCCCTGCACGAAGCCTGCCGCCATCCGGGCATCCTCGGAACCGAGCGGGCCGACGGCCAGTTTGAGCGTGCGCGGCTGATTGGCGACGTAGAAGATCGCGGCCGTCAAACCGGCCATCGCCAGCAGCCCCGCCAGGATCGTGAAACCGCGCCGTCCCTTGCCGAACACCCGTATCTGCCCGCCCTGCCGCGCCTCGACCCACCATCCGGCTCGTCGAGCATTGCTTCGTCTGTCATCATGTCGCAAGTGCGGCGCCGTTCACCTTCATGCTAGAGCCGTGCGATGGAACGTCCCGTGCCTCCCTTCGCGATCAAGATCTGCGGTCTGTCGACGCCGCAGACGCTGGATGCTGCCCTGACCGTCGGCGTCGAGATGATCGGCCTCGTGTTTCACCCGAGGAGCCCGCGCTTCGTCTCGGACATCCAGGCCCTCGAACTCGCCGCGATGGCGCGCGGCCGCGCCGAGATCGTGGCGCTGATCGTCGATCACGAGCCCGACGAGGCCCGCCACCTCGTCGAATGGCTGCGGCCCGACTGGCTGCAACTGCATGGGCAGGAAACGCCTGAGCGGGTCGGCGCCATCAAGGATGCGACCGGCTTGCGCGTCATGAAGGCGTTGGGCATCGCCACGCAGCATGATCTCGCCGCGATCGCGTCCTATCAGGAGGTCGCCGACCGCATCCTGCTCGACGCCAAGGCGCCGAAAGACGCCGCCTATCCGGGCGGGCATGGCAGACCGTTCGACTGGTCGATCCTGGCGGCGCTCGACCCCGCTTTGCGCTTCATGCTATCGGGCGGGCTCGATCCGGCGAATGTGGCGCAGGCCATCACCGTCACAAGGCCATCGGGCGTCGACGTCTCGTCGGGCGTGGAAAGCGCACCCGGCGTCAAGGACATCGACCGGATCACGGATTTCGTCGTTGCGGCACGGGCCGCGGCGGCAGCAGCGACACAAGAGGCAGGCCGGACATGAACGCGCCCCAGAACCCCAACACCTATCGCTCCGGCCCCGACGAGAACGGGCGCTTCGGCCTGTTCGGCGGGCGCTTCGTCGCCGAGACGCTGATGCCGCTCGTGCTGTCGCTGGAGCAGGCCTATGAGGCCGCCAAGGTCGATCCCGGCTTCCAGGCCGACATGGCCAACTATCTGAAGCACTATGTCGGCCGGCCCTCGCCGCTCTATTTCGCAGAGCGCATGACGGACCATCTCGGCGGCGCGAAGATCTATTTCAAGCGCGACGAACTCAACCACACCGGCGCGCACAAGGTGAACAACGTGCTCGGCCAGATTCTGCTGGCGCGGCGCATGGGCAAGAAGCGCATCATCGCCGAGACCGGCGCCGGCCAGCATGGCGTCGCCACAGCGACGCTCTGCGCCCGCTTCGGCCTGGAGTGCATCGTCTATATGGGCGCCGTCGATGTCGCGCGGCAGGCGAGCAACGTCTTCCGCATGAAGATCCTGGGCGCCAGCGTCGTGCCTGTGCAGTCGGGCACCAAGACGCTCAAGGACGCGATGAACGAGGCCCTGCGCGACTGGGTCACCAATGTCGACACCACCTTCTACTGCATCGGCACGGCGGCGGGCCCGCACCCCTATCCGGCCATGGTGCGCGACTTCCAGTCGGTGATCGGCAACGAGACCCGCGAGCAGATGCAGGAAATGGAAGGCCGCCTGCCGGATTCGCTGATCGCGGCGATCGGCGGCGGTTCGAACGCGATCGGCCTGTTCCACCCCTTCCTCGACGACCCGACGGTCAAGATGTGGGGCGTGGAAGCGGCCGGCCATGGTCTTTCGACAGCGCAGCATGCGGCCTCGCTGACCGGCGGACGGCCCGGCGTGCTGCACGGCAACCGCACCTATCTGCTGATGGACGATGACGGACAGATCAAGGACGCGCATTCGATCTCGGCCGGCCTGGATTACCCCGGCATCGGCCCCGAGCATGCCTGGCTGCACGATACCGGCCGCGTCTCCTACATCTCCGCGACCGATGACGAGGCACTTTCGGCGTTCCAGCTCTGCTCGAAGCTCGAGGGCATCATCCCCGCGCTGGAGCCGGCTCATGCGCTGGCCAAGGTGATCGAGCTCGCCCCGACCCTGCCGAAGGATCATCTGATGGTGATGAATCTCTGTGGCCGCGGCGACAAGGACATCCCGCAGGTTGCCGAAATCCTCGGCGGGATGTGACAAAAATCGCGGCTGAGCCGCGATAAGCGGCAAGACCTCTCGACTCGCATCGTCAAACCGGCAACCATGGGTTGTCCTGGCCAGAAGCGCCGGGACCTGCGGCGTTGCGTGGAGCGGAACCGGGCCAGTGGGGGGCAGCGGTCACGACGGGCGTTCGGACGGGCATGCGGAGGCCTCAGCCGGCCTGCCGGTCGAGATCGCTTTTCTGGCGCGCCATGGCATAGCCCCCGCCGACCTCGCGATGGCGGCGCGACGGGCCGAGCGATGGCGAACCGAGCCGGCGCGGGAGATCTTCGCGCTCGGGTTGATCGACGAGGAGGGATTCTATCGCGCGCTGGCCGCCGAAATGGCCCTGCCTTTTCAGCGTGGCGGCTTTGCGCTTCGGCCCGGCGGCGCGCATGGCGCGATCCTGCGCGGCGGAATCGCACCGGTGGCGGACGTCGCGGGTCGGCTGCGCTTCGTGCTCGCCCCCGAGGGACCGGCGCTGCGGCGCATGCTGGAAGCGGGGCCACGCGACCGGCGCGACATCGCCGTGGTCACGCCGCGGCGCTTCGCCGAGGCGCTTCGCCTGGCCAATGGCACGACGCTCGCCGCCCGCGCCGCCAATCTGGACGAAGCGGGGCTGGCCCGTGACAGCGCGCGCACCGGCTCCAGCCGGGGCCAGCGGATCGCGACGGCGCTTGGCGCCGCCGCCCTGGCAGCCGGCGGCGTGCTGGCTCCGCTGCAGACCTTCTTTGCCGTCGCGCTGCTGCTCGGGCCGGTGTTTCTCGGGCTGATCCTGTTGCGGCTGGCCGCCGCGATCGAGCAGCCCGCTCCCGATCTCTGGCGCCAGCAGCGCTGGCGCGTCGATGACGGCCGGCTGCCGGTCTATACCGTCGCGATCCCGCTCTTTCGGGAGGAAGCGGTGCTGCGGCAGATGCTGCGAGCCCTGGCGTCTCTCGACTATCCGCCTGCCAAGCTCGATATCCGGCTCCTGATCGAAGCCGACGACGACGGCATGCGAGCGGCGCTGTCGCAGTGGGCCCTGCCGGCCCATATCGTCGCCACCATCGTGCCGCCGGGCCTGCCGCGCACCAAGCCCCGCGCGCTCAACCTCGCCCTGCTGGAGGCACGCGGCGACCTGTTCACGATCTTCGACGCCGAGGACATTCCCGAGCCGCAGCAATTGCGCATGGCAGCCGCGCGCTTCCTGCGGGCACCTGACGACCTGGCCTGCCTGCAGGCGCGGCTCGTGATCGACCACGCCGACGAAGGGCTGCTGCCGGCGTTGTTTGCGCTGGAATATGCCGGATTGTTCGAGGTGCTGAATCCGGGCCTGCTGCGCGCCGGGCTGCCGATCATGCTTGGCGGCACCTCCAACCATTTCCGGACAGACGCCTTGCGGGCGATCGGCGGCTGGGACGCCTGGAACGTCACGGAGGATGCCGATCTGGGCCTGAGGCTGGTGCGGGCGGGCTATCGCATGGGCGATCTGCCGTCTGCCACGCGCGAAGAGGCGCCGCTGGCGCTGCACGCCTGGCTGAAGCAGCGCGCGCGCTGGATCAAGGGCTACATGCAGACGCTGGTGACGCATTCGCGCGCGCCCCTGCTGCTCCTGCGCGAAGCCGGACTGCCCGCGACGCTCGCCTTCCTGTCATTGTGCCTGGGGACGGTGCTGACCGCGCTGGCCTATCCGGTCTTCGCCATCGCGGCCGTCCTGGCCTATCGCGAGGGCTCGCTGCTTAGCCCCGCAGGCGCCTTCGCCAACGTGGCCTCGACGCTGGCGCTGACGATCTCGCTCCTCGGCGCCTTCGCGCTCTTCCTGCCGCCCGCCATCGGGGCCATCCGGCGGGCGACGCCACGACGCCTGCTGCTGCTTCCGCTGCTGCCGGTCTATTACGGGCTGGTCTGCATCGCGGCCTGGATGGCGCTGTACGAGTACCACGCCCGCCGCTTCACCTGGAACAAGACGACGCATGGCCTTGCCCGCCAGCGCGCGCCGCTCGAGCGTGGCGCCGCCGTCACAGATGGCGCAGCCATTCCTGCGCCGCCTGCGCCGGTGGCTGCTCGACATTGAAGGCGCCGACGAACCCGCCATCCTTGCCCATCAGATAGACCAGGGAGGTGTGGTCCATGGTGTAGTCGTTGTCCTTGAGCGGCACCTTGCGGGAATAGGCCCGGTACGCCTTGATCATGGCGTCGATTGCTGGTCGATCGCCGCTGAGGCCGACGATCCGCGGATCGAAGGAGCCGAGATAGCTCTTCATGATTTCGGGGGTGTCGCGCTCGGGATCGACCGTGACGAAGAGCGCCCGCAGCTTCTCGCCCTTGGGGCCAGCGGCGCGCAGCACCTCGGAAATCTCGAACAGCTTGGTCGGGCAGATGTCGGGGCAATGGGTGAAGCCGAAGAAGACCAGGAAGGGCGCGCCGCGCAGGTCCTTGTCGGTCAGCGTCTTGCCATCCTGTGCCGTCAGCGCAAACGGCCCGCCGACGCTGGCCGTCCCGGACTGCGACTGGCGCGCTGGCGAGAAGGTCAGGATGGCGGCGGCGGCAAGGGCCAGCGCGCCGACGAGAAAGACGACGAGGGGCAGGACGAGGCGGCGGTTCACGGGACGGTTTCCTGATTGCGACCCGGAACGATCCGGGACCTGCGGGCGCCTTCAAAAACAGGCGACGATGGCGGCGATGAGGCCGTCGGTGAAGAGACGGTCGCCCTCGCGCCACCAGAGCAGCAGGCCGGCCAGGACCAGCGTCATCCCGCCGCCCGCCAGAAGCGCGATGCCCAGGCGCGACGGCGCGGGGTCGGCCTCGCCGGTATCGTCGAGCGGGTGGGTGGGATCGGCCTGGCTCATGGTGGGCAACCATAGCGCTCCGGCGCGCTCGCCGGAAGCTTCATCCGTGACGCAGGCGGGGTGCGGAGCGGCTTGATGCGACAAGGCCCGCCGCGTGACACGCGGCGGGCCTTTCCTGGTACGCGATGAAAGCCTGGATCAGGCGGTCTGGATCAAGCGGCCTTGGCGACGGCGGCGGAATTGGCCGGGCCGCCCAGCTTGGTCAGCGCCTTGTCGGTCGCGGTTTCCTCGGCGAGCGTCTCGTCGAGGAGCTTGACGGCGCCCGCGTGGCCGAGCTGGGTCGCCCAGGCCTTCAGCGTGCCATAGCGGGCGATCTCGTAATGCTCGACCGCCTGGGCGGAGGCGACGAGGCCGGCATCGAGCGCAGGGCTGTCGGCGTAGTCCTCCATCACGGCCTTGCCCTCTTCGAGGATGCCGAGGATGGCGTCGCAAGTCTTGCCGCGGGGCGCCTTGCCGATCAGCTCGAAGACCTCGCTGAGACGCTCGACCTGCGCCGCCGTCTCGGTCTTGTGGGTCTCGAAGGCCTTCTTCAGCTCGGGGGAGGTCGCCGCCTTCGCCATCTTCGGCAGCGCCTTGAGGATCTGCTTCTCGGCGTAATAGACGTCCTTGAGCATGTCGTGGAACAGCTCGTCGAGCGGCTTGGGTGTCGTGGCCATGGGTGTTCTCCAAAATGTTGCCTTGCTCGCCCAACGACGAAACATGACCTCGGTTCCACGCTGCCGCCGCGGTTTATTTCTGGAACAGTTTTGAGCAGATGGCCGTTTCCTTGGGCATCAGCGGCCTCGCCGCGAGCCTTTGGAGATCATCCCATGAAGACGCTGCTTTTCGCCTCGATGCTTGTCGCCGCGACATCCTTCGGCGCCGTCGCGCAGACCGCAACGACCGCCCCGACCCCGGCTCCCAACGCTGAAGCCGACAAGAACGCCCCGCTGCCGGGCGCCAACAGCTTCACCGAGGGCCAGGCCAAGAGCCGCCTCGAAGCCAATGGCTACTCCAACGTCACCGGGCTCAAGAAGGACGAGAACGGTGTCTGGCGGGGTTCGGCCATGCACACCGGCGCAACGGTCAACGTCTCGGTCGATTACCGCGGCAACATCGTCCGCAACTGATCGATCCTGCTTTTTCGCATTCGTTTTGAGGAGATTGCCATGACCCGTACCATCACCCGTTCCTACGATAGCTACGAGACCGCCGCCGCCGTCGTCGAGAAGCTCGAAGTCGCCGGCCTTCCCGCCGACGACATCAGCGTTGTCGGCCGCGATGAGCGCGCCGAGGGCAATAACGCCGCCGAAGGCGCGGGCATCGGCGCCGGCGTCGGCGGGGCGGCCGGTCTGCTCGCTGGCCTCGGCATGCTGGCGATCCCGGGCGTCGGCCCGGTCGTCGCCGCGGGTTGGCTCGCCGCGACCGCGGCAGGCGCCGTTGCCGGCGCTGCCGCTGGTGGCCTGGTCGGCTCGTTCACCAATGCGGGCGTCAGCGAGGACGACGCGCATTACTATGCCGAAACCGTCCGTCGCGGCGGCACCGTGGTCTCCGTGAAGGCGTCGGACGCGCATGCGGCGACGGCCGAAACGATCATGGACGGCGCGACCCCGATCGATCGTGACACCCGCCTGGCACAGTATCGCCAGGAAGGCTGGTCGCGCTTCGACGAGAAGGCCGAGCCGTACAAGGGGTCGACGGCGGCGACGACGACGATCATCTGACGTCCGTCACGCAGTCGACAAGACAGCCTCCGGGGTCCGCCCCGGAGGTTTTTTGTTGTCTAGGGAGGCTCAGCAAGCGCTTGGGCGGGATGGCGCAGGACTGACGACGGCTCTTCCTCAACCGTCGCATGTTGAAGGACACCCGCGGATCATCTACCCCAGCCGCAAGGCAGCATGACGGGATCCGGAATGCTGCGGCAGGGCCATCAGGGCCGTCAGAGGCGCCCTCATTCGATGTCGATCGACGCATTCGACACTGTCATCCTCGGCGCCGGAGCCGCCGGCATGATGTGCGCGATCCACGCCGCGTCACGCGGCGGGCGGGTGCTTATCGTCGACCACGCCAAGGCCCCAGGCGAGAAGATCCGGATTTCCGGGGGCGGTCGCTGCAATTTCACCAACACCGGCACGACTGCCCGCAACTTCCTCTCGAACAACCCGCATTTCGCCAAATCCGCGCTGGGCCGCTACACGCCGCAGGATTTCGTCACGCTGGTCGAGAAACACGGCATCGCCTATCACGAGAAAACGCTGGGGCAGCTCTTCTGCGACCATTCGGCCAAAGACATCATCGCGATGCTGACGGGCGAAATGGCCCGCGCCGGCTGCGCGCTGCGGGTTTCGACCACGCTGGAGAGCCTTGAGCGGGTCGATGACGGCTTTGCCGTCGTCCTCGGCGGCGAGGGGGCCGGCTCGCTCCGCTGCCGGCACTTCGTCGTGGCCTCGGGCGGCAAATCGATCCCCAAAATGGGCGCGTCCGGCCTCGGCTACCAGATCGCCGGCCAGTTCGGCCTGGCCGTGACGGAGACACGGCCCGCTCTGGTGCCGCTGACCTTCGGCGAAGATGTCCTCATCGGGTTTCGCGAGCTCGCCGGCGTCGCGGCCGAGGCGCGCGTGTCCTGCGGCAAGACGAGCTTCGACGAGGCGCTGCTGTTCACGCATCGGGGCTTGTCGGGCCCCGCGATCCTGCAGATCTCGTCCTATTGGCGGGAGAAGGAGTCCGTGACCATCGCGCTTTTACCGGGGCGCGACCTCTTCGCCGCCTTGCGGGCGTCACGGCAGGAGAACGGCCGCCGGAGCCTGCCCAACGCGCTCGGCGAAATCCTGCCCAAGCGCCTGGCGGCCTTTCTCGCGGAAAGCCATGGCTGGGCCGGGCCGATCGGCGACGCCGGCGACAAGAAACTCGCCGCGATCGCCGCGACGATCCAGGGTTTTGACGTCCAGCCGATCGGTTCGGAAGGGTATCGCACCGCTGAGGTCACGCTCGGCGGCGTCGACACCGCCGGCCTGCACTCGAAGACGATGGAAGCCAGGGCGGTGGACGGCCTCTTTTTCATCGGCGAAGTGGTCGACGTCACCGGCTGGCTCGGCGGCTACAATTTCCAATGGGCCTGGTCGTCGGGCTGGGCGGCGGGAACCGCCATCGCCGAGCGCAACGGCTGAGCAGCGGGCAAACGCTGCGGCCAGGCTCAAAATCTCGCGCTGGTTGTAGAGTTGGAGCGGGCGATCGGGATCGAACCGACGACATTCAGCTTGGGAAGCTGACGTTCTACCACTGAACTACGCCCGCAAGCACAAGTCGAAACAACTGTTTAGGCTGATCAGAGCAAGGCGCTGATAGCGGTATGTGCCGTTTGTGTGCCAACCGGCTTTAGCAGGCCGGTGGCAATCGCGTCAAAAGCTTTTCGATGATCGTCGTGCGGGAAGAGGTGTCCATAGCGATCCATCGTCATTTCGAGCGACGAGTGGCCTGCAAACGTCTGCGCCGTCTTAGAGTCCGTCCCGAAACTCATGACGCTCGCGCGATGCGTCGGATGAGGACCATGGCGGCTGCTGCGTAGAGGAAGGCTGTCGCTGAGGCGATGGTGGCTTCGGCGTCCTTCCAAAGCCGTCGGTTTC